>Ga0302280_1000003_pt1 | contig 588363 bp, 517 predicted proteins | sample III_Fen_E1_1_FD_198771 | JGI IMG/M metagenome (GOLD analysis project Ga0302280, IMG submission 198771) | Peat permafrost microbial communities from Stordalen Mire near Abisko, Sweden - III_Fen_E1_1 | ecosystem: Environmental > Terrestrial > Soil > Wetlands > Permafrost | place: Sweden: Abisko... | reverse complement strand
TCATTCCACTGTCCAGCTGACGGCCTGTGCCGGTCATGACCAGGTGTGAGGCTCCCAGGAAATTGGCGGGAGAACTGATACCGCCGACAAGGGTCCCGCAGACACTTAAGCTCGCGTTTAGTGTGACGCGAGCGTTTTCGTTAACTGTGAAATTTGAAATAGAAGCAGGTGCAGTGAGCACTGGATAATTTCCTCCAGAGGTTAGGTCCGGTATGATCACATTCTCCTGACAGCTAAGGATAACTCCGGGGCCGCCGGTAGGGCCGGCAGGAATCCAGTTGGTCGACGTAGCCCATGCATTGCTGGTAGCGCCTGTCCATGTATAGTCACCCAGATTACTTACTACAATGAAAGTCCAGGCAGTATCTGTACAACCATATGAATTGGTAACTGTGACAATGTAATTACCTGTATTGACTGAAGTAGCATTAATTATAGTAGTGCTCTGACTGCTTGATGTGAAACTGTGTGGTCCTGACCATGCATATAAGGTCTGGCCTGAAGGGCCTGAGGAAAGATGGATCGTCTGGCCAGGTACATACGGACCTGTATTTGATGCTGTGGCGGCTGGAGTTGCTTTAACAGTAACTGCTATAGGTTCCGGAGTGGAAGAGCATCCCGCAGTTGTAGTTCCGACAATATAATAAGTACCATTTGTAGCTGTCGCAGGTGTAGCATAAGATATAGTCGCAGCTGCATTGGTCCAATAAGTATAGGTAAGTCCAGCTGTAGAGCCTATTGTCACCGATGGATCTGTAATATCCACTGTAGATGGTGAGCATACAGCGGAAGGAGTAGTAATGGTGACAGTGGGATTTGGATTGACTGTTAGTATCTTATTTGTCGATATAGTGCCGCAAGAACCGCCGCTGGAAGTCAATGTCAGTGTCACTGAGGCAGGGGCTGATGCCGATGCAGTATATGTTGCTGTATTGGGAGTGCTACCGGAGTTATTTGTAAAACTGCCTGCGCTCGCACCTGTGAGGCCATCAGACCATACCGCTGATGTGGCACCGCCGCCGAATGAGCCGCCCAGGGCCGCAGTAGTACCCCCCTGACAAATAGCAGATATTGCTCCCCCAGCATTCACAGTGGGATTTGGATTGACCGTTAGTGTTATATGATTTGATGCAGTTCCACATGAGCCACCACTTGTGGTCAGCGTTAAGGTCACACTGGAAGGAGCAGATGCAGATGCTGTATAAGTCGTAGTGCCGGGGGTACTGCCGCCATTATTCGCAAAGCTGCCCGCACTCGCGCCGGTAAGGCCATCGGACCATATAGCTGAGGTAGCAACACCACCAAATGAACCGCCCAAAGCTATTGTAGTACCTCCCTGACAGATAGCAGGGACCCCGCTCCCGGCATTCGCCGTAGGACTAGGATAAAAAAATAAAGTTTGATTGGGGGACGTATTACCGCTGGTACTGCCTGTACCTATTGTAGTACTTCCACTTTTTGTCGTGACAGTAATATAGCCACTGGCGGGTGAGGAGAATGAAGTGATACTTGTTACCGTGATCACAGTTCCTGAGGCATTGACAGTAAAACCTGAAGTAATAGCGGTTCCGCCATTGATGGCTATTGAACTTACAATATTATTACCAAGTATATCTACAAAGCCACAGCCATTTATGGTAAGGCTGCCGGATGCTGGGCTACAAAAATAAGTAGGGCTGAAACTGGTAATGACCGGAGCCGGCATAGTATAATAGATATTGATCTGACCGGCGCCTCCGGCACCACCACTTTGGCTACTCGTATGGGTGAAGGAAAATGCACCGCCACCACCACCACCAGGAAATCCCCCAATCCCACCGGAGTATGCACCGGCGCATAATGCACCACCGCCACCTGCACCACCGCCACCGTTGGCAGTAGCTGCACAACCTGTGTAATCTCCAAGACATAGATTTCCGGTATGACAAGCACAAGCACCACCGCCTGTACTGCTACTATTGTTGCCACCATTTCCGCCACCGCCGCCGGCGCTTGTACCTCCGTTATAAGTACCGTTAGCGCCATTGGCCCCTGAGCCTGGCCCGCCGCCGCCGCCGCCGCCGGCACCGCTAACGTCATTAGCACTACTATTTCCCCCTTGTCCACCGGTATAGTGATTTTGAGCAGATACCGACGTACCAAAAGTAGCTGTACCTACAGTGGTCTGGCTGCCACCGCCACCACCACTTCCTTTATTCCCGCCACTTCCACCGGTTGCGTTAATATAACTACCGCTGGTGTTATTATTGGTACCGACGCTACCATTGAACCATGTCGGGTTACCAGCTCCGCCGTTAGCATTAGAATTTCCTGAACCTCCGGTCCCTACAGAATAATAATAAGTGCCATTGCTTGTCAGAGTGACTGTGCCCTGAGCAAAGCCACCACCACTGCCACCACCACCACTACCGGGAGTGACGTTTAATATGCCTGTATTTCCGGAGCCACCGCCACCACCGCCACCGGCCCAGCACTGAGCTGTTAAGCTGATACTTCCTATACATGAGGGTATTTGAGTCACATTGATATTCCCAGACGACGTGCCATAACTGACCAGGGATAGTGTGGCCTGGGCCTGGGTCCCGAATGACATTAATACTAAGGTAATCAGCATCAGGGAGAAAAACAAAATTGATCTTATTAGAGGGTTGAGTTGTTTCATAAATAATAGTTTAGAGGTTTTTTATGTTGGATTCGATTTCTTTAGCCTGATAGATGAAAAGTATGCCCCATTTTAATGGGGGTCAAACAGCCACATATACAAAAGCAAGGACCGATAACAAAAAAAGACTGATAAATTATTTGAGCACAAGCACCGAAAGCTGCGACATCTACAATGATCCCGTTTTCATTGCTGAGAGATCCTGTATGTCAGCTCCTATCCTCCGCATCCAGAGTAGCATAGCCTATGAAGATTTTAATAAGATGAAAAAGAGGCTATGAATTCAACTTATTTAATATACCAAATTTAATATTTATAATATAGAATTGTACTTTTTCTATTAAAAAATTTTTTAACCCGTAAATGGGTACTAAGCACTAATTATCAAGGGCGCTATTTGGAGAAGATCTGTCTTTTCTTAATTGGATCAGATCATGAGGTTGTTTTGATTTTATATAGAAGATATATCAGGGTACTGCCACCCCATGGCACAGTGAAGAGGTGCCATGATTCGGCTATGTTCATTATGACATTATGGCCAAAATGATAGGTGTCCTTTTAGTCCTGAAAACTTGGAAAGTGTTTTATCGGAATCGGACCAATAAAGCTTTTAAAACTCCTTGCCGTCTTTCGCCATTTGCTCTAGTAGAGCAGGTACAGAAAAGCGCTCACCGTATTTCGCAGTGAGCTCTTTAGCGCGAGCAACGAATTCCTTGAAGCCATAGTCATTGATGTATTGCAGAGTGCCGCCTTTGAACGGTGCAAAGCCCCAGCCAAAGATAGAACCGATATTGCCGTCGGGTACGGATGTGAGCACCTTCTCTTCGAAGCACCGAACAGTCTCTATGCATTGAATGAACATCATTCTTTCTATCATGGTTTTTTCGTCGAGGTCAGTTTTGTGCGGGAATGCCTGAGCCAGTCCTGGCCAGAGAAATTTCTTTCCGTCCTTGGGATATTCATAGAAGCCACCGCCTGCTGCTTTGCCCGGACGTTTGAGTTCATTCACCATTTTATCAGCTACAGTGTAGGCTATATGTTCAGGTATGGTCTTGCCCTCTGCCTGGAGGTCCTCCAGTGTCTGTGTACGAATGTGTACCATCAGGCCGAGGCTCACTTCGTCAGTCAGAGCGAGGGGCCCTACTGGCATACCTGCCTGTAGTCCAGCTGACTCTATGCCACGAGGGTTATTGCCCTCAGCGAGCAGCGCCATCCCTTCGAGTACGTAAGTCGCAAATACCCTTGATGTATAGAATCCCCTTGAATCATTGACGACGATGGGAGTCTTTTTGATTTGCTTTACAAAGTCAAATGAACGCGCGAGAGTCTCAGGAGATGTTTCCTTGCCCACGATGATCTCTACCAGCGGCATACGGTCGGCAGGAGAGAAGAAGTGTAGCCCGATGAACTGTTTTGGCCTTGAGGATTTTTCTGCGAGGCCTGTGATAGGTAGCGTAGATGTATTTGAGGCAAATACTCCATTCGGGTCCATCTGTGCTTCTGCTTCTGCAGTCACGATGGCTTTGACCTTTCTGTTTTCGGTCACCGCCTCAATGATCAGGTCGCAGCCTTTGAGGTCATTTGCATCTATAGTAGCCTTGATACGGTTGAGTATTTCTTCTGCTTTTTCTTTGGTTGATTTGCCTTTGCTGACACGTTTTTTGAGCAGCCCCTCTGAGTATGCTTTGCCCTTGTCTGCTACTTCCTGGCTTACGTCTTTCAGCACCACTTCTATACCACTCATGGCACATGCATAGGCTATCCCGCTGCCCATCATTCCGGCACCGAGCACTCCTACTTTTTTGAAAGTAAATTTCTCCTTTACGTCCGGGCGAGATTTACCTGCATTGAGTGCATTGAGTTGTTTCCAGAATACATTGATCATGTTCTTCGATACCTTGCCTGTGGCGAGATGTGCGAAGTACCTCGACTCTATACGTGTAGCTGTTTCAAAATCCACCATTGCACCTTCCACTGCTGCTGCCATGATGGCGAGCGGAGCAGGATAGTTGTTGTGTGTTTTCTTAGCGAGTACTGCCGGTGCTACAGGCAGCATCTGAGCTACTTTCGGGGTGAGCGGTGAGCCACCCGGTATCTTGTAGCCGTCCTGGTCCCATGGCTGCTTGACAGATTTATTGGCTAATATATAATCAGTCGCTTTTTTGATCAGGTCTTCCTTGTCAGTGGCGAGTGCATGTATCAGCCCGTCGCTGAGCGCTTCTTTAGGCGAAACCTTTTTGCCCTCTGTGAGATATGTGAAGGCAGGTTGTAAGCCCAGCAGGCGCACCATACGTGTCACACCGCCGCCGCCCGGTAGCAGTCCCAGTGTCACCTCAGGCAGGCCTATCTCGGCCTTCTTATCTATAGCGATGCGATAGTGGCATGCCAGCGGCAGCTCAAATCCCGCACCGAGTGCAGTACCGTTGATAGCAGCTACCACAGGTTTACCTTGTGTTTCTATCCAGCGCAGGCCTGCTTTGAGTTCCTGTGCGCGGTCAAAAAATAGTTTGGCGTCATTTACAGCGAACATCTCATCTATATCTGCACCAGCGAGGAAAGTTTCTTTAGCTGAAGTAAGTATGATCCCGCGCAGGTCTTTTTCTGCTTGCAGCTTCACCAATATCTCACGAAATGATTCTCCGAATGCATAATTGATCACATTAGCTGAGTGTCCCTCGCGGTCCATGGTAAGTGTCACTATGTTGTTTTCGTCCTTGCTGTATTTGAAAGCCATATTCTGTGTATGATTTTTGATGTTTGATTTATGAGTGTGCTAATGTGGTAATAAATAAGGAAAAAACATACAGGACCAGATAAATTTTATCAGGGGCAAAGGAGATGTATTTAAGGACACTTTGTATGGCAAATAGAACTGGCTCAATATATTGCCGGAATGAAGAGGTATAGGTTCTTCAGTCCAGTTTTATTTATATCATTCATCCATAGTTCCTTCGTCATTTGGTATTCTGGTCGCAAAGAACCACCCGCTAAGGAATATCAGGCCCATGCCGGTGGCGACCAGCCAGTTATTGTCATAGATGATATTAAAGTCACAGATACATACATTTTGGGGTTTTGTGACATCATACCTGATCGGTATGGTACGACCGATCATATAGTCTCCGTCATTGTAGTTTCCTTCTGCGGCAAATTTATACTCCTTGTCATTTACCTGATAAACGATAGCGCGGTGCATACTTCTATCATCAGCGAATATCACTTCATCTGTGATCAGCCCCTTAGTTGTTTTTCCCAGGATCAGCGCCTTGCCATGTTTAATGAACGGTAGCAGAAGAAGGATAAACGCAATTGCCATCGTCTGTCTGATAGTCGGTTTTTTTATATCGAAATTAAAAAGGGAAAAATGCCTGTCACTGGTAGCAGTGGCATAGAGTATAGCTCCGAAAAATATCCATATGAGAAAAGCCAACCTGAGAACAGGAAAATCAATGAGGCCAATAAATGTATACTCTGCAGCATTCTGAGGGGTGGACCTGTTGAATATGACTCTGGTGTCTATTCCTTCTCCTTCTAGTTCATCGAGACCCCCTACTATTGTATATCGTTTTCCTTCATATTCAAAAACTATCAATCTGGCCGTAACATCCGTGGTTGATCTTTGACCTCTATTCATCATGCCATGCCCGGTGTAATGATATTTATAGGCTACTATTTCATCAGAGGTCTTGGCCTTGACTATGACAGGATCGATTACAATAGGAAATACTTTATGAAAAGTAAGGGCGGCAAGCAGCAAAACAGATAGTCCAAAAAGTCCCAGATAATGATTTGAGCAAAATACAGTGATCCTCCCCGGCAATGATTTCCAATAGCTCATAGTGTTTAATATTTATTGGGCTGATAACTTCAAATGGCTCGTGTTCGTATCTTCTAACGTTTTTCCACCTTGATATACTCCAGATTGTCATTGATCTTGAAATCAGTTTCGGCAGATAGGGTGACAGTCCTGGTCTGAATGTCATTGCTAACAGGGATCCATTCGGTCTTGCCGCCATCGGTAGTGATCTTTATCGGCATATTAAAGTCCTTCACATCTGTCTGCCAGAAGTATATCAGTTCATACTTTTTACCTTTTTGCTTCTTTAGGGTATAGACCAGCTTAGGGATAGCTGGGTATTTTAGATATTGATAGAAAATTGGCTTAAGGTCCTTGCCGCTTTTCTGACAGAAATAATTCACTATGTCATCACCATTGATGGTTTTAAATTTGAATGCTGTATCGCAGGTGCCTTTGATGATCTGCCACCAGAGCGCATCATTATTTACCACTGTGCGTAGCGTATTGAGCATCAGCGAACCTTTGCTGTACATATCACCGCTGCCTTCTTTATTTACGCCGAGATATTGCCCCTGTATTGGTTCTCTGTTGCCTATAGTTGGTTTTTTTGCATTGATATAGAGCTGTGCGGTATCATATCCGTACATCGCCTCGACATAGATGGACTCGGTGTAGGTACAGAAGCCCTCATGTATCCACATGTCTGCCATATCTGCAGCGCTCACACTATTTCCCCACCACTCGTGTCCAGATTCGTGTATGATGATATAGTCAAAGTCCAGCCCTATGCGTGAGTAGTCCATGCCATCATATCCTGTGCGATAGTGATTGCCGTAGGCGATAGCGCCCTGATGCTCCATGCCGAGATAGCTGGTCTCCACCAGTCTATATCCGTCACGCCAGAAGGGGTATTTGCCGAGGTACTTCTCATATATTTTCATCATCGGTTTGACCTGCTTGAATTGCTCCTCGGCCTTGTCGAGATTATATGACAGCACATCGTAGTTTAGTTTCAGCTTCTCGCCATCTGCCGCCACATACTCATCTTCGAAGTGTACATAGTCGCCGATATTAAGCGACACGTCGTAGGTGTTTATTGGATATGTAACGAGATAAGTGAATGTACTCCACTGGCCGGAATCCTTTTGCCCCAAGTCCTGCCCGTTGGCGACGCACTTTAGGCCTTTGGGGACTGTGGCTATGATACGGATGCCCTTATCAGGTTCGTCGCCGAGATGGTCCTTGCAGGGCCACCAGCTCGATGCGCCGAGGCCCTCGCATGCCACTCCGACCCACATTTTGCCGTTCTTATCATGCCTCCATACGAATCCTCCATCCCATGGCGCCCGCTTGGCCTTGTTCGGTGTGCCGTGATATTTCACGAGGATACTGCCCTCTGTACCTAGGGGTATAGCCGGCATGAGCGCCACGAAGACCGCCCCAAACTCACGGGTGTAGTAGAGTTTTTTGCCTTCGTAGCTGATATTATCTATCTCAAAACTGTCATTCAGGTCTATTTGCATGACGTTGATACTGGTCAGTGCCTTAAAAAAGATCTCGCTACTGCCGCTGATGCTCTTGGTCACTGTGTCTACTTTGACTTTGAGCTCATAGAAGGTCACATCATAGCAGGTACGCTCCGGACGCAGGCTGCCGCGCAAGGTATCTGCACGGGTAAAGGCCTTTTTGGGCTCCAATAACTGTGAAAACAGGCTATTGACCGAAAATAGGACCAGAATACCTACGAGACAGGCTTTTTTGGGAAATGAATTCAAATACATCAGATACATTTGCTGCCAAAAATAAATATATTGTTCTGATAAACGTCTAAAAGAAAGCAATGTGCAAATTTATCAATATGCCAATGTGCCAATAAAGACACGATGCCCGTAAATCAACAATCATAAGTCAAAAATCATAAATAATAATGAGAAGCCTTGTCCCTTATTTGATAATAGTCATATTGATAGCGTGTGAGTACTATATGTACCAATGCGTCAAAACCCTATTCCCACCACGTCAGGGCGAAAGGATCAATGGTATCCTGATCGGCTACCTCATTTTTGATGTACTACTCTACGTATTCTTTTTCTCCTACAGGATATTCGGTATACATGGTGGACACAAAATATTCTTCAGCACGATCACGTCTCTGCTGGCATTGCTTCTTATTACTAAGATCATTGTTTTTCTTTTTCTATTTATCGGTGATATTTATCGTTTGATCAGGTATCTGATCGCGATGCTGGCCGCTACTGCACCCGCAGCGAAACCCGAAGGCGCTATGACACGCTCCTCATTCCTTGCCAAAGCCGCACTCGCTACAGCTGCGATACCCGTATTCAGCCTGATATATGGCGTGGTGGTGAATGCTTACAACTACCAGTTTCGCAAGGTCACTATCAAGTTTCCCAATCTGCCGGATGCATTTGATGGTTTCCGATTCATACAGCTTTCTGATATACACTCGGGCAGTTTCACCCGCTCAGAGCCATTGGTACATGCGGTAGAGGCTATCAATAAAATGGATGCGGACATAATTCTTTTCACCGGTGATCTGGTGAATAATGTCGCAGAAGAGATGGTACCATACAAAGAAATATTCTCGAAGCTGAGAGCAAAGCATGGAGTGCTATCCACCACAGGCAATCATGATTATGGTGATTATTCTCACTGGGACTCACCGGAAGAAAAGAAGGCCAATTTCAAACGCTTCATGGATACACATAAAGAAATGGGATGGGACCTACTGATGAATGAGAACCGTATATTGGAGCGTAATGGACAGAAGATAGCTGTCATTGGTATCGAAAACTGGGGACATGCGCTACACTTTCCTAAATATGGTAAACTGGATATAGCATACAAAGGCACAGAAAATATTCCTTTCAAAATACTCATGAGCCATGACCCCTCTCACTGGGATGCGGAAGTAAGGCCAAAATACCCTGATATTGACCTCGCGCTTGCAGGGCATACACACGGATTCCAGTTTGGTATAGAGAATAAATATATTAAATGGTCTCCATCGGAGTGGGTATATAAACAATGGGCTGGTCTATATCAGGAAGGCAAGCAATACATCTACGTCAATCGCGGTTTCGGCTTCCTGGGCTATCCAGGTCGAGTAGGCATACTTCCTGAGATCACTGAGATCACATTGCGCAAGGGTTAAGTGTTTTATTGCAAGGAGCAGTTATTAAACTCCGGCCCGTTGTAATATTGGAACCCGTTGCAGGTGTTTTTTGCCTGGATCAAAGTAGCACCAGGTATATCATGATATGTGTGATTGCCACTTTGATCTGTACATGTACATGTCCAGTCTTTGGCACATGATCCGAGTGATAGTATGGCCACCACTCCCAGTATTATTGCTATCTTTTTCATAACAATGCGATTTAGTTGCTTATGTAAAATCAAAGCCTGTGCCAGTCGGATATGCTGTTAGAATGAGCTTTTTATTTGGGTTTTAAAGTGAAATACTTACTCATTTTGAGGAAAAAATTACCATAAATGGAAGTGCTATTGCACATGATCTATATTTCCCATGCCCAAGGACATAATAGAGGTAAGAAAAGAAAGGTGCAAGGGAATATGTGGCTAGTATTTTAGGATAACCAATCGTTAGTGGAACGTTTTATTCCTTCACGATCTTATATACAGTGTCATTTCTATTTCCCAGGTGTATAAGATAAATACCGCTAACCAAATCAGATATGGGAACGGTTGTGATTTCCTGCTTCAGGCTATTACCCATCAGTTTGCGTCCGGTCACATCTGTTATTTCATATGTGGTACCTACCATAGCACCGCTCACTTTTATATTGATGTCATCAGTGGCAGGGTTGGGATATACACTTACAGCTGTGCTCTCTGCAATATTACTTATACCTGTCAGTCCGTTTACAATGGTGAGAGTGACTACTGACTGATTTTTGAAAAAATACTGGCTGGTATCACAGTAGCTGGCAGTGCATAGTGAGACGGTATCGGTCACGGTGAGGCACACGGTATAATTACCCGGCGATGCATAGACATGCGTAGGATAGGGCTGATTAGAAGTAGTGCTGTCGCCAAAATTCCAAAGATAAGTCAAATTAGAGCCTGTAGCCATATTGTAACCTATATATGAATTAGATGTAGAAGTATCCAGAGCAATAGTAAAATTTGCACTACAGAATACCTGTTGCTGTGGAGCAATATACTGGCAGGAGGAGGCAGTATCACCACCGTCTGTCACCGTGAGACAAATCTGAATGGAGTCAGTAGTTGTGAATGTATCTCTAATGGTCCTGCCCCAAAAGGTTTGTAGACTACCTGAAAAGAGATCGATTATTTGCCAGGAAAAGGATGAATTAGCATCACCATTAGTGATAGATGTAAAAGTGACAGGTTTATTTACGCTGATATAGCCATTTGCAGGTGTCATTGTGAAGTTGGCGTAAAGTAAATTGGCACGATGCCCGAAATTTATATTGATATAAGGTGCATTTATGCTATCTGCGAGATACAGCGCATTATTGCTCTCTATCACCGGGTAGCCATTCTTTTGATAGTTTGTAGCAGCGATGATCACGTCCGAGTCAGGGGTGGACAAGGCGCTGATAGCCACCCAATACAGGCCTGGCTGCAAAATAGAATTGCTTAATGAATCATCTATCATCATCGCTACAGGAACGACCAGTGCACCTGTACTATCTAATGATAGATCAGCTGGTGTCACTGCTCTGGAAAAAGTGGATACTGCCACAGGGCCGTATGTATAAGGGTAAACCGTGCCGGTCACCGGATATACAGAAGCCTGTATGACAGAGCCTGGTTGTGTACCATATGTGCCTCCTGCAAGGGCAGTAGTAATAGAGGTCACGGTATCTGCATTGATCACTTCAAACAGGACGCCATATTTGTTTGATACCCCAAAGTTATTCCTGATTAAATAGAATGAGCTGTGATTCTGTATGTGGGTATTATTGATCGAATAGACACTATCCGAAATGTTAAAACGTATCGAATCTAAATTGTTAGCAGGAGTAATATCTATTGAATCTGACCTTACCGCTCCTGCTAAAGTATATTGGCCTATTACAAATTGACCGGTACTTAGATAATTCCAAAGTTCGACAGAAGCACTGGTATCGCTACCCGGCGACAGTAGAGCAACAGCGTTAGATGTTCCGGAGTCTTCCAAAGTATAACCGGATAAAGTTTGTAGCAATTGGAAATTGACTACTGAATTCGTCTGGGTATTTGTGCCTACATTCTGGTAATGAGCAATTGCAAGAAATGAATCGGCCTGAGACAAGGGTATGGTTGAATAAAACAAACCCAGAGGCGATATCCCTGTTTGGGCTGATACGTTGATAATAGAAAGGTCGTTGGTTTGCGCTTTAACGGCTATGAAGAAAAATAGGATAGAGGATAAAAGAAATGTGCTTTTCATAGTTAGAGATTTTCAGTAAATTAATAATTAGGTATTCGTGTTCTAAAAGACGATAAAATCCAACAGATAGTTGCTTATTATATTGTCATTCTTCTGTCATTTCTTTTCCTATATTTAAAAAATGCAAGCAAAAAGAAAGCTCACGCTCACCGATGCTATATTGATCGTATCGGGATCGATGATCGGCTCCGGTATATTCATAGTCAGTGCGGATATGGCGCGGACAGTGGGCGGCTCAGGCTGGCTGCTGATGCTTTGGGCTACATCAGGGATTATCACTGTATTTGCTGCATTGAGCTATGGAGAGCTGGCGGGTATGTTCCCACATGCGGGGGGCCAGTATGTCTATCTGAAGGAAGCCTATAATCCGCTCGTGGGCTTCGTGTATGGTTGGACGCTTTTTTTGGTAGTACAGTCAGGCACTATCGCTGCGGTTGCGGTGGCATTCGCTAAGTTTTCTGCTGTCCTATATCCGCCTTTCAGCGAGAAGCATATTTTGTTTGAACTTGGATGGATAAAAATTTCGGCTGCACAGATACTCGGCATGTTTTCCATTTTGGTATTGACCATCATCAATAGCAGAGGTATCCAATACGGCAGGATCATTGTCCGCATTTTTTCTTCCGCCAAGATCATAGCACTTTTTGGAATCATCGTTTTGGGCTTGTTCTTTTTCAGAAATGCAGATGTCTGGGCGCAGAACTTTGCTGATCCATGGCGTCAGGCGCAGCTGGTCAAGGACAGCGCAGGTCATTGGAACTGGCAGCTGCTTTCAAAATTCGGTCTGATGACGGCACTCGGCTCGGCGCTTGTGGGTTCGCTCTTCTCGTCAGATGCATGGAATAATGTGACCTTCATATCCGGCGATATCGACAATCCCAAGCGCAATATTCCACTGAGTTTATTTATCGGTACATTGATCGTGACTGTGCTCTATCTGCTTGCCAATATGGCCTATCTGAGTCTCCTACCACTGATCGGCGACCAGAATGGCACGACCACTCTGTCACAGGGCATCCAGTTCGCAGCCAATGACCGTGTAGGTACTGCTGCTGCTATGATGATATTCGGTGGCCTAGCAACTATCATTATGGCGATACTTATAATGGTGTCGACCTTTAGCTGCAATAACGGTATCGTGCTCTCCAGTGTACGTGTCTACCAGGCCATGGCAAAGGATGGCTTGTTTTTTGACCGGATGCAGCATGACAATGAGCGTGGCGTACCGGGATTCGCACTATGGGTGCAATTCGCATGGGCGGCGCTGCTCTGCCTGTCTGGAGAATATGGCAGACTGCTCGATTATGTCATGTTTGGTGTCATGTTGTTTTACATACTCACTATTGCCGGTATTTTTATTCTGAGAAGGACACGTCCGGGTGCAGAAAGGCCATATAAGGCATTTGGTTATCCTATCATCCCCGTCATTTACATTGTATTTGCCACTCTCTTTTGTCTGAACCTGCTGTATACCAAACCGGAAAATTCTATTCCCGGCCTGCTGATCATTTTACTGGGTATTCCCGTATACTATATATGGAGAGCAGTGAAGAAGCCAGCATCAAAATTATAGAATTTACAGAATTGGAGATATATAAAATTTCGGATGTCGGATTTTTGATTGTGGAGGTGCCCACATCAAAAATCCGCAATCCGAAATGATCCTGATTTCCTGATTCGCAGATTTCCATGTATTTTCCAGTTTCAACAAATTAGCGCTGTGAGCTATAAAGACAAACTTGACAATTGCCTTGTGTCACTCGATGTGGGTGATAAGAATGCACTTTTTATAGTGCTCATGAAAGATGGTACTATCTGCCGCCGCGGTAACGGAAACCCTGATAAGGAATTTGAACTACTCAAAGGGTATAGCGAGCTCCAGCACTATCAGGCATTTATGATGACGGTGAATGAAGAACTGTTTCGGTACTCAGGAGTCTTTGAGCAGACACCTATCATCGGTAGGCCATGCAAAATGATGATCGTATTCAGCGGGCCTGATGGCGAAGAGGCAGGCTTCAAATGCAACTATGGTGAAGACTCTCAGGGACCACCGCGCGAAATAGTCGAGCTGCTCGTCAATGCAGTCAAGATAACTGACCCCTGGTATGAAGAGGAGCGCAACAAGATCAAACGCGGACCAAATGATGCGCCTGAGATCAGCCCTGTAGGTCATACTCCCGACACTAAAAAGAAGTGGTGGAGAATGTGGTAACAAATGTTTATGAGAGAAATCATTTTGAATCCTGAGTGAACAAATTATATTTGCGCTTGTTTATACTCAGTCTAAATAAGAAAATGACCATCCGCTGCTGCTTGCGCCCTCTTTTTTGTGTATTTTTCGTACTGATATTCAGCTCGGAGGCTCATAGTACATCTGACAAAAGCGAATCGTCTCGGATACTTGTTCATACTCTTCGCTATATGGGAACTGACTATCCTAATGGAGTGGCCAATGGCAGGATCAAAGACAAGGAAGAGTATGAGGAAATGCTTGGCTTCTGCGCCTCAGCTTTGAAGTATTACCACGAGAATGTTAACCTATGGGTACCCGAAGACACGCTAAAGATAGGCGGGCTCATATACCGTCTCGATAGTCTTATACACGCTTTTGCCCCTGTGGGGGCAGTACAAGTGGCTGCCGATGCAGCCATAGTAGAGGTCATCCGTGCCAGCGGACTAATGGTGTCGCCTACCAAATACCCTAACCTGCTCAATGGCAAGGCTGTTTTTGCTGCCAACTGTGCCAAATGCCATGGTGATAAAGGTTTCGGTGATGGCAAAGAAGGCCTCAAGCTTGATCCCCGGCCGCGCAATCTCCACGAAGAGCCCCGCATGTCTCTTTTATCGCCTTTTGCAGTGTACAATACCGTGAGGTGCGGTGTGCAGGGTACCGGAATGAAAGCCCACCCCGAGCTATCTGATGATGAGGTATGGGACGTGGCTTTCTATGTATTGACCCTGCGCTACGAGCAAAACAATGACAAGGGTTATACCGGCCAGATATTCAAAAATAAATTTCCATCTATCACCCTCGGTCAGATCACTACACAAAGTGATAAAGAACTGACAGCTGCCTATCACGCCGACAAAGGCGATTTGGCCATACTGCGATACAATCAGCCTGATAATGCCAAAGAACAGTTTATCGATGCGGCAATCAAATATATAGATGAGTCCATGATCGCATCCCGCGATGGCAACTATGAAGAAGCGGAGCGGCTGTCAACCATGGCATATCTCGAGGGCATAGAGCCGATAGAAAACCAACTCCGCTCTACTGATCCCGCACTCATGGAGCGGCTCGAAGAGCAGATGGGCAACACCCGAAAGGCACTCACAGGTCATCAGTCACTACTGGCGGTCAATGACTCACTGAAAGAATCCAAACGCCTCATCATAGAAGCAAGCAAATCGATCATTACTACCCCTATGTCGCCCCTGCTGGCCATCCTCATGGCTATCTCCATACTGCTCAGGGAAGGCCTGGAAGCGTTTCTCGTCATCATGGTGATCATGGGTATCATCAAGGCATCCGGTCTCAGTTCACCAATGAAATATATACATGCCGGATGGATAGTGGCCGTACTCGCAGGTGTGATCATGTGGGTCATTGGTGGTCAGCTCATACAGTCACACATGGCACAGGTCGAGCTCATGGAGGGTGTCATAGCTCTCGTAGCTGTATTCATGTTGCTCTATATAGGCTTCTGGCTGCATGGCAAATCAGAGGTCAGCAAATGGAAAGCCTACGTGACTGATAAAGTAAAGAACATCACCGGCACGCAAAGCCTCATAGGTTTATTTGCCCTGTCATTCTTCGTTGTCTTTCGAGAGGTGTTTGAATCTGTACTCTTCCTCTCTGCTATCAATATTGAATCAGGCGGCAAACAGGAGCATGCTATCATACTCGGTGTCATCATCGCCTTCATCATCGTGATCGGTATGGCATGGGTACTATTGAAATTCTCTGCACGACTGCCAATACCTAAACTTTTCAAAATATCCTCCATCGTCATGGGCGCATTGGCCGTGATACTGGCTGGCAAAGGAATACATTCATTTCAAGAGACAGGCCACTTACCTATACATGGCCTGACCTTCCTGCCGCGTGCTGAGTTGTTTGAGCTGTTTGGTATTTTTCCTACGGTAGAGACACTCATCGCTCAGCTGCTGATACTCGGTATAGTGATCTACATCATGAAGTATGTCAACAGGACCAAAATAGCCTGACTCTTATTTCACTATACTGAATGACTTTGTGATTTGCCCGCTATTTCCTTTCACACTCAAATAGTATGTGCCTGCAGGCAGTTGTGAGACTGACATATTGCTCTGGTAGCTCGTGCCTGCGGGTGTCTGCCACTGACGGTAGAGCCTGCCTGATACATCATGGATAGCGATAGTAGCGGCTTGTGATTCATCCCAGCTCAGGTCGATATTGAGCAGGGTGCTGGCGGGCGAGGGATATACACGCAGATGGCCTGAAGGGACTCCTACCGTAGTGATACCTGAAGGATAATATAGCTGATAGTAGTAGTAGTTTAGCTGGTCAGTCGAGATCGACTGCCAGAATCCTCCCGAGTTCCATGTGTCTGTGATATATACTGTGGGGTTATTGTAGCTGTCATAGGTATATCGCTGTCTGGTGGTATTAGTCCATGATGAGGTGGCCGCACTATATGATTGGGTTATTTCTGATAGCTTGTTGTTATTAGCATCATAGATATAGTTAAACTGAGAGGTATCGGCCAGTCTATTTGAGACATATCCCTTATTGATCGTGTTTGTGTTATTATTATTTGCATCATAGGTATATATAGATTGTGTCAATGTGACCCAGTTTGAGATCAGATTGTTCCATACCTGGCCCGATACGGAGTCGACCAGGTTATTGCCGGTATAGGCATATGCCACATTAATGCTATCGTACCAGCCGCTAGTGATAGCAGACCACCTATTTGTGGAGGCATCAAGCACTAAATTATTTGCATTGTATGTATAGAAGATTTTTGCTGTATTGTTCCATGTATTCGTTAGTGTGTCCCATTTCTGATAGATCTGCTGAGTCACCAGATTGGAGGTAGTGTAGGTGCTCAGGAGGTTTTGCACACTCACCCATGTATTGCTATTGTCATTCCATACCTGAGTTCCGTAGCTGGTCTGGTTATTATTTGCATCATAGCCATATATTCTCTTTTGATAGTTTATATATGGGCCACCTATGGCGTTTTTTATCTGCCAAGTCCAGCTCAAAAGGTTGTTATTGGCATCATAAGTGAGTGTAACCAGAAAAAAATTGACATATGCGATGGTAGCTGTATCCCAGACGGCAACAGTCTGTGTCAGAATGTTATTATTGCCATCAAATACTTCTACAGCACAGCTGTAGTTTGCATAACTATTGCCGGCTGCATTGTATTGTACATAGTATAGTGAATCAAACGCATAGTTAGAGAACTGAGTGACCCGGCTGAGGTACCTGCCGTTTGAATAACAATAATAAGTAGAGTCGTCGGGTTCGAAGGCCCCTGCAATATTTTCGTATTGCGCTTCCGCTATCAGCCGCTCCGAGAGCGACTCGAGGTTTTTGTCTGTCCCTGGCGTAGTATGAGCGCCCGAAAAGATATGAGTCATGATAGGCAGGGATGATACCTGCGCCATAGCTCCGATGCTGATAGCGGTATATAATACGATTGACAATAGCTTGATTTTTTTCATGACTGTTTGGTTTTAGAAAAATACTCTTTGAAATGGTTGCGATACAAGGTTACGGTTAATAATATGCTGTAACAAACCACTTTGAGTGCGTTTTTAGGAAAGATGGGAGCAAATGCAGTTGAAATTATTAGCGAAAGTACTTTGGATAAAGGGTTTGAATGGTATATACCACATTCTGATACGACAAGCGAAATCAGCTTTTGGTCAGGGTGTATGTTCCTTTTATACTTATGTAGTAGTTGCTGCAGCGGGGCATATTCATGTGTGACCAAGCCAAAAAAATAACATAGTAGCTTATTGCTTGCTATCCAGCCATAATGTGAGCTCCCTGATTAAGGCCTCGTTGCCATCCGGATTGGGAACCAAGAGTGCCAGAGAAGATTTGAGTTTTTGTCGGGCCACCTTGGATTTGTCAGTACTTTGTAGAAATTGTTTGAGCAGCTTCCATAGACTTTCCAGGAAATCATTATCAGGCTCTCGCTCTTTAAAAAATCGCTGGTTATTGCGTACGGCATAAAACAACAGTTCCATATTACCTAACTCATAATGCGCTATGAACTCATATACCCTCATGTCTTCTATGCGAGTTTGTTTATCTTTGTCCCGGCCAGAGAGTGCATATACCTCCTGTATAGCATCAAGTAGTTCTTTATACATCTTATTCTTGAGGTAGATCACGCATATGCATGAGCACAATAGCCGCTTCTGCCAAAAGTTGAGTAGCGAGGCGTACTCTTTCAAGCCGTTTTGTATATCAGGTATCAGCTCAAGGCTTTCTCTGTATTGTTCTTTGAGATAATATTTCATTACCTTGAGATGTGATATTATGTAGAAGATATCTTTTGCCACATCTTTTTCTGAAGTTTTTATCGTCTCCAGCTTTTTTATCAGCGGTGCAGTCTCGTCAGTGAGCATCAGTCTGGAACTCAGGATCGTTTGGATATCGAGGAGTTTGACGTACCTCATCGTCATTTCTTGGGTCCGCCAGGGATTTTTTTCCCACTCTGCTATCAGGCGCTTGATCAGCTCAAGAGCCTCCTGATATTCGCAGCGATAGTCCAGTATCACACATTTGGTCCTGATGATCATATTCATGCACTCAAAAGTGATATCCGGTTTAGCATATAGGCTATCTAGTTTTTCATTTATCCGGCTTATTTCCACTGCCCTTTTTTCCATTTCATACATCAGGTAGATGCGATGCACTTCTTCATAGAGATATGCCGATTCACGCTCGTCTTTCAGTTGGGCGAGTGCCTTTTCTTCCTGCATGCGCAGTTCATTCTGATAGTTCAACCTGCTTGCTTTGTATTCGCTACGATCTATGAGACGGCGTATGGAGAGGAGCCTGACCTTCTGCTCGGTCAGCTCCCTTTCTTCAGCTATCTCCCAGGCTTTATCGCATATTTTAGCACAGTGGTCAGTGAGGCCTTTGAGCATCAGAAAATTCATCTCCTGTATCGTATCTGCCAGCTGGGCATCTGCTTTTTTTTCGGAAGCATAAGACCGCATGGCTTTCAGCAATAGCTGTGTCAGGTAGTTTTTGTCATCAGAGAAATATTTGCCGAGGTTTTTGCGCCTTAATTTTTTTATGAATTTTTCCTCGTCGTATGTTTCGTTGTCAGGCAGTTCATTGAATTCATCAAAAAGCTTTTCATAGTTTGTCTTTTTTGTTTCCGATTGTTTGGCCGCATATAGTTTGAAATACCTTTTCTCCCCGGGAGTAAGTGACTTGATGAGTTGAAAAAGGGTGTCCGTCATTACATGGATCTTTATAGTAAGTATTGCATTATCCTTGACCTCCGTCCAGCCATTCGATCAGTTCTTTCTTCAGAGCCAGATTTACTTCCGGACAGGGGAGTAGTTCGAGCGCAGTTTTAAGTTTTTGTTTGGCAGCTTTTGGTTTATCGGTGTCCTGCATTAGTTGTTTGAGCAGCCTCCACATATGATCGATAAAATCATTCTCCGGCTGGTGCTCTTTAAAGAAGCGCTGGTTATTGCGGATCGTATAGTGTAGTAGTTCGGTATTGCCCAGTTCGTAATGGGCTATGAATTCATATATACGTATATCTTCTATGCGGTGCTGTTTCTCTTTGCCGCGTCCTACCAGTGCATAGACATCCTGTATGGCATCCAGGACATCAGGATACATTTTATTTTTGAAATAGATCAGGCATATATTGGTATAGAGCGTTCGCTTTTGCACAAAGGTGAGCAGTGCACTGTATTCTTTCAGCCCTTTTTGTGCCTCAGGGATCGTAGAGAGACTTTCCTTGTATTGTTTCTGCATGATGTGGTTGAGTACCTTGCAGAAAGACAGCATATAGAATACATCTTTTGCCACCTCTTTTTCAGTGGTTTCTATAGCCTCCATTTTGTTGATAAGTGATGTAATCTCACTATATGTGTTTGTTCGGGAAATAAAGACCAGAAAATTGCCCAGAAGCTTGACGTATCTCTCGGTCAGTTCTTTCATTCTCCATTGGCTTGTTTCCCATTTGGATATGAGCTGCTTGGTCAGTTCAAATGCTTCATCATAACGGAGCCTATGGTCGAGTACGACACATTTGGCCCTGATGATGGTATTGATACAGTCAAAGGTGAGACCTGTCTTTTGGTGTAAGGCATCCAGGCGCTCATAGATCCGGCTTATCTCTGCCGGACGGTCCGCCATAGCATGCATGACATACAGGCAATATATCTGCTCATAGAGGTATGCGGCTACACGCTCATCGGCGAGCTGCTCCAGTAGCTTTTCTTCCTGTGCCCGTAGGTCATTCTGGTATGCCTCACGGGCAGCGTTGTACTCGCTGCGGTCTATGATGCGGCGAATGGAGAGCAGGCGCAGCTTCTGCTCGGTGAGTTCCCTTTCGTCGGCTACCTCCCATGCCTTGTCGCATATTTTGGCGCAGTGGTCCATGAGACCTTTCTCTATCAGAAAGGACATCTCCTGTATCATATCTGCCAGACGTCCATCGGCTTTTTTCTCGGAGGCATAGGAGCGCATGGCTTTCAGCACTAGCTGGCTGAGGTGCTTTTTATCATCAGAGAAATATTTGCCTAGTTTTTTACGTTTCAGCTTTTTGAGAAACTCCTCTTCGTCATATGGTTCGTTTTCGGGCAGCTCATTATATTCGTCAAAAAGCCTTTCATAATTGGTCTTTTGGGCCTCCGACTGCCGGGCAGCATATAGTTTGAAATACCTTTTTTCACCCGGGGTTAGGGACCTGATAAGTTGGAAAAGGCTGTCATTGACCGTCATTCATCTTTATTTGTGATAAATATAGATATATGGCCACAGTATTTCTACATAAGGTTTTCCACTTTTTTGAGTAATCCACATTTACTTCCAAAGATAATGTGGTAGAGGGTTTTGGCAGGGTTCCCATATCTTATTTTTCTGTCATCTTTCCTAAAATGCAGCATATTCTGGTTTGGCGGGTGTCTTTAATGCAAGTAAACTTGTACATCAGTTTTTTAAAACAACACAAAAACAAAGGCAAATATGAGAAACATCGAAAGACACATGATACTGACCCTGGCACTGGTACTTGCCAGCCTATGCTCTCAGGCTCAGCAGTCGATAGCCCAGCCATACTATGGTGAAGGCAAGATCCGTTTTTATAACAAAAACAATCCGGTGGCCGGCAGCCCTTGCTATACGCTGGATATATCGGCAGATATCAATACCAACTGGGGCACTACTTCAGGTATCAATGATGTGGTGATCTATAACAGTAAGCTTTTTGTCTCGATAGATAATGGCAACAATGAAGGCGGTGTGCTGGTGTATAACTATGCAGATGTATATCCTACTAAGACCGCCGGCCCGGTATCTGTGATAAACCCTCAGAATACCACGGGCCTGCCTGTAGCGGGTATAGCCATACAGCCTGGTAGCGGTAATCTCTACGTGGGGACATTCTATACCGGCGCCTCTGATGCGGGTATATATATGTACACCGAAAATTCGAGCTATGCGAATTCATCTGCCACTCAGGTAGCTTCTTACTACAATGATAATAGCATAGACAAGTATATTGCTAACCTGGCCTTTGATGGTTTAGGCAATCTTTGGTTCACGGAGTTTGACTCGGCAGCAGCTCCTAATCAGTTTCTGATCGTCTATCCGGGAGTCAATAAGAGTGACTATCATGCGATAGTAAACCCCAATACTCAAACATACTCTACCACTTCACTGGCAGGTGGGGCCGGGGCCTCGGTATACCTGCTCAGCCAGCCTGAGGGTATCGTATTTGACTCGATAGGCAATCTTTGGCTGGCTAATAACAATGATGACTATGCATGTAATGGTGCCGGAGATGGCACACTGGTAGAGATCAGTGCCAGCTGGATCACAGGCACATTTATGAATATCCAAAACGGGTATTCTACTAATGTGCCCACTGCCGATGCTACAGTGTACCTCATCCCTAGCGGCAAGCTGGGCGGGATGATCTTTGATCACGATAATCTCTATATCAATGATCAGGGCCAAAATCAGGGCACAAGCTATGCCAGCAGCGGTATAGTCTGGAAATGGAATTATATGACGGCATTCAATAGTACGAATTTCGCAGCAAGCGGGATCCACACGACATATCCTGGCAATGGACTGATGGCACTCGACAATTCACAATTCTCAGTCGCGACGGACTGTGTGCTTGGTGTTGCTAACATCAACAATTCAGCGGAGATATCTCTCTATCCAAACCCTGCCAATGACCGCATATCTATCAATGCACCTGCGCCGGCTATAGTGACCATATATAATGTGATGGGGGAGCAAATGCAGGTAGTGGCATACGATCACCAGACTATTGAAATAAATACTTCAGCATTCGAAGCTGGTGTGTACTTGGCACAGTTGAAATTTGCAGATGGAACTCTTGCTACAAAGAAATTTGTAAAACAGTAATAGTATAAGTCTTCAGAGTTTGTTTGGGGCGGGTCTTTATGTCCGCCCTTTTTTATTGCTTATCTGCTGAAATGACATAGCCACATAAGTTTGCTATATTTGATTGCTAAATTTTTTATTTCTCACCACTTATATTAACACATTAGCACATTAAATAATTAGCATATTCCTAAATGACATTTCAAGATTTCAACTTTCACCCGGATCTGATCGAAGGCCTGATGGCCATGAACTATACCAAGCCGACCCCTATACAGGAGCAAGCCATTCCTCAGATCATGGCTGGCAAAGACCTCATAGCCTGCGCACAGACCGGCACTGGCAAGACAGCAGCCTATCTGCTGCCTATACTTCATAAGATCGTCAATACCGATCACCGCCACCTCAATACGCTCATCATCGCCCCGACCCGCGAGCTGGCGCTACAGATAGATCAGCAGATAGAGGCGCTGGCGTATTTCATCAATGTGAGTTCGATCACTGTCTATGGAGGAGGCAGCGGTATAGTATGGGAGCAGCAAAAGAAAGCCCTTAAACTCGGTGTGGATGTCGTGATAGCCACACCGGGACGACTTATCTCCATGCTCACTGTCGGCGATGTCAACCTCAAATACCTAGAGCACCTGGTTCTGGATGAAGCCGACCGTATGCTCGATATGGGATTCTATGATGACATCGTGCGCATCATCAGCTACCTGCCCACAGACAGGCAGACGCTGCTATTTTCAGCGACAATGCCTCCTAAGATACGCACCCTCGCTAACCAGATCCTCAATAATCCTGTTGAGATCAGCATAGCTATCTCAAAACCTGCAGAAGGCATACTCCAGCAAGCATATGCGGTTTATGATCAGCAGAAATTTGGTTTGCTCAGACATATCTTCAAAGAAACGGCATACAAAAGCGTCATCATATTTTGCTCAAGGAAGGAGACTGTCAAAAAACTGGCTAACGAACTCAAAAGGGTTATACCTTCTCTGCAAGCTTTCCACTCCGATCTGGAGCAGGAGCAACGCGAGGAGATCATGCGAAATTTCAAAAACAAAAATCTCCAGGTACTCGTAGGTACCGATATTCTCTCACGTGGTATAGATGTAGATGGTATAGATCTGGTCATAAATTATGATGTGCCGCCAGATGGTGAAGACTATGTGCATCGCATAGGACGTACAGCTCGCGCGGAGACAACGGGTACTGCGATAACTTTTATCAATCCGATGGATATGCAGCGCTTCGGAGGCATAGAGCGGCTCATCGGCCGTGAGGTGCCAAAGATAGCCCTGCCTGTATCACTGGGAGAGGCACCGGCGTATGAGCCTGACCAGAGGCGCAGTAGTGGCGGCGATGGGTTTAATAAAAATAGAGGAGGAGGTGGAGGCCATCACAAAGGCGGCGGCAATAAACACAGTGGCCCACGTCAAGGCGGGGGTGGTCACAAAGGCGGCGGCAACCGCGGTGGCGGTCATAGCGGCGGCGGTGCGCCGAAGCAGGGCTGATAGATATGATCTGAAAATTCGGATATGGCATATTTAGTAATAGCATACCCTGACCTGATACCTGAGGACCTCGATATGGTCCAGAAGTTTCGCGTAGATCATGACTCGTTTTATCATGCTATCGTAGATCCGCATTTTACATTTGTTTTTCCTGTTTCCGGCATAGCATTAGAGACGTATAGTGCAGAGATCCGACAGCGATTGATTAATGCTCCGCAAATAGACTTCGTCATCAGATGTGCTACTGTCAATAAAGATACATTTACAGATTCATTTTATACTTTCCTCGTGCCTGATGACGGGTATAGTCAAATCGTAAAACTGCATGACAAGTTATACAGTGGTCTACTGGCGGCTGAGCATAGGCTTGATATAGATTTTATTCCGCATATCGGCATCGGGACATCGCCGGACAGATATGAATGCAAACGGATGGCAGATGAATGGAATAAAAAAGACTTCAATATAAGAGGTAGGATATCAAAACTGACCATCATCGAATACAAAGATAAAACAGTGACTGATCTTGAATCAATAGGCCTATGCTAGACTGACCTACACCGAATCGTCCATCTACGCTATACCCCCCTGCCCCAAAATCCGATCTGACGTTATTTTCGTAAATGAACTATCTGATCACCCATAGGGTGGTTCGATTTTGTATGTTTCTATTTTAGTGAAGGCGCAGCTGAGGGGCTGCGCTCTTTTATTTTATAAATACTGTTTGCATTTCTTTCACTATCAGCTCTGACCATTCGGCATACATTTTTCCTGATGGGTGCAGGTTGTCATTGGCGATGAGAGCGCTGTCATGAGCTGCTTTTTTTGAGATAGGGTTTATATCGATGAAGTGAACTTTGTATGCCTGTGATATTTCTTTCGCTATGGCATTGTATTTATCTATTTCCTTGCCGATCTGAGCAGCAGTGCGCCCTTTGACGTCATTAGCACCAAAGGGTGTCACTCCCCAGTCCGGAATCGATACCACAAACACATGGTAGTGATCTCCGGCAGCATATTTCAGGGCAGTTTCGAGCAGGGCTTTAAATTCTTTACAGTAGACATCCTTATCATATCCGCGATACTGGTTGTTGACACCGATGAGTAGGGTCACACAGTCGAATGTGCCTGTGACCTTGGCCTCCTCTATGGCCTGAGCCAGTTCATCGGTGGTCCAGCCAGTCTTTGCTATGATATGTGGTTTGTCAAAATCGATGTTTTTCAAGTGTAGCAGCTTTACACATTGGCTCGGGAAGCGCTCTTCTTCTGATACGGACTGCCCTATGGTATATGAATCTCCCAGGCAGAGCATAGAGTAGTTTTTATTTGCCATATGGTATGATGCAGGGTTTGTGTGAGGGGTACTGAATGTGTTTAGTAGGAGAAAAAACAGCGAGAGCAAAACGCATAACTGCCTTTGCCCCAACGCACTTTTTTTTCTGCACTTCATTGAATTTGTTTATTCAAATATATCTATTTGTTTTGGGGTAATACTTATAAATCATGGCTGAAAATTTACCACTCAGACAGCGTCCCTTTGATTACTTTTTTGTAGTCATGTTTTCACTGTTTTTTATCACCTCGATGATATCTGATATGGTACCGACGCTGACCGGCGCACTAGACCCAAGCAGCACTAATGTCTTTGTTAAAATGAATTATGGCTATGCCAAGGGTTGTGACCCGCTATTTCTCAATCCTCCCATATGGATGAGATTTGTGACGGGATTGTCAGCGTTCGTTTACGGGCCTTTCTATCTGATATTGGTATATGCTTTTATTAAAGGTATGAACCGCATACAGGTCCCTGCCATAATATATGGTACTGCGATCTCTGTCATCACCGGGGTAATAGTTTTTGGCGTAGAGTTCTTCGGTGAGCTGGAGTGGCGCTGCCAAAACTTAGGCAAGTTCCTCCCGCTAAATGCTCCATATGTATTGATACCGATACTTCTCATCATACGTATGAGAAAGGAATTGCCTTTTATAAGAAAGTTCTAATATCTCAACCCTCAATGGGTTCAAAACCCTTTGAGGGTTATACCTAACTTAACTATTATAGCCCAGTTTTTCTTTGAGTGATGGTGAGAGTTGTGGCAGTTTGTTTCTCTCGATTAGAAAAGATGTCAACGCGGCAAACTCAGAGAAGATATGATGTTTTGCCAATGCGCCGCTCAGGTAGTCTTTGCCTGTGCTACCACCTGTACCTGTACGCATACCGATAATACGGTGCACCATGCTCATGTGACGATAGCGCCAGATAGATATTCCTTCATCTATTTCAAGGAGTACATTCAGCATGCCGAATGGTAATTGCAACAGCGGATAATCGCGGTATAACATGATGAAAAGCGCTGCACGTCTTGCCTTCGGGCTGAGCGACCACTCAGGTTTTGAAACGTTGGACAGAAGCTGCTCTTCAAAGACGAGGAGGTTGTTCTTCTCACCATCGGCGAGACTCGCGCTGTATACCTCTTTGTATTTATCCCAAAAAGAATTGGTATCCATACCTTGCCAGTATTTGGCATCATCAAAGAAGGGCATACGTTCAAGCCATTCATTTACCAGGGCGATCAGCGGTTTGGTTTTTTCTGCATCATGGATCACCTGTGCATCCTCAGGCCTGAGCTGTGAGATATAGTATTCCTTTCCATGACGGCTTTCCATTTTTAAACCTAATAAAGCCTCAAGCAGTTTGAATTGAATACTCTGAAAGCCCGAAGCCGGCCGCAGCATATCGCGAAAGTCGAGAAAGTCAAGCGGTGTCATGGTCTCAAGTATATCTATCTTTCCGACGAGCATGTGTAGGATCGTCACCACACGCTTCAGCCGGTGGTGCACAGTATAGAGATCGGGTGAGTTGTCCGATATTTTTCCTTTGGCGAATATGTCCATGACAGAGCCTACTTCATACAGCACCTGTTTGAACCATAGCTCGTATGACTGATGAATGATGATAAAAAGCATCTCATCATGAGCGTGGACCTTGCCTGACTTATCACTCTCGAGCATTTGTGCTTTGAGTATTTTGTCAAGCTGGAGATAGTCGCTGTAATATACACCATCTTTCATTTGCGGTAGATTTTAGAAAGTAAGATTAGGGATAATTTTCAATATGCCAATGTGACAATTATCAATGTATTGAATCCGTAATTCTGTAATTCAGTAAATTATAAATTACTTTACAGCTATGAAAGTAGTTATCTTAGGTTCGGCGCATCCGCTCAGGGGCGGACTGGCAGCATATAATGAGCGACTGGCACGCGAGTTTATCCGTCAGGGGCACTCTGTGATCATCTATACATTCAGTCTGCAGTATCCTGATTTTTTATTTCCAGGTACGACGCAGTACTCAGATCAGCCTGCACCAGATGATCTATATATCCATGTACGTGTCAATAGTATCAATCCATTCAGCTGGTTGAGCGTGGGACGTGAGATCAAAAAACTCAATGCTGACCTGCTTATCATTAAATATTGGCTGCCGTTTATGGCACCATGTCTCGGCACGATAGCGCGGATTGTCAAAGGCAACAAGAAAACCAAAGTGGTCTCTGTCATTGATAATATCATTCCACATGAGAAACGCTTTGGGGATTTCGCTTTGTCAAAATATTTCGTGGGCGGTGTAGATGGTTTCATAGCGCAGTCGAGGTCTGTACTAGATGATCTCAATAAATTTGACAGCACCAAGCCGAAGATATTTTCACCGCATCCGCTGTATGACAATTTCGGCCCTGTGGTCAGCAAGGCGGAGGCAATTGAGAAGCTCGGCCTGGAGATAAATGGTCAGTATATCTTGTTTTTTGGTTTCATACGTGACTACAAAGGACTGGACATATTGCTTAATGCTATGGCTGATCCTCGTATCAAGGACACCTATATTGAGCTGATAGTAGCTGGTGAGTTCTATAGCGATGCCAAGCCTTACCTCGATCTGATAGATCAGCTCGGCATCAGAAAAAAAGTACTTCTGCGCACGGAGTTTATCCCTGACGATATGGTGAGGTATTATTTCTGCGCGGCGGATATAGTGGTACAGCCATACAAGCATGCTACCCAAAGCGGCGTGACGCAGATATGCTATCATTTCAACCGGCCAATGCTCGTGAGCAATGTCGGTGGGCTACCCGAAATAGTGCCGCACGATCAGGTCGGGTATGTCTGTGAGCCGGATGCATCATCTATCGCGGAGTACCTGAATAAATTCTATACAAAGCATAAAGAGTATCTTTTCTCGGAAAATATTAAAGTTGAAAAAGCCAAGTACACATGGTCGGCCATGCTGGACAATATCAAGAGAGTGGCAGGGTTTTAGTCGAAATTTATGATTTAGAAATATTCATTTTATTTAATATTAACGGAGCATTAACATTAAATAGTTGACTTTTTACCGATAAAATCACTTAATTATTAGGTTTTAACGATTTTATGGGGACGAATTGACGGAAAATGCTGGAATAATTATTATCCTTGTTTCCCATATTTATAAACAAAAACTCAAGACATGAAAAAATTATTTACAATGATCGCGGTATGTGCAGTAACACTCGCCACATATACAGCATCAGCCGGAACTATTGTAAGAGGAACAGAAACTGTTTTCTCTAAATCTGCTTCTTCGATTAGCTATCTCAGGAATTCTTCTTTGAGAAGTGCTGCTCTCTGTGATACTCTTTCGAATTTGGGCCTTGCTGACTCAATTGCTACATACTATGGAGATACTGTAGGCTATCTCACCGGTAATGGTGCATTATGGGGCGGAACTGCATTCCTACCTAACTTAGGTGTAGGTGAAAAATTTGATGGACCGGGCCTTGGTGTAGAGTATGTATCCGGCGCTACTGTGTTTTTTGCCTTTACCACAATCAATGTTGCTGATTCTAATAACACTGTTACGGCATATGTATATGATACTACGGGTACAGGCAATCCTTATAATCCGGGCTATGCTCCTGGTCACGCTATAGATTCTGCTACTGTGACCCTAGGGGCTATAGCTGCTGCAGTTACTAATACTTATACAGTCGGACTTACTCCTACTATATTCACTTTTAATAACGTACATCTTCCAAGTAATGGCTTCTTTATTACCATTCGTTTTCCTCAGGTTATAGGTGATACAATCGTGGTTTTCACAAATGACGGCTCATCAGGCAATGGTGAAGGATGGTTAGACGTGAATTTTGGAGGTGCATCTCAATGGCTGCTTATTGATAGTCTTGGCCAAGGTCCTCTGGGCAACTGGATTTTTCCTGCTGTCTGTGGTTCAACTTGCCCAACTATCACTGTCACAGCTACTGAGCTGGGATCTACTACATCTGCTTCTGCCACTGCGACAGGAGGTGTGAATCCATATACGTATAGCTGGAGCAGCAGTGCTGCTACTGATACTGCTACAGGCCTGACAAATGGCCAGACATATACAGTGACTGCTACTGACCACAATGGCTGTAGTGGTACTGCCACTGTATCGATCTCTACTGGTATCGAATCTATCGCTGCCGGTGTGACCAACTTCAGTGTATTCCCTAATCCATCAAACGGTATATTCACAGCTAATGTAAGCCTCGTAGCTGCATCTGATGTGACAATATCTGTGACTGATATGACTGGAAGCAAAATATTCGAAAGTACAGATAAGGCTGTAAAGGAAATTAACAAGCAGATCAACCTTAGCTCTATCGCAACTGGTATCTACTTCGTCAGTGTCAAAACTGCTCAAGGTACAGCCAATCAGCGTATAGTTATTAAGTAACACTTGCGATCCGGTTTACGCCGGGTAGCTAAAAAGCCCTCTCATTCATTTGGGAGGGCTTTTTTATTGAAGTAAAGATCGGGAAGCAGGATATATCTTAATGGCATTTTTCTTTGGGACTTTCGGTCTATTGGACTTTATCTATATTTATGGCGCAATAATCATCAGGTACTATGATAATAAGGAGCAAAGCTCCCCTTAGATTGGGGCTAGCAGGAGGTGGCACAGACGTGAGCCCATATTCGGACCAGTTTGGCGGGGCCATTTTGAATGCCACCATTGGGATGTATGCCTATGCTACTATACGGCCGCTCGACAATGGTAAGATCATACTGCATGCTACAGACAGAGATGAGCACTATGTATTGGATTCCATTGAGCAGCTCGTGATAGATGGCCGCCTCGACCTGCCTAAAGGTATATACAACCGGATCGTAAGGGACTTTGCCCATCGGCCATTGTCTTTTGAGCTTACGACCTTCGTGGATGCTCCCCCCGGATCAGGATTGGGCTCCTCGTCTACTCTGGTGGTGGCGATCATCGGGGCCTTTGTGGAATGGCTCAAACTCCCTCTGGGCGAATATGATATAGCACAGCTCGCATATTCTGTAGAGCGGGAGGACCTCAAAATGGCAGGGGGTAAACAGGACCAGTACGCTGCCACTTTTGGCGGAGTCAATTACATGGAGTTCTTTGCCAATGACAAAGTGATCGTAAATCCGCTGCGTGTCAAAGAAAAATGGCTTCATGAGCTGGAGAATAATCTTGTACTGTTCTTTACCGAAACGTCACGACTGAGCTCATCTATCATAGAGAAGCAACGCGCTAATGTGTCAAATAAGAACCAAAATTCAATAGACGCAATGCACAGCCTGAAAGAGCAGTCACAACGAATGAAAGAAGCCTTGCTATGTGGAGAAATAGATGAGATAGGACAAATACTACACTATGGCTGGCAGCACAAAAAGCAAATGGCAGAAGGCATCAGTAACCCTATGATAGATAATATATATGAAACAGCTATGGCGGCAGGTGCTACAGGTGGGAAGATCAGTGGTGCAGGCGGTGGTGGCTTTATGATCTTCTATGCGCCTTATACCAATAAATATAATGTGATCAGGGAACTCAATAAACTCGGCGGCAAAGTAATGCGTTACACTTTTACCAATATTGGTGTCACTACCTGGACGATATGATCAATGGGAGGTCAAGACCGGAGTCATCACAGCTACAAAAACAAAAACCCTCAGAGATCATCTGAGGGTTTTTGTCCATATAAAGTTATTTATTATTTAGCAACTACTATTGTCCGGGTCATTGTTTGACCATTTGACAGTGAGCCTACTACTATGTATGTACCATTCGAAAGATTTGATGTGTTTAAGCTCATTTCATTCGTTCCTGCGCTCAGACTACGGTACGTAGTTTCCTGAAGGAGCCTTCCCGGCATATCTATCACGCGGAGGGTCACATCAGATGGGTCAGACAGTTCTATACGTACTTTAGTCGATGTATTTGATACCGGATTTGGATATACCATCAGGCCGTTGATAGTACGTGAAGCCACATTAGTGACAGCGAGCGGATCGACTTGGCAGCCACCGTTGCTGGTCAGTGTCGTGGAGCGCCACATTCCTCTGCCGTGAGTACCTAAATAGAGAGCGTAGCACTGGTCAGAGAGATATGTCTGCTGCCTGAGACGGAAAACCGGCACCTGAGCATTTATACCATTATTTTCTTCGACCCAAGTCTGACCGCCATCATAGCTGTCAAACACTCCCAGCTCCGAACCAATAATATAGTGGCTAGGATTGTATGCATCTATCACACACTGATAAACAGGCATATTAGGCAGTACTCCGCTGCCTGTACCCGGCAGCGCTGTCCACGTGGTGCCTGAGTTATTGCTCACATATACATGAGGCGAACCTACAGCTGAGTACCCCGCTACCGAGGCCAATACATGGGTCGGATCATTTCTATCCACATCTATACCTTCTATGTATCTGTTGGTTGTAGATCCGGCAGGGACTACTGTAATTGTGGCATCAGTATATGCCTGACCGGAACTGAGCAAAATGTCGTTGTGCCCCTTTTGGGCAGTATCAAAAGCCAGTATGGTATTCATCCCTGTCATGCGCTCCACATTGGCTGTCCGCCCGAAGTATATGGTATCTCCACTAGCGGTAGCGGAGAGACTTTTTACATCATCCGAAAGGGAAGTAACACGGAACCAGCGCGGAGTATTGGTGAAATCAAGTATATCCGGGGTCACCCAAAGGCCGCAGGCTGTAGCAAAATAGAGATAAGCCTTGAGCGGATCTACAAACTTAACGGAATCATTAGCTGGTATACTATCAGTGAGTGTGACCTGAAATTGCTGTTTGATACGGCTGGTGAATGTGAGCACTTCCCCTGCATAGTGGGTAATAGTATCGATAAAGACGACTGAATCTAAACTGTTATAAGCTGTTTTGCTTTCTACCAGCCAGAATGCTGTCACAAAAGGAGCATTTCCGGCACCTTTTGCCTGTCCGCATATTGATGGCTCGACATAGCCCTGAGGATCGATCACCGCATCAAAAGGGTCCAGCCAGGCATAACCCGACGTAGCCGAGCGATAGTCATTTCCATTTACATAACCACCGACGAATATGCTAGGGTTGAAATGCGAGATTTCCGCATATACTCCATCCCCACCATATACATTCGTAGCATAAGTAGTGCCCCCTTGCTGATAGTCTACGTAGTTAGTGCCATTGTCCTGTGCACCTCCCAATACACTACCGAAATAGTCAGCACCTACCGAGTAGTTTTCTGTCACTGCATATCCTCTGTTTTTTACAGTATAATTTGGAGAAGGGAAATCTGTATGTGCATCTGAAGATTTAAAAACACCGCCATCGCAACCTACGAGCATTTCGTCTTCGTTTTTGTCATTGAAAACTATAGCATGCATGTCCGCATGTACCCATTGTGGATTTGATGGGTCGCCGAAATAAATAGAAGCAAGTGCCCATCCTGAAAGCGATGAGTAGGAATATAACTGAGTACCGCCAAAATAAACCTGATCTGAATTAAAAGGATTCGCTGAGATCACACAGTCATACCAACCCTGACCATCTGTGCCAAACGGCTGAAATAGAACACCACCCGCCGAGCCGATGAGTGCCCATGTCAGGCCGCCATCTGCAGATTTATATATCCCACCTAGTCCGCCGGGATAGCTCACTACCACCAGATATACTGTATTGAAATCAGAAGGAGCAACACCTATTTCCATTCTCATGACTGCACTTGGAAACTGAGGGAAATTAGTGGAATTTAAATATGTCCATGTTTGCCCGCCGTCTTCAGATTCGATAAAATTGACACCCGGAAAAACGCCTCCGTACATACCGACTGATGCAAAAATAAAACTGCCATCAGAACTGAATTTGACATCTGCAGCGCCGTCATAACTCGATGTCAGGCCGCTGATAGGTGCACCGGAAGATCCGATGATCGTCCATGTCTGGCCGCCATCAAGGCTATGTTGCAGGCCGCCATTGCCACCATAGCTGGAGGTGGCCGCATATATGTCCTGTGGATTGGTGGGGTTGATCGCGATACGGTTTATCATGCACCATGCTACTGAGTTGGATATCTGCGATGGCACTGTAGCAGGTAGTATTGAATCCTGATCGTTGCCATAAAGCATATGCAGACCATTGCCTACCTGACCTGAGTTGCGTGATGTGCCCTCTGGTTGGGCCAGTCCTTCACCTGTGCCGAAATAGATAACTCCATTGATATCCTGCGCTATACAGGAAATAGCAAGACAAGAAATTACTGAGGTTAGTTGTGTCCATGTATTGGCTCCATCGAGGCTTTTCCATAGTCCTCCGCCTACAGCACCTGCATATATGGTCTGGCGGGTAGTATCCCTGTTGTCATATAGTAGGGACCTCGTACGGCCGCCTATGTTTCCGGGGCCGAGTTCTTCCCATTGGAGTGGAGTCGACCTGGTAGCTGCATTGTTTCTCATTTGCTTGGTCTGGGCTAATGCTGTCGAGTAGTATGATGGTGATACGTTGCCGTTCTCATCGGCCAGTAGCATTGTACGCCACTCCATAGCTTCTTTTATGGATTGCATCTTCGATTTGCCACCACCCCCGTCAGGGTCTTGTGTCATCATTTGCTCCAGTTTGAACTCCCCAAGATTTTTATTTTGAGAAAACAGGGACGTCGATTGTCCTACGAGCATGCTAACTACAAGAGCCAGGATAAAATTCTTTTTCATTATTTAATAATTATTTAACTTGCACAAAACTAAACTTAAAAACCGCATTTCATAGTATCCAGATTGTCATATTTCGGTCACATTTTACCACCTTTTGCCAAGGTGAAATGCCAGATAGAAACCAAGGAACATGAAGTGATTTGAATCATCATTCACATAAATTGGAATCTTTTTATAAAAGACATCCAGTGTCACCCCGGCTTCTATTGCCTTGACGATCGCATCTCTGGACCCAAAATCAAAATTAAGGCCAGTACGCCCGAAGCCTCCTATCACAGGGCTCATCTGGTCCAGCCCTCGCCATATCGGTGATGCCTGATCTATACAGTTTACCTGACTCGGATCGCTGCTTTGGCTCAGAAACTCGGTCGCATTGGCTGACGAATATCTCTGACTGAGTATGACCGGTGGCTCGTCAGGAGTGGAGCCGGGATAGCGGATGTCGAGATAGTATGGTTTCACGAGGCCGAGTGCACCACCCACGAAACCCACCCAACTCACCCTTACTCCGTTCTTGACGGCTGCTTTGTCTGCCAGGGCCCTCTCGAATCCATACGAAAGCCTGATCACATGAAACCGGTTTTCTACTCCGAAATAATAATTGCGGCCTGATTGAGTATTGTATGGTGTAGCCACTGTTTTTTTGTCACGGTAGTCTATATGCCACTCATACTCCAGCGTGAAGAGATGGGTCACATAGATGTTTTTGATAATGCCATACTGCAGATAGAAGTTGAGCCCTGTACTGGCGAGCCTCACACCGCCTACAAATTCTTTGTGAAACATGTAGTCTTTCTGGGCTGCAAGCTTTGGTTTTTCTTCAGTCTGTCCATACACATATGACTGTGATGCCAGTATCATGATAAAAAAAGTAAAGAGGACCTTTGTCTTCATCATTACAAATTTACAGAATTCTACACTAATTGTTTAGACATAATTCTAAACACTATCGTTAAAATTAAGGAAAATACCACATTGTTGGTCTTGGGCAGGGGTAGGACCAGATGCACTCCTTAGGAAATTGAGATATATCGATACTTATCGGTCGGAAAGAAAATGAATGCAGACCTGAAACCCTTATAGGAAGGGGAATAGAGCCTGCCGGGCAGAATTGAGTTTAGAATTGGTTTTCGCAATAAGAAAAAAGACAGGTTTGCTGGTTTTCGCTATCGGTCGAAAATCAATTATTAGCCGTTTTATTTTATGCTATCCTTGCTATCCTTGATAGTAGCACAATGTAAACTCAATAAGATAAATAACAAAAAAGCGTACCTTAGAATCATATAAAATCAATATAATGACAGCTTCTATCATATATGAAGGCGACCTCCGCTGTCGCTGTATACACCTGGAGTCGGGTACAGAGATATTGACTGACGCGCCGAAAGACAACCAGGGAAATGGTGATGCATTCTCACCGACTGATCTGGTGGCCACGGCACTTGGCACTTGTATAGTGACTACTATGGCCATCAAGTGCAGGCCGATGGGCATCAGCATAGATGGTACCAAAGTGGAAGTAAAAAAAATAATGGCATCCGACCCTCGCCGTATCTCGCAGATAGATGTGGTGCTGCACATGCCACACGAAAGCTATTCTGACAAGGACAAAAAGATACTGGAGCATATGGCCATGACCTGTCCTGTAGCAGTATCACTCAGTGCTGATCTGGTGAAGAGCATCACCTTTATGTGGCAGGATATTACTTCGGTGAGATAGAAAAATTATTTCTGTAGAAAATTGGGAATCATTTAAAATAATGGAGTTATGTTATTAATTGAAATATTAATTCTGGTTATTGTTTACCCAATTTATTTGTACTCGGTTTTTTATATAAGTAACAGACTTTTTCCTTTTGATAAACTTTCAATTTGGGGCAAAATTGTCAGTAGTATTACCTTCCTAGGCTTTTTTATTGCACCCATTTTTATAATAGTTGCTCTTATGATGACTCAACCATTTTCCAGAGAGGGTTTGGCAAAAGGCATTATTGTTGGCAGTTATGACTTTCAGAGAGGTCGTAATAGCAGTTCTGAATATAAATATATATATAAATTGGAGGAAGTAAATTATGGAACTGCAGAACTTACACATCATAAAGATATCGATATAGGAGATACTATAGATGTGATATATGACCTGGATAATGTCACTAACTCATATCCCGCTTTTTATAATTATACAGAAAGCCTTGGCTTACGTAAAAGCTATAAAAAATACTGGGATAAGATCGCAAGTACAAAAGGGATAAAAAGTAAATATGTGGGAACGCTGCCATAGCTATCATACTGAGCCAATTTCACCCACTTTATTTTTACTTTTACAAAATACAAGAATTGCATTCGTCTAACTACTCAATACTATCTACTTTATACTAATTCACCATGCAGATCAAAGATATAAGCGACTTTCTCGAATCCATAGCACCGCTGGCCTATCAGGAGAGCTATGACAATAGCGGCCTCATAGTAGGAGATAAAAATGCGACTGTCAGGAAAGTTCTCATTACACTCGACTGCACGGAAGCCGTGGTCGATGAAGCGATAAAAGAAAAATGCCAGCTCATCGTAGCTCATCACCCTATCGTTTTCTCAGGACTCAAAAAACTCAATGGCAAGAACTATGTCGAGCGCACTGTGATGAAGGCCATCAAACACGATATCGGTATTTATGCTATTCATACCAATTATGACAATGTGTTCAATGGTGTCAATGCCATGATCTGTGAGAAGCTGGGCATAATAGACTGCAAGATACTCGCGCCCAAGAAGGGACTCCTGAAAAAGCTTTATACTTTCATTCCTCTCAAAGATTATGACCGTGTGCGCCAGGCCATCTTCGATGCGGGTGCAGGATACATTGGCAATTACTCTGAAGCGAGTTTTAATACCACAGGCACAGGTACCTTCAAAGGAAATGAAAAGACGAATCCGACCATTGGAAAAAAAGGAAAACGTGAGCAGGTAGAGGAAGGCAAACTGGAGGTTATATTCCCGGCGAATATAGAGAGCAGGGTAGTGGCTGCCCTCAAAACTGCCCATCCCTATGAGGAGGTGGCATATGATATTGTTTCCCTCGATAATGCTCTACAGGATGTAGGCTCAGGTATGATTGGCCGTCTCAAAAAACCAATGGATGAACTTGCTTTCCTAAAAAAGGTCAAAAAAGAACTAAAGGCAGGGATAGTGAAGCATACGCCATTATTGAGCAAAACAGTCGAAACGGTGGCCGTCTGTGGTGGCTCTGGTAGGTTCCTACTGCCTGATGCAATGGCCTCAAAAGCAGATGTTTATATCACTTCAGACATCAAATACCATGAATTTTTTGATGCCGAGGGGCATATCCTTCTGGCAGATGTGGGCCACTATGAGAGCGAGCAGTATACCCGGGACCTTTTATTTCGCCATTTATCCGAAAAATTCCCTACATTTGCGTTCCTTTTATCAAAGGTAAATACCAATCCTGTAAATTATATCTAAGAAATGGCAGCAACAAAAGAAAAAGAATTATCGGTTGAAGAGAGATTGCATCAGCTTTGGAACCTTCAGCAGATCGATACAAAAATAGACAAGATAAAGATCCTCAAAGGCGAGTTGCCTGAGGAAGTACAGATACTCGAAGATGTCATCACTGGCCTTAACGTACGTCTGACCAACCTCAATGAGGAACTGACGGAACTGGATGAGGAAATGGGTAATCGCAAGAACGCGAAAGCGATGGCGAAAGAACTCATCACCCGCTATGAGAAACAACAGAACTCAGTAAAGAACAACCGTGAGTTTGAAGCGCTGAGCAAAGAGATCGAACTCCAGAAGCTCGAGATACAGCTCTCTGAGAAAAAGATCGGCGACGCTACTGCTAAGATAGAGATAAAGAAAGGCCTGATCGAAGAGACCGAGACCAATATCGCTACTCGTGAGAAAGAACTCAAGACAAAAAAGAAAGAACTCGACAAGATCATAGCTGAGACGGAAAAAGAAGAACTGGAGCTCAAGAAAGAATCTGACAAAGCAGCTAAAAAGGTAGAAGAGCGCCTGCTGAAAGCATACTACCGTATACGTGGTGCTTATCGCAACGGACTGGCAGTAGTAGCGGTACTCCGTGACTCATGCGGTGGATGCTATGCTAAGATACCACCACAAAGGCAGGCAGAGATACGCTCTAAGCGCCGTATCATCACCTGTGAGCACTGTGGTCGTATATTAGTTCACTTTGGTGATGCTGAATAATCAAGAAAGTAAAATTATAGAAAAAGCGAGATCATAACCGGTCTCGCTTTTTTATTTGCTTTACTTCGTGTTACAAGAGCTTATATAAATGTTAATGATTATGTTTTTTTGTCAAAAAGAGAATTTTTTATCTTTCTTTTACGTGAAAATTAAATCCTTTTCAATGAAGAAATTTGGTCTCCTTGTTTTCTCTGCATTGTTTCTTTCTATGATGGCTCAATCGCAGCCTTACACAGTCAGCGTCACTTACCAGCATACATTTACAAAACCACAGGTAGATTCTGTGATGATATCTATTTTGGGATCCCAGCTTGGCAATCTGGCTATTGGTGCTATAGGCACCAACTACACTGTCAAGCTTTACAAAGTTATTTACAATACTTATGGCCCGGACAGTGTTCCTACTACCGCATCAGGCCTGCTGGCGGTGCCTCAGGGTACTCCCTGCGAGGTGCCGATATTGAGTTTCCAGCATAATAATATCATCAGAAAATCTGACGCACCATCCAGATACGGTGACAATAGCCAGTGGTACATAGGCATGGCTGCGGGCTCGCTTGGCTATATCTCGCTCATGCCTGATGGTATAGGTCTGGGCAGCGGGCCCGGGCAGCATCCGTTCCTGCAGCTTCAGAGCGAGGCCACACCGGTCATAGACATGATACGCGCTGTCAAAGAATTCGTAGACACGACAGGCAATAGTCCAACAGAGCAGTTGTTTCTGGCTGGTGTAGCGGAGGGAGCTTACGCTTCAGTCGCGGCACATCAATATATCCAGACTTATCTGGATACATTAATGCACGTAGCAGCTACCGGAGGCATAGCTGGCAACTATGATATGAGTGGCACTATGATAAATCAGATATTATCTGACAGTAACTATGTAGATCCGTCATACCTGCCTGAATTGATGCTATCTTATAACAGGACCTATAATATTTATCCCAATGACTCAGATTTCATGGTCTATCCCTATGATAGTATGTTGCCGCCCCTTTTCAATGGAAATTACACCCAGTATTATATAGATGGATATGTACCATCTGTAGCAAAGACAATCCTTCAGCAGGATGTCATAGATTCGCTCCAATCAGACAGTACATATATTGTGAGGCAGTTGTTCAGTCAGAATGATGTGTATAACTGGGCACCTACTTCACCTGTATATCTCATGTATTGTATAGATGACGAATATGTTCCATATCAGAATTCTATTGTAGCCTACAACCATTTCGTACAGAATGGGGCGACTATGATAGATACTTTTGATATAAATCCAGCTTATGACCATGAAGAGTGTGGTGAATTTTCGGTCATATCTGCGGTATCTCTGATCAAGGCCCTCACGCATCAGCCAATAGTATCAAGGATATCAGCGACCAGCAGCACATCTCCGACTGCCCCAAACGGAACGGCTACCGTGTCTGATACACTCGGTGACCCACCATACACATGGAGCTGGAGCAATGGCGATAGCACTGCTATTATCACAGGCCTCGCAGCGGGAACCTATTATGTAACCACAACTGACAGGGCGCACTGTACCAGTATAGACAGTGTGGTCGTGCAGCTCAATGACGGCCTCAATGAACTGACACTCGCCAATATCAATGTCTATCCTAATCCTACACAGGGCATGCTGATGATACAAAACGGGAATGTATCAGAGGTACTCACACAGATAGAAATAACAGACATGAATGGCAATGCGGTGAACGCATCACAAAGCCAGAATGGCAATATCACTTCGTTAAATCTCGGTGAAGAAGCCAAGGGAGTTTACTTTCTCACGATACAGTCTCAGAGTGGCAAAGAACTGCATCGGAAAATTGTATTGCTGTAAAAAACAAATTATCCAGATTAAAAAAAGGCGCAGAACATTGCGCCTTTTTTTTGTTTCATGCAGAAGGAAATTTTTCTCTGTGTCGTCTAATTATTCATAAACACGTATATTGACCCAAACATACACCACGACAGACATATAGATGGCAGATGAGGAGGGTTTGATACAAGGTTTGAAAGACCAGCGGCCTGTTGCTTTAAAGGATTTCCTGGAGCAGTATCAGGAGCGTGTCTATAATACGGCACTCTCATTTGTAAAAGATGTCCCGGATGCTGAGGAACTGGCACAGGATGTTTTTCTGACAGTTTGGAACTCCATATCAGGCTTCAAAGGAGAATCATCTCTCTCGACCTGGGTGTATCGTATCACAGTGAGCAAATCGCTCGATCTGATACGAAGTAAGCAACGGAAAAAGCGTTTTGCATTTCTCACATCGCTCACTACTACCCGAAATGAAATAAAGCACCATCCTGTCAATTGGGTTCATCCCGGCATATTGCAGGAAAATAAAGAGAAGGCGGCTTACCTTTTTCGGGCTATAGACCAGCTACCGGACAATCAAAAGATCGCTTTCACACTGAGCAAACTGGAGCAACTAAGTCAACGAGAAATTGCCGAAGTAATGCAGATCAAAGAAGGTGCAGTCGAATCCCTCATCCAGAGGGCAAAGCAAAACCTGCGGAAATATCTGGAAGGTATATATGATGAGATAAAGTAGTGAATAATGAATAGAGAATAACGAATAGGACATCGCCATATTTTAAGATGAAAGCCAAGCGAAGGAATATTTTAATCATAACGTCTAAGTAAACATAGTATGCAAACTGAAAAACAAATATGGGTAGAGGAAGTACTAAACAGCGCTGATGGCGCGGTTCGTGCACAGTCCTCTGATATGACCGATGCGGTTATGTCACGCCTGGGCACAGCCCGAGAATATACAATCTCTCCTGTATCCAATGATAACTCACTGATATGGAGGATCGCTGCTTCTGTCGCATTGCTGCTGCTGCTCAATGTAGTGACCATATATAGCTATCTGAGCAACATTAAAAGATCAGCACAAGTGCTGGAAGTGAGGGCGGCAGCATCAGAGTTTGGCCTTGGACAAAGTGCCGCCAGTGACCCTGCAGCAGCTATTTTCGGAAACTGATAAAACGAATCCTTTTAATACAAGAGATATGACTGATTCATCAAAAATAAAATTGCTCGTCGGGACTACAGTACTGCTTATCATACTGAATGTGATCATCGTTGGCTTCATCTGGTTTGGCGCCCATGCTCCGCGCCCATTGAGGGATGGGCGTGGGCCGGGACCTGACAGGGCAGAGCTCATCATACATGAATTAAAACTCGATGAAACACAGCGCAAGCAGTTTGAGCAGCTCAGGGATGAACATCATCACATCATTATGGCTGTAAATGAAAAAGACCGCCGTACGCATCAGGCGCTATTTGATCTTGTCAAAAACGGCCAGGACAATACTGCAGCTTCTGATTCATTGATCAATGAAATAGCTGAAAACAAAAAGCAAATAGAACAGGCCACCTATCATCATCTCGCAGAGGTCCGCAAAATATGCACACCCGAACAACAGAAAATATTTGACGACATTATTATTAACCTTTTCAGGCGCGGGCCTGACGGACCACCTCCGGGCAGGAGGCCTGAATAAGAACCTAAAAAAAAATACAATGATAAAAACAGCCTTCACATTGGTTGCCTTTCTGTTATTTTCTATGATTGTTCCTTGTCAAACTGTCGGCTTGATCGCTCAGGATACAGGGTCTACAGTAGGATATGTGCTCTTTGCACCTATCTCATCTACTACTACTTATCTGATCGATAAATGCGGCTATCAGGTACACACATGGACAAGCAGCTATCATCCCGCTTTGTCAGTTTATCTCTACCCGGACGGGAGCCTGCTGCGTCCGGGCGCTGACCACAACGCGGTCTTCACATCTGATGGCAATGGCGGTGCACTGGAGAAGTATGACTGGAACGGTAATGTAACTTGGTCCTATACTCTTTCGTCAGACACAGACTGCCAACACCACGATATAATAGAGCTGCCTAACGGCAACATTCTGGTACATGCCTGGGAGTTAAAAACACTTGCACAGGCCATAGCGGCAGGCCGTGACTCTGTTTACCTTGATAGTATTTCTTTGTGGAGCGAAAAAATAGTGGAGATACAACCGGTAGGCACCAATGGAGGAAATATCGTTTGGGAGTGGCATGTTTGGGACCACCTTATACAGGACTTTGATGCTACCAAAACAAATTATGGTGTCGTGGCACAACATCCTGAGTTATTGAACCTGAATTATATTGGACCGACCTTTAATCTGGCCAATACTTCCGACTGGTTGCACTGCAATGCAATCGATTATAATCCAGCCCTCGACCAGATCATACTCAATTCACATAATATGAGTGAGGTTTGGGTCATTGACCACAGTACCACGACCGCTGAGGCCGCGTCGCATAGCGGAGGTGCACATGGCAAGGGAGGTGACTTTCTCTACAGATGGGGGAATCCCGCTACCTATAATGCAGGCACCGCATCCAATCAACAACTTTATGGTGACCATAACCCGCATTGGATAGACAGCGGGCTGGTGGGCGCAGGGAATATTATGGTATTCAACAACGGATGGGATCGCCCGAGCGGAACTTATTCGCAGGTGGAAGTATTTGCTCCACCTGTCGATTCAGCAGGAAATTATACACTCGTCCCCGGCCAGTCGTATCAACCTGATTCTGCTTATTGGATATATCCCGGTACGCCATCGAGTTATTTCTATTCACAAACAATATCTGGCGCGCAGAGACTGTCAAATGGGAATACCCTGATCTGCGAAGGGGATTCAGGTGTCTTTATCGAAATTGATTCGGCACAGAATACTGTGTGGCGCTATATCAATCCAGTGGCGCATTCAGGTATAGTCTCGCAAGGTACTTACCCAGTCAATAACTCTGTTTTCAGATGCTCGTTTTATGAACCATCCTATTCCGGTTTTGCAGGACAGACACTGACACCGGGCAGTCCTATCGAGTTAAATCCACTGTCATATACCTGTACCATGTTGCCGTCGGGTATCAATGGACCTATTGTTGTTAATAATACTATTAAGGTTGTAAACCCCTTCAGTACTGAACTATTGATAGAATCCGATGCTGGCATACAGGATGCTAACCTGACACTCTATGATATTACGGGCCGCTCAGTGGCTACCTTTACTGATGTATCACTAACAGCAGGAAGTTCCATTACATTAAAACCTGCTGTCACTTTTTCATCTGGAATTTACTTTCTTAGTATGCGATCTTTCACACAAAATACTACCATCAAATTAATTCATCAATAAACAATCAAATGAAAAAAATACTCATTGCCATATTGATCACTTCGGCACTAACTCTACAGGCGCAGCTGCCATCTGTCATCACCTGCTGGCAGATCAATACAGACAGCACAGGTTTCGCAGGTATCCTGACCAATGCGCAGGCAGTGCAGTATACCGACAGCAATGTCTATATCAGTACTACCGATGTGGCCTCATGGATACCCGTGGGATATACCTGGCCTAATAACCCATGGGTACCACAAAACCAGGGCTTCGTGTATGTCATCACACGCTATCCGAGGGCCAATCCAGGCACACTGACCGCTACGCCATTTGGACATATAGGTATATGGAAGAACGGCGTATCGATCTATAATCCCGAAGATACCAAGAGCTATAATGACTCAAGTGTATGGATGCAAAATGCTTTTTACTTTGAGCACCTGCTCGATCAGACCATGGATCCATGTCTGGGCCATCCGAATGACCACTATGAATATCATACACATACTACACCCGCTTGCCTATATGATGAGACAGACAGCACTGTGCATGCACCTATACTTGGGTATGCCTTTGATGGCTATCCGATCTATGGAGCATATGGCTATACCAATCCGAATGCAGCCGGTCCGGTGAAAAGAATGGTGAGCAGCTATCAACTCAGGCCAATCGCCACCAGAGATACACTGCCTGATGGCACCGCATTGGCCCCCGTATATTATGGTCCTGCCCTTGACAGTATACCACTGGGTGCATATATGCAGGACTGGGAGTATGTGGCAGGACTGGGCGATCTCGATGCAAACAATGGTCGATTCTGTGTCACGCCGGAATACCCCGGAGGTACTTATGCGTATTTTGCTACACTGGGGCCTGACCTGATACCTACTTTCCCATACGTGTTAGGGCCCAACTATTACGGAGTGATACACGGCAATGCCGGTGATCTGGGACCTAATTCAGGCCATGTCACTGTGCCGGCAGGTACTACGACATACACGCCCGATACTACCACAGGTATCAGCCAGATCGATGCCAGCCTTTCGCTGAAAGTTTTTCCTAATCCTGCATCTGACCAGTTGAACTTCCGTTTAGCTACAAATAATATTTATCAGCAGTTTACAGGCACGATCTACGACCAGGCCGGTGAATTGATCGAGACAGGAGATGTTATTCCCAATAAAGAATATTCTTATTATGCGGGTAAACTGGCAGCAGGAGTGTATTATTTAAAAGTGGAATCAAAAACCCAATCATATACATCAAGATTTATAGTAACACATTAATTTTTTTTATGAAGAAAGCATTCATAGGAATTTTTCTCCTGTGCACAATGTTCAGCCATGCACAGACCAACCCGGTCATCACCTCATGGATACACAACCCCGATACATTTCTGGTAGCAAACCGGGGCTATGACAATATCCCTTCAAACATCATCAAGGAACAGTACTCCAGCACCGATGTTTATATCAGTTGCTTCTGTATACCCGGCTATAGTATAGGCCCGTGGAGCAATCCCAATGTAGCGGAGAATCAGAATTTCGTTTATAAAATAACACTCACCCCGCAGAAGAATACCGGCACACCCACTGCTATAGGCTTGGGGCATATTGGAGTACTGACAAATGGCGTGAGTATTTTCAATGCCAATGATGCACAGTTTGTCAATACGATCTGGTCGCGAAACGGATATTATTTTGAATATCCCAGTTTTGACAACTGTCTCGGCCATGCGCAGCAGCAGGGAGAGTATCATCATCATGTCAGCCCAAAGTGCCTCTATGATCAGACCGACAGTACACATCATTCACCTATTATCGGTTTTATGTTTGACGGGTTTCCGGTCTATGGTGCATATGGCTATGCAGACACGAGCAGCACCGGTGGCAGTATCAAACGAATGAACTCTTCATACCGCCTTAGGACAGACACTACGAGAACGACAAATCCATGGGGTGGTGTCGCATCTCCTGCAGGCCCTGCGGTGAGCAGTACCTATCCTATGGGCTGTTTGCTCTGGGACTGGGAGTATGTGCCCGGCCTCGGTGACCTGGACTCAGCCAACGGCAGATGGTGCAGGACACCGGAGTATCCTAATGGTACATATGCCTACTTTATGACCCTTGACAGTACATTAGCGCCGGCCTATCCATACACGAGTGCAGGGGCATACTATGGAGTGGTGCAGCCGGGCAATATAGGCGTCGGCCCCCCTCCGGATACCAGCGGACACAATACGATCAATGTCCCTACTACTGTTTATGGTGATACTACAGGGGCCTCAGACGGTGTAGCAGCTATACAGCAAATAGCATTTAGGGTAGTGCCAAACCCCACTGGGGCATATGTGTATATCTATATGGACGACAATAGCCTCAATAATGTGACCGGCAGACTATATGATGAAAAAGGATCCCTGATAAAAGAAATAGGCTATATGCAGCCGACGATAGCATATACGATAGACATGACACAATATCCCACTGGCATTTATTTTCTCCATGTGGGCAATGGTGCGAAGGAAGTCGTAAAAAAGATCGTCAAATCAGAGTAGAAGCATATCTTAGACCGAAATTTTGAATTCACCTTGTAATTACAACCATAACATGAAGAAAACAATCCTCGCATTATTTATCGCCTCTTCGCTTTTATGTCAGGCTCAGTTGAACCCCATCATCACATCATGGATCCAAAATCCTGATACGACGCTCGCTGCAAACCGGACCTCTGTGCCGATATCATCAGGTTCTAGTACTACCTATACGATCCCGTCAAACGTTATCAAAGTGCAGTATGACACTGCCGATGTATATATTAGCTGTTTTTGTATTCCCGGATATAGCATTGGTCCGTGGAATGCAAATCCCAATGTGCCGACCAATCAGAATTTCGTCTATAAATTGCCACTCAGCCCTAAACCCAATACCGGTACACCAACCAATATCGGCAATGGTCATATCGGCGTCTGGTCAAACGGAGTGAGCATCTTTAATGCAGATGATGCCCAGTATGTCAATACCGTGTGGTCGCGCAATGCTTATTATTTTGAAGGCAACAGTTTTGACAACTGTCTTGGTCATCCTGCCCCTGGCGGCGAGTACCACACGCATGTCAATCCTAAGTGTCTTTATGACGATACAGACAGTACTCATCATTCACCTATCCTCGGCTATATGCTGGATGGCTATCCGATATATGGAGCTTATGCTTATTCGGATACGAATGGTACAGGTGGTATCAGGCGCATGGTATCATCGTATCAGATACGCACTGATACAACCAGGACCACAGAGCCAGATGGTACCACTCCCGCTGATCCGGGTCCGAGTGTTTCGCTGCCATATACTGTTACAGGACCGGGAGGCACACAAACTATCACATATCCCATGGGTTGCCTGCTCTGGGACTGGCAGTATGTAGCAGGTTCTGGCGATCTTGACTCCCGCAATGGCAGATGGTGTGTGACCCCTGAATATCCTAACGGCACTTATGCCTACTTTGTCACTATATCAGACAGTGCACAGACACCACAGTTTCCATATACACCCTATTTGACTTACTATGGAGTGGTTCAGCCCGGCAATACAGGCCCTACGGGCAGCCACTTTGTGATCACAGATTCTACTACGGTATATCCCGATACTGTATCTACGAGTACAGGAGTCTACGTACTGAACCAGCAGATATCATTTAAGGTTGTACCTAACCCAACGCAGGACTATGTCTATATCTATATGGGCGACAATAGCACCAGCAATGTCAAGGGTAAACTATATGATGCTAAAGGCAACCTGCTGCAAGACCTCGGCTATATGCAGCCTACCATAGCTTATTCGATAGATATGACCGGATACCCGGCTGGAGTGTACCTGCTCCACGTGAGCAATAGCAGTCAGGACGTGGTCAAAAAAATAGTAAAAGAGTAGTATAAAAAGCGACGAATAAAATGAGCCCTCTCATCTTCGCGAGGGCTCATTTTATTTAGGAAATAAGAGGTCGCAGAAAGCAAAAACTAATCTCTATATTTAATGTTCTATACTAAAGATTTTTTTTACCATAATCAATTTAGACGAACATGAGGTCTTGTTACAAATTTATTTTAGCACTGTTTTTTCTTTGCTTTCTTATTGTCGGCCCCAAAGTATACAGCGCCAATGATTCGCTATACATAGCACGCCAGCAGGCATACATTGATTCTGCGCTGGCATACTCCGGTACGGACGCAATGCCTATTCAGGCATATATGGGTGTGCCTATCGACTCTGCTACTCTGCAGACCATGCTCAATGGAGTAGCTACAGGTTCAACGAGTGATTTTCAATATGAGCAGCTCGTACGGATATTGATCTTCGCTCCCGGTGTCTATGACTCTGTGATCCTGCCGTATCTCCGCCCTATACATTATTGGGTCAACTACAACGATACACTGGATTGTTATTGGTCAGAAAATCATATGATACAGTGGATGTCATCAAACTGGCTCCTGCATGAATACTACGGGATACCCGCAGACCCCAATCTCCGCATCAGGTTGGTACATTATCTCCAGATGAAGATACAATACAACTATTATGAGTTTTTCTCCACCGTCTATAATCCATACTGCCTCGCCGGCATATTGAACCTCGCCGATTTTTCTCAGGATACTGTAGTCAAAAACCTGGCCGTGCAGGCAGCTCAGCGCCTGATGAAGGACTTTCTTATCATGACCACCGATCAGGGAGTCATGTATCCCGCGGCGGGCAGAAACTATGCAGACAAATATGACGGGGCATACGGACAGAATCATAATAGTGTAATTTGGTTATTGTCAGGCTTGGGGCCGATGCCTATAGGCGCCTCGCATTGCGGAGGTTTCTTATCTACTAGTTCTGTATCAGTAGATCCTGTGATACAGACATGGGTACCGATCATAGATACAACCTATATCGTAGGCCAGACACTTGATAGTGCGTATGCGCAGAACGACTACCTTGATTCGTTGGATAGGATTGTTTTTCAATGGAGCGCAGGAGCATATTTCCCTCCTCAGTTCGCAGCAGAAACTTTCGCACTCATCAGTGATTCTGATATGTGGAAGAACTCTTCATTTGCGGCTTTTGCACCGCTCTCCACATTACCTATCTCACTAGTGCCAAGCATTTCAGAGCAGCTAAGCGTTGCGTCTGTCAGTTCGGAATTATATTCTGATACATTGGTGGTCTTTAAACATAATTCCATTTCGCTTTCATCTATCCAGAATTACTGGCCCGGCAAATGGGGTTATCAGCAATATCCATGTGTAGCTGCTGTCGGTACCGCTGCTGTATATACAGGATCCGGACAGGTGGCCTATGACTGGAATAACAGGTCAGCTACCAATCAAAATGATGACCTACCCTATGTCAAACAGGTAAAAAATGTAGCGTTTCTTCAATACCGCCCGCAATACAAACCATCGGAACTCGGTCCCAGCGACTCTACTGTCGCCCTGCACTGGTATATCGGAGACTATACTGAGGTCAGAAATGATAGCCTTTGGCTGCTGAGCCGTCAGGGAAATAACTATGTCGCTGTGCGCAGGCCCGCTCTTACACAGTTTGACAGCCTCTGGATATGTGATAAGCCCGACCCGCAGGATGGCCAAACGTGGATCATTATTGTAGGTGATTCTGTTATGTATAATAGTTTCAATAACTTTCAGGCAGTCATTGATTCTTCGAAGTTTACAGAGCAGTGGACCTTTGATACCCTGACCCAGCAATTGATCTATTATTCATCTATCACGATCGATTCGATCACGATACAGAATACCTGGAGCGCCGACACAACTGATAAACTGCCGAACAGCGTGAAAGCTGTCAAGCCTGATCAGTCTGGCATGAATATCTATCCTAATCCTGCCAATGGAAATGTCAATGTGGCTCTCGGAAGCAATGCTGTCAATGGCACTGTAGAAGTGTATAATATGATCGGGCAGGTGGTTTATCAAACGACCATAAGCGGCACATCAGTCAATTTCACTACATCACAATGGGGTGAAGGCGTGTATGCAGTAAGGGCAACGACAGATTCAGGTACGATATCAAGATCTTTTGTGGTAAGTCATTAAAAAGAAAAGAATAGAGTGTTTCACATCACATCAAAAAAGTATTTGATTTTTTTTAGCATAGCAGCCATCATGGTTGCTATGTCTTTTAAAAGCATACCCGCACAAACCAAACTGATCATTAGATTTGAAAACTATGTGGGTGATAAAAAGCTATCCCTTGATACCCCCACATATGTGAATGGCCTGGGCCAGATATTCACAGTCACTAATTTCAAATACTATATCAGCAATATTAAACTGACAGGTAGCGATAGTAAGGTATACAGCAAAGAAGATGGCTATTATCTCATCAAAGCCGATGACGAAACCACATGGAAAGCAGAGTTGGATGATGTGCCGCCGGGCAGCTATAGCAGCATTAGCTTTACGATAGGAGTGGACAGCCTGCATAATTGTAGCGGTGCGCAGAGTGGTGCACTGGACCCTATAAATGGTATGTTCTGGACATGGAATACCGGGTACATCTTTATGAAGCTTGAAGGTAAAAGCCCAGCGTCCAAACAGCCCGGCCATATCTTTGAATATCATATCGGAGGCTATAAAGAACCGACCAATTTTATCCGCAACACTTCATTGACATTCCCCAAAGAACCGATGAAGATAAATCCCGGCAAGGTCACTACGCTCTATATCAAAACTGATGTGGCAAAAGTATTGCAAGGAAAAAATGAAATTGATTTTTCGAAATTGTCTTCGGTGACAGACTTTCATAATTCTGATAAGATCGCAGACAATTATGTAAACATGTTCAGCATTATCAGGATAAGCAATGAATGGTAAATTCCCCACCGCCATCGTTGGTCGCCTGACCAAAATCATTGTCAGGTATAAGTTACTCAGCATAACATTGATCATGTTAGCTGCGATTTGGCTTTTCAGCGATTTCACCGAAGAGAATCCTTATTTCAAGATCACGGCAAAAGATATCGAGTTTAAAATACCTAAAGGATTTCCCAAACCCGTTTATGATTTCAAAAACAATAAGCCGACACCTGAAGGTTTTGTGCTAGGGCGCAGGCTGTTCTATGATCCGATATTGTCTAAAGACAGCAGTACCAGCTGTGCGAGCTGCCATCAGCGGATAGCTGCATTCGGGCATATGGATCACCCACTCAGTCATGGTATCTATGGTCTGATCGGTAAACGCAATGTCCCAGCCATCCAGAATGTAGTATGGGGTGAATCATTCATGTGGGATGGTGGTGTCAATAATATCGAGGTGCAGCCGCTCAGCCCCATCACCAATCCCATTGAGATGAATGAGAAATTGGATGAGGTACTAATGCGTTTAAAACATAGCCCGTACTACCGAGATGCATTCCAGAAGGCCTTTGGTGATAGTATCATTTCTTCAGAGCGGATGCTGAAAGCTATCACTCAGTTCATCGGTCTGATGGTGTCTGCCAATTCCCGATATGATCAGTTCATGCGCCATGAGGATACACTCACACAGTTTGAGTTTAACGGACTCATGGTCTTTCGTGAGAAGTGTGCCAAGTGCCACAGAGAGCCTCTATTCACGGATGAGTCATACAAGAGCAGCGGCCTCAAGCCTGACACATCATTGCGCGACCTGGGGCGTGCCATCATCACCGGCCGGCCTAATGATGAGTATACTTTCAAAGTACCCAGCCTGCGAAATATAGTCCGCAGCTATCCCTATATGCATGACGGTAGGTTCAGGACATTGGAACAGGTCCTTGATCATTATTCCAATGGTGATTTCTACATGGTCAATGTCAGTCCGGAACTATTGGAAACACGAAATCTCTCCTCACTCGAGAAGAAAGAGATCATTGCCTTTCTCAAAACACTCACTGATGACCAGTTTCTCTATGACAGACGTTTTGCTGATCCGACATACTCAAGATAAAAGGGACGTGGGGCGAGGACGAGAGTAGTTTTGCCCTCGTCCTTCGTCCCACGCCTCTCGTCTCTTTAAGACTACATCCTGAAGGCGTACAGATAACTCTCAGGCCTGTTTGGATAGATGCCTTCGACCATTACCTTGCCTTGTTTGTCTTTGAGGATATTAACGAGGTCCTCTACATTATTGACAGGTTGATCATCGATCTGGGTGATGACAAAACCTTTTCTGATATCAGTAAACTGAGATACTTTGCCCTCTTTCAGATCAGTGATACGGACGCCGCTTTGTATACGTAGTTGAACTTTTTCATGATCGGTCAGGTTTTCTACTTTCAGGCCGAGCTCATTTAGTATGTCTTTCGAGTTCTCGACTGCAGACAGCGTATTGTATTTGTTTTTCAGCTGCACTGTAGCTGTCTGTATTTTGCCATCGCGGATAAACTCCACTGTGATCTTATCGCCGGGACGGTACTTGGCTACCTGCTCCTGTAGCTCAGGTGAGCTCACGATAGGAAAGCCGTTTATCTTGGTGATCACGTCTTTGGCTTTCAAACCGCCTTCTTCGCCGGCGGAACCTTTATTTACGCCGTCCACATAGGCACCCTCATAGCTGTCAAGGCCCAGGTCTTTAGCAGTTTTGTCATCCATAGTGCGAATAGACACACCCAGGAAACCACGCTGAGATGTACCGAACTGTTTGAGATCAAGTATCACCTTGTTGACGATATTAGATGGCACCGCGAATGAATAACCTGCATAGCTGCCGGTAGGAGAAGCGATAGCCGTATTGATACCTACGAGCTGGCCGTTCACATTGACCAGCGCGCCACCGCTGTTGCCGGGATTCACAGCCGCATCTGTCTGTATGAATGACTCGATAGCTGTGTTAGCCTTCTGATGCCCCTCACCGTCGTCCATCATGTTAAGGTTACGGCCCTTAGCGCTCACGATACCTGCGGTCACAGTAGATGCGAGGTTGAATGGATTGCCGACTGCCAGCACCCATTCACCTACGAGCACAGAGTCAGAGTTTGCAAATTGTATAGATGGAAGATTGTCGCCTTCTATTTTCAGCAGGGCAATATCTGTGTCGGGATCGCGGCCTATCACCTTTGCTTTATAGGATTTGTTATTGTGCATCACGACCTCTATCTCGCTGGCATTTTCCACCACATGGTTATTGGTCACGATATAGCCGTCTTTTGATACGATGACGCCGGAGCCTGTGGCTACCTGGTCCTGCGGCTGGTATGGATTGGGCCCCTGAAAGAAATGGAAAAAATCATTGCCGAACATATCCTGCGGGAATGGATTGCCCTGATAGGCTACTTTCTGTGCTTTGAAAACAGACTTCACATGCACCACACATGGTGTAGAGGCTGCTGCTGCATAGCGGAAGTCTATCGGCTGTGCATTAGAAGTGTTCATCGGCAGACTCGCCAAACGTGTCGGTGCCATGCTATCTACGATGGCTATCTTGTCTACCGGAAAAAAATGCTGGTAAGTGATGACTGCACCCACTGCACTCACCACTGAGATCATAACTGTGAAAACAATTCTTTTGAAGTTCATAGCTGTAATGTTTTATAATTAAACAACGTTTCGTACTGCAAAGTTATTTTAGCTGATTTTAAAAATCAAGTCTGGTGTATATTGGTTTAACTCTGTTTAACAGCGAGTTTTTAAGGAAAGTTAAAATGATTTTATGTTTGATCTGCAAAACGAAAAGTCGGAGTATACATTACCTTATATTTATTTATATGATTTCTAATGTATTTTACGAAATTTGTGGCGCACGTCACCTGCAAAATTCATTGACCTGTTTAAGAAATAAAAAAATTACTGTTGAGCAATATATATCTTCTAAAAAGATACTTTCCATTCGCCCCGCATGACAAAGGCACAAAAGAAGGGGATCGTCGTGCTTATTTGCTGTTTGCTGTTTGCTGGCTTTGGGCCATTGTATTCACTTCGGGGATATTGATCGCTTTGTGGTTTATCCCTCAATATTGGTTGCGTGTGATTGAGACCCTCGTGCCTATCAATGCTTGTTTGGGCATTTGCCTGCTCATTAATTATAAGGGGCATTATTGGAGGGCATCAGCTTTTTTTATAGCGTCATTATGGGTCATGTGCACATGTTTGGCATTGACCGCCGGAGGTGTTTCTGCCCCGGCTACTCTGGCATATTTTCCTATAATAGTTGCGGCCGGTGTATTTTTGGGTGGCAGATGGGGTTTCATCATGTCTATGCTTACCATATTCATAGTACTTGTTATGGTTTGGCTACAGATGTATGACTTGTTGCCAGCCAGTCAGGTGTCTCATACTATGACATCCCGGTTTGTTATGTATTCACTTACAGTCTTGCTGGTCGCTGTGATGCAGTATCTGTCTGCATGGCAGTGGAAATCGACCCTTAATCAGCTGAAGGAGGAATTAAATGAACGGAAAAAAGCAGAGGCCGCGGTACAGGAGATCAATGAATCACTGGAGAAAAAAATAATAGAACGTACTGAAGAATTGCAGGATGCAAATCGTGCATTGGAGTCCTTTAACTATTCCGTCTCGCATGACCTACAGGCACCACTCCGGACTGCAAATGGTTTTGCAAGAATCGTGCTGAGAGATTATCAGGACAAACTGGATGAGAACGGAAAGCAACTTTTGCAGAGCATCCATAGCAGTATGATACGTATGGGCCAATTAATAAAAGACATGCTTGAGTTTTCCAAATCAGGCAGGGTAGTCCTTGCCAAAGAAAATGTAGACATGAACCTGATAGTTGCCTCGATCATTGATGAAGTGAAATTAGGACATGATAATTTCCCGGCAGAAATAATTATTCACGACCTGACTACCACCGTCTGTGACCCGAATCTGATCAAACAGGTATGGGCGAATCTTATTTTAAATTCACTTAAATTTTCCGGTAAGAAAGAAAAGCCGGTGATCGAAATTGGGAACCAATTCATTGATGACCATCTGACCTATTATGTCAGGGACAATGGAGTGGGATTTGATATGCAATATGCAACTAAACTATTTTCCCCATTTCAACGCCTTGATTACAATGGCGAGTTTGAGGGCTCCGGTATCGGTTTGGCCACTACTCACCGGATCATAGCAAGGCATGAAGGCAGAATATGGGCAGAAGCAAAGCTAAATGAAGGCGCTGTCTTTTATTTTACAATCCCTGATACCTGAAATATGCCACTGCTAATGACAATGCACCCAGTACAAAGTTTATACCGATACCGGGGTATTCTTTTTTACGAAGGTGATAGATAGCTGCAAGTACCATAACAAATGCCAGAGCGGCAGCAGCTATCGGGGTCAATATCGGCTGTATGCCTAAAGCCCATGGCACTATCAGTCCGACAGCACCGAGCAGTTCTGAAATACCTACCAGCCTTACAATGCCAGGCGAGAAATCATTGACCCAAGGCATTTTTTCAGCCAGTTTTTCGATCGGTTGAGTCGATTTCATGACACCCGCCATGCCAAACATAGCTGCGAGTATCCCTTGAATGATCCAGATTGCAATATTCATGTCTTTTGGTTTTTGGTTATAAAATCAGTTGTATAGACGACTAGTGTTTAAACATATTTTATAAAAATAGGCTATTTAAATGAAAGTTGAATTTTTTAGTTTAAAATAATGGAAAACTCTATAACGGCCTGTAGATCACAGTGCCTGTAGCCTTGGCAAAATCTTTTTTCTGCTCCATCAGGGCCTTGTGTTTCCCCATGAGGCTGAGGAGTTTCTCTTCATCCTTCTCATCGCGCATCATGTCCTCTACTTTCTTGAGTGTTTCGAGGTTTTTGAGCTGCTTGAGGCGCATGGTAGCGGAGATGATGTTTTTCTGATAGGTTCGTTCTTTGTCCGGGAGCACTACTTCAAATTTTCTCCACCAGCCGGGGCTTTGTCCGTCGTATGAATTATCCGTGAGCAGTTTTATCGCCATACTGCTGATCTCAGGGTCGGTATTCATGGTATAGTGGTTGGGCTCATGCACCCTGCCCGCATCATATTCACTTTTGATATAGTCGTAGACAAATTTATACTGCGACTGAAACTCTATTCCCTCCATATCCTCCAGTATAAACTTGGTCGCGCTCTCTGTCTGGTCATCGCCCAGTAGGATATCCCATGTACCATACTCCATCAGCGCGGTCACAATATCGCGCTCGACGAATTCTACCGTCTGTATGGTAGGCTTCAGTTGCTCATGATGCACCTTGGCATTGGCGGAAAAATCCTGTGCCTCGATCTGCGGAGCGATGTCCTCTTTATGTTCTTCCTTGGCTCGCGCACGACGGATCTTATTGACCTCAGAGATCAGTATCTGCTCCTGCATCCCAAACCGCTCTGAGCACTGCTGTGTATATATGCTTCGCTGGATGGGGTCGGGGACCTTGCCGATAGACTGCACGATGTCGCGTATCAGTTCTGCTTTTTTGATCGGGTCGTTCTTGGCTTCTTCTGCGAACAATGAAGTCTTAAAAAGTATGAGGTCCTTCCTATTGTCCTTGATGTATTTTGAGAACTCCGTCGAGCCCATCTTTCTCACGAATGAATCCGGGTCCTCCTGATCGGGCAGTATCACGACACGCACATTCATGCCTTCTTCGAGTATCATGTCTGTGCCGCGCAGTGCAGCTTTGATACCCGCAGCGTCACCATCATAGAGCATGGTCACATTGTGCGTCTGGCGTTTGATAAGGCGTATCTGGTCAGTGGTCAGCGCTGTGCCGCTCGATGCGACCACATTCTCTATACCTGACTGCACTAATGATATGACATCGGTGTAGCCCTCTACGAGCAGGCACTCATCCTGTTTGCGGATGTCATTGCGCGCCTGATAGATGCCATAGAGTATCTTGCTTTTGACATAGACATCACTCTCGGGAGTATTGACATACTTCGGCGCTTTCTCATCCTTGATCATGATACGCCCGCCAAAGGCTATCACCTTGCCCTGCATACTATGTATGGGGAACATCACCCGATTGCGAAAGAAATCGTACTTAGAGTTTTCCTTGGATGAAGTAAGCCCTGCCTTCTTGAGAATGTCGAGCTGATAGCCTGCCTTTAGCGCTGCTTCGGTCAGCTCGGTACCGCTCTCAGGCGAGAAGCCCAGCTGGAACTTCTCTATCATCTGATTGCTAAAGCCGCGCTCCTTAAAGTATGCCAGCCCTATGCCACCTTTTTCATTGTGCAATAAATAATCAGTAAAGAATCGCTGTGCAAAGGCATTGGCTATAAGTATGCTCTCGGTCTGCGATTGTTTTTCTTCTTCTTCTTTTTTCTTTTCCTCACTGACCTGCTCCTCTACGATCTCGATGTTGTATTTCTTGGCGAGAAATTTCAGCGCCTCGACGTAGGTCATCTGCTGCTGCTCCATCAGGAAGGTCACGACATTGCCAGCCTTGCCGCAGCCGAAGCATTTATATATACCCTTAGACACGGAGACGTTGAATGAAGGCGTCTTTTCATTGTGAAAAGGGCAATTGCCTATCAGGCTCGCCCCGCGCTTTTTGAGCGTGACGAACTCCCCGATCACCTCATCGATGCGGGACTCTTCCATTATCCGTGCTATGGTAAACTTAGGGATCATTTTTACGGACTGTGAAATTAAGGAAAATATTGGGCTTGCCCTCAAACTCCCGGAAGGGGGCTTAAACAGCCTTTGCATTTTGTATTAAGTCTCCTTTTAAGGAGATTTAGAGGGTTGCTGCCAGGCTTTGTTTCTTGCTTTTATTTCATCTCCCGATTCAGAAAGTCAAGCATCTGCTGTATTACTATTTTGAGTGCATCTCTGTCATAGTCCCAGGGAGTATGGCCTGAGTCATGGAATACATACTCCGAAAAGTCAAGCCGCTGCGAAACATATCTCGGCCTGCTGGCACCAAGCCCTGCGAGCCTGAAGGGTGCAAGGCCTTTGACGGCACGCTTATTGGTATAAGGCACGACATGGTCAGCATCGCCCTGTATATGCAGGAGTGCAGGCTGACCGGGGCCAATGAGTGTCGTGTCAAGCATCGCACCTGCCAGGCTTATACAGCCACGTATAGCATGGGGTGGTAATGCGGCTGAATCAGGCAGGTATTTATTGACCACTTTGCACAGCACGCCTGAGCACTCATTAGCGCTGTCGATGTATGCGAGCTGCTCGGCCAGTATCGCACCCGCACTGCTGCCCCCGAAAAACATTTTGCTCTTGTCTATGCGATAGGTATTGCCTTTAGCAGCATCAAGCATGAACCAGCGCAGACTGTTGCGTCCGTCGGCGACAGCTTTTATTATTTCTTTGTAAGCGCTTCGCTTTGCTGCCATGTTCAGCAGTCGGGAAAGCCTGTAATCTATACTCACCGCCACATAGCCCCTCATAGCAAGCTCGCGGCAGATCACCGATATGAGATGGGAATGCCTGGAGCCATGCATAAATGACCCGCCATGTGCGAGTATGACCAGAGGCCTCAATGAGGCAGTATCTTCCGAAGGCTGGTACACATCCATATACTGTGGCTTACCGCCCGGTGTGCTGTATAGCACGCTGTCCATCTTCAGCTCATGAAAAACAATATCTCTGTAACGCTGAGGAGTCTGCGCCATTGATATCTGGCAGACCAATAAATACATGGTAAGTAAGAAGAGAATTCTTTTCATGCTTGAAAGCTATGATATTTTCCTACGAAGGACAAGCGGGAGAGGGCACATGCATCGTGTTTATACTGATCATGCAAAAATAGCTGATTAAAAATTAATTTCCATTTTCCGACCTAGTGGGCTTTTTGATTTTGATAGCATTGATATCATTTATAGCATAGCACTTGAGTAATAGGAGCGAGCGGGATGCTTGTTCTATTGGACAGGAAGTTAATATCTTAGTAAAAAGATAAGCTACTATGGTCTATGAGAAATCGTTCTCGCAAAAGCTAATGATATACTGCGCTAAGCATTTTCGCATGGTTATTGCTCTAATGACTTCTGCACTGATTTTTATTTCTTTTTGCAAAGCTTTATTTATCCTGATAAATCCCATAGTTATAAACGGAACTGTTGTAGATTATAATATGAAAAGTAATGGGGGTGGGGGCCGCCATGGGTATTCTATTATATTTCCGGTTATTCAGTTTCAATATGAAAGCAAAACATTTACAATTTCAGGAAAAGGCACGGATCATCTTTTTTCAAAAGGTGATCAGACTAAAGTGATTTTAAATAAATCTTATCCAAACCAATCTTACGAATATACTTCGCTATGGTTCATAGATACTAATATAATAGCCTATACGGTATCGGTTGGAATCATTTTGACGGGCGTGTTATTGGCATTCCGCAAAATCTATAGGGATAATTTTAGCTACGACTAAAAATTGATTACACCTATTACACCTGTGGCTGGTCTTGTGACAGATCCACACCCTAGTGTCCTCCATGCGTTGTTGGTGACGTCTGCCTGCTATCGCATACAAACTAAAACACCAACAACAGGTGCTCTTCTGTATTACCCAACACCAGCCACCCATTTACCCCACCAGCTTCTTGTACTTGAACTTCTTGATCTGCTCGCCCTGGCGTTGCTTGCGGTTCTCTTCATACTCTGAGAAGCCACCCTCGAAGTAGTATGCCGTCGCATCGCCCTCGAAGGCCAGTATATGGGTACACACACGGTCAAGAAACCACCTGTCGTGTGAGATGATGACCGCACAGCCCGCGAAGTTGTCGAGGGCTTCTTCGAGCGCGCGGATGGTATTTATGTCGAGGTCGTTGGTCGGCTCATCGAGCAGGAGTACATTGGCTTCCTTGCGCAGCGTGAGCGCGAGGTGAAGGCGGTTGCGTTCGCCGCCTGAGAGCATTTTGACCTTCTTCTGCTGGTCTCCGCCCGCGAAGTTGAACCGCGACACATAGCCACGGCTATTCATTTTGATCTTGCCCGTCTCGATCCATTCGTCGCCATTCGTGATCGTTTCAAAAACAGTTTTCTCAGGATCGATATCTGAGTGGGCCTGATCGACGTAGGATATTTTCACGGTCTCACCCACGTCGAATGTACCGCTGTCAGGTTTTTCTTCACCCATGATCATGCGGAAGAGCGTTGTCTTTCCCGCGCCGTTCGGTCCGATGATCCCGACTATCCCACCTTGTGGCAATTTGAAGTTGAGGTGCTCATATAGCAGCTTGTCCCCGAAGCCCTTTGATATATCATGCGCTTCAATGACCTTATTGCCCAGACGCGGGCCAGGTGGAATATACATCTCCAGTTTTTCATCTTTCTGTTTCTCATCATCGCCGAGCATCTTCTCATAGTTGGCGAGACGCGCTTTGCCTTTGCTCTGGCGGCCTTTCGCACCTGCACGTACCCATTCTAATTCGCGTTGCAGCACTTTCTGACGCTTGCTGTCCTCGCGGTCTTCCTGCGCCAGGCGTGCCTGCTTCTGCTCCAGCCATGAGGTGTAGTTCCCCTTGAACGGAATGCCTTTGCCGCCATCGAGTTCGAGTATCCAGCCGGCGACATTGTCGAGGAAGTAACGATCGTGCGTGATACAGATCACCGTGCCTTTGTATTGCTCAAGGTGATGCTCCAGCCAGAGGATAGACTCCGCATCGAGGTGGTTGGTCGGCTCATCGAGCAGCAGCACATCCGGCTCCTGCAGCAGCAGCCTACATAGCGCCACACGTCTGCGCTCACCACCGGAGAGGTACTCTATACGTGCATCCGGATCGGGACATTGCAGGGCATCCATAGCGCGCTCCAGCACCGTGTCTATCTCCCATGCATTGGCGGCGTCGATCTTGTCCTGTAGCGTACCCTGACGCTCCAGCAGTTTGTCCATCTTGTCAGCATTCTCATACACTTCAGGTTCGCCCATCTGCTCACTGATGCTGTTGTATTCATTGAGTATGTCAAATATCTCTTTCTTGCCCTCACGTATCACCTCGATCACGGTCTTGCTGTCATCGAGTTTCGGTTCCTGCTCCAGATAGCCTACGGTAAAATCTTTTGTGCTCTCGATCTTGCCCTGATAGTTCTGGTCTATGCCCGCGATGATCTTCATCAGGGTAGACTTACCGCTGCCGTTGAGGCCTATGATCCCGATCTTGGCACCATAGAAAAAACTCAGGTAGATGTTTTTCAATATCTGTTTGGTCGGAGGTATGGTCTTACTCAGATCGACCATGGAGAAAATTATTCTATTGGAAACCGGCTCTGCCATGTATGGGATTGTTTAAGGGTGTTTGGTAAAAAGCTGACCCAGCGGTCAGGGGACAGCGAAAATAAGGAAAAAAATCAGTTGATTTTGGGAGTCTAAAACCTACTTCTTATTAAACATCGCCTTCAATGGCTCCCAATAGTAGTCTTTCCATCCCTGCTTAAATTCATCTGCGACATTGCTTGGGATATTGCGCTGGGTGAAGATGAGCTTGGTCTTGTTCTTTCCTGCCGGTTGAAAATCAAAAGTGATCTCAGACATCACATCCTCGGGCCAGTTCTCCTGACGCATACGCCATGTCTGCACGATCTTTTTGTTGGGAATGAGTTCGATATTTTTGCCGTAGGCAGAGTCGTCAAACAGGCTGAACTCTCCACCTACCTTTCGGCTCATGGTAGCTTTCTGGCCGGTAAATTTAGCATGCTTCTTTGCATCCATGATCTGCTCATAGAGCTCTTCGGGAGTGGTATTGAAAGTGACTTGCTGCTTGAATGATGTGACAGGTGCTGACATAGTTTTAGCTTTTAGGTATGAAAAGGTAAAGCTATTTTATCAGACACAGAAATTTAAGATTACCCCTAAATCCCCTAAAGGGGACTTTAATACAAAATGACGTAATGTGTTAAGCCTCCCTTTAGGGAGGTTTGGAGGGTAAGGATTATCTCACGAGGGTCATCATCCTGACCTGCTGAATCACGCCATTTTGGAAACGCGCATAATATACCCCAGTGCTGTAGTTCTGGTTTTCAAAATTGACAGAATAAACGCCCTGCTGCATATCCTGATCTATCAGTGTACGCATGAGCTGCCCCGATCCGTCAAATATCTGCACCAGTGTGTGTCCGCCCGCGGTAGTGAATGTAATATTGGTAGAACTGGTAAAGGGATTGGGATAATTAGAGATCAGAGTCACACCTGCTTTGCTATTGATCTCATGGATGCCGGTAGCGCAGTCAGCAGCATTCACCAAAGGCAGCATCTGGAAGTTTTGCAGCAGGATCGTGTTATATATATCATTATCATCTACACAGAACCAGTCCTGCAATAGTGATGCATAAACAGAACGGAAATCATATTGCATCGGGAGGTTGTCATTCACATTGGCGCCGACTGGTATCTGAGGGTTAGTGCCAAGTAGGCCCGGCAGCACTTTACTGCCAAAAACAAAGAGAGGCGCAGCCGCGCCGTGATCTGTACCCACGCTTGCATTTGAGATGATCCTCCTGCCAAACTCCGAAAAGGTCATGCCTATCACTCGATCTGCACTATTAGATAAGAGAAGATCATCGTGAAATGCCTTGATGCAATCTGAGAGATTCTGCAGGCGGGTCGCATGAGTACCAGTGGCCGGAGCACCTGATACCACCTGTGCTGCGTGTGTATCATAGCTGCCGTCATTAGCAGTGCTGACCATGTATACCTTGGTCTGGAGTCCGCCTGAGATGAGCTTAGCTACTGCCTGAAGTGCCGCGCCAAGCTGGCTGCCACTTGGGTATAAGGATGTATTAGAAGAGCCAGCGTTATAAGCGGTGGTGAGCACACCGGCATATTGATTCGTTTGTGTCGCGACCTCTCTGATATAGGTCAGCTCATTGCCTGCGGGTGTAGCGGGAGCGGGGCTCTGTATGCCATTAGCAAGGTTGTATATCGATGCGGGATCTGTCACAGCCATTGCCATGCCTGCACTCGGGCCCTGAAAGACAGGAGACAATGAAGTCCCAATTTCAATTGCCAGTGGATCAGGCACGGTAGTATTTGGATAGCCGGTCGGGAAATTAGGGTATTCATAAGCGAGGTACCTTCCCATCCATCCGGTGTTCAGGGTTTGTCCGTTATTTTCACCAGTGATCCATATATCTGTAGCCTGAAAGTGAGAGTAGTTTGGATTAGGATAGCTCACACCCTGTACTATCCTGAGAAATCCATCATTGTACATTTGCTGCAGGCCTGTCATAGATGGATGGAGACCTGTGACAGTCGTTCCATTCAGCGGGAGTATCTGCGCCGCAGGTATGATTATATTGCTACGTGCCGGAGAGAGATTTGCATATTGGTCCAGGGGTATCACCGTGTTAAGGCCATCATTGCCTCCGACCATCTGTATGATCACCAGCACATGATCATTGGCCGCAGCAGAGGCAGCGAGAGCAGCGAGCATAGGCGATGAGCCAAATGCCCTCATACTGATCCCTGAAAGCACTACCGGTAATGCTGCCATAGGCACTTTCTTGATAAAATCTCTTCTTTTCATAATGATAAATTAGTTAACGGTTGTTGCTTATCTGGTGTCGGCATTTTTTAATTATTCTCTATTCACTATTCGTTATTCTCTATTGCAACTGATATTCTGGCAGGTCCATGATATATTGATAAAATGGTTTAAGCCTGTTGAGTACTGTAGTTTGCAGCGTGACATCTGTAGGATTGGCTGCATAGGCGCCCCAGGCGCCAGTCCAGTATGAATTATTGGTCTGGCCGGACAGCAATATACTGACCAGATAACTCTGCACAGTGCTCGATACAGAAACACTCAGCATGAGGTTCAGCACGTCAGTGGTCAATGCCACTGGGTCATCAGGTGTGGGCATAGAGGCTGTGAAGGCTAATGGATCGAGTACCAATTGGATCCCATTATTGGTCACGCCATTATTTATAAACTGATCGGTAAACTCCTGCCTGACCGGTAGTGAGTCTGAGTTGATCCATAGTTCATGAAACTCAGGTGCCTGGTAATACGCAGGCCAACCAGCCACATTCGGCGGGTCGAGTATTAACTGGCCTGCAGCATTGCCATAATAGGCTAGGTAGTTCCACATGTAGTACTGTGTAGCGAGGGTACTATTTGAAGTGCCGGAGGTAGGAAATACAGCTCCCCACTGCCTCATAGTGCCCACCATGTGCTCTACCGGAGACTTTATAAAACAGCCCATATTCAGCGGATCAAAAAAATGCTCACTGTTGAACAATAAGGATAAGACAGTTTTGATATCATAATTGCTGTTTCGCAATGCCTGTGCCATAGGATCGATCACCAGCGATTGCACAGTACTATCTATATCGTAATATACAAAATTGATGTAGAGGCACCGGCAGATATACTCTGCACATTCATTGGTGGTGAGTAGCATGGAGACCAGCTCTGTTATTTCATTTATACCACCGCCGCTAGTATCATTGATGATGGTATTATTATAATACGAAGAAAACTGTTTGGGATTGGTATCATGATTGGCAGCATCAAAATAAGATGTCACTGTGCTATCTGTGATCCTCCATCCTGTGCATACACGCGCAGCAGCCTCTACATCTGCCTGAGTATACAGTGAGTTTACACCTTTGCCCTGAGTAAATAATTCCTGCAGCTCACGGCCATAATTCTCATCGGGTGCGGATGCCGTATTGACATAGCCATTAAGGTATTTCAGCATAGCACAGTCTACAGATATTGCATTGACCAGTGTCTGAAAATTTCCTAAGGAATTAGTGCGTATGGTTTCGAGGTATTTATATCCATATCGTGCATCACCATAGACATCAGACTGGGTAGAGAAATGGTTATGCCAGAAGAGGGTCATTTTTTGCTCCAGGCTCCTGCCCTGAGCGAGCATATTGCCTATCCACCATGCCCTTAGTGAATCCCTTCTTGCCTCAGCAGAGCTTCCTGTGCTGGTGTCATTGACCCATGTCTGACCAAAAGGGATATCCGGATCGATATTTGTCGGGGTATTATAATTATTGAGGGGAGGAGATGGCGTTATTGTCGGATTATTCAGCAATTCATCCACTGCCTGGGATACCGTCAAAGTAAGCATATGGTCAACATCAGCCAGCGTAGCACCAAACATGGTCCGTTTCAATAGATGTACTACTTGTGTCTCAGTCCACGCCCCTGTATATTGAGCTGTACCGGTACTCGTACGCAGTTGCTTGTGTTTACCAGTGCCATCATTGGACTGTGCTGTATCTACTTTAGCTGCTGCGAGAGGTATATTATTATTCATACTGTATCTTATTAGTAGTGAGACCGTTTAAAGATAAATAAGTTAAACACAGCCACAAATATTTAACTTTTGACAAATACTACAATGTCCCCAGATGTGTATGCTTGAAGCTATCAAAATATTTCAATCCATATCCCATCACTCTGTCAAATGAGGAGTGGGCGTATAAGAGGAGCCCTGACAATGTCAGTACCGGCAGGCCCAAATACCACCCTGCCCCCATGACTGCTATTGCGATCAGCTTGTGGTGAAAAAGATTGTATGTCACTGCACCAGCAGATGTATTGATGAGATAGCCCAGCATACCTATGTCAGGCAAAAAAAAGAGGATGATCCAAGTCCACCACCTGAATTCCAGTGGTTGATAATACAATGCCACGAGGCAGATCGCGAGCTGTGCGAGTTCTTCGAGTTTGAGTAGTTTGTCCATTTTGTTTTGATTTTATGATACAAAGCTACTGGCAGCCTAGCCGAAGAACGTTAACTTAAGATAAGAAAAAGGACGAGGGGCGAAGCTAAACCGTCCCCCGTCCCCCGTCCCTCGCCACTCTACTTCTGATACGGCTCAGGCTCACGGGTGTGATGCCTAGATAGTTGGCGATGAGGTGCTGCGGGATGCGCTCGAGTATTTTTTTCTTGTTGCTTTTGAGCAGATCTATATAGCGCTCTTCGGGACTCAGTGTGAGCAGGCCGACCATGCGGTCTTCGAGCCCCAAACCAAGATATTCTCCCAGAACCCTGCCGAAAGTATTCCATGCTTGGCTTTCTGCAAATAGTTTCTTTAGAACGGAGTATGGGAAAACAATAAGCTGTGTATCGCTTAGTGCCTCTATACTAAGTCGTGATGGCTGACCGGTGATGCAGCTAAAGTAGGGAGCAACGAGCGAGTTTTCGAAATAGAAATAAGTGGTTTTTTCTTCACCGGAGTATGTGTAGAAATGCCGCATCTCGCCTGAGAGAATATAGCCGACCTCTCGACCTATCGCGCCTTCGCGTATCATATAGTCATGCTTGCGAATATTGCGCTCTGAGAGATGTGGCTCGAGCAATAACCAATCCTCATCCGTTATTTTGACGAACTGCTCTATATGCTTTCGCAATGGGAGAAAGGTCTTATCAAAATCCGCTTCAGCCATATGGTGTCAAACTTTTAGCTTGCCTTTTTTTCGCCTTTTGCTCTTTCGATATATTTGTCCACCAGCTCTTCGAGTACATTGAGTGGCACAGCGCCATTCATGAGTACCACATCATGAAACTGACGAATGTCAAATTTATCTCCGAGAGCTGTTTTAGCTTTTTCGCGTAGCTCGAGTATTTTGAGCATGCCGATCTTATAGCCTGTCGCCTGTCCGGGCCAGCAGAAATAGCGCTCTATCTCATGTTTGCAGTCGCCGGGGGCATTAGCTGTGTTTTGCAGCATATAGTCTATGGCCTGCTCATGCGTCCAGTGCTTATAGTGTATGCCTGCATCCACCACCAGACGCGCTGCGCGGAATATCTCCATGCTCAGTCGGCCGAAGTCAGAGTATGGGTCTTTATATAGTCCAATTTCTTTGGGGATCTTCTCTGAGTATAGGGCCCAACCCTCTACATAGGCCGTATTGCCACCATGACGACGAAACTTAGGCACGCTTTTCAATTCCTGTGCGAGTGCTATCTGCATATGGTGGCCGGGTATGCCCTCATGATAGCACAGCGCCTCCATCTGATATTTCGGTTCATCATTCATATTGTAGAGACTGACATAGAACCTGCCCGGACGTGAGCCATCCTCTGCCGGGTCTTCATAGAATGCACCAGCCGCAGATTTCTCACGGAATTTTTCTACAGCCTTGACCACCAGCGGCGCTTTAGGTATATGGTCAAATAGCTGATTGAGATAAACCAGTTTGATGGTATCAAGATAGGCGGTAGACTCAGCGAGTAGCTGTGCTCGGCCCTTGTCATCATTGGTGTATTTAAATCTCTTGTCCGTACGCATGAAAGTGAAGAAATCCTGCAGGGAATCATTCTTGTATTTCACCTGTTTCATTATTTCTTTCATCTCGCCTTTGATTCTCGCCACTTCTCTCTGGCCTGTTTCAAAGATCGAATCAGGGCTGATATTGGTAGTCGTGTTATGACGCAGACAATACTGATAATAAGCACCTCCATCAGGCAGCGACCAGACGCCATCACTCTTTTCGACTTTTTTGTCGAGGGCTGTCCAGTAGTCGTATAATTTTTGATAGGAGTCTTTCACGGTGGTTGCGATGGTAGTTTTAGCCTCAGCTATCAGTTTATCCTTTGCATCTTTATCGATATTGAGTTTGCCTACCTTGGTCGAGAAATCAGTTAGCAGGATATTTGATGCATCAGTTTTTGCAAATCCGTCTATGAGAGATTTGACATCACTACTCACATATTCAAAAGTGAATTTCGGAGGCAAAACACCTAGCTCTTCTCTTTTTTTCAACTGCCAAAGTACCTGATCAAATACTTTGTCAAGCTTCTTCAATCGACTAATATATGCCTCTGCATCCGGCAGGCTGTCGATCTTGTGTACATTGACCAGGAAGGCAGGAATGTCAGTATGCTCACCGCCCATCTGTGATATCCAGTAGCTGTGAAAACGCCACTTATAGTCTTCTTCAGAGCGTTTTAGTTCTTCCTCTGCCAGACGTACACTCAGCGCAGTCTGCTCGTCAAGGGCATCGAGTTTGAAATTCTTTTTTAGCGAATCAATATTCGCCCTTTGTATTTCCAGTTCGAGTTTTGCATGTTCGTCTGAGCGGTCGGTCCAGTCGGCATAGTGGCTGCGCAAACCCAGTGATGATGCAGCTTCGGGATTACGGTCTATCGCTTCGTCAAATTTGCGGTCGAGGAAAGCGTTGACCTTTTTTGACTGGTCGGCTACTTCCGCCTGATTATATTTTGGCCCGCCGCTTTCGCCCGGATTATTACATGATGCCATGACTATGCCCGATAAGGCAAGCAACAATAGTTTTCTCATAAAAGATGTATTAAATAACAATAATGAAATGAAATAAAGGAAATTATCCGAGAGAGACAAAAGATATTAGACTTGAGACATGAGACGATGCATTTTCTTCGTCTCATGTCTCACTACTTAGGTCTTTTTTATGGCAGCTTCACTTCATGCATTTTGCAGAGCCAGGCCAGATTGCCGGAGTGGCCGCCCTCATGGCGTACAGCATGCATTATGATAAAACGATTAGTGGCATCTCCGTCACCGAAATGAAAACTCCAGGAATTGTCTTTGTCTAGTATCTCGTCATCCAGGCCCCGGAGGTACTGCATGGTAGATTCATGTACCTGTTTCATATCTCCCAGCAGCGCTTTATAGTCCCCATGACCTTCGTGCAGTGAGCCATCAGAAGTGATCTGATAATGTTTGGCCCAGTCGGGAGCTATAGATTTGGCACCTGTGCCCTGCACTATCAGGTAGTCCTCAGCCCAGAGCAGGTGAGCTGTGAGCCAATAGACACTGTTGAATTTCTTGCCGCCAAACTCAATGGGAGTATATGGATCGACAGCTTTGAGATTGGAGATATAAAACCGTGAAAGCTGACGGGCCTTGTCCATCATGTCTGCGAGAATTTGTGTTTCGGTACGGGCCATTGCATTTATGGTTTTTGATTGGTGATTTATGATTGCCTTTTCTCAGATGTCAGAGCTATGTTACTTGTGACTCACTATTTATGGCCTTTGACCCCGTGTATCTCCGCCAGAAATTCCTTTTCATTTTCTACTATGAAGGCAATGATATCATTTTTGGTATCGGCATCATAGGGCGCCAGCAGTTCATATCCTTTCTCCATCAGATCGAGGCCTATCTTGATAGCTTCTATCTGGTCATGTGTATATGTATCAGGTTTGCTTTTCATCCGTTTGATCACGTCGCGCATGATATTCATGGTCTTGGTCAGCAGTGTAGCATCTGATATGACCATAAAGAGGACACTGGCCTCATTGATGAAAGTGTCCAGGCTTTTGTGCTGTATTGCCCGGAGACATTCGAAGAACTCCTCATCACTGAGCGGCTCCTTGAAGCCTTTTTCGATGGCAGCATGTAGCATCGCCGATTCAAAGCCAATAGCAGAAGTATATGCCTGCAGGGATGTCATGCCTGCTTTGATAGCCGCCGGAAACTGAATCCCAAACTGCATGATGGCCACCGGCAGACTGCCCAGCAGGCCCCATATAAGAGCAGGATTGGTAGTAAAATTTTTCAGCTCGCCAAAAGCAGCATCCAGCTTCCTGCGCTGAGTGGGAGGGGGGTAAACGTTGCTTAAAAAGAAATCTTTGATCTCATGTGCCACATCCTGACTCAGCATGACGCCGGTCTTGTCGATGTTTTTGATCACATCATCATACCTGCGGGCTATGAGGTCCCGGTATTTATTGATGAGGTGATACTTGAGGTTTAGTTCATCATCAGACAATGGAGAAGTTTTGCTCATAGCTTAAACCTAAGAAAATTTTGCGATTTAATATTTCAGGTATTCGCTTACCTTCTTTTGTATCTCTTTTTTCACACTTGACCATGTTTGGCCTTTAAGGCTCACTGGGTCATCGCTGTCATTTGCTTCTTCGAAATAAATAAGTGCCTGAGGAATTGAAATGGGTAATTGATGATTAGGATATTTTTGATTATAGCTTGACATAAAATCCTTTATAGAATAATGTCCCAGTAATTCGGCGACATCCCAGAAATCCTTTTTCTGAGCGCGTTTCAATATAGCAAAAACCTTCATTGCCATAATATCTTTATCACTATACATTCTAATTCCCTGTTCGACTATTGGTTCATCTATTGTTTCAAAAAAGTGGTACTTGACTAAGTCCACTTTGACATCATCAATAAACCCAAAGATGCCTATAGCATTGCCTGTCTGACGGGATTCAAACCCACCGAAATTTTTTTCTAAAAGTTGTATGATGAAATCTATGTCGAAATTTTTATTTGAAAAAAGATCAAGATCAATAGATTTCCTGTGTCCGTATCGCAATGATAAACATGTCCCACCTACCAGATAAAAATCTTGCAGTTCTGGTATAGACATAAGTTCCTTTAGTATTAATAAAGTGTGGGGTTCGACTGTCTCAGTATGTAGCATCTGAATTCATTTAGTTCCTTGCCTGTCACAGCGGCGGCCAGGTAAATAGTGTATAAAGATAAATACTTGGCATTTAATAATGCTGTAGTCACCTTCTCATCGCCATAATACCTGCGGCACTGGCGTATATCCTCTACATCGCCACGCTCAAACACCCGCTCTATGACGAAACTTGCCTTGGCATCGTAGTCCAGTTTGTCAAAGTCTACATCCCAGAAGATGCGGCGATGAAATACCGGTTTTGGTTTATCAGACATAATATAAAGATAGGAATAATGACAATAACGTTGGTAACGTGGTATCACGCTTTCTCTACCATCGCATCAAAGTCGATCTCTGAGTGCGAGGCATGATAGATAGCTTTGCCATCCTTGATAAGGATCAGCTGCGGGGACTGATGATGAACAGAAAAAAGTTCAGCGATACGATTTGAGATCGGACGATAGGTCAGCAGGTCGAGATAATAAACCGGCAACTCATCATCGCCTACCTGCCACTGCTGCTCCAGGCTCCTTTTGGCCATGACGCTCACAGAGCACCTTGTGCTATGCTTGTATATCGCTATTGGTTTTTGATAAGAGGCAGCTATGATCTCATCGAGCTGCGAGATTTCAGTGAGAGGTATCCAGTGCATGACTGATTATCCTTTATTATCTGCAGCCTGTTCTGTGGTCTTAGAATAAGTAGGGCAGGTGTGATGATCACATGAAACAAGCGCAACGCACATAAAAGCAAATGCTACTATGGCTATTGTAAGGTTTCTTTTAGTGGCTGTCATAATGTTTGATTTTAATTTTAGAACGTAAAAGTATGTGTTTTATTTTAGAATTAATACCCTAGCCCTAACGGATTGTGGATAATAATGTTTCATTAATAAGCCATCTTTGGCCTTGTATCATAAGATGTTATAATGCATAAATGGGTTGTATGAATACTGCAAAAAATAAAAATATATTGATATGAAAGTACATTTCACAGCCATTGGGGGTGCTGTAATGCATAGTTTGGCCATTGCACTAAAGCGTCAGGGGTATGAGGTTTCTGGCTCGGATGACAAGATAGCGGACCCAGCCCGCACCAATCTGGCCCGCGAAGGCATACTGCCCGAGACTGAGGGTTTTTTTCCGGAAAAGATAAATTCCTCGCTTGATGCCATCATACTCGGTATGCATGCCCGCATCGACAATCCCGAACTGCTGCGAGCACAGGAGCTCAATATCCCGATCTATTCATTTCCTCACTATATCTATGAGGTATCAAAAAACAAAAAGCGTATAGTGATAGCCGGCAGTCATGGTAAAACTACCATCACCTCCATGGTCATGCATGTTCTGCATATCAACGGCCTCGATATTGACTACATGGTAGGGGCCAAGGTCAAGGGTTTTGATACAGGGGTCAGGCTGAGCGAATCTGCACCAATCATTGTGATAGAGGGTGACGAATACCTCGCATCGCCGATAGAGCGGGAGTCAAAGTTCATGTTTTATTATCCGCATATCGCACTGATCACCGGGGTGGCATGGGATCATATCAATGTTTTCCCGGTATATGAGGCTTATGTGAACCAGTTCAGGAAGTTCGCAAACAGTGTCGAGGCAGGTGGCTCGATCTCGTACTATTCGGGTGACAAAGAGCTGCAAAAGATATTTGCAGATTATTCAGGCGAAGCGAAAGTGATACCATATATCACTTCAGACTATGAGGTGCGTGATAATAAGACATATGTCAGGACAGCAGAGGGTGAATATCCGATGATCATATTCGGCACGCATAATATGCAAAACATGGAAGGCGCCAGGACGGTCTGCCGTGAAGTAGATATCTCCGATCATCAGTTTTATAGCGCAATGATGACATTCGAAGGAGCCGCAAATCGCTTAGAGAAACTAGGTGAGAATGCCCAAACGGTCATCTACAAGGATTTCGCGCATTCACCATCGAAACTACAGGCGACGGTCAATGCGATGAAAGAGCAATACCCCAACCGCAAACTGACCGCAGTGATGGAGCTACACACTTTCAGCAGCCTGAATAAGGATTTCCTGCAGGAGTACCATGGCGGTATGGGCAAGGCTGATGTCGCTTTGGTATTCATTGACCATGAGGCGATGAAATTAAAACAAATGCCTCCACTCGACCCGCAGCTTATCATACAGTCATTCGGACGAGGGGATATGAAAGTGTTTAGCTCTAAAGAAGAACTGCTGTCATTTCTGCTCGCACAAAACTGGAAGGATAATAATCTGCTATTGATGACCAGCGGACAGTTTGGAGGAATGGACCTGAAGGTTCTTACGACGGCTGTGTTAGCCTAATCCCCGATCATCTGTCTTTATACATAAAACAAAACAGGGCACTCAATTGAGTGCCCTGTCAGTTTATCTTCAGCTGTCTCGTCTATATCTTAGTGATCTTAAATTCAGTACGCCTGTTGAGGGCACGTCCCTCAGGATTGTCAGATCCGTCAGGCAGTGTATTTGGTGCTACAGGTTTGCGCATACCGTATCCTATCGGCACCATACGGCTCTTGCTGATACCTTTTTTGATCAGGTAGTCTACGCAGCTCTGAGCACGAGCCTGAGACAACCTTAGGTTGTATGGGTCTGAGCCCTTGCCATCAGTATGTGAGGCCAGATCTATGACGAAAGTAGGGTTCTCTCTCATCAGGTCATATAGTGTATCCAGTACGAGTTTTGACTCCGGAGTGAGGCTTGCCTTGTCAAATTCATAGAGGATATTTGACAGCCTGTATTCCTTATTTACGATTACCCTCTTCAGCTTGATATCTGCCCTGATAGAATCCACAGATGGCGGTATATTGACCGTACTCACACGAGCATTTCCGGCAAAATATCCTTCCTTGCGCGCCAATATTTTAAACTCGTGCTCAGTAGGCAGCGAGGTGCCGTAGGTAGTATCACGAGCCATGATCTCCCTAAACAGATATTCGCGGCCACCCCTGATCTCATATATGAGGACATCTGCATTCCATATACCCGGCAGGCCAGTAGTATCCTCCATGATCTTGCCCCATACTACAAAGCCATCTTTGGCTACTTTCATATTGGCCACCAGCGTATCCTCCTGATCGAGTCCCACTGTAGTGACGGTGTCCATCACAGGCAGGAAGCCCGGCTTGTCTGCTTCGACCACATAGTCTTTGTCAGGCTGCAGGTTAAAGAAATATTTCCCGGTCTTTGAAGTAGAATCGACTGCTATCAGTTTCAGTTGGCCATCCGGCTGTTTGGCATAGAGATTAAACTTGGCTCCAGAAAGGGCTACGGCCGGAGCACCTTTTTTTGTGATCTCTCCATCTACAGCGAAGTGAAGATTTTCCCAATAGAAAATATCATCTGAAGCTGTCGATATGCCATCGAGTGGTATAGATCCTTCCCTGTTTGATACAAAAAATCCGTATGTCTGGTCTGTCGCTTTAGAGAAATATAATTCATCAGCACCTGAGTTGAGCGGTTTACCCATATTATGAGGTTCTGACCATGAGCTAGCCTCCATGTCCAGTGTACTGGAGAAAATATCATAGCCACCGAGGCCCGGCAGGCCATCAGATCCGAAATAAAGTGTCTTGGTACTATCATCGAAGTAGGGTGTCACCTCATCGCCCACAGTATTGACATGGGCCAGTGGCTTAGGCGCCATATACTCTCCGTTTCCGGTCATCTGGGTATACCATATGTCCAGTCCGCCTTTGCCTCCTTCACGGTTAGTAGCATAGTAGACTATATCACGTTTTTCATCCATCTTACGTACTGTAGGCTGGGTGGAAGTATATTTGCTTTCAAAATTTATTCCCTCGGGCAGACGCCTGATATCGCTGCTGATCTTGCCTTTATTTACATCAGCTACAAAAATATTGCAAAGTGACCTGTCGTCATCCATTTCGAGGCATTTGGTGAAATAGAACCTGGTCCTGTCAGGGTTGAAAGTACCGTTGCCACAAAAATACTTGTCCTCATTGAGAGGGTAAGGCAATTTGGTGCCTTTATTCCATGTTTTGCCCGATTTTTTGGCTACATATATGCTGGTGTATTTTTTATTCTTGATATCAGTATAGCTGATCAGAGAATCCTCATCCAGACTGGTATAGTAGAGGGTATTGTCATCATACAGAAAAGGTGCCGATTGGGTATATGGGGTATTGATGCCGGGACCGGGGATTGGCTTTATTTTGATCTTTGCATGAGGAAGTACTTTTGCAGAGTCGCAACCGTGCATTTCCAGATTAGCCAGTTTGATGAGTGCAGATTCCTGATTTTGGTCGTTGGTATAATACGCTACTTTAAATTTCCTCAATTGCTCCTGTGCTTCATCATATTTGCCATTGCGGTGGAGTGCCATTCCATAATATAAACGCCCCAGTTTGAAATAGTCCCTTTCCTGGGTCTCCCATTTTTTTTGATTGTCTTTTTTGCCGGGTTTCAAAGCATAGTACGCTTCAAAAGCAGCCTCGGAACCTTTATAATCACGCGCCTGATAGAGTGCCATGCCCAGCCAGTAGGTAGCAAAGCGGTCGTTGGGTTTGCGCTGCAGATAGAGTTTGTAGTTGTCTGCTGCTGTGTAGAAGATCGACTCAGCATAATAGCGATCAGCCAGTTTGAGTGTAGCCCTTTTGGTCAGGCCGTTTGACAGTTCCTTTTTCGTAAAGGGGTCTTTGCCTGAGGCAGCACCGCTCAACATTATGGCCGTCATGATAATGAGTATACTTCTTGTGGTCATTGGTGGTTTTTAAGGGTATGGTTTTTTATAAAAAAAACCTGCCACAGCGAGCAGGTTTTCTGATATTATTACAAGCATCAGAGCATTAAAAATGCTTTAAAGCTTTTCTTATTCCTGCTCCTGATCAAAATCTCCTGCTAGGTAAGGTCCTGCTGCCTTTGAAAGACTTGATGCTCTCGCCTACGAATGACAAGCTCAATTCAAATGCTCCTCTGTCATTAGTAGTAGAATTCAGGCCGGATACATTGACATCATAACCGAAGCCTACACGGATATTCCTGAATTCTGCTGCAACCATCGGAATCACAGCATCACCCACACGGTACCTGATACCGACGCTGAAAGCATTGTTCTTGCGGAAACCCGTCTGGAAATAATATGACCAGAATAAACCCGGAGTGATCTCACGTGACGGGCCCTGACTCAGGAGTATAAACTCAGGAGAGAGGCTCATGTGTTTGCCTTTGTCGAGAAAAGCCTCCAAATTAAAATCAAAAGAATATTTACGGTAGAGATAACCATAATTATCGTTTGCAGTCATAATGAGCTGCTCCTTTGGTTGCACGATGTGATATACTCCAAGTCCGATGCCGAATTTTACTACGTCATGGAAATTTGATTTCCAATAGACACCGGCACTCAAATCACCATTTTGAATTTCTCTGGTATATTCTTCTTTTGTCTGAGAGAGGGTCTGATCAAAACCCTGAAATTGATCACCAAAAGTAGGATTATCAACTCTCTTTTGAATATATCCTCCCTGTAAAGCGAAAGAAAGGTGATGACTGCCATCTTTGCCAAAACCCTGGTGATATGCCAAGGTCAAATCAGCATTGAGATAATCCACTCCGGCTGTACCAGAGATATCATCCATAAAACCTACACCGAGGGCGAGTTTAGAATGCTTGAGATAGCCCTCCAGCAGAGATACATCGGCATCGGCACCGACCGTGCGGTATCCATTTGACTGGCCCAGGGCCGATGTCCACTGTTGGCGATATATTGCCGCGAGTCGGTAGCTGCCGTCATAGTTTCCCACCAGAGCGGGGTTGAGATATGAGGCGAATGTGTAATATTGGTCAAAATGCGGGTCTTGGGCATTAGCCATGTAAGAGGCTGAAACCAATAATAATGTGCAGGATAAAATACGTAAAATGTTCTTCATAAAAGGGCTTGTTTAGTTTTCGATTGCCTAAAACTAACAACTTATATGAAACCACAAAAATATTTTATCAAAAATAGTTACTCACGGCTGATAATGAGGCGGAAAAATAAAAGGATATATTCTCAGAGCAAGGCAAAACCAAGCAGATAAATAGGGATGAAATCAGTATATCGGTAAATCAGTTACCGTCAGCTTCTTCACAAGAGGGTTTTTAGATTATCAACTATTAATTATTCATTATTAACTAAAAAGTTACTCTTCTGTCGAAACCTCCTGCTCGTCAGAGATTGCTTCCGGTTCCGGCTCAGGGGCCAGTGCCGGCGGCATGACCGCGGGGTGGTTTTTATAGTAATTATTCAGCGAAATGACCCCGATGATACCTGCCACTACCAACCCGATAGATATGAGCTCGGCCTGTTTGAATCCATGCCCTAATACATAATAGAGTTGCCGGTCAGATATAGAGCGTATTTGCTCGATACTATATCGCTGTATCCCTGTGAGAATGGCAAAAACAAAGAATAATACACCGGGTTTGTTGGTGAGGCCCTTTCTGATGAAATGCAGGATCAGAAAGATGATGAAGCACTCGATGAACTCATATAATGGCGTGGGAAAAACCGGCATGGGCAGTACCTGACAGTGCTGCTCTATACAACCGGGGATGCCAATACCTTCATTGGCGATATTGTGCGCATAGGTATTAGACCATAGGAATTGCGGTATGAAGGCGGGTTTAGCAGCAGTATTTACTATGCCCCAGTCGCCATCGCCTGATGTCTGACAGCCCAGCCTGCCTATGCCTACAGCGAGGATGAAACAATAAGCAAGACAATCAAACAATGACGGTATTTGGATCTTCTTCCACCTGCTGTATGCCAGCAGTGCGAGTCCTGCACATATCATACCTCCGAACACCGACAGGCCACTAAACAGCGAACCGATAGGGTCACGCCAAAAACCGGCATAAGAATCCGGGCTTTCGAGATAGTTGAACAGGCTGGAACCAGTGATACCAAAGATAGCGCAGATGATGACAAAGTCACCGACCAGGTCCGAGGTCCACTCTGCTTTGCCGTCCTTCCACCGTAGTGCAGGCATCCAGCCTAGCTGCTCGCGCCTACGAAGCTCACGCGTGATGACAAAAGCCGCAGCCAAAAAGCCGCAGGCCACAAAGAAGCCATAACTATATATAGGTATCGACCGCAAGTCAATGGCCCCGCCGGATATACTCCAGAAAAAATCTGTCACCTTCGGATAGCAGCGCAATAGTATCATGCGGTAATAATACAGTCTTTAATTTGGAATCTGTTAATACCATAATGTGAAAAGATGCTAACGCGACAGTCTTTAAACTTTAATCTCTAAATTGCATATTATACCAAAACAGGATAGATATACGGAAAAATAAAATACAGTGAACCACATAGAAACATAGAACACATAAAAAATAAGGCATCAGACCTATGTTTTCTATATTTCTATGTGGTTTAAAGATTCGCGAACCTGTGTTGATTTAATATAATTCAGATGGGAATAGAATTAGAACGGAAGCCCGCAGTGGAACATAAGTTGGATGTATTTTGTCCTTTTAATTCAGTAGCAGTCACACTCTCGGGTGGCGGATTCAGGGCCTCGGCCTTCTCGCTGGGCTGCCTTTCATATCTGCATCGTATCAAGTACGAAAACATCTCCCTTCTCGACCGTGTCAGGTTTGTAGCGGCTACATCCAGCGGCGCCATGACCGGCATGGCATTCGCGGCGCACAGCCGTTTAGGCTTGCCTTTCTCCAAAACATACGACCATCTCAGGCGTAATGTTTTAGTCGGAGACAGAATAGTCAAGGAGGCTGTCAGTATACTGAAGGACGACAAAGAATGGAAAAAAGTACCCACAAAAAATCGCAACTCCATCAATGCCTTTGCCCTGGCTTATCAAAAAATGATCTTTGAAGACCTTACTTTCGAAGTGTTTTGGAATAATGGCGGACGGGGTGTCGAAGAGGTTTGTTTCAATGCATCTGAAATGGAAAACGGCAGGGCCTTTCGTTTTCAGACTGACGGGAGAGAAGATACCGATGAGATCCTGGGCGACCGGTATTTATGTCTGAAGGATAATAATATCCCCGCAGTAAAAAAGCTAAAGCTGGGTGATATCCTGGCAGCCTCCTCCTGCTTTCCGGTAGGATTTGAACCGATGGTTTTCCCGGATGATTTTGCCGAGGATGAAGCACATAAAAATGACCTGACCGCCAATACCCTGAAGGCCAAAAGTTACGACTGGGAGGACTACGAAACCTTTACACGCCCGTTTGCTTTGATGGATGGCGGGATCACGGACAATCAGGGCATTGAGAGCCTCCGCCTTTCTAATGCGAGCAGAAAAGCACGTACCGGAAGCGGGTATGACCTGATGCTGATATGCGATGCGGTCAACTATTTCATGGAACCATTTGAACCACAGAAAGAAGCCGAAAACTGGTGGAACCGGATCTCGCTGACCAATATCATCAACGTTCATAAATATTCAGTCATAGTGCTGATCATTTCGATAGTCATGCTTTTTATGTCAAACGAGCTGAGACTGGCCACGCTGATGGCAGTCATATCAGGTATCATGTTTAGCCTTTTCCTTTTTGTCAGGTATGAGTTGATAAAAAAACCACCCATACCCCCACCTATAGCGGGCCAGATCCCCGAGCCGGAGAGCCTGTGGAATAGCCCTATTGTGCTTTTCCTGGATTTCTTTTTGCAGAACCCGCTATTCAAAACAGAGCAGATGCTAAAGGTCCGCATCCGCTCCGCCCTGCGGGTAGCTATGGAAATATACCTGCTGCAGATACGCCGTATCAATTACGACAGTCTCTACTCCGACGTGGAATGGGCATACAAAACGAAAGCAGTAAGCATCTATGAATTGAGCAAAAGCAGCGAGAATGTATTGCAAAGGCAATTTAAAAGAAAGAAGTTTAGCAATGAGCTCATCAGGCTGCTCACCCCATCTGAAATAATGATGCAGGTGGCAGATTACGCCCGTCAGATGAGCACCACACTATGGTTTTCTAAAACTGATATGCGAGAAGGCATAGATAGCAGGCGCGACTCTCTCATCGCCAGCGGTCAGTTTACCATGTGCTATAATCTGCTGGAATATATCCTGCAGATAGAAGATAAATATCCTGAAGTGCAGAAAGATGAGGCGATCCAGACTCTTAAAACCAAGATACTCGAGGACTGGAAGAGATTTCAGACCGATCCGATGTTTATGGTCGAAAGCGGGGAGTGAGAATATAAAAGCGCCGTTGGGGGATGCCCAACGCTAAAGGCTTTCGCCCTTTCAGGGCTTGCAGACTTGCCTGAAAGAGGACATCTTTAGTTTACAACATGATACCTAACCAAATTCCAATTCACGTCACCTGTCGGGCGGTGTTCTATTCTTTTATGATATCATAAACTGTTTCGAATGCATTCACCGACCTGATTACTCACTATATTTGTAGGTGGCTAGTTTTTATGAAAAACAGGATGTCAATCATGCATATTTTTTGCTTTCCGGTTGCTGCTGTCACGCACTGAAACAGGAAAATGTCCAAAATTGATCGAAGATGCCGGTTTTTAAATTTTGCAGTATTCATATAAGGACACTATTTATAATAAATAAAATATTAATTATGCATATTTTTATTACTAATAATATTTTTTTATATTCTTTAATGATTGATTTTCATTTATCTAAATTCAGATCAAAAAATCACTCAATATGCGGAAAATAGGATTATTTATATGTATAACGGAGAATTTTGAACAGCTTTTTCAGTTACTTAAAGATAAGACAAGGAGATTAATTTGCCCCATAATTCTGTTAATTCCATCATTCCAAAATTCTATTCTTGCACGGTTGGCATTTATACCCTATATTCGCGCCCTCAAATCCTCGTAAAAGGACGACATATTTTTGAGTTCCGTAAAATTCAATAAACTACATAATGAAGTTATCCAGTTTCAATTTCAACCTCCCGAAAGAACTTATTGCCCTGTATCCAACCCCAAACCGTGATGAATCACGCCTGATGGTGATACATAAGAAAACAGGTAAAATAGAACATAAAGTATTCAAAGACTCCCTGAAGTATTTCGATGAGGGTGATGTCCTGATACTCAATAATACGAAGGTATTTCCAGCCCGTATGTACGGTACTAAGGAAAAGACCGGTGCCAAGATCGAAGTGTTCCTGCTCCGCGAGCTGAATCGTGGCGCGCTGCTTTGGGATGTACTCGTAGACCCGGCACGTAAGATCCGTGTAGGCAATAAACTCTACTTCGGCGCTAATGACGAACTCATAGCAGAAGTAGTAGACAATACCACATCACGTGGACGTACCATCAGGTTCCTTTTTGACGGGGACTATGACAAGTTCAAACGTATCCTCTACAGCATGGGCGAAACCCCGCTGCCTAAGGCTATCAAGCGCAATATCGAAAAATCTGACGAAGAGCGCTATCAGACAGTATTTGCCAAGCATGAAGGCGCAGTAGCTGCACCGACCGCAGGTATGCACTTCAGCCGCGAGCTGCTGAAACGTTTTGAGATCAAAGGCATAGAACTGGCCGAGGTGACACTTCATACCGGTTTGGGGACTTTCCGCACTATAGATGTAGAGGACCTGTCAAAACACAAGACTGACGCTGAGTACATAGAGATACCTGACAAATCAGCCAAGATCGTAAACGCTGCAAAAGACGCCGGCAAGAAGGTTTGCTCAGTAGGCACTACGACTACCCGTGCGGTAGAGACCAGTGTATCGGCCCAGGGCTACCTGACCCCATACAAAGGCTGGACCAATCTTTTCATACATCCTCCATATGACTTTGAGATAGCGAATGCGATGATCACTAACTTTCATACACCTAAATCCAGCCTGCTCATCATGGCAGCGGCGTTCGGTGGCTATGACCTGATCATGAAGGCATACGAAGTAGCTATCAAGGAAAAATACCGCTTCTTCACCTATGGTGATGCGATGCTGATCCTGGAGTAAGTGGATCTGACATCGGCTAATCGTAAATCAGTTGATACACTTTGTGGCTAAAAGATTTAGAGATTCCCTGATTTCCCGATCACTTCTTAAAGATGATGAAATGATTGGCAGAAAAATGCCAGACAGCTACTATTCCGATAGATATGAGCTTAGCAATATAGAAATTTATACCTATCATATCTGAAAGGAGATAAATGATCCCGTTGCCCAGAAACAAACCGGAAATGTTGGATATAGCAAAAAGCACCAATTGCTTAGCCACACCTTTATCTTTGCTGCCGAAGGCCCAGATGCGGTTAAGCATAAAGTTGACCAGAGAAGAAATAATAACACCTGTTGAATTGGCGAGATACTTGTCCCAATGGAACCATTCTTTACATGCGTATGTGAGAGAAAAATCAACGAGGAAGGATATGAAACCTACGATACCAAACTTTAATATTTTACCTAAAAAAGCCTTGTCCATTTTCTGCTGTTCTTAAGTATGTAAATAAGGTTTGTGGTCAGACGCCTTTATTGTGATGATGTGAAGGCACCTCTAATGATTGAAGGTCACGAAATTATTCATGGTGAAGTTCCATACCATTACTACGCTTACTGCCATGAGTTTGGATATGTAGAAATTGAGCTTGATACGATCAGTGAGGATGTAGATCAGGCCGCTGGCAATGAGAAGGCCTGTGGTCATGACACCGGCGAACTTGACTGCCTGCATCAATACCTCCGTATCCTGACTACCCCAGGTCCAAAAGCGATTTAGAATAAAATTGTAAGAAGCAGACATAATGAATGCCAGTGTGTTGGCGACATACTTATTGGCCTTGGCTTTCTCCTTCAGAAGGTATGTGCCACCAAAATCGATGATGAATGCAGAGAAACCTACTACTGCAAACCTGAACATTTTCTCCAGAAGGACTTGATCTACTATCAATTTTTGGCTGATTTAAAGCGCGCAAATATGGTTTATTTATCTGAAAGTTGAGAGTTTTTAACGGCTGCAAATATGAGCGTAGCCCAACCACCAATAAAGAACAAGCCTCCGATCGGTGTCACCGGGCCGGCCAGATCTCTCGGGAAGCCAGTCAGGTCAGCTGTGGCAAGAATATACAGAGAGCCCGAAAAGCACAGTATGCCGATCAAGAAAAGGACTGCTGCAGTGAGCAGATACCTGACCTGTTTGACCTCATAGAGGATATATGCCATGAGTGCGGCAAGTGTATGATAAAACTGGTAGCTCACGCCTTTCTCATAGATGAGCCGCTGATAGTCGCTAAGATGAGGCTTGAGCCCATGCGCACCAAATGCCCCCAGTACTACTGCCAACAGGCCGGATATGCAGATCAATATCAATATGCTTTTTGTCTTCATTTTAATGAGGAGGTTTAAACTGATAAATAGCTGCTACGAATATCTTGACTGCGATAGCCAACAGGATCACCCCAAGGAATTTTTTCATAGCGCCGAGCGTTGACTTTCCGATATTTCTCTCCAGAAAATCGACTGACCTAAGTACTATATATATCACCACGAGGTTTAGCATTATGCCTACTATGATATTAGGAATGGTGTAGACTGACCGAAGAGACATAATGGTGGTGAGTGTGCCAGAGCCCGCCAGAATCGGAAAACCCAATGGTACTATACTGCCTGAAGTGCCGAGGTCAGGATCTGTGCGAAAGAGATTGATGCCCAGCACGAGCTCTATACCGAGGATGAAGATCACGATCGAGCCTGCTACAGCAAAGGACTGCACATCTACTCCCATCAGGTGGAGTATCTTCTCGCCGACGAATAAAAAAAGCACCATCAGACAACCTGCAAAGAGAGTGGAAATGCCAGGATGAAATTCTACGGACTTATTCTTCAGACTGATGACAATAGGCACAGCTCCGATCACGTCTATCACCGCAAACAGTGTGAATGTGATGGTCAGTATGTCAGCTATCTCAAACATGGGACGAAGATAGGAGAAAAAGATGCTGATTAGTAATTTGAAGATTTGAAATGGAATAGCCTTTGGACGAGATGATATCATAAAACATAAATCAGTAAGTCTGTAATTCTGTAAATCGGTAAATCACTTGTATCTTTGCAACATGAAAAATGTATATCTCAAATATTCCACGATGGCCTTTCAAATGGGGACTGTTATTGGACTATTCGCATTTGGTGGATATGAATTGGATAAGCATTTTAATACTAAGCATCCGTATTTCACTATAGCGCTTTCGCTCATGGGGGTTGGTATTTCGTTATATAGTGTCATTCGGGATTTCATAAAACCTGATAAATAATCTTTCTTTGCGGTATAATCCATCTCAAAAATGCATACAGGCTTTCTATATAAACTGATCGGACTGACACTAGTACTGGCAGGACTAATATTTATCTTCAATACATTGCATCTATTTGATGGATTCCAATCCTTCGTATGGATCAGTCTGGTTTTTCTGGTCATAACTACCATTCTGGTCTTTTTTATCATGCAGCGTGCTATGGCCATGAAGGAACATTCCAACTTCGTCGTGGCGTTTGGGACAGGATTTGCTATCAAGTCTTTTCTATCACTGGCTTTCCTCTGCTATTTTATTTTTTATAAGCCTATCGCCAATCACAATTTCGTCTTTCCTTTCTTCATTATGTACTTTGCCTACACCGGCCTTTTGGTCTGGGACCTTTGGCAAATGAGCAAGCAAAAACCGCTACCTTGAAATAGTTGGCTGTTGGCGGGTGATTGTTGACGGGAATACAAATACACTAGAGGACTGTGTTAATTCAAAAAAAAGTGGATTTTTGCGGTTCATAAAAATAACCGACAAATGAGTACTACTCCCATTCGTGACTTTATTGAGAAGCATTATCTCCATTTCAACTCCGCAGCGCTGGTCGATGCTGCCAAAGGCTATGAGACCCATATGACCGAAGGCGGTAAGATGATGGTGACACTGGCAGGCGCAATGAGTACCGCAGAACTGGGGCTTTCTCTGGCTGAGATGATCCGTCAGGACAAGATACAGATCATATCCTGCACAGGTGCGAACCTCGAGGAGGACATCATGAACCTCGTGGCACACAGTCACTATAAGCGCGTACCAAACTACCGCGACCTATCTCCCCAGGAAGAATGGGATCTGCTCGAAAACCACTACAACCGAGTGACTGATACATGTATACCTGAGGAAGAAGCTTTCCGCCGTCTGCAAAAGCATATCCATAAAATATGGAAAGACGCGGATGACAAAGGTGAGCGCTATTTCCCGCATGAGTATATGTACAAGATGCTTCTCTCAGGAGTGCTCGAGCAGTATTATGAGATAGACCCAAAGAACTCATGGATGCTGGCAGCAGCAGAGAAGAACATACCGATTGTCGTACCGGGATGGGAGGACTCCACCATGGGAAATATCTTTGCATCATACGTGATCAAAGGACAACTCAAAGCCGTAACCATGAAGTCTGGCATCGAGTATATGGTCTGGCTGGCAGACTGGTACCGCAATAACTCCAGTGGCAAAGGTGTTGGCTTCTTTCAGATCGGTGGTGGCATAGCGGGCGACTTCCCGATATGCGTGGTGCCGATGATGTATCAGGATCTCGAGTGGCATGATGTGCCGTTCTGGTCATACTTCTGTCAGATCAGTGACTCTACTACATCATATGGCTCATATTCAGGCGCCGTACCCAATGAGAAGATCACCTGGGGCAAACTGGATATCCATACTCCTAAGTTTATAGTCGAGTCCGATGCGACCATCGTGGCGCCGCTGATATTCGCCTATCTACTGAAGTGGTAGTATGAGTTGTTGATCAGGAATTAATATTAATGAGGATTGGCGAGGACGCCAACCTCGGACAAAAAGCGGCTCCGAATGAAGCCGCTTTTATGTATTTCCAGTCAACTGGCAACCACCAACTGACAACTAATTTTTATTTCAAGCCCAGAGCGACACGTTTGAAAGCTAGTACAGACAAGCCTTTCTCTACTTCGCCGAGGTACTGAACGACAGTCTTGCTGCCGTCTTTTACGAATGGCTGAGTGGTCAGCGTATTTTCTTTCAGGTATGATTGAGCTGCACTTTCTGCTATCTTCTGAAGGATATTTTCAGGCTTGCCTGATGCAGATGCTTTTTCTTTTGCGATAGCTACCTCACGGTCTATTACTTCCTGAGATACACCTTTAGCATCTACTGCGAGTGGGTTCATAGCAGCTACCTGCATAGCGATATCCTTGCCTGCAGCCTGATTGATATCAGACTTAGGGTTAGACAGAGATACGAGTACACCTATTTTGTTTCCTGCGTGATTGTATGCTACGATGTTCTCACCTTCCAGTGTCTCGTATGCAGATATCGCGATCAGCTCACCGATAGCAGATACTTTTTCCTGTACTTTATCTTGTACCGTCACCCCATCGAGAGGCAGTGCGAGTACTTCTTCTGTAGTCTTAGAACCTGCTGCCAGAGCTGCTTTAGCGATAGCTTCAGCCAAACCACGGAAGTCTTCATTCTTTGCTACGAAGTCAGTCTCACAGGAGAGGTATGATACGATACCTTTTTTGCCATCAGGGCTGGTCAGTGCCACGATGCAGCCTTCGAGAGAGTCGCGGCCTGCGCGTTTCTCAGCTACTTTTGCGCCTTTTTTGCGCAGTACGTCTATAGCTCCTTGTACATCACCATTAGATTCAGTCAGTGCTTTTTTGCAGTCCATCAGACCGGCACCTGTCAGGTTGCGCAGCTCATTTACGAGCGTTGCTGTGATTGCGATTGTTGACATTTTGTTATCCTTTTTTATTATTGATTTAAATTTCTTCCTGTCTTTCAACCCTCAAAGGGTTCCGAACCCTTTGAGGGTTACACTTTACCATTGGTTTTAAAAAGACTTGCCAAGTTACGGGTGAACTTGGCAAGCAATATCAAAATACGGTTATCTTATTATGATTATTTTTTGACGCCGCCTCTGCCGGGACCGCCGCCGCCGCCTATTCTGCTACGGCCTGATCCGCCACCTGCACCAGGGCCTTTTCTGCCGCGTCCGCCGCCTTTCTTGCCATCAGCGCCTTCTTCACTACCCGCCATGATCTTGTCATAGTTGACTTCTTGGTTATCATCGTCATTATTGTCGTCATCTTTAGCATCGGCAGCGCGCTCAGCGAGGCCTTCTGCGATAGCATCAGCGATGAAATTGGTCAGGATGTGTATAGACTTAGAGGCATCATCATTACCCGGGATAGCGAAATCGATCTTAGTAGGATCAGAGTTTGTATCTACTATACCGAATGTATTGATGTTGAGACGCTGAGCTTCTTTCAGTGCGATGTGCTCATGAGTGATGTCTACCAGAAACACTGCGCTTGGTACACGGTTCATATTAGATATACCACCGAGTACGCGCTCCATCTTTTCTTTCTCACGGCTCAGAACGAGTTTCTCTTTCTTGGTCACGCTCTCGAGTGTACCATCACCGAGCATTTTCTCGATCATCTGCATCTTCTTTACGCTCTTGCGTATAGTAGTAAAGTTAGTCAGCATACCGCCCAGCCACCTCTCGGTCACATATGGCATATTCACACGTTTTGCAGCTTCTTTCACCACTTCTTTCGCTTGCTTCTTAGTAGCTACGAAAAGTATTTTCTTTCCGGCCTTAGCCATTTGTTTAACGGCTGCAGCAGCTTCATCCATTTTTTCTATAGTGCGGTTCAGGTCTATGATGTGGATGCCTTTCTTCTCGGCGAAGATATAAGGGAGCATCTTTGGATTCCACTTCCTGCGGAGGTGGCCAAAGTGAACACCTGCGTCCAATAGTTCCTGATGAGAAATTTTTGCCATTGTTTTATTCTTAATTAATAAGTTTTTTAATAATTGCCACCCTGTTTTTCTCCCTCTCCCCTTGGGAGAGGGTCGGGTGAGGTGATTAACGTTTAGAGTACTGCTCTTGTTTACGTGCTTTACGCAGGCCTGTTTTCTTACGTTCCACTTCACGTGCATCACGGCGCATGAACTTGCCTTTCTTCAGCACAGGGCGAATCTCAGGGTTGTCAAATACCAGTCCGCGAGCGATACCGAGCACGATAGCATCTGCCTGGCCTTTGACCCCACCGCCAAATACATTGACAGATACATCAAACTTGGTCCTTGCTTCAGCTGTATTGAGCGGGGCTTCGATCCTCTGCTGGATAAAGTCCAGCGGGAAATAATCTTTGTAGTCTTTGCCGTTTACGGTGATCACACCTGTACCCGGTTTCAGCACCACACGTGCTACAGCGGCCTTACGCCTGCCTACATTTACTTTATCTTTGCTCATGATTATAGATCTTTAGGTTTTTGGGCGGTGTGTGGATGTGTACCTTCCGCGTAAACAAATAATTTCCTGTATTGCTGACGGCCCAGGGTGTTTTTTGGCAGCATACCTTTCACAGCCAGTTCGATCAGCTCGTTAGGGTTTTTTGCAATGATCTGTCCGGGAGAGCGGTGACGCTGACCACCGGGGTGGCCTGTGTAGTGCACACGGTCCTTGACATTCATTTTATTTCCTGTCAGCCTTACCTTGCCGCTGTTTATCACTATGACGAAATCGCCACAGTCAGCATTCGGGGTAAAGGTGGGCTTATTCTTGCCCCTCAGTACAGAAGCGATCTTGCTCGCCATACGGCCGAGTGTTTTGCCTTCTGCATCGACGATAAACCACTCACGATTTACTTCGTGTGCGGCTACCGATTTGGTTTTATAACTTAATGCGTCCACTTGAATTGATGTTTATCTTTTTCTAAAAGGACTGCAAAAGTAGGATTTTGATGCCATTTTCCAAGGGATTGCCGGGTAAATATCGCAAACACCTCTACAAGTAATTGAAAATCAGTATCGAAAAAGTTTTTTATTTTATACTATTCTTATCAATTAGCTATTTGAATGTGATAAAAAGCTGCCTTTATAAAATCCTGTAATCCGCCGATCATATAAACCCTGATATGCATTTATTTTCATTTATACATATGAAAAATCCATTTTTGAAACTATTTGGCTAATTTTCATCAAAAAGTCAGAATAAACTAAATCAGCGGATTGCGTATATTTTATTTTAGTATTTGAAATGAAAATATGCATAATGAATCTTTTATTTGCTTTTATTGGTTGTATAATGTAAATATAGCTATTTGTTTTGACACTTCCAAAGTTTGATAGGATTTCTTCCTTTCATTCTTTCCAATGGTTCACCCAAATCTTCCGTATCTTTATAGTAGCTAAATCGTTCGTTATGAAAAAGCATCTCGCACCGCCGAATTACTTTCGGATCATGGGCCTGCTGGGAGCCGCGCTTGTAGTATTAGGACTCGGCCTGCTGGTCATCCACATCACTCAAAACTCAACTTACTTCGCTCTATATGCCGGTACGGTCTTTCTACTGATAGGCGGAGCCGGTATGGTATTCTTTAAACCGAGGACGTAAAAGAGATGTGAGTCATGAGCTATGAGTCGCAAGTAAATGCTCAGTCACTGATATTGCTATATTCTGCGTAATCAACATGATATTTTGTTTTTTGAAAGTAATTTTGTTTCTTGGGTAAAGTTTCTCCCCGGACTAATGCAGTGTTTTGTGCCGTCAGGATAATATGCCGGAAAATATCTTCTAATAGTATTTCATTGAACGGAATTTTGCCTGATACCGTTTATCCTGAACTGTCGACATTTGTTTTTGCAATTATATTATTTACATTCACTATATGATAGAGCGGAATACCCTTATCGACGATATACTGAAGCAGCATCGCAGCGAGCTGAATGTCGACTATGATAAGTACCGCCATCATGTCTACCGGGTATTCAACTTTACCCTCCTCCTGCATGAAGCCACCGAAAAGGAGACGGACGCATTGGCTGTGGCGGCGGCATATCATGACATAGGGATATGGACAGCGGGAACCTTTGACTATCTGGAGCCGTCCTTGGCACTGGCGAAGGAATACATCAAAGCCAAACAACCGAAAGTATCAGCCAAGGCAGTGGAGCAGATCATCATGAACCATCATAAGATCACTTCGTACAAAGACAATGAACTCGCGGAGGCATTCCGAAAGGCGGATCTGGTCGACCTGACACTTGGGATCATTTCTCATGGTATAAGCCATAGAGACATACTGGAACTGTATCAGACGTTTCCCGAATCAAATTTTCATCTTTTTATCCTGAAAGAAGTGGCTGTGAATACTTTTAAGAATCCGTTTAATCCCCTGCCGATATATAAATGGTAGCTTAGACCGCCTTGTCACAGTGAGCGTAGCCGAACCTGTGACAGCCTCATGGGTCATCCTTCGGCTTCGCTCAGGATGACAGACGATATATTTTGATATCTAAAAGGTATTACACCGCGAAGCTTTCGCCGCAGGCGCAGGTACGTGTAGCATTCGGATTTTTAAACTCAAAGCCTTTGCCATTGAGCCCGTCTGAATACTCTAGTGTAGTATTGCAGACATAGAGGAAAGAGCGCAGGTCGGTGACGAGTTTTACGCCCTTGTCTTCGAATGACTGGTCATCTGACTGAAGCTTGTCATCAAAGTCCATTTTATATGAAAGGCCCGAGCATCCTCCACCGAGTACACTAACCCTCACGAAATGAGAAGGTGTCATGCTTTGTTCATTCATGATCTGCTTGATCTTAGTGCTGGCTGATTCTGATACGAATAACATAATGATGATTTACTTTTAAAACCTGATACAAAATTACAGCAAATTTGGTTGATTTGCATATCTATCTGTCAGGACGTATCAAGGCGGGAAATATTGGATGGATACGGGACTAGATCAAACCTCACAATGCATTTACAATGAATAAAATAGAACATATAGGAATAGCTGTCAAAGACCTCGCTACTGCTAATGAGACCTACGCAAAACTACTCGGGAAACCGCCATACAAGTCTGAGAATGTGGAAAGTGAATCGGTAGAAACATCATTTTTTCAGATCGGAGACTCAAAAATAGAACTCCTCCAAGCGACTTCAGCTGAAAGCGCGATCGCCAAATACATAGACAAGCGCGGCGAGGGCATTCATCATATTGCATTCGCGACAGATGATATAGAGGCTGAAGTGAAACGACTGATAGGAGAGGGGTTTCAGCCAATTAGTACAGCACCAAAACGCGGCGCAGACAACAAACTGGTTTTCTTTTTTCACCCGAAAAGCGCGAACGGTGTGCTCATAGAACTCTGTCAGCAAATCAAATGAGCAAACAAAAATACAGGCACCTCTTTTTCGACCTCGACCATACCCTATGGGATTTTGATACCAATTCACAGGTAGTACTTCGCGAAATATATGCCGAGTTTGATCTGGGCCAGTATGGTATCCCTTCCTATGAGGCATTTCATACCATCTACCTCTCTGTCAACTCTCAGTACTGGGCCAAATATCATCACGGCCTGCTGACCAAAGACCAACTGAGGATAGGCCGCTTCGTTGAGACACTGCGGCGGTTCAGAATAGATGATATACCGCTGTCCACTATCTTATCTACCCACTACACGGACCGTTCGCCATTTCAGACTGCGTTATTCCCCGATGCGATCGATACACTCGAATATCTATCGACCAGATATGACATGCACATCATCACAAACGGTTTTGAAGAGATACAAGGCATCAAGATCAAACAAAGCCGCCTGGAGGATTTCTTCAAGCATATTTTCATATCAGAAAAAATAGGTCACCAGAAGCCTCAGAAGGAAATTTTCATTCATGCTATGGAAGCGACCGGAGCCTCTGTGAGCGAATCGCTGATGATAGGTGACAATATGCAAACAGACATTGCCGGAGCCAGATCGGTAGGCATGGACCAGGTCTTCTTTAATCCCAATAAGCTTAAAACCCGGGAAAAAGCCACCTATGAAATATCTGAACTCAAGGAACTTAGAAATATACTCTAAGCGGATTTTAGTGCCATTTTGAGTAAGAATTAACTCAATGCTGTAAAATATAACATAGCGCGAAGCGTTGCTATCACTATGATCGTGGCAGCCCAGCCCAAAGTGTTTTATCAATTAATGCTAATCAGTTTGTGAAATTTCGCCCACTCTTCTATATTTGCCCCCGGAGAGATGGCAGAGCGGTTGATTGCAGCTGTCTTGAAAACAGCCGTAGGTGATGAGCCTACCGTGGGTTCGAATCCCTCTCTCTCCGCTCAAAGTAAAAGCACCTCTCAAGGGTGCTTTTCTAGTTTATGAAATACTTTGTCTGCATACTGTATTCACTGAGCCATGATAAGTACTACATAGGCCAAACAAATGATTTATCTGATTGTTTGTTGCGGCATAAAGCCCACTGATATTGAGTATCAGTGGGCTTTATGTTTTTTAGAAGGATTTCACAATGCGCATCGAAACCTATCAAAATACACTATCAGCATGCGTAAATCGGGTGTCAAAAGTTCAGCATTCCTTTTAACGAAATTTTCGTCACATCCTGTCATTTTGCATCATAATGTACTAACCTTCTAGCCTTTAGACTATATGTTCTGCTTTATACTTTCAAATCGTACCCCACACGATGGGTAATTTATTACCGAATCACGCAATAAAAGGAAATGCCGAATAGTTATAAAGATGTATATATTATTATAAATTTGAATTGGTACTGAGGCATGTGATTTGATCCGTCACAAATAATACTTCCTTGTTTGTTGCAAGTGCCTGTGAGAGAAAAGAAATTTTCGCCGGCAATTTAGATTTGGATAGAACAGAAAGGTGTGAATTATGTAACATTTAACGAGAATTGTATAACGCATAAAGCAGTCATCATCGCTACTTTGCCAGACAAAGCTGTGAAGTAAAAGACAGTCATATGATTTTGTGCAATGTAAGACCACAAACCATGCGTGTATTGACCACGATAAAGTCAGGATCACTTTGTTTTAAATGCACTTTATAGTATGAATGAAAGCAAAATTATACAGAACTTTTTATCCGAAATTCGATTGTTTTTTCGGGGGCAGGGTTCTAAGTATAAAAAGTATGTCAATGAAGAGCCCCTGCGTGCAGAGCTCTTCAGCTCTGACCAGATGGACCACCATAGCCGGTCCTTAGCAGCCTCGCATAAATTAGCCAAGAAACGAACTGCCGATAAGTTGCTAAAGAGGCTGGCCGATAATGAAAAGGTATTGATAGAGGTGCGTAATCTGATGACACACTCTATGAAAGAGAACTATCAAATCACACCTGCGGGGGAATGGCTACTCGATAATTTTTATCTGATAGAAGAACAGATACACACTGCCAAACGCCACCTGCCCAAAGTATATAGTGAAGGCCTGCCGCAACTGGCAGAAGGGGCATCGGTAGGGCTGCCGAGAGTCTATGACATAGTGCTGGAACTGATCGCGCATAGCGACGGGCGTATTGATATGGAGGGAGTCAATCACTTCCTGACATCATACAGCAGCATCACACAATTACAACTCGGCGAGCTATGGGCCGTGCCCATCATGCTAAGGCTGGCACTGATAGAAAACCTGCGTCGAGTATCATCACGTATTGCCATAGACCGTATACATAGAAACCTGGCTGACTATTGGGCCAAAGAACTGATCGAAACTGCGGAAAACAGGCCCCGCGACCTGATACTGGTAGTGGCAGATATGGCGCGGTCTAATCCGCCCCTTGAGCGTGCATTTGTCTCAGAGCTCACGCGACAGCTACGTGGCAGAGGCCCCAATCTGACACAGACGCTGGCCTGGATAGAAGAAAGGCTGATCGAAAGCGGTCAAACGAGCAATGAATTAATACAATCAGAAAACCAAAAGCAGGCGGCTGACCAGATATCGGTGAGCAATAGCATCGGTAGTCTTAGGTTATTAGGTACGATGGACTGGCGAACTTTTGTGGAGACACACAGTATAGTGGAAACCATACTGCGCCGTGATACTATATATCCATACATGGATTTTTCGACACGGGACCGCTATCGGCATGTGATAGAAGCTATTGCCAAAAAATCTGAATTGTCCGAAGCAGACGTGGCTATCCTAGCAATGCGACTGGCCGGTGAAAACCTGTTGAAAGGTGATACTGAAGCGCCGTCGGCTCATGTGGGGTTTTACCTTATAGGCAAAGGCCGTACCCAGACCGAGCATCTGGCTAAGATGAAAATACCCATTAGAGAGAAAGTAAGGAGAGGCTGTGCGCGTATACCTTTGCTGATTTATCTCAGTTCTATTCTGCTCATCAGCACGCTTGTGACACTGGGCATGGCATGGAAGGTGTATTTTGATACCTGGCATTACTGGACAGTGATAGTAGTCGGGCTGCTATCCTTCATCGCTGCCAGCCAGCTGGCAGTGGCAGTGGTCAATTTTATTTCCACTCTGCTCGTCCGTCCGGACTTGCTTCCACGTATGGATTATTCTCTGGGTATACCTCATGAGTCAGCTACCTTTATAGTAGTCCCATCTATGCTCGGCAGCGAGGCGGTAATAGACGATCTGGTAGAAGCATTGGAAGTACGTTTTCTTTCCAATAAAGAAGAGAATCTTCATTTTGCCCTACTTACAGATTTCAAAGATGCACCGGAAAAAGACATGCCCGCCGATGAGCGATTGATACAATATGCAGAGCAAAAAATAAATGAGCTAAGGCAAAAATATATCGCTGAGCGAAACGATATATTCTTCCTTTTCCACCGTCCGCGGTCGTGGAATCGAAGAGAGCGTAAGTGGATGGGATATGAACGAAAACGGGGTAAACTGACCGATTTTAATGCTTTGCTTAGAGGAAATTCGAAAGATCGGTTTTCACATATTGTTGGTGATATAAAGGTTTTGCCGGACATCAGATATGTTATTACCCTTGATGCAGATACACAGCTGACACGGGACTCTGCCCGCAAAATAATAGCCGCAATGGCGCATGTGTTGAACCGAGCCGTATATGATGAAAAGAAAAGACGCGTCACCGACGGTTACGGTATTTTGCAGCCGAGAGTGTCAGTGAGCCTGCCGGGTATAGACAGCTCGCTGTATGCACGCATGAATGGTAATGAACCTGCACTGGATCCGTACACACGTGCTACATCTGATATTTATCAGGACCTATTTCAGGAGGGTTCTTTTATCGGCAAGGGCATTTATGAAGTAGATATTTTCGAAAAAGTTTTGGGTGGCAGATTACCTGAAAATCGCATATTGAGCCATGACCTGCTGGAGGGTTGCTATGTAAGGTCGGGCCTATTGAGCGATGTGCAGCTGTATGAGAAATATCCGTCACGCTATATCGCTGATATGAAAAGGCGACATCGCTGGATACGTGGTGACTGGCAAATATATGCCTGGTTTACTCCCTTTGCCCCGGGCGCAGACCGGCGCTTACACAGGAATCCACTCTCTGCACTTTCCCGTTGGAAAATATTTGACAACATCAGGCGTAGCCTGGTGGCCCCTGCATTGACGCTGCTCATCATATTCTGCTGGCTGTTTTTGCCGAAGGCCGGTATCTGGACGCTAATGGTGACGGGCATTATTGTTTTGCCTGCTACTATCCGGAGTATTTGGGAGCTGATGAGGAAGCCCAAAGACACTATACTCCTTCATCATCTCGTTATGACGGGACGTTCAGCCGGCAATGCTGCGGTCAGTACTTTATTCACTGCCATATGCCTGCCATATGAGGCTGTGGTATGTATGGATGCCATTCTGCGGACTATATGGCGCATGCTGATATCACGCCGCAGACTGCTGGAGTGGGATCCTTCACTCAGCGCCCATCACAAAGAAAATAAAGACCTGATCGCTTCATACAGATCAATGTGGACCGAGCCTTTATCTGCCATCATACTTTTGGGTGTTTTGATTTATTTGTCCCCTATCAGGCTGCTGGCAGCTTCACCGATATTATTGCTTTGGTGTGCGGCGCCTTTTATTACATGGATTGTCAGCCGACCGCTCATTAATAAGTCCTCAATGCTCAGTGCAGAGCAGCTTATTTTCCTGCAAAAACTGGCCAGGAAAACCTGGGCATTTTTTGATCATTTCGTGACTCCTGATGATAACTGGCTACCACCAGACAACTATCAGGAAGACCGTGGCGACGCTGTGGCACATCGCACATCGCCCACCAATATAGGTCTTTACCTTCTTGCAAATTTATCAGCCTATGATTTTGGGTTTATTACTTCGGTTCAGTTTCTGGAGCGTACACGGGATACTTTAGCCACGCTTCAGAAAATGGATCGCTACAAAGGGCATTTTTATAATTGGTATGATACACAAACCTTGCATCCTCTTCAGCCCAGATATATATCTACTGTCGATAGCGGCAACTTAGCGGGGCATCTGCTCACATTGAGACAAGGTATGATTACCATGCCACACCTGAAAGTCATACGAGCCACTTTTTTTCAGGGATTGCGCAGCACACTCCTGATATGGATCGATGAGACAGACAAGGACCGCGTCTCTGCATTACAATATTTAAAAAGCGATCTGGACCACTATTGCACATTGCAGCATGATTCTCTGAGTATCATCAATGGCTATCTATCAGATGTTGATAGCAAGTTTGCATTTGCGGTGAGTACCTTGAACGAGAAATCTGAAAGCTCAGCATACTACTGGCAGCAGGCTTTTGCCACCCAGCTTCAGGCCGCCAGGAATGAACTGAATATTCTCGCGCCCTGGTTGCAGCTGCCCACTATGCCCGAAAGATTTAAAGCCTCCCTGAGTAATACCATCCCTACTTTTCATCAATTATCAATGGTGGATGCGACTCTCCAGGCTGATATTGCAAAGCTGCGGATAGCAGGCAATACTACTGCAGAAACCGAGTGGCTCACATCATTTGAAGCAGCTACTGGGGCTGCTGCAAAACAAGTGGCTGAGATGATCGCAGCGATAGAAGAGCTGAGCATAGTATGTAATGAACTGGCCGATATCGAATGGGATTTTCTGTATGATAAAGCAAAGAATTTGCTGGCAATAGGATATAATGCAGACGATCACAGGATGGACTCCAGCTATTATGATCTGCTGGCATCAGAAGCGCGCCTTAGCACCTTCGTAGGCATAGCCCAGGATAAATTGCCGCAGGAAAGCTGGTTCGCCCTCAGCAGACTTTTGACCAATGTAGATGGCAGCCCGATACTGCTGTCATGGAGCGGCTCGATGTTTGAATACCTGATGCCGCTTTTGGTCATGCCTACTTTTACCAATACACTGCTCGATCAGACGAGCAGGTCGGCAGTGGAGTGGCAGGTAGCTTACGGCAAACAGCGACGGGTGCCATGGGGCATCTCTGAGTCGGGCTACAATATGATCGATGCAGCGCAGAACTATCAGTATCGGGCTTTTGGTGCACCCGGGCTGGGCCTCAAGCGGGGATTGGGAGAGGACCTGGTCATCGCACCTTATGCCTCTATGCTCGCGCTGATGATGATGCCTGAGGAAGCCTGCCAAAATCTTCTTGAGCTCTCTAAGGAGGGCTTTGAAGGTAAATTTGGCATGTATGAAGCTATTGACTATACGCCTTCCCGGCTATCGCGCGGGCAGAACTATGCTATTGTGCAGTCATATATGGCACATCATCAGGGTATGGGCCTGCTCTCATTGGCTTATGCGCTGCTCGACCAGCCTATGCAGAAACGTTTTGAAATGGAGCCTCGGTTTCAGGCTGCGCTTATATTGCTCGAAGAGCGCATTCCGAAGTCAATATCTGTTTATGCGCATACTACCGACATTGCAGATTTTCACTCAGTGCCTGCTGAAGCTGAAGTGCGTGTGATCCGGACGCCGACCACAGCTATACCTGAGGTGCAATTGCTATCAAACGGTCGGTATCATGTCATGATCACTAATTCTGGTAGCGGCTACAGCCGATGGAAAGACATCACCGTGACCCGCTGGCGCGAAGATGTGACCTGTGATAACTGGGGTACCTTCTGCTACATACGTGATGTAGATAATAAAACATTCTGGTCCACAGCATACCAACCTTCACTGAAAAAAAGTAACAACTATGAAGCTGCTTTCGCTCAGGGACGGGCAGATTTTCGCAGTACTAATAATGATATAGAAACTCATACCGAGATAGTGGTGTCTCCGGAAGATGATATTGAGATGAGGCGCTTTACGATCACCAATCATTCTGATGAGCGCAGGACACTGGATATCACGAGCTATGCAGAGGTGGTGATCGCCCCGGCAGGAGCTGATATTTCGCATACTGCATTCAGTGACCTTTTTGTACAAACGGAAATAGTACCGCAGCAAAATGCCATCATCTGCACACGTCGACCTCGATCCGCTGAAGAAAAGGCTCCATGGATGTTTCATCTCATGAAAGTACATGATCAGGGAATAGAAGCGATATCGTATGAGACCAGCCGTATGGAATTTATCGGACGTGGCAATACCATAACTAATCCCGATGCGATACGTACACCGGGCCCTCTCGCGGGCAGCCAGGGATCTGTTCTTGATCCGATAGTGGCTATCCGCTATCAGGTCACTCTCGGTCCCGGTGAGAGCGTGACCGTAAATATGATCACAGGCATGGCAGAGACACGCGATATATGTCAGAATCTGATAGAAAAATATCAGGACAAGCATCATCAGGACCGTGTATTTGAGATGGCATGGACACACAATCAGGTAGTGCTGCGCCAGATCAATGCCAATGAAGGAGAAGCACAGCTATATAGCCGGCTGGCGGGATCGGTTATCTTCATCAATCCTGCGCTGCGTGCTGATCCATCCGTGCTGATCCAAAATCGTCGCGGACAGTCGGGCCTTTGGCCTTATTCTATCTCCGGCGATCTCCCTATAGTGCTGCTGCGCATAGAGGAAGACACAAATATCGAACTGGTGAGGCAATTGGTACAGATGCACTCTTTCTGGCGGCTAAAGGGACTGATGACCGATCTCGTGATCCTCAATGAAAGCCACGGCGGCTATAGACAGGTATTGCAAAATCAGATATCGGACCTCATCTCTGCACAGCCCGCAGATCAGCGTGGAGCTATCTTCCTGCGCGGAGCAGAGCAGATATCCAATGAAGACAAGGTGCTATTTCAGACAGTGGCGCGTGTCATCATAGTCGGTAGTCAGGGCACACTGGTGGATCATATCAATCGCAGACAGCCCGTCAAAAGCATTGCGCCTTTGATCAGATATATGCCACCTGACCGGCTGGCCATCACTCCGCTCACAGCATCTGAAGACCTTGTTTTTTTTAACGGGACCGGTGGCTTCTCAGCAGACGGACGCGAATATGTTATTATAATAAACGGGAAAAAACTGCCCCCCGCGCCATGGGTCAATGTGATTGCAAATCCTGATTTCGGGACCATCATATCTGAATGCGGGCAAAGCTATACATGGAGCGAAAATGCACATGAGTTCCGTCTCACTCCATGGGGTAATGACCCCGTGAGTGATACTGGTGGTGAAGCTTTTTATCTGAGAGATGAAGAGAATGGATACTTCTGGTCGCCCGTTCCGCTAAACCGTGGCGGCCAATCCGGCTATATGGTCAGGCATGGTTTCGGCTATAGTGTTTTCGAGCATACAGAGGCGGGCATTCATTCTGAGATGTGGGTATATGTAGATATAAAAGAGGCAATAAAATTTGTAGTGCTGAAAATGAAAAACGTCTCAGGTGCTGTACGTAAACTTTCGGTCACAGGATATGTAGAATGGGTACTTGGTGAACTTAGACAAAATTCTGCCATGCATATCGTATCAGAAATGGACATTGACACCGGAGCATTGCTTGCCAAAAATCCGTACAGCACTGAATTTGCTGACCGGATGGCTTTTTTTGATACTGATGAGACCAACCGAACTTTTACTACAGACCGTATGGAGTTTATCGGCCGCAACGGCAATTTGCGCAACCCTGAGGCTATGTCGCGGACTAAACTATCAGGTAAACTAGGCGTTGGACTTGATCCATGTGCTGCCATACAGGTTTCCTTTGACTTATTTGACGGACAGGAGCGTGAAGTTATTTTCAAACTGGGTGCGGGAAAAAATTTCGATGAAATGCGTCAGGTGGTCAAGCAATTCAAGGGAGCGTATAATGCCCATCAGGCACTCGAAAATGTACAAGCATATTGGGCAAAAACCACTGGAGCATTGCAGGTGGAAACACCAGACCCAGCCACCAATATCATGGCAAATGGTTGGCTCATATACCAGACCCAGGCGTGCCGCTTATGGGCACGCAGCGGCTTCTATCAGTCCAGTGGCGCTTTCGGTTTCCGTGATCAACTGCAGGATGTGATGGCGCTGACCCGTACGGAGCCTGCCTTGGCCCGGCAGCAGATATTGCTCTGTGCATCGCGGCAATATAAGCAGGGCGATGTACAGCACTGGTGGCATCCACCTATGGGCCGTGGTGTGCGCACGCGCATATCAGATGACTTTCTTTGGTTGCCATATGTTTTATGTCGGTATGTTTCCACATCAGGTGACAGTGAGGTACTGGATGCAGTGGTTCCATTTATCGAAGGGCGCTTGCTCAATCCCGGTGAAGAGTCCTACTACGAATTGCCTGCCATTTCAGCAGAGTCCGCCACGATCTATGAGCACTGTGTGAGGGCTATAAAAAACGGTTTACAATTCGGTTCGCATGGCCTGCCTCTCATGGGCACAGGTGATTGGAATGATGGCATGGACCGGGTAGGCAGACAGGGCAAAGGAGAAAGTGTATGGCTGGCTTTTTTCCTTTATGATATATTGACGCGCTTCAAAGAACTGGCTATCCTCCGCAAGGATGTGGATGTAGAAGCACTATGCGAAAGAGAAGCGAAAACTTTGAAAGGGAACATCGACAAAAACGCCTGGGATGGCAGCTGGTACAGGCGTGCATATTTTGATGACGGTACTCCGCTCGGCTCCAAAGAAAATCCTGAGTGTCAGATCGATTCTATTGCGCAGAGCTGGTCGGTGCTATCGGGAGCAGGCGATCCTGCTAAAATGTCTGTGGCAATTGACAGTGCAGAAAATCGTTTGGTGGACAAGGACAATGGGTTAATTAAATTACTATATCCTCCATTTGACAAATCTGCTATCGACCCTGGCTATATCAAGGGATATGTGCCCGGCGTGAGAGAGAATGGCGGCCAATATACTCATTCAGCTGTATGGCTCATTATGGCTCTTGCTAAGCTGAAAAACCCTAAGCGTGCCTGGGAACTGTTGGCAATGATAAACCCAGTCAATCACGGTAGAGATGCACAAGAAGTATCTGTATACAAAGCCGAACCCTATGTGATGGCCGGAGATGTATATGCAGTGGCGCCGCACACAGGTCGTGGAGGTTGGTCCTGGTACACCGGCTCAGCGGGATGGATGTATAATCTGATCACAGAATCGCTGCTTGGCATAAAAGTGCAAGGAGATAAATTGTTCATAGAGCCATGCATACCCCCGGAATGGGCAGATGTCACTATCAAATACCAGCACGGCAGCACCCAATATCACATCACCATTACTCAAAAACAAGGTCCGGAAGGTTTACGCATTTCCTTAGATGGCACTGAACAAAGTGGGAATAGCATTCCACTCACTGATGATGGTACTGAACGAAAAGTCGAAGTAGTAATATTCAGGAATATGGCGACATGATGCACAAAAGGAAAGCCTTTACAAAATGTAAAGGCTTTCCTTTTAGTTTCGAATTGGGTACGATCAGAATTTCTTGATTTTAAATTCTGTTCTTCTGTTTTCCTGATGCTTTTCTTCGGTGCATGGTACTATAAAATCGCCTTCGCATTTACAATTATTCACTAACATGGTTTCGCCATACCCCGCAGCAGTCATTCTTGCGCGGTCTATTCCCTGCGAGCGTATATAGTCTACTGCACTTTGAGCACGTAGTTTGGAAAGGACTAAATTGTAATCGGCAGTTCCCCTGCAATCAGTGTGCGATGAGAGTTCTATCTCCATTGTGGGATTGTCAGCGAGTATCTTTACCAGTTTATTGAGCTCAATGGCTGCATCAGGGCGAATGTCATATTTATCCAGATCATAGTAGATATTATCTATTTTGATCGGTACTTCTTTCTTTACCTTCTCGAGTTGCATATCCAGCTCCAGTGTTTCTTCTTTTACAGCGGGAGGGTAGATGCCTTTGGTTGAGACGCCATCACTCACTCTCAGGTACTTTTCTGCTGTGTCACCTGTTTCTTTATAAGCCTCGATCCTGTATTGAGCATTGGTATCGAGTGGGAATGTACAATTGCCTTTATCATTAGTATAGGCCAGTATAGGAGATCCATCAGGAAGCTTCATCAGTTTCACCTCTACACTGTCCAGGGGCTTGCGCGATTTTTTGTCCAGCACTATGACATCGAGTTTGATATTGCCTTCGGGGTACATAGGGATGCGCACCACACCGGTAGAATCAGTGAGATGAATACTCTTCTGAGCATCATTGAAACCGGGTTTAGTGGCCGTGATATTGTAGTCAGTGTTGGCTATAGCACTAAAGCTAAAACTGCCATCTGCAGATGTTATTGTTTTGGGCAGCCCCAGGTTAGTATTCATTTGCACAGTGACATCTCCTATTGGTGCTCCGGTATATCCATTGTAAGTGATACCATTCAATATCTTGCCGCTACGTGAGAAGCTATAGATGTCATCATCTCCCGCCCCCCCCGGCCTGTTTGAACAGAAGTACCCTGTCTTATTATCCTTTCGGATCACATAGCCAAAGTCATCTGAATTGGTATTGATGGGTGCACCCAAGTTTTTAGCCTGAGACCAGACACCATTCACACATTTAGATGAGAATATATCCAAACCGCCAATGCCCACGTGGCCGTTTGAGGCAAAGTAAAGCGTACCATCATTAGCGATGAATGGGAACATATCATCTCCGGAGCTATTGATCCCCGGGCCAAGATTGACCGGCGGCCCCCAGCTGCCGTCCGGCTGACGGACTGAGAGGTATACATCGGCCCTGCCATAGCCTCCCGGCATATCACTCGTAAAAAAGAGCGTATCTCCTCTCTTGGTCAGTGAGGGCTGGCATACCGAATACTCTCTGCTGTTGAACGGCACAGCTTCCTTTAGTTCTCCATCCCATTTCTCTACATCAGGCAGAAATTCAACCTTGTAAATTTTGAGTTTAACGGTCTTGTCTACCGAAAAGAAAGGGCGATTGCCATTGTAATTGCTACCATCAAAGTATAATTCGTCAAATTTTTCATTATAACAAGGATAGGATTCGTGATAGGTCTTATTGACCACGTCGCTGGGTAGTAGGGACGCACTCTTCAGATTTCCCAGACTGTCCACCTGGGCAGTGTAAATTTTCATAAATGGATTGTCGGTCCAGCTATCAGTACGCTTGACATGATTTTCGGGTTTACGGTTTGAGCAGAAGTAAATATCATTCAGACCATAAAACGTGACACCTGATTCAGAATAAGGTGTATTTATTTCCTTCATATTGGTTATTTCATAGACAGCATCACTATTTAGCAAATCCCGTGTTTTGTCTATGAGGCTTATCTGCTCCTTCACGCTACTGTCTTCCGGAAAGACCTCCAGGTATTTTTCATAATAGATCTTTGCATTCTGATAGTCCTTGGCTTCTCTCAGTGCTTCGGCATAGTAGACATAGTTCTGGGGTTTGATCTTGTTATGGCTCACGAGCTGGGCATAATAAGGCTTTGCCGAGTTCCAGTCATTCATTAATCTGTACGAATCAGCTATATGCTGAAGTATGAGCGTACTTTGTGGTTCCTGCTTGAGTGCCTTCAGATAGCAAGCAACAGCTCTTTTAAAATCAAATTCCTTATAAAATTTGTTGCCATCTTCGACATTGGCATTGGATGAGCCACCCGCAAATGCTGCAATTGAGAGCATCATCTGCAAACATAAGAGGGCAACGATTCGTTTAATATTCATAAAATAGAGTTTAATGAGATTCTTCTTTGGATCAAATAGGTTTAGAAATAGGTGACATAGCGTGAGGTGACAAATCTTCTCTTATTGTACCAGAAATCATACCCCAGCATAATTTCATGTGTCCCTGTGTTGGTATTGTGCAGATTAGTAAGCTCTCCTTCATAGCAATAAGCAATTTGCAACTGGGGAGTGACCCTGACTTGCACATAGCCAGATAAGGATTCCGGTCCGAAAGGCTCCGGCTTACCCGCCGGGGTGAATGCATTGCCTGATGTCTTGAATGACATCCCGACCCATAGCCTATGAACCAAAAGCAAGGCCATATTAAAATCAAACTGGGGAATGTTGTTTGGCAGGCCCTGCTGCCATTTCATCAGGATACTTGGTTTGAACCTGACATTGGCTTCTTCTTTGCCTGTGACGTATCCTGCCGAAAAGACATAAAAGTTGTATACCTTGGCCAGTGTACTATTGTAACTCAGTACACCTACCTTTTCACCACCTCCCAATGCGGTCGGCATCAGATGAGGGGCAGACGCCCCTATAAAATAGTTCTTTCCATACCAATAGACACCAAAGCCTACATTTGGCAGAAAGAGGTTTGTATTAAGTGAGGTGGTAGGGTCGGAAGCGCTCGTAGGTAGGTCAGATTTGGCATTGTCGCGATAGTAGTAGGCAAATGACGCCTGTACCCCAAAACACAGTTTAGACTGTTTGAGCTTGATGCGATATGAAAAAGCGGGTGTGAAACTGAACGTATTTCCCAATCCGATCTTGTCATTGGAAGCAGTCACACCTATGGCATATTGCTCTCTTCGCAGGGGCATGTTCATGCTGATATTGCCTGTACTCGGCGCACCATCCAGACCTACCCATTGCTGCCTGTATATGGCCGTTAGATTCACTACTTCGTGGCTCCCGGCATAAGCAGGATTAATAAACAGGCCGTTAAACACATACATGTTATAGGCGGGGTCTTGTTGTGCTTTGACACCAAGAATGCTTCCCAAAAGAGCCAACGTTACTAGAATTTTTTTCATGATCTTTTATTTAATCAATTTCTTAATTGAACCTTATTTTTTATCTCAACACCTGATTTTATCTGTATACATCGACAAAGCCGGCCTTCATCTTATTGCTTCCGTTATTGAAGTAATACATATAGAAGTATGTACCGTCCGGTACCCTTATGCCCTGCTGGTTATAACCACTCCACTTATTATCATAATGGCTCATTCGGTATACCTCAGCACCCCATCGGTCGTAGATCCTGATCTCTGAATTCGGATATTCATCATTACATGATATAGCAAACTCATCATTTATACCGTCATTATTAGGAGTGATCGTATTAGGGAAGTTGCAATTGACAGTAGTATCCACCACCGTGATACAAACGTCAGCTGTATCACATGAAGGATAGCCCTTGATTGTCACGCACACCTGATATACAAAAGATACATTGCCGGAAAAATCAGCAGTAGGCGTATAGGTTATGGTATGGTCGCTATTGACCACTACTGTGCCCGACACCGGATTGGCCTGAATGCTAATGGTCGTATCCGTGCCTATTGATGGAAGCGTATCTATATCGAGTACATGAACTGTGATCGGAGTATTCATCACTACTGAATCTGCCTCACATGGTTCATCGATTGCATTGATATAGCAGTCCAGCAACTGTAGGCACAGTGTATCTCTTGTCGTACAGCCAGCGTTATTGACTGCAGTAGCTATATAGCAATTATTAGCTACAGAAGGATTTACTGTAAAGGCGTTTAATCCTGAATAGATCGAAGTACCAGTGCCATTTGACCAAACGATATTGAATACATCTGTACTATACTGCGCCGACAGACTCACATTAGAACCGGGGCATACCACGCTATCTGATGCAGCGATGGTCATGGTCGGTACATTATTGATCGTGATAGCAAACTGAGTGCTATTTGAGCAACCAAAAAGAGTATCAGTATAGGTATATGTGATGATGTTGATACCGCTCAATGCATTGGCAGGAGTAAATATATTGCCTGATATGCCGGGACCGCTGAATGTGCCTCCCGATGGTGAACCTATCAATGTCACAGCGCTGTCCAGATGGCAGTATGAAGGATTGTATCCGCTGATCGTTAGTTTAGGCAGGGAGTCTACTACTACACAAACAGTGGTATCGCTGGAGCAACCTGATACAGGATCATTATAGGTGTATTTGATACACCAGTTGCCTACACCGATCACTGAAGGTTGGAAAGTATTGCCTGCCACACCGGGCCCGCTGAAAGTGCCACCACTCGGCGTAGCGGTCATGATCACATTCGATGCATTCAGACAATATGAAGTATTAAGGCCTGAGATAGTGATCGGAATATGCTGCACCACTGTGACCAATACAGAGTCTGACAAGACACATCCCAATGCATCTGACACGCTGACCACATAAGTGGTACTGGATGACGGCAACGCTATCGGATTAGCAGCAGAAGTACTACTCAATCCTAAAGCAGGGCTCCATGTATAAGTGTATGGTCCCTGACCGCCGCTGGCAGTCGGTATACCGCCTATCTGGACGCCGGCACGATTATCATAGCACAGGAATTGAGCCGATCCTGCATTGACAGCCAGTGTAGATGAATCTACAGTAACTTGTACCTGGGCAGTTGCCGAGCATCCTGTATGTAGGTCTGTCACAACTAAGGTATATACAGTAGTTGTACCTAAATTTCGGACCACTGGATTTGGCACATTGGTACTATCCAGCCCTGTGGCCGGTGTCCAAGAATAGCTGTAACTGCCTGAGCCCCCTATCACAGCAGGGAAGCCTCCGATAGTAACACTGGCATTAGGACAGCCGGTTAGTATTTTGGCAGGGCCGGCATTTGCCGTCATAGGTGAACTCACGATCACAGCCTGACATGCAGAAGTAGAGCAGCCAACAGAATCTGTCACCTTCACACAATAAGTTGTAGTAGTAAGAGTAGTTACAATAGGATTGCCTGAGCCAGGGCTGCTGATACCGATAGTCGGTGTCCATGCATAAGTATATGGTGGTGTACCACCGCTGCCTGTAGATGGGAACCCGCCAAGAATAGCCGGAGAACCTGAGCACACATCTGTATCAGGGTTTACGATAGCGGTCACAGCCGGATTGGCGATGACAACCGTAGAATCTGTCGCAGTACATCCATTTGCATCTGTCACTAATAATGTATAGACAGTCGTATTGCTCGGGTTCACTTGCGGATTAGCGATAGTAGCTGAACCGCAGAAATATGCACCTGGAGACCACTGTATAATATATGGGGAGGAGCCGCCTGTGACAGCCGGTGAGCCGCCTATAGTGATGCAATTATTCTGACCGGCACATATCGATTTGTCAGGACCTGCATCTGCAGCCAGAGTGCTTGGTACGGTCTGGATCAAAACTCCACCGGAAGCGGAGCAACCATTAGCATCGGTCACCGTTACAGTAAATGTTGTAGTTGTTCTCAACCCACAGGCTGACGGGTTTGAAAGTCCTGTGCTATCGACACCCAAAGTTGGTGACCAATTATAATTATATGGCGGCTGTCCGCCTGTAGCTGTAGGTGAGCCACCCAGTGTGACACAGGTATTCGGACAAGAGACAAATGATTGAGCAGTTCCTGCATTGACCACAGGTGTGGCATTTACTTTCACTATCATGCTGGAGCTACTTGAGCAATTATATTGATTGGTCACTGTGACACTATAAGATGTATTGACAGTAGGACAAGCAGTAGGATTTGCGATCGAAGGATTGTTAAGTGTCAGGCTTGGGCTCCAGCTATACACGTTAGTTGCCGGATTCCCATCGGCAGTAGGAGCACCACCAAGGGTAACACACATACCCTGACAAATAGTATCATTTGATCCCGCACTTACCACTGGTTTAGGATTGATAGTGAAATCAACCGTATCTGTAGCCTTACATCCCGCAGCATCTGTCACCACGAGTGTATACTCAGTGCTTTGACCAGGCAAAGCTGCCGGATTAGGCGAAGTGGTAGAGCTCAGTCCTGTAGCTGGAGACCATGCATAAGTATAGCCGCCCGCACCACCGGATGCTGTAGGTGTACCGCCTAATATTACAAGGCCGGATGCCCCCTGACAAACTGTGACATTATTACCTGCATTAGCAAAAAGCGTGCTGCCGGTGACGGCTATATTCACCTGGTCAGAAGCTGAGCAGCCAAATGAGTCAGTCACTACTAAAGTGAATGTGGCTGATGAGCCTAAATGTGATACATATGGATTTGGTACACTGTCTGAAGAAACTCCCGTAGGAGGTGACCAAAGATATGTATATGGGCCTGTACCTCCACTGGCTGATGGTGAGCCGCCTATCCTTACACTATCAGCATTACATGCCACCAGAGATTCATCCGGACCGGCATTAGCTGTAGGGGCTTGATGCACCGTAATGGTCACTGCGTTTGAACCAGTACAACCATGGGCATCAGTGACGAGCACAGAGTATGTCGTAGTCGCTACGGGGGTGACAAGCGGGTTTGATGCAGTCACATTGCTCACTCCTATGGTCGGCGACCATGAATAGCTGTATGGTGTCACAGCACCTGAAGCTGTAGGATTGCCGCCTACCCTGACACTATTTCCCGAGCATACTGTCGTATCAATACCTGCATTGACCGAAGGGCTTGGATTGACAAATACAGTCACCGAATCACTGGCAGTACATCCTTTAGAATCGGTGACAGTGACATTGTATCCTGTGGTCGCAGTCGGTGTAGCAAATGGATTCGACAGGTCAGTAGCATTGAGTGATGATCCGGGAGCCCATGTATAAGTATACGGCCCTGTGCCACCCTGTGAAGTTGGGCTGCCACCTAGTGTCACGATGGTATTATTACCTGCGCATATATTGGCATCATTGCCTGCATTGGCAGATAGTGTTGAGCGAATGATATTCACCAGAGCTGAACTGACCGCTGAGCAGCCATTTGCATCTGTGACGGTCAGTTCATATACAGTTGATGATGATATACCGGTCACAAATGGATTGGAAACAGAATCAGACGATAAGCCTGTAGCAGGTGACCATATATAAGTATATCCACCTGCACCGCCCGAAGCAGTAGGTGTACCACCCAGCTGTGCAGTATCTCCCACGCATGAGGTGATAGTCATATTAGCTCCTGCGTTGGCTGATGGGTTTTGATGGATCGTGATCGTTACGGCATCAGCAGCCTGACAGCCGTTTGAGTCAGTCACCACTACCTGATATGTAGTAGTGGTCAATGGATATGCAGATGGATTACTAGTGTTATTTGCATTGAGACCTATGGTAGGAGTCCATGAATACTGATAAGAACCTGTACCGCCACTCGCAGTTGGATTACCGCCCAGTAAATCTCCGAAACCAAGACACAAAGCTGTGTCACGGCCGGCATTAGCTGTAGGCGACGGGAGCTGATTGATCTTGACAGAATCTACTGATACACATCCTTTGGAGTCAGTGACCGTGACATAATAGGTAGTAGTGGACGAAACTGTAGCGATCGGGTTCGGTACGCTGGTGCTACTAAGTCCTGTCGAAGGTCCCCAGTTATAGACATATGGCGGAGTGCCGCCTGTAGCAGTCGGGAAGCCGCCTATAGTGACAGGGGTATTTGCCGATGCACAGATCACATTTACACTTCCAGCCTGGGCTTGTAGTGTTGACTGAGTTACTTTCACGATCACGCTGCTGGTCGCTGTACACCCGAAAGTATCCGTCACAAGGATCTGGTATGGAGTGGTCTGAGTGATACCGGATACTATTGGATTAGGTACGGTCTGGCTACTCAAACCAGCAGCAGGTGTCCATAAGTATGTATACGGCGGAGTGCCACCCGTAGCTACAGGAATATTTCCTATTTCAACTGAATCGTTAGAACATATAGATATGGTTTGCTGAGGGCCTGCGTCAGCTGTAGGTAGTGGCCTGACAGTCACTATCACATTGCCTGTAGCTGAGCAGCCATTTGAATCAGATACTACCACAGTGTAGGTGGTAGTAGCAGTAGGATTTGCCACCGGGTTTGCAATCAGGGAACTGCTTATGCCGATCGGAGGTGTCCATGAGTAGGTATATGTTCCTACCCCGCCACTTGCTGTCGGATTGCCGCCTATCACTACAGGCTGGCCCAGACATACTGCTGTGTCATTTCCGGCATTGACCACCACTGTAGGAAGTACGAAAACAGATTCGCTTGATGTGACAGTACATCCTTTACTATCTGTGATCGTCACATCATAAACTACATTTCCTGTAGGACATGCGATAGGATTAGAACTTGTAGGATTAGAAAGTGTGCCCGACCATGAATAGGTATATGGGGAAACACCACCGATTGCAGTCGGTAAACTTCCCAACTGAACACATGAGCTAGGCCCGCCGCACAGATGCTCACTAGTGGGCTGGAATGCCTGTAGTGTAGACGGTACGACACTGATGACCACATTGTCAGAGCTGTAGCAGCCGAGGCTATCAGTGACAAGGAGTGTATAAGTTTGTGAACCGCTGATGCCTGTTACGATAGGGTTAGGCACTGATGTGCTGTTCAACCCTGTAGGCGGCGACCATGCATAAATATAAGATCCGGTACCTCCGCTGGCTGATGGGCTTCCACCGAGCAGGACACTATCCAGAGAACAATTATTCATCGATTGATCTGATCCTGCCTGAGCTATAGGGCTCGGACGTGTGTTTATTATGACATTGCTTGTGGCACTACAGCCATTTCCGTCTGTAGCAGTCACAGTATAAGTAGTAGTATTAAATGGAGTAGTGGTCGGATTGGAAACTGTAATGCTTGATATATTGGTAGCCGGTGACCATACATATGTATATGTACCGCTATTGCCACCTGATGCAGTTGGGTTGCCACCTATTATGACAGATGATCCCTGACATACAGTAGTATCATTGCCTGCTTGTACTTGTATTGATTGGAAAACCCTGACCTGCGATGAATCAATAGACGTGCAGCCCTGAGCATCGGTGACAGTCAGATGATAGAGGGTGGTCACTGTAGGATTTGCGACAGGGTTAGCAGGGTCGACGAGGTTGAGACCTGTGGTAGGGCTCCATGTATAGGTATATGCCGGTGTGCCGCCTACAGCAGTAGGGAAGCCACCCAGCATGACGCTGTCTCCGCTTCCTAAACATAATGATCCGCCTGTGCCTGCCTCTGCCGTGAGTGAACTAGGTATCGCTCTGATGGAGATCTGGCCTGTGGCTGTACATCCTGCTGTATCGGTGACAGTCACAGTGTAAATAGTATCGCCGGAAAGTCCGCAGGCAACAGGGTTAGCAGAAGTAGTGCTACTGAGTCCTGTAGGTGGACTCCATGCATATGTCAATGATCCTGAGCCACCGGATGCAGTAGGTGTACCACCTAAGGTAACACATGAATTCGGGCATGCAGAGATAGTCTGTCCGATACCGGCATTGACAGTTATGGTTGGGCGTACAAGTACTGTCGTCGATGCTGTCGCTGTACAGCCGACAGAATCGGTAACTGTGACAATGTAGGTAGTGCTATTGGTCGGATTGACAGATGGGTTTGATACATTATTTGCCCCGCCGCTCCAAGCATATGTATATGTGCCTAAGCCACCGGAAGCAGTCGGGTTGCCACCGATAGTTACACTACTGCCGGAGCAGATGTTTTCTATAGCAGGTCCGGCACTCACGGTCGGGATCGAATTGACAGTTATCGTCTTGCTAGCTGTAGCAGTACAGTTGAATGTGTCTGTCACTGTTACTTCATAGTTGAATGTACCGGCAGAGTTAGGGTAAACTGTGGTCAGCTGAGAATTGACGGGGTTAATATCCGCGCCGCTCCAGCTGTAGGTCAGCTGACCGCTACCCCCTGATGTGTTAGCGGTGAGGTTCACACTGCTATTGGTACCTGCACACCACGATGTATTTCCGCTTGCAGAAATATTTACTGAAGGAGTATTATTGGTAATGGTAATGGTCATTTGCGCACTGGCACTGCATCCATTGACATCTGTCACTGTCACCGTGTAGGTAGTATCAGAAGTAAGACCTACGACAGTTGGATTGGAGACTGATGTCGATGACAAACCTGTCGATGGTGACCATGCATAAGTATAAGGGCCACCACCACCGCCTGATGCAGTTGGATTGCCGCCGATCGGTAGGCCGGTAGGAGTACAGCTTGGCATAGATTTATTGGCACCAGCATTAGCGATCGGATCGGGCCTGACTGTCACCGTAGAACTAGCTGTGGCCTTGCAACTGTTTCCATCAGAAACAGTGACCGTATATGTAGTTGTCGAATCTGGATTTACCATTGGATTAGCAATTGATGACACTCCGTTGCTCCAGGAATAAGTATAAATGCTATCACCGCCTGTCGCTGTCGGATTGCCGCCTATAGTGACAGTATCGCCATGGCAGATAGTGTAATTAGCAGAACCTGCATTTGCTGTAGGGTTTGCATTGACTGTTATTGTCTTGGTCGCTGTAGCAGTACAATTGAATGCATCTGTGACGGTGACACCATAGGTATAAGTATTTGCAGTGCTTGGATCAGCTATCGCTGTAGGAGCATTGAGAGGTGATATTGATGTACCGCTCCATGCATAGGTTATTGTGCCTGTACCGCCGGTCACACTGGCTGCCAGAAATACACTGTCGCCACTGCCTGCACACCATGATGTCGCGCCACCTGCGAAAATGCTTACCGAAGGTGGATTGCTTGTGACATGCACGGAGACCTGAGCGGAAGATGAACAGCCATTAGAATCGGTCACTGTGACGGTATAAGTTTGGTCCGATGTTATTCCCTGCACGATCGGATTAGCGATGGTAGTGGAGGAAAGTCCGTTTGGTGGAGACCATGCATAAGTGTAAGTGCCACCTGCTCCGCCGCTTCCGGTAGGACTGCCGCCTATCTGTATACCTGTAGGGCTACATCCCGGCAGGTTTACATTAGGGCCTGCATTTGCGACCGGGTTTGAACGTATATCGACAGTAGTAGAAGCCGTGGCTGTACAGTGATTTGCATCAGTGACTGTGACAGTGTATGTAGTAGTAGAAGCCGGGCTTACTGTCGGGTCACTCACGGAAGCAGCACTATTATTCCATGCATAAGTTAATGTTCCTGTGCCTCCCGATCCTGAAGGAAAACCTCCGATAGCCACACTGTCTCCATGACAGATAGTATCAGTGAGTCCAGCATTAGCCAATGGAATAGGATATACCGTGATGGAAGTAGTATCACTCACCTGACAGCCCGAGCTGTCTTTCACTACTACGATATATGTATATGTGCCCGCAGTGCTTGGATTGGCTGTGGTTGAAACGCTATTATTAGAACTCAGGTTAGCACCGGTCCAGCTATAAGTATAGCTGCCTAGACCACCGGTCGGATGCGCAGTAAATGTAACCGAAGAGGAACCCGCCGCACACCATGCTGTAGTACCGCTGGCAGAAACAGTAGATGCCAATGTAGACTGATCTATAGTTACGGTCACTCCTGCACTTGCAGTACAGCCATTATGATCTGTCACTGTCACGGTGTATGGTGTGGTCACTCCGATACCAAGCACACCCGGATCGGATGAGTCGACTGAGGAAAGCCCTGTAGCAGGTGACCATAGATATGTATATGGTCCTGTGCTGCCCGAAGCAGTCGGATTGCCGCCGATGGTCGTACCCACTAAGCTACATGAAGGAATAGTTTTATTTGCTCCTGCATTAGCGATAGGATTAAGATTTACAGTTACAGTAGTACTTGCAGTAGCAGAACATGTTTTTGTATCTGTGACTGTCACTGTATAGGTAGTGGTGCTTGTCGGATTTACAGTAGGATTTGATGTGCCGGCAGCTCCGTGATTCCATAGATAGGTGTAACCTGGATTTCCACCGGATGCGGTAGGTGTATCACCGAGAGTGACAGGTGCACCACTGCATGATATCTGATTGGCACCGGCTAAGACAACCGGATTGGTATACACAGCCACTGATACTGAACTTTGTGCACTGCATCCTTTTGAATCGGTCAATGTCACGGTATAAGTACCTGCCATTGCAGTAGTGACAGGATAGATAGATGGGTCCTGCTGGCTGCTGGAATATGCCGGAGGGCCTGACCATGTATAAGTGACATATGGTGGTGTGCCAAGTGAAGGAGTAGCTATCAGTGATATGGTATCACTGACGCAATAACCGGCACTGGTAGCAGCTGCCGTGACAGCAGGCAGAGGATTGACGACCACCACTGTAGAACCAGTACCAGAACATCCGTTATGATCTGAGACAGTAACATAATAAGTTCCTGCGTTGCTCAGTCCTGCATTGCCGATGCCCGGATTAGGAAGAGTAGATGAGAAAGCTGCTGGACCTGACCACGTATAGTTGAATGGCCCAGTACCTGTGACAGGAGTGACCAGAAGAGCAAGGCTATCGCCGACGCAGATTGCTGAGTTGCTGCTTACAGTCATTGTTGTGGCTGGGTTCACAGTCACAGCCGTAGATGCTGTAGCTGTGCAGCTATTGGCGTCAGTGACTGTTACTGTATATGTGGTATCAGAAGTAGGGCTGACATAAGGATCTGCGACCGGCGATGCGCCGTTATTCCATGTGTACGATAATGTACCTGTGCCACCGTTACCGGTAGGATTGCCACCGATCTGGACACTGTCACCGTTACATACTGCAAATGTTGGTGAACCTGCACTCGCAGACGGAATAGTGTACACAGTAATGGAAGCTGTATCACCAGCCTGACATCCGGTGCTGTCCGTTACGATCAGATCATAAATATATGTGCCCGCAACGCTTGGATTGGCTATGGTAGAGGCAGAGTCGGTCAAACTCAGATTTGACCCTGTCCATGCATAGGTATACCCACCTAAGCCTCCTGTTGGATTCGCTGTCAGTGTTACGGATGATGTACCCGATGCACACCATGCGGTTGGGCCGTTGGCAGCGATGGTCAATGACAGAGAAGAGCCTGTTACATTAATAGTTACCGCATCATTGGCTGTACAGCCATTACTATCAGTCACCGTCACTGTATAAGTCGTAGTTGATCCGATACCATGCACTGCGGGATTGGATGTGTCAGATGAAGAAAGTCCTGCAGCAGGTGCCCACAAATATGTGTATGGCCCTGTGCCGCCATTGGCAGTAGGACTTCCACCGATACTTGTCCCAACCAAGCTACATGAAGGAATAGTTTTATCCGCTCCTGCATCGGCGGTAGGATTAGGATTTACAGTTATTGTAGTACTGGCAGTAGCAGAACATGTTTTTGTATCTGTCACTGTCACTGTATAGGTGGTAGTACTTGTAGGATTTACGGTAGGGTTAGACGTGTTACCTGCTCCGTTATTCCATACATAGATATATCCGGGAGTTCCACCCGATGCTGTAGGAGTATCGCCAAGAACTACCGGAGCTCCGCTGCATGATATTTGATTAGCGCCTGAAGAGACAATGGGATTGGTGTACACAGCTACTGATACTGAACCTTGTGCACTACATCCTTTTGAATCTGTCACGGTCACAGTATAGGACCCCGCCATAGCTGTAGTCACAGGATAGATAGATGGGTCCTGCTGACTGCTGGTATATGCAGGAGGGCCTGACCAGCTATAAGAGACATAAGGAGCTGTACCAAGTGAAGGAGTTGCGGTCAGCGATATAGTATCACTGACACAATAGCCTGCACTCGTAGCCCCTGCTGTGACAGCAGGGAGAGGATTGACCACGACGACCGTTGAGTCGGTAGCTGAACATCCATTGATGTCTGTCACGGTCACATAATAAGTTCCCGCATAGCTGAGACTGGCATTTGTTCTGCCAGGATTATATATAGAGGCAGAGAACGAAACTGGTCCTGACCATTTATAAGTAAATGGACCGGTACCCGTGAGAGTGGTCGCCTGTAATGTGAGGGTATTGCCCACGCAGACAGCAGAGTTGCTGCTGACGGTGATGGTGGTAGCAGTATTAACATCGACAGTGGTAGAAGCCGTGGCTGTACAGTGATTTGCATCAGTGACTGTGACGGTGTATGTAGTAGTAGAAGCCGGGCTTACTGTCGGATCACTCACGGAAGCAGCACTATTATTCCATGCATAAGTTAATGTTCCTGTGCCTCCCGATCCTGAAGGAAAACCTCCGATAGCCACACTGTCTCCATGACAGATAGTATCAGTGAGTCCAGCATTAGCCAATGGAATAGGATATACCGTGATGGAAGTAGTATCACTCACCTGACAGCCCGAGCTGTCTTTCACTACTACGATATATGTATATGTGCCCGCAGTGCTTGGATTGGCTGTGGTTGAAACGCTATTATTAGAACTCAGGTTAGCACCGGTCCAGCTATAAGTATAGCTGCCTAGACCACCGGTCGGATGCGCAGTAAATGTAACCGAAGAGGAACCCGCCGCACACCATGCTGTAGTACCGCTGGCAGAAACAGTAGATGCCAATGTAGACTGATCTATAGTTACGGTCACTCCTGCACTTGCAGTACAGCCATTATGATCTGTCACTGTCACGGTGTATGGTGTGGTCACTCCGATACCAAGCACACCCGGATCGGATGAGTCGACTGAGGAAAGCCCTGTAGCAGGTGACCATAGATATGTATATGGTCCTGTGCTGCCCGAAGCAGTCGGATTGCCGCCGATGGTCGTACCCACTAAGCTACATGAAGGAATAGTTTTATTTGCTCCTGCATTAGCGATAGGATTAAGATTTACAGTTACAGTAGTACTTGCAGTAGCAGAACATGTTTTTGTATCTGTGACTGTCACTGTATAGGTAGTGGTGCTTGTCGGATTTACAGTAGGATTTGATGTGCCGGCAGCTCCGTGATTCCATAGATAGGTGTAACCTGGATTTCCACCGGATGCGGTAGGTGTATCACCGAGAGTGACAGGTGCACCACTGCATGATATCTGATTGGCACCGGCTAAGACAACCGGATTGGTATACACAGCCACTGATACTGAACTTTGTGCACTGCATCCTTTTGAATCGGTCAATGTCACGGTATAAGTACCTGCCATTGCAGTAGTGACAGGATAGATAGATGGGTCCTGCTGGCTGCTGGAATATGCCGGAGGGCCTGACCATGTATAAGTGACATATGGTGGTGTGCCAAGTGAAGGAGTAGCTATCAGTGATATGGTATCACTGACGCAATAACCGGCACTGGTAGCAGCTGCCGTGACAGCAGGCAGAGGATTGACGACCACCACTGTAGAACCAGTACCAGAACATCCGTTATGATCTGAGACAGTAACGAAATAAGTTCCTCCATAACTCAGGTTGGCATTAGGCCTGCCGGGGTTGGCGATAGAAGAAGAGAAAGATGGCCCGGACCATGTATAGGTGAAAGGGCTTACGCCTGAATTAGGTGTGGCTAAAAGTGAAATGCTATCGCCCACACAGACAGGTGAATTGCTTGTCACATTTATTGTGGTAGCAGGGTTTACTATGACAGTGTCGGTAGCAGTATTTGAACAGCCATTATGATCAGTGATGGTCACGGAATATATTCCTGCCATGGCAGCGCTGGCATTACTCCTGCTGGTATCCTGAGATGAACTGGTAAATGATGTAGCTGACCAATGATAAGTGAACGGAGCTGTGCCGCCTGTAGAAGAAGAGATGAGATTTAATGTCCCTCCGGCGCATACAGGTGAATTGCTTGTTGCATTGACCGTAAAGCCCGGATTGACAGTAATAGTATTAGTAGAGCCACTTGCTGTACAACTATGCCCATCTGTCACGGTGACGGTATACACACCACTCATAGCAGTGGTAGCATTAGGACGGGTTGTGTCCTGTGAATGACTAACGAAAGATGCCGGACCCGACCATACATATGCATATGGAGTGGTACCGCTCAAAGGAGCTGAAGTCAACACTATAGTATTACCCGCGCAGTAAGAAGTACTGCTACTCGATGCGGTAATAGAAGGTGACTGGTATACCACTATTGGTGAAGTAGAAACTGTATCAGCACAGGTATGATTGTCAGTCACGATCAGTGTGTAGGTCCCACTCATTGCCGTGGTGGCATTTGGAATGGTAGGATTAGGCAGCCCACTCGTGAATCCGGGGCCTGACCAGCTATATGAATAGGCCGGAGTACCACCTGTGACGGTAGATGATAAGCTTATAGTACCGCCTGAACAATAAGTAGGTGTAAGGCTGGAAGCAGTAACGGAAGGAGTGGTATCAACGACCAATGAAGCAGTAGATCCCGTAGCTGTACAGCCATTCGTATCTGTGACTGTAACCGTATATATACCTGCAGAAGCAGGAACGACATTGTTAACTGAAGGTGTAGGCAGGCTGCTGATAAATCCGTTAGGGCCTGTCCAGCTATATATATATGGAGCAGCACCAAGAGATGGAGTAGCAGTCAGATTGATCTTTCCGCCTGTACAGAATGAAGTATTGTTGGCTGTTGCTGAAACAGATGGAGACTGATTGACCGGAATAAATGGAGTAGATGCATTGGCAGTACATCCATACTTATCTGTCACTGTCAGATCATAAATACCCGACATAGCAGGGACAGTATTCGTTCTGGTCGGATTAGGCTGGGTCCTGCTGAATGTATCAGGCCCTGACCACACATATGAAAATGGTGATGAGCCGGTGACTGTCGACGTGAGTGACAAGGTACCACCGGAACAATATTTAGAGACAGTACTTCCGACAGAAACTACCGGCACGGCATTGACTACTACAGTGGCTGAGCCCGAAGTAGTCGAAGTGCAAGTACCCACCGTCTGAGTGACTGTATATGTACCACCCATAGCTGCTGTGACGCCTGTTCTCGTGATCGGATCTCCGGTCGTACCACCACCGCCAGGATAAGTCCATGTGAATGTAGCTCCTGTCACTCCCGTAGCACTTAGTGTGAGAGTAGAGCCTGCACAAACAGAATCAGGTGCTGTCACGACAGGTGCTCCAGGCGTCTGATTGACGGTGACTGAAATATTGACAGCATTTGAAACACAACTACCTGAGGTCTGTGTGACGGAATAGGTACCGCTCATAGCTGTGGTGACTCCGGTCCTTACCACAGGGCTGCCTGTAGTTGTCCCGCCGCCTGGGAAAGTCCACTTGAGTGTATCTGTACCCAATGCTGTAGCAGAAAGTGTGAGTGTCTGGCCGGAGCAGAGAGGATTAGGGCTGGCGCTGACCAGAGTAGGAGCTGCTATCGTATCTATTACGACAGTCACAGACGTCGCTGTGGATATACATGAGCCAAGTGCTTGCGTGACAAAATATGTCCCTGCATTGACCGAATTAGCATTAGCAATAGTAGGGCTATCCAGAGATGAAACATAGCTATTTGGCCCTGTCCAGCTAATGGTAGCGCCACTTGAAGGGCTTGCATACAGTTTCAGTGTTTGCCCTGTACACACCGGACTATTGCTACTGGCTGTAGGTGCAGACGGTTGTGTAGTGATGACCACAGTCGTGCTGGACGGATATGACGGGCATCCGTTTGAAGTTGTGATGGTAGTACACTGATAAACTCCTGCGACCGCTGCTGTAGCATTGACAATGGTCGGAGTGCGCAGTGTGCTCGTATACCCGTTTGGCCCTGTCCATGAATAAGTAGCGCCCACCACTGAGTCAGCTGTCAGCTGCAGGGTTTGTCCTGAACAGATTGGTGAATTATTTGAAACAGTTGGTGCCGGGCTCGTAGGATTGACCGTAATAAACGCAATGCCTACAGTATCGTTGACAGGAGTACAGGCATCACCATCTACGATCCTTCTGTATTCGATCAATCCAGTTGAAGTTAGTGTACCGGGGGTATAGCTCATGTTTGTGGCTCCTGCTATATTGGTCCATATAGTGCCTGTATCGGTAGTGACTTGCCACTGGTAGCCGGTAATAGTGGGCACACCGTCCGGATATGCCTGTTTTGTCCCGTTTGTCTCATTTGTGGTATTACGTATAATAGTAGGGATGACATAAGAAGCAGTACCGGCCGTGATCTGTGATAGTCCTGCCGCTCCGCAGGTAGTAGTTTGATTTGCGCCGGCGCTGAATCCGTTTCCCTGCAGGTCAGGAGGGTTTGCCATACTGATCAGCATTGGATCGAGTGTCGTATTGCCGGAGGTTTTGGTAGGAGTGAGTGTACCGGCAGTCAATGGAAAATCATTAGAGGCAGCAGTCATACATAAGTAAATTCTGCAATTGCTGAACTTAATACCTCTTTCTCCGATCGGATCATAATCATCTCCTGATCCACCCAGATAGGTACTATATAGCACCGTATCACCTGTGCTGCCGGACAGTTTAAAGAAGATCGCCTGTCTGTCATTTGTGGTTGTATTGTATGAAGAATCCTGCACCGGAAAATCCACAGCATGTATGTTTTTGCTATATGTATAGCCTAGCACATAGATGTCGTTATTCTGATCCACGTTCAATCCCATCATATTATACTCCGACGCCTTGCCACCATAATAGGTACCCCAGTTGGTCGCAGCACCGGTAGCAGGCACCGAAGCCACAAAGAAATCTCCACCTCCACCATAGGCAGTAGTAGTGGTTATATTGTATGACGCATTACCTGTAGTGGTCCCGCCCATTATCAGGTTTGTTTGATTGCTGTTCAGCTCCATACACAGGATGGTCAGAGAGTCTCCTGCTGCTGCATTAAAATAGCGTGACCACAGAGCAGCACCAGTTGAACCTGTGAGCTTCATCAGCCAGCCATCTGCATTACCTACCAGGCCTGTTTGACCGGATGGGTTATTATATGAGATTCCTGTAGAACCTTCGGTATAACCTCCAATGTAAATATTACCTGAAGCATCCACATTGGCAATATTGAAACCGTCATTTTTATTGCCTGATGAGGTATACTGCTCTGCCCAATCAATAGTGTTTAAGTCGCTCGAAATACGGAATACAAAACCGTTGACGTCGCCTGTACCTGTTTTGGCAGTACCTGCAGGTATGATGGCAGCCGGGATATCACCATCTGTAGCATTAGATTGCTGAATGACGGTAGCTACCACCACCAGATCAAAAGTAGAGGCACCGGTAGATATGACACGTATATCATAAGGCTGAGGTGTATAGTTATCAGTAGCAGGGCCGATCTCCCGCACCAGTGCCCATGTACCTGAATCACTTACTTCGGCCACAAATGCCTGTTGTTTAATGGTTGTCCCACAGGTCCGCTGGGTGGTCCAACTGCTCGTCGGGGCGCCGGACCCATACCTGCGCTGGAAATTTCCGCTAGTGAGCCCTGTGATATATAAATTATTATTTGTACCAAGGCTCATGGCGTATGGATTATCTGAGCCTTCTGTGCCCATATATGTTTGCCAGACTCGTGTACCGGCCCCACCAGGTGTAGCAGGTTCCTGGTATTCAGCTATAAAAACATTCGTACCACTATTTGTACTTGAATCTACAGTTTGAAAAGCACCTAGAGTTACCATGTCAGTTCCGATCCTGCCGGTAGTATATATGTTGCCTGTGTTGCCATTTACTTCTATACCGTGGTTGTGGCCATCCGAAGTACCAGTCGTGTTCGTGAGCCAGCATGCCCAGCGCATCACGATCGGGTCTATGACCAGTGTTTTGCTTTTGTCATACTCAGGTATTTTGAAAGAGAGCTGATTGTCTCCTGTCAGTTGATATGTCACATCGATCTTTGTAGTATTTCCCTGTGCATCCTTCAGATAGCTGACCGGACTTGGCACGGTAATATCACCCACCGTAGTAGGGAGTACCAGCGAACCATCACTATTGAGCTTCATCTTTTCGATGCCCTCTATCCGGAGTTTCACCAGTTTGGAGTCTGCTCCGGGATGAACTACGATATCATTTTCCAGATCGCCGGTAGAGGCGGTATAGTAGCGCACATCTATACCCTGATATACATTTTTGTATACCAGCTCGCTATAACCATGTACGTTAGTAGCGTCTGCTATGCCGGCACCCATCAGATAGTTGAAGTAGTCTTTACTTTCACCATTTTTAGTAATTGACTGAGGACTGGCGAGGTTGCCTCCTATGAAATTGAATCTCCAGCCATGCCCCTTTAGACTTGGTTTAGGGCCCAGTTTCTCGGCTATCATTTCGGGAGTAAGCTTTTTGCTGAGTTCTTCTATCTGAGCATCGTACTTAGATCTGGCACCAAGGCTGGCAGGATCGAATTTGCCTATCAGCATACCTGCCGGTGTAGCGACCATCTGGCCACCGAATATATCAGCACGGAACAGCACGTTTGCCGGCCACTGTCCTTTGTTCTCAATGAATGATATTGAATTTGCGGCAGCTTCTTCGGCCTTTTGTACCTTTTCATGCAAAGCTGTCTTATCAGCCTGCGCATGGACCTGACCTATGATTGGGAAAACCAAACATATAAGTAAGAAAAGGACTTTAGATTTTTGGAGAATAGGGTAAAGGTAATTGTTCATAAAATTATATATAAGGTACTTAAATTTATAACGAATTGAGATGGCTAATATAAAATGAGAATCGGGTTTTGTCAAAAATTTCTATTTAATATATTAATAGTCATATGTGTCTGTATTTCATTGCCCAAAAAAGTGAATGCCCACGAATAACAGACGATATCCGTTTTAGTCCTATATGACAATAAACATCCCGATAAGGCATTTGTTCTTGCCTTTTTGATTTTTTGGTATTGTAAAGCTTTATCTGATTGTGCGTAAACCTCACTTATGATTGGACATATCGAGGATATCAGGGAAAACAAGGTTTTTGTTGTATCCGAAAAAATGTAAAATTGGTTCATAAGGTTATATATATAGTTGTAAAATCCAATGCTACTAGGCGCTAATATAAGAGTCGCATTCGATTTTATCAAAAAAAATTATATCTGAACAATAAAATTTATCTTTTGCAAGCCTAAATATTATTATCCTCAGGCAATAGTGTGTAGAAAGATGGACATATCGCCAAGGGCGATTGGAGTTTGTCTATGTAAAGAATCGGTCAGCGAGCAAACATTAATAGATCGACATAAACGCAAAATTCCCGCTGGTTTTGACCAGCGGGAATTTTTTATGTCTTTATGAAAAGGACTTAGCTAGAAATCAATGTGCTAGGTTATTATAGTCCCTCACCAGATCCTGCCATTTTTCGTAGTTGTAGCGGTTAGAATTGAGGCCTTCTACTATTTTAGGGCATGAAGCGAATACCTCTTTCATATTCTTCTTGAAACCGGCTCTTTGGATCGGGTAGAACTGGCTGCTTCCGATCTGGAAGTATTTCTTCTCCTTTGTGACAAATGATGACTGCATCTGAGGTGCATCAATTCCCTGAGGTGCGTTATCTGCCTTGACCTGAGATTCAGTTAGTCCATATACTTTGCATGGACCATTGTAATATAATTTGAGGAAAACTTTTCCTGTTCCTTCAGGACTGCTGACAGCCTGTAGTGTTATAGATTTGTTTTGCTCTTCATTGTAAGAGAATGATTTCAGATCGTTAGGAGAATACTGATTGAACCCCTTGTCACTTTTGAATGCTACCGCACGCTGATAGTCATATAAGGCATCTAGAAAGTCCATCGTTTTGATCTTACCCATTATAGTATCACCCTTAAGGGTCACTATAAATCCGTTTTTCCACCTTTTTGAGTCAGGTTTGCCCGGTGCCACATTGGTGGCAGGTACTTCATTGACAGCCTTTATATCAGTAGGCTTTCCCGATTTGCTACCAGGGTTTTCAGCTTTGATCCCAAAGGATAAGGCTAGCAAGGCTAATATTAGAGTTATGTTACGCATATTTCGGTTTTTTAATGTTTTTTTTAATTTTCGAATCATTTATATATGTGGCATACGATAATGGAAACCAAATGTTACATGATTGACAGAATGAAACAGTTTTTTACCCTTTTGATAGATGGCTAACTGTTTGATTGTCATATTTATCATCATTTTGATCACATTAAATACGCCAGGGTTATATCCCCCCTCTCACAGGGTTGTTGTTGACTTGTACCTTAGTGCTAAGTACATGCAAAAATGAGCTGAAAGGAGGTATAAAGCATTACACAATTGTCGGTAAGAATTGCATCATTCACAGTATGTGATTAAAGTCAATATCTGTGATATGATGTTTGTATCGGAACCGTAAGTATCTAATGTGCTTATGCGATCAGGACAAATGCAATGAGGCAAAGACTCTTTTTAAGAAATTCAAGATCAACGGATAATTCAAGAAATCCTATCTTTAGCGCAGCAAAATTTCAATAACATGTCACAACTCCTTCCGGACAATGTAAGCCTGTTTATCAGATGGTTATTTTCTTTTGGCATGCTGAGCGCACGCTATTTGATTTTTGCAGGTGGGGCATATTTGCTCTATTACATTATCAAGCGGCAGGATTGGCTGTTTATGAAGATACAGCAGAAATACCCTGAGAGAAAGCAGATATTGACCGAAGTCGTCTACTCTATCCTTACTTTCTTCGTTTTTTCGACAGTGGTGGTGCTGATACGTTTAGCTATCACACATGGTATATTTGACACTAAAGTTTATCGCCATTTTTCGGATCACAGCATACTTTATTATATCCTCAGTACTATCTTTATCATCTTTTTTCATGACACCTATTTCTATTGGATGCACCGGTTGATGCATCATCCTGTGCTATATGAGCGAATACACAAAGTGCACCATCTGTCCAAAGACCCTACACCGTGGGCATCATTTTCTTTTCATCCCAGTGAGGCTGTGCTGGAGATTGCCTTTGTGCCTTTTTTGATATTCACGATTCCCTTGCATTTTTCTTCATTGCTTATACTCTCTATGTGGCAGATCGTGTTTAATGTGATGGGGCATTTGGGGTATGAGATATTTCCGCGCACCATGATGCAAAATCCACTCTTCAAATGGTTAAACACATCTACCAATCATAATATGCACCACAAATATGTCAGGTGCAATTATGGTCTGTATTTCAATATCTGGGACAGGATCATGGATACAAACCACAGTAAATACTTTGAGACCTACGATGAAGTAACCGCCCGCAGGGATGAAGGCATTAGGAGATTAAAGTCCGCCGAACCTGAAATGGTCGCTGAGATGGAAAAAGCATAAGGCTACCGATCAGGACACCCGGTGAAATCCCCCGCCATGATGCCAGTAGTGACGATGAGGATGGTCACGCACTACTACTACACAGGATGACAAAAAGCTGATTAGCGCGATCGTCATGATCAATACGGCGGCTCTTCTGTTTTTATTGTTATTCATTATTAAAACTGGTTAAACTTTCAACAAATATATAACTGTATGACAGCTTTATTGAGTATAAGTTTAACAAAGGCCATTTTCTCTATCAAATCCGCCTAAAGAGTTTGATTATCCTTTATAGTTTTTTTCCTTTGTATTCTTACTCCATCTCTCTGTGAAAAGATTTTTCATCATCGGCCTTATGGCCATATGTGTATCAGGTATTCATGCCCAGAATACAAAGCTACAGCATGACCACTCACCGATAGTGAGACGTATGATGGACAAATTTCACTGTGAGCCGGTCAAGGGAGATGATATCCTGATCCAGCGTGTATTATCTAACCTCGTCAAAGCCCTCGATCCGGGGGCACTATATTTCACAAGGCCAGACCTTGATACCATCTATGGCAGCGCTGATATGCTCAAAGAAGAACTCAGAGGTCGTGATACACGATTCCTTGCCAGAGTAATCAATATGTATAAGGCCCGTCTGGTCACAGCAGATAGTTCTATTGCATTTATTTTGCGACGGCCGCTTGACTATTCACTGAAAGAGTACGCAAATATCAGAGATACATCAGCAGTGGCATCTACGATTGATCTGGTAAATCGCTGGACTCATGCACTCAAATATGATTGCCTGAGACAACTAGGCAATATCACCCTTGCTGACTCTTCTGTTATTTCACCCGCAGCCGCGATGAAACAGGAGCCGCAGATCAGAGGAAAAGTCTGCAAATCGATACAGCGCAAGATCAGGAGGCCATTGACCTACAGCGGAGGATTCGACGCTTATGTCACCGAATCGCTCGCCGATGCCATCTGCAAAGCATACGATCCCCATAGCGACTATTTCACCAGCTCGGACAAGGAAAATTTCGAAGGTGCCGTGAGTGGCGAGGGTTATCTGTTTGGATTTGACATAGAGGAAAATGATAATGAGGAGGTCAGCATCTCACACCTGCTACCGGGCAGTCCGGCCTGGCGATCCGGCCAGCTTAACAAAGGCGATGTGATCATCAGCATGCGCTGGGCGGGACAGGACCCTATGGATATGCTCGGAGCAGATGCTGATGATGTGAGCAGGCTGCTGGACGACCAAAACCATAAAGACCTTGAACTCGGAGTGCGAAAGACCGACGGCACAGTAAAGAAAGTCTGGCTTGAACGACAAAAGATAGAAGTAGAAGATGACTTCGTAAAAAGTTATGTGCTCGATGGCGGCGATACCAGAGTGGGATATATAGTCCTGCCGGGATTCTATACAGAAACTGAATCCAATACTGGCAAAAGCTGCGCTGATGATGTAGCTCGTGAAGTGGTAAAACTCCAGAAAGAAAACATACAAAGTATCATACTCGACCTGAGAAATAACGGCGGCGGCTCCATGAGCGAAGCGATGCAGCTGGCCGGTATATTCATCGATGAGGGTATACTTGCTTTCGCTAAATACAATACCGGGAAACCAATCGGATTTCGCGACCCAAACCGCGGCACTATCTATGACGGCCCGCTGATCGTGATGGTCAATAAGGCCAGCGCCTCAGCCTCGGAGATGGTAGCGGGCGCACTACAGGATTACAACAGGGCGCTGGTAGTCGGCAGCCCCACTTTCGGCAAGGCGACCATGCAGGTAGTTCTCCCTACAGATACATCTATCGATATGGATAAATATGCTGAATCAAACTATCGCAATGCCACGGAGTTTGTTAAGATCACAATAGGGCGATTTTACCGGGTCACAGGTGGCACGCACCAGCTCATAGGTGTCCAACCGGATATCCACCTGCCTGACCTGACCGAGTCTGCGGGTTATGGTGAATCATACTTGCGGTATGCGCTTCAGCCCGATCAGGTCAAAAGGGCCAGTTATTTCAACCCATTGCCACCGATGCCGGTAGGAGAATTATTCACTAAAAGCAATGATCGTGTCAGTACCAGTGATGCATTCAAAGTGATCGGGCGGTATTCAGATTTTATAAAGAGGTCGCTCAAAGCATCAAAGGGAGCTATACCGCTACAGTATGATGAGTATTTGAATTTCTCAAAACAATACCGCACAGAAGCGAGATCACTGCAAAAAGAATATGAAAGCATAAAGCCATCCGGCACCTACAAAACTCAAAACCTGCTGGCCGATGCAGACCACCTGAAGATGCAGCATTATATAGCTGATGAGCTAAAAAACACAGTCGAAAATATTGACAAAGACATCTACATTCAGGAATGTTTTTCTATAATTACGGACTATTTAAAACTAACAAAAAAATGATCTATGAGCCTTTTTACACAAATATTTAGTGTCTTATTCATTGCTATCATTTCGCTAGTCTCCACACAGGCGCAGCAGGCCCATGACCCTGTAGCCTATATGTCAAAATTTACTGAGTCGCAGAAGCAGATCAACTTTGAAATGCTCGGATATATCAGTGCTGTAGCGCACAATAAAAGTGCCAGGAAGGTCGCCAAACAGCGCACAGAACTACTGACCGCGATTTCCGCTGCCCGGTCCAAAGCCGCGCACATGGTAGATTTCGATGGAGATTCAAATCTGCGGGTAGCCACGTATAATTATTTCAATATCTCATATATTGTGGCAAAAGAAGACTATGGCAAGATCATGGACCTTGAGGAAATAGCCGAGCAATCTTATGACAACATGGAGGCTTATGTCAAAGCACAGGAGGTCGCTAACGATAAAGAACATGAAGCATTCGAAAAAGCGAACAATGAGCTTAGGGCCTTCGCAGCGAAACACCACATCACCCTGACTGAAGATGATAGCAAGGAATCCAAGCAGTCTGAGATAATCAATAATGTGACTAAGTATTACAACAGGATATATCTCACCTTTTTTAAATGCAATAGCAATGAGACCTATCTGCTCAAAGCCCTCGAGAAGAAAGACGTAAATGGCATTGAACAAAATAAAAATGCCCTGATAAAAAACTGTACTGACAACCTGCCAAAACTTGACAAGATCGGCGCTTTCGAGGAGGATGCAAGCCTGATCAAGGTAGCTAAGGACCTTTTGAATTTCTACAAATCAGAAGCTAGTGACAAAGTACCCATACTCAGTGAGTATCTGGTCAAAAATGACAATTTCCAAAAGCTGAAAAAGGAAATGGATAAAAAAGGATCGAGCAGCACACAGGAAGATGCAGACAAATATAATGCAGCCGTCAAGGATATCAATGACACTGTAAATACCTATAATAAAACGACCAATGACCTCAATAACTCGCGCAATAAACTCATCAACGAGATGAACGATGCAGTGGAGTCATTCATGAGTAAGCATATACCAAGGCATAAATAAAAAGATATGGACGCAGAAGTAGCACGTATAAAAAAACTACTGGAGAGAAGTTGGGATGGCCCGATGTGGCATGGAGCCAATCTGATGCAGATACTAAAAGATATCTCCTGGCCACAGGCTTTTGCGAAACCCAATAATGCCAGTCATAATATATATGAATACGTAGAGCATATGAATAACTGGAGGCGGTTCACGGTGGAGCAGCTCCTGGGCAATAGCGAGTATCGTATAGAGATCAACTCCGATCAGGACTGGCCGACAGGCTATGAAGCTACAGAAACAACCTGGCAGAAAGCCTTGAACGACCTGGAAGCAAATCAAGCAGCTCTGCTCGCAGGAATGGACAATATGAAAGATGAAAAACTGGACGAGCCTGTACCGGGTAGGAAATTCAAATGGTATGCGCTGCTCCATGGTGTCATACACCATGACATATATCACTCGGCACAGATCAGCCTCTTAAAAAATCAGAAATAGATTTTTCATTTATGCCTCACCCTCGTCCTCCTTGGCTATCGCCAGGAGAACAGCCCCCTCTCCACGCCGCGTGGAGAGGGGGCAAAACAAATTTGCGATAAGCAAATTTGTTTGGGGGTGAGGTAAACCTATTCCATTGAATTATCATAGTTCATCAGGATTTACCACCTTTGCACATCATTTATTATCGATGCAGCTCAAGTTTTATAAATATCAGGGTACCGGCAATGATTTTATCATGATAGATAATCGCCGCCTCGGCCTGCCCAGAGCTAATGCAGAACTGGTCAAACGCCTTTGTGACCGCAGGTTTGGTATCGGTGGTGACGGACTGATATACCTGCAGGACAGGCCCGGCTATGACTTTGAGATGGTGTATTTCAATAGTGACGGACGTGAGAGCACTATGTGCGGCAATGGCGGTCGCTGCATTATACAGTTCGCGCATGATATGGGACTGGGTGATTCCGACTTTTCATTTCTTGCTATAGACGGTCCGCATCGGGGTCGAATACTCTCTGACGGCAGGGTCGCTCTGCAGATGCAGGATGTCAAAACAACCTTACGCGATGGAGAAGATTATATACTCAATACCGGCTCTCCGCACTTCGTACATTTCGTAAAAAATATCAGGGAATATCCTGTCGCTTCTGAGGGGCGAAAAATTCGCTATTCTGATACTTACAAACAGGATGGCATAAACGTCAATTTCGTAGAGGAAGGGCTGTCCGGAGGACATATTTTCGTCAGGACATATGAGCGGGGTGTAGAGGACGAGACACTCAGCTGCGGCACCGGGGTCGTAGCTTCAGCCATAGCACATTACTATCATAACACATTTAAGCCCAATGATATAAATGTCGAAACACTCGGAGGAAAACTGCATGTGAGATTCGATGTCAGTGACATGCATTTCACCAATATATGGCTCACCGGCCCTGCCTCTGAAGTTTTTTCGGGTGAGACAACCATTTGACCCCGACTTTGCGTCTTATTATCACAACATTTTCCCGAAAAGTTATGTTATGGTTAAAATGTATACCAAACGATATTTTTTCTCACAAAAATTACAAAAAAGTCAAAAAACTCTTATATTCATCGATAAAATAAACCAACGATATGAACAAATTTTTTATCTGTTTTTTCTCTATATGTTTAACAGTCACGGCCTTTGGCCAGAACAACGTCGGCATAGGCACATCGACGCCTAATGCGGGTGCTGTTTTGGACCTTACATCTCCCTCGATGGGATTTCTGGTGCCAAGGACCAAAGTAGCCCTTGTCACTGCGCCGACGATAGGTTTGGTGATCTTTGACACAGATACCGGCTGTTTTGTTTTTTACAATAGTACCAATGCATGGCAAAACCTTTGCAGTCCGCACCTGCCTCCGCAAAGCTTAGCTTTCAACGATAGCATTTATTTTAACCCTAATGGTACAGTGACCGTAGTAGACAGTAACGGTATGGCTATTCACACTTCACCTAATTCAGCCTGGATCACTACAGGTAACGCCGGTACTACTGCCGGTACTAACTTCGCAGGTACTACTGATGCACAGGACTTCGTGCTGAAATCAAACAGTAATGAAGTGCTCCGCGCCACTCAGGCAGGTGCTGTAGGTATCAATACTCCTGTGCCCGATCCGACATCTATACTCGATATCACCAGCTCTACCCGTGGGGTACTATTCCCGGCGCTGACATCTGCACAGCGTGACGCGATCACCGGTCCGGCGGTAGGCCTTACGATATATGACACCGACCTGAATGTACACCAGTTCTGGAATGGTACCTGCTGGGTCAATGTCGGCCAGACAGTGTGCTCATTTACATATGCGATCTCACAGAACCAGACCACCGGTTGCTTGTTTAAATCAAACTTCGGCAGTGTAGCCGATACATTGACCATAAGTCTGGTATCAGGTACTCCATCTCCGGTCATACTCTCCGCTGCCGGTGTGCCTGCGGGAGTATTAGTGAATTTCTCAAATAACTATATCACACCTACACAGACATCCATTATGACCTTTACAGCCCTGCCAAGTGCGGTAGATGGTACATATACCATAACTATACTCGCTGCATCAGGGTCTACCATTCAGACACTTACCTATACCCTGACAGTATTTGACTTTGGAATAAACCTTTCATCTGTTGATACTACGGTCAGTCTTGCGGCCGGTCAGTCAGGAGCTGCTATAGCGACGACCACACTCACTATAGGCAATAACAGCGGATGTGGTAGCAATGCCGGTAATGCTATACTTAGTTATTCCGTGACACCGAACAATACCGGAATCGGGGTGACTTTTGGTAACTCGAACCTACCAGTTCCGGGATCTACTACTATGACGATCTCCGGTGGATGTGCTGCTACACCTGGTACGTATCAGGTTACAGTAATCTCTACAGTCGGTGTGAGTGTATCTACAGTGACTTATACACTAACTATATTAGGTCCATCGCCGATACATATCTCAGCCAATACTCAGAACGTAAACCTCTATACACTGGCAGGATCGCCGGCATGTGCGGTAACCGATACATTCATAGTTGATCCGGGTGTCATAGTAGGTAGCAACAGTAGTGCCCAGACAGCCGCCGCAGCGTCAATGGAAACCGGTATATTCCCTGCCGGTTCTAAAGTGGTCATTGTAAATAATGGCGGCCAGATCATAGGTGCAGGTGGTACCGGTGGTGCCGATGATGGATACGGTGGTACAGTATTGGGTGGTGCATGTGCCATCATAAACGGTAATATGGGCGGTAATGCCATATGGGTCAATACATCCAACGTCACGATCGATAATATCAACGGTGGTGTGATAGCCAGTGGTGGCGGTGGTGGCGGTGCAGGTGGTGCACTTGGCGTTACAGCTTGTACAATAGATGTCAGGCCAGGTACCGGTGGCGGTGGCGGTGCGGGCTCTATGGGCGGCCTCGGCGGAGATAACGCAGGTGGCTCCAATCCTTGTGCTGCTGGAAATAATGGTACAATAGCAGCGGGAGGAGCAGGCGGTGGACCGGTTTGTATACAAGGGCCTTGCTTCTTAAGTTTTGGCAGCACCTATAATGCAGGTATGGGTGGCAGTGGTGGTGCCCTTGGTCAGTCGGGTAATCCGGGAGGTTCTCCTAATGCCCTGATAGGTGGTACTGGCGTATGTGCCCCGGGCGGCGGCGGTGCTCCGGGATGGGCTATAGTAGGTGGTGGTCTTAGCCCTGCTTTCAATGGTATTGCGGTGATAGGGCCAACAACACCATAAAACAAACAAACAAACTTTATAAAGGCCAGTGTATATCACACTGGCCTTTTTTTGACCTAGCTATTATTAGTTAGTATATTCTGTAGTTCTATGCAGCTGTTTCATTGCACTTCCATATTTTTTTTGCCAGATCATTACTCCTTAGGCGCAGCGAACCTAGGGTTGGTCATGACTGTTGAATCTGTGAAAAGTTTTATCAGGCTTATCAACTGCTTTTTCTCTTCCTCAGTCATATGAAACCGTATAGGCTTTTTATGCTCATCAAGTAGCAGTGTGTCGAGGTTTTGGTTAGGCGCTATGCCGCTATTATAGTGTTCTACTACTTCATCCAGTGTCTTAAACCTGCCATCATGCATATATGGCCCGGTGAAAAGTACATTCCTGAATGTGGGCACTTTAAAGAGATACTTATCTTTCTCATTTTTTGTCTGCTCATAGAGGCCCATGTCAGTGCCTTCTGTTTCCAGCCCATTGTTCTTAAACTGGACCTTGGCAAATGACCCGATGGTCCCGTCACAGCCCCCACAGAATAGCTGGAAAGAAATGTAATGACAGTTAAGGCATTTTGCGAAAATGGTCAAAACCCTCTCACTGGGAGAGATAGCTATGATCTGCTTCGCCAGACTGCTATCGTGTCCGTAGCTATATTCATTACCATTCGCAAGGCCATTCAGAAGCAGCTGCCTGTCATCTATATATGGAACTTTGTTTTTTTTATTGGTATATGCTACATCATCCGGATGGGCCACATAGTCCCGATAGATGAGATCAAAAGGTGAACTATAAGATACAATAGTACGAAGGAACTGTGAGATCGCTTTAGCCACCAATGGCATGATGATGGTATCATTACTAAATGCCCCGCGAAATAGGGCTTTGTATTTTTTATCTTTATTCAGGTCCTTCACGATCTCGTTAATGTTAGCATTCATTTCGAGCGAGTCAGTCACCGGAAAGTGGATCAGGTCCTCCAGTGTCGAGGCCCTGCCGTCCCAGAAATATTTATCCTGCCAGCCAAGGTTGACGAGTGCGATACTATTACGGTGTGCTTTGCGCCCCAGGCTACCTGTAGATATCGCCATGCCATCTGTGAATGCTAATTCCTGCTTGTGACAGCTCGCGCAGGATTGCTTTTTATTGCCCGAGAGTATGGGATCATAAAATAACTTTCTGCCTAGAGCCACTCCTTCCTCGGTCGGTTGGTTATCCTCCGGACTAGTCACCGGCATCAATATCGATGGCATTGTAAAATGATATGGCGTAGGCTTAGGTCGTTTGTCATCACCCTTTGGCGAAGGGATATATGCCATTAACATAAATCCAATAGGAATAAGAAAATAAACGGCACGTATAGAGGCTTTGGATACAAGCATCGATTCTGAATTGTTTTTAAGTATCCACTCAAAGTTAAATAGTTCTTTTGAATGCTTATAAGGAAATAGATTCTGCCCGTAAGTTAAACGAAACTAGTCTTCAGCTCCAGTTAGTACAATATATATCCTGACCTGCTATCAATGCTATCATAAAAATTTTTGCCCGAAAATTGATTTTCGAACGGGGGTAAAAGCCGGTAAAATGATCTTTTTTTCTTATTGCGAAAACCAATTCGAAAATCAATCCCATCCGATATGCCTCAAAATATGTAGCTGTGAGGGTTTCAAGCCTACAGTTATTTTTCTTTCGACCGAAAAATGTCGATATAGCATAGTCTCATGTTTTGTTCACTATTCACTATTCGTTATTCTCTATTCTCTAAAATCCCTCTTTACACTCTTTAACACAGCATTTTCGACATTGGCACGCCTTTGGAATTATACCCCGCATCTCACTTAATTAACCAAAACTAAAAGGAGAAACAGTATATGAAAAAGCTAATGTTGATCGTCGGAGTACTTATGATAGCTGGAGGGATCTCAGCACACGGATATTGCGGATATAGAGGTGGATACGGATTCCACGGCGGGGTAGTAGTAGGCCACCCATATGGATACTGCGCACCGGTGGTCGTCAATCCTGCTCCGGTATATTACGGCGGCGGATACGGATACAGGCCGGCAGTTGTTTACCGCGGAGGATATCATGGCGGCTACTACAGAGGCTACAGAAGGTAATCAAAAGACTTTTGCCATAGTCCACCTAAGGTTTAGAGCAAGCCCTGCGAGAGCGGGGCTTTTGTTTGGTGGCTGGTGTCAGTTGGCAGGTGATGGTGAATACAAATCATATATCAATCATCTTTTGCATTTTTTGGCAGCAGGTCTTTAAACGGTTTAGTATATCTTTGGTCATAGAAAGAAATGGTGTTTTCGGGTGTGAAAAAATAAAAGAAACGAATATGAGATCAATAACACTTTTTGCAGTTATGATGGGCCTGTCGCTCTATGCCGCAGCGCAATGCGATAATTCTGTGCTCGTGGTTCATAATACATCCAACCTACCGGAGAAAGTATATGTAGATGGATCTAGTGGTGAGAATGCAGCCACTCCCGGAGTGACGACATATGGCATCCCCCCGGGCGAGCATCAGGTGAGAGTGGTAGCAGTATATACTGATGAAAATGGTCAGTCCAGGCGCCGCAATATTTTCAATGGCAAAGTTAACTTCCGTGGCTCAAGGTATATGGATGCCTGGGTCGAAGAAAGTAAAGGCATATCGATACACGAGACCCCGGAGCCATGCAATGGTGAGCTACCTGAGGGTACTGCGCCGCCTTTCAATCCTCATGCGCCAAATGTCGCTCAGGATAATGTACCCATCACAAATGATCAGCAAGCCCAAAGTAATACTCAGCCCAATAATAGTGGCGGCACTCAACCGGCAGCTACACCGCTGCCCACTCATATCAGCGATGATGATTTTGATAGGTTAAAAAGCACTATCGCTAATACCCGGTATGAGGTCAAGAAAATGGATACGCTGAAAACCCAGGTGGGCAATACCAACTTCACTACCGATCAGGTGGGCCAGTTGATGAACCTGTTTTCATTCGAGAGCAATAAACTGGAGGTAGCGAAGATGCTATATATGTTTACCGTAGACAGAAAGAACTACGGCCGTCTGGCATCCAATTTTAACTTCGACGCCCGCAAGGAGGACTTTAAGAAGTTTATGGAGGGGAAATAATTTCTCCACAGCCCATTCATATCTCTCCCTTTTATCCCTGCTTTTTTAGCAGTATTTTAGTGGTTCATTCCCTAACACCAGTCACCTAACAACCGCCAACAGAAGCATGCCCGAATTCGTACATCTCCACTGCCATACACAGTACTCCCTGCTCGATGGGGCGGCTGATATTTCCACCATGTTCAAGAAGGCGGCGAAGGATGGTATGAAGGGCATCGCCATCACCGATCACGGCAATATGTTCGGGGTGTTTCAGTTCGTAGCGGAGGCGGCCAAGCATAAACTGCCCGATGGCACCGCGCTCAAGCCGATAGTGGGCTGCGAGTTTTATGTGGTGGAGAACAGGCACAAGCAAGCTTTCACCGGAGGTGAGAAAGATAAACGCTACCATCAGCTCATGCTTGCGAAAAATGCCGAGGGATATAAGAACCTCGTGAAGCTTTGCAGCCTGGGATATATCGAGGGCCTCTACGGCAAATATCCGCGCATCGATAAAGAGCTGGTGCTGCAATATCACAAGGGCCTCATCGCTACGACCTGCTGCCTCGGTGCGGAGGTGCCGCAGACTATTTTGCGTAAAGGTGAAGAAGAAGGCGAGAAGGTTTTCAAATGGTGGCTCGACTTATTTGGTGAGGACTACTATGTAGAGCTACAGCGTCATGGCATGGAGGAGCAGGAGCGTGTGAATCAGGTGCTGCTCGGCTTTGCGAAGAAATACAATGTCAAGGTCATTGCTTCAAATGACTCGCACTATGTCGATCAGGGCAACTCTAATGCGCATGATATTTTGCTTTGCATCAATACAGGTGAGAAGCAGAGCACGCCGACGAATAAGGAATTCACGGATGATGATGTCTCGATGAAAGGCAAGCGTTTTGCTTTTTATAATGATCAGTTTTATTTCAAGACACAAGCCGAGATGAACGAACTCTTTAAGGACGTTCCTCAGGCCATCGATAATACAGGAGATATTTTCTCGAAAATAGAGCCGCTGAAACTCAAGAAGGACATAGCCCTGCCGAACTTTGTAATACCTGAGGGATTTATCGATCAGGACCACTACCTGCACCATCTCACCATGATGGGCGCGAAAGAAAGATACAAAGACATCACACCTGAGATACAGGAGCGTTTGGACTTTGAGCTGGGTGTGGTGCGCACGATGGGCTTTGCGGGATACTTTCTCATCGTGGCAGATTTTATCAAAGCAGGCCGCGATATAGGTGTCCTGATAGGGCCGGGACGTGGCTCTGCTGCCGGTTCTGCGGTGGCATACTGCATCGGCATCACAAACATTGACCCGATCAAATACAATCTGCTGTTTGAGAGATTCCTCAATCCCGACCGTAAGTCTATGCCCGATATTGATACGGACTTCGATGATGAGGGCCGTCAGAAAGTGATAGACTATGTGGTGCAGAAATACGGCAAGAGTCAGGTCGCGCAGATCATCACATACGGTACGATGGCTGCGAAGATGAGTATCAAAGATGTGGCGCGTGTGATGGACCTGCCGCTCACCGAGTCAAACATGCTTGCGAAACTTGTGCCCGACAAACCGGGCACAGAATTGAATCGAGTGATGTTTACGCCTTTCGACGGGCCGAAGTCGCTGAAAGAAAAAGAAGGATACGGAGCAGACGATATAGAGAATATCAAAAAGCTCCGCGAACTATACAACGGCAATGACCTGCAGGCGAAGGTGCTCAAAGAGGCAGTGATACTCGAAGGCTCGGTGCGCAATACAGGCATACACGCAGCGGGTATCATCATCGCGCCATATGACCTCACGGAGATTTTGCCGGTGGCGACGAATAAAGACACAGACCTTTGGATCACACAGTTCGAGGGCAATGTAATAGAAGATGCAGGTGTGATCAAGATGGACTTCCTCGGCCTCAAAACCCTTACTATCATTCGTGATGCGCTGGTGCTGATCGAGCAGAACCACGGCGTCAAAATAGACATTGACACAATACCGCTCGATGATAAAATAACCTACGAACTCTATCAGCGCGGCGATACGAACGCGACATTTCAGTTTGAGTCACCGGGTATGCAGAAGCACTTGCGCTCGTTGAAGCCGGATAAATTTGAGGATCTCATCGCGATGAATGCCCTCTACCGTCCGGGCCCGATGGAGTATATACCTGACTATATCGAGCGTAAGCATGGTACACAAAAAATCGCTTATGACCTGCCCGAGATGGAGGAATATCTCAGCGATACATATGGTATCACGGTCTATCAGGAACAGGTGATGCTCCTTTCGCAGAAATTGGCTGGCTTTACGAAAGGTGAGGCTGACGTACTGCGTAAGGCGATGGGAAAAAAGCAGATCGAGGTACTTAACAAGATGAAGGGGCAGTTTATCGATCAGGCCACAGCAAAGGGTCTGGACCCTGCGAAACTCACAAAAATATGGACTGACTGGGAGGCATTCGCGCAGTATGCATTCAATAAATCGCACTCCACCTGCTATGCACTAGTGGCATATCAGACCGCTTATCTCAAGGCGCACTATAAATCGGAGTTTATGGCGGCGGTGCTGTCAAACAACATGGGCAATCTCGACAAGATCACTTTCTTTATGGAAGAGTCGCGTCGTATCGGTATACCTGTGCTCGGCCCCGATGTGAATGAGAGCGATGTGAAGTTTTCTGTCAATCAAAAAGGGCAGATACGTTATGCACTCTCTGCGATCAAAGGCGTAGGTGATGCAGCAGTAGTAGGTATACTCGAAGAGCGGAAAGCAAACGGGCCATTCAAATCTATTTTTGACCTCACCAAACGTGTTAATCTCCGCACCGTCAACAAAAAATCTATCGAGAACCTGGCTCTGGCAGGAGCTTTTGATGGCTTTGGGAAATATACACGTGCGCAGTTTTTCACTGCTGATACCAAAGACGGCATGACGGTAATCGATAAATGCCTGCGCTGGGGAAACAGCGAGCAGAACAATAAATCGATGAACCAGAATTCGCTCTTTGGTGAGGCGATACATGTGGACGCATCCGAGCCTGTGCTGCCGCCGGTGGAGGAGTGGCCACTGCTCGAGAAACTCAAAAAGGAAAAGGAAGTAGTCGGTATCTATATTAGCGGGCATCCGCTGGACTCATACAGACTGGAGATAAATACTTTCACCAACTCTACGCTAAAGCAGCTCACCGAGCAGAAAGATAAGGAACTCAAAATAGCTGGCATCATCAGCGCTACGCAAACTAAAGTCTCCAAGACGGGAAATCAGTTTGCGATATTCACGCTGGAGGATTTTGAAGGGACGTTTGAGTTCGCGCTTTTTGGTAAGGACTATATACAGTTTAAGAACTATGTCGAGACACTGGGAGCGCTGCTGTATATCACCGGCCGCTATCAGGCGCGCTACAACCAGCCAGACAACTATGAGTTTAAAATATCGAAAATAGAGCTGCTGCCCGATATCCGCGCCAAGCTTACTAAGCGCCTTACCCTGCGCATACCTGCTGAGTCAGTGACAGAGCGCATCACGGATGAACTGCTGGCGCTCTTCCAAAAATATCCCGGCAAATATCCCATCTCGGTGAAACTAAAAAGCGATGAGGAACAAATATCACTGACGCTAAACTCACGCAAAGTGACCGTAGATATATCAAACGAGCTACTCGATGATCTGCACACGATAGAGGAGCTGGAGTTTGCGTTGAATTAGGGTGGAGTAAACTGAAAACTTAAATCGGAGGAGGAATTGACATTTCAAGATTGATTATTTATTTTAAATCGTATCTTTGCATATATAAAATTAAAAAATTGCCAAGCATTGATATATATCCATTTCTAGATGGGATGTTAATTTTTTTCAAAAGCTATTTAGGCTTTTGTTTTTTGGGCAATCCAGTCAATTCCAGCTATCCATTTCGCTTTTTTTTATTCGGATTGAGTTGTTCAACTTTTAGTTTTATAGTCATGACTATAGACTGTTTGTATTTTGGAATGCAGCGTAAGTCATTTTTTAAACTTGTCTATATTAAAGGCAATAGATTATCTCTTATTTTTACGTGGGCTTTATGCGCTGGAGGTGTCGGTTTTTTAGGATCGCTTTTGGATGTAATTCAAATAACAATACATGCAAGCTTGGCTATAGCTGTTTCTTGGACATATATTTTACCAAGAATAATTCTTCATTCTAATGAGGAAGAACCTATTCAACAACCTGGAGGAGAAGAAATATAATTATGATTTTATTATATAGTATATTGGGATTTCGGGATTTTAACAAAAGAAATGAAATTGTTGAAAAAATAATTCATTCTAAATATTTCCAAAATGGGAAAGAGGAATTAAAGGAAGATAATTCCTTAAAATTGTTTGAATCCAAAGAACAAAATTTATGGTTCTTTTCTTCGAATTTAAGAATCTATATTGTTCTTGATGATGTAACTTATGAAAAATTGTTTCTTCAATATAGTGCTCCAACCGATAATTTTATAAAATCTATTAAGATAGATTTACCTGGTATTCACGGTAAGGGAGTCAATAAATTTTTTATTGTAAAGGGAGAAGACGAACTTGGATTTTATTATTCTTTGAATAAATACCCAACGAGGGAAGAACTTACTAATGGTCTTAATTGTATAATTGAGCAAGCTAAACTTCATTAATCCCATTTATGCTTTCGGGGATTCCTTCCGCCTTATCATGTTTATTTTTTAGGATGAAAGGCGTCGGAATGACGCTATTTGTTTTTTGTTTATATTCAAACAGCATTAGCATTCCACATGACTCCCGAAACCTTCATTCACTCGATCAGACAACTGGCAGATTTTTCTGACGAAGAACTGGGCGCTATACTGAGCAAGTTTGAGCCGAGGAGCATCAAAAAGAAAACAAATCTTTTGCCGATAGGCACTGTGGCCAGAGAAGTTTACTTTATCATTAGCGGCTGCATGCGGCTTTTTTATGAGAAGGATGGCGAAGATATTTCTGCTTACTTTTTTACTGAGGGTACTTTTGCAGGAGCGTATGATAGTTTTAGTTCACGTCAGCCAAGTCGGCACTCAATCGAGGCGCTGGAGGACTGTGAGGTACTGGCTCTTTCTTATCAGAATTCTCAGGACCTGTTTATCGAGTCGCCAAAGATGAATGAGTTCGTGAGAAAAATACTGGAGGAGCGTTTCATCACACTGCATCAGTTATATACATCGCTCATTCTCGACAGCCCCGAGGAGCGATATAGAAATTTGCTACGCGACAGGCCGGAGCTGCTCAACAGGGTCCCACAGCACCAGATCGCTACCTTTCTAGGCATCACTAAAGTTTCTCTTAGCAGGATCAAGAACCGTGTGGCGAAAAAGTAAGCTTCAGGTTATTTGATATCTTTTGTTATCGTTTTGAGGGGTGGGACGGATGTACTTTTGCTTCATAAAATCAAAATGAAATGAAAGAGTCAAGCATCATAACAAATCCATATCAGGATATAACAACCATCGTCAAACTAAAAGGCAAAGATGTCAAGGTACATGCGCTGTGTACTGGTACGGTGGCGACCAAGGTAAATTTCAGGACAAAGAAAGGTCCGGGATTTATTTCAAAACTCAATATCCTCTTTGACAGTCAGTACACAGAGTATATGCCGATATGGGTCTGGGTAATCGAGCATCCGGAGGGCATAGTGATGATCGATACAGGTGAGATCGCGGCGGTCAATAATCCCGACTACCTGGTGCATGAAAGCGCCTATGCAAGATTTATAGCTGACAGTATTTCCAAATTTCAGATAGACGAGAAAGAAGAACTGGATAGGAAACTCGCCGGGGTGAAACTCAAAACAGAAGATGTAAAACTGATCATTCTTACGCACCTGCACCTCGACCACACTGATGGTATCCGTTTTTTCCCGAAAACAGAATTCATGGTCAATGAATATGAGTATAAGCATCCGTATTCCAACCTGCCTACTACCTATCCGTCGTGGTTCAAACCTAATACTGTTAAGTATAAGCCTAACAGGGTCGAGGTTTTTGATGCGGCATACCCTATTACATCGTCGGGTGACTTGCTATATGTACCGACGCCGGGGCATACGAATGGACACAGCTCTATTATTTTCAAGACAGATGATTTCGATATTGTCTTTGCTGGCGATATATCATATACACAGGAGCAGGTAATCAGCGGTGAACTGCCAGGTGCTCATATTGACTTTGACAAATCAAAACAGACCTATCAGAATATCATGGCTTATGCCAAACAAAGAAAGACAGTTTACCTGCCATCACACGACGGAAACGCTGCGCAGAGATTAAACAGCAGAGGTTTTTTGGTTTAGTAGGTATCGGATACATTTAATCTATCCTTTATAGAATCTTCGCTACTTTCACCTGCGAAATTTTCAAATCATGCATAAGCATTTCTTTCGGTTACTTACTTTACTGTTGTTGTCTCATGGCACTATATCTGGACAAGGGTTACCTATAGAAGCGGGCAGGCTTAAAGACTACAGGCTGATCAGGAGTTTCTCTGCGGATGAGGTCAAACAATGGTTCAAAGTCTCACACATACCTAAAGCAATATTCCCTACCCGTGATGGGATGGATATATATGAGATACACTATTACACTCATCATGCAGATGGCAGGCTGTTGCGTGCATCGGGGCAGCTATATATTCCACAGGGCGAGAAAAAACCTATGCCGGTTTTGATATACGATCATGGCTCCTATGCCTGCACGGATCTTTATTTCAACGGCAAAGATGAGCAGGTTATCTCTATGGCATTCGCGACTGATGGCTATGTAGTGATATATCCTGACTATATAGGTATGGGCGAGGGCGAAGGAAACCAGATCATGCTTAATGCTCCAACTGAGGCTGGAGCCACAGTGGACATGTTGCTCGCAGTATCAGGCCTTTTGTCTGACCTTAAGGTCCAGACGAGCCAAGATCTCTTTCTGGCGGGCTACTCACAGGGTGGTCATGCATGCATGGCTACTTATAGATTGCTTCAGGAGAAATACAAGGACCGCTTCCATGTTACTGCCGCAGCACCCATGAGCGGCCCATATGATATAGAGCGTACGGTGTATAACGCCCGCCTGCTACCCAACGAAAACCCGGTGTACCTGATGATGTTGCTGGCATCATACTATGAGAGTAAAGACAGCCTCAAGTATATGGGTCGTGTGCTGGTGCCACCTTACGACACGATGATACCACCTATGATGAATGGATGCTGGCCCGAAGAGGTGCTCAATGCCCTGCTGCCGGACACCTGTATGAAGGCCTTGAAGCCGGAGGTATTCAAAGAATTTGAGGATGAGAACTCGCCTTTCAGAAAATACCTGCGTGCTAATAATGTATTTGACTGGAAACCCGAATCGCCCACTGAGCTCTGCTACTGTATGCATGATGAACAGGTACCCTATACAAATTCTATCACGGCATATAATGCCATGAAGAAAAATGGCAGTGACAAGGTGCAGCTATGGATGTCGGGAAAAAAATTCAGGCATATCAACTGCGCCAGTTTTGCGGTGGTATATGCCAAGATGTTCTTTGACGGCTTTCTGAAAGGTCATCCGATGTCGCATGGGCCTGCAGGCAAACGCGCCCTGCTGAATATCGGTAAACTGTTTGTGAAACCCTGAGTCTGGTGGCGGGTGACAGGTGAGGGTTGTCAGGGAATACACATACTTTGCAACGAGGTATCCAGCCAACTAACAACCGCCAACTGCCAACAAGTTTTTCGCATCCCAAAAACTCACATTTAACTTATTTTGGATTGAATGTTCGCTACTTTCGCCGTCGAAAAATTTACTCCATGTCTTGTCAATTTCACTGTCGCGCATTTACACGTCTTGTATGGTTATTTTGCTTCTCGTTTTTATTGTTTAATGAGGCATCAGCGCAAATACAATCCGGCCAACTGATAGACTACAGACTGCTCAAGAGTTTTTCATCCGAAGACATGAAGAAGTCTTTCAAAGAGCAGCATATACCTAAAGTACTTCTGGCTGCTAAAGACGGAATAAATGTCTATGAAATATTGTACTACACGACCCATACTGACGGCAAACTCGTCAAAGCTTCCGGAGTGCTATATATACCGCAGGGTGCTAAGAGGTCTGCGCCGCTGATGATATACAATCACGGCACGAGTACCTGCCGCGATATGTATTTCGATGGCAAGGATGAGCAGGCTATCTGCCTGGCTTTTGCGACCGATGGATATGTCGTGATATGGCCTGACTATATCGGTATAGGTGAAGGCGAAAGGAACCAACTCTACCTCAATGCACAGACTGAGGCAGGAGCTTCGGTAGATATGCTTATCGCAGTTACCGGCCTGCTATCTAAACTCGCTGTCAATACAAGCAAAGATCTTTTTCTGACCGGCTACTCTCAGGGCGGCCATGCATCTATGGCTACATACAGGTTGCTTCAGGATAAGTATAAGGACCGTTTCCCGGTCACCGCGGCCTCTCCGATGAGCGGGCCATACGATATCGAGAGCACGGTCTATGATGAACGCGCCAGGCCGAATGAAAATCCGGGCTATCTCATGCTGCTGATGTCCTCATTCTACGAGAGTCGCGACAGTCAGCCGCAGATGAGCGAGCTGCTCTCGTATCCTTATGATTCTATCATACCGTCGCTGATGACAGGACAGTGGCCTATAGAATATATCAACTCGTGTCTACAGGATACCTGCTTCAAGTGTGTGAAGCCTGAATTTTATTTAGACTTTGATCAGAATAAGGACGATCCTTTCAGAAAGTATTTGTATGCAAATAATGTCTATGACTGGAAACCCGAATCACCCATGGAGCTCTGCTACTGCAAGCATGATGACATGGTGACATACAAAAACTCCGTCACTGCCTATCAAACCATGAAAAAGAACGGCAGTACCAATGTACACCTATGGATGGCTGGGAGAAAGTTCAAGCACATCAACTGTGCGCTGTTTACAGTGGTATATACCAAGATGTTCTTCGATGGTTTTCTCGATGGCCACCCGATGACTCACGGGCCATGGTTCAAGCGGGTACTGGTAGCGATGGGCAAAGCCTTTGTGAAACCGTAATTAATTGACAATTGACAATTAATAAAATGATCATCGCATTATCACAAACCGCACGGGCTGTGTACCTTTTATCACTATAGTATAAACTCCTTCAGTAGCTTGGGGCAGGTCTATGGCTTGAGTGTTTGAAGTGAGGGTTTTTTGTTCAATTACATTTCCCAGCATATCGCTTATGGTATATTCGCTGCCGATATTGCCTGTCGTTTCCAGAGTAAATGAACCATGATTGGGATTTGGATAGAGGTGAACAAGGCCTGCATTTGCGATTTGTCTGATCCCAAGCAGGTGAGTAGGCGTATCCACCACATTCACTGTGGTATTTGTTACTACTGCAGGATTCAGATCAAAGTATATGTAGGCTGTGTTCCTGACTTGAGTATTGATAGGCAGGCCTGGCAAAGTTTTCACTTTATACTGTATCCACCCCTGACTACCTTGAGGATTGACGGCACTGTCGGGCAGGTTTATTTTAGGGAATGTAAACACACATACCTTGCCGAAAAGTTGTATCACAACTTTACTGTTCGATGCCAGATATTGAAATGAAGAAGCATCCACATCAGGGCTGAGTGTATCTTTCACCACTACAAGATATGCTGTATCAGTACCTGTATTTTGGAAGTTGATGGTATAGGTGAGCCATTGTGCAGCACCTGTATCAATATTACCTGTCGGATAAACTTGTTTGAGATTGGGGTCCCAGGAGTTTACTATAGTGAAACATTGAGTCAGAGTATCATCTGCAGGATTCATGTCAGGTATTGTCGGGCTGACTATAGATGTGATGCAAACCGATGAGCCCACTATGGCCCCTGTATCGACGACCAGTATTATGTCAAGGCTTCCGGGGTACAATGAATCAAGATCGCTAACATTATAAGTTAATACATTGCCTGATACAGACGAAGGTGTCAGCGCTCCGGGAGCCGGGTTCATATACTGCGCAGAACCCGTAAATGAGGTAGTGACAGTACCTGATGAAGCAGCCCCGCAATCCGCATTATATACCATCTGGACAATATTGCCTGCGCCTATATTCACCTGTGTAGTGTGCGACGCCCTGAAGTGGTTGCCCGATATATAAAGCATACCAAAATCCGAAGCAGAACATTGCATACCAAAATTTTCATTTACCTCCAATGAATCTATGACCGAAAGTGAAGCAACCCGTATCCCAGATACAGGACAGACGAGAGAAAGAGGTAGTGCAGTGGTGTCTATACCGACGGTATAGGTGCTCAAAGAATCTACTTTGAAGGAATATCCTCCCGAATTGAATGTATAAAACTGCTGTATTACCTGACCGTTCTGAAGCAGTTGCATCTTCATATTGTGGATCGGTTGTCCGGGACTCAGACTGTCCTGCAGGCAGTTTGCGGAGTTGTCATAGTGTATATTTCCCGCCAGGTTATAATAAAAATCGCAACCAGTTGTAGGTGTGCATAGTGGCAGGCTGTCTGGGTTTATATCGTAGGAGCTGGCAGCGAATGCATTGGGTCTGCACTGAATGCCTGTACCACGTATGTAAAAATAATTCAAATAATTGACTGGCATAATTGGTAAACAAGACAGCAATTGATTTGAATCGCAATCTAACTGGATGATACTTGCCGGGAGCGGAGGCAGACTTGATAGTTGATTATGGTTACAATAAAGATCCTGAAGGGTAGCCGGGAGCGGAGGCAGGCTGGTCAATTGATTGTAGGAACAAACGAGATTGGTGAGCGAATCCGGCAACGCGGGCAGGCTCGTCAGCAGGTTATTATCACAAGCGAGCTCATATTTAAGTCCTGTTGGCAAGGCAGGCAGGCTAGTGAGCAAACAGGAAGAGCAAAATAAATAACCGAGTGAATTAGGCAGGGCAGGCAGGCTCGCCAATGGATTATGAACGCAATAGAGGTAATTCAAAGATGGAGATAAGATAGGCAGGCTGGTCAATTGGTTGTTGTCACAGATCAAGACCTGAAGTGTGGATGGCAGCGCCGGCAAGCTGGTGAGCCAACCGCTCGAGCAGGACAAATATAGCATTGAGGCCGGAAGCACCGGAAGGCTTGTCATCGTAAGATTGTCTCCGCAGATGAGGGTATCAAGGAGAGGTGGAAGGGATGGAAGGCTAACTATGGCATTAGAATTACAAACCAGACTTGTCAATGAAGCAGGAAGTGCGGGGATACTGCTGATCGAATTGAACGCAATATTTATCGCCTTAAGTGAATTAGGCAGGGTGGGAAGAAAGTTCATATACGTGTTTTCGGCGCAGGCTAAATATTCAAGCGCGGGAGGCAGACTGGGTAGGGCCGTTAAAGTATTCTGAACTACTGACTGAACTATATATTGGTTGCTGGAGCAGTCTAAATATTTCAACGTCGAAGGTAAGGGTGATAGGGTGTCCACTATCTGGTTAAAACTACAGTCAAGATATATCAGAGAATCCGGCAATGGCGGAAGGAATGATAGCAGGTTCTGGCTGCAATAGAGATAGCGCAGGCTTTTGAAATACTGGACACCCGTCAGGTCACTGATATTTGAATAAGTACAATTCATAAGAGTATCACTCAAAACTAAACTGCATGTAGTGTCCAATGACCATACACCAGTACCACTGTTATAGCTTAAACAGCTATATAGGCCAGCAGTATTCTCTAGCCAGTAGGCAAAATTGGCATCAGGTATCGGGGCATATTGAGCTTTGGCTGTAGATAAGGTGATACAGAGGCTGCATATGAGCAAGATGCGTGATATAGTAGATGGCATTTTCATGGTGTAAATTTGATCATTAAAGATATAAGATATTGATAGATTTATGCTATCATGAAATGAGGAAAAGCGTAATTTGACAATTTTAATTCGCTATATTTGTATTCGGTAATTAATTAAAGCAAATTAAATATCAATTATGCATATTTTAATTTAAAATGATAAATCCATCTATATGCAATAGATTGATTGTAGGAGTTTTGGCTTTTTTCAAAAAAGGGGGGTTAAGATGGTAAAAAAGGAAAATTTCTAATACATAACTGTAAAAATGTGCATACGGAGTTTAGCCCTATTTAACTGTCTCAAAAAGGATATAATGACCGACAATAGGTTATTATATTGCATGAGGCGGAGAACAATTTTTAGTTTTTTTGCGTAGATATAAGATTAGATTTGTATAGAATGATAAGAGTTTTGATTTTTATGATGCTGGTGTGTAGCCTGGGGACATCAGCACAGGATACGATCATCGGCCCGCCACCGCCTAATATAGGGCATGCACCTGACTCGATACATCCTCATGCCATGACCTACCGCAGTAAGCAGATCCTGGCAAATGCTGCATGGGTCCATGATGCGCAGAAGGACTCACTGATAGTGGTGTTTCAGGACCATAAGATATTCTCCAATATGTCCATGCGCCCCGACCTCTGGCACCTGACCGATGTGAGCAAAAAGGTACGCTACTCAGCACTGACCAGCAAAAAGACATTTAAGGCCGAAAAGGTCAATACGGATACTACTTATTTCAAATATACCTATGTCAGGCTGACCGATACCCTGATGTGGAACGGCTACGTGGGCTATAGACACAAGTTTACGATGAAAGATAATTTCACCGGCACGACCTATACTGTAGTGCTGTATGAGTGTCCTGATATCAAGATCGATCCTGAGTTTTCTAAATTCTATTTCAGTGAGGTGTTTTTTATGAAGGTCCCGCTACGGATCAATGGCGGCATTATCAAAGCTGTGGCAGAGCAGCGGATCGACAATAAGCCGGTAATGCGGGCTGAACTGATCTTGATGCGGTTTGACGATGATGCCAGCTGGAAAGGAGTGACCTTTGAGACCCCTATGGACAAAGGCTACACCTATATGCTGCCCGACGGCACCAAAAAGGAAAGGGAATATGCAAAAGAGCTGATAGAGGACCTGACCGGGCGCAAGGACTATCCGACGATACCTTTCAGGGAGGATTTTGAGCATGAGTAGGGTAGGGACGTGGGGCGTGTGGCGAGGGACGGGGGAAATACAAATAAGGGGTTTCCTGATTCCCCGATTTCCTTTAGTTTGTATTTCTAATTTTTATTTGATTATTTTTGCCTGACAAATTTTAAAACAAAAACAAACCGCATTTGATACCAAATCAGCGCCCTTACGGGGGCAATAGGGGCAGGGCCCCAAGACGTGAGCTCGAACACCGCATCAATGAGCTCATCAGAGTACCCGAAGTAAGATTAGTAGGAGACAACATGGAGCCGGGAGTCTACCCGACCCGCGAAGCCCTCGAAAGGGCTCAGGAATTGGGAATGGACCTGGTGGAAATATCGCCAAATGCGGTACCACCTGTCTGCAGGATCACGGACTACAATAAGTTCCTCTACGAAAAGAAAAAGAAAGAAAAAGAGATAAAAGCCCACTCAAAGAAAGTGGAGATAAAAGAAATACGCTTTACTGCCAATACAGATGAGCATGATGTTGAGTTTAAAGCCAAGCATGCGGAGAATTTTCTGCAGGATGGCAATAAGGTCAAGGCCACACTGATGTTCAGGGGCCGTGCTATTGTCTTCAAAGAAAGGGGAGAACTGCTTTTGCTTCAGTTTGCCAAGAGGTTGGAGGAGGTCGCATCAGTAGAGCAGCTTCCGACTCTGGAAGGCAAAAGGATGATGATGACCCTGACACCAAAGGGAAAAAAGAAATAAGGACGCCAACTTTTATTAATTAAGCGGGCATTTTATATATTTGCCGTCCGATTTTACCGTTTCGGTAGCTCAGCTGGTAGAGCAATTGACTCTTAATCAATGGGTCCGGAGTTCGATCCTCCGCCGGAACACTTTAAGCCCCTTGATAATCAATCAGATTTCAGGGGCTTATTTTTTGTTAGCTATGAAGTGAATGAGCGGGATGCTACTCTCAAGTATTTGGCCCTACTTGCCCCATCTGTTGATCTCTTTGGTTATGGCCCTCGTCACCGGGGCATCATTTTTAAAATACCAGTTGATCACTTGCTGTGTAGTGGTCTTATCATCCGAATAATGGAAGAAAACTATGGATTTCACAGCCGGGTATTTTTGAGGCAGGCTATCGAGCGCATCAGTAAACCATTTACTCCGATTGCCACCGACAGACAGGCTGCCAAACTCAGTGATCATGATAGGTTTTTTGAAGTGTACAAAGTCTTTGTAATAATTTCCGAAGATCTCTTTAAAGGTCCACCATTTGCTCCATGATGCTACAGTACCATAATTCAGGGCACTGACTCCGATATAGTCCACCAGAGAGTCACCGGGATAGTATGCATCAAAGTAACCATAAGCTGGATGGGGACTCCAGACCCATATCACGTTATTTGCATTCTGTTTTTTAAATATTTCTCTGATATGCTTCCATGCCGCGATGAAATCTTTAGCAGTATTATTCTGTGGGCCCCAGGGATAGCGATATGGGTCATTCATCTCATGGCCTACTCTTAAGAATAGTGGTGAATTGGCCTTTTTAGCAGCTTCAGCCCATTTAGTGATATAGAAATCATATTTGCCATGAGCTATGTCCGCAAGGCCGCCTTTATCTCTCTCTTCCAGTTTGCGGAGCTGAGGATATTTGTCCGGATCGAAGTCTGTCAGCCATGGCTCCCAGGTGATGACAGGAGTAGAGCCGAGTTCAATAATACTTTTGACCTGGAGAGCCGGAAATTCTTCTTCAGGCTTACTCCCCCAGGCGGTATAGATATGGATAAGCGGTAATGTCGTTCTTATTGAATCCTCCAAGCCGACAATACTCTCAAAACCATCCTTTGTATTATTGTCGAACGCTCCTAAAAGAAGTGTCTTTGGATTCTTCAAAAGGGCCGGATCATTCCGATAAACCTGAAACCATTTCAGTTTATTGCTGCGCCTCTGCTCACGGCTCGCCAGGATGAGGTTTGCCTCCACCGTCTCTACCGATCCGCTCGCAAATGACAGCAGGTCGCTCAGTGGGCCTCTGGTTTTACTACCTACAGCAGAAAGCAGGAAGACAAGAAGCATTCCTATCAGCAAAGCTGTAAGCGTGGCAGAAATGCGAAACATTTTGATCCTCATAGCAGGGTATTTAGATTGTGATACTATCATAGTATATGATTTTTATGATGTCTTAATATTATTCAGGTCGATCTTACTCCACGGTTCCTCTTCAGTCAGGTTCTGAGCCTCCAGGGCTGCCAGCACACCTCCTACAGCCATGACAAATGCTATAAAAGCAAATGCCACCATACCCCATACCTTCTCAGCACTCAGCAGCAGCATACTCTCCGGCATAAAGAACCGACGATAGGTAAATACACAGAATACAGTGATGATGAATAGCAGTGACTGTATTACCAAAGGCCTTGCAAACGGGGTAAAATATCCGGTCACAGCTTTCTTAGCAGTAGGTATGTAGGGGATATCCTTATCTATGACTGACAATGAAAATCCCAAAAGGAATACGGGCCAGCAGGCAAATTTAAGAACCATGCCTCGCCAGTGTATGCCACGCTCTGTCGACGGGTCGCACATCCAGCGCTGAACATATAAGTATATAAAAATGGCAAATATGGCAACAAAAGAGCCATGCACAACAAAATCTACAAATGACATACGTGCCGGCAATACTCCGGTGAAAAAAAAGATGAATGGAAGTATAGTAAAGAAGAACTGCGTAGCACCGACGAAGTAATATGTACCAATAGAAAAATAGGATAATTTTTGCCAGAAGCTCAGCTTGCTGAATAGTCTTGGTATCTCTGCAAATGTTACTTCAAATACACCGCGTGACCATTTGAGTTGCTGTTTGCAGAATGAACCGAAATCTTCGGGCACTAAACCTCGGCTGACGATGACAGGATTGTATATCGATGTCCAACCTGCGGCATGAATGCGAATGGATGTGATAAGGTCCTCCGCGAGCCCTATGCCATGCCCACCTATACTCTCCAGTGCTTTGCGTCTGAACGTACAATTGGCACCTATCGCCACACTGCATCCCCGTCCATACAGGCTCATCTGGGTCGGGCCATAGAATGTGTATGTCTGCTCTGCGGCTCCTGCAGCCGTAAAGGAACGGTACTGATTGTAATATGCCTGAGATACCTGAACAAATCCAACTTGAGGGTCATTAAAAAAACCAAGTGTGTGATCTAAGAAATTTGGAAAAGGAATATGATCAGGGTCCAGTACGAGTATGAAATCTTCTTTTGTCAGTTTCAACGCAGCGTTTATCTTGCCTGCTTTCGCTCCGGGTATACCGACCAGCTCCAGCCAGACCGCACCATTTCTCTCTGCTACTTCTTTGAATGCAGGGTCACGTGTGTCATCGAGAAGATATGTAGTGTGTGGATACTCTATATTGCGGCAGGCGGCGAGTGTTTTCTCAAACATAGACAACGGTTCACCCGGTGAGCTAGTAGTGAATATAGCCACACTCAATCCTTGAGGTGCTTCTATAGGTAGAGGTTTATCGACCCTGAGATAGTTGATCCAGATCAGTACCAAACGTACAATGCCATACCATAGTGTCGCGCTAAGAATGATATATAGCCAGATATTGTCGATGTTATCTTCCTTAAACCACCAGTCGGCAAAAAGCAACACACTAAATATCCCACCAGCTACCAATACAAGGAGGACGAACCTATCCAGGCTTTTGGCAAAAGGAGCTTCTTTGAACTTCCAGATATTTTTATTGCTGCTTTTCATTATTTCCAAATGCTCATTTTAAAACTCAGACTAGCTGTATTGCTGGTATAAAAGTAAGTACTGCGGTATTTGTAATCTGCCTTGATGCTATATTTCTTTGCAAACTGCCATTGCACATATGCCCCCGCGTCTATAGGTATAAAATTCTCGCGCGAATAGCCGCTCGCGATATAAAGTTCACTTGACGAATTTTTATTGAGATACAGATATGGATTTTGTGTATAAGCGTAAAATCCTATACTGCCCGACAGGCCGATTTCCAGAGAGCGGATCGGATTAAGTTTTAGCAGGATCAATGCAGAATGGATCTGCTGGCCGGAAGGTGTAAAATAAGGATCGTATATACCGGTGATCGTTGGGGCGGTTGCGAAATTCTTAATAATAGTATCTAAAGGCCTGGAAGATGAGTAATCGTTTTTTTTTGAATCGCTGAAGCTGTATCCATATCCGAAGCTCAGGCGAACAAAAGAAAACCGGATAGGTGGTGCAAATACATAGCCATAAAGTGTATAGACATAATTGCTGCCGGCAAAGCAATTAAGATCAAATCCCAACTTGCCATTGATAAAATTCTGATCGGTCCATCCTATGGTCGAAACGAAATGCCCTGTAGTTAGAGCTGTATCAATACTGCTGTATGTATACAGGTAAGGTTTGTACTCGGCCAGGGCGTCTATGACGAGGTATTTGACAAAGGTCTTTTGCAGATATAGATCCCCGGTCCAGTTCACTTTATTTTTGTAGGGAAATTTATCAATGCCAATATCTGCCCTGACCAGTAAGCCAATTTTTTTAAAGGAAGAAGTATTGCCTATAGTAGCCATCTGTGCATCGGTGATATTATTTCCCCGTATGAAAACAGGACTGGATACACCTATCTGCAGCGATGAATTCGGGTGAAGATATACACCGGCCTCTATAGATGGCGTGACTGTTTTAATAGGCTGATTGTCGGTGGAGAAAGCTGCCCCGATTTTGATCCATGGTGAGCGGGCCGTCATTATATCATCATATAGCTGTCTGGCTGTCTTGCTCTGTGTATTGCTATCTATCGCGATTTTTACTTCTTTCTTTGCACGATCATAGTCTCCGTTGTAATATGATATCCTGGCTCGCATCTGTAGCTGGTCTGAATATGTTTTACCTCTCTTCTCAAGATTCTTTAAGACTTTGTCCGCTTTCTTCCAGTCACCCATATCGAGCAGGGCATGCGCATAGTCTAATGTGAGGTAATCTTTATCCGGCTGCAAACGGACCGCCTGCTCATAGAGTTTTTGGGATAGGTGGAAATGTCTCATCCAAAATTCTGTCTGGGCATATAGCCATAGTGCGTTGATGTCTTTGGGGTAGTGAGCGCAATATGCCTTTAGGATAGATGTAGCTTTTTTATATTTCCCCTTATCTCGGAGCTGCTTTGCGATCTGCAGCGTATCGGGTCTGGCCTGTGCAGATACATATCCTACCCCGATCAGGATAAAAAATGAGAATAAAAGATTTTTTGGTGACAGCATTAATTGGATCTTGGGTGTTTCAAAGATGCAGAGAGGTCAAAGCAGTGTAAGCAATTTATCCTGACTGAATTTTCCGGACTCATTGGAGACGATAAGCCTGTATGTATAAGTACCCGGTGATAAAGCAATCTCATTATTTACCTTATACAAAGGTACTCTCTGAACACCTGCCTCAAACTGCTCATTGATGAGCGTCATGATCTTTTTGCCGGAAGCATCCGATATATCTATCCGAACCTGTGACTCATTCATCAAAGAAAAATATATGATGGTTATCGTTCTGAATGGATTTGGATAATTGTCATATAATTTGAATTGGCCGCTGGTCCCAGACTCTGAGCTATCTGTGTATCGCAAAGGTCTTGCCTTTCCGAAAGGAAGAAGTGACCAAATCACCATAAGGCCTGTCTTTTGTAGGATCCCTTTATTTTTCATATCGTGATATTTACTCTAAATAAATATATAACGTAAATATCCATCGATTATGAGCATTATTCGGAAAGTTGAGGCGAAGCAATGGATTTCCGCGGAGAAGTGCTATTGCCCTTTGAGCATACGCCGCAAATTCTCCTCATAACTGGCGCCGATAGGGATCTCTACTCCCGATATGACTATCGATTTATTTCTGACACTGCCTATTCTGCTGAAAGAAATAATATAGGAGCGATGCACTCTTATGAAGTCATTGGCCGGCAGTTTGTCAAGGATCGATTTCATCGTCATACGTGCCACGACCATCTTTTGATTGTATATATGGATCTTGAGATAATCATCTAGCCCTTCTATAAAAAGAATATCGGCAATGGGGATCTTGATAAGGCTGTAATCCGCACGGACAAATAGAAACTGCGGAATGGTACCCAGGCTCGGATGCTGAAACTGGTAAAAATCGTTGGCTTTATTCACAGCTTGTACGAATCGCTCAAGCGTAAATGGCTTAAGCAGGAAGTCAACTGCATTGAGATTAAACCCCTCCACCGCATGCTCACTATGGGCGGTGGTGAAGATCGCCATGGTGTCCTGCCGGACTTCTTTATACAGATCAATACCACTCAGAGACGGCATATTAATATCCAGAAAGAGCAGGTCTACCGGAAACTTAGCCAGATACTTTAGCGCATCTCTGGGAGAAGTAAAGGTCTTTTGCAGTTCTATGAAATTCACCTCGGTGCAAAAACTTTCAATGACCTTTAATGCAGGAGGTTCATCATCTATGGCGATAGCTTTTATCATTTGAGATTTAAATATAGTGTTACTTTAAAAGTGTTGTCCATATCTTCTATAGTTAATCTGTGTCGGGTAGGGTATAATAACTCCAGCCTTTTTTTTGTGTTTTTGATCCCCACTCCTGTTTTGAATTCATCAGGCACTCTGTGTACCTTATTATTCATGACACTGAGATGCAGGTCATCGTCCTTTATGACTATGGATATGGATATATCAGAATCCTCTTCGGCATTTACGCCGTACTTGAATGCATTCTCAATAAAAGGAATAAGCATTAGCGGAACAATTTTTTTGCCTGTAAATATGCCATTGGTCTGATAAGTGATCTTTGCTGTATTGCCCAGACGTATCTTTTGAAGGTCGATATAGTTTGAGATATAAGTGATTTCCTTGTCCAGGTCTACCAGATCACTGCCTGATTCGGTGGTCGTATACCTCATCATTCCGGATAGTTTGACTATGGCTGTAGCAGTGTTTCGCGACTTTTCTTCGATGGCCAGCGAATAGATACTATTCAGTGTATTAAAAAGAAAATGAGGATTGATCTGCGACTGCAGATAGGACAGTTGTACCTCGGTTTTTTCCTTTTCAGTCCTTTTCAGCTGACTATTAATCTTTAATGTCATTGATACAAAAAGCACAATGATGAAGAGAAAGAAATTGTCACTGATATGCGGCAAAAAGAAAGGCCGTTGAAAATGGCTTTGCTGTACATCTACCATAAAAGGCGGGGCTGCACCCGGAGGCAGTGTGGTAGTTTGAGGCAGGTCAAAGGCTCCCGCGGGTAGTATCAACTCAGGGGTATAAGTGATAATAAAAAAACTAATGATACATGCACCGAAATAGAGGATATATCTTTTGCTGAAATATAGCTTCGGTATAAGAACAAAGAAGTTCAGATAAAAAAAACCGATGAACAGGATGTATAAAGCCAGCTTATGAAAGGCGTATGAATCAAACTGAAACCAATAGATCGGCTGGTCAGGTGCAAACAGGATAGGCAGTGCCAGAAAACCCAGGCAGCATATCAGGTGAATTACTATTTGCAAAAACTTGTTTTTCATTGGACTAAATTTATACTTAAAATGTATAAAGATTTAATCCAAAAAATAAAAATGAGGTAATCCCATTAAATGTGTCGGTATAGAAAGTTTAGCTTTTAATAAAGTCAGATGGTTCCTCTTATGATAGCATCATATTTTGCCCAGTACGATCATCTGGTCGAGAGTAGGTCTCGCACTGCCGCCCTTGGGCTCTATTGTGATGGCGAAGGCCTGCGGCTCAGATACATCTTTCATGCGAAGCAGTAGAGATTCTTGTTTTTCATTAGGCAGCATACCCAGGTCGACAGGTTTGCCATCTACTATGGCCCATAGCTGATACTGTTTAGATTCTGCCAGAGGAGGCAGTCCTGACATATTGATATAGGTCTGCTTGCGTTCTTTATCCCAATATATCAGGGCCCTTGATGCGGGTGAAAGTGGTAGCCCTGCCAGAGCTACTCTAACATTCGATGGACTGGATATGATCGTGAGATCATCAGTGATATTATTGATCTGCTTAGTGAGGTGAATGTTATTGTCGGCCAGCACATTATTTTTTGTCCTCAGGTCTGCCAGCTCGCCATTCACATTTTTATAGCTGTTGTAGAAATATATATTCCCGCCAAGGCTTATGATAAATAAAGCAACTGATGCTGCAGCCAGCCAGCGGTAGTTATTAGAAGTGTACATTGGTACTACCTTAGTTTCTTTAGTATCGCTGAGTTCTAGTTGGTCAAGTATTTTGCTTCTTAGCTCAGGTGCAGGGTTTTTACGGTGAGCCGATGCATAGCCATCCACCGAATCCTGTATAGCGCCCAGTTCGGCCTTTACTTCGGGATGCTGTGCGCACATAGATTCCACCTCTCTTCGTTCAGCCTCTGTGAGCTGATCGAAGACATAGAGTTCCAGTACTCCTGATGATATGTATTCCCTGATATCCACTTCTTACTTTACAAATATTTTGCGCAAATTCATCGTCGCACTTCTTAGCCTGGTCTTGACCGTACCCAAAGGAATATTGAACTCCTCAGCTATTTCTGATTGAGTATATCCTTTGAAATACATCAGGTCTATCAAAAATCTTTCGTTGGGGTCCAGTTTCTCTACTAACTCAACCAAACCTATGTGCTCCGGTTTTATATCATCTGACTTCAACCGTTCTAATTGATTTACGTTTTTTTCTGTGCTCTGGTTTTTCTGAGCGTTATTAAAAGCTTTGGATCGTGTCTTGTCTATCGCCTGGTTTCGACAGATATTGAGCATCCATGTGAAGAGCTTTCCTTTTGATGCATCATAGTCATTTATGGCCTTCCATATTTTCACAAAAGCATCCTGCAGCACATCGTTGGCTGTTTCCTCATCTGTCACTATGCGATTTATCACGCCATACAGTGCACCGCTGTAGTTGTCATACAGGTATTCGTAGGCCGAACGCTCATTGTTTCTGAGCTGCTCTACCAGTAATGATTCTGATATTTGATTCTGACCGGGCAAATGTGTGTATGATTGATGTATGTGAATATAGAAAAAATAACGACTTACAATAACAACTTGCAAAACAAGTCTCGCAAAAGTCCAATGCAAAGCAATAGTAGCGATCAAAATCGAAAAGGGGTAAACCACTCGGCGACGATACCACACTTTGTCTCCAAACCAATAGATCAGGCTAAAGTACATGAAGGCTATGACGGTGATCTGTCCAAGTTCTACCCCTACATTAAATGATAGCAAGGAAGTATAGAACGCATTTCTTGGAAGCCCCAATTCATTCAATGCAGAAGCAAAGCCCACCCCATGCACAAGCCCAAATCAAAAAACTATAACAACACGCCAGGGTTTTTAATTCACTCATGACCGATTTCCTATGGCTATAAAGACAATCGAAAGTGCTATGATCGGCACCACAATATTCGGTGGCACTATAATGATCCCTTTCATACCAAATGGAATGAGGCGCAATTTGCTACGGCGACAGAGTTGCGTGGTGAGATGCAGCCTGTCACACAGCTTTGCTACACTGTAGGTACGCCTGTGGCAATTAAGTTTGGTGTGAGTTATTTCTTCAGATAGTATAAGGTGAAATTATGCGCATTGTTTTCTTTTTTCTGCTATCATCTTTCAGCACGCTCGTATATGGTCAGTTTGCGATTCTGCCATACAATATAGCGAGGGATAGCCTGACACATATTTCCGTTTTTCATTCCGGCAATACTGAAAAGGTCAGGCTCAGCAGTCAGCCGTGTTCGGATACACTTTCGGTCATTTATCCTGACATCAGGATAAAAAGCGAAATAGTAGATCATAAATGCCTGACCGGGGAGATGCTGGTAAGAGAATATTACAATTATAGTATAATGATAGGCTATATCGAATTTGCCGAACCGGATATGAAGCGGAGCTATATTTTTATCCAAATAGCAATGTTTTTTTGAAAAAATGTTATGATAGCGGTCAGATGATCCATATGAATGATAAAGTAAGGACGTATATCATGAAAACCGAGTATCCTAATTCGTTGTCAATCAATATCACATTGCCTTCTTTTAACACGTAGGTTATTATAAAATATGTGATTGATTTAATGTGTATAAAAAACCCCAGATATTCACACACTGGCAGCACATACCATACAACCATTTAGGTGGTATCACACATCTTATTATTATAGCAAGCGTAGATTTTTTTACTATTAAATAGTATATTGGTGGCCTCTATGTTAAGGTTCAAGTACCATTTAGTGACTTTAAACTGAAGAGCGGTTCTGCAAAATATTGGGATCCTTTATGGATATTGGTACAAGTATTTTAATAAAAATAGAGAAACCCTGATGGATTGAAGATAATTACATAAGATAAAATATGAGACAACCCTTTTACTTTCTAGCCCTTTTTGTTTTTATGTGTTTGACGACTGCCCTGGTCGCGCAGCCGGCAAACGATGATTGTGCAAATGCAAGTCCTGTATCAATACCAACCAGCGGAAGCACATGCGTGACCGGCACTACTGTGGGAGCAACACCTACCAACTGGACGGGAGCAGTTTGCGGGCAAACTAACTGGACCGATGTATGGTACACTTTCGTTTCAACAGGATCATATACAGTAGTGAGTGTAGCGCCTACCGGCACACCGGCAGCTCAGCAGCTGGGTATCGCCGTTTATACAGGTACCTGTACCAACCTTACTTTGAGTGGTCCATCCTGTGCTGTATCTACCACCAATAATGGTACCGATACCATCCTGCCGATAGCACCTGTCGGGACAATATATTATGTGGAGGTAGCCTCATTTGGCGCAGCGGGCGGTTTTGATCTTTGTGTCAGCTCTACTGATCCACCTCCGGCACCGGGCAATAGCTGTGCCACAGCCAGCAAGTTATGTACTGAAGCACCTTTTGCCCTGGCATCTGTCCCTACGGGCGGTACCGGCTTTAAGCCAAAATGTTTCACCTTCGCACCCAATGCTGGTCAATGGTACCAATTTACCGTGGGAGTTACTGGTTCATTATCATGGCTTTGTACACCAACTACACAGCCAAGTTTTCCGGGAGCAGGCGATGGCATTGAACTAGACTGGGCCATTTATGATATTACTACTAGTTGCCCCACTACCGGCAACCAAAATACCCAATTAGTATCCTGTAATTATAACTATGAAGGGTCAAACTCCGATCCTGTGGGTATGCAAGGCACTTCAACAACTATTCCATGCACTGCTCCCTGGCCAGGTACCGCAGCGGGAGAAATATGTCCGCCTATTACAGTGACAGCAGGGCAGACATATGCTATTTTTATCAATAACTTCTCATCCCCTGAAGCAACGGGTTGGAATTTTAATTTTAATGGTAGCACTTTTCTCATGGCTCCTGTCGATACTTTTGCTTTGACCCCGGATACTATATGTGGTAATTCAGGAACAGTCACACTGAATAATCTTAGCGCCGGGGCAATATGGCAACAATGGAATTTTGGTGATGGTAATACCTCTCTGGCTGTTGCTCCTCCCGCCCATACTTATTCGTCTCCGGGCACATATTTTATAACATTAAAGGATTCGACTCAGACAGGATGTATAGCTGTAGCCAGCAAATCGGTCCTGATCACCCCCAATCCTACTGTAACTATAAACAATGATACGATCTGTGCCGGTGCGAACGGGAGTATCAAAGCAATTCCTTCTGTACCTGGCGGGACCTATGCCTGGAGTACGGGAGCAACTAAAGACTCTATAATTAAATCTCCAGCGACTACGACTACTTATACCCTGACCTACACTTCGCCCACAGGTTGCACCGTGACGGCCACTGGTAAGATAGTAGTCAACCCCCTTCCCACTCCGACGGTCAACAGCCCATCAGTGTGTGCAGGCGTAAATGCAACGCTCACAGCAACAGGCGGTACCAGCTATGTATGGAGCACGGGAGCCACGACCACCAGTATCACGACCGGCACAGCAGGCAACTATACGGTCACTGCTACTAATGCCGGCGGATGTACGGCCACGGCGAGCGGCACGGTCACGGTCAATGCCCTGCCCACCCCCACGGTCAATAGCCCGGCAGTTTGTTCGGGCATAAATGCTACGCTTACTGCTACGGGGGGTGCTACCTATTTGTGGAGCACCGGAGCTACTACTGCGACCATCACTACCGGCACGGCCGGTAACTATACCGTCACCGCTACTAGTGCGGCAGGCTGTACTGCTACAGCCAGCGGCACGGTCACGGTCAATGCCACGCCCACTCCTGCTGTAAATAACGCAGGTGTTTGCTCTGGTACAAATGCTACTCTTACTGCTACGGGAGGTAACACTTATCACTGGAGTACCGGAGCTACTACCGCGACCATCACGACCGGTACGGCCGGCAACTATACTGTCACAGCTACCAGCCTGGCAGGATGTACAGCCACGGCTAGCGGTACAGTGACTGTTGGCGCCCTGCCTACACCTACGGTCAACAGCCCGGCAGTGTGTGCGGGCAATACAGCCACCCTGACAGCTACAGGAGGCACCAGCTATGTATGGAGCACCGGAGCCACCACCGCGACCATCACGACCGGCACAGCAGGTAACTATACGGTCACAGCTACTAATGCAGCAACATGTACTGCCACAGCGAGCGGCACGGTCACGATCAATGCCTTGCCAACCCCCACGGTCAATAGCCCGGCAGTTTGTGCAGGTACTAATGCAACTCTTACAGCTACCGGAGGTTCTAGCTATGTATGGAGCACAGGTGCTACCACCGCCACTATCACAACCGGCACAGCAGGGATATATACGGTCACAGCTACCAATGCCTCGGGGTGTACTGCTACAGCTAGCGGCACGGTCACGGTCAATGCCTTGCCAACACCTACTGTAAATAATGCAGCGGTCTGCTCGGGCAATAATGCAACACTTACAGCAACGGGAGGAAACACTTACCTCTGGAGCACCGGAGCAACTACCGCGACCATCACGACCGGAACTGCCGGCAACTATACCGTCACTGCCACCAGCGCAGCCGGAGGATGTACGGCCACGGCGAGCGGAGTGGTGACTGTTGGTGCATTGCCGACACCTACAGTGAATAGTGTCGCTGTATGTGCGGGCAATACAGCCACCCTGACAGCTACCGGAGGCACCAGTTATGTATGGAGCACCGGAGCCACCACCACGACCATCACGACCGGCACAGCCGGCAACTATACGGTCACTGCTACTAATGCGGCAACATGTACTGCTACTGCCAGTGGCACGGTCACAGTCAATGCCCTGCCAACTCCGACGGTCAATAACGTAACGGTATGTGCGGGCACAAATGCAACACTGACGGCCACCGGAGGCACAAGCTACCAGTGGAGCACAGGCGCTACCACTGCCAGTATCACGACAGGCACTGCCGGCAACTATACGGTCACAGCCACTAATGCCGCAGGATGTACAGCCACAGCCAGTGGCACAATTACTGTCAATCCATTACCGACACCAACTGTAACAAGTGCCGCTGCATGTGCGGGCAATACCGCTACGATCACCGCCAGCGGCGGACTGAGCTATCTCTGGAGTACAGGTGCTACAACAACCAGCATCACTACAGCCACAGCAGGCAATTATACCGTCACAGCTACCGATGTCAATACATGCTCGGCCACAGCCAGCGGCACGATCACGATCAATCCATTACCAACACCGACGGTCAATAATGCCACTGTATGTACAGGCAATCCTGCCACCCTTACTGCTACAGGGGGAACAAGTTATCTTTGGAGCACCGGAGCTACTACTCCGAGTATCAGTGCTGCAACCACCGGAATATATACTGTCACTGCGACAAGTGCTGCAGGATGTACAGCATCAGTGACAAGTAATGTCACAATAGGCGCTCCGCCCACACCGACGGTCAATAATGCCACAATATGTGCAGGCAATACTGCAACGCTGACAGCCACAGGGGGGGTAAGTTATCTCTGGAGCACAGGAGCTACTACAACAAGTATCACCACCGGCACGGCAGGCAATTATACGGTCACCGCAACTAATGCCGGTGGATGTACAGCTACCGCCTCAGGCACCGTCACCGTCAATCCATTACCGACACCGACTGTGACAAGTGCAGCTGCATGTGCGGGCAATACCGCGACTATCACGGCCAGCGGAGGACTGAGCTATCTATGGAGCACAGGTGCTACAACCACCAGTATCACGACGGGCACTGCCGGCATTTATACCGTCACTGCTACCGATGTCAATACCTGCTCTGCCACTGCCAGTGGTACGATCACGATCAATCCATTACCAACACCTACGGTCAATAATGCCACCGTATGCGCAGGCAATCCTGCTACCCTTACCGCTACGGGAGGCAGCAGCTATCTATGGAGCACCGGAGCTGCTACTACCAGCATCACTACGGGTACAGCCGGCATTTATACGGTCACAGCTTCGGATATCAATAGCTGTTCTGCTACTGCCAGTGGCACTATCACAGTCAATGCCCTTCCGACCCCTACGGTCAATAATGCGACAGTATGTGCAGGCACCAATGCCACCCTCACGGCCACAGGAGGCACCGGCTACCAGTGGAGCACAGGGGCTGTCACCGCGACTATCACTACCGGCACGGCAGGCATCTATACCGTCACGGCTACTAATGCCGCCGGATGTACAGCCACCGCCTCAGGCACGGTCACTGTCAATCCATTACCGACACCGGGCGTGACAAGTGCAGCTGCATGTGCGGGCAATACCGCGACTATCACGGCCAGCGGAGGACTGAGCTATCTATGGAGCACAGGTGCTACAACCACCAGTATCACGACGGGCACAGCCGGCATTTATACCGTCACAGCTACCGATGTCAATACATGCTCTGCCACTGCCTCAGGTACGATCACGATCAATCCATTACCAACACCTACGGTCAATAATGCCACCGTATGCGCGGGCAATACCGCTACCCTAACCGCTACGGGAGGCAGCAGCTATCTATGGAGCACCGGAGCTGCTACTACCAGCATCACTACGGGTACAGCCGGTATATATACGGTCACAGCTTCGGATATCAATAGCTGTTCTGCTACCGCCTCAGGCACGGTCACGGTCAATCCATTACCTACACCAAGTGCGACCAGTGCCACTGTCTGCTCGGGAGATAATGCAACCCTGACCGCATCCGGCGGAGTAGGCTACCTGTGGAGCACAGGCGATGTCACCCCAAGTATCACCACTGCTACGGCAGGCATTTATACCGTCACAGCTACCGATATCAACGGCTGTACTGCCACTGCCACGGGTACGGTCCAGCTCAATCCATTGCCCACGCCTACAGCGACCAGTGCTACGGTATGTGCAGGCAATAGCGGCACACTGACCGCATCGGGAGGCGTCAGCTATCTGTGGAGCACAGGAGATGTCACAGCAGGCATCAGCGTCAGCACAGCAGGCATTTACACCGTCACGGCCACGGACGGCAACGGCTGCTCGGCCACTGCCTCCGGCACACTCACCGTCAACCCATTACCGACACCAGGTGTCAACAATCCCGCAGTCTGTACAGGCAATAATGCCACGCTCACCGCTACGGGAGGAGTGAGCTACCAGTGGAGCACAGGTGACCTCACACAGAGCATCACGACCGCCACTGCCGGCACCTATACCGTGACCGCTACCGATGCCAACGGCTGCTCGGCCACTGCCTCGGGCACGGTCACGCTCAACCCGCTGCCTGTGGTATCGGTCAATACCACTCCTGCTGTTTGTACTACAGCCAGCGGTACGGCTATTGCTATCGTCAGTTCAGGTACACCCGGCTATGGCTATGCATGGAGCGCTCAGGCAGGTACAGATGATACCCTGTCAGGGCTCACAGCAGGCACTTATACGGTGCTTGTGACAGATGTCAACGGATGTACGGCCACAGCCGCAGGTATCGTATCCCAGCTCTCGCCCGGTATCACCGTCAACGAGACCAGCCAGCATGATCTGAGCTGTAATAATGACGCCTCCGGTGCCATCTATATCAGCGCTACTGACATCGCGGGCCCCGGGCCATTCAACTTCACTTATAACTGGGGAAGTTCAAGCAGTCAGGACCTGACCGGTGTACAGGCCGGCAGCTATAGCGTGACAGTCACCGACCAGTTCGGATGCTCAGGTACGGCCAGCTATACGCTCACACAGCCGACACCGCTCACAGGCAGCACCACCTCGGTCAACCCGGCTTGCTTCGGACAGTCAAACGGCAGCGCTACCCTGACACCTTCGGGAGGTAGTCCTAATTACACTTATGCATGGAGCACTACTCCTGTTCAGACCACTGCACAGGCCACGGGCCTTCCGGCAGGTACCTATACCATAGTCCTGACAGATGACAGCCTCTGCCAGGCCACTTTCACCGTCACCCTGACAGAGCCTCAGCAGATCACTTTCGGCGATTCCACTATCACTAATCCGAGCTGTTTTGCTGCCGGTAACGGGTCGGCACAGGTAGCCCCTCAGAACGGCATCGGCAGCTATACCTATCTATGGAGCACCAATCCTGCCCAGATGGCCAACCCTGCCACAGGCCTTGCCTCTGGCAGCTATATCGTCACCGTGTCAGACAATAACCTCTGCACGGCCTCGACCACCGTCACGCTCACTGCGCCATCACAGGTCAGTGTCGCTGCTGTCTCCACCAATGTCAGCTGTGCAGGATATAACAATGGTACAGCTACAGCTACAGCCACCGGCGGCACGCCACCATATAGCTATATCTGGAACGATCAGGACAGCACAGCCGGTATCTCCGGCCTGCCGGCCAGCACCTACAGCGTCACAGCCACAGATGCCAACGGATGCACGGCTAACAACTCCACCACCCTCACAGCACCCGTTGCCATAAGCGAGAGCCTCACATCGGTGCGTACCAATTGCCCTAACACAGATGACGGCTCCATCACCGCTATGGCGAGCGGAGGCACAGGCACACTCAGCTATACCCTGGACAGCGGCACTACCGCCATCCAGTCAGGCAATACCACAGGCAGCTTCACTAATATAGGCTACGGCCTGTATACCGTGGTGGTCACAGATGCCAACGGATGCCAGGTATCTGACACCATCACCGTACCGAGGGCTCCGTTCAACTACTATACCGACACAGCCACCGGCACCTCCTGCTATGGCAGCCAGTATACCGATGGTACTATACACCTGCAGGGATACAGCATCCCTAACGGGCCATTCAACTACTCTATAGACGGGGGTAAGACCTTCCAGTCTACCGCTGACTTCTTTAACCTGGCTGCGGGCACATACACCATCATCGCTCAGGATGCCTACGGCTGTGATACCTCTTTCAGCATCGTGGTGCCTGAGCCCCTGCCTGCCACCGTGCAGATACTGCCCGGCGACAGCACTATCACGGCAGGCACTACCCTGCAGCTTTATACCAGCTTCGGGCCATACAGCATCGACAGTATCCGCAGCTACAGCTGGTCACCGGGTACAGGCCTGAGCTGTATAGACTGCTCCGGCCCTCAGGTGAGCCCATACAGCAATGTGAGCACCTATACCGTCCTGGTCACCTACAATCAGGGATGTACCGCCTCAGCCTCCGTACAGATCACTGTCAACGGCGAGCCTCCGGTATATGTGCCGAACGCCTTCACACCAAACGGTGATGGCGTCAACGATGTATGGTATGTATACGGCACAGGTATCAAGGACATGAAGGCCATGATATTTGACAGATGGGGCGAGAAAGTATTTGAGTCTGATGACCAGTCCATAGGATGGGACGGGACCTTCAGAGGACAGATGCAGTCTCCTGATGTATATATCTATCTGGTCAATATCGTCTACCTCGACGGTACTACGACCTCTAAGCAGGGTAGTGTCACCCTCATCAGATAAAAAGCACGATCCTCACCAAATACTAAAGCCCGATAGTTATTTCTGTCGGGCTTTTTGTTCGATTAAATACCCTTTGACTCTTTAGATTTCCCTGAATTCCAAAAATACTGGCCCTTTATTTTTGTAATACAAAGGATTCGGCTATATTTGCAGTCCCAAAAAAAGTAACAATGCCAAAAATGAAGACAAACTCCGGGGCCAAGAAACGTTTCAAGGTTACCGGGTCTGGAAAAATAAAGAGAGGTAAAGCTTTTCACCGCCACTTATTGGGCAGAAAGGCTACCGGAAGGAAGAAAGAACTGTCTAAAGCGACTGTCGTTCACCCTTCTGATGAAGCACGTATCAAGCTGCTTCTCAACTAATTTATTAGCAAAAACAACAAAAACAGCATAACATGCCACGTTCAAGCAATTCGGTAGCTAGCCGCAAAAGGAGGAAAAAAGTATTAGACAAAGCGAAAGGATATTTCCTCAGCAGAAGTAAAGTATATACTGTAGCCAAAAACGCCGTTGAAAAAGCAGGGTCATATGCCTACATCGGCCGTAAACAAAAGAAAAGAGAATATCGCAGCCTTTGGATAGCACGTATCAACGCTGCTGTGAGAGAAGAAGGCCTGAGCTATTCAAGATTTATAGAAAAATTAACAAAAGCGGGAATCAATCTGAATCGCAAGGTTTTAGCTGATCTTGCACTAAATAATCCGATAGCTTTTAAAGAAATAGTTGCTAAAGTAAAATAACGTACCTATATTTGTACTACGTTTTCATAGGTTCAAAAGTGGTCATCTCGAAAGGGGTGGCCATTTTTGTTTTCAGTACTTTCTAAAAACATGTCAATACATCTCTCGCAGATTTCGCGGATGTACGCAGAAATAATTTTATCTGCGTCAATCTCCGCAATCTGCGGGAATAACATCTTTCAGTAAATCTGTATCTTGCTGCCTGATGAACTCACACGAAACTTTCATGTCGCGCTGTCTTGAGCTGGCTGTTTTGGCCATAGGCCATGTATCGCCCAATCCCATGGTAGGAGCGGTGCTCGTGCATGACGGCATCATCATCGGTGAAGGCTATCACGAACAGTACGGCAAAGCTCATGCGGAGGTCAACTGTATCAATAATGTCAAAGAACAGGATAAACATCATATAGCAGGCTCAACACTGTACGTGAGCCTGGAGCCTTGTGCTCATCACGGCAAAACTCCACCTTGTGCCGATCTCATCATAGTAAATAACATCGAACGTGTAGTGGTCGGTAGTCATGATCCTAATACACTCGTAGCAGGAAAAGGGATCATGAAACTCCGCGATGCAGGTGTCGAGGTTATAGAACATGTTCTGCAGCGCGAATGCGATTTTCTCAATCGCAGGTTCATCGCTTATCATACACATCAGCGGCCATATATTATACTCAAGTGGGCTCAGTCGGATGATGGCTTCTTCGCGCCTGATGACGACAGGCAGTTATGGCTCAGCAATGAATACTCCCGCAAGCTCAGTCATCGCTGGCGTACCGAAGAAGATGCTATACTCGTCGGTACTAAGACCGCTCTCATAGATGATCCGCAACTCACTGCCCGCCTTTGGGATGGGCGCAACCCAGTCAGGATATTGATAGACCTTGATCTTAAAGTACCTCCAGAGAGTAAGATATTCGATGATGAGGCACTCACTATGGTCTATAACTCAGTCAAAGAAGGCCTCGAATATGGCACTGTGTATATCAAGGTAACCAACGATAAGACATTGCCACAGCAGATCGCATCAGACCTGTATCGACGCCATATACAGAGTGTGATCATCGAGGGTGGTGCATATACGCTTACACAGTTCATAGTGGAGGGTCTATGGGATGAAGCGCGGATCTTCACATCGCCGACTATGCTGGTATCCGGCATCAAAGCACCACAGATAGAAGGCACACAGCACAGCGAAGAGAAAATACTCGACGACACACTCACCATCACATTACGCAGTGGCTTATGATATACCTCGTACTCTGTGTCATCTGCTCCAGCCTTCTGGTCTTTATGTTTCGGGTGTTTGACCACTATCGCATAGAGGCATATCCCGCTATTGTCTTCAACTATCTGACCTGTGTCACTTGTGGCTTTATAGCATCCTCGCAGTCTCCCGTAGAGGTGCTCAAAACATCCGCACAGGCCCCATGGCTGTGGCTCGCTGCTATCATGGGCATCGGCTTCATTCACATCTTTGTGCTCATCGGCGCTACGGCACTCAGGTTTGGTGTGTCGACCGCATCCGTAGCTATGAAGCTGGGCCTGGTCATACCTGTGTCGCTTGCATTCTTTCTCTATCATGAGCCTGTCACATGGTACAAGGTGGCCGGCATCGCCTGCGCCATCATTGCTGTATTGCTCAGCTCATATAAGGAAGAAACCATACACCATACCCCGCTGCGTGGACTGGTGCTCCTGCTGCCCGTGGTGGTCTTCATAGGCAGTGGTCTTTGTGACTGCGGTGCACAGCTCGGCGACAAAATATATTTCGCTCATATGGCTTCTGACAATTTCGTCCTCGTCATTTTCATCTTTGCAGCACTCACAGGTATCAGCTATCTGACCTTCTATGTGGTTCGTGGCACTATCAAACTCCACTGGAAGCAGGTACTCGGAGGCATAGCACTCGGCATTCCAAACTATGGTTCGCTACTCTTTTTGCTCAAGGCGCTCGCACATGTGGAGGGTGGTAGCTCAGTGGTTTTCCCGGTCACAAACATTGCTACGGTCGCCGGTTCTACGCTACTGTCAGTATTGATATTCCGCGAACACCTGAACCGCCCCAACCGGCTCGGCCTCGTCTTTGCCGGATTGTGTATCGCCTTTATCTACCTGCCTCAGATCAAAACATTATTAGGTTTATAATGCAAAATTAGCAAAATAAATCAAAAATAAAAAATTACAAGCCCGCCTATCAAGTACCTTTTAGCATTATCTAAGCTATATCAGGGATTATCGGGCGAATGAAAAATGCAGACCAGGCCAAAACCGTGATACCTATTGACATTGAGGCGTACCGGGCGGAGTTGTTTTTCGAATTGGTTTTCGCAATAAGAAAAAAAGACCGCCATTACTGGCTTTCACACTCGCTCGAAAATCAATTATAGGGTATTTATTTTATGATATCATTTATAGCAGATCGGCTCTGTAGCTGAGTTCAACTAATAAGTGTAAAATCAATATTTTGTACTCCATTGTCAATTATCAATTGTAAATTGTTCATTGTAACTTGTCCATTAATATGAGAGTTATTCCTGACAGTGAGTTTATCATCAATCCTGATGGCAGCATCTACCATCTGCACCTGCGGCCTGAGCACATCTCCGACACTATTATTACAGTCGGCGATCCCGGGCGTGTGCTGGATGTCAGCAGGCATTTTGATAGCATAGATCACCGCGTACAGAACCGTGAGTTTCTCACGCACACAGGTACCCTCGGCGGCAAAAGGCTCACTGTCTTGTCAACAGGCATCGGCACGGATAATATGGACATTGCGATGACAGAACTCGACGCTCTCGCTAATATTGATTTCCAAACACGTACTGTCAAGAAGAACATTACCAGCCTCACGATCATCCGCCTTGGTACATCGGGTGCAGTGAGCAGCGACATTCCTCTCGATAGCATCCTGATATCTGAAGCGGCTATCGGCATCGATAACCTGATGTCCTATTACAGACAGCGAAACACAAGCGAAGAGAAAGCGCTCAGAGATGCTTTTATGAAACATGTGCATCATGTTTTTCCTCTGCTTCATCCGTATGTCGCATCTGCTGATGCAGCACTGATGCAGCGATTCGAAGATATAGGCCCCCGTGGTGTGACTGTCACCGCACCGGGTTTCTACGGGCCGCAGGGCAGACTGTTGCGTGCTGAGCTTCAGGCTTCAGACCTCATTAGTCTGCTGCATAGTTTCAGGCATCAGCATTACCATATCACCAATCTCGAAATGGAAACATCCGGCCTCTATGCGCTCGGCGGTCACCTCGGCCACCACTGCCTGTCGGTCAGCGCCATCGTCGCGCATCGTATTACCAATAAATTTAGCGATGATCCGCAGAGGATTATTGATAAGATGATAGCCAGTGCCTTGGAAATTTTGTCAAGTGACCGTTTTTAAACCCGTAAAGGGTTTCAAACCCTTTACGGGTTAGAGGGGAGGAATAGTATGATCCTTACTGCAATAGATTCAATATATTTCTATCTTTAGACAACAATTTCTTAACATGACATTTGAAGTGATACCGGAGGAACTTGTCCAGATACTGCTGTCCGTATTGGTCGGCGCTGTCGTTGGTGCAGAGCGCGAGTACCGTAATAAATCAGCAGGTTTTCGTACCCTGATGCTGATCACTCTGGGCTCGACGATCTTTACTATTTTATCCAGAAAGATCGCTCCTGACAATCCTGATCGCATAGCTGCCAATATATTGACAGGATTGGGTTTTCTTGGTGCAGGAACATTGTTCAGAGAGGATAATAAGATGACCGGCCTTACTACAGCTGCGAGTATCTGGGCCACTGCTGCACTGGGAATGGCCATCGGCAGCGGACACTACATACTCGCACTCGGCGGTATGGTACTGATCATGATCATACTCTTTGTGCTGACCTATGTCGAGCCATATATTGATAAGAGAAATCGTGTCAGAAAATATAAGATCGTATGCGCTTTTAAGAGGCAAACGCTTCATCATTATGAGCAATTGTTTGAGCATTTCGGGCTGGAGCATATACGCGGCGTACAGAGCCGGATGGATGGTGAGATCATTGGCAACTGGATAGTAATGGGTGCCGAAGAAAAACATGAAAAACTGATACAAAAGCTACTCACTGATCCTGATGTGAAAGAGTTTGATTTCTGATAAAACATATGACCTCACCCCCGTCCTCCCGGTTATTTGCCGGAAGAACTACCCCCTCTCCACGCCGCGTGGAGAGGGGGTAAACCGGATTTGCGATAAGCAAATTCGGTTTGGGGGTGAGGTCTGCACTTAAAACATAAACATGAAAGACGCGACACCGATCATTTTAGCTTTTAATAAAGGACTGTCACCGACATGGCAGCTGAATAAATTTCAGGCTATACAGGAAAGTACTTTTCGTTTCTATCGCGGCACATGCCATTTGTTTTATGACCGCGTTGCCAGTATCGGTGCCCCCAAAGACCATACTAAGGCTTGGATATGCGGCGACCTGCACCTGGAGAACTTTGGTAGCTTCAAGGGCGACAACAGGCTGGTATATTTTGACCTCAATGATTTTGATGAGGCCATCATGGCACCGCTGAGCATGGAGGTGTTGCGTTTTGCTACAGCGATACTGATAGCATCTGACCTTTTCAAATACAGTAACAAACAGGCGAAGGAACTCGTCACATCAGGGCTGAAAGAATACCGCGATACTATAATCCGCTCGAAGGCGCTGATGATAGAGCGCGATGTGGCTACCGGTCTGCTGAAAGATTTTTTTGACCAGCTCTCGCAGGAGAATAGGGATGCTCTTATCAAGCGGGTCACAAGACTCAAGGGAAAGAAATTTCAATTGAATATAGATAATGTACATACTCATGCCATAGACAAAGAACAGCACGATCGCCTGATGTCCTGGTATAGCTATGAGTTCGCACAGGCGGACCGGCTCAAGGACATGGAGATACAGGACTGCGCCTATCGCATAGCAGGTACCGGCAGTCTGGGCGTAGAGCGCTATGCGCTGCTGGTCAAAAACAGACACACAAAAAAGTGCTACTTGCTTGATATGAAAGAAGCAAGGCCCTCCTCACTGGCGAAGCATGTGGATATCAAACAACCGAAATGGAAACACGAAGCTGAACGTGTCATTACTATACAGACCCGCATGGAGTTTTGCCAGCCGGCACTGCTCAGGCCGGTATTTTATAATAAAAAATGGTTTGTGCTGAAAGAGTTGCAACCTGTCCAGAACAAGGTAGACCTCACCTTGGCAAAAGGCAAGCTAAAGAAACTCGAAGATATTATCCACCCGATGGCGCGTCTCGCCGCCTATGCGCACCTGCGCAGTACCGGCAGGCAGGGTTCATCTACTGCCGACGAACTGGCAGAAGCAGTTTCACGCCCCAAATGGCTTAATCAGCGCATTGAACTGGCAAAAGAACTTGCGGCTCAAACCCACAAGGATTACAAAAATTTCCTGCAATATAAGATCGGATAAATAATGAATAGATAATAGAGATTAGAGAATAGTTAGGGCGTATTTTACATTCATTCTTCACTATTCGTCATTATCTATTCACTATACACTTTACCCCACAATATCCACCATGTGCGAGTAACTTTTGTTGATTACGCCCTATGGCTGGGTAATTTTGGGGTATTATGAATCCACGGGAGTTTAAAGAGCGGTATCTTTTTGACCCACAGCGTGACCTGATCGCTGAGGGTACCTACTCGCGTGTATTCCATGCGACGGATTCGTTATTACAAAGAGATATCTGCATCAAGCTTTTCCGCAAGGAGCTCGTCGCCGGTTCGCCGCTCATTCGTGAGTTGAGCCGGGCAGGGGTTTTCTTTCACCCCAATGTTTGCGCCTTCTATGACCTCGTGGAGATCGAGGAGACCAATGTGATCGGCGAGATAGAGATACAGCCCATCGGTATTGTGGAATACATGAATGGTGGTATGATCACGGACTATGTGGCAAAACACGAGCCCGATGCAGCCCACCTCCAGAAGCTCATAAAAGACATCATCAAAGGCCTGTCATACCTGCACTCTATCGGACGCCCGCATCTCGACCTCAAGCCCGGCAACCTGCTCATCAAACTTACATCTACCGAACCGATAGCAAAGATCACCGACTTTCTCAATAGTGAGAACCTCCATACGCGCTCCGTACCTGTGGCTATAGACCCGCAGCAGCTCTGCTACCGTGCACCTGAGTGCTTTGAGAATAGCTATGGGGAGCAAGGCCTCAGGGCAGATATATGGTCGCTCGGTGTGATGGTTTATGAGCTGGTATCAGGCCGGAAACTATTCTGGACCGACGGTGACACTGTGGAAAAAGTCATTCGCAATGTCTGCTACACAGACTACTGGTCAGCGGTGCATGAATTGCCGGAGCCATATATCACTTTCGTCAAAAAATGCCTCGTCAGAAATGTCGAGGACCGCAACGTCTCTCTTGAGGAGCTGACACTCATACTCGATGGGTACAAGACCGAAGAACCTAGACCGATAGTGCCGCCTGTGGTGGTAGTAGAGACGGTGACCGTCAAACCCGTCATAGTGCCTGAAGTGCCCATAGCTGTAGCGACCATCAAAAAAGAAACACCTGCACCCGCGGAAGTGATCGTGCCTCCACTGCTCGAAGATGAAGCATCAGCGCAGGAAAATAAAAGATCTGGTGGTCTGAGCGTGCCGATCATTCTTGGTTCACTGCTGATACTGGCGGGCATATCTGCCTTCATCTGGAAGATCATCGATGATCGCCACTTTCCCATACAAGGGACGAAAAACATATCGGCCGGGATCATGAAAACAGATACGGTGAGGCTCGCCGCCAGAATAGATAGCAGCGGCATCAGGGCAGAAGTCTCCGCTAAGGTAGTACATGACACGGTCAAGCTAATACAAATACAACAGCGCCCTGTCGCAGCTACTTTTACAGCCCCGGTCAAGACGGAAAACCTCGAGGAAGGTGTGCAGGTTAATAACATGGACATCAAGGTCAAGGTTATGCCTTCGCTTCCATACTTTGACTATCTCTGGGTAGATAAGCCATATTATTTTGATCTGAAGACGCCGCTCATGAGTGATGAGGAGTATGAACTCTATTGTGAGACAGCAGCTATCACGGCCCTGGGCAAAAATACCTTCTACATAAAGCCTACACAGCCCGGAGCTATGGATGTGATGGTGCTGGATAAAGAAACACATTCCAAGATCGTGGAGAAAGTCTACGCAGTGCGTGAGAAATCACGGCCTATAGCTACGATAGGAGATGACATCACAGGTGGCTTCGTCTCACCGAAGATGCTACTCGCCAAACTGACCATGCAGGCCAAAACCGATAATGGTAATCTTAAGATCAGGAGCTTTCACATGACCTGCAACTCCGGTGCATGTGATATACAGGATGTATCAGACAATGGCAAATTCAATGAGTCGATGATAAAATTTCTTCGCAATGTAAGGCCGGGTGAAAAACTATACTTCGATAATATCATTGCCGAAGATGAGAGCGGTAAACCCATCAAACTCGACCCATTTCAGATCACTACCTACTGATCAATGTGGCTGAAGATAAGATCAGAATCCCTATATTTATCATATGCCCCACGAAAATCCTTTTATCGATTTTGTATCTGCTTATGTCAAAGTAAGTGATGAAGAGATGCAGGTGATAGCAGAGCGCATACATCACAGATCTTATAGCAAGAATGACATCATACACCATCAGGGCGATATCCCTCGCACGCTGGCTTTCGTCATCAAAGGAGCAGTGCGGGTTTATTATACTGATGAGGGAGGCAATGAACAAACTATCAATTTCCTTTTTGAAAATCATCCTCTAGTTGCATTCGATAGTTTCGCTACACAGACACCATCGGGTTTCTCTGCCATGGCACTCGAGCCTACCGAACTGATATGGACCAGCCATATGGAGTTCTTTGGTTTCCTGGAGCAGTATCCGAAATTTGAGACTGCAGTCAGGAGCGTGATGGGCCACTATATGGGCATGAATGTCGAGCACTCCAAGCTGCTCAGGATAAATCCCGCACGTGACCGATATGAAGCACTATGCAAGGCAAGGCCAGAGCTCATGAGACGTGTACCGCTCAAGCATCTGGCCAGTTATATAGGCATGACACTCGAGACGCTCAGCAGGATCAGGGCAGGGAAATTGTAAATTTTATTTAAAGGCGGAGTAAATACAGATATAACCGCGAGGGCGCGAAGAACGCAAAACATAATTTCCTTTGCGATCTCAGCGCTCTTTGCGGTTAAAATCCGTAAATCTGTAATTCAGTAAATCCGTAAATTATTTGACGCAGGTCAAATGAAAGCAGTAAACTTTGTATTTACTTTGTGATCGATAAGGATATTTCCCTACGATAAAAACCAGCCACATGCCAGCCACATCTCTCAAGAAAGCCCCACGGGTAGGAATGCGCGACATGATGCGCAATATGAAGGATATATTCAGCACACTGACACGTGTGCCGCTGCGATACCCAGAGTTATTCATCACCGGTGTGCCTGGTATCCGAAAGGTATATGTAGTCAATCATCCCGACCTCGCTGAATATGTGCTGCGGAAAAACTATCGTAATTATCCTAAGGCAAAAGGCTATGAAGTACTTGCACTCCTGCTGGGCAAAGGCCTCGTGACCAATGAAGGTGACAACTGGCACAAGCAACGGACACTGATACAGCCTGCTTTTCATCGTGAAACGCTCCGGAGAGTCTGCGAGATAACCGCGACATCGACGGAGCAGTTACTTGAGCGCTGGAAGGCACAGGAGGGTACGAGCATTAACTTTACCCGCGAGATGGCTGAGCTGACCATTGATATAGTGGCGAAGTCGCTTTTTACTACTGACGTCAAAGCCGATCAGATTCACACCATCTACCGCGATGTGAACTACCTGAACGAAGCAGCTGACCGCATGCTCAGAAATCCGTTCTCTCTGCCATACTTCATACCTACTAGTCGCCACCGCAGGATGAGAAAATACATCGACGAACTGAATAATATAGTATATGGGATCATTAATCGTAGGAAAACCGAAAAAGACCCGCCGCCAGACTTGCTGCAACTGTTGCTTGATGCGCGCTACGAAGATAACGGCGAGGGTATGAGTGATCTCCAGATACGTGATGAGGTCATGACCATATTTCTCGCAGGTCACGAGACGACAGTCAATGCACTCTCCTGGACATGGTACCTGCTGAAGCAGCATAATACTGAATTTGAAAAGCTGAAAGAAGAGTCGCAGAAATATGCAGATGGACGTGAACCGCTATTCGAAGAGATACCCGGACTAGTATATGGCAAACAGGTGATGAATGAAAGCATGAGGCTTTACCCGCCGGTGCCTGTAGTAGGCCGCCGTGCGCAGAAAGATGATGAGGCAGAAGGCTATGCGATCACAAATAATGCTGATGTAGCAGTAAATATCGCCGGTATCCACCGTCATCCTGACTACTGGCCGGATGCCAATGACTTTATCCCTGCACGTTTTGAAAATTATGATGTGAAAGGCAGTAATCGTTTTGTGTTCATGCCGTTTGGCGGCGGGCCGAGACTATGCATAGGCAATAACTTTGCCATGATGGAGATGCAGATCATCAATGCCATGCTGGCTGGGAGAGCTGATATGACGCTCGAAAGCCATAACATCAAACCGATAGCGCTGATTACCTTAAAACCGGAAAACGGCGTAATGATGAAACTGAACCATGTGAGAGCAAAGCAAAATATACCGCAGATGGAAGCTGTGGTGTGATGGAATAAAGGAAATAAATTTTCTAAAATATAAATTTATAGCTATGATATTGGGCTTAAACTGGCAGGAACTGATACAGAAATTCATCCACAGTTTCAATACAAACTCGGTACGCTACCTGAGTTTTTCGATACCGCTTTTTCTGCTGATGTATGTGTGGAAGAAAAGAGAGTTCTTCAAATTCAAGATACAACAGAAGTTCCCGGAGAATAAACACATCATCCGCGAGATAGGATATTCGTTTTTATCGATCGCTATTTTCTCTATGGTGGGTACCATTGTGTTCCTGCTCCGAAGACAGGGCTATACCAAGATATATTCTCACTTTAGCGATCACAGTGTGGCCTATTTTATTTTCTCGATCATAGCGTTTATAGTGATCCACGATGCGTATTTCTACTGGACACACCGCCTCATGCATTGGAAAAAGATATATCGCTACGTTCACCGCGTGCACCACATGAGCACTGACCCTACACCCTGGGCGGCGTTTGCATTTCACCCGCTGGAGGCGCTAGTGGAAATCGGTATCCTGCCTATCATGGTCTTTCTGATACCGCTGCACCATTATGCCATACTCGTGTGGGTCATCTATCAGTCGGGTATGAACCTGTTAGGACATTTGGGATTTGAACTTTATCCATCGGGCTTCGTAAGCGGTACGTTATCCAAGTGGAACAATACCTCTACGCATCATAATATGCACCATCGCTTTGTCAACTGTAACTACGGATTGTATTTCAATTTCTGGGACCGTATGCTTGGTACGAACCATGTGCGGTATGAGGAAGAGTTTGAAAAGATCAAGACACGCGTCAGAGAAAGCCGCCAATCAGCAGCAGAGCCTGAATACAGTGAGTCACTGGCCAATTAAGTCACTCATTCAGAAGAGATATAATGATGGCATCATTTTGCTCTGCCAACGCTTTAACCTTGGCAAAGTATCCACTGCCTTATCAATGACAGTCGACGGGCTGTGCATCTTTTCGAGCTGGGTCTTTACGATGACCTTCATCTCACTGAGTTTCATATTGGGATTTGTAAAACTTCCATTGGCATAGCAGTATTTGCAGTACTCATGGCTTTTTGCGCCATCCTTTTCGGTGCCGAGGACCTCGTCCTTATCCAGAGGCATGCTGCAACTCTGGCAATAATATATGGTGCTCATGTGCTTTGATTTTAGTTTGATCAATCTGACTATATAATCGAATTACAAAAATCAACTAAAGTATGAACCCAATGCATGACCGGTGTCAGCGGTCACATTGATAAATATCAATATACAACAAAATTCATTATTGACATCTTCAGTATTAAATATACAAATTAGATGGTATGTATTGTTGCTAATTCGTCGAAGGCATAAAAAAAGGCGGTAAACAGCCACCTTTTGATTTATACATGACCATCAGATCATTTCAGGAGATTCTTAGTGTACTTTTTACACTTTTTGAAAATCATATTGAGACAGATCGGACAATCGACCGATAATTTATAGCTCTTATCCTTTTAACATATTTATAGTAATATATCTACGAAACGTTCGTCTTTAGGAAGACAAAAATATTTACATAATCAAATAAAAAACCCGTTATGTGGAATATCATTGAAACCCTTTTTACGGTAGCATATGTCTGTTTCGTTGTGCTTACTATATCAGCTGTATGGTTCATACATGCACATAATGATTGTTTCTGTGCGCTAACTAGCTTATTGCATTGAGTCATGGCAGCATGGCAGCGAGACTATTTTTTCTTTTTGCCTGATTTGGCTTTTGCATTATAGTCCAATGCCAGACTTATCCAGTAGTCGAGTTCCTTACGGGTCTTCATACCTGTATAATCTATCATCACCCAACCTTTCATTGGCCTGCCTGTGAAGTCCATGAATCGGCACCCGCGTTGCTCTACTGCCATATCATGTTGCCCAGGGGCAATGCGGCACATCATTTCATCTTTGATAATACCGACGCACATCTTTCCATTATAGAGGAAGCTTAATCCCCCCATCATCTCTTTCTCTTCGATATTTGAGAGATGTGATAATCCTAAGCGGATGCGCTCTGCCAGTTTTTCATCGTATGACATCTGTGTTTTGATTTATCAAAGATCACTCAGTAATAGCATTCATCATAAACTCATTGAACTTTGATGCAGCCTTGAAGTATTTGAGGACAGTTTTGTCAAAGTCTTTGCTGAGTACATCTTCTTTTTTCAGCTTTCCCATGTAGTAGAATTGCTTATTGGCTATGAGCGGCTGCTCTTTGGCGAAGTCTTTATATTCCGGAGTGAGAACTTTATTTTTCTCTCCCTGTATCGTGCCGTAGTATGCCTTGAAGTTTTTCTCAGTGATGATCTTTTTGAAAGCATCATTGTTATAGAATATCTCCTGGCGAATTTTTTCCAGATAATCTTTTTCTACCTCATACATGCCACCACCGATGAAGATCTCTTTCGCACCGAGGTGCAGATAGTAGCATGCGCGTTTGTCTTTAGTGCCTGAGCGGCTGAATACCGCGCCTACATGGTTTTTATACAGCGATTTGTCTTTTGAAAAGCGTATGTCGCGGTTGATACGGAAGATGCTCTTAGAAGCGTCTTTGAGAATGTCCGGCTGGTCTTTTGCCAGCTCATTCAGGATGAGCGTGACAAATTTTTTGAAAGGTTCTTTGACCTCTTTCTCATAGGTAGGACGATTGGCATCAAACCATTCTTTATGATTGTTTTTCTCTAGCTGTTCGAAGAATTTGAAAAAAGCAGGGTTGAAGGAGGACATATACTATTTCGGATTTTGGAGTTTTGAATTCGGATTTACGCCAATGCAGCTCCCATTTCGGTCGCCTTATATTTGTCAATATGCGTATGCATGACTTTGAACCAAAGGGGTGGAAACAATGATAGCACCATCATGCCCGGATAGCCTGTAGGCATCTGAGGACTTTGGTCAAAGTGGCGTAGCACCTGATATTTGCGTGAAGCCATATAGTGATGGTCGGAGTGGCGGGTGAGTTCGAAGAGCATCAGGCGGCCTATCGGATGATCGGAGTTCCAGGAGTGGATAGGCATCACTTTCTCATAATATTCTCCATCGATCTTCTTGCGGCGCAGGCCATAGTGCTCGATGTAGTTGACCGTCTCGAGCAGCAGGAAGCCAAACGTAGCCGCAGCGATAAATGCCAGCATAGTTTGCCAGCCAAAGAAAACGGCTATCACGGCGAGCATACCGATCTGTATGAATTGATAGATGAGCATTTCATTGCGGAGCGAATACCAAGGCAGGCTTAACTTAGCGAGACGGTCATTCTCGAGCTTCCAGGCATCTACCCAACTCGTGCTGACAGAGCGAAACCAAAATGCATACACCGTTTCGCCGCGGCGTGATGATGCCGGGTCTTCGTCGGTAGATACATTTTTGTGGTGGCCGCGATTGTGTTCGATAAAGAAATGCATATAGAGCGACGTAAGCAGCAAGGATTTGGACATGGCTTGTTCGTACCATGTACTACGATGGCCGAGCTCGTGGGCTACATTGATACCAAAGACTCCGCAAGAAATACCGAAAGCTGTGATGAGTCCCAGCTTTTCCCAGAGCGGTATGTTGTGATTGCCAACTTTCATAAGGAAGATGACCATCATGATCCATTGTACAGGTACGATCAGCCAAACCAGGAGATCAAACTTGACGTCTTTTTTCAGGACCTCTTCTTCCGCCTTGGCGTAGTTTTCGTCCGAGCCATCCATAAATAGCTCCAGCGCCGGTATGAGCATGAAGGCGTAGAACAAGGCGAAGAATACCCATGGGCCGCCTACCAATATTGAGACCAGTATCACTACCACGCTCAGGAATGCACTGGCGTATTTCAGGAACTTGAAGCTCATAGTATCTGTGTTTTATCCAAAGTTAAAATTTAAAAATTGAAAATTAAAAATGTTAGCGGTTCGTCTGTTTATATATCGGTTTCTATTCGCTACATTTGATATATGTCAGACAAAACAATACTCGTCATCGGCGCATCAGACAATCCTGAACGTTATTCATATAAAGCTATCAGAATGTTGCGTAGTCACGGCCACCCTGTGGTCGCAGTCGGCAGGCATGCGGGTAAAGTAGGAGATGTGGAGTTTCTGCAGGAGATTCCCGAAGACCTGCACCCCGATACAGTGACACTCTACGTCAATACGGGCATTCAGAAGGATTATTATGATAAAGTGGTAGCTCTCAAACCACGTCGTGTCATCTTCAATCCCGGTACTGAGAATAGCGAGTTTGAGTCGCTGGTGGCAAAAAACGGCATCGAGCCTGTCGAGGCATGTACTCTGGTGTTATTATCGACCAATCAATTTTAAAGTTATTTCATTCTATAACCCGTAAAGGGTTTTGAACCCTTTACGGGTTGTGTAATCGTTTTCCATACAGAAATATTACCTTAGCTTTAATGCATATTTTTTTCAAATCAGAGCATGAGCCATACATTTCATAACATCAGGCACGTAAACGTAACACGGTACGTCACGCCACTTCGTGAGGGCGGTTCGCTGCCTGCGATAGTCGAGGCGGATGATGGTTTATTGTATGTACTTAAATTCAGAGGCGCAGGCCAGGGCCCCAAAGCGCTCATCGCTGACCTGATCGGCGGCGAAATAGCCCGTGCCCTGGGCTTTCGTGTACCTGAGATCGTTTTCGCTCATTTGGATGAGGCGTTTGGCAGGACCGAAGGCGACCAGGAAATACAGGACCTGCTGAAGGCGAGCACCGGTCTCAATCTGGCCCTGCGATACCTGTCAGGTACTTTTACTTTCGATCCCGCTGTCATAAAAGTTGATTCAAAAACGGCCTCACAGATCGTATGGCTTGACCTGCTTCTATTGAATGTGGACCGCACCGCAAAAAATACAAATATGCTCTGGTGGAATGAGCAGCTATGGCTGATAGATCATGGTGCCTCGTTTTACTTTCACCACTCATGGTCGGGCTGGGAGGCGAAGGCACAACAGCCTTTTGCACAGATCAAAGACCATGTATTGATAGCAAAGGCATCGGAACTGGTGACAGTTGACATGGAGTTTCGTAAACTGCTGACTCCTGAGATCATCCGTCATATTGTATCGCTGATACCCGATGAATGGCTTATAGAGAATGCGGCCTTTAAGTCGCCTAAGGAGCAGAGACAGGCATATGTCAAGTTTATTGAGCTGAGGTTGGAGTATTTAAAAAACTTTGTAAATAGCATATCAAATGAAGGATAAGGATCTTTTTGAATATGCGGTGATAAGGACTGTGCCACGAGTGGAGCGCGAGGAGTTCCTCAATGTGGGAGTAGTATTGTATTGCCGCGATCAGAAATTCCTTAAGGCAAAGTTTGAGATCAATGAGGACCGTCTGAAAGCATTTTCGCCGCAGATCAATATGGCGCAGGTGAAAGAATACCTGATAGCTTTCGAGCAGATATGCGAAGGTACTCCGCTGGCGGGCCCTATTGCCTGCCTACCTATGGCAGAGAGGTTTCGCTGGCTGACAGCGCCGCGTAGCACCATTTTGCAAACGTCAACCGTGCATTCGGGTTTTTGTGAAGATGCTAATGAAAAACTCAATATATTGTATCAGCGATTAGTACTGATCATATAAAATATCAATTAACCCATTCAAAAATATAACATGAAAAACCTCGAAGGAATGCTCCAACCGGGAGCGCTGAAAGACAAAACGATCATCATCACCGGCGGCGGCACAGGACTCGGCAAATCAATGACGAAGTACTTCATGCAGCTGGGGGCAAATACTGTCATCACCAGCCGCAAGCTGGATGTACTGGAAGGTACAGCCAAAGAGCTCGAAGCAGAGACCGGCGGCAAATGCCTCGCTGTAGCATGCGATGTGCGCCTGTATAATGAGGTCGAGGCAATGGTCGCTAAAGCAATTTCTACTTTCGGTTCTGTAGATGCACTGGTCAATAATGCAGCGGGGAATTTCATCTCGCCTACAGAGCGATTGTCAGCAGGGGCATTCAAGGCCATCATCGGCATTGTGCTCGAAGGTTCTATCAACTGCACCCTCGCCCTCGGTAAAGAATGGATAGCTAAAAAAGAAACCAACAAAGCGGTATTGAGTATCGTGACAACTTACGCATGGACAGGTTCGGCATATGTCGTACCGTCTGCTACCGCTAAGGCAGGCGTGCTCGCTATGACCCGCTCTCTGGCGGTAGAGTGGGCTAAGTACGGCATCCGTATGAATGCCATCGCACCGGGGCCATTCCCTACCAAGGGTGCCTGGGACAGGCTGGTACCGGGAGATTTCAAAGAGCGCTTTGACCTGATCAAACGTGTACCGCTGCGCCGTGCCGGCGAACATCAGGAGCTGGCCAATCTGGCTGCCTACCTAGTATCTGACTACTCTGCATATATCAATGGCGATGTAGTGACCATAGACGGCGGCGAATGGCTGCAGGGTGCAGGCGAGTTCAGCATGTTTGACGATGTGACCAAAGAAGAATGGGACGTCGTAGAGCAGATGGTCAGAGGTGCTAAGAGCTCGTAGTAGTGGATTGGCGAGGACGCCAACCAGGAGCAAGAGTTTTTGCCAGGCTATTTTTTCTTCTTTACCAGCTTGATCTTGGCAGGTTTCTGCTTGGTATGAAATACACTCAGTACTTCTATACTGTTTTTTTTGATCTTGTAGATAATAAGATAATTACCCCATACTATGTTGCGGTAAATCTGAGTTTTGGTAGGCAGGAAACGGCACTCTGGGTATATGTATGGGTTGGGAAGAATAGAATCAACCTTTTGCATGAAATCCGTTTTCATGGTGGAGGCGAACTTTTCGGAAGTATTTAATCTATGATAAACGATTTCGGCGTGAAGCTCGTCCAGAGCTTTATCCGTTATAACCAAAGTTTTGTTTACCACTTTTCGATGATTTTTTTAGCATCCTCCCATTTTATCTTTTTTCCTTTTTCTGCTTTTTTGACTTTGGCGATCATTTCAGCTTCCGTTAAAACTTTCCGCTCAGGCGCTTGTACATGCTCTACGTAGGTGAGCGTTTGCAGGTGCTCTATGAGAGACTTCGACTTAGGTGTTTCTTTTATTTTGAATGTATGTGTCATAGCGGAGCGTTTCCACAAAATTAAACAAAGCAATTGTTTTTAAGAAATACCTTAAAATTAGTTTTGGCACCTTTGCGAGAGAATAATTTTTAATTTCACACCTCATTTAAAAATCAGAGTACTGGTTGTATTATCTCAATACCCAATACTCATTACTCAATACAAATAAGATGATCAAGATCACATTGCCTGACGGATCGGTCAGGGAGTTTCAGGAGGGCGTCACGGCCTACGAAGTAGCAGCCAGCATATCACAGGGACTGGCCAAAGCAGTACTAGCCGCAGAAGTCAACGGCGAAGTATGGGACCTCACGCGTCCGATCTATAAAGATTCAAGTCTCAAACTGCTGAAGTTCGATGATGAATGGGGCAAGAAGACCTTCTGGCACTCGTCGGCGCACCTCATGGCGGAGGCTATCGAGGAGGCATATCCGGGCGTGAAGTTCTGGGTCGGACCGCCGCTGGACAATGGCTACTACTATGACATCGACATGGGCGACTATAAACTGACTGAAGAAGACCTGGGTAAGCTCGAAAAACGCATGGGCGAACTCGCTGCGCAGGGTAATAAATACACCCGTATCGAGATGCCGAAGGATGAAGCGGTGAAATACTTTACGGAGAAAGGTGACGAATACAAACTCGACCTGCTCAAAGGGCTGACTGATGGCGAGATCACTTTCTACCGGCAGGGACAGTTCACCGATCTGTGTCGTGGGCCGCATATCCCGAGCACTGACTATATCAAGGCTGTCAAACTGCTCAGTATAGCGGGCGCTTATTGGAAAGGCGACGAACGCAATAAGCAACTCACACGTGTGTATGGCATCACTTTCCCGAAGCAGGCTATGCTCGATGCCCACCTCGCGATGCTCGAAGAGGCTAAGAAAAATGACCACCGTGTGCTGGGCAAAGAATTGGAGATATTCACTTTCGATGATGAGGTAGGCCCCGGTCTGCCGCTTTGGTTGCCAAAGGGCGCTGCGATCATCGAGAAGCTCGAGAAGCTCGCTAAAGAATCAGAACATGAGCAGGGCTATGTACGTGTCAAGACGCCACATCTCGCCAAAGAGGCCATGTATATCCGTTCAGGCCACCTGCCGTATTATGCAGATAGTATGTTTCCGCCGATGGAGCTGGATGGACAGAAATACTATCTCAAGGCCATGAACTGCCCGCATCATCACAAGATATTCGGTGCGCTGCCTAAGAGCTACCGCGACCTGCCTATGCGCCTCGCTGAGTATGGCACCTGCTACCGCTATGAGCAGAGCGGTGAGCTGTTTGGCCTGATGCGTGTACGCTCTATGCAGATGAATGATGCCCACATATACTGCACCAAGGCACAGTTCGCAGAGGAGTTTATGAAAGTGAATGAACTCTACGTAAAGTACTTCAAGATATTCGGTATTGATAAATACCAGATGCGTTTCTCGAAGCATGAGCCATCTAAACTCGGCCAGAAATACATCGACAATGCCACCATGTGGATCGAAACTGAAAATATGGTGCGCGATGTCCTCACTAAGTCCGGTGTGCCTTTCGTCGAGGTGGCTGATGAGGCTGCATTCTACGGGCCGAAGATAGATATACAGCTCTGGAGCTCCATCGGCAAGGAGTTTACCATCGCGACCAATCAGGTGGACTTCGCACAGGCGGAGCGGTTTGACCTGACCTTCATGAATGAACACAACGAGAAAGAACGCCCCATCATCATACACCGTGCGCCGCTGGGCACACATGAGCGCTTCATCGGTTTCCTGCTGGAGCACTATGCGGGCAAGTTCCCCGTATGGCTCGCGCCTGAGCAGGTAGCGATACTGCCGATCTCTGACAAATACCTCGACTATGCCAAGTCCGTACGCGACAGCCTTCGCAAGAATGGCCTCGAAGTGACACTCGATGACCGCGCTGAGAAGATAGGCAAGAAGATACGCGACACAGAACTCAAACGCACACCATACATGCTCGTAGTAGGAGAGAAGGAGCAAGCAGACGGAGCTGTATCAGTCCGCCGCCAGGGACAGGGCGACCTCGGCGCTATGCCGCTGGCTGACTTTACTGCGAAGGTGCTGGATGAAGTGAAGAATTATCTGTAGTCAAATACAAGATTAACCGCAAAGAGCGCGGAGAGGCAGAGATATTTTGGGAACAAGAAAATTTTGTAAACGAAGCATATGAAAAGATTACCAATCCTTGTTTTAATGATTGCTTTCAGTGCCTTCGCGCATGGGCAGAAAGTGCAGATGAAAGATGACAAAGTATTTCTGAATGATGTTGCTATCCTGAGCTATAACAAAGAGGCTATGAAGTCTATCTATGATTTTTATTCGCTCAACGGTTCGGACAAGGTACTGCATCTAGAGTACGTCCGCGATAATTCCCCCTATGGTGGTGGCCACACGAATTTTTTCTTTCCAAAAAGATATATCAAGTTTGACTCAAACACTGTCTGGTTTGGGGTAGATGCCAAGCCTGTCATAAAAAGACTGATCAAAGAAGGTGTGATCATGAAGGACGGTACTATAGATGCTGACAAAGCGCAGGAGTTTGAAGATAAGAACGAGATCAAATGAGACCCCCCTACTAGTCCTACGGTAGCGCACGCGTGTCGCGTGTGCTTCGGCAGACAAGGCTAGAGAACGCGCGACGCGCGCGCACCAGCATAAGCCCGCCCATTTTCTGCTATCATATTCTTTCCGCCTTATTGGACATCACACTAGAAATAGCTATATTTACAGTAGTTATTTAATAAAAGCAAAATAAATTTCAATTATGCATATTATTCATTCGAATACCAAAATAAATTATGTACAAAGTATTGATTGTCTTACTTCTAATTTTAGAATGAAAATTAGCCAAATAGTTTCAAAAATGGATTTTTTATATGTATAAGTAAAAAAATATGCAAGCTGTGTTTAACCCCTTTCAATGATAAATGGTCCCAAAAGCCACCAAAAAATAAAACCGTATCTTTGCACTTCAAATAAATAAATGACATTTCAGGAATTAGACCTCATCGAGCCTATTCTCAAGGCACTACAGACAGAAGGATACACACAGCCGACTCCCATTCAGGAACAATCCATACCACTCATACTGCAGCGGCGTGACCTGCTGGGATGCGCACAGACCGGCACCGGCAAAACGGCTGCTTTCGCCATACCAATACTTCAGATACTGCATGCTGAAGAAAAAGCTGCACCGCAGGGTCCGCATGTCATCAAGTCGCTCATCCTCACCCCTACCCGCGAGCTCGCGATACAGATAGCAGAGAGCTTTGGTGCATACGGCCGGCATACAGGACTGAAATATACTGTCGTCTTTGGCGGCGTATCTCAGGGCCCACAGACCACTGCGCTAAAGGCCGGCGTAGACATACTCATAGCCACTCCGGGCAGACTGCTCGACCTCATGGACCAGGGCTATATCAAACTACAGCACCTCAAGATATTCGTACTCGACGAGGCAGACCGTATGCTCGACATGGGTTTCATCAATGATGTAAAAAAGGTCATCAATAAGATACCGGCCAAGAGGCAAACCCTGTTCTTCTCAGCTACCATGCCTCCTGAGATACAGACGCTGGCTAATACGATCCTCACAAACCCAGTGAAGGTGGAGGTGACCCCCGTTTCCTCCACTGCTGAGAAAGTGCAGCAAGCGGTTTACTTCGTAGATAAAAAAGATAAACGCAACCTGCTATACTATGTACTGCAGGATAAAAATATTGTCTCCGCACTGGTCTTTACACGTACTAAACATGGCGCTGACAAAGTGATGAAGGACCTCGTCAAATCAGGCATACGTGCCGAGGCCATACACGGCAATAAATCTCAGTCACAGCGTCAGAATGCTTTGAAAAATTTCAAAGAAAGAAAGACACGCGTACTCGTAGCGACAGATATAGCTGCACGTGGTATCGATATAGATGAGCTGTCACACGTCATCAATTTCGAACTGCCAAACATACCTGAAAGCTATGTACACCGCATAGGCCGTACGGGCCGCGCAGGTATGAGTGGTATAGCATTATCATTCTGCGATCAGGAGGAGAAAGAATACCTGCGTGATATCAATAAACTGATCGGCAAACCAGTCCCTATTATCGAGGCACATCCATATCCGCTGCCTAATATGAGCATCGAAAAGATACAGGACCCTCGCCGTGGCTCATCGCAAAAGACAGGTTCTTCTCATCGCTCCAGTGGCCCTGCTCAAAACACCGGCGCACCGCAATCCAAACCATATCAGGGCCAAAAAGGTACCAGTGCCAAAAAATGGTACGGACAGAAAGGATCTTTCAAGGGGAAATCTTAGTATAAACCCTCAAAGGGTTTCAAACCCTTTGAGGGTTAGAACTGCGATCAAAAACTTATCACCCGTTCAGGATGTTCTTCTTTATACTTTGCTACTATAGAGCGGATATTGAAGTTCTCGCGGTAGAGCGATACATCGCGAAAGTCTTCGAGGGTCAGCTTCTTTGACTGTAGCTGCTCCAGCGGCATATAGCCCATACCTGTAAACTGCCCGTTCTCTACCACTACATAGGCGGATTCACGGCTGGTACGGCCTTCTTCGAGTATCACAAAGGACTCGCGTGTAGACAATGCTTCGACAGCAGGGACAGCCCTTTTATTATATTCGGCGATAACCTTTTTGTCACCTTTCCGGCAGGCACAGTGTTCGTCTTCACAGCTTTCAGGGTCAGTCGCCACACCCGTGAGCCGCGGACATAGCTCATATTCTCCGGTTATTTCTTTTAATCGATTGTGGCACTCGGTCAGCGTCTCAAAGTAGGCAGTAGCGCTGCTATTCTTTCTTATCTTTTGCATGGCCAGACGTATGATACCGCGCTGGTCGCTGTATTGTATGATACCAAAGCGTGGCTCATAGTGCTTCTGAGATCTGTTAAACTGAGGCCAGAGCCTTTTGATCTCATGTGACTCCAGCAGCAGCGCTACGAGTTCATTGCCACACACCTCGAATGTGATAGCATGTATAGAGCGTAGGAAATCCTGCTTCTGTTTCGCAGTAGAGTTATTGGAGAAATGACTGCTGACACGTTTCTTTATTTTTTTGGCCTTGCCTACATAGACCACTTTGCCCCGCTGATCGTGGAAGTAATAAATACCCGGCAGGTCGGGCAGCCTTTCATAATGCTCGCGTGGGACATTGGGTGGCAGGCTCTGCTCTTTTGAGGTTTTCTTCAGGAACTTTTTTATGCTGTCTGATCCGTCATTCTCGATCAGTTTCTCCAGTAGTGTGACAGTAGCCCTCGCATCTCCGTCTGCCCGGTGCCTGTCAGTGATCTGTATGCCGAGATAGCCGCAGATATTACCCAGACTGTATGATGGCAGCCCCGGAAAAATCTTTCTGCTGAGTCGTACTGTACAGAGTTTTTTTGTATCCAGCTCATAGCCGCATTTTGACAATTCATTCATGACAAAGGAATAATCAAAATTGACATTGTGTGCAACGAAAATATTGTCTTGCAGGAGTGTATGTATCCGCTCTGCTACTTCGCTGAAAAGTGGCGCTTTTATTACCATCTCATTGGTGATGCCTGTGAGCCCGGTGATGTACGAGGGAATATACTGACCGGGGTTGATGAGTGTCTGATAATGGCCGACTATCCTGTCTCCGTCATGCAGATATATAGATATCTCTGTAATGCCGTTTGACGCTGCATGCCCTCCCGTCGTCTCAATATCTACTATCGCGTACCACATTTCTCTGAATAATTGTCTTAAATCTAAGAAATGTTTTCGTGGAAAAACAATCTAAAAAAAAGGAGGTCAATAAGTTATTTTTCGCAAAATCAAGCCTGATAATGTATGAAAACCGTCCGATTTTTAGGAAATATCGCTACTTTAGTTTTTTAATTTATCTCAATATGAATTCGCTGCTCCTTCGCAGGTGTTTATTTTATAATGCGTTTTTGCTCCTGATCATATTTAGCGGCTGTAAGTCCAATACCAAGAAAGGGCAATCAGCCGGCGCATATACTGTCAATGCAGGTGATACTATCACATCTATAGATACTATAGTATCCAAAGTAGATGGTATGGTAACGGCCAATAGACTGGAGCAAGCGATCGGATATATCTCGGTCAACATGCACCGATTCAAAGGAAAAGAAAAGGCCCGGCTATATGATCAAAGGGGGAATGTCTATTTTCTGGAAGACGACCTCGACAATGCGATCGCTAACTATCTCTCGGCGGCAGAAAATGACTCTACAAACCCCACCTATCTGATCAATGTGGCCAAAACATATGAGAATATGGAAAACATGAACAATGCCACTTTTTTTGCGAAAAAAGTCCTGACTCTCCAAAATGTCACTGATACCGATATGACCGTAGCAAAGGAACTGCTCCTAAGATCTGATCGGATGCATATCGGACGCTGATCAAGTGTCGCAAACTATATATCAGATCCCTCACCCAGTATGTCCGGAACCACCTGTAGTGTACCTGAACGATAATAGAGGTATATAAAAAACATGCTCACTGCTGTCAGTATGTGCCAGAGCGCATGACCTTGGAGCGCACTCCGGGGATTGCAGGCTACACCTTCCCTATCCAGCATCCAGATACTGCCTGCGCAAAACATAATAAAAAAAGCAGCATACACATAGTTAACGAAATAGTCTGTCCGGCTCACCTTGCGGATATAGTAGATCGATGTAAATACAGTGATAAGCAGCATGATGGGGACGAGTATATTGATATTGAATTTCCAAAGCCATTTGAAGAAGGCAATGTTCAAAATGATCACAAGCAGTTTGGCAAAGACGTGTGTGTTTCTCCACTCACCTTTGTGATACAGGTAGGGATTTATCTTGTATATATTTAATATAAGTATCATGCCGATGACAGAGTAGAGCCCCGTCTGGTCAAATTTCTGAAACATCAGCGTAAGTGATGCATGATACATAAAGCTCCCGATGAAAAGGTACAAGCAGGACAAACCGTAAAGCACCGAGAAAAAAGGATACATGACGAGAAAATTGCCCGAGTCACGGCGGTCTTTTTTCTTATAGTCATGCCTTGCGAGTGTCAATGCAAAGAGACCAACGATGAGATAGCCAAGATTGGACCAAGTGTTTGAAGGCTGCCTGATGGCCTCGTCCATCCTGTTTGCCTCACAGAAATGAAAGGCATTGCCGCCGGCCTCGGGCATACTGCTCCAGAGATCATGGTGACGATACACATGATAGGCATTGAGCAATGTCACAGTAGTCAAAATGAAAATAAAAGCAGGCAGGTAGAAAGCCCGCAATCTGAGGTGCTCGAGCTCCAGCCGCTCCCTGAGTATTGTCATTTTTGATGTGAAGTACTTTTTCATATAATAAACCTACTGTATTCATACGATAATCGCATATCAATGGCCCGATTTTACATTTTTTATATTGTTCGTTAAAACGAAACCCTTATTTGTCAATATGAAATGACCGATTCGATCTGAGAAGTATAAGAAGCTATCTTTTCTTTACCATGCAGGAAAGATAATTCGACTATAAAAGCAAAGCCAGCTATCGTGCCGCCTTCTTCCCGGACCAGCTCTGCGGCTGCGACTGCAGTGCCGCCGGTAGCGAGCACATCATCGTGTATGAGGACATTCCAACCTTTTTGTATCACCCCTTTATGTATCTCCAGTGTAGCAGTACCGTACTCGAGAGTATAGGTGAAAGCCCTCGTCTCAGCGGGCAGTTTGCCTTTCTTTCTGACCGGAACCAATGGTATGCGAAGTTTATTGGCGAGCAGCATGCCGATGAAAAAGCCCCTGCTCTCTACCACACAGACCGCATCAGGCTTAGTTGCCAGGCGACTGATAAGTTCATCTGCTATATCGCTGCATAACTGCCAGTCGAGAAATACCGGTGTGATGTCTTTGAATAAAATACCCGGCTGCGGAAAATCAGGTACGTCTCTGATGCAGGCATTCAACCGCTCTGCGACTGTGGTTTGAGTAGATGTTGGCATTGGGCAAAGATATGGTTATTCTATTATCGTTGCTATCTCTTATCTTAGCCCTGATGATACGATCCCGGATAGCTCCCACACCGAGTGGATACCTGCACATCGGCAATGCGCTGAACTTTGTGCTCATCTGGCTATGGGTGAGACGCGAAAATGGCAGGCTCCTGCTGCGGGTAGATGACCGTGACACTCCGCGCGCCAAACCTGAATTCATAGACGATATTTTTCACTCATTGGACTGGCTGGGGCTGGACTGGGATGAAGGCCCGCAAACAGCCGACGAACTATACCGCACGTATTCGCAGTCTCTCCGTGTACAGCGCTATGAAGCAGTGACCCAGCAGCTCATCGAGACAGGTCGCGTATTCGCCTGCGAATGTTCCCGCAAAGAAATGCACCTGCATACCTGTAGCTGCCGCGCTAAACACATCCCGCTCGATCGTCCTGATACCGCACTTCGCATCGTCACTCCTTCCGAACCAATACTTATACATGACCTGAAACGCGGGATATTCCCGGTCGACCTCGACCATGAACTGAAAGACTTTATCATCCGAAGGCGCGATGGTATGACTGCTTATCAACTGGCATCACTGGTAGATGATCTGGATCATGATATCAACCTCATCATACGCGGTGACGACCTGCTCAGCAGTACAGCAGCCCAACTATATCTCGCTTCGGTCATAGGCGCTGAGAGTTTTGAGAAAACTGCTTTCTACCATCATCCAATGGTAAATGATGAGCTCGGGCAAAAGCTCTCCAAGTCCTCAGGCAGCCCCTCGCTCAGGGTCATGCGCGAAAGCGGCATCACTACAGAGCAGCTATATATCAGGCTGAGCGGTCTGATGGGCCTGAAAGAAAAATATACCTCGGCAGATGATATGCTGAAAGGTGATTTTACGTTATAGATTGGTTTGGCGATGACGCCGACCAAAAGGTATAACATTTTTTAATTTTTATAAACGGTCATGTGCCGTCAGGAGGTTTATATTTACTGCATGAAAGGTCTCGCCTGTCTATTACTTTTTTTCTCCGTTACTGCCTTCGGGCAGAGCAATGATGCTGCACAGGACTCGGTGCTGAAATCTATCGCGGACAATATGGTACCGGTCGAGATGGGCACTTTCACGATGGGCTGTACAGCCGAGCAGGGCAAAGACTGCACAAACTGGGAAAAGCCGAGCCACGTAGTCATGGTCAATAGTTTCTACATGGGCAGGTATGATGTGACCCAGGCGCAGTGGGATGCCGTGATGGGCAAGGACAACGATCGGAGCAAACATAAGAACTGCCCTAACTGCCCCGTAGACAATGTAAGCTGGAACGATGCGATAGAGTTCATCAACAGACTCAACGAGCTCACTGGCAAAAAATACCGTCTGCCTACCGAGGCTGAATGGGAATATGCAGCACGTGGTGGCAACAAAAGCCAAGGCTACAAATACGCCGGCAGCAATGAACCCGACCGTGTGGAGTGGTACGACGGCAATAGCAAAGATACCACGCATCCCGTAGGATATATGCAGCCGAATGAACTCGGCCTCTTTGACATGAACGGCAATGTCTGGCAGTGGTGCAGCGACTGGTTTGATGAGAAGTACTACGCGACCCGGCCGGCCGACAATCCTAAAGGCCCTGATCATGGCACAGAGAGATCGATACGTGGCGGCTCATGGGTCAACTATGCCCGCGTCTGCCGTGTCTCTTACCGCATCGGCACACTGCCATCCAAGCGCTTCAGTAATGATGGCTTCAGGCTGGCGATGGATTACTAAGCCTCCAGGATATCCTTGAGCGTACCGGAGCTCTTGTCCATATCCTTTTTCATGGCCTTACTCATCATTGGCATCATCAGGTTCATCGGGAAAGATGGCGTAGCGCTCATGATCGTCACCACTTTGGTTTTGCTGACATCCACCGACTCGACACTGGTTTTGACATGAGTAGTATTAGTATGATTGCGAAAGCGCAGCTCTGCCTCATAGCTCTCTCCTTCATTGACTGACAGTATCTCCTGCTCGCCGTCGCCCATGCGTGTCTTGCTCTGCCATGCAGCGACGAATCCCGGCGTACCATCATTGCCATGATATTCCATTTTGATATTCGGGTCCTGGCGTATCCATGTGTTATACTTCTCCTGATTGCGGAGTAGTTTGACATAGTTCCACACTGTATCTTTGGATTTATCAATAATAATCTCTGATGTGATGACCATTGTCTTTTTGGGCATGACCAGCCCGACTGTGAAGGTCACTCCTAAGACTAGCAGTAAAGCGATAAATAGAAAGACTGTCATGGTGATTTATTTCAGGAAAGGTAAGGAAAGATATCGAATGGATGTGTGGCTGGCCCAAGATTATATCTCTGACCATAGATATAGACATGGAAGCTCAAAACTTGCCATAATAAATATGAATTAAAAACACAGATCACTGGCAGAGATGTGAGTTAGGGGGAGAAAAATATTGCCCTTTAGGCCACCATATGGCTAAGACGAAATATATTTCAGGAATTTATTTTTAATTTATTGCTTTGTATAATATTAGAAAGTGCATTTTGCCGGTGATGCCGCCAAAAGCTACATCAAAAAACTCGGGTATATATTATAAAATGGAAACATCATCAAACTTTTTACAACGATCCATGGACTGGCTCGAAGATCATCGTTTATTGAACATTGCTCTTATTTTGACTTATTTTGTTTTCATCTACTATATGCACGACCCGGTGGTGCATCTTTCTGTCTGGGTCATGAACCTGATGTCACTCCCTGTTTACAACTTAGTGGTACTGTCGATTTCCCTTATACTGCTGGTTTTGTTTGTAATATTCATGATAGTTCAATTAATAAAGTACCGTGACCACCGGTCTCTAAAAATTGCATATTTGCTTTTTACCATTACTATAATCATCATTCATTTTCTCACTATGTTTGAAATGAATATTGAGATCATCCATGTGTTTGAATACTCAATATTAGTACTCCTGATATTTCCTGTGACAAGGCGTTTTGGTGCAAGCATACTTTTTGCCCTTCCGTTTATGCTGCTGGACGAATGGCACCAATATATAATCCTCTACCCGTCGTATGTAGAATACTTTGAGTTTAATGATATAATGATGGATATATATGGCAGCGGGCTTACTATGGTGGCCATCATCATCAGCGGGGTAAAGGGCCAGGAGCCGGTACAGGCTTTTTGGAAAAGAAGTGAATTTATCTTCCTTACAGCAGCTCTGGTATTTGTGGCCATTGCTATCAATACCTGTTTTATTTCGATGTACGAAGCCGATAAGTGCTCAAATACCTGGCTGGTATTAAACCGCATTCATGGGCCTATTACTTTCTGGCGAAGTTTTCCCAATAGGGATGTCATTTATCATGTAATGCAACCGCTGGAAGCTATCATCTCTATCTCTGTACTTACTTGTATCTATTTTGGCCTTGATTCATTCAGAAAAGCAAAATAAACAGACGAGGGAAACTGCTCTCGATCATTTGGACTTATAAGCATAGTTCGGTTCCCACAGCTCGATCTTATTGCCCTCGGGGTCCATGATGTGGATGAACTTGCCATAGTCATATGTCTCCATCGTGTCTAATATGGCCACACTATCTCTCTTTAGTTGTGCTACCATACCGGTCAGATCATCCACTCTGTAATTGATCATAAAATCCTTGGTGGATGGCTCAAAATATTTTGTGCTCTCTTTATCCGGGCTCCACTGCAGTATACCTTTTCTGTCGCCTTCCTGCCACTCAAACTTCGCTCCATACTGATCGGTATTGAAACCTAAATGTGCCTTATACCATTCCCTGACCTTCTTTGGTTCCTTGCATTTGAAAAAGATGCCGCCGACACCGATCACTTTGGGAATGTTCGCGGGGATAAGCGATCTGACAGAGAAGCCCAGACAGAATGAGGCTGCGACTATTATAACTATTGTTGTTGTTTTTTTCATTTTTGGGTGGTTTTAAAGAAAGATTCCTACGCAATGACAATAAAGATAGAACTAAAACACAATTGTCAATTTTCAACATACACGCAACGATATTTTGCACTTATCACTTGAACACAGCAGGAACATTTTTTCAATTATACATCTCAAAAATCCATATTTAGCAGTATAGGTGCCACTAGTGTCAAAATGCTAATATTCTGATTATGTATTTATTGAACATATTTATAATTGATATTTTTATAAATAAATATGCATAATTGAAATTAATTTTGCTTTTATTGAATAACTAATACAAATATAGCTATTAATGGTAAACTTTCCAATAAGGCATAAAAAATATGATAGCAAAATAAATAGGGAACCTACCGTTATGCAGAGTGGTGCAGCAAACCAGTTTCAAATGATAAAATCTAGACTTATTTATACATTTGGGAAGATGAATCTTTATCACCCATGAATTTTAAACGTACAGTCTTTTTAATTTTTATTATCGCCACTTCGATAAAAGGTTTCTGCCAAAAGACTGAGCAGCAGTACCTGATCAGTGGCATGGCCAAGTTTAAAGCAAAGGACTACAAAGGCTCAGTTGCAGATTTCACCGAGGCGATAAGGTTCGACACCTTGTTTGCGGACCTCTACTACTACAGAGGCCTCTCTATGGCATTGCTTCCTGATTTCCCCGGTGCGTTGGCCGACTTTAACCATTCGATCGCCCTTGATCCTAAGCAGGCTGACTTTTATAATGCGCGTGGCAATGCAAAGTCGGGATTGAAAGATTATACCGCAGCGATAGCGGACTATAACAAAGCTCTTGAGATGGACCCCAAATTGAAGAAACCTTATTTCAACAGGGCCTTCGCCAAAGCAATGATCGGAGACTATGCAGGGGCTATCGAAGATTATGACCGGGCTATAAAGATCAATCCTAAGGATGCAGAGGCATATAATGACAGGGGTGAATCAAAAGCCGCACTCAATGACCAGCTAGGGGCCATGGCTGATTATAGTTTGGCGATCAAGGCTAATGATCAGTACCCAATAGCTTACTTCAACAGGGCTGAATCAAAGAGTTCTTATAAAGATTACCCCTCAGCTATCAAGGACTATACCCGGGCCATAGAGATCGACCCTAAATATGCCAAGGCATATTATTCAAGAGGGATTGCCCTGATCACACTGAATCAGGAAAGTGACGGATGTAAGGATCTGCATGCCGCCGCGGAAATGGACTATGCAAAGGCATACGAGATGATCAGGAAACTATGCAAGTAAAACAAAAGCAGATGATCGACTCCTTGCGAATGTTTTTGTCACCTCACCAGTCCTAATCCTATCTTGAGCCCGGGCATCAGCATGACCATATGGGCATATACATTAGTAGGGGGTGAGGCACTATACGATCCGAGCTCTTGATCATACACATCCGTATGAGCATATTGGAAGTCGAGGTTGGCTGATAGAGTAAAAACAAATTTCCGATTTTGATATATCCGCACCCCAAAACCCACACTGCCCATCGGGCCGCCGTTGATTGTATTGTACCGGATATAAGTAGCGCCGTCAGCACCTCCCGGCAGCGGGTCATAGGCCACGGCATACCCTGCCTCAAGTACATAGAAAGGTGTAATGTCTTTCTTTAAAATGTCACCTGAGTAATAAAGGAAAAAAGGGAAATAGAACCCCGAATATGGTGCCGCATCATTGTTTATGGTCTGCCCATTGACGGATAGGTATATGCCGCCCAAGCCTATACCTACGCCTAATATGGCATACTGATTGATCTTATAGCCGTTTATCATTCTCACGCCGCCGCCGACGGCATCAAGGTGAAACTGAAATTCAAAGAGATAACCTTTGTTTTTGTATCCTGGTTTAGGCCTGTCATCCGGTCTTTCCTCTTTAGTGATCCTGTCTATCTTGGCAGCAGGGACTGTGATCACGCTGTCTTCAGACACTCTGATAGTATAGCTTACGCCATAGTTCTGCTCCAGCATTTTGCCCCTGAGTACTCTGCCATCTTTCATATAGATCACATCCTCGCGGTTATCTTGAGTCTGTGCAAAGGCAGGTATCAGCGCTGCGAGAAAAATGATAAGTGATAAACAGGTTTTCATACTTTTACATTTTTAAAATCCCATACCCACGCGCAGGCCGGGAATGATGAATACCTCAGAGGTAGAATAAAAGTAATAAATAGGGCTGTAGGTATTCTGGTTGTAGGTCATGGTTTCAAAGTGTACCGTGGCCATTTTGAAATCTATATGCGCTGACAGGTCCCAGTGTACCCGCCGCCTCGAATAAAACCTGACACCGAAACCTGCGCCTCCCATAGGACCACCGTGACTGCCAATTATTATGTAGCTATTTGGCATGTCGAGACCATTAGCATCAGCGGAACCAGGCAGGAAGGCATAGCCAGCCTCTACTGAGTAAAATGGTGTAATATGCTTCCGCAAAATTTCCCCGCTGTAATTAACATACAATGGAACATAACCTCCGGCATAGTTGGTATTGCCATGCAGGTCGCACATCACGAGATCTATCCCTGTACCGATGGCCAGAATACCAAACTGATTGAACTTGTACCCGCCCATGAGATGGAAACCTATCTCCGGCGCTTCGGCCAAAGCCTGAGCCTGTATCATCCAGGTGCGTGGACGGTAGTGAAATTCATAGACAGGTCTGGGCCGGATCGGTCTGCCAAACCGGCTGTAACGGATATTGTCGCCGGTATCTTTTTTATCTTCCTTAGTGATCTTGTCCACGTCTTCGGCCTTGATGAATATCACCGAGCCCCCGGCTATCTCTATTTTGAAACTGACATTGGGAACCTGCTCTACGATAGTGCCGCGATATACAGTGCCGTTTTTCAAATAGATCACATCTTCCTGCTCACTCTGTGCACTCGCAGTGATGCAGAAAAACAAAGCAAGGATAAAAGCAGTCAGGTGAATTTTCATAGTGTCTTTTTTTGTTTAAAATCCTATGCCAAACCTTACGCCTGGAATGATCAGGATAGAGGTCTCGGTATAATAAACATCTGTATCGTAACCGGTAACGGAATTGTACATCTCTGTCACAGTGGTAGCAAAGGACTGCTTGAAGTCTACGTGTGCGGAAATATCAAAATGAACCCGTCGGCGGGAATAAAACCTGACACCAAAACCCGCACCTCCTATAAAGCCACCTTTACTGCTTACTACATTAGTATTGCTGCCGCCTCCTAACGGGGAGAGATCGCCGCCAGATATCGGCGTGGGATGAAATGCATATCCCGCCTCTATGGAGTAGAATGGTGTGATCTGTTTCTTCAGTATATCGCCACCATAATGGATATAAAAAGGAAAATATGCGCCTGAGTAATCCTGTCTGCCGTGTATGTCGAGGATCACACCATCTACACCGAGGCCGAATCCCAGATATCCGAACCGACCGAATTTATATCCATTGACTATACGGAAACCGAACTCAAGTGCCTGTGCCTCTACCTGTGCCTGAAAGAAATAACCCTTTGGGCGGAATTTGTATTCATAGACAGGCTTTGGGCGGATAGGCCTTTCCTCATAGTAGTGGCGCACTGCATAGTCTCCAGTACCTTTTTTATCTTCTTTCGTGATCTTGACCACGTCTTCGGCCTTGATCACTATCACACTGCCGCCTGCTATCTCTATCTTATAGCTCACATTGGGTATCTGCTCTACTATAGTGCCCCGGTAGATGCTGCCGTCTTTGGCATAGATCACGTCCTCACGGTCAGTCTGTGAGAAAGCAGTCATTGGCAAAAGTGCCATCAGAAAAAGGAAGAATAAGATGTATTTTTTCATGTGTCATATTTTTTAAAAGCCCAGGCCCAACCTGAAACCCGGAATGAAGAGAATTTCGTTAGTAGAATAAAAATATTGGTAAGTGTTGCCTGTGTTTTGGTTGTAGAAATCGGTCTCATAATTCTCTGTAGACATCTTGAGATCGATATGTGCCGACAGGTCAAAATGCACCCTGCGACGGGTGTAGAACCTCACCCCCAATGCAGCACCTGCCATAAAACCCCCATGTCCACCTATTGGACCGCCGCTTCCGGAATAATAATAATCACCACTGGCTAACATATCCGGGCGCCAGGCATAGCCAGCCTCTACCGAATAGAATGGCGTGATCTGCTGATGCAAAATATCGCCGCCGTAATATACATAGACCGGCAAATAGGCACCGGCATAGTCAGAGTTGCCATGCAGGTCAGAGATCACACCATCCACACCCAGTCCGAGGCCCAGATAGGCAAATTGATTGAACTTATATCCATTCACGAGACGGAAACCTGCTTCCGGGATCTGGGCCTCCAGCTGTGCCTGAAAGAAATATCCTTTGTCCCTATATTGAAACACGTGCACAGGCCGACGGCGGCGAGAGTATGAGTCGTAGCTTATCACCTCTTTTTTTTCTTCTTTGGTCACTTTGACCACATTCTCTGCCTTGACCACTATCACACTGCCTCCGGCTATCTCTATCTTATAGCTCACACCGGGTATCTGCTCAGTGATAGTGCCGCGGTAGATGCTGCCGTCTTTGGCGTATATCACGTCTTCTCTGTCACTCTGTGCAGAGACATACGATGGCAAAAGAAGTGTCAGAAAAGAGAAGAATAGGAGGTATGCTTTCATGTTCACGTTTTTTGTTTGACAGTCTGAAATCGGATTGGTTTACTAATATATGCTATTTTAAAAATCCCACGGCGAATTTAATAGGCGTAAAAAAGGTCATTCTTTTTTAGAATGACCTCTTTTGTAAATATCATATGATTTTTAGAATCCCAGTCCCAGCCTGATGCCCGGTATCAGGAGTATTGCATTGGTCTTATAGGTGGGATAGAAGTTGCCGTTTGCATCGTAATAGTTTGTGTAGGTATTGCTGGCCTGCTGAAAGTCCGCATGAGCAGAAAGACTAAAGAAGACCCTGTGGCGCGAGTAAAATTTCACACCAAAACCTACACCTCCCATCAGTCCGCCATGCATACTCGTCGCGCCGGAGTTATTGGTAAGGAAGTTCTGATTCGGGAAATTGTTGTTGTTATTATTCGGGTTTACCCTCATGGCATATCCTGCCTCTATCGAGTAGAAAGGCGTGATGCGTTTCTTCAAAATATCACCGCCGTAGTAGAGGTACAGTGGCAGGTACACGCCCGAGTAGTCGGAGTTATTTCTGCGCACATCATTAAATAAAAGGTCCACACCGATACCGACACCGAGGTATCCGCAGTGCCCGAACTTATAGCCATTCACGAGGCGGCCACCGCCTTCGAGATTATTGATCAGCAGCTGGGCAGTATTGAAGTAGCCTTTATTTCTGTATTGAAACTGCGGCCTACGATGTGATGAGTCCGACCTTCCATAGCGATAGTTGCTGTAGTATCTTTCACCATGCATATCGCCGCGATAATATCCTTCGCCATGCATATCGCCACGGTCATGGTCATGATGCATCTGCGTATCAGATACCGCTTTTTTCTCTTTGGTAAATTTGGCTACGTCGCCTATGGCTACGGAGAATACATTGCCGCCGGCAGTCTCTATCTTGAGGCTCACTCCGGGCACCTGCTCTATGATGATGCCGCGATATATGCTGCCGTTCTTAAGGTATACCACATCTTCTCTCTCATCCTGTGCGGAGAGGCTGAAAGATGAAAGGATACCTATCAATAAAAATGCAGTGAATAGTTTATATGCTTTCATTACTGTTTGTTTTTGAATTGTTTGATAACGGTAACACTAAAATAATATTATTGTTTCAGACCTATCTTTATTTACGTAAAATTGGGAGAAGTGGACTTTTAACACAAAGGAGCATTGATTTACGTTTGATGAAGTCTAATATTAATAGCCCCGCGTTTCAACGCGGGGAACCGATAGTTCTTAGAGTTGGCTTTAGCCAAAATATTCGGGGTGCCTATTTCGGATAAAGCCTCGTATTGTTTGATTTAAACTCCGCGTTAAAACGCGGAGCTATTGAAAAGGCAAATTGGACTGTGTCAGGCGAAATGCTGGATTAATTTATCACCATGATATCTGACCACTTTGTGGTGTAGCAGGGCGAGCGCAGTTCGCAGCGCATCTTCCAGTTGGTATTGACACCATTGGCAGCAAAGCCGATCGTATCGATTCCCATCCTTTTATTGATCTGGTCCAGTGCTTTTGATATGGCCTTGTTCTTCGGGCTGTCATTATTGGTTTCGAAGAGATGCTGCTGTATGGAGTCATTTGGAACAAGCGATGAGAGCATTACGCCTGCTTTCTTATAGCGGAGGCCGTCGTGGAATATTTCTTCTATAGCTTTGGTCGCATGTTTGATGAGCTCATTCGTAGAGTCTGTCGCAAACGGCAGCGGGGTATATCTGCCGCCGCCCTCTAATTCCCTGTCCCCATCGCTTCTGTCCCATCCGCGGCGCCCGTTATCATCCTTGTATGTCCTCGCGAAAACATATATGCCACCTGCAGCAGAACTTTGATTGCGCAGCTTCTCAGCTGCACGCGAGGCATAGGTAGCTATAGCTTCTTTTAGTTCAGACAGTGTCGTGACCGCCTTGCCGAATGAGCGCGTAGAGGCGATGTGCTGCTTATGATCAAGGCCGACCGCCTGCCCTCGGCATGGTATGCCGTTGAGCTCCTTGATAAGGCGTACACCTGTCACGCCGCCCATATTTTTATGGCCCCAGGTCTCCGACATACGAGATAGTTTATAGGCGGTATCTATTCCCACATTATGCAGTTTTTTCACAGAGTTCCAGCCCACGCCCCAGACATCGCCGACCTTAGTTCTGCGCAGTGCATCTTCTATTTCGGCCTCTGTTTGTATCACATAGACACCTTTGTATCTGGCCTTGTCTTTTTTGCAGAGGCGGTTGGCTATTTTAGAAAGCACCTTGGTAGGCGCGATGCCCACAGATACAGGCACACCGGTCCATTGCAGCACGCGCTGTGTGATGCGCTGTCCGAAGGCATGCAGGTCGCCGACATACTGCTCATCGATATCCAGAAAGCATTCATCAATAGAGTACACCTCGATGTCGGGATAGACAGATGCGATGGTCTGCATCACACGGCGTGAGAGGTCGCCATAGAGGGCATAGTTAGAGGAAAAGACCGACACACCTTTCTGCTCACAGATCTCTTTGGCCATAAAGTACGGCTCGCCCATCGGCACGCCGAGTTTTTTTGCTTCGTCATTGAGCGCTATGATGCATCCGTCATTGTTTGACAGGACGACAATAGGCTTGCCCGTCAGCTGCGGCTGAAAGACCCGCTCGCAGGAGGCATAGAAACTATTGCAATCGATGATGGCTTTCATGTGTGTTGGCGCTTATCTATAAAAATGACTTTAACAGTCGGGTATCACAGAGGTCACAGAGAAGAAGGAGAAACAGCCGGGAGCACACAGAGTCAATAAGGCTGTATTCAACTCTGTGTCCTCTCTGTATTCCTCTATCCCTCTGTGCCCTCTGTGATAATTGTATTAACATGAAACAACCTTTCATCCCTCATGGTTTAAAGTTCGAACTATGTGTGCTATCACGCCCCATACGCTGGCCTCCGTGCTGCCGGGTTCTCCGATGGGCTGCGGCGTGACACCTGACAGGCATAGCTGCCCGCTATGGCTGATCACCCGGCGCACGGACAGCACACCATCTACTATAGCTATGACGAGCCTGCCCGCTGCGATAGACATAGAGCGGTCCACGATGAGCAGGTCGTTCTTATAGACGCCCTCGCGGATATACTGCTCGCTGCCAATACGCATAAAGTAGGTCGCCGAGGGTTGTTTCACCAGCAACTCATGCAGGTTCATCTTTTTATCGGCATAGTCGTCTGATGCAGCAGGCCAGCCACTGGCAATGAACTTATTCTCGACAGGTTCTTCCTTGATCTCTTTCTTTCCGATGGCGGTGTATGAATCTTCGACGTATATCATGGCTAATATTTTTAGTAAAACTAACAAAATTAGTTTATTGGACAAAATTAATCTCTTGAACCACAGCCACCTGCCAACTGTCACCCGCCACCTCTTATCTTCCTTTTCCCGCAAAAAAAAACCACCTTTGCTCCGTATGCTCAAAGTAGGGATCACAGGAGGGATAGGCAGCGGAAAAACGACGGTCTGCCAGATATTTGAAAAACTGGGAGTACCTGTCTACTATGCCGACCAGCGCGCCAAAGAACTGATGGAAGACGACTCACAGCTATGCGCTGATATCAAGAAAGAATTCGGAGATGAGGTCTACGACACCGAGGGTAAACTCAAACGCAAAATGCTCGCTGAGATCGTTTTTAATGATGAGGAAAAACTTGTCAAGCTAAACAGCCTGGTGCACCCGGCTGTATTTCGCGATAACCAGTCCTGGAATGAGGTCCTCGCCAAAAAAGGCTATACCTATACCCTGCGGGAGGCTGCACTGCTCATAGAGACAGGCTCTTACCTGACGCTGGACAAACTCATCGTCGTCTCTGCACCCGAGGAGGACCGTATCAAACGTGTCATGTCACGCGACGGTGCTACCCGTGAGCAGGTGCTGGCACGCATCCATGCACAGATGCCCGAGGAACAAAAAGTGAAGTACGCGGACTATATTATTTACAATGACAGGATCATGGACCTCGTACCCGAAGTGACCAAGATACATATCGACCTGATGAATCTGAATTAGGGGTTGTATAGTGGTTATAGGTGAACAGCCGTACTAAATTGCATTTTGTATTAACCTATAACCTAAAACTTATAACTTAGAACCTACTTATTACTTAAAACCTATAACCTAAAACTTGAAAAAAACTCCTCTCAAAATAGGCATACTCGGCGGCGGACAGCTAGGCAGGATGCTGCTTCAGTCAGCGGCCAACTATCATGTCGAGACATTCGTGCTGGAGAGCGGCGCGAACCCTCCCGCTTCATCGCTCTGCCATCATTTCATCGAGGGTGATATCAGGGACTATGATACAGTGTATGCCTTCGGCAAGAAAGTCGATGTGCTGACCATCGAGATAGAGAATGTAAATGTAGAAGCGCTCTATAAACTCGAAGCAGAAGGCGTCAAGGTCATCCCAAAACCATCGGTGCTTCACACTATCAAAGACAAGGGCCTTCAGAAAGAATTTTATGTAAAGAATAATATTCCTACGCCTGACTATGTACTGGCTGATGATCGGGCGGATGTATGGAAGGAGATAGACTTCCTGCCTGTGGCGCATAAACTTCGCACAGGAGGCTACGACGGCAAGGGCGTCAATCTCCTGAGGAGTGCCGCGGACATAGAAGGTACATTTGATGCGCCGGGCGTACTCGAGAAACTCGTGGACATAGACAAAGAGATCGCGGTGATGGTGGCCAAAAACGAATCAGGACAGATCGCTGTGTATCCTCCTACAGAGATGATCTTTGATCCGAAGTATAACCTCGTGGACTCGCTCATTTCACCCGCCTCTATCAGTGATGTACATGCAGCCGAGGCGCAGCGCATAGCCAAACAGGTAGTTGATGCCCTGGACTCGCCGGGCATTTATGCAGTGGAGATGTTTCTCGATAAGAGTGGCAATATCCTCGTCAATGAGACCGCACCTCGTGCGCACAATAGCGGACATCAGAGCATCGAGGGTAATTATTCTTCGCAATACGATATGCAGATGCGGGTACTGCAAAACCTGCCCCTCGGCAGTACAGATACCATACTGCCATCGCTGATGCTAAACCTGATAGGAGAGGACGGCTACTCAGGGCCTGTGCATTATCAGGGCCTGCCGGAAGCGCTAGCGATGAAGGGAGTCTATGTGCATCTCTACGGCAAGCATGAGACCAAGCCGGGTCGCAAGATGGGCCATATCACTATACTCGCCGAAAATAAACATGAGCTGCTGCGAAAAGCAAGCTCATTGAAAAATATGATCAGGGTGATAAGCTATCGTGATTAGTTTTACCCTCCAAACCTCCCTAAAGGGGTTGTTTTAAAGGATTCCATCTAATACCAACGGAATCCAACAGTGTTATAAATACTATGTTTCAGGCGAATTTACTAAAACTATAACTTCCAACGGTATTCAACCAATACCATTATTACAACGGCTATTAGTTGTCTGTTTAGTTGTCTATTCCTCAAAATGCCTAAATGTCCCGAAAAATGGACAAAAAAACGCATTTCGACCAAAACGCGGTGTAAGGTACTTCCCCCTACATTTTTTAAAATTTCAATGTCTTATTCTGGTTCAATCCCAGATAGCAGTTCACTTTTTTTTTAATCAATTTTTCAATGATGTTGCAAGTGTTCCATAAAAGAACACTTGTAACTTTTTCTATCAATGTCACGTTATCATTCAAATTTTTTTTCAAAATTTTAAATCAATTCAAAATGAAAAATCTAAAAGTATTTCCGTTTCAAAATAAAGTAAAAGCAAATTCAAAGAACGAAGCACCAGTTTATATAAGAATCATCGTCGGGACAACCAGAAAGGAATTCAGCACTGGTTTTAAAGTTAATGTTGACCGTTGGAATGATACAGACGGTTTAAGCAAGTCCAAAATCCGATATACCGATAATGAGATTAAAATAAGAACTGAAATCAATGATAAGATTGCAAAGTTTACCAAGTATGCTGAATTAAAGGAAATGGAAGGTGAAGGTTATACTGCTGAAATGGTCTATAATCATTCCGACAATCCAAACCCACATAAGAACAAAACCCTGCTTCAGGCAATAGAACTTCATAAGGTGGATTATTACAATTACATCCTTAGAGGTGAAAAAGTTGAAAAGAGTTATGAATTTTATGCTTCAATGAAAAATTATCTGGTTGCATACCTGAAGCAATCAAACCAAAATGATATTCTTCTTTCACTGGTGAATGATAACTTCCAAAAGCTGTTTCACAACTACCTGTTTACAAAGGTTTGTGCAAACAGTGCAAACAAGATGATTGTTTACCTACGTTGTATTATATCCTTTGCAAAGCTAAACGGCTATTGTAAGCACGAATTGACAAAGTATGAACTGACATTCCAAAAGGTTAAGAAGATAGCTTTAAACCGTTCAGAATTGCAAAAGGTGGTGGATTATGAAGCACCAACACCAACACTTCAGGTTACAAAGGATATGTTCTTGTTTAATGTGGTTACAGGATATTCATTCATTGACTTCATACAATTGACTTATGATAACATTGTTGAACACGAAGATGGATATTACATCGAAACAGACAGGCAAAAGACAGGTGAAGAAGAATATGTTCCATTGACAGATGAAGCAATTGAACTTATAAATAAATACCGTTCACATCCTGAATGTATGGCTTCAGGAAAGATATTTCCTTTTAGAAGTGATACTGTTTACTTCCTGAACCTGCAAAAGATTAAAAAGGATATTGGACTTGAAAAACCACTTTCTTCAAAGATTGCCCGTAACACGTTTGTAACACTTGGAATGAATATGAGAATGAACATCAAGGTTCTTTCAGTTACAACAGGACATTCAAACATTAAGCAGACTGAAGAATATGGTTCAACTTATCTATCAAGTCAGTTTGAAGAAATGAAAAAGATGGACGGTGTTCTTAACCTGAAGAAGGAATCAAACTTAAAAGTGGCTTAAATCGAAAAGATTTATTTGTAAAATTTGTATAAGTAAATCAATACTGAATCCCTTGCTAATATTAAATAGCAGGGGATTTTTTTTGTAGTCCATTAAAATAGTTGTGTTCCACTGGTCAAAATTCTGTAACAAAAAACGGGTGTTTCCCGTTATCCAACCGACTTTCAAATTTGAACTATTTAAAAAATAAAAAGATGAATGATGAAGAAATAAAAAAGTATTTGGACGGATTGTTGACCGAATTCAAAACTGAACTAAAGCAAGTGAAGGAATTGATTGCAAAGGAAAAGAATGTTACTTCAGATGAATGTAATTGGTTTAACACTGAACAAGTGTTGCAATGTTATCCTATCAGTAAGAACACATTGATAAAGGAACGCAAAGCAGGGAACATAATTGCAAAAAGACTTTCAAATGGAGTTTATATGTATCCAAAGTCTCAATTCGTTTATAGAGAGAAAAAATAAATTTTCAACCTATTTATTGATGAACAAAAAAATAAAAGCTAATGAAAAGAACAATACAAATCAAAGACCCTTCAGGAAAAGTATATACAAAAACAGTGGAGGTAACACCAAATCCATTTAAAACACTTCCTTCAGAAAAACCAATCATAGATTCAGTAAAATGTTTTCTTGAAAAAGAAATTAAGTCAGGAAGGAAGTTAATTCACTTTACAGAAATAGAATATGAATTTGAAAATGAAAAACGTGTATGCAATCCAATTTTTCAGAATAAAATTCCAAGTGACCAATTAATTTGGAAGTATATGAATCATACTTATAAATATGATTTTGGTTTTCTCTATGATGAAACAATGGACAAAAAAAGAAAAGTGTTTGTGTTAGATAATATAAAATAATATGCCGTGTAATATTGTGAGTGCCGTTCCCGAAAGGGAGCGGTTTTTTTTTGCCCCTATTTATATATATCAATATGGAAGTGGTAAAGAAATATCAAAAGTTAGAACGGGTGAACCAAGAATTGATTCATTTGGCGCAATTAGGGGACGTTACAGCCCTTAATAAGCTATTGGTTAACAACAAGCCTGTAATAAGAAATTTCTTGTCTGGTAAGCTATTTAATGACAAATCTGATTTGGATGATTTGGTTCAGGAATCAATGATAAAACTTGCCACTGGTTTACACGGTTACGACCATACACGACCATTTATAAGATACGTGTTCCAATTAAGCAACCAAGTCTTTATTGACTATCTCAGAGATATTAGAGCAAGTCAACCAATCGAAGGTGAACCAGACAGTGAAAGTTTATTATCAAGTTGTTTAGATGATGATTTCATTCAGGAAGAATTTATTTATAACCTGAAGGAAAAAGTTAAGGTTGCTATATCTGAATTCAAGAATGATGAAATGAAGAAGGTTATGATGATGAACATTTTTGAACAATTGACCTATACAGAAATTGTTGAACAAACTGGTTTATCAATGTCATATGTAAAGGCTAATTTAAGCAGGGGAAAAAAGATTTTGAAAAATAATTTGGCTTTAACTGGAAAATAAATTTTTCCCGACTATTTATTTTAAAACAACAATTATGACTCCTAATTACATAAACGCAAATAGCCCCAAAACGGTAAGGGAATTCTTACAAGCAACTGAACCTAATCTTTTGCAAAAGTTAAAATCAGTATTGAAGAAATTATTAAAAAAATGAGAACTGAAGAACCAATGAAGAAGATAAATGAATCTGTTGTAAAACTATTTGAAGATTGGTTGATGTTCGCTATTAGCCAAGTGGAAAAAGAACTAAAGGTTAATGAATCGGATTCACTTCAGTTGCATATTGCACTTGGATATGTAAAGACCTATATCAATAATCAAATCTTCAGGGATACGTTCCAGACAGATAAAAGGATTGCATTCATTGCAGATAAGAGTAAAGCAGTTATTGACGGGGTGGAATTTAAGAATGAAACTTTGCAGATTAAATTAAGGGGTGCAATTAAATGTGGTCTTCTTCTTTGTCTGGAACATTCTAAAGCTGAAGAATATTTTGAAACTGCATCAAACATAAAGAAGCTAATGATAGGTATGGAATTGATAAAAGAAGAATGAAATGAAAATAAAAGAAGATGATACAGATTTTAGAAAAATTATGTCAGTATATGATATAAATACAATTCCTAAACGTTACATACTTGAAGTATTTAAAAGTATCGAAGAATATAAAGCGTACTTAATAAAAGAAAGAATAGGATAAAATTTGACCTTGTGTTTGTTTGTATTTATCCCCTTGCAATATCGTAAGGGGATTTTTTTTTGCTACTCATATATATGTTATAAGCAAAAGAAAAATGCAGCAAGTAAACTATATAAACCTTATTGACCTGTTTCAATACTTCACCAATAACCACCTTCAGTTACAAAGATACGGGAACGGGACACGACCAGAATTAGAAAGAATGATTGCAACCAGTCCAAGTTTTCCTTTAATGTGGTCTTATCTGGTTGACATTACTTATCCATACGACAATGTAAAGGTGTTCAATTTCACTATTATGGTTATGGAAATTATGGATAATTCACAGGTAAATGAAGCTGACATCTGGAATGATTCAGTTATGATATTGGAAGACTTTATAAAGTTCCTTCAATGGAATAGTTCAACTTATTACCGTGTTGAATTTGGTGGTCAATTACAAATATCGCCTTTCACTGAACGTTTTACTGAATATTGTGCGGGTGCATCTTTACAAATAAAGATTGAAGTTGACTTTGACGGAATGAATAATTGTGGAATTGCAGGTATTGAATTTCCGTTCACACTTCCAACAATCAATTACACCAGTGATGAACCGACTGAAGATAATTTACCATTGGAAGGAAATTATATTTCTGGTGGAAATGATATTGTATTTGATGAAGAACAATTAAGTGGAATATTCAATTATCTGTCAGCAGGATTTGACATCGTAGAATAAAATTAAATTATGAATATGAAAACAATAACAGGATGGAAGGATATATCAACCAAACAATACATTCAGCTTTACAACTTAAAAGAAGATGATGATTTTGAAATGATTTTAAAACAAATCGGTATCATCTATGAAATGTCACAAGATGAAGTTGAAAATATTCCTTTGTCAGAATTCAACCAGATAAAAAATGATATTGCTTTTATGGCATATCAACCTGAACAATATAATCTGAAGAAGGAAATTGTTGTTGAAGGTAAAAAATATCTTCTTCAGGATTTGGATAAACTTACATTAGGTGAATGGGCGGACTTGGAATCATATAATGGTGATTGCATCAATAACCTTCATTCAATTATGGCTGTGTTATACAGAAAGGAAGGTATAACAAAATATATTCCATCTGAAGTGGATGATGCAGCGCAATTATTTTTGGACAAAGTTGATATTGAAACCACATTGGCAGCTTTTTTTTTGTTTTATCTTTTCGGACTGAACTTTATTCAGTCAGATATAAAGGATTGTTCTATGTTCCAGAAGGTGGAAATGGAGATGAAGAAGAAGGAAGTGAAGAAGCTAATAACGAAAGGAAAACAATTGCTGAACAAAGACAGGAAGACCAAGAAAAAGCTGCACAAAGTTTAGTCTGGTTGAACATCATTGATACCTTATCACAAGGTGATGTTTTAAAACAAAACGCTGTAACTGAATTGCCCCTTATCCAGTGCTTTAATAAGCTTGTGTTGGATAAATCTTTACCGAATAGTTACAACAATCAATTGCTATCAAAACAATTTTCATAAGGACATATATATGATATGGACTTAAAGAAATTAGATGAAGTAATAAATAAGTTTGGTGAAGCTTTTATCAATAAGATGAAAGATGAATTGGACGCAAATGGAAGTATTGCAACAGGTACATTAAAAGAATCATTGAACTATCAATTTGAAACAGATGTTGACCAGATAGTAATGAGATTTTTATCTGAAGATTATGGTCAATGGGTCGAGCAAGGTCGCAAATCTGGAACGTTCCCTAATGGTTATAATATACAAGCGTGGTGCGCAGTGAAAGGACTTCCTGAACGTGCTGCATTTCCGATAGCAAAGAACATATTTAAGTTTGGCATTCAACCTAAACCCTTTTTATTTCAGGACTTTGATTCTGTTAAGCAGGATTTTATTATTGCTCTAATGGCTGTTTATGGAAGTCTTGTGAAGATTGAAGTAAATGATATGATGAAAGAAATGTTACCAAGCAAAATTGAGATTTAAAATATAGATAAGAAAGAAAAATGAACAACCCAACTATAACATATTTCCCGTTTTCAGCTTATACCGTTCCTGTATATCCAGTGTACAATGACCAGACTATTCTTGTTACATCATCAACCAGTTCAAGATATTCTTATAAGCTGTTATCAGACGTGTATATAAACGGGCAAGATGTAGCAACCTTAAAGAACTATCCTTTCAATGGAGTAATAGAAGTGAATCCGCAAAACATAACAATGAATTATTTGCTTCACGACTTCAATTATTCGGCTTCACCAATAAATGATAATTATGATTCGGTTAAAAGTGTTTATACAGTATTAGGCGAAGAATATTCAAGAACAATATCATTTTCTTCTATCACCAGTTTCTTTGGTTATGCTGTATTAAATTTAACCATACCGACAATAGCGCAAACCTATGATATGGTTCAGGTAAATATTGGAACACAATCTATCATTGGTGAAGTATCAATTGCATCTTCAACAGGTATATTAACCAATATTCCCTATTCAATGTTTACTTCAACAGGAAGTGGAACAACAGTTGAAGGGGCGCAATACTTTGATTATGATTATAACGGATTCCATACGACAAACCCACACAATTTCAATGTAGGTGATACGGTATTATTACAAATGAATAGTTGGTCAACAGGTACAATTGTTGCAACAGGTGGAACATCTGGAAGTATCACACAAGTTAGCATTGGTGGAACAAACTTATTATCAAGTTCAGTGCCCTTTGATACAAACCTTGCAACAACTATGTTGAATTTGGCTAATGCTATTTCATTGAACTATTCAACAACAGGTGGTTATTCTGCTTATGTTGATTCTGGTTCTGAAATTATGCACGTTTATTCATCAATGTTTAATGGTGCTGCAACAAACGGTTTATCTATTGTCATTACATCAACAGGAAGTTTAGCTTTTTCAGTTACACCTTCTATGTATATCAATGCAGGATATGATTCAAACGGGCAAGGTTGGAATCCACAATTGAGCGGACAATATACTATTGCAACCGTTCCAACATCAACATCATTTACCACTGTTGAACCTATCACTGAATATTACAGCAATCAAACAGGTTCAGAGCGTGGAATGTGGTATGATTTGAACAACTATGTATTTACAAATCTTGTCACTGGTGGAACATACTATGTAATGAACAACGGTAATTATTATTTATATCCTGATTATGCTACAACGGTTGAACAACATACTTTTGAAGAACAACTTATTTCAAATCAACCAAAAGGATTATTTCTAACAAATAAGCCAAGAACAAGTTTTGAATTCTATTCAAACAATGATATTGAAACGGTGGATTTGCTTTGGGAAGTAAATTATAACGGTGGTACTTATAACAGTGGAAACCAACAAGGCTTTTATTTAAGAGTATATACTGGAACAAGTTCATCTTATAGCTTATACTTTATTGACATAGCACACGTAACATCTGGATTCACAGGTTCAGATATTTGGAAAAGATTTTCATTCGGTGTTGGGGCGTGGAACTTAAATAATATACCACATCAATATATTACACCGACCCCTTCAGGTGATTTAATTAATAACAACGTATATCAATATCAAATAGCTTGTAACAATGGTTTGTTTCAAGGAAATTATTCTGAACTATTAACGTTCAATAAGCAGTGTTCAAACTATGACTACTATCAGTTAATCTTCCTGAACAAGTGGGGTGCTTTTGATTATTTCCCACTGAACGCAAACTTTGAAAATGATTTGACCGTATCAAGAACACAATACGACCGTAAACGTGAATCAATATTTAGTCCTACACAATATGGCGTTCGTGTTCCAGACAGGGGAAAAACAGACTTCTATATTAATTCTGATATGCAGGTTAAACTTTATTCTGATTGGTTGACCTTAGATGAATCAAATTGGTTAATGGAAGTGTATGAATCACCACAAGTTTATTTGTATTGTCCTAATGATGCAAGTTCAGATTCAATAGACTTTACTTGCTTATATCCAATCAACATAATTGATACAGAAATAAGACAGTTCAACCAACGTTCCAGAATGAAACAAATGGTGTTCACTGCATTGGTATCAAATCAAAGAATTAATCAAAAGAATTAAGGGAGACTTTTTTTCTGGATTCATATATATCTACAATAAGGATAGAAAATGAATACAGAAATAATTTTAACCGACCAGAATACAGGCACACAGTTCAATTTAGACTTAACTGAAGATACCGATATTCTATTAACCTTTCAATGTGGTGATGTAAGACAAGTTTTAAGTTCAAAATCTTCATATTCTAAGACTGTATCTATAATGGGTACATCAAATAATAACCAAGCGTTCAGCAATCTATTTGACATAAGGAACTATTCAGACTTCAACCCGAATAAGAAGGCTTCAGTGGTCGTAAAAAGCGGTGGTGTAAGTATATTTGAAGGTTATTTGAAGGTGGATTCTATCAAGATAAACAATAGGAATCTTATTACTTATGAATGTTCAATGTATAACAATGTTGCAGACCTATTTACTGAACTGTCAACACTTAGATTAAACCAACTTTCATTTCAGGAATATAACCACGTTTACAGCAAGTCGGCTGTTACAGGTAGTTGGAATACATTTATTGTCTACAACGGGCAAGAAACGTCTGCAAAAGCAGGATTCGGCTATGTTTACCCTTATGTTGATTTAGCAACAGATACTTCTTTGACAAATATCAAATACACAGAGTTTTTTAAACCTCACTTTTACGCTAAAACTATTTTGGACAAGGTATTTGCACAAACCAACTATTCATATAAATCTGACTTCCTGAATTCAGACTATTTCAAAAGTTTAATTGTTACTCCATCACCAGATTCATTTACACTATGTGCGCAAACGGTAACAAATTCGCAGCTTTGGGCAAGTCAAGAAATTGATGATTCAGATTATGAACAAACATTGTTATCCAGATTTGAAAGTTTCACCCAAACACCTGCAACAAATGTTCCTTCTTCTTCACCAGTAAGATGTGAATCATTATCGCCACATATTTATGACAGGGGATTATTTGGATTCTTGAATGTACCTAATACAACTGTTGGTGGTCGTTATGACTATGGACATAACTTAAATCTAACAAATTTCACCTATACAGTTCCAGTTACAGGATATTATGATATTGTTGCAAACTTCAATCTTGACTTTGCAATAAGCAATAATAATTATGGTTCGTATGCTGTAATCCCAGGTCTTCATATTCTATCTGAATATGGTTATGTATGTGCCATTGAAGTTACAGGTGCTACATTAAACCAATTCGGTTATCATCCTATTTATGATTTGGTGGTTCAAACATTAAGTGGAACATATGATTCAGTATTTTATGCTAATGACCAGATGCAGGGAGCAATGAATAATGGTGGTGTTTCACCAAACTTCAACTTCAATTCAGGTATTCCTTACTTCTTTAGTCAGGGGGATATGATAAACGTTAGTGTTTTTGTGGATTATAAATTAAATGACATAGAAGAATTTTGTGATAAAGACTTTTATGATTTTATACCAAGAATAGATTTTTGGGAAATAACACCTTCAGATTTGAAAATACAGTTAATGGATAATCAGATGCACGAAGGAATGCCGTGGAATTTCTTAAACTACATTTCCAGTGACCAGTGCGATGATTATATTCTTACACTTGCTAAGATGTTCAACCTATATTTTGAATTTGATTCCACACAAGACAACACTTTAATTATTGAACCATTTAATTCATTCTATAACGGAAATGTTATTGATTGGACTTATAAATTAGATAGAAGTAATGAAATAGAAATCATTCCTATGTCTGACATCACCAATGAAAGGTTGCATTTCCTTTATAGAAATGATTCTGACTACTGGAACAATAAATATCAAACTGAAAACATAAGCAAAAACAAATTTTCCTTACTATCTCAGTTAACATATGGTGAATACACTTGGTATTTTGATAATGATTTCATAGACCAAGCTTCAGAGGACAAAATTGATTTGATTTTTGCCCCTACTCCCCTTGTTCAAGACTTCTATTATACTAATGCAATATCAGGTGGAACATATTCTTCATCAACAAAGATAATTTCAACCGCATATCAGGAAGCCTTTGATAATACAACTGGAAATATTACCAAATCACCATTGAATTCATTTGCACCCCGTATTTTGTTCTATAATGGTCTTATACCTTGTGATAGTTGGGGAATGTATGATTATAACCTTTCGGTTAATAAAAGTCTTTATGTTGCCTTTATTGACGAATATTCAGCTAACACGTCAATGTATTCTGGATTTACGGATTTTCCACACAATACATTGAATGTTTATCCTTATGCAGGTCACTTAGATAATCCATATACACCAAATCAAGATTTGAATTTCAATTTTCCTGCTGAATATTTTTATTCCCGTACAGCAGTGACCACAAACAACCTTTTTAATCAATACTGGTTTGATGCAGTTCAGCAAATGGACGACCCTTCAGCTAAATTAATGACTGCATACTTCTATTTGACCACTGTTGATATACAAAGTTTATCATTCAGGAACATAATTTATTTGGACGGGTCTTATTGGATAATAAATCAGATAATGGATTATTCACCTTTAGATGATGGACTTACTCAGGTGGAATTACTGAAGTTGATAAACTATAATCAAACAAAAAATGATGTTACTGCAAAACAACAAACAATAAACGTCCAAGCAAATTCAAAACGTTATAAAAGTTTGGGTGGAAATAGTCATAATGATTCAATTATTGGTGCAATAAATACGGCTGCATTACAACCACCGACCAGAAATATTATTACTGGAACATTCAATAGTATAGACCCTTCTTCTAATGGAAATATTATTGTTGGAGACGTGAATTATATTCAACCGAATACAAAGAATGCACTTATAGTAGGGAGCGGTTCAGGACTTGATTCAAATACAGTAATTCAATCTGGTGGAATCAATTCACGTAACGTAAATATGATTGGTTCTACTGGTGTAATATCTCACAATTGAAAAGAACTAATCACTTTCAATAATGGTAATGTAAATATTGCAGGAACAACCATACAGGCAATAAATGAAGTTCAGGCGGGTGTAAACGAAGTAATGAGTGAATTTCCTGAAGCCACATTGATAAATTTCATTTCAGCAGGGAACGATAAAGTAAGGGGTGTTGGTTCATCTACTCTTATAAACATAATTTCAGCAGGGAGCGATAATATTTTATCTAGTTAATATATATCTCTAAACAAAATAACCTATGAGTTTAATAACACAATACAGCAGAATATCACATCACACAATTTCACCTTCAGGAACAACATTTACAGTTCCAAGTCAGGAAGATTTTACATCAACAAGTTCGCCGTGGTCAATAACCGATTTGGCATTATCTGAATTTGGTGTTAATCAATCCGACAATAAACTTTATGTCCGTATCGGTTCAAACATCAATGAAGTTGGTTTGAATATTAGTGGTGGAACTGGTGGGACATTGACAGGAACACCAAACCAAGTTGTTTATTTTGACCAAAACGGAAATCCAACATCTGATTCAGGATTTACACATTCATTTACAGGCGGGACAATGTTCTATGTTTCACCTGTTGATGCTATTCAATACGGTTTATCAAATGGTCAATTGTTTGCAGACACTGGAACTACTGGTTCAGCATTATTTTATAATGATTCAACAGATGGAAATAACTATTCAAATTTTGTTGCATCATTGGAAAGTATTGATTTAGGAAGTTCATTTAAAAATATTTCTGCATTAGGTTGGCAAGACCAAGGAATAAGTCAAAATCAATCACTTGTTTTAGTATCACATTTTAGTGGTTCACCAATGATTGTAATGCAATCACAACAATATACCGATACTGGATATACTACAACATATGGTGGTTTTGCTGAATTGTTTTCTGGTGGTTCACAATTCGGTTATCAATCTGGAAATACATTTGCAGGAATTCAAGTTGATAATTTGGAGGGTGTATTTATTGAGTCAACAGATAGAATAAATATTATTTCGGCTGATATAAGTTTACTATGTTCAGGTGCTACCATAGGAAGTGGATTTACATATTCTAATTATACAGGCACAACTATATCAAATAATCCAGATGCAGGTTCAACATTTGAACTTGTTGTTGGTGGTGAAATAGGAAATAATTCTGGAAGTGTAGCTGCTTTAAGTTATAATGACACTGTAAATAATTATCAAAACATCATTGGTGTATTTTCAGGTAATTCAACTGGTGATGTGGGACTTCATACAAGTTTAATGGGATTTGCTAATAATAATACTGGTGATGGTGCTTTTGTTATTGCTTCAAATAACAATGGGACACCAACAGTATATTTACAAACTTCAAATCTTAGTGGTGGAACTATATCAACAATTGGTATTACTGAAGACCAAGAAATAATAAATGTATCAAATGGAAATTATACGGGTTCGTTTGATATTGCTACTTCAGGAACATCATTAGAATTTCAACTTACATCTGGTGGAACAACTTCAGGCTTTTATGCAATAGGTTCAACAGATAATATAAATACAGTTGCACAAATTCAATCATCTGGAACAACTTGGACGTGGGCAAATGTTGACGGTGCTTCAGGTTCAATACTTACAACCAATGGTTCAGGTCAATTATCATTTACACCCCCTGCAACAGGTCTTACAGGCTCTTATACAGTCGGGACTAATACACTTACACTTGTGAACGGTTTAATCACTGCAATAGCTTAATACCCATCATTCACAGTCCATATAATAGCTGCATCTATACATCTTTTTGGAACTTGAGTCACTGAAGTAGCATTGCTATCAGTAAATATATAGTAACTATCCTGTGTTTCTTTAACTAGATAAAGTTTTTTTGTAGTTATAGATTGATTAGTATCAAGTGGCATTAAAATTCCAAAAATTGTTGTGTTCCTATACGCTTTGGGTAAAATTAACTTTATTATTAATGGTTCTCCACCTGCAATATTTGCTGGCAAAAATTTATATACAGTGTTAGTATAAGTCATTGTTACGAAAGAAATACACATTATCCAAAATACTGCTTTAAATCCGTTTCTAAACAAAGATGAAGGCATTATTTCTTCTCTGAGAGCAAGAACATTATTTGGTAATAATAGAAATATTCTGTTTGTTCCATTGGTGAGAAATCCAATAACTGTATTAATTATTATAAGATAAACAAAGCCTTTTAAAGGCTCAGGATGTCTTTTACCATCCCCAAATAAATTATTAAGCAAAACAAATAGTATTAAGCAAAATACAATCCAAGCACAAACAAACATTAAGACTTCTAAAATTACCTTTTGAAGGAATTTATGTCTTTTTAAACTCAACCGATTTCGTAAGTTCTTTATTACTAACTGTTGTTTAATTACCAAAAACGGCAAAGAGCTTAAAAAGATAATTATAGAAAACATTCCGCCAGTCAATATATATTGAGGGTAGAGAAAGTCGAAGACAAAAATTCCTTTTGAAAAATAAAATTCCAAGGTTATTATTAAACCTAATGTATAGAGTATCCCGCCAATATAAATGATATACTTTAAAATCTCTTTTGCATCATATTCTTCTTTATTAGTTTTTAATTCCATAGTCAGTATTAATATATAGCAATATACGAAATAAGTGTCACGATTAAAATCACCAGTGGATATATATCATAAAATATCCAATGGCAGATAATGTAAATATAGAGTTAGTCATAAAGGCTGGTCAAAGCGCACAAACATTAGGTGAAATAAAGCAGTCTATAAAAGACGTTACACAAGCTTTAAAAGATACCAAAGTTGGAACTGAAGAATTCAACAAACTAAAAGAAGTATTTCAACAGAATAGGGCTAACGTTAAAGCTATGCGTCAGGAATTCGCAGACCTGAAGCAAGTTGAAACAGTCGGTAAAACATTAACTGCATCATTTGCCCTTGCATCTGGTGCAATCGGTGCGTTCACAGGAAATAGTGAAAAAGCAGAAAAAGCAGTAAGGCAGTTAGAAGGTGCTTTTGTAATGATGGAATCAGTTCAAAAGTTAGCCCGTGCGTTCCGTGAAGCTGCAATTGCAAATGAGACATTCAATAAATCACTTTTAACTAATCCTTATGTAATGGTTGCTACTGCTATTGCAGGTATTGCATTAGCTATATACGCTTTTGCAAATAGTAGTGATGATGCAGCCGAAGCAACAAAGAAATTGAATGAATCCAGTTTGAAAAATCTTCAGGATTCATTGAAAGATTTGAATGATGAACAGGAAGAAAGTAATAAAGACCTTCAACATAATATTGATTTATTAAAAGAGAAAAAAGCTACTGAAGGTGAAATATATGCAGCCACAAAGAAACAATTAGCTGAACAAAAAGACGGCGTTAAAGAACAACTTTCTTCTTTCAATGAGTTCCAGAATGCACAAATAGAAGATTATCAAAAGTCACTCGATAGACAGAAAGAATTATTGGACGGTATCAAAGAACAAGGTGCTATCTACAAGCAAAACAATGATGCTAAAGAAAAAGGTTATCAATTTGATAAGGATGCTTTGGAACAATCTGAAAGATTCATTAAGCAAGACCAAGAAGAACTTGATAAAGAACAAAAGAAAGTTGAAGAAGGGAAAAAATTATTTGAGCAAAAGCAGTTGTTATTAAACAAGCTGAAGGAAATACAACGTGTTGAAGAAAGTGCCGACACATCACACGTTGAAATTGGTATTGAAGAAAGAAGGAAAGAAATATTGGATGGAATAATTGAAAGAATCAAAGCAGAAAAAAAAGCTGAAGATGATTATCAATCTTCTTTAGAACACGGTTTAGAAATGCTTAAAGCAATGGGTGGTTCAGAGAAAGAACAATTCGATTTCAAACTTGCAATGTTGGGTGAAGAACTATCAAGTGAATCCAAGTTAGAAGAAAAACAAAAGCAAAGATTTGATAAGGCTGCATCTGAACTAAAAAAGTATGGAGATAAGACCAGTGAACAATATAAGGCTGCAAAGGCTATCTATGATGCAGAAAAAGAAGCCTATGATGAGATTGCAAAGAAGGAACAAGATTTAATCAATAAGAAGCAAGTTGAAATTGAAATCAATAAGCAATTAGCACTTCACGCTAAACAAGATGCAGCCCTTAAATCTATTGAAGAAATGGATAGGGCTTATGACAGGCAAGTTGCAGCCCTGAAGAACATTACCGATGTGATGAAGGCAAAAGGAATTGATGATGATAAAATTAATAAGCAAGAAATAAGCAACAATCAAACACTTATTTCTTCATTGATGCAACAGGAAAAAGCGGTTCAAGATAGTGTTGCAACCGATGAAGAAAAGAAAAAAGTAACCGATGAAATCAGTAAGAAAATACAAGAACTTATTGATAGGATAAATGTATTACAGGCAACAGCAAAGAAAATTGACCTCACTTCAATATTTGGCAAGGCTACCAAAGAAGTTGAAAAACTAACATCTGAAATTGGAAAAATTGCACAGGTTGTAAGCAAGGTTGAATCATTAGCTACTCAGATAGTAGCGCAAAATGTTCAAAGAAGAATTGCTTTATACGAACATCAAAACCAGATGTATGTAAAAGGCTTGGACAATGCTTTACAGGAAGGTTTTTTAAGTCAGCAACAGTATAATCAAAAGGTTGCAGCAGCAGAGGCAGAACTAAAGAAAAAGAAACGTGAAGAAGAACACAAAGAGTTTGTTGCAAAAAAAGCCACTGGTATAATTAACGCCACTATCCAGACAGCTTTAGCAGTGATGCAAGCTTTATCATCAACACCACCACCTGCATCTTATGCAATGGCTGCAATAGCGGGTGTTTTGGGAGCGGTTCAGATTGCGGAAATAGCAGCCCAAAAAGAACCTGCATCTTATGCAACTGGTGGTTTAATTGAAGGTGCGGGAACTGGAACATCTGATTCAATACTTGCCAAAGTTTCTAATGGTGAAAGTGTGGTTAATGCCAAATCAACAAAGATGTTTGCACCTCTTATCAGTGCAATCAATCAAGTGGGTGGTGGTGTTGCTCTGAGAGGTCAACAACCTTTATCTAAATCACCTACTGGTGTTGTTCCTAATAGTTCATCAAAAGATTCATCTGGTGGTGGACATCAAAAGGTCTATGTGAGTGAACACGACATAAGCAAAACACAAAGGAAGGTTAAGGTTATCCAGAATAGAAGCACACATTGATAAAATTCTATCTGGTTAAATATATATAGGTATATGAACAAACAATTACCTATATACAAACTGGTTATTTCTTCAGATGATGATGTATCTGGTGTTAGTGCTATTGCATTGGTTGAACAACCTGCTATAGAAATAGACTTTTTTGCGTTTAAGGCTGAATCTAAAGCACAATTCCAGTTCAAAGCTATATCAACCGACAAACAACTATTGGCAGGTTATTTAATGATTCCTGACAAATTAATCTTCAGAGTTCAGGACGGGAACGAATACTATGTAACATTTGATAATAATACAATAGCAATGATTGCAGAAAAATTCAACAAGAATAAGCTGCAATCAAATTTCAACACTGAACATTCAGCAGCTAATGCACTTCAAAATGTGTTTGTCAAAGAAAACTGGATTATAGAAAGTGCTGAATTCGATAAATCAAAAATGTATGGGTTTGAACCGATTGTTGGGGCTTGGTTTGGAATAATTAAAGTTGATGATGCAAACATCTGGAATGAATATGTAAAGACTGGTGAAGTAAAAGGATTCAGTGTTGAAGGTAATTTTGAAATGGTCTATGACAAGATGTTTGTTGACCAGTTTAAAGCTATCCACAAGCCTATTAAGGTAGGTTTTGACTTCGATAATACATTATCTCTTATACGTGGTCAGGAACTCGCTAAAGAAGAATTAGCAAAGGGAAATGAAGTGTATATAATCACTTCAAAGGATAAGCACAAATCAAAAAATGTTTACCGTGTCGCTGCAAAATTAGGAATACCAACTTCTAATGTTCGATTCACCTATAAGGATAGAATAGTTGATGCAGTTAAAGGTTTAGGTCTATCAAAATGGTATGACAATGACCAGACACAACTTGATTTCATCAAAGCAAATTCTGGTGTTCAGGCTATCAAGTTTGAATCAATGAATCCGTTCACAAACTTCTATTACCAAAAATCATAAGCCAATAATATATATAAGAAAGAAAATAAAAATCATCTATGAAATTAAACTTTAACATAACAACAGTCCTATCAGACGGAACACCAGTATCACTTACAAAATATGATGTTGGTGGAATTATATCAACCGTTAATTCAGACGGTTCAACAGCAGTAGCACCAGACGGGGATTATCAATTTGAAGATGGAAGTATTGCAACACAGACGGACGGTTTAATTACCGCTATTGCACCCGCACCAGATTCAGATTCTACTTCACCTGCTTCAGACGCAAGTGATATGTCAGCACCCGCACCAGATGCACCAACTGAAGATGCACCTGCAACCGATACAGATTCAACATCTGATTCTGATTTATCAGAGCAAATACAAGCCTTAACAGCAGCTATTTCTCAATTAACTGACTTGCTTACTTCATCAACTACTGATATGAAAAAAGAAATAGCAACTGTCAATGATAAGTTCAATGCAGTTACAACAAAATCAATTCTTGAAACTGGTAAAGCTGAAAATAAAACTGAAACATACAATGATAAAATAAAAGACAGATTGAAATTTTTGAACGGATTCACCAACTAATAAATAAGAACCTTCCAAATATTTCTTCATCAAAATATATATAAATGAAAAAACTATAAAACAAAAAGAACATCCCTATGAAATCAACATCAAAAAAGAATTTACTAAACTTCAACTTTACCATTGCCGACAATACAACTTGGGTTGGTGAAGACCTTTTGGACTTTTACGCGAATGCACTTTTGACTTTTCCAACAGCGAAAAATGTAACTGTACAACCTAACGTTAAGTCAATCATAAAACTTCCTTCTTACAACTTAGGTTCAATCTTGCAATCTGATACAGTTGCAGGTGCTACATCTTGGAATAACTCAGGTGAAGGAACACTTGCTGAAAAATCATTCAGCGTATCACCAATCAAAGTACAATTGGAATTTCCAAAAGTTGTATTTGAAAATGACTTCTTATCTCAGTATATGAAAGCAGGTTCTAATACAGACGAAGCAGTTCCACAATTATTTGAAAGATTTATTACTCAACAAGTAATGAAACAAGTTGGTAATGACTTAGAACAAATAGCTTGGCAAGGTACTTCATTATCAGGTTCATCTTATCCATTGGAACTTGCAACAGGTTTGATAAAAACTATGTCAGCAGATTCAACAGTTATAAAAGTTAGTTCAGTTACAGCAGTAACTTCTTCAAACGTTATAGCACTTGTTCAATCTGCATACAATGCAATTCCATCAACTGTATTCTTGAATTATTTCAGTGACCTTAAAATGTATGTTAGCTCACAAATAGCGAGAGCTTACAGATTAGCACAAGCTCAAACTGGTGCAGGACAAGGTTACAACTGGGCATCAAAAGATATTGATTTGAATTTCTTAAACATAGAAATGGTAGAGTGCCCAGGATTAGGATTCAATCAAATTGTAATAGCATCTGAACAAAATATGTTATTGCTTACTGACTTAGCTGAAGATTTTGAAAAAGATACTTCACTTGCAATAATTGACCTTTGGAAAACATTAGGTATTGCATCATTAAGAATAGCATTAAGATTTAAAATCGGATTCGGTTATAAGGTAGGACAGGAAATTGTTTTGTGTGGTAACTAATAATAAATAGAAAACGTGAAGAAGGGAGTTTGAAAAGACTTCCTTCTTTTGAATAAAAAAGAACTTAAATAAATAATAAAAACAATGGCTTGTAATCAACTTAGCGCAATAACATTTACTTGTTTGGATAACACTGGTGGACTTAGTTCTATCTATGTAACCAACTTTTCAAATGTTGCATCTTATACAACAAATAGCATTGGAACTATAACAGGTTTAACAATGCAGACTGGAACATCATTTGTTCAACTACAATCAACAAGGGACACTTCAACATTCACTGAAGATGAGACTATCTCTATTGAAAACGGAACAAACTTCTTCACTCAAAAGGTTGAAATATACATTCCACGTAGAGACGCTGCAAAACGTAATTCTGTATTCTTGTTATCATCTGGTCAACCACAATTAATTGTTATTGTTACCGACCTTAACGGCAATAGTTGGTTACTTGGATTAACACAAGGTGCTTATCTAATGTCAAACAAAGGTGGAACTGGAAAGAAAAAAGCAGATGCAAACGGTTATACACTTGAAATAGAAGCTGAAGAACCAAGTCCAGCACCAGTTGTTGACCCTTCAGTAATATCAACACTTAATATCTAATAATAATTAACATCATTATCCAATAATTGAATCCTTATCAAACCGATAAGGATTTTTTTTTGTCAGGGATATATATAAGAAACGAATTCGATGATAACATTCTATCAAGGCAATACAGGCAATACATTTGCAACAACATTTTCTGAACGTTTGAACTTATACAACATTCAATATATCACTGGTGCAACTTTTTATTTTAAACTGGTTAATGATATGACCAGACAGAATTATTTTTTCAGCGCAACAGATGAAAGTGTTGCGCCCTTCAGATATAATCAGTTTATTGTTGATGAAACAACATTGAATTTATCCAATGGTCAATACACCTATTACGGATATGCAGATTCGGCATATACACAAAGCTTAGAAGTAGGAAGGCTTTTAGTTAGCGGGGCATCTTCAAACTAATATTTACTCTTAAATAATATATATGGTTATAACCTTAATGATTATAACCAATGAAAATATTCGGAATGAATTTCGGTTCAACACAAAAAGTTGAACAACCAATAACACCAACACATAAAGCTGTATTAGATAATGGCTGGCAAAAGGTGATGGACACAGTAAATTTTGCTTTGCAAAATGAATATATACCACCTACTGCATCATATATAGTTGGTGCAAATGGAATGGTTAAGTGGGGACACGATAACTTATTTCCGCTCCAATTAGCCGACTTACTTAATAGTTCACCAATGCACCAGTCCATCATAAAAATGAAATCTGATTTGGTCACTGGTTCAGGAATACAATTCAAAAATTATTCTGGTCTTACACCTGAACAACAAACTGAACTTACAAAGTTTGTGAATGTTGCAGACGGTTGTGATAAGTCATTAAGTGATGTAGCAAGTGAACTATCCTTAGACTTTCAAATATTCGGTGCAATGGCATTAGAAGTTATTTGGGACTTAACGTTTACCAAGATTATAAAGATTAATAGAATACCAATGGTTAACCTTCGTATGCACGAAGAAAATGCTATTGGTAAAATTGAAAAGTTCTACTTCAATAAAAATTGGACACGACCTAATCAATACGGGACATATGAAATACCCGCATTCAATATTAGTGATAGAACAAACACCAATCAATTATTGTACATAAAGAATCCTTCAGTTGATGGAAGATATTACGGTGTTCCTGCTTATTCAAGTGGTTTAAATTGGGTTGCAGCAGATGCAGCCATAAGCAAGTTCCACTTATCAAATATCAGTCACGGTATGGCTCCAAGTTTGAAAATACAGTTTTATAAAACTTATGATTCACCTGAACAAAGGGATGAAATAGTTAGAGGTATAGAAAGACAATACGCTTCACAACATAATGCAGGACGTGCAATGATATTTTTCAGTGATGGAAAAGATTATGCACCTTCTATTGAACCTATTCAAGTAAACAATATTGATAAGCAATTTGTGACCATAGCAAACCAAATAGTTCAGCAAATACTTCGTGCTCACAGGGGTGTTAGTGGTGTTCTATTCGGTATATCTACATCAAATAATAAACTGTCATTACAAGGTGAATATGAAAATGCGTTCAAAATATTCACACAAATAGTTGTTGCACCCGATAGAAAGATTTTGGAAAATGTATTGAACAAGGTTCTTAAACTAAATGGTATTGATGCAGGATTATATTTTGACCAGATTCAAATATTCAATGGAGCAATAGGATAATAATTAAATTAAATAACAATGGCAATAGCACTATTCATAAACGAACAATATATTAAAGACAATACACCACTTCCTTATAATTTGGATGCCAAGTTTATTGCACCAAATGTTGTATTTGCACAGGATACTTACATTCAAAATATGTTGGGTTCAGCTTTATATAACACATTACAACTTCATTATTCGGCGCAAACGTGCAATAGTTATGAAACTGAACTTGTGAACTTAATTCAACCTGCATTAGCTTATAGAGCAAGTGAAGCAGCACTTCCATTTATACACGTTCAATTAAGAAATTCAGGAACGGTTAAACTAAATGCAGATAACCAAACAGTACAATCATCACAAGCTGAAATGGAATACTTAAAAGATATTCTTTGTGGTCGTGCTGAATTTTACGAAAAGCAGGTTGTGAACTATTTGATTTTTTCAGGAATGAATTTCCCCGACTATATACAACCAGACGTTACAGGTATTTTGCCAAGTCAGAAATCAACAACCACTTGTGATTTATATTTTAGGTCGTGGGGTGCAAACAGTTCTATGTTGGGAAAAATTGCCTTTTGTGGTTGCGGAAATCCTTACTGTATGGGTGGTTGCGGGTTTTACAATTAACACAGTTTAATATATATATAAGAAATGAAATCGAATATGAACATCCTTACTTTCTTCAAATATTTAGCTGTAACTTTTTTTGCCTTTACGATGCCAATACACACACTTGTTTATTGTGTGGTTGCTCTTATAGGTTTAGATACTATAACGGGCGTATATAAAGCCTATAAGCAAAAAGACGCTATCACAAGTAAGAAGTTCGGACAAGTGATTTCAAAATTGCTTTTATATAATCTTGCAATACTATCTGGATTTATTGTTGAAGTAATGATTGGATTGTCTGCATTCCATTTAGCGCAAATTATAGCAGTAGCAATTTCACTTACTGAATTGAAATCTGTTTTGGAAAATACAAATGCAATAACAGGGGTTGACCTTTGGCAGGTTGTTTCAAATTATCTAAAGAGAAATCAGAATGAAATCACAAAGGATATTGCACCAATGGTTGATTCAGATAAGAAATAATTTATTTGCTGTACTTATCCCAGTGTTCTAATGTATCAAGTTCAGCTTGGTTATCTCTAAGACTTTTCATTATACCAATCTGAATTTGCGTATAAGCATCACCAGTTGAATCTTTATACTTATTATAACGTTCTTCATCATCACTAATTGATTTCTTTACTATCTTAATCAAAGGTAGGTTCAAACCTGCAATACGTTTTTCTTCTTTCTTTTTATCCAGATATTGTTTACCGAAATACCCACCACCGATAATAAGTATAAGCGCAAATAGTATGATTGAAATTTTCTTCATTGTATTTCTATTTAAATAGTTTAAGATTTTCATTAATCCAAAAATAGGGAATCCGGGCCAGGACCGGAAATTTATCTATGTAGGTAGAATCCTAACAAAAAAAGTTTGTTCCCGCTCTTGACAAAACTTTTTTTTGAACTAAGATTGATATAACGGAAAAAGAATTTTTTCCTACTATTTAAAAAAGGTAGCTGTGATAGCTATACTATTATATCAGTCAAAAAGACATCTGGAAGCAGTGGTTGATTACATCAACAAAGGAGAACAAAAGGAGTAAAGCCCGATAGGTTTCTCCTTTGTCTTTTATCCAGTTCTTTACTATTTTCAAATGATATGCACCCAAACTGCCCGAAGCAAGGTATGAACCAAATATTTGAACGTGTGTTCAAATGGCTTTGTATGCTACCAGTGAGCAATCCTAAATTAGCCAATTAGGAATTTTAAAATAGTTTGTGGGTGGGTGCGAAATTTTATAAGCGTAATATTCAATTTCCTTCCTGAATGTTCATCAATATTTTTTACTGAATTGTATTCTTTTATTTATTCCTGTATTTGAATTTGAAATTATGCAAACGTAGTGCGCAGTTTTTATTTAATAATAAATCTAAACGCTCGGAGAGCAAACACTATATCTATCATTTGTCCTACGGACGTTTGATTTTATCCTTCACTTAATTATTATAAATACATTTTTTCTTTTCTGAATTTGGAATATTATTTTTTTCTATCTATTTAAATTAAACCTGAATAGATGAAAACGAATTTGACCGCCGAAACTTTAACCAGAACATTCCAAGAAAATGAACTTCAATTCTTGAATTTATTATTTCCTAATTCAGGATATACTATTACTGAACAATTCAGCCGACAAGATGCAATTCATAATAAGTATAAACTAATCATTGAAGTTAAGGTTAGAGAGTTCAGTCAAGAATATTTTGATGATAAATTCAATGGTGAATTTTTAATAGAGAAAGAAAAGTATGATGAACTAATACTTGCTTCAAAAAAGTTAAACTATACACCACTTTACATATTCGGGTTCAAACCAAAATATTCACATAAGATAGAAGGATATTCAGCAATTAATTTTAATAAGCTGTCTTTATCTGGTCTATCTATTCAAAAAAGAATGTGTCCAAAATCACAATGGAATAAAACACTGGTTGAAAAAGACTGCTATATAATTCCCAACAAGCTTTTAAATAAGGAAAACCAACTAACAAGAATCTTCAGATAATATATATGAGTATGATATTAGCTGAAATGATGGATAAAGGATTATCCTATGATGAATTCATTAATGAATACTTTGCTTCACACTATCAAGAATTGTGGACTATAGCAAGTAAAAGTTGTAAGAATACAAACTTTGATTTATGTGACCTTGTTTCTGAATTATACATCTACTTAATAGATAATGAAGAAAAGATTCTTGGACTGAAGAAAATAAAGAACAAGGATAGAACTTTAACCAGATTTTGCGGGACGTGGTGTTATAAACAAATAAGATATTATAAGGCAAATTCAGGTGATTCCAACTTTAAAGGCAAGTTTCAAATTATCAGTGATAAAAAATCAATAACGAAAAAAGAGAAACAACATAAAGAAAGTGAAAACTGCCAAGTAACCGATATGTATAAACCACACAAAGAAGGTTCAGAAGATAAATTATTTGATGATGTATTTCCTGAAGTTGATTTATATAGACCAATACTTGATTATGTAATACAACACGAATTAAACGACCAAGAAAAAATATTGTATAAGCTGCATATCACCGAGGGAATGAATATGAAAAAGATAAAGGAACATATAGGTGGTAATTCTTCAGATTATATCCTTTATGAAGCTTTACACCAGATGAAAGAAAAAATTAAAACAAAATGCAATGAACGAAGAAGAACCAATTGAATACATACCAGATTATGATGAAGATGATAATGAACTGATATTGGACATTAACCGAAAAGAAGAAGGATATGATGATTCCAATTCTCAGATGTCAATCTTGTTAGATAATATGATAAAGTATTTCACCTTCAGGAATCCTGAACAAGAAGAAGGTGAAAAATGGAAATCATTGATGAATGATAATCTTATTCCTGAACAAATCCATAAGTTAATTATAAGACAGTTTTCAAACAAGCTGAAGTGTATGATTAAGAAAGATAAAATCATTCTCAAAAGGCTATCTAATGATTAATTCAAGCCTGTTTTTTCTTATCATAGGTTTATCATCTGTTGGATATACTTGGAACACCAGTTCACCAACAAATTATTTCCGCTCCAAATTATCCAGATTGATAAAATGGAACACGTTTAATCAATTATTGGATTGTCTTCAGTGTTCAACCTTTTGGATTGCCTTTATTGGTCTAATACTGTTTAGCTATCCTATATCAATATCATTTATCGGTGGTTGCCTATCTTCTTTTTTAATCACCTTTCTATCATCATTTATAAAATTCCGTTAACCAGTGGAACACTTGCCTAAAATATACCAAGAATTTATTCAATACAGCCTGTATAAGGAAGAAATAACCAATAAGGAAGTAGATATACTATTTGCCCTACATAATAACTTCCTGAACGTTTCTAATCCAGAATATAATAAAGGCTGCGCACTATGTGTTAAACGCTGTTGGGACAAAGTGAAAAGTATGTTCCCGAAAGTTGAACCACCAGTTGAAGAAGAAACTGAATTTGGTGATGATGAAAATATTTTTTTATAAAAGTGCGGGTTTAGTTTTTTCCTAACTATTTATTTTAAATAATATAAAATGACAATATTAAGTCAAGAACTAATCGCATTAGCAATTTTATCAATTGGAACTATTATAGCTATTTTTTATAGTAGACGGAAAAACAAATAACCTATGAAAACAAATACACTTTTATTAAAGACAATCCAAATGTTGATTAATGCTGAATTAAGGAAATCAGAAAATAAAACTGAAAGAATATTTTCAGAAGGAAGTCTTCTTATTAAACAACGTAAAAAGGTCTTAGAAAAGAAGAAAAGAATAAGTAAAATAAAACAGCTTACTAAAAAAGGATTTAATGTAAAACAAATACATACGCTTACTGGTTACTCAATTCCACTAATCGTAAAAACAATTTAACCTATGAATGAAGAAATAGAAGTTGTGGATTTTACACACGGTGAATATCCTTACGACCTGAACAAATGGTTTTGTAATTGTCCTGAAAATGCAATCAGATATTTCAAAGATGATGGAATAAGTTCAACTTATGGATTCGTTCAGATAGATGAAAATGGTGATTGGTTTAATATCAATAATGATGATGTTGCAATAATTGATAAAGGTGTCAAAGCTGTATATATTCATCTAAAAGAAAGTGACATTTTAAGGCAACTATACTTCATTGAAGAAAATTGTTCAGTAGAATTTAATCTTCTAAAAGGAAAAGAAGGTAAACCCAAATATTTTAAGATAGAAGATAAGTTGTATGATATATGTGATATTGAATCAACAAGAAAATACGGTAAAATTTATTCGTTAATAAACCACTACCAATTGAATAAAAATAATCCATTATAAACTTTTCCAACAGATAATATATATCTGTATGGAAACAATAAAAGGAATCGACACATCATATTGGCAAGGAAATAATATTAATTGGACTTCAGTATCTAATGCAGGTATACAATTTGCTTATATAAAGTCCACTGAAGGGAAATCAAGAATAGAACCTAACGCACAATCACAATCTTCAGGCGCAAAGAATGCAGGTCTATCAATCGGATATTATCATTTTGCACATCCTGAATCTGATTCAGCAACAGATGAAGCAAATTTCTTTGATGCAGCACTAAAGAATTTACCACAAGCTGACTTAATACCAGTTCTTGATATAGAAATAAACAAATCAAACTTATCATCTGAACAAATGACTAATTGGATGGAAGGTTTTGTTTCACAAATGAAAATCCTTGGCTATTCAAACGTTATGATTTATTCATACACCCCTTTCTTAAACCAGTATCTTCTTCCTTCAGAGATATTAGCACCAACAAAATTATGGATTGCACAATATACAACAGCACCACAACCGACAATTCCACACGGCTATTCAGCTTATGATGTATGGCAATACAGTAATAGCGGAAATATATCTGGCATACAAGGTAATGTTGATGTAAATGTTTGTTCAGTCCTACCTACTGCATAAAAAAAGGATTCATTTCTGAACCCTTTCTAACAAATAACAAACAATGATTTTATTTTTCTGGCTCAAATAAACTATCAACAAAGTTTTGAAGCGTTATTTCATCTTTAGAACTATTACCTGCTAATATAGTAGCAATACTTTTTAGCTGTTTAATATCAAGGTTTAGTTCTTCGCGCAAATACTTCAGAGCAAGATTTTCTTTTGGCATTTTATTTTTTTATGGTTTAATAAATAGTGTTGATTGTTTAGGCTGCAATTTTATATTCAGCAAGAATATTATAGGCTAAAGCTTCTTCATCAGAATCATTAAAGTGTATTTCAAAAAAAGCCCACAAAATATCTAATACCCTTCCTTTAGTTATTTTTTTAGGAAGGTTGCATTTAGTCTTTATCAGATTAAATAATTCGGGACTTATATAAGATTCGTGTTCACCTGAAATTCCTATGCTTCTACATTTTTTTGAAAGTTCTGTACCTTCTTTTACTTTTTTTCCAGTTTCAGAATCTATCCATTTTGCATTTTTAGAATCATTACAATAGTCCCAACATAATAGTTTAAACAGAAATGGTTTATTGTTCTTTTTCATTTCTCTTATTTGACTAAGTGTAGGTATAACAAAAGCATCACACATCCTTCCATCAAAGTGATAAGACATAAATAAAGGAAGTTCATACTTTGCGTTTTCTTTTTGGTTCTTCTTTGCAAGTTCTATTTCTTTTTTTTCCGCCTTGCTTATTGTAGTTGATTTCATTTGTGATTGTTTATTTGGGTTGTGATTTTAATACTGAGTTATACGTAAACCAGATGAATAAGTTTCAAAAAAATGTCTAAACGGATTCCAGATAGAAAGGTTACAGTCCAAAATTTCACCTTCATATATATACTGGTAACTGAACAATTAAAACCCTTGCTATTTCTCACTTTTAACATTTGAATACTATTTTTTCATTGTTATACGTATTTAACAGAATAAAGTTTCAGAAAAACGTAACCAAGTATATTGGTCTTACGTAGTCGGTGCGCATTTAAACCATATACACACACAAACTTTTTTTTGGTGGGAACTGGAAAATCTTTTTTTCCTGCATATATATAGATGAACGTTTCTTCAACGTTTGTAATATGATTTTCAATCCCCGCGCTTGGATTAGGCGGGGATTTTCTTTTTTCTTGATATAGCTATCAACTGATTTAGTTTATAGCAAATGTAAATGAGCAATATTAATATTACAGATAGCACAATGAAAGAGATAGGAGGAAATCCATAAAAGTGTTTATTAGATGTAAACACAAATACTTTTAAGTCCTGAATCCAATTAGGAAAAAAGATTAGTGCCAATGCTATCAAAGTCCCGACCCCACATATTTTGTTGAATTGTTTCATACTCTTTATTTTTCACCAGTCTATCATACAAGCAAAAGATTTGTCAAGTCCTGATAATTTCAGGATTTTATTGATATTTCCGATAAATGATTGACTTATATTTTCAATAACGAAATTTGTACAATAAACGCTTCATCTCTATTGTTCTAAAATTGTTAAAAAGCAAAACTTAATCATATCTAATTAACAATCAAATATTTAAAATACTGTGATTATGGTGCTTGCTAAATATTTTAGCAAGTTGTATCTTCATCTTCCTAAAAGAAAATGATATGAGATACGAATACCCACGCATAAAGACCAAGTATATAGAACTGAATAGGGAGCTGATAACAGATAGTCCGTTTTGCAGGGATATTTTCCATTGTAAGGTAATTTCTCAATATAATGTAGAACTAACTTACACCCTTCAGTTATTTAATGATTGTAGAGACCTTATAGGCGAATTTAAAGCAGACTGTGAACTTGAATCCAATCAAAGATTGACCAAACAAAACTTAGATGAATTTATGTCCCGTATATCCAGATTTGGCAGAATGCGTTTTAATGAAGAAGCTGAAAAGTTCCATATCAGATTGTATATACCAGATGCAGAAAAAATATTCCTGTTTGGTGAAATAGAAGATGCAGCTTAAATTATAACCAACTCATAAAAAAAGGAGAAATCATATTTTCAGGTTTAACACCCTTTTTAGTTTGAGATTTATAGTAGGCAGTATAACATAAGACCCATACAATATTATAAACCATTATCATCATAAAGAAAATTACTATTGGAGAAAAGTTAGACCCTATATAATTAGTATAGTGAGAAAAAGTTGAATCAAAATATCCATAAATTTCCCAACGGTATTTATGAAGTATAAAGAAGATTATATTACTAATGACACCGATTATTATACCAATTAAATATTCTTTCTTCATAGCAGTATATTTAGAATACAAATATACCATATAAAAATTATTCGGGTCTACAAATTAAACTTGGATTAGTCGGCGATTATTTATTTACACCGCTTTAGTTCAAATTAATATTTTTACAATAAATAATGTAATATGAAACTTGAAACAAAAAGGTTTTTCAAGAACAAATTAAAATACATACCTCTATCATTACCTATACTGATTATAGCGGTTCCTCTTTGGTATTATTTCAAAACGTTTGGAAATTTTGGTTTAGCACAAACAAATGATAATTGGGCTTACTTTGGTGAATTTCTAAGTCCGTTTGCAGCGTTATCTTGTTCCGTTGTAATTGTTTACTTAACCTTTAGACTATATGAAATTGAAAAGAATAGAGAAACACCAATCTTAGCTGTTTCAGTTGGTAAAAACTCACCAGTAGATAGTGATGCTGTAACGATATTAAACAGAAGTACTTTTGTTGCTTTCGACATTCGAGTAATATTTATGTATAACAAAGAAGATGATGTTGAATTCAAAGTACCAACTTTAATTCCTAATGATTCTGTTGCTTGGAACATACCAGATAAAGAAGGTTTAACAGATGTAGTTGTAGAATACAAAAATGCGCAAGGAAAAATATTAATTGAATATCCTAATACAAGCGTAAACAAACCTTATGTTTTTACAATGTCTGATAAAGAATTTAAACAGTGTTGGTTTTGTAGAAAAAGGAAAATAAAACCATTTAAATTCTAATCTATTTAGCGGTGGTATCAATAACATTTTTCGATACAACTAAAGTATCAACTTTGTATTGAACAAATGGTTTTGATTTTATCACTGAATCCAAGCGGTTACTAACATCACTAATCTTCACAGCATTATTATAAAAGTTTCCACCCGTAAAAAATAATGCACCCGCACTTATTATTAAAGGAATCCAGAACTTCCATTTATCAGAAACATAGTTTTCTTTATTCCTTTTAGCTATAATATGATTGAATTCAATTGTTTCTTCCTGTTTACGCTTTAGTTCAACTTGTCTTTTGTTTTCATTAATCATTGCAACATAACCACCATTCTTTATTAGTTTTCTTCCTTCATCAGTTAAGTGTATTAGCAAATCACTGTCTCTTATTAAAAATCCTTCTTCTCTTAATTCATTAATGAGTTTTAAATATTCTACTCCTTCATCCATTGAATTTGTCTCTTTAGTGAAATAATCACCATAATAAGATTGTTTCTGAAGTCTTTCTTTAACCATATTCAACAAAACATCTTTCTTTTCATCTTTATCATCCATAACTTATTTTTTGAACCAATTAAGAAAAAATGCAGCCAATGCAATCAATGCAGATATACCACTTACAATAAATGGTATCCAATAATATTTAACCTGCCAACCAGATAATTTATGTTGATTGATTATTGTTTCTTCCTTCATAACTTCCAAACTTTCTTGATAATCTTCATAAGCAACCTTTTGTTTGTATAGTTCAATAAACCCACCTGCATTATAAATTTTCATTCCCCTATCTGAAATTTTCATTCTTTCGGGATGAACTGGCATTAATAAAAAGTTATCAATTAATTCTCTATTCCAACTATGAGAAAAAGCAAATTGTTTAAGTTGAACTTCATAATGTTCAAATGGTATTTCACCACCGCGCAAAACAAAGTAATGAAGTAACTGGTCTTTTTCCGTGGCAATCCTTTCTTCTATTTCCCTATCAAGTTCTTCAGTCATTCGTATTTATTTTATAGCAATATAAGAAAAAGAATTTTTGTAGACTATTTATAGGGAAACACCCTATGAAAACACCTATAACCTATTACGGCGGTAAACAACGTATGGCAAAACACATCTTGCCTTTAATGCCTGAACATACAACCTATACTGAATCATTCTTTGGCGGTGGTGCAATCTTCTTTCTTAAACCACAAGCTGAAGTTGAAATAATAAACGACCTGAATAAAGAGGTAATAAATTTTTATCGGACTATCATCAAAGATTTCGATGCACTACAATTAGAAATACAATCAACATTACATAGTCATTCATCTTTTGATGATGCTAAACTTATTCATTCAAACCCACATCTATTTTCTGAAGTTAAAAGAGCCTGGGCATTTTTCGTATTGGCAAATCAAAGTTTTGCATCTGATATGAAATCATTTGGATTCTCATTAAAAGCAGGGAGGCAAATTTGCAATTCATTTAATAGTAAAGTAAAAAACTTCACTTCAGAATATCAGCAAAGATTAGAAAATGTAATTGTTGAATCAGATGATGCACTTAAAGTTATTACCCGATATGATTCACCAGATACATTTCATTATGTTGACCCGCCTTATTATAATTCAAATTGTAAGTTCTATGATGATTATTCCATAGCAATGTTTAAAACATTGCTATCTACACTTTCAACTATTGAAGGAAAATTCTTGCTATCCAGTTATCCAAGTGACATCTTAACCGAATACACCACAACCTGTAAATGGTTCACAAAAGAGATAAAGAAAGAAGTGAGCGTAAACAATGGTAAGAATAAAATCAAAACTGAAGTCTTAACTGCCAACTATCCTATCTAATCAAAATCATACGACCATTAATATATATCTGTATAACCGTATAAAATTATGGCAGCAGAATATCAAAAATCAGAATTCATCATCAATGAGATGATACAACTAAAGTGTGAAAAAGGTATGACCGATAGACAGATTAGGCAATACTTAGAATCAAAATATACCTACAAAGATGAAACATCACAAAAGTATATTGAAAGGATGTGGAAATTCATAAAAGAAAATGCAAACACCAACTATGAAGAAATATTGGCAGGTCGTGTTGAACAACTAAACCACCTTATACAGAGTGAGGATAATTCATTTGTAAAACTCCAAATGATAAAGGAACTAAACAAGATTGAAGGACTACACATAAGCAAAGTCCAAGTATCTGGTCAAATAAGCCACATTAATACTATTAGACTGGTGAACCATAAAACCAAAGCTTTAGAACAAAGCAATACTGAACCTATAGATGTTCCATTTCAAATAATCAATCAAGATGAAGTAAAATTAAAAGATGAATAAAGAACTAATGATAACGCAATTGAACTATATGATTAAGAATGAACAAAACACATTTTTCAAACTTCAGTTGGTGAAAGAACTATATAAGATTCTGACCAATGGCAAAGAAGAAGAATGATGAACTTATAATAGAACACACAGATGTATTTGATTGGAATCTTGACGCTTTTATAACAGGATTCAGATACATAGTTAATCAAGGTGGTGCAAGGTCTTCAAAAACATATTCTATCCTTCAGGTGCTTGTTTATTTGGCATTAGAAAGTAAAATAACAATAAGTATTGTCCGTTCAACAATGCCTGCACTTAAACAAAGTGCTATGAAGGACTTCTTTGAAATACTAAAATCATTGAACCTTTATAATGACTTATATCATAATCAATCAGACCACACTTATACATTCCCTCAAACTGGTTCGGAAGTATCATTCTTTGGTTTAAATGAAGAACAAAAGATAAGAGGCTCAAAACGTGATATACTTTACTGTAATGAAGGTAATGAACTGACTTATGATGTATTTCAACAACTGAATATGAGAACGGGACAAAATGGCAAAGGTGCTATCTTCATTGACTTTAACCCTTCAGATAGTGACCACTTTCTTTATGATATTCTAAAACAAGATAACGCACATCTTATTAAATCAACTTATAAAGACAATCCGTTTTTACCGCAAACTTTAATAGACCTTTATGAAAGTTATAAAATATCCGACCCTGAATATTATAAAGTCTTTACACTTGGTGAAAGGTCAAATCTTCAAACAAAAATCTATACGCACTTTCAAAAGTATGTTGATGAACCAAGTTATACAGATTATGCCTATGGTTTAGACTTTGGTTTTAATAACCAGACAGCTTTAGTTAAGATTATGTATCTGGATAAGAAAATTTATACTAAAGAACTGCTTTATGAATCAAATCTTACAAGTTCCGACCTAATAAGCAAGATGCAGGAACTATTTACAGTAACCGACAAACAAAAGCCTATTTATTGTGATTATGCTCGACCAGATTTGATTGAAGACCTGAATAGAGCGGGTTATACTGCCAAACCTGCAAACAAGGCTGTACAGGAAGGTATTGATTATTTAAAGGCATCTGAAATATACCTTCACATTGATTCCGCTAACTTATGGACTGAATACAAGCTTTACAGTTGGAAATGCAAAGGAAATATCATCTATGATGAACCAGTGAAGGAAAATGACCACTTGTTAGATGCTATGCGTTATGCTATCTATACACAAAAGAAAAGAGGTTCTGGAAAGTTTGATTATCATTTTTCATTCATTTAAAGCCCAAAAACCACTTATTTTAGAATACTTATCTTTGCACCATAAATTTTAAATTATGATAAGTACAGTAGTTAGTAATGCTATTATCGGAAAGTTTGATAAAACTTTACTCGATGAATGCCCTGAATTAAGAGAATCGGTATATAAATATTTAAACAGTAGATATAAGATTCGTAACGAAGAATTAAATGATTTTCTGGATTCCAGAGGTTCAACATTACAGGGAATATATAACGGTAAACCTGTAATGAGTAAGATGTTATTCATTGATATGAATACAGAGGAAGAAAGATATGTGTTTGTGTGGCACGAAGAAAAAGAAAACAACAAACTAATAGGATTGACTTATTCCGACCCGTGGATTAGATAGAAATCAAATACAAAGCAATTAAGGTCAATAAGACCAGAAACACCCAATCCTGTCTTTAGCCGTATTTTCGAACCTATAAGCGTCCTAATAGCTTTATAGACCTATCACAAGCTTAGTGTAGGTGAAATAAGATACGTTATCGCACGAAAGTTGAAGATTTAATTATATGTGTTATTTTCATCAATTGTGTCCATTTTAATGGAATTTTCCAACATATAATAAAAAATTGTCAAGTAAAAAATCTTATAAAACCCGCACTGCTATTATGTTACAGCAGTTAGAGAAACAAAAAATACTTTTGAAATTGTTTGGTGGTTTAAACTGGTGAATGTATCTTTACACCAGTTCTTTGAAGGGTGATAATAGGAAGCTTAGTTGTCTATCTGGTTGTCCATAACCAGAAATTCACCCTGAAACGTAGTAATAGCCTCATTTAAAATCTCCCTAAAGGGAGGCTTTAACAGCCAATGTAATTTTGTATTAAAGTCCTCGCCGGGGCGAGGATTTAGGGGTATTATTAATTAATTGCCCGTGGTGGTACTCACCAGTTGGGATAACAATTTTTTCTGTTCTTCCGGAGATGATATGGTTTTGATCGTTCCATCTTTCATTACTATCTGAAGGCTTATGGATGCGATCTGATTGGCATCAATGAGTTGGTTCAACTGCCTGAGGATATCGGCATAATGCATGTCTACAGTACCTATTTTATCCATGCTTGTATTGATATTTGTTTTGAGAGGCTCCTCGATACATTTTGAATTGTCTACTGACCCGATAGCTGCTATAGTTGGCCTGATATTATTTGACAAAGAAGGATCCTGCTCGGTGATCAGTTGATCCATTTGACTATCAAATATGGATACCGGAAGTGGATTTGCCCTTACTAAAGTAGTGGATGGATTGGCGGGTCCTGATACTGATACTGCCGTTTCGCAGTTCTTTGCGATCTTGACCTCCTTTGCAGGTTTGAATGCTTTCTGAGGTACATTGTTTTCCAGTGCCGACTCGCGCTCCATTTGTTCCACTGACTTTTGCGGTTTCTTAGGCCCCATGAATGGATTTTCACTTAGCACTTCTTCTTCCGTAGTTGTAGCAGCAGGAGCATACTCCGCTTGATGCACCGGTGGTTTTTTGCCATGCAGGAGTGCCGCTACGAATGCCGCATCTCGTATCTTCGTATCTTTGGGGACCTTGATCGTGGTACCGCTTTTGACCTTGTCGGCGATGAGGCCGGGATTAGCTTTGACTATATCTTCTACAGTGCTATTGTAAACAAGTGATATGCGAAAGATGTTTTCGCGTGGCTGTACTAAATGATCTACTATTTCTCTATCCGCTGATGCATACATTCCGGTGGCAGCAAATAAGAAGGCTGCGAACACAACTTTTCTCATTGATTATGTGGGTTTTGTCACTCGTTTTACGCTTAGGTCTGCCAATTGTTTCAAACTCTTTATCTTTGAGCCACAATCACATATATAAATGGCATCAGCACAGGTAGGTATCATCATGGGCAGCGAAAGTGACCTGAAGGTCATGACAGAGGCCGCAGACATATTGAGAGAACTAGGGGTGACCTTCGAACTGACAGTGGTCAGTGCACACCGCACCCCTGACCGGATGGCCGAATATGCCAAAAAAGCCGCAGAGCGTGGGCTGAAGGTCATCATAGCAGGAGCAGGCGGCGCAGCACATCTGCCGGGCATGGTAGCATCGCTGACCATACTACCTGTGATAGGCGTGCCGATCAAATCAAGCAACTCGATAGACGGATGGGACTCCGTACTCTCTATTCTTCAGATGCCATCAGGCGTACCTGTCGCGACTGTCGCGCTCAATGGCGCCCGCAATGCAGGTATACTCGCAGCACAGATACTCGCGACCTCTGATCATGCTTTGGCAAAAAAACTACAGACATATAAAGACCAGCTCCGCGAAAAAGTAGAGAACTCTATCCGCGAAATTAAGATCGCGGGCTATGAGAATGGCTTTGACCAATAATCCGCATAAACTTGCTAATAACCCTCAAAGGGTTCTGAACCCTTTGAGGGTTGGGAGGGCCGAATGTGGGCACCTCAGGCCTAATCATTTTTGCCATTTACATTTAAAACGCTAGGTTTAAATCAAAATTCAATATCCATGAAATTCAAACTGCTCATTTTTATCGGCGTCTTAGCCACCGTCTTATCGTCCTGCCATCGGGACAAACCGCTCGAAGGGGCAGATGATTCAAGCAACTATTTTCCTGTCAAGGAATACAAGCTCAAGAACGGGCTGACGGTCTATCTCTCCGTCAATAAAAATGCGCCACGTATACAGACCGCCATCACGGTCAAGGCCGGTTCCAAATATGATCCGCCGCAGACCACAGGATTGGCGCACTATCTGGAGCATATGCTTTTTAAGGGCACTGCTCACTTCGGCACAGTGAATTATGATAAAGAGAAGCCATATCTCGATAGGCTCTCTGATCTGTTTGAGGAGAGAAGGCTCGAACCTGATGAGATCAAAAAGAAAGCTATCTACAAAGAGATCGACTCTGTATCATACGAGGCATCCAAATGGGCCATACCAAATGAATACGACAAGATGGTCGCTTCGCTCGGTGCTAAAGGCACAAATGCTTTTACAGACCGTGACCTGACCTGCTATATCAATGACATCCCGTCAAACAGCCTAGAGAAATGGCTTGCGATAGAGGGCGACCGTTTTCAGGACCTGGAGCTGCGTATATTTCACACAGAGCTGGAGGCGGTTTATGAAGAGTTTAATCGCAATACTGCCGAAGACGCAGAGTGGTCAGCACAGGCTGTCGACTCTCTTCTTATGCCAAACCATCCTTATGGTTCGCAGACCACTATCGGCCTCAGCAAACACCTGAAAAATCCGTCGATGGTCAATATCCATCATTATTTTGACACCTACTATGTGCCGAATAACTGCGCCATAGTGCTGAGCGGTGACCTCGATCCTGACAAGACTATCGCGCTGATAGAAAAATATTTCGGCTCATGGAAAGAAAAAGAAGTGCCTAAGTTCGTCAAAGCTCCACCGGTGGAGATCACTAAGCCGCTCTTTACACAGACATTCGGACACGAACCTGAGCATGTATATATCGGCTATCGCTTCGGTGGTGCTGATAGCAAAGACTATCTCTATGTCAAACTCATCGATGCCATCCTCGCCAATGGCAAAGGTTCGGGCCTGATCGACCTCAACCTGAAACTCAAACAAAGGGTCATAGATGCACATAGTGAATACAACGACAACAAAGACTATACCGTACAGAAACTATATGGCCAGCCTAAAGAGGGCCAGTCGCTCGAGGAAGTAAAAGACCTGCTGCTGTCTCAGATAGATTCTGTCAAGCAGGGCCGTTTCCCTGACTGGCTGCTGCCCGCTATCATCGACAATATGAAACTCGATATGATGAAACAGGCCGAGTCCAATGAGGGCCGTGTGTTTGACGTGGTATTTGCTTTTGTAAAAGATATCCCGCTCGAAAAGAAAAGGCATGAGATAGATGAACTCTCTAAGATCACTAAGGACGATGTAGTAAAATTTGCCAACGCAAACTACGGTAATAACTATGCTGTATGCTACAAGCGTATGGGTGAGCCGCAGCTATTCAAGGTGGAAAAACCGCAGATCACGCCGGTAGTGCTCAATAAAGACTCGGTGTCTGCATTCCGCGCGCACATCGACTCGATTCCTTTTGGCAAAGGTGAAGCTAAGTTCTGCGATTTCGCCAACGATATCAAGCATGGCAAACTTGCCAAAGGCGTACAGGTGGATTATATCCATAATGATGTCAATAAGACATTCTCGGTGAACTATATCTTTGATATGGGCACTGACAACAACAAAAAACTCGGTCTTGCATTCAACTATCTGCCATATCTCGGCACTGACAAATATGACGCTGCTCAGCTGAAGCAGGAGTTTTATAAACTCGCCCTTGTCTTTAGGGTCAACTCATCACGCGATCAGGTATATGTGACCCTGTCGGGCCTCGAGGAGAATTTTGATAAAGGTGTAAAGCTATTTGAATATATGCTCGCCAATGTCAAACCTGATCAGGCAGTATATGACCGTATGGTGGCAGACCTGATCAAGAAACGCGCAGATGCCAAGCTCGACAAAGACAATATCCTCTTTCAGGGATTGATCAGTTATGGTGGCTATGGGGCAAAGAATCCTTTCAATGATGTACTGAGCAATGAAGAGCTGAAAAATATAAAGGCGGAGGACCTCGTGACAATCATCAAGTCACTGCATGAATACAAGCACAAGATATTCTACTACGGACAGAATGACCTCGACAAGGTCACGGCATCTCTTGACAAGCTCCACCTCGTGGCAGATGCCCCTAAGGACTATCCAGTGGCGACCAAGTATCCCGAGCTGACCACCGAGACCCAGGTATACTATACTACCTATCCGATGAAGCAGGCGGAGATCATCATGTTCTCATGGGATGATATGTATGACAAAACCCTCGTGCCCCAGCTGTCGATGTTCAATGAATACTATGGCGGCAATATGTCATCCGTATTATTCCAGGAGATACGTGAGAAACAGGCCCTGGCATATTCTGTCTTCGGGCAGTATCGCCAACCCTCTAAAAAAGACGAGCACTTCCAGATCATCGCTTATGTAGGTGCACAGGCAGACAAAATGCCGACAGCGATCAGTGAAGTTTCCAAACTGCTCAATGACCTTCCCGAGGCGCAAAAGAACTTTGACCTGTCCAAGCAGTCCCTGCTGAAAAACCTCGAGAGTGACTGGATCACACGCGATCAGATATACTGGGCATACCAGCGCGCTCAAAGGCGCGGTCTCGACTACGATATGCGAAAGGATGTATATGCACAGGCGCAAACGATGACAATGAAAGATGTACATGACTTCTTTGACAAGCATGTCAAGGGCAAGAAATATGTCTATCTGGTCATGGGTGGCAAGGGTGACCTCGACCTCAAAGCCCTCGCCAAACTCGGTCCTGTCAAAGAGCTGTCGCTGGAGCAGATATTCGGATATTAATTAGTTGCCAGTTGGCGGTTGTCTGTTGTCAGGAATACAATTGAGATAAAATTCATAGCCCGCGGTGTATATTGCGGGCTATTTTTTTGCCTCAAAATCAAAAATATCTTTCCGCAGAAAAGTTCTTATTTTTAATAAAATAATTCTATCGTGAAGCAATATTTGACACTGGTTTTAGCCCTATGTATTTCTTTTTCCTATGCTCAGGAAACGAAACTGATCAAAGGTGTCCTGCCTGTGGCCAAGCGCATCAAGCTTTCAGATCACGCAGCACAGGACTGGCATGTCAATATCCAAAGCATACATGAGTCACCGAAGCATACCACTGATCTGACAGAAAAGAAAGCAATGCTTGCTGCAATGCGCCGCAAACATGAAGCTGAGTCCGGCAAACATAATGGTGCCGTACCTCAGGTGCCTCTGATATCAGATACTTTCGCGGGCAATGGCACTCAGCCTGCTACTCCCCCTGACAATACTATGGCTATCTCCAATGCCGGTGTGGTAGTGAGTTGCGTGAATACGCAGATCATGGTCTTTGATTCAACAGGCAATCAGCTGATGTCAAGTTCTCTCTCCAATTTTGCGAACCAGTTGGGTTTTTACAATGCCATCAGTGACCCGCGTGTCATCTATGATCCTGTGCAGGATGCCTTTATCGTGCTGTTCTTTTCGGGATCATCGAGTGCGAATTCCAAGATCATTGTGGCCTTTTCGGAGTCCAATGACCCGACATCTTACTGGAGTTTTTACGTCCTGTCCGGCAATCTGCTTAATGATACCACATGGTCTGACTATCCCGTCGTGTCAGTCACGCAGAATGATTTTTTTGTAACCTTCAATCATCTTCAGAATGGCGACTATTTCCCGCATGGATTCCGCTACTCTGTGATATGGCAAATAGATAAGCAGAGCGGCTACAATGCCGACACGATCAGGTATAACTACTGGCATCAGGTGAGCTACGGAGGTGTACCGGTCTGGAATATTGCGACAGTGCAGGGCGGCTCCACACTGTCGGGGCCTAATGCGTATTTTCTCTCTGTGCGACCATCTGACCTGACCAATGATTCGATATTCCTTCATCAGATCAGCAACTCCTATCTCTCAGGTACTGCGCAGCTCACCACTACACTGCTCAGGACATCGACACCATATGGACTCTCGCCTGATGCGCCACAGGTAGACGGGCAATATCTCGCTACCAATGACGCCCGGATCCTCTCCGCCATGATAGAGAATGATAAGATACAATATGTTGAAAACTCTATCGACCCCGCGTACGCATCTGCGGGTGTGTATATAGGTTCAATCTCCAATGTATCAACTGCGCCTGTCGCCACAGGGCAGATCATCGGCTATGATACCATCGGTCTGGGCTATCCGTCTATCGCATATATAGGCAATGGTGCGAATGATGACCGCGCCATCGTGACATGCTCCTACCTGCCAGCTCATGGATACCCTGGTACGGCTGCGATCTATCTGGATAACACAGGTACACCTTCTGACCTACTGGTCATCAAGCAGGGACAGTCGCCTGTAGATGTTCTCGTTGATACTATCGAGCGATGGGGAGATTATACTACTATTCAGAAGCGATATAATGTACCCAACACAGCATGGCTGAGTGGCTCCTATACTGATACGATCAAGCAATACCAGACATGGATAGCTGAACTCACTAATACAGAGAGTGCATCTCTCGGTGTGGCGCAGATCAGTCCCATGCAGGGCAGCGCACTATATCCTAATCCCGCTCATGAGCAGTTTACTGTCACATTTGATCTCGCAGATGATGCATGGTGTAAATTTACCTTAGTAGATGTACAGGGCAAAGTAGTTAGACTATTGCTTGAGGATAATATTGACGCAGGTACCAATCAGTTTTCCTTCAGCACAGCCTATCTCGCTGCGGGTACGTACTTCCTTCATATCAATTCGGGTGAAAAAAATATCCTGACCAAGCCTGTGGTGATAGAGAGGTAGTACGCTCAGTTTTGACAACTTTCTAAATTTGTCAAAACTTCTGACAAGTAACAAAATTTTCTCTTTTCCGTATTGAATAGTTCCACTATAACTATTCAGTATTATGAAAAAATGCTGTACAATACTTCTATTGTGCTTAAGCCAGATATATGCCAATGCCAACATGGTGAGCATAGCTGATGCACAGACCCTCGCACTGAATTTTTATAAGGCCACTACCAATACAAACTCATCTTCAATCAGCGTAAATTTGAATTTCACGCAAAGTGAAAATGACGGCACTCTTGACTTTTATGTGTTCAATATAGCGCCGGCTCCGGGCTTTGTGATCGTGTCTGCTGCTGATAATGTGACACCGGTACTCGGCTACTCTACAGAATCAAATTTCAATAGTAATATACCACAGATCGGCATAGGCGGATGGATGACACATACCGCTGCTAAAGTTCATCAGGCGGTACTTCAGAATATAACCGCCTCAGCTGCTACTGTCGCTCTGCGAACTGCCTATATGAGTGGTATCAATCCGTCATCACTACGGAGCAGCACAGTAGCTCCCATGCTGGCTACGACATGGGCACAGGACCCCCTGTATAATCAGCTCTGTCCATACGACAGTACCAACAACGGACAGTGTGTGACAGGATGCGTGGCCACGGCAATGGCGCAGATCATGAAGTTCTGGTCATATCCTGCACAGGGCACCGGCTCATTCACCTATGTGGACTCTCAGAGCAATCATGGCTACTGGTATAATATCGGCAGACTCAGTGCGGACTTTGGTGCGACGACCTATCAGTGGTCGCAGATGCCGCTCTCACTGTCTGATCAAAATCAGGACGTAGCTCAGCTCATGTATCAGTGCGGGGTGAGTGTGGCGATGAACTATAGTGCACACGGCAGCAGCGCCTATGTACAATATGGAGGTAATCCATGTGCCATGAATTCCTTCACGGCATACTTCGGCTATGATGCCACTACCATACAGTATGTTCAGAAATCAAACTATACCGACGCCAACTGGCAAACTTTGATCGTGAATGAACTCAATGCAGGTCGGCCTGTGCTCTACTCAGGGCAGGATACGGGAAATATCGGCGGGCACGCATGGGTCTGCGACGGCTATGATGTGAATGGCAACCTGCACATGAATTGGGGCTGGGGTGGCATGGACAATGGATATTTTCTCACTTCTGATCTCGACCCCGGTGCAGAGAACTGGTCATGGAGCGATGTGGCTATCATTGGTATCAAGCCCGGCGCTGTAACGACTTCATCTATCAATACTGTAGCGCCTGATATGGAATATACTCTATACCCCAATCCCGCTAGCAGTAATATCAGTATCAAGGGGAATAATACAAATGCTCGTGTCGATTATATCATCTACGATATAGTAGGAAACAGAATTTTACAAGGTTCTTTTGCTGAGAATTCTACATCGATCAATGTCAGCGGCTTCACGCCCGATATATATCTCGCCAAACTGCAAAGTGGCGAAAAGCAAACCACGCTAAGGTTTGTGGTAGAAAAATAATTTTTCAAAGAGTTCGTCATTCCGAAAATTCTTCATCTTAAAAAATAAATGTGATAGAATTGAGGAATCCCCTTGGCACGGGGCATTTCATTTGTGTCCGGGAGATTCCTCCGCTTTACCATGTGTATTTTTTTAGGGGAAAAGCGTTCGGAATGACGCATTGATTGTTAGATTTACCCCGCAGTCAAATTCAATACTAAGTGCCGGAAGAGAAGAAACAAGGACTTGAGCCCGAAAAATGGATAGAGCGTTACTCCGACTATCTGTATAGCTTCGCTTATGCCCGCCTGCGCAAGGAAGAAGTAGCAGAAGACCTCGTGCAGGATACTTTTTTCTCCGCACTGCGCGCGCGGGATACTTTTCTTAATACCGCTTCTGAAAAGACATGGCTCGTTTCTATCCTGAAGCGCAAGATTATCGATTACTACCGAAAAAAATCAACACAGAATGAGCTGAACATCTTTGATAAACCCGTGCAGACCGCAGATGGTACACGCGATCATTTCTTTGAAGATACTGCGACCATGTCTGGGCATTGGTCAGAGGCTGCAGCGCCCAAGGCCTGGAAGAAAGATTTTGAGACATCAGTAGAGAGTGATGAGTTTTATGACATCCTGAAGCGCTGTATCACGAAACTGCCGGAGAAAACAGCGGCTGCATTTACCATGAAAAATATGGACGACCTGGATACGGAGGAAATTTGTAAAGAACTGGGCATTACCCCGTCTAACTACTGGGTGATGATGCACCGGGCTAAACTAATGCTACGGGAGTGTATGGAGAAAAACTGGTTTACAGCATAATGGCATTGAGAAAAAAAATATTACTAAACTGCGAGACTGCTACGGCACTGGTAGAGAAAAAGCGCGACCAGAAGCTCGAGCTCTCAGAGCGTTTCGGGCTATGGATACATTTAGCTTACTGTAGTTTTTGCGCCTTGTTCTTTCAGCAGAGCAAGATCATCGACGATAGCGCAAAGGCATATGGGGAAAAGATCACCAACGAACAAAAGGCCTATAAGCTCGACCCGCTGCGGAAAGCCGCGCTCACTGAGGCTTTTGATAAGGAAATAAAGAATCAGACTTCGTAGAGACGCAAAATTTTGTGTCTAAATAATCGGCGACGTAAAATGTTATGTCTCTACACAAAATCAATGTACCGGCTTCTGCTCCTCAGGAGTGGTGAGCTGGTGATGATGGTGGTGATGGTGCCCATGATGATGCGGCGACCTGTGGAAGTGGCCCATCGGCTCGGCAGATGCGGTAGATATGATACTAGCCAGCAAAACAAAAACCATCAATAACTTTTTCATGACTTGATTTTAAATTCATCAATAGGTATGACTCGATAAATTTGTAAAAGTTTAAGTAAATACAAAAGTAATCGGCCGGCAGAATCGTTAATTTTTCAATTAACGGTATTTTATTGTCAATCAGTAGATTAATGATGATGCCCGTGCTTCTCATGCTCTTCGCATTCCTCCGTATCGCATGCCTGTCCCTGATGTTCTGTCTCAAGCGTCGCATGCTGGATATTGAGATGGGCGAGATCATGGCGTATTTTTTTCTTGAGGGCTGCTTCGGTCTTAGCATCCATCGCGTCGTCTATGACCAGGTGCGCGGTGAGGGCATTGACAGTAGTGCCGATGGCCCAGATATGTATATGGTGTATGTCGCGCACACCGCTGACCTTTTTGATCACTTCTTTGACCTTGTCTATGTCTATATCTACAGGCACTCCATCGAGCGAGAGGCGGAGGCTATCGCGCAGCAGCCTCCATGTGCTGCCTACTATGACACCAGCTACGATGAGGCTGAGTATGGCATCTATCCTAAACATCCCCGTGTAGTATATGATCACACCGCCTATCACGAGGGCCAATGAGACCACGGCATCTGAGGCGAGATGGAGATAGGCAGCACGTACATTGATGTCTTTGTCTTTCTGCCGCATGAAGAGCAAGGCAGTACCGGAGTTGATAAGGATACCGATGCCTGCCACTATGGCTATGGTCATGCCAGGCAGCGGCTCGGGGTGAAGGAAACGCAGCACAGCATTGTATGCTATCGCGCCGATAGAGATGAGCAATACGACTGCATTGAGCAGGGCTACAAGGATAGAAGTCTTGCGCAGGCCGTATGTATAGCGGTCAGTGGGGCGGACATCAGCCAGACGGAATGCCAGCAGCGCCAGTCCGAGGCTGGCTACATCGGCAAGGTTGTGGCCTGCATCGCTGAGCAGTGAGAGCGAGTGAATGGATAAACCTACCACTACCTCTATAATTACAAAAAGAAAATTGAATATGATGCCCACGATGAAAGCAGTGTTCACGCTGGTGAGTACCGGTGCGTGATGATGGTCATGTGAGTGACCATGATGGTCGTGGTGGTCGTGTGCCATTTTAGAAGATATCTTTCAGATTATAAACGCCGATGTGCCTCTTGCAAGTATATCCTTCCGCATAACTCACACCTAGCGGCACGCCAAAGTGCACGCCGCGGCCTTTGATGAACTCCATGAATTCGGGTGATGAAATAAATGTATTGGGCTCTTTGGAATTTGGGTCATAAAATTGTGTCTTGTACGCTCGTATAGCTTCGATCTTTTTGTCAAAAAAAGGACTGATATCTACCGCAAAATCCGGTGTGATGTCCAGAGATTGGATATAGTGGTATACTGCCCTCGGGCGAAAAGGTTTTTGCAAAGCCCCATCCCACTTTGTTTCGACCTTGGTCAGGCCGCTGAGAAAGACAGCATCCTCAGTTAGCTGTGCCGCACGTGCGTGGTCGGGATGGCGGTCGTGTATCGCATTGGTGAGGATGATATCAGGCTGGTACTTTCTGATGTATTTGATGACCTCTAGCTGGTGGACTTTATCATTGGTAAAAAAACCATCTGCGAAACCGGCATTCTCGCGGACCAATACACCCAGGATATTAGCAGCTTCAGTCGCTTCAGCCACGCGGATCTCATCTGTACCCCTGGTACCCAGTTCGCCGCGTGTGAGGTCTAGTATACCGACCTTATGCCCCTGCGCTACGTGAGACAGGATCGTACCTCCGCAGCTGAGCTCTATATCATCAGGATGTGCCCCGATAGCGAGGATGTCCAGTTTCATGTATGGCTAATTTTATGCGAAGATAAATTATAATCAGACTTAAGACGACAGATTTGAGGCATGAGGTAATTAGGAGAGTATTTATACAAATTTTTCACACCATTGTTCCGAAACTAAGGCTGAAAATATTTAACGGTATAAAGATGGCATAGAATTAATTAACTTTATAATATAAAAAACAGATCATGGAACAGCATCTGGTAAAAATAAGATCAATCGGCAAAATCACCCATGATGTACTGAGGATAGTAACTGAAAAACCTGAGGACTATACTTTCACCCCCGGGCAAGCAACAGAAATATCAATAAACAACAGCAAATGGCGTGATGAAAGAAGGCCGTTCACCTTTACCTGTCTCCCCGGAGATCCATACCTTGAGTTTACTATCAAGACTTACCCCTCGCATAATGGCGTGACCAACCAGATCCTATCACTCAAAGAAAATGACGAGTTATTTCTGCATGATGTTTTCGGCGCTATCAATTATCGGGGTGAAGGGGTCTTTATAGCCGGCGGGGCTGGGATCACACCTTTTATTGCCATCTTCAGGCACCTGAGGTCACAAAATCAAATAGGCAACAACAAGCTGATCTTTGCCAATAAAACAAAAGCCGATATCATACTTGAAGAAGAATTCAAAAAGACATTAGGCGCGAATTTCATCAATATTTTATCTGATGAAAATATACCGGGTTATGAGCATGGATTCATCACAGCAAATTTCCTGAAAGAGTGTATCGGGGATGTAAATAAGACTTTTTATGTATGCGGGCCACCACCTATGATGGATGCTGTAGGAAAGCAGCTGGCGGAACTACATGTGCCTAAAGAGTCGATAGTCGAAGAGGCTGTATAGATTTCACCCATTACCCTCCTAAATCCTCCCTGAAGGGAGGACTTTAATACAAATACTTTGTCGGCTGTTAAGCCTCCCTTTAGGGAGGTTTGGAGGGTAAATTCCTCATACACCAAACTGTCTTAAATGATGCTGAAAGTGTTTGTACAAAAGATCGGCCCATTGTTTTTTGCTGAGCTGTCCGAACATAGGATGCGGATGAAATTTTGACTCTTCACGCTCTTCGAATATGTCGAGCATCTTTTTGGTAAATTCTAACTCTGTATAGAAATCACGTGCTTTGGTGCCTTTTACTTTTTGGTCGAGTTCGGGAGCTGTGTATTGACCATGCGGCCAGAAGGGCAATACATACACACCTACATTGAAGGTCACGTTGCGGCTGAAGAAATTTGATTTGTCGACGGCTGGCTTCATGCCGAGAGATATCTTGATAGCATCGTTCATGTGCGCGAGCATTTCATTGACCGTCATTGTGCCCCAGCTGCGTGGTGTGTCTTCGGTGAGTTTGTCGAGGCGTGAGATGATCTCCTGTTTGCCTTCTTTGTTGAGGATGTTTTTCATATGGTAAATGTATAAAAAAACGCAGTGCCGTTTGATGGGCACTGCGTTTGAGATATTGTGGTTGATTAGATTACTCTTTTGTCACCTGCATCTTGATGGTCTCAGTGCGGCTGCCGTTAGATACGGTCACGAAATATATAGCAGTGGGGAGATCTGCACTGACCTGTGTGTGGTCTCCATTGAGCTGCTTCTCATAGAGCTTTTGTCCATACATATCATATATGACCAGCTCGGCGCCGGAGAGATTAGTCGCCTCGACGATAAATGAACCCTGATTTGGCACAGGATAAAGCTTCACGCCCAGATCAGAACTTACACCAATGATACCGGTGGTGTAGGTGAAGTTGTAGCTGGCTGATCTGGCATAGCATCCATTTGCATTGCGGGTCACAACCACATAGCTGCCTGTCTCGCCCATCCAGTCTGATCTGGATGTGTCTCCATATAGTATAGTGTCATTGACCAGCCACTGATATCCACTGGCAGGTGATGAGGTGAGGACATTACCGCTCTGTGTGATGGTCGGTATGGCTGGGCTGTCTACCGATACAGTAACCGGTGGAGTCTGAGCTGCAGAGCAGGATACGTTAGTCCCGACTACACTATAGTTGCCGGGCTGAGATACCCAGATAGAAACTGTTTGTGCACCGGTGGTCCAGTTGTATGTAGCGGCTCCGCTGGCAGTGAGCTGTATGCTGTCACCTTCACAGACTGTCAGAGGGCCTGCCGGCAGGACAGATACTGTAGGGTAGGAAGAGACATAGACTATGGCACCGGCGTTGAGCAATAGAGGTGATGCACAGGCTGCGTCAGCTGTCACGATACAGGTTATGCTGCCTCCGTTTATGATAGCAGAGCTCATAAATACACTCGTGTCGGTACCGGTCGGAGTACCATCCAGTTCCCACAGATAGCTAGGATTCGGGCCGAGAAAATTGCCTTCCGCATAGAATGTATCAGCTGCGCCCACACATATATTGAGAGATGTAGCCAGAATGAACAAACTAGGCGTAACGCTCGGTGTGATGGACATTGTGACAGGGTTAGATGTAGCAGTAGCGGGCGAAGCACAGGCGAGAGATGATGTCAGGATACAAGTGACCACCTCACCATTATTCAATGTTGAGCTTATATACTTATTGCTATTGCTTCCTGAGTCAGCGCCATTGACCTGCCATTGGTATGATGGATTAGTGCCGCCATTTGTGATCACGGCAGAGAAAGTATCCAGTGACCCGCTACATGGGCTATTAGTGCTCAGGCTGACTGTGATAGTGGGAGTTTGGTTTGCCACTGTCATCGTGAGTGAGTTGGATGTCGCGGTCGTAGTAGATGCACATGGAGCGTTGGATGTCATGACACATGTCACGACGGCTCCATTGGTCAGTGTGCTCGAGGTAAATGTGGCGCTGTTAGTCCCTGCGTTAGTACCGTTTACTTTCCATTGATAGGATGGTGCAGTACCACCATTGGTAGGTGTAGCGGCGAATGTGGTCGAAGCATTCGGGCAAATAGTAGTAGTGGTGGTACTGATAGTGATCGATGGGGTCACCGTTCCGCTGATGGTCATGGTGACAGGGCTGGATGTGGCAGTGGCCGGCGATGCACAGGTAGCTGTCGAGGTCATAATACAAGTCACTACTGCACCATTGGTCAATGTAGTAGTGGTATAAGCAGCGCTGTTAGTTCCTACGTTAGTGCCATTCACTTGCCATTGATAGCTGGGTGTACCGCCATTGGTCGGTGTAGCGGTAAATGTCACTGAGCTGCCGGAGCAGACCGTAGTAGCAGGAGTCGTGACGCTCACTGATGGCGTCACTGATGGCGTGACCGTCATAGTGATAGATCCCGATGTAGCAGTGGCCGGAGATGGACAGGCTGCGGTAGATGTCATTACGCAGGTTATTACTGCTCCATTGGTCAGTGTGGTAGTGCTATATGTAGCGCTGTTAGTACCTACGTTAGTACCATTGACTTTCCATTGATAAGATGGTGTTGTACCGCCATTGGTCGGCGTAGCTGTGAAAGTCACCGATGTACCTGAGCATATAGTATGATTAGGTGTAGCTATACTGACAGATGGTATCACAGTAGTATTGACAGTGATAGTGAGCGAATTGGAAGTGGCTGTGGTCGGTGATGCACATGATGAACTCGAAGTCATGACGCATGTCACTACTGCACCATTGGTCAGCGTAGTACTGGTGTATGTAGCACTGTTTGTACCTACGTTAGTACCGTTGACCTTCCATTGATATGATGGCGTAGTACCTCCGTTGGTCGGCGTAGCAGTGAATGTGGTCGAAGCACTCGTACAGATAGATGTACTTGGTGTAGTGATGGTCACAGACGGTGTTACCGATCCGCTGATGGTCATGGTGATGGAGTTAGATGTAGCAGTAGTCGGCGATGCACATGCTGCAGTCGATGTCATGACACATGTCACTACCGCACCGTTTGTCAGCGTAGTCGTAGTATAAGTAGCGCTGTTGGTTCCCACGTTAGTGCCATTGACTTTCCACTGATAGCTAGGTGTGCCGCCGTTTGTCGGAGTGGCGGTGAAGATCACCGAACTGCCTGTGCATACAGTGGTCAAAGGTGTAGTGATGCTTACTGATGGTGTAAGAGATGAAGTGACCGTCATAGTGATCGATGCAGATGTGGCAGTGGTAGGAGATGCACAGGCTGCGGTAGATGTCATGACACAGGTCACTACTGCACCCGTGGTCAGAGTTGTGGTAGTGTATGTAGTACTGTTTGTACCTACATTGGTACCATTAACTTTCCACTGATAGGATGGAGTAGTTCCACCATTGGTCGGAGTAGCAGTGAATGTCACTGATGTGCCGGCGCAGACTGTATGGTTAGGTGTAGCTATACTCACTGATGGGGTCACCGTAGTATTGACAGTCATGGTGAGTGTGTTGGATGTCGCAGTGGTCGGCGATGCACAGGATGAGCTAGAAGTCATGACGCATGTCACTACTGCACCATTGGTCAGTGTGGTAGAAGTATATGTCGCGCTGTTAGTTCCTACATTTGTACCGTTTACTTTCCACTGATAGCTAGGTGTAGTGCCACCGTTCGTAGGTGTGGCAGTGAATGTGGTCGAAGCACTCGTGCAGATAGATGTGGTTGGTGTACTGATGGTTACAGACGGTGTCACTGATCCGCTGATGGTCATAGTGATGGAGTTGGATGTAGCAGTGGTAGGAGACGCACATGCAGCGGTCGATGTCATGACACAAGTCACGACTGCTCCATTGGTCAGCGTGGTAATGGTATAAGTCGCGCTGTTAGTTCCGACATTGGTACCGTTTACTTTCCATTGATATGATGGTGTTCCGCCATTGGTCGGGGTAGCAGTGAAGGTCACTGAGCTGCCCGAGCATACAGTCGTAGTGGGCGTAGTGATGCTCACCGATGGTGTGATGGCTGTATTGACAGTCATAGTGAGCGAGTTGGATGTGGCAGTGGTCGGAGATGCGCAGGATGCGGTGGAGGTCATGACACATGTCACGACTGCACCATTGGTCAGAGTTGTAGTGGTATAAGTGGCACTATTAGTTCCGACGTTAGTACCGTTTACTTTCCACTGATAGGAAGGTGTACCGCCATTAGTAGGAGTAGCAGTGAAAGTCACTGATGAGCCTGTGCAGACAGTTTGATTAGGCGTGGAGATACTGACTGATGGTACCACAGTCGGATTGATCGTCATGGTGATAGAGTTGGATGTAGCAGGGCTGCCTGTCACACCGCTGAGATTGGATGTCATGACGCAGGTCACTACCGATCCGGTAGCGAGCGTTGTAGTAGTATAGGTGGCACTGTTTGTACCCACATTAGTACCGTTGACCTTCCACTGATAGGTAGGTGCAGTACCACCGTTGGTCGGCGTAGCTGTGAAAGTCACGCTGCTGCTTGCGCAGGTAGGATTAGTACCGCTGGTCAGTGCTATACTAACCGAGGCCACGGCTGCAGTCACGGTCGTCTCAGTGATAGTGACAGCGGTAGCGACCTGATAGGCGTCGCCACGATCTGAACCGTCATAATTGACCGCATTAATCACACCGTATATTTTGACCGAGCCGGTGCCAGCAGCAGGGGCGGTCCATGGTATGGACTCTACATAGGTAGTACCTACACCACCTGTACCCGAGGTGGCAGTTATGGCCTGGGTTTGTTCTACCACATTGCAGCTGCCGGTAGTAGTGATCTGGGTAGAGGGCGGCAATGTACCCCAGGTGCCTGCCATGGCTGCGCTGTTAGAACCCGCATTAGCAGATTTTACCATGCTCAGCTGAAATCCGAAATGTGAAAGGTCAGTAAGACCTGTAGTGCTGGTATTGGCTGCTGATATTTTGACCGTATATGATCCGCCGCCGCGATAGCTCGTCACGAGTACTCCAGCAGAGTCCAGCTCTACAGTAGTGCCGATGCCACTCGTCGAGCTATGACAGCTGCATCCACTGCCACCACCACGTGCACCTGTCAGATTGCCTTGTCCATTGGCCGCTGCACCGCTGGCATAGCTGCTGAGTAAATAAGCTAAAGCTCCACCGAAAATAAGGAGTACGATTGTTTGCTTCATGAATTTGTAAGTTGTAACATGGATTATTACTACAAAGAAAATGATTTTCTATCGATAATCAATGAGTAGCTACCTCCAAAACTTTGAAAATGAGGTGAAATGGCTTTTTTGTCAATTTTCTACTTTGGGATAATCTTCAAATTTCCACTCAATCGATCATTCGCCGGTATTATGTGTCTGCTTGATAGAGCGATGGTAGTATATGGCCACATTGATCTCGTAGCCTATCAGCAGCACGAGTGCATTCAGATTTAGCCAGATCAGGATGGCGAGTACTGTGCCTATGGGGCCGTAGAGCTTGCTGTATCGGGCGTAGTGGTTGAGATAATAAGCGAAAACAACGGAGGTGAGGATAGACAGCACTGTAGCCAGTGTCGAACCGGTGGAGATAAAGCGGTATTTCTTTTTGACGGCGGGGCCATAGTAATATATCAGTGATATGGAGAAGAGTGACAACAGTATGATCATCAAATATCTCATTAAGGTAAACAGTATCTGAACAAATCGGTCATGTATATGAAGCAATGTAAATATCCAGTCCAGGAGATTGTGCCCCAGGACGACGAGAACGATCGAAAAAATAAAAAGCCCGATGAGCAGGACGGATATTTTCAGCGCGACGAGACGTGTCATGAGGGCATTGCGCCGATGGTAGTCATCGTAAGTCTTGTCAAAGGAACTCATCATAGCTACGACGGCATTGGACGCGAGGATGAGGGTAAAGAGAAATGTACCTGTGAGCAGGCCGGGACTCTTGTGTGTAAATTCCTTGACCAGAGGGCCTATCTGCGCCCAGAGAAATTTAAACACATCCTGACTGGGTGATATGCCCCGCACCAGGCCGATGATATAATTATTTACATTGTCCGGATCATAAAAACCTAGTATGAAAGGCACGAGTGAGAAGATAAACAGGATAGCCGGAAACAAAGACAAAAAGAAACTGTAAGCGATGGCGCGAGAGCGGATGGTGAGTGAGTTTCGCTTGATCTCAGCGGTAAAGAAGTGGTATACATCATACACAGCGACACCATCGAGCCCCGGCAGTGTGAATACATGCAGCCACTCATCCACAGATTCGAGATGCGGATTCTCGCGCAGTATCTTCTTCCATAATTTTTTCATCCATGCCAAATATAAACGATATTATTAATTGAGCTTGCTGCGATATATGTCCTTATGATTTTTTGGAGAGGAATACTATTAACAGCAGAGGTGGGAGAGACGCAGAGATTTTTCTTTATATTTGATAATACTCAATGAACTATAAACCAAGCACCATGAAAAGATCAATATACCTTCTTGCGATTTTATTTTTCTTATTACAAACCAAAGCTCATGCGCAGGTGTGGACAGAACTGGGAGGTGTCAGCCCCGTATCCAATAATGGTGGTGAGATAACCAGCATATGCAGCGATGCATCGGGTAATATTTATGCAGCCGGTTGGTTCGCCAATGCCTCCGGTCACCATTTTGTCGCCAAATATAATGGGAGCACATGGAGCGAGCTCGGTGGTATAAATGGTTTAGCTGCCGATAGTATGATATTGAGTATATGCGCTGATCCATCGGGCAATATCTATGCTGCGGGTTATTTTACCAATGACTCAGGCAGTTTTTATGTAGCGAAATACAACGGAACATCCTGGAGCGAGCTGGGTGGGCTAAATACTTTGAAGGCGAATTGTCAGATAGAATGTATATGCAGCGACCCATCCGGAAACATATACGCCGCAGGCTGCTTCAGAAATGATTCTTCCAGTTATTATGTGGCTAAGTATAACGGATCTGTCTGGAGCGAGCTGGGTGGAGTGAATAGGTTCGCTCCAAATAATAATATCATTTGCATTTGCAGTGACCCATCGGGTAATATCTATGCGGCAGGTGCATTTTGGGATGCTTCGGGAAATTATTATGTAGGCCAGTACAACGGACTGTCGTGGAGTGAACTGGGTGGTTCGAATAATTTAGACGGCCCTATACAATGTATATGTAGCGATCCATCCGGACATATTTATATAGGGGGGGCTGTAGATCTTGGTATAGGCAATGTAGCAGAATATAATGGTGCCACATGGAGCCAACTCGGTGGGCAGAATGGACTGGATGCTAATGACGTTATTTTGAGTATATGTGCAGATCGGTACGGTAATATCTATGCAGGAGGTCAATTTTATGACGCAAACAGCAATAAGTATGTAGCTAAATACAATGGTTCTGTATGGAGCGAACTGGGTGGCCTCAATGGTTTGGAGGCTAATAATGATATATACTCTCTCTGTAGCGATGCTTCGGGTAATATTTATGCGGCTGGCGGTTTTTATGATCAGTCATTTTACGCTTATGTAGCACGGTATGGCTACCCGGCAGGCATCAATGAGGTCAGCGTAGGTACAATTAAATTCTCACCAAACCCAACCAATAGTTCATTCACTATTTCATCAGGACAGAGTTTATCAAATGCCATCATCAGAGTACTCGATCTGACAGGCCAAATACTGATGGAGAAAGAAAACCAATCGGGCACTTCATTCACGCTTGATATTTCTGAGCAGGCTGCTGGATTATATTTTGTGGAGGTTCGGCAGGCTGAGAATGTCTGGACAGGGAAAGTGGTGAAGGAATAATGAATCCCTTGGTACTATTATTCTTTCCTGCCGGTATATGTGATGCTGACTGGCAGGCCGCCACTGGTAGCGCTGAGCTGGACAGTGAGTGTATCTCCGACCAGTGTGCCGTAGCCTGACTGTATCACGAGCGGCACACTGCTGTATATGACGGTCTGTGCAGGGACATTAAAGCTGCTATAGTTTGGATCGACAGTGCCGATGATGGGTGTGGTCACATCATTGACCAGTAATGTGTCGGGCCCTGTGCCTACTGAGATAGTGATCGTATCCGGCACCGGAGGATTGGAGTGTGCATCTGCTACCACGACGAAGCCTCCTGCGTATTTAGCAGCAAAGTTCTGATTGACAGGAGCGCAGCCTCTGCCGGTGTAGTAAGGCTGGCATCGGGTGGTACACGAATCCGACAGGACTGCGATGAGGCAGATGAGTATGAGAGTAGCTAATGATGTTCTATGAAAATAATTATTCATTATTAATTATTCACTATTCATTTATCCCTTACTCTTTCTCGGCACCTCTATCCGGAAGGTAGTGCCGTGGCCGATTTCGGAGTATTTGACAAAGATCTTGCCGCTGTGGTATGACTCGACGATACGCTTCGTCAGCGAGAGGCCGAGTCCCCAACCCCGGCGCTTGGTACTATAGCCGGGCTCGAAGATGGTCTGGTAGTTGGCGCGGGAGATACCGCAGCCGCTGTCTGCCACATCTATGTATATGGTGTTGGCATCAGCAGATACAGAGGTCTTGATACTGCCTGCACCTTGCATCGCATCAAGTGCATTTTTGTATAGGTTCTCCAGCACCCAGTCAAATAACTGGTTATTGATCGCAAAGGTCCATGTGTCGTCAGGGCACTCAAGTGTGAAGTACACATCAGCCGATGTGCGTTTGCGCATATAGTCGATATTGCGAATAAGAGTGTCTTTTACATTCTCTGCGGTGAGCTGCGGCACGGAGCCTATCTTGGAGAACCGGTCAGCGACCAGTGTAAGCCGCTCCACATCGTGCTCCATCTCTGCTATGGCGCTGCTTCCTTCGAGTGATGGTTCATTTTCTTTCAGGTAGTCTATCCATGCGCCGATTGAGGAGATAGGTGTGCCGAGCTGGTGCGCGGTCTCTTTGGCCATGCCGACCCAGACCATATTCTGCTCGGCTGTGCGCGATGTGCTGAATGCGAAATAAGAGAATACCAGAAACAAGCTGAATATCGCGAGCTGTATGTAGGGGAATATCTTGAGCTGCTTGAGCACCGTAGAGTCATCGTAGTAGATATGCTTGACGCCGCCATCACCGAGGTCGACAGTGATAGGTTCATGCTTGCTCTGCATGTATGCGATCATCTCGGTGATGCGTGCCGGTTTTTTGATGTCAGCTGAGTCTATATTCCCGTATTGGATGGGTATATTAAAAACATTGGTCATGATGACAGGTGACGAAGACGTATTGATGACCACCTCAGAGATGAATGAATTTATGATGTCATTGAGTGTCTTTTTTAACTCTGTAAAGAGGTTAGAGTCCTTATAGTAAATGAAGTTCCGCTTACGGCTGAATGTGACGATGATAGGAGGATAGGTATGAAAGTCAACAAACTGGCTGTCGGATACATTGTATTGGTTCTTGTCGCCTTTCAGCTCAAAGTTCTTGAACTCAATGAATTTGCCATTGTCATCTGCCAGTATCACCGGGATGTCGTTATTGCCCGTGATGATCTGGCTGAGAAAGTTTAGGAGCTCTCCATCCTCGAGATCGGGCCTGGCGAGGAGGGTGGTAGACTTTGACCAGATATCCATTTTCTTGCGCTCGTCGAGCGCAAGTCTCTCAAAGAGATCATTGGTATAGCGCACGAGGTGGGCCTTACTCGTGATGGCCTCAGCCCATAGCTTTGCCTTGCGCTTCTCTTCATTAGCTATCTTATTGGTCAGATAGTTGGTGTAGACCGTGGTGAGCAGGCCGATAGATACCGCCAGGGCGATGAGTGCGAGCTTTAAGTTTGATCTCCGTTTGTAAATATCCATAAAGTGCTAAAACGCCAACAGCTGTTTAGTATTGCTTAAAGATAGAAATGGGATTTAAAGATTTAAAATAATTGTGAATTGGGGGGCAAGTGACCAATAAAGCCAAGGCTGATTCAAAACAACACTACTACGTATATCACCAGTAGAAGGAATATGATGATATCGGTGATGAGCGCAAACTGCTCATTAATGCCTGCAGGTTTTTTGATAAAGTGATAAAGCCCGGCAATGCCATAATACAAGCCACTGCTGAAGGCGCTCACTATACGCCATTGAGGTACGAACAGTGCAATGATTCCGACTAAACCCGCACAGAGATTTGCGAAGCCTAGCTCGCGGACTATCGGCAGTACTGCGTCACTCTCTATATGAAATATTTCCTTTGCGGTGAAGCCGGGATTTTTGATCTGCCTGATACCAGCCAGCAGAAGCCTGACACCTACTGCATAAAAAATAAACCATTTGCCCAACAGGGCTGTAAGAAATGTGCCACCATGAAGTAAACTAAATGATCCCGGGTCGGTGTAATATTCTATGGCAGCTGAAATGGCCGGCAATAAAAAAGTAAGCGCCGACACGCCGATGATGTATCCTTTATTGACTGATGGTTTACTATCTGTCATAGTAGTTTATTTTTGTCTATGATTTTTTATCTAATAGACTTTTCTCCAGGTCCTCGATGCGCTTCAGGAGGTCGGGTATGCGTTTGACATATGCGAGGCCCTTGTAGTGCTCCCGGAAATCTCCTGCGGGTGATCCTGTCACGCCTTTGTTCTTTTCCTCTATGGATTTTGATACACCGCTTTGTGCATTGATCTTGACCCCGTCTGCTATTTTGATATGGCCTACTATGCCTACCTGTCCGCCTATCATCACGCCGCGGCCAACTCTCGTGCTGCCTGATATGCCTGTCTGCGCTGCCATGACGGTGTTTTCACCTATCTCGACATTGTGCGCTATGTGAATGAGATTGTCAAGTTTCACGCCGTCACGGATCACTGTGGCGCCGAGAGTGGCGCGGTCTATCACAGTGTTGGCACCGATCTCGACATTATTGCCGATCTCGACTATGCCGAGCTGTGGTATCTTTTTAAAACTACCATCAGGCAGGGGCGCGAATCCAAATCCATCACCACCGATCACCACACCTGCATGTATCACACAGTCCCGGCCTATCGTACAGCCTTCGTATACTTTAGCACCTGCGTGTATCACTGTGCCATCGCCTATCCTGACACCATCTCCGATGAATGTACCAGGGTATATCTTTACATTCTTGCCGATGGTCACTTTATCACCCACATATGCGAATGCCCCAAGAAAGATATCGGAACCATAAGTAGTATCAGTACCAATATATGAGGGCTGCTGTATGCCTTTGTGAGCTGATTGTGTCATCATCTGCTGGTAGAGTTCGAGCAGTTTCGTAAATGAGGCATAAGGGTCTGCTACGCGAATAATGGCACCTATATTATCATTTTTTACGACCAGTGTTTCATTGATGAGCAGGATACCTGCATGGGCTGTCTGAGCGAATTGCTCATACTTGGGATTGCCGATAAAAGATAATGATGAAGGACTTGCCTCTTCGATCTTTGCAATGCCGGTCACGGCCTGTGATGGGTTTCCTTCGAGCTTGCCACCCAGCAGTGCGGCTATATCTTTTGCGGTGAATTGCATTTGAAATTATTGACCGGGCTAATATAACAATTACAGGATTATCATACGTTCATAGCATGTTTATATTGTACCGTAGTGAAAATATATTGCTGCACATGACGTTGACAAAGTGTTTGCGGCAAAGACTATATTGAGCTTTTATAAAACAGATACATGTATACACACATCCATCACATACGGGTTCGATACGCTGACACTGACCAGATGGGCTATGTGTACTATGGCTGCTATGCTAACTACTACGAGGAGGCCCGCTCTGAGGCCATACGTGCGCTAGGTTTCCCCTATAAGCAGATGGAGCTCGACGGGATCATGCTGCCAGTCACCCGCATGAACGTGAAATATATCGCGCCTGCGCTTTATGATGAGATGATCACTATACGGACTGTCATCGACCAGTTACCGGACAGGTTCATAAACTTCCGATATGAGATATATAATGAAGATGCCAAACTGATCAATGAAGGCGAGACACAGCTGATATTCGTGGATGCTGAGACTCGCAAGATGTCTCGTGCTCCAAAAGAAATAGTAGAGAAGCTAAAAGCCTATTTTTGAAATAGAACATTATTTGAATGCCTTGTCCACGTGTATGCCGCGGTAAAATATTTGAGGCTGCAAAATTATGTTGCGCTCAGATTCTTCTTTATCTCTTTCATTGCGTATGATCACAAAGGCCAGTATGACAAACATTGCTGTGACGAATACCAGAATAATAAGCAGTAGATTTTCCATGATGATTGATTTTAGATTTTAAAATTTCACATCACAAAGTTCTGCTATTAACACTCAAATAAGTTACACAATTATCTTAAAGAGTTATATCATTCACTGCCGTTGTGACAATAAACCTGATCAGGCACTATGTCCATGTGTGTGCCTGTAGTGCATTTCCGGATGATCGTTCATGTAGTGCTTGAATTCTTCTTTATCTCTTTCGTTGCGAACAATGACATATGCCAATATTGCAAACATGGCAGCAACAAATACTATAGTGATAAGCAGTAGATTTTCCATGAGGAGTGATTTTATATTTCAAAGATCGTATGATAGAAAAGCAAAACAAATGAGCCCGGTCAGGCCAAAGTATGATATCGGTCAGATAAGGTACTAAGCGGGCTGATAAGAGAGTAGAAGTGTGCCGCTGCGGAATGTTTTTATTTTTTTTAGTTTCAGGTTGAGATGATGGCTGCTGCCCCGGAATATACACATTCTCAAAATTCACTTATACATAGAAATAATCCATATTTCCGCATATTGAGTAGATTTTTTGGGTTTTCTTAGTAGTTAGAAAATCAGCTTTTTGTACATTGGTAAAATTATTATTAGTATTTAAAATATGCATAATTGAAATTTGTTTTGCTTTAATAGTTTATAGTAATCAAATATAGTGTATTTTTATTTCTACAGCAAGCCTCAGTTTATTTTATGATATCATAAAGTATGACAGCCATGCATTGATGCATATTCACGTAACTATGTTCTATACTAGTAGTGATTATTAATAGACTTTAAAACCTCTTCACCAGACGAATGCAGGTGCTGCCATTTATCCTCAGTACATATGAGCCCACGGATAGTGATGGGGGCGGAGTGATGGACAGCAGGTTATTGGCATAGGTGCCGGCAGCAAATGAGCCGCTGCATACCCTTTGTCCCAGAAGGTCGTAGATGTCGTAGTTCATCGGACTAGTGAGCAGGCCGGGAATGACGATATTAAGTGAAGTGGTGAAAGGGTTTGGGTATACGAGTGCAGTGGGACTGGCAGTAGTATCAGTCGGATAGAGTGCTGCGAGATATTCATATGCCATGCCGAAATCAGGTATGCCATAGCCATAGTCATCATTGGGATTGCTGTGCAGCGTACCACTCTGCCGCACTGCATTGATGATGGCAGTGTTTGCCACATTAGGGAAGGCCTCTCGCAGACAGGCGAATGCACCAGCTGTAATGGGACAAGCGAAGGATGTGCCGCTATTGGTGCTGAGTATGCCCGTCGGAAGCACTACCGATGATGAGACGCCCTGTGCGCATACATCCGGCTTGAGCACTCCGGCGGAGTTTGGCCCCCAGCTGCTGAAGTAGCCTATTGCCCCCTGAGCATTGACCGCGCCTACTGCTACACCACTATCGGCGTCTGCAGGAGTAGCGATATAATGCCAGGCGTCATCGCCATCATTGCCGGCACTGGTGATCACGAGGATGCCTTTGGAGGCTGCCAGGTTTGCGGCTTTGGCTATAGGCGTGCTGTCGCCGTTGAGCGATGCATAGGTGGTATTATACATAGAGTCAATGGGGTCAAAGGTCGTATAGCCGAGTGAAGTAGAGAATACATCAGCACCGATACTGTCTGCTACCTCGGCGGCATTGACCCAGTTGTACTCTTCGATGATCTTCTCTGATCTCACATCTTCCGTGATGAAAAGCAGGAACTGTGCATTGGGTGCCGTGCCGACCATGACGCCGGGTCTGTATGCAGCGATGTCTGAGAAGGTCTGGGCGCCGTGTTCGTCGTATGCATAGACATAGCTGGTGTCATAGACATAGTTCCATGTATGGAGCACTCGGTTTTGAGAAAAGACCTGCGTAAAAAAAGAATCTGCAGGCAGATCGGGGAAACCCGCATCCATGACTGAGATCAGCATACCATCGCCCCAGAGGCCCATCTGGTGAAGGGCATTGACATCGATCATGACGTTCTGGTTTTGCGCAGCGCCATAAAAGCCCGTGTCTAATGCCGTGGACTGAAGACTTTTTGGTGTGCTGACCGATAGTTTTTTCTGAACGGTAGATGGTCCCTGTCCGCTGATCATCGTAACGCTTTTGACAAAAGGGAACTGAGATACCTTGGCCGCAAACGAAGGGTCACTGCTTCTCACCAGCATGGCGTTGTCCCATTTGAGTTTGTATACCAGTCGGCCAGCGAACGGGAGTATGGCATTGACATAGCTATCAGTGAGTGGAAGGTCGCTGGTGCTGATAGAGATATGCTGCGCCTTGCGCCGTGCTATAGAGCGAGCTGCGAGATATGCCTCAGGATGATCGGTGGAGTAGCGGTTGTTGTTTTTGTCAGTGAAACGGATGTAGTAGTTATCCTGTGCAAAGGCAGAAGATGCCGAAAGTATAATAAGTAAAATGGGTGATAGGAATTTCATCCGGTAGTGAATATAAAGTATCAATTACCTATCACGGTGTATAAGTATGATACCACATGAAGATACGGAAACCCACAGCCTGATTAGGATAGGCCCAGCTCGAGGTGGGGTCCTGCTTGTTTATCACCTCCCACTGTCGGTACACGAGGCCTACATGGCGGGCATAGGTCTCCAGGCATACGACACTGTTGATGGCGTTTTGATTGTTGACATCGGTCACGACTGAGGTGGAGTCAAAATAGTGGCCGTTGATAGTATTAGGCACATTGACCGATGTGTATGTATACACCCAGCCGCCATATACCTGATAGGTATCTGATATGGTATCATTCGAAGGGAGCATATTATTGCCGAGCCAGGTATTGCCATTGATAGGAGGGAAGGTAAATTTCTCGATCGGCAGGTCATTCTGGTCAGAGACATATACACTCTTATTGGTGTAGAAATACCATGCCTGATAGGTCAGCGGGAAAGGCTGTGTAGTGTCATAGCGCTTGTACTCGGCCATGCCATAGCAGATATTGCCGGTGATGCCGTAGAAAGTGTCCAGGATAAGCTCTTTGAGCTGAAAACGGGTGGTGTCTATGATCTGAGAGTCCCCTGCGAGGTAGTTGTAGCTGATAGAGTCCACATCATAGGTCACGCTATGGCCCACATCTTCAGGGATATAATCATACAGGTATGGCGCGAGCGTGGTATGGTCTGTATCCTGTTTGCAGCCTGCCAGTAGGAGCAGTGCTGCCAGGAAAATTATACCGGCTATCTTTCTTGTCATCTCTTGATCAGATTTCTATGAGAATAAATATACAAATTAATATCACATAGGTATACGATAATCGACAGAGATGTGTTTACAAGGACCAGCTTGTTATTTGGTTTCGATGACCAGTTCTTTGCCATCAGACTCGAAGCTGATCTGACTCCGGTACGACTGTGCCTCTGTATGGGTGGGATGCCAGGGCCTTGCTGTTTTAGACAGGATAAAGAGGCCGTGATCGTCGCCCATGGCAGTGAAGTTATCAGCCAAAGGTGGTTTGGAGAAAATAGGGATATTGTATTTGTGAGAGATTTTTTGTCTTTCAGCTACTACATCATCTGTCACGATCCCGATCTCGCTGACGGAGAGTATGCAGCTGCTATCAAAATGACCATCGATGATAATATTCAGATTGTACCGCGCGATGAACTCCAGTATATTGCCATTATTGTCTATGAAATAAAACGCCTTTGCATTCCAGCTCACAAAGTCTGCTATCTCCTCACCATTAGACACCGGAAGGATTGGGCAGCGCAGCCTAACCCAGTGAAGCGCCTCATCCAATAGGTGTGGTGGAATATTAAAGGCAAAATGGTAAACAGCTGATGTCTTTTCTGATCTGATAAAAGTCAGTGTGGACGTGCCGGCGATGAAGGAAATTTTCTCTTTGTCCTGAAATGATACTTTCAAACCCAAAATATGACTATAGAAATGATGTGTGGCATCAAGATCATCAGACAGTAGTTGGATCTCAGATATTCTCATGAGGATGAGTTTTGAGTTCAGATTTGACAACTTTTAAAAAGTTGTCAAATCTCGAAAGCCAATAGTGCGATCGATGTTTATTTATTACAATATTAGAGAGTTTTTAAATAGCTATCAATCTTTTTAAGCTTATCTGAAGAATATTTTATCTGGTTTTTAATGTCTTCGTGATATGGATTTGATAGCCATTTTCTGACATTGTGTTCTTCTTTTTCCTTCATTGATAAAAGCATATCTTTTAACCCTTTTGATGATTCGGGAATCACTACCGGAACACCGGCCCAGCCTATAAAATCAAGGACTCCTATATCATTCAGGATCTCAATAGACCTCCAGGCGTTTATGTTTTCAGTTTTAGGTGACCGAAACTTTGGACCTATCCAGGTAGATTCCCTGCTGCATATGGGACAAACAGGTTTTATCTCCTCCTTATCATCACCCGCTATATCTGAGAGTAGTTTTCGTTTAAAAGATTTGCGGCAATGAACGCAGATATACTTCGATTTATATGCTACTTCATTGAAATAGTAATTTGGATTTTCCCGCATGTCCATGATCTTACTTCTCTATCATAAAATTAGAAAAGATGTTGCCGCCGCCGATCACATCGTTGCCCTCATAGAAGACAGCGCTCTGTCCCGGTGCTATGGCAGACACCTCATGCATGAACTCGACCTTGATGCGGTCGTCTTTTTGATATAGAATGCTTGACTCACCGTCGTGCTTGTAGCGAACCTTAGTGATAGCAGGAGTGCGGTCGGTGATGGTGGCATATTTCTGCATATTGAGTTTACCTACCCACATGCCATTGCGCTCCAGGTCTTTTTCTTCGCCCAGCACTACCGTATTGGTCTCAGGAAATATCTCTGTGACGAACATCGGCTTACCGAAAGCCAGCCCCAGGCCTTTACGCTGGCCTATGGTGTAGAATGGGTATCCTTTGTGTGTGCCGAGCTTACGTCCTTCTGTATCTACGAATAGCCCGCCATCCACACGCGCCTCCAGATCGGGCATACGCCTTTTGAGAAAGCCACGGTAGTCATTGTCCGGCACGAAGCATATCTCGTAGCTCTCGCTCTTATTGGCTATATCGACGTAGCCCATATCACGCGCCATCTGTTTGATCACAGGTTTGTTGTATTTCCCCATCGGGAACATGGTCCTGCTCAGGCAGTCCTGAGAGATGCCCCAGAGCACATATGACTGGTCTTTGTTTTCGTCGAGGCCTTTAGAGACATAGTGACGGCCATTGAGTTCATTGAGTTGCGCGTAGTGGCCTGTGGCAATAAACTCACAGTCCATCGCATCGGCGCGCTTTAGCAGGGCTTCCCATTTGATATGGGTATTGCAGAGCACACAGGGATTTGGCGTGCGACCTGCGAGGTACTCATCTACGAAATTGTCTATGACATAGTCGCCGAACTCATCGCGTATATCTACAATGAAGTGGCTGAAACCGAGGTCCACGGCTATTGCGCGCGCATCGTTGATGGAGTCGAGCGAGCAGCAGCCGGTCTCTTTTTTAGAGCCGCCTACAGTGGCATAGTCCCATGTCTTCATGGTGATTCCCACGACCTCATAGCCCTGCTCATGCAGCATCACAGCGGTCACGGTACTATCTATACCTCCGCTCATCGCTACCAATACTTTTCCTTTTTTACTCATTTGGGGCTGCAAAGATAAGGTGTAAATTCGAATATTTTCAGATTGTATTTTTTCTGATAAAGGACTTACATTTGTATTATGAAACAGATAGTAATAGAGGTACCTGAGGGTAAATATGAATTTTTCGATAAATTAATGTCTGAGCTTGGATTTGCCCAAAAGAACCAGGATAGTAAGAGCATGATATATGCCAGTGTCAAAAAAGGACTTAAAGAGGTAAACCTTATCAGAAATGGCAAACTACCTAAGAAGCCTATCCAAAAGTTACTTCGTGAAATTTAGCATTTACTATACCCCTGAGTTTGAAAAACAGCTGAAGCGGCTATCAAAGAAATACAAGTCACTTGCTGATGACTTGGCTGTATTAATTAAGCAACTCGAAGGAAACCCGACCAGCGGCACTCCACTCGGCAATAATTGCTATAAGGTTCGATTGGCTATTTCTTCCAAAGGCAAAGGAAAGTCAGGGGCGCACGTGTGATCACTTGTGTAATAGTCGCCGATCAGGAGGTATATCTTGCGGACATTTATGACAAGTCAGAGCAGGAGAATATCTCCGATAAACGATTAAAAGAATTGGCAAAGCAAATTCAAGGATAATTTATCGGAAAAGCTTATTTTCAGACCATGACAAAGGGGTACTTTGCCTTCATTATCTTACTTTTAACCACATCAGGTATCTACTTTATGTCTGGTTGTCAGGGTAATGCAACCAAGGCTCCTGTGGCGCCGTTTGGGTTCAAAGATGAGCAGTCCATGCGTGAGGCGCTAAAAGGCACATGGATACTACAGGAGTATATGGATTCAGTAGATGCCGGATTGACCCCAAAATTGCTGGAATATATGCTGGGGGCCAGGAGCTGTTTGAATTATGATCTGAAGCAGTTGACCACGTCTGGATTTCAAACCACACTCAATAAGAATCTATATTTTGATAATAATACAGCTGAAAATTATCAGCTTAGTTTTGATGTAGCACACAATAAATTGATCATCAAGGTCACCATTGATACTACGATCTCAGACATTGATGCCGACGGTAAACTTTCTCTAAAGACCGTTTCTTTGAACAAAAGCACAGAAACAGATACTGCTGAATTCATAATAGAGTATGGTGATACCGTCCTGAGACTCGACAGAGACTCAACTTACACAGATTATGTAAAATATGATAATAGCAGATGTGAGCATATAGAAGCATACAGCCATTTGATAAACAGCAAATTCATTGCGGGGAAATATTTCCGGGCAGATGATCAGGCCAGGTCACGCCATATCATTTTTACAAAGTGTGGCAATATAGAAGGCCCGGAGAATATAGACCCTGCACTGAGTGAAAACACAGAATATGGTGTGAGCCTTACTAATTTTTCGACCACACCGGATGCAATCGAGTTTTACAATCCCAAATACAAGATGGGCAGGACATATTACTGGGAAGTAAATGAAGACTCATTGATACTGAGCCATGACCCTGATGGCAAAGGCAGCCCCATAGTCCTCGTCAAGGTACAATAAGAGGGGTTAAACATTTTTGGCAATAGGTGTTTCAACATATATACATACATTTGCCGGAAATTTAAAATATAATATCATGATAGCTACTAAAGCATTTGCAGCATTCAATGCCACCGAACCACTCGGCCCGTTTACACTGGACAGGCGTGATCCTACAGCACACGATGTGCATATAGAGATACTCTACTGTGGTGTATGCCACTCAGACATCCATCAGGTCCGCAACGAGTGGGGCGGCTCGAAATATCCAATGGTGCCCGGCCATGAGATCGTAGGCCGTGTGGTAAAGGTCGGCGACCATGTGAAGAAGTTCAAAGTGGGTGATCTCGCCGGTGTCGGTTGCTTCGTTGACTCCTGCCGCACATGCCCTAACTGCCTCGAAGGCATAGAGCAATACTGTGACAACGGCATGACAGGTACATATAACAGTGTAGAGCGCGGTACCAATATACCGACCTATGGCGGCTACTCTACTCAGATAGTGGTCGATGAAAATTACACACTGAAGGTATCGCCATCACTGCCACTGGAGCGTGTGGCGCCGCTGCTATGTGCAGGAATCACTACCTACTCGCCGCTTCGCCATGTAGGTGTCGGCAAAGGCCATAAAGTAGGAGTGCTCGGTCTCGGAGGCCTTGGTCACATGGCAGTGAAATTTGCTGTGGCATTTGGTGCGGAGGTCACCATGCTGAGTTCATCTGCGTCTAAAGAGAAAGATGCCAAATCACTCGGGGCGCATCACTTCGCACTGACATCCGATGCCGCTAAGATGAAAAGCCTCGCCAATCATTTTGACTTTATACTCAATACCGTCTCTGCTCAGCATGAGTACGGCACCTATCTCAACCTGCTTCGCACCAATGGTACGATGATCGTGGTGGGAGTGCCACCTACACCATCGGCTGTGCCTGCCTTTCAGCTCATCGCCAAGAGGCGTAGTATCATTGGTTCACTGATCGGTGGCATCAAAGAGACTCAGGAGATGCTGGACTTCTGTGCAGAGCACAATATCGCTTCCGATGTGGAGGTGATAAAGATACAGGACGTCAATCAGGCGTATGAGCGCATGCTCAAAGGTGATGTACGCTATCGTTTTGTGATTGATACTGCTTCGTTGAAATAGGATGTTTGGTCAGCGGCCAACAACGGCAAGTGGACAGGTCGCGACCTGTCCACTTGCAATTACCCTTTGATCTTTTCCAGCACACTATCCCAGAGATGCAGACGAGCAGTGAGAGACCTTTTCACAGCTGCTGTAGCTTCTTGCCATTTGCGGCTGTCATTACCACATAGCTCGGAGGTCATCTGATAGGCGAGGTGAGAGTGATGTCCGCCATCTACTTCTATATGTCGCTCTATATAGTATTCGAGTATACCGAGTTTACCTGATAAAGTTTTATTGAGTTCTTTGATGAGGCCGAGAAACATATCAGGTATGAGGTCCTCGCGCCCGAAGGTAAACACCGCAGCCTGTACATAGGTTGGTTTTGATTCGATCACTTCAAAGGTATTATTCATGAAGTTCACCGCTGCTTCATTTAGTCCGGACTCAATGGCAGATTGAATAATGCTTTTCTTCTCCACGATATGGCGGATGAATTCTTTCACTACGGCGGTGTCTGCACCTGACTGCTCCATGGCTGAGAGATATAGCTCAAAATGGCTCATGCGGACTCCGTTTTGGTCGACATCGCTTTCTTCGCCCACTACTATTTCATTGATGAGGTAGCGGGTAGAGGCAGTACCCACCGGTACCCAGGGCAGGTCCACACATGTCAGTGAGCGTTGAAGCGATTTGAGCAGGCTCATAAAGTCCCATACCGCATAGACATGATGCTGCATAAAAGTATGCAGATGTTCTACAGTAGTGATGTGATGATAAAGCGGGTGCTGAATGATCTGCTGTCTGATAGGTTCGATCTCTGCTTTGAGACGGTCGATATGATTATTGCTCATGAAGGATACTTACTGGAAAATATAAAGACTGGATAAATAAGGTGGCAAAAATAATCGTAAAAACCAATTCAGCCGGATCAACTTTTTCCTTCCCATTCATTATAGAATTGCTCCAGATAGTCCTGCATGAAGTCATGCCTTTTTTGTGCCAATGCCCTGCCAGTCTCTGTGTTCATCTTGTCTTTGAGCAGCAGGAGTTTTTCGTAGAAGTGATTGATAGTAGGGGCGGTAGAGTTCTTGTATTCCTCTTTGGTCATGTTGGTGTTTGGCAGGATGTCAGGGTCAAAGAGCGGGCGGTTTTTAAATCCGCCATAGTTGAATGCCCGGGCTATGCCTATTGCGCCAATGGCATCAAGCCTGTCAGCGTCCTGCACGACCATTAGTTCTTTGGACGTAAAGCCCTGCTCAAAATGGCTGCTCTTGAATGACATATGTCTGATGATATTCACTACATGGGCTGTAGTATCGTTGTCTACATTTATTGACTGAAGAAATTTCTCAGCCTTCATCGGGCCGATCGATTCGTCACCCCCATTGAATTTTGAATCCGCGATATCATGCAGCAGTGCCGCGAGCTCCACAGTCAGTGCATCACACTCTTCTTTTGATAAAATTTCTTTGGCGGTATTCCATACCCTGTTGATATGCCACCAGTCATGCCCGCCCTCGGCATTTGCGAGCTCAGCCTTGACGAAGGCTATCGTCTTTTGTATGGTTTCTTCTTTATTCATTGTGGGGCTAGTTCTTTTAAGGCAGTATCATATTGTGACTTGCCAAGGTCGATCAGCTCAGCAGCCCTGTAGAACTCAAAAACTGCGGCAGCGCTGCGTGGTATCTTCACTACTATATCAGCAGGGTAGAACTGCAGCATGACCTCTACCAGTCTGTCGAGTGTGGCATCGTATGAGGCATCGAGTATCTCAAACATAGTGAAACTGGGCGGCAATGGCTCTTTATCTACTTTAGCCTGTTCTTTGGGTGTCATAGAGAGATAGCGGCGGAGTTTTGAGACGATCTCCCATGACTCTTTTTCTATTTCTGCGGGGACATTTGTTTCAGGTACTATTGCAGCCGGTGCTTTGGTCAGCGGCGGGCCATTGAGATCGACCGCCACTATGATCGCGTCATCCCTTCGCTTTACGAGGTTGACCGGCAGGGGATTTAGCACGCCACCATCTACGAAGAGATTATTATTTTCTGCAACGGGCCTGAATACACCGGGTATGCCGGTAGATGCACGTAGTGCTTTGTATAGATCGCCGGAGCTGAAGTGAACTTCCTTGCGGCTCAGCATATCGGTAGCTACAGCCATGAACGGTATCGGAAGTGTTTCGATCTGCTGCTTACCTGTGATCTGTTCCAGCACGCTGAATATCCTTTCGCCTTTGACCAGGCCCTGCATCGAGAGTGTGATATCAAAGAGCCTATAGATGTCTGATTTAGTTTGCTTCACGAGCCAATCGCGGTACTGCGGCAGGAACCCCGCACAGTACATGCCTCCGATCACTGAGCCCATGGAGCAGCCGTATACTTCTACGATCTCGTATCCGTCCTCGATGAGACGGTCGATCACACCGATGTGTGCTATGCCTCTCGCACCGCCGCTGCCCAGTACCAGTTGAACTTTCTTTTTCATGTTTGGCTAAGATAGAGAATAAATGTAATCTAAAAGGGACGAAGGACGGGGGACGAGGTACAAGATAATTTGTATTAGTCTAATGTCTATCGTCTCATGTCTTTCACATGCTACTTCCCGTATGGCTGATCAGCAGGTTGAGGCACTTGCGGAGTATCTGGCCCATGCTGTGACAGTCACTGAAGTCTATCTCATAGTGCTTTGATAGTTCCGCTATGAGCTGGTCTGTTTTCTCCGGTGGTGATATCTGGTCCTGCTCCATTACGTCGAGGAGTGCCTTGAGCTGCTGACGGGATGAAAGGATTCGGCGAGCTATGAGTGTACGTTCTTCGCTTTGATATTGCTTGATGACTTCCTGATTGATGTGTAGCTTGACGAGGTCGACGAGTTCTTTATTTTCTTTAAAAAACTGCGGCAGGTAGAGGTTCTTTCTGCCTTCATAACTCTGCTGGTCAAAGTCTATAGCGCGTATCCTGAACTGTACGTCCTCGAAGTCCGGCGTGATGTCAAAGACGTAATTATATGCACGCATATCACCGAGCAGGCGTATGAATGAGCGCTCATTGAACTTCACGAACTCTTTGGCAATACGCTTCTGATTGAATTCAGGATTATTGAGGTGCAGCTTGATAAAGACATCTCCGGGTATGCCCGCTATGTGTTCCTCTATCAGCGTGAGTGTATCGACGAAGTAGTTGATACGGCTGGGCGAGAGGATATGCTCCAGCTCGAGGCCATATATACGCGATGCATCAGCCTGCTTGATGTAGAAGTAGTCATAGACATCGTTGTAGTTGTTGACGATCTTGATGCGGAAAGGGTTTGAATTGCCGAAGGTGCAGAAGTCTACCCGCTCGATATGCAGGTGCTCGTGTACGCTGCGGTCGCCGCCGGTCTTGAGGATGGAGTATATCTCCTTCAGGCCCTGATGCAGCTCTGCGGTGTCGCTCTGCGAGTACATGGTAGATACCCAGAGCGAGTCTTTGCCATACTTATCATACACTACCATCGTATTGTCAAATCGTTTCAGATCGGCATAACCTACCGGCAGTGGCCGCTCACGGTCATATGCCCGCAGGTATGCCCGCAGCGGTGCTGAGATGGGATAGATGATCTTCTTCTTTGAGATGTTTGCGGTAGGGGCTTTTTCGGTCATAAATGGAAGATAGGAAATCTTATACAGAAGAAATTTACTTGATATAGTTCTTCATCAGTTCTTCAAATTTTTTTAATACTGCTTTCTGCTCACTGCGGCAGTCTTTGCATTTTGCATCATATATTTTTGAGATCTTGGTTTGTATCTTGGGGTCCTGATCTACTTTTACCTTCTCCATTTCATTAGAGACTATACCTGCCCATTTCTGAAGGTATACTTCAGGTAGTTTCCCCTCACCGCAAAAGTAAGTCAGAAACTCCGCTATGTTATTATCGACATATGCCTTGCCGCTATACCCCAGGCTTTCGGCATAGGCACCTTCGGCCCGGTCAAAACTTTTGGCGATCACGATAAAGTAAAATCCTTTCTCCATCGGGTCCATATCGGGCAGGCGCTCCACCATGCTCAGCAGTTTAGCGCTGTTGTTCTCTGACAGTTCCCAGTCTTTATTCAGGTAGATATCTTTAGCCAGTCTGGGTGTTTTGCTGTCATCGGCTACATCTCTGATATGCCATCTTTTCTCGGCGGCATGGTCCATGTCGAATGACTGCGAGAACAATGCAAGGGGTGATAGCAGTGATATCAGTAAAAGATATTTCAGCATAGATATGTTTTTGCAAAGGTGCAGATAATTGTTCTTTAAGCTATGGTTTTTCATCTCAGTCCATTATGTGATTTTTGTCAGTTATACATATGAATAATCCATTTTTGAAACTATTTGGCTAATTTTTATCCTAAAATTAGAATAAAGAAAATCAGTAAATTAGGTATTTTAAAAGTTGGCATTTGAAATAATAATATGCATAATGAATCTTTATTTTGCTTTAATTATTTACTAGATGTAAATATAGCTAAATTTGGTCAGATCACAAAAGTGATCATCCCATTTCTTCCAGTTTCTCCACTACCCAACCTTTGTCTGCCATCTGTTTTATGCTTTCTATTTCTTTGCGCAGGGTGTCCATCTTTTTTTTGTCTTTTACATCAGCGCGAAAGAGTTTCAGCGTATAGCGTACGAAATTGCCATAGACGGTGCGCTGGGTGTCAGAGATGAGTTTTTTACGGCTCAGCAGTATGCGGAAACTCTCCTTGAGCGACTGCAGCGGCTGGTATTCGCCGAGCTCATAGTAGGTTTTCATCAGGGTAGTTTTGGCATCGAGCTGGTAGAACACATCATCGTAGTCCACGGTGCCGAGCAGCTCGAGTACCTGATCGTATTTTCTCGCAGCAAAAGCATACCTCGCCATATTAAAGGTATAAGCATTCTCCCGGTCGCGCTCGGGTATGAAGGGCGACTGCTGCTCGATGAAAGCCGCCGCCCACTTGAGTTCTTTGGCGCGCAGGGCCACGGTCACGATGTTTTTAAACTCCCATGGCGATATACTGCCACGGTATGTCAGCAGGCCGTCCTGCAGCATCTGTTTGTAGAGGGTAAATATCTTTTGCAGGTACTCCGGTTCACCTTTGTTGATCTGGCGGATACAGTAGTTGACCGCGAAGGCGTATAGCTGCTCAGCTTCCTGTTTGGGAAATAGCCCGATATGTTTCGAGAGCAGGCTTCTGAGCAGGTCAAATGCCTTATCCCCATCTTTCTCCTGAAGGGTATGTATGATACAAATGTATATCCTGACGATCGGCACTGCATCAAACAGCGGCGATGATGCGAATGCCATGACCTCATCAGCGAAGAATATCTCTGATGGGATATTGAGGAACTTCTGATAGTGAAGGGCGGTGGCATAGTATTTCAGCTTCTGGATCACGTAGTAGGTGTCGAGGCTTCGGATGGCCTGCGAGAGATGTTTCTCACTGTCCCGTCGGTCGAGGTTCTCGATGTAAGTATGCTGCTGCTCATCTATCAGAAATCGCGATAGATAGAAGTCACCATCGCGGTATATGTTTTTGGAGAGGCTGTCGTCTGCACTTTTCAAAACGGGCGTGATACATGATGTGAGGTCGCGTGAATTGTATATATCCAGAAGGGCTATACTCCGGTCAGTCTCATGAGCTGATATATGCTCCAGGAGAAGAAACCGCTCCAGAACTTTAGTGAAGTCCGAGAGCAGACGGGCATATTTGAGCGGTACGAATTTTATTTTGCCGTAGGCAATGCGCCAGATATTATCTTTATCGAGGGCCTCGGGGATACGTTCTTTGTAGAATGGCCGGATATAGGCCCACATGTCGGTGATGCGCCTGTCGCTCTCGATCCCGGCGATGAACCGGTCAAAGCGATTGAGCTCATGCTGGGACATGGAGCGCAGTATGTGGTCGGGCTTGGTTTGGAGCATATTTGGTTGTTATTTTGATCTACCACCCCTAGCCCCTCCTATGATAGGAGGGGGAACAATACAACCCGGATGACTGTAGCTCCCTTCCTTGGATAAGGAGGGGTCGGGGATGGTTGGAAATAAAAATAATCTATCATAAGTATTATTAAATATAGCTTTTAAAATAAAGATAGGTATATAAACTCAATAATTATTACCTATTAACTATTAATTTTTAATTATAAAGGGGTATATAGGTCAAATAATGTACTTTTTTTCATGCATTAGTATGTATTCTTTTGTATCGTCAAAAGGAATATCAATATGCAAACAAATACTTTTATAAAAACAGGAAATATGAAAACAATAATGCAACAACTACTGATAGCCGCGATGCTGCTGATCAGCATGGAGGGATTCGGGCAGTCAGCCGGCCCCGATCAGAATATCTGTATAAACAATGTAACTATCATGGCTGCTACAGGTACGGGTACCTGGGCGGCACTCGGGACCAATCCCGCGCCTACCACTATTACCAATCCCACATCGCCTACTACAACTATATCGGGATTTAGTTCAGTGGGTGTTTATGGCTTCACATGGGCGGGCAACACAGTGACAGTGACCGTGCATGCCAATACACTGGTCGTCACTGACTCAACTCATGTAAATGTCTCCTGCCAGGGCGGAGCTAATGGCAGCCTCTGTATCAGCGTGACAGGAGGTACACCTAATTATACGTATTTGTGGAGTCCTGGTCAAACAAGCCAATGCATAACCAATCTCCTTGCCGCTGGTTATACTATGACTGTAACGGATGCGAATCTTTGCACCGCTACTCTAAGCTTCACCATCACCCAGCCCGCATCAGCACTTACTGTGGCGACGTCGCAGGTCAATGTAGCTTGTTTCGGAAGTGCTACTGGTTCTATTGACCTCACACCATCAGGTGGTACGGCACCATATACAGTGGCATGGTCAGGTGGTTTGATAGGATTCAACCCGACCAATGTGGCAGTGGGCTCTTATTCTTATACCGTCACAGATGGCAACGGATGTACAGCCATAGGTACAGTGACCATTACCCAGCCTGCATCGGCATTCACCGTATCAGTAGCACAGACCAATGTAAGATGTTTCGGCAGCTTGACAGGCTCTATCACCCTGACATTATCTGGCGGTACGACACCATACGGAGCTGTGAGCTGGACAGGTGGTTTGACAGGGCTCAATCCGACTAACTTAGCGGCAGGCAGCTATATATATACAATAGCAGATGCGAATGGCTGCACCAAGACAGGCACAGTGACCATTACCCAGCCTGCATCGGCATTCACTGTGACAAACTCGCAGACTGATGTATTGTGTTTCGGCGCAACGAATGGCACGATCACCCTTACAGCATCAGGTGGCACCACCCCATATGGGGCAGTGACGTGGACTGGAGGATTGACAGGACTTACATCGACCAATGTGGCTGCAGGCAGCTATACATACAATATACTAGATGCGAACAGTTGCCCTGCCTCAGGTACGGTGACCATCACCCAGCCCACAGCGATCGCTGTATCGTCATCACATACCAATAGTAATTGTGGCGTTAGTAACGGTACTATCACACTGTCGGTATCCGGAGGTACTCCTCCATATCAGGCGGTGATAGGTGGCATTCCCGCTACCAACCTGACAGTTGCTGCCCTGGCAGCCGGCATCTATAGCTATACTGTAACAGATGCAAATAACTGCACAGCCACTGGTTCGGCCACGGTCGGTCAGAACGGTACAACTCCTACCCCAACCGTGAATAATGCAACTGTCTGTGCGGGCAATAATGCTACCCTCACAGCTACCGGAGGTGTGAGCTATCAGTGGAGCACAGGTGCTCTTACGCCGAGTATCACGACTGGCATAGCTGGTATCTATACCGTCACAGCGACTAATGCAAGCGGATGTACAGCTAGTGCCAGCGGCACGGTGACGGTCAATAACTGCAACGACAGTGCTGGAGTCAACCAGACTATCTGTCTCGATTCTATCGCTACGATGGCGGCCATAGGCACAGGTACATGGACTGCATTGGCATCAAACCCTGATCCTACTACTATCACTACACCATCATCACCTACGACCACCGTATCCGGCTTTGATCAACCCGGTATTTATTCACTGGTGTGGACCACCGGTAGTAGTATAGATACCATGACTGTGACCGTACATACCTGCTCGCCTGACAGTGTTTGGCCCGGAGATGCCGATGCCAATCACATAGTAGACAATAATGACCTGCTCACCCTCGGCCTCGGCTATGACAGCAGCGGACCGGCGAGGATCAATGCCACGATCGTATGGCAGGGACAGCAGGTAGGAGCCTGGGATCAGTACTTTACTAACTATACCAATGACCCGAATTATAACAATGCAGATTGCAATGGGGATGGAATTATCAACGCAGATGATACAGTAGCTATCGTCACAAATTTCGGACTCACGCATGCCAAGTCAGGTGGCACCGGTGGCCCATGGAGAAGTGGCATACCTGCGCTCAAGGCGGTGCTCTCTGCTGATACGCTCTATGCCGGTGATACGCTCACTGTCACTTTCGTACTGGGCGATTCGGCTAATACTGTCGCAGACTTTTATGGCATAGCTTTCACTTATAATTTTGACCCGCTGGTCGTGGATTCAAATTTCACCACGATGTCTTTCAACGACTCATGGGTAGGCACAAGCTCAAACAAAATTTCTATCAGCAAAGTATTTAATGATGGTGAGATCGATGCCGCTGTGACCCGTATAGACCATGTCGCTGTGAGCGGATACGGGCCGATAGCCATGGCTTCATTCAAGATCACGACTGACAATATCAGCGGCAAGACATTCTCCTACTATCCTAACTTTGGTTCTATCTCTGCTATCACCGCCATAGATCAGCATGGCAATAAGTTTCCGCTCAATGCAGGATCTGATTCCAGTCTGGTAGCCTTCACTCCAAACGGTATTCCTGTGGTACAAACCGAAACACTGCATATGCAGCCGAATCCTGCGCATGACAGAGTGACCATCTCTGCAGGAAATGTGATACAGGAGATCCGGATCATCGACATTGTAGGAAATGAGGTGATAAATAATACAGCTATCAACAGCAAAGCAACCAGTCTAAATGTATCTATACTCAGCAGCGGAGTATACTTCGTCCAGGTCAGGACAGACAAAGGTGCAGGAACTGTAAAATTGGTAGTGGAGAGATAAAGGGTAAGTATGGAAGCAATTAGTTAATAAAAATAAATAACATGAAAACAATGATCAAAAGACTGATGATAGCCGCCCTGCTGCTGGTCAGTATGGAGGGGTTTGGACAGTATGTGCAGGTCAGGGACTCACTTTTCGGACAATGGCTGAGCATACACTACTCTAGCTGCGTCACAGGCACATATCCCGGCCCTTATCAGCTCGATACTACCTGCCCTGCGATTCTGGCTACCACATCGATCAATTCCTCCGATTCAACTATCGGAGGCGTACCCTACGAGCTGATATATTTTAAAAATCTGGATAGCCTTGACATCAGTAATATAGTAGCTGCGGTAATGCCACCGCTGCCGTCGTCAATCAAATACCTCGGAGGGGGTGTTTCTCAGATAGACTCATTTGCTTCATTCCCTGCTTCGCTTAGATGGATTTATTTTAATGGGTCGGGTACATCTAATTTACGTTTTCCGGCTTTCCCGGATTCTCTTGTTGGCATGTACCTATTGAGTACAAGCATGGCAAGTACCCTTCCTGTACCCCCGCATTCACTCAAGTACATGAAGCTGCAATCGTATAATTATGGTGGCACTACAGCTGCATTTCCTTCACTGGCAGGTACTTCTCTCGATACGCTGATTATGGACGGATGCCTTCTTCAGCCGTATAGTATAAGCACCATATTCCCGGCCCTGCCACCTACGATTAAGTATTTCAGCCATACGAATGAACTGGGGGAGATATTATACTATCCAGCTTTTCCAGATTCAGTAACTTATATGGTAGTAGTAAATGGCATGGCAATAAGCATACCGAATATTCCCGCATCGTTGCAGTACTTTGACTGTAGCAGTACTCTGGGAGCCAGTGGCCTGCAATGTATAGGCCATATATATAGCAACCAGTTACAAACTTTTAAGATCAACGGGAGTCACCTGAGCTGTATGCCCAATAGGTTTACCCTCCCTTTGAATTATGACCTCAACCCTGACTCATTGCCGATATGCAGCAGTCCGTGTGCCGGCGCGGCCGGCCCCGACCAGAATATCTGCCAGAATAATACAGCCATAATGGCTGCTACTGGTATAGGTACGTGGACTGCCCTCGCATCAAATCCCGCCACGACCATTTTTACCAATCAAAACATTCCTACTTCAATTGTTTCGGGATTCACTGTGCCTGGTACATATGGTTTCATATGGGCGGGAGATACGATGACGGTGACCGTCAATGCCAATACGCTGGTGGTCACTGACTCAGCTCATATCAACGCGCCCTGCTATGGCATGAATGGTAGCATCTGCCTTAGTGTGTCGGGCGGTACCCCAAACTACTCTTATCAATGGAATTCCGGGCAAACTACACCTTGTATAACCGGTGTGGCTCACTTCTCCTACATAGTCACAGTGACCGATCAGAATGGATGCAGCGCTACTTTGTCTGATAGCATCACTCAGCCCGACTCTCTGCATATCAGTTTCACGACGCAGAATACAAGTTGCGCCGGAGGAAGTGATGGCAGTATTATTGCTATCGTGACTGGTGGTACACCTGCCTATACCTATGTATGGGCTGGGGGAGCATTCTCCAATCCCCTCACAGGACTCACTGCCGGAAATTACTGTTTGACTGTCAGTGATAACAATGCCTGCACAGCCTCCGGATGTGACTCCGTGAGATCAGGATCAGGTAGCTGCCCGTCAGTCACTCCACCGGTACAGAGCTGCTACAGCGGACTACCTGATCCTTTGACACAGCCGACTTTTACTAGTCCGGGGTTCAATACCTCTGATAGTATATTCCCTTGTATCTCGCAGGGAGTAGGAGTAGCTGATACTATCTTTTTTACCAATTTCACGACATTCCCTTCAGGTATCATTATGGACTCACTTGTTATAGATTCCATTTTTTTACCCACGGGGCTGTGCTGGTCTACCCATGAGTCTAACAATACTTTCCCCGCAGGGGGTAGCGAATCGATCCTGATAAGCGGCAGCACCTTTGATTCTGTAGGGCAATACAAACTACGTATGGTCGTGACAGCATATACTAATGTCGGGACATTTACAGATATTGATGCCGAGCAATTTTTAGGGTTGATATACAGGATACGAGTCATATGCTATGGCAGCAGTTGCCCAGCCATTGATAACTCGAGTGCAGATTCAGCTTTGATGTACATCCCTTATCCTTCATGCCCACCATTGAGCACTGACACCGTCTGGCCGGGTGACGCCGATGCAAATCATCTCGTAGACAATAATGACCTGCTCCCTATCGGCCTGGGCTATGACAGCACAGGGCCCCTCAGAACTGTGGCGCAGCAAAGTATATTATGGCAGGCTGATTCAGCTACCCTCTGGTCAAACTATTTTACGACTTATTCTCCTTTGGTCAACTTCAACAACGCCGATTGCAACGGCGATGGTGTGATCAATTCAGATGATACGCTGGCCATCGTCACAAATTTCGGACTCACACATGCCAAGTCGGGCGGCACAGGCGGTCCATGGAGAAGTGGCATACCTGCCCTCAAGGCTGTACTATCCGCTGATACGCTTTACGCCGGTGATACGCTGACTGTCACTTTCGTACTCGGAGATTCGGCTAATACGGTCGCAGACTTTTACGGCATAGCTTTCACTTATAATTTTGACCCGCTGGTCGTAGATTCCACTTTCACCACTATGTCTTTCAACGACTCATGGGTAGGTACCAGTTCGAATAAGATCTCTATCAGCAAGACATTTACTGATGGAGAGATCTATGCAGCTGTGACCCGTATAGACCATGTCGCTGTGAGCGGATACGGACCGATAGCCATGGCTTCATTCAAGATCACGACTGACAATATCAGCGGCAAGACATTCTCCTACTATCCTAACTTTGGTTCTATCTCTGCTATCACCGCCATAGATCAGCATGGCAATAAGTTTCCGCTCAATGCAGGATCTGATTCCAGTCTGGTAGCCTTCACTCCAAACGGTATTCCTGTGGTACAAACCGAAACACTGCATATGCAGCCGAATCCTGCGCATGACAGAGTGACCATCTCTGCAGGAAATGTGATACAGGAGATCCGGATCATCGACATTGTAGGAAATGAGGTGATAAATAATACAGCTATCAACAGCAAAGCAACCAGTCTAAATGTATCTATACTCAGCAGCGGAGTATACTTCGTCCAGGTCAGGACAGACCGAGGCGCAGGTACTCTGAAACTGGTCGTGGAACGCTAAGATATTTTTCTATCAAAACGCAATCCCCATTTCATCTGAGATGGGGATTTTTTATTTAATTCTTGATATGTATCAGAGCGAGGTAACTGCCCCCTGCATCTATGTTGATCTCATCATGGTCGGCTGCTTTGAGTGAGAGCAATATAAAACCGCCATTCTTAGTCATGGAATTGAGTTTTGAGATCACGCCTTCGACAGGCTGAGGATATTTTATACTGATGATACCACCAGTCTCTCCAGTTTCGTAGTAGATATTAAAAGAATATACCCGCAGGTTACGCTGCGGATTCTTTAGTTCAAATTTCGATTTGAGCAGCAGGAGAAAATCGCTATAGCTCATCGTCGTCTCTGTGTGATACTCAAAAGAAGGATAGCTGATGATCTTTGTCTCTTCCTTATGCGTGACAGGGTGAATAGCAGTGACCGTATCACGCGGCCCGTATTTGATATTCACCGACTTGGTGGTAGTATCTGCCAGGACCAGTGACTTTCTCATTACTACAGTATCCTTGACAGGCTTGATCGTTTCTTTCATGGTCTTAGGATCGATCTCTGTGACTGTAGTTGTGCTGTGCGCCTTATCAGCGTAAACATAAGTGGAGTCAGCTTTTTCCTGATATTTAAACAGGCAGGTTTTCTTGCCGAGTTGCAAAGTATAAAAACTGCCGTTGGCCTGCGGGTAAACGTATCCTGATGCACATAGCAAGAGTGCAAGGAAAAAGATTGGTTGTTTCATAAGGTGAATTTACTTAAAACTTACAACCTATAACTTATAACTTGGATTTACACCGTATAAACAACGTCAAGATATTTTTTTAGTATGTCGCTCACCATCCCTCTGAATGGCAGCGTCGCAGCAAGGCCATAAACAGGCGCGAGGCCTTCTTTATTGCCGGGATTGGCTTTGACATATGCGACAGATTCCTTCAGGTCATTGATAAACCTATCTGCCACACCCGGCTGTGTATGGCGCAGTGTGAGCGCAATGTGAAAACAGGATGGTTTGTGAAGACCATTGAGGCTCCAGTGTTTCGCAGCCATCTGATCAAGTACCTCATAGATATTCAGTGTGTCGACTTTGCTTCTGATCGCGAATATCCAAAGCGGATTGCCGAGTATTTCGAGTTCGGGGATCGACTGTATTCCTTTCCTGACATAGTCGGCTGTTTCGAGAATAGACTTCGTCGCACGCAGGTAGCCTTCCTCACCTATGCTCAGCATCGCAGCCCAGCATGCGGCGCTCAGTGCTCCCGGCCTGCTGCCTGCGATGGTAGGAGAGAAGTACAGCCCGCCAGGCCACTCGGTCGTCGTATAGTACTGATAGTGGCGCAGCTCTGCACTGCGATAGAGCACTACGGATGTGCCTTTGGCGGCGTAGCCATACTTATGGGTATCGACAGACATAGAGGTCACCCCCGGCAGGCGGAAATCTATCACGGGCACTTTGTAGCCTAGCTTCTCCGCAAATGGTATAATAAATCCACCAAGACATGAGTCTGTATGAAAGCCGATGTTATGTTGCAGAGCAAGATTTGACAATGCTTCTATATCATCGATAATGCCATGCGGAAATGTGGGCGCAGAGCCGACTATGACGATGGTGTTGCGGTTGATGGCGCGCTTAGCAGCCTCCACATCGATAGAGAAATCATCCTTCATTGGTATCCTGATCTGCTTGATACCGAAGTAATGCGATGCCTTGTCAAAGGCTGTATGTGCAGAGTCGCAGAGTATCATCTCAGGTGCAGTGATCCCTTTTTCCTCACGTGCGCGATCACGATATGTCTTCATCGCGAGCAGTATACTCTCTGTACCACCCGATGATACGCAGCCTACGATCTGTGCGCCGTCAGATGTTTTACCTTGTCCCATCATACCTGCTACCATGCTCACGATCTCTGCTTCAAACTTGGTCGCGCTGGGGAAAATATCCGAATGCAGCGGATTGCTCTGAGAGTTGAGGGCATATGCTTTGTTCAGAAAATCAATATGGTCTTTATCGCCATTGTAAATGCCGCCGGAGACATAGCCTTTCTCCCATGTGCCTATCTCCTGGTCGTGCATCTTCTGAATGTCGGCGAGTATTTTTTCTCTGTCGATACCCATCTGCGGCAAAGCAGCAAAGGATTCAAACTTGCCACGATATGGCTTGAGAGAATGCTCCAGCGATGCCTGCAGTTTATCATTTTCTTTTTCTACCATCTGCTTTACAGCAGGTACATTTTTCATTCTCTTTTCAAGAAAACGGGTGACAGGCTTCGGCAGCCAACTGAGGTTCTTTGAGATCGATTCTATATTCATGAATTAGTATTGAGTAGTGAGTATTTAGTATTGAGACAATAGAAAATTTAATAATTAATCACAAGGTGAGCCAAAAAAGTCTGGTTGGCTATACCACACCAAATGTACAGGCTTTACATCATTTGACATATCAAAAATCAAGCGTTCAGGAAACTTACATTCACCAAAACCAAAAGTGTCTGAGTAAACAAAATACCTGGAGCCTATATTGGCAAAAACTGTTGGGTAAATCTTATCGATATAAGGATATGACCCGGTCGTATCTTCTATCATTATTTTCTTTTCATCATTCAGCAGGGCTTGGATTTTTTTGTAATCTCCCTTGTAGGAAATAGGCAGCTCTGATGGGTATGTAAACAGCGGCTTACCGCATTTTGTTTTATCATATCCTTTAATCATTAAACCATAAAAGCATTCACAAGGACCTGAGTAATATAGCGCAACACCAATTTTGCATTTCATATACCCTTTTGTACCGTATACATAGTAGTATGAGTGCAAATGCTCATTAAACCTATTAGTAAGTTTTCTACTGCCATATAGATGTCTCGTATCTTCATCTTTTGGCGGAAAAAAAGAATCAGTATAGCTTATTTCCATAAAGATAGAATCCAATAATGTGGGGAAAGTAGTTCCATTACCACAGTCGAACGTCATCAGAAAAGTATCAGGCGCTAATTCATATACACCTACAAATCCTGTATCCGGCCGGGCAGTATAGGGTTGAGATATTTCTGTATCCTGACTAAAAGCAAGATTGGATAGCAATAAGAGTGTGGATGCAAAAAAGTATCTCATCATTAAAGTATTCTCGCTATGACGAATGAAAAACAAAAAACGTCAGTGCGAAGTTTTGTATTGACCTAAAACTTATAACCTATTACTTAAAACTTTTCATCACCTGTTCTTCTTCGCCTCTTTAGCGTATTTGAATTGATAGTACAACTGCATACCCCAAGCCTCCAGTCGGTTGATGCTCTTGGCACCGCCGAGCCAGCGCGCTTCGATGTAGGTCTTGCTTGCTTTCTCGAGTAGTTGTGCCGCGATATAGGCATCCTCCACTGTACCTCCGATACATACACAACGTCCATCATTGCATACCGCTGCATATCTGCTGCTGAGAGCTTTCAGCACTTTTGCGATTGCATTTCTTCCATCACTTACATCCGCTATCCTCACTGATACCCCGAGTAGCTGTGCCTGATCGTCGAGTATCGGTGGAACTTCCTCTTTCAGTGTCGATGCATATTCCTGACGGGTGATGAAAACGCAATTGATATTTTTCCGCTTCGCAAAAATAGCTTCGAGCAGTTTGTCTTCTTCACTATTTCCTAATGATGCAATATCAGCTTCTGTCAATGATGACAAAGCGCGATCACCGGGTACAGTATAAAGAAATTGCCCTTCACGAATTGCTACTCTGTGCACCACCACCGCGCCCCAGCTCTTATATCCCGCTGAGACGGTATCTATATTGTGAACGAAAGAGATCAGCTCATCTTTGATGCTCATAGGTGTCAGGCTGCTTTATTTTTGAAAGAACTAATGTATAACGCACAGGCGTCCTCTAATGTTTTACAAACCGTAAAAACGTCTTCGAGATTTCGCCCGATGCAGACGCAGCCATGATTTGACATGAGAGCGGCGTTCGAGCCTTCGATGGCTTTCTCGGTATCAAAAGTTATTTTCTTGGAGTTCGGCAATGCATATGGAGCGGCTTTGATGACTGATGCACCGAGAATGGCCTGATGTGCAGGGTCGAGCACTTGCAGATCTTTTTGAGCAGATGCTACGATAGACACATACATCTGATGTGTGTGAATGACCGCTCCGATATGGGGACGAGACTTATATATCTCAGCGTGGAGTTTGAGTTCAGATGAGGGTTTGATGTGTCCCTGATGCACGAGCGTACGAAAATTCACTATGACCATATCGGCTGGTGTGAGCTCATCGTAGCGCCTGCCACTGGGCGTGATGACCATCTCGTCATTGCTGATGCGCACGCTCACATTGCCCCAGGTGCGGGCCACGAGGCCTTCCTGTAGCAGCCGTTTGCCGGAGCGGCATACCATCTCTCTTGCTTCCTGTATATCCATCATCTTTTCATCTTGCTAAATACCCTGTCAAATCGATCGAGTGCATCGTCTATCACTTCATCAGTATCTGCCATACTCGTGTATATGCGGCTGCCGGCGAGCGTCACAAGTCCCTCTGCGAGATATGCGGCGCCCATTTCCTCCATGAGCTGTTTTCGTTCTTTTATTTCTTTCAGCACCTTAAGTATCTTGAGATATTCGAGTTTGATAAATAAAGTACCCGCCGACTCCAGGTGACAAATCGAGCCCTGATTGTACACCACGAATGGCAAGTTATATCGCTGCATGATCTCAGTTAAACCCTTATTCAGTCGGTCACCAGCTTTGCCTGCTTTCACACATGCATCCTGCTTTTGAATCTCAAGCAATGTATAATATCCCGCCACACAACTCAGCGGATTCGCCGCCATCGTTCCGCCGACTTTGGATTGTTTCTTTCTGCCGCCGCCGAGGCCTGCCGCGAGATACTCCATGTATTCGCGTTTACCGCCGAGCCCGCCTGCAGATGGATATCCTCCTGCGACGACCTTGCCAAAGACAGTGAGGTCAGGCGTGACATCAAAGTATCCCTGCGCACCGCTCATGCCCACACGGAATGCTGTGACCACCTCATCGAATATCAGCAGCGCACCATATTTGTCACACAGCTCGCGCACTGCTTTGTTGTATCCTTTTTGCGAAGGATAGGTACCGCTCTCCGGGCCCAGTGGCTCCAGTATCACAGCAGCAGTGCCACCACGAAATTTATTCAGTATCAGTGTACGTTCCAGCGCGCCGAGGTCATTAGGATAGACCTCCTGCGTCTGACTGGTGAATGCACGCGGTATGCCATGCGACTCAATCCTGCCTGAGCCGGGTATGCGTATGCCGTATACCATCTGGTCCATCCAACCGTGATAAGCCCCGCCGACTTTGATGACTTTTTTCTTGCCGGTGATGACGCGTGCCGTACGCACCGCTGCTATCACAGACTCCGAGCCGCTATTGAGCATACGGAACATATCCACCGATGGGATATTCTCGCAGATGAGTTTCGCGATCTTCAATTCATATTCATGAAATAATCCCGTAGACGGCCCGCAGGTATTGAGGAGCTCGATGCACTTTTCTCGTACAATTGGCGGATTGCTGCCGAGTACTGTGGGTCCGCCCGCCTGAATGAAATCTATATAGCGATTGCCGTCGATGTCGTAGAGATATGGGCCATCAGCTTTATTGATGACTATCGGAAAAGGATGATTGAAAGCGAGATTGTGCTGTACGCCGCCGGGGATGTAGTTCTTTGCCTCAGCGGTCATCACCTTTGACTTGGGGCAGGTCTTTTCTATCTGTGCGATATAATTATCCAGGACAGCCTTGGGCATAGTGACAGGCGGCTGCGCCATCAGGGTTTTGATCTGGCTATATACTTTATCTACGTCGTGGTACTCAGATATTGAGTAAGTGCTCATAATTAATGATGAATGAAGAGTGAATAATGAATAATATAATACAATGAATAGTGAATAGTGATGAATGAATAATAAAACAAAGTATAAAAAATACAACTAAGTAAATCTATGAATTTTTGAGATTATTCTTAGCCGTTTTTATGCTCGCAACCAGCAGCTTTTGAATTTCATCAGCATCTTGTTTGATAGACGTATATAGTTTTGTGTCAAGAAATTTTGTTTCATGCATCAGATCAAGCCAATAAAGCGTTTCGTTCGATTCTTTCACAGCGATGGTCATTTTGTGGATGAAATCTGCTTTTGAGGAAGCATATTCAGCCTCTCTGACCATTGCGCCGATAGCTGTGCCGGAGCGAAGGCATTGTTTACTTAAAACAAATTCTTTTTTCTCACAAAGGAAGCTATATAGGTTTACTATTCTTACAGCAAATGAGAAGGATTTTATCTTTAAAATATTTTCGCTTGTTTTCACAACCTATTTATTATTCATTCATCATTATTCGTTCTTCATTAATTTCATTTCGTCCATCTCTTAAACAATCCCTTATTGGTATCATAGATCTCGATGTAGCGGGAGAAAAGTTCGTCGTAGAGTTTGCGGTGTGCAGGATTGGGCTGATAGGTGTGTTTGACCTCGGCGAGAGCAGATACTTCTTCGACCTTTAGCATGCCGAGTGACATAAGCGCTAGGAAAGCCGCACCACGGGAGTTGGCATTGAGGGGTTGCTTCATCTGCTTGACCGGACGGTCCAGTACATCAGCGAGTATCTGGCACCATATGTCAGAGTTGGCGCCACCACCGATGAAGTTGATCGCTTCAAACTTTCTGCCGCAGAGTTTCTCGGCATAGGAGAGCAGCCAGCGGTTGTTACATGCTATCCCTTCGAAGACCGCCCTTAGCATATGTGTGCGGTTTGTACTGAGTGATAGATTGTAGAAGCCGCCTCGTGCATGGTGGTCATCGACCGGCGAACGCTCACCATTGAGCCAGGGAGTGAATATCACGCCATTGCTGCCGGCGGGCACTCTCTCCACGACCTTGTCCATGCGCTGATAGAAGTCTGCAGGCGCGTTTTCGGTCTGCAGCTCATCCTGATAGTAGAAGATATTATTCTTGATAAAATTCAAACAGGCACCTGTGGTCTCCTGTTCGTTCACGAGGATATATTTACCCGGTATGCCCGATGGCAGACAGCCCATATTGTGAAACAGATCGGTCTTTTTCCACGGTGTATGACATAGCAGCCATGAGGATGTACCGATATAGAGATGCGGCTCGAAGTCTTTGACAGCGCCGGAGCCGATGGCAGCGGAGTATGTATCCGGCGTACCTGATATGACCTTCACATCATCGCGTAGTCCCATCTCAGCAGCCAGTTCTTTTTTGATAGTACCCAGCAGAGAATTGGTCGGGACGAGCTCAGGCAGTTTTGCTTTGTCGATGCCTGTGATCTTGATGAGTTCGTCGGAATATTTGATATTATTGATGTCGCGGTTGTCAGTGATCCAGTGAATAGTGATAGAATCATAAGACGCAGCAAATTTCCCCGTGAAATACAGATTGAGATAGTCTTTCGGCTCTAGAAATTTATAGGTCTTCTTATAGATCTCAGGCAGTTTGTCTTTGATATATAGGATATGCGAAATGCTGTCCTTGCCTGATGGGGAAGGCCCGCCGCCGGTATAGCGCACCCATTTCAGGGCCTTGCCAATGCCGTAACCATCTATGCGAATAGGTCCGTGCATAAGCTTCTGAGCATAAGACGCACCGCGTGAGTCCATCCAGATGATAGCGTTCATGAGCGGATCGCCTTTCTGGTCGAGGGCTACAGTGCCGGACCATTGGGTAGTGATATTGAGGGCGATGATATTTTTGGGGTCAAATTTACCGCGCTGGCGGATGGCATTATAGCATGCACGAATCGTATCAACCCAGTCGGATGGTTTCTGCTCCCTGCCGTCCTCGCCTATGAGGATCAGCGGTACTTCGGCAAATTCATAATCGATCATTTGGGCGCGACTGTCAAAGACAGAAACTTTAGGGCCGGAGGTACCGAGGTCTATGGTCAGTATCAGGTTAGCGGATGAGCTCATTCAGTAGTTTTAGCGGCACAAACTTATAAATCTAATGATGGGTAAATCAGCTCTTTCAATCAAAAGGCATTAATGGGCTGTAAAAGGCAGAGTGCAGAATACAAGCTAACTGCAAAGGACGCAAAGAGCGCAAAAAGCAAGGCATTATAAGTCGATCTGAACCAAATCATGGCGTCATTCCGAACGCTTTTCAACTAAATAAATAGATGTGATAAAGCGGAGGAATCCCCGCAGCATAAGGGTGTTCATAATGTTGAGGGGATTCCCTGTCTGCCGACAGGCAGGCTCAAAAATGTCACGTTTGATTTTTTCAAGTTGATCTCGGCTGAGCTGAGACGGAATGACGCCTGGTCAGCTAATTACACCGCTGCCTTCACCCCACTTTCTTTTGGCAGGCCTGTCTTTGCGATAGCGCCGTAGCCGCCAGCTATGTCTATCACCTGATCGAAACCGCGAGCCTTCATGATGGAGGCTGCGATCATAGAGCGGTAGCCACCTGCGCAGTGGATGTAGTATTTACTGTCGCGCTTCATGCTGCCTATCCAGTCGTTGATATAGTCGAGGGGATGATTTTGCACGTCTGCGATATGTAGGGCCTCATACTCACCAGGGCGGCGTATATCGAGCACAGAGAATCCAAGGTCCCAGTGGTCTTTCTCAAAGTCTGTAGCAGATATGCTCTGTATGTGGTCTACCGGTTTGCCAGCTTGTTCCCAGGCAGCGATGCCACCTGCGAGATAGCCGAGCGTATGGTCATAGCCTACCCGTGCGAGGCGCATGATATTTTCTTCTTCGCGGCCTTCATCACATACCAGGAGTATAGGCTGATTGATATCGGTGATCAGCGCACCTACCCATGGAGCGAACTGTCCGTCAAGGCCGATATTGATAGAGCCGGGCACAAAGCCTTTGGCAAAAACCTGCGGCGCACGGGTGTCTAGTATGAGCGCCTCTGTGACGAGCGCGGCATCTTCAAACTCCTGTGGTGCGAGGCCTTTCAGCGCCAGCGCATTGATCTCGTCGAGGCCTTTGGCACCCTGCTTATTCATCATCGCATTGAGCGGGAAATACTGTGGCGGAGGTGCCAGCCCATCTGTGACCGCTTTGATAAATTCCTCCCTCGTCTGTGCTTTCAGTGCATAGTTGACCTCCTTCTGATGGCCGAGCGTGTCGAATGTTTCTTTAGATAAGTTTTTGCCGCAGGCAGATCCAGCGCCATGTGCCGGGTAGACGATGACATGATCGGGCAGGGGTATTATTTTATTGTGCAAAGAATCATATAGCATACCTGCGAGGTCCTGCATAGTCAGATTGGATTTGATAGCGAGGTCAGGCCTGCCCACATCTCCTATGAAGAGTGTATCGCCCGAAAAAATGCAATATTCCTTTCCGCTTTCATCAAAAAGTAAAAATGTAGATGACTCGGCAGTATGTCCCGGTGTATGCAGCACGCGGAGGGTCAGGCCGCCGATCTTAAACTCTTCGCCGTCCTTCGCGCTGTAGCAGTCAAAACCGCAGTGCGCATCAGGGCCATAGACGATCTTAGCGCCGGTCTTTTGGGCGAGCTCGAGGTGGCCGGACACGAAGTCTGCATGAAAGTGCGTCTCAAACACATACTTGATCTTAGCATTGTCTTTCTCCGCGCGCCTGATGTAGGGTGCAGTCTCCCGCAGCGGGTCAATGATGGCGGCTTCGCCGCGGCTCTCGATGTAGTAGGCAGCCTCAGCAAGGCATCCGGTATATATCTGTTCGATCTTCATTCTGATGTCTTATATGATAATGACGCGAAGGTAATGAACAAAATTGTATCGTTCACTGATTGTCATCAGTTGGCAAAATACTACTCTCATGGGTAAACCCATTTTATGAAAAAAAACCATAATACCTGCAATCGTATCTCTCAAGTATGTATCTTTGGAATGATATAAACCTGAATATGAAAAAATTCATCCCTTTCCTATTATTAGCCAGCATTATTTTGTCCATCTGCCTGATCGGTGGCTGCTCGAATAAGACCATACCGGCATGCACCGAGTACCTGCCAACCACTGTCAGTGTAGGTGCGACGGTGCTATTCGTCGGATGCGGATCGGCCGATGGTACATACTCTTGGAAGTTTGGTGACGGGGGTACAGCTACAGGGGATTCGGTGACACATATCTATACCTCTACGGGTACCTATACTGCATCGATCACTGAGAATAGCGGCAATAATACCAGCGGGACAAAGACCTTCACTGTCACTGTGGTCAATAATAACTGGTCATTCAAAGGCATGAGTTATGTCGCTGATTCAGTCGTCGCAAATTCCTCAGGTAGCGTAGTGACTGCATACAGCCATTCGAATAATGAAGTAACGAGCTTTGTTTTTGCATTTCATACGCTGCCCACATCCACCGGCAGCTATACACTGGTCAGTGCTGCAAACGGTATAGCCACTAGTGGCAATGCATTCGTGAATATGTATATTGACTCAGCCAATGTGAGGAGTATCTATGGCTCTACCGGCAGCGGTAACGGGAGCGTACAAGTCACAGTATCCGGAGGCAAAATATCTATAGCACTGCCCGCCGTCCAGCTGGTCAACTCAACCAACGCATCTGACAGTTCTGCCGCCTCGGCCAGCCTCACACAGACGCAGTAGGAGAGAAGGTTATAGGTTTTAAGTTATAGGTGATAGGTAGCAGTCGTTTTAAGGCAAATTGTAATAGATTTGCCTTACAATTCAAACTACATGGACACTCATACCACTCCGCTCACCGTCCGCGAAACGCTCGATAATTACTATGAAAAAAACAATCTCGGCGAAAATGGCGGCCTGAACAACTCATGGGCATGGCTCAAAGCAGGATGGTTTTATATTCCGATCCCAAATCCGGCTTCGCGCAAGAAAGTGATAATTTTTCATGATATACATCATCTGGCTACAGGCTATCAGACCAACTGGAAAGGCGAGGCTGAGATAGGTGCATGGGAGGTGTCATCGGGTTGTGAGGACTATGCGGCGGCATGGGTGCTGGATTCGATGACGTTCGCTTATGGAGTTGTGTTTTTTCCTTTTGCGACATATCGGGCATTCATTCGCGGCAGGCGGACATCGAACCTCTACAAGCATATCTACACCAATGAACAGCTCATGACGATGAGCATCCCTGAGATACAAAGCAAACTGATGCTCGACAAGCCCCAAACTGGACCCGCCACCACTCGGGAGATAATAAGCTTCGCAGGATGGGTAGCGGCCCTGGCCGGGGCATTTCTGATATTATTTATACTGCCCTGCGTGATACTGGCATGTTTACTGATGAGATAAATTGACCGGAACCCGTAAAGGGTTTATCAATGCTTCCTGCCCTTTTTTTGTGAAAAAAGGATAATCGCAGTTTATCTTATCTTCGTTTTTCTATTTTCGGTATCAGATCAAAATGCTCATGAAAAAATTGACCTCAGTATTATTTGTTTTAGCTGCTGTATTCACTTCTCTCAGCCTGATAGAGGGCTGCTCTAAAACACCTGCCATCGTGGCATGTATATCTGTGGCACCTTCTACCGCCAGTGTTGGTGCTACTTTGCCATTTCAGAGCTGTACTGCCAATGCCACGTCATTCACCTGGAACTTTGGCGATGGCGGTTCTGCCACCGGGGATTCTATCACACATATATATGCCGCCGCAGGGACCTATAGAGGCAGCCTGACCGTCTCAAACGGCACTGCCAGTGCCACGCAGGGCTTCACAGTGACCATAGTGCCAAATAGCTGGCAGTTCAAAGGCGTGACCTATTTGATAGACTCAGTGATCGCCTCCCAATCGGCAGGTACGCTCACCGCCTCAGGCAGCAGTGGCAGCAATGCAGCCGTCCTGACCTTCAGGTTCTTTCCATTCCCTACTGTGAGCCTGAACTATACCATCATCAATGCGGAAAACGGAAACAGCCTGACCGATCAGCTATATGTCATACTTAGCAGGGATTCGGCCGGCGTCAAAACGCTTTATGGCTCCTCAGGCGGTAGCGGCCCGATACTGGCATCAGTACTGGTGGGTGCCGGCAGGGTATCCGTCACACTACCGGCCATGGAGATGGTCAATCTCAGCAATAATGCCGACAGCACCTCACTCTCCGGCTCTCTGAGTCAGACGCAATAGGAGAGTACTTCTGTATTGTAGGCTGAGTACCGGCATTCTTCAAAACATTGCACTGCCCTGACATTACTAAACCTTTTCTTAGTTAAAAAAATCTAACTAAGTTTATAGTTCAGCATGGCCCAAAGAAATCTACTTCCATTACTTCTGCTCATGTCATCTCTGTCCATGTGTTTTACATCGATGGCAGCTATGCCAATAGATACTATAGGCAGGTCTAAGGATACTGTAGTGCAATTTCATGAGATGGTCTACACCGGTACGCTGAAAGAAATGCGCAAGGATGATTTTGCGATACCCGTCGAGATATACAACCAGGACTATTTCCTCAAAAACAATGTAAGCAATCTCTATGAGGCCATCGCGATGGTGAGCGGTATACAGGCCAATATAGACGGCGCGGTAGGAGGTGAGGGCGACATTGAGATCAACGGGATGGACGGGCCCTTTACACTCACGATGATAGACGGCATGCCGATGTCGAGCGGCAATGCCGGTCTCTATGCCTTTGCCGGGATACCGATAGGCATGATAGAGCGTATCGAGGTGATCAAAGGCCCCGCATCTACTATCTATGGCTCCGATGCTATGTCAGGTGTGGTCAATATCATTACCAAAAGTCCCGAACATGTGTCGCAGTTCTTTGGCGATGTGCACGCTACCTCATACGCTGAAACCAATGCCGAAATAGGCGCACAGATACCCGCCGGCAAAGCCACAGGTATGATCAATCTCAGTGCGTATGACATGAATACACGCTGGGACAAAGACCACGATGGCTTTATGGATATTCCGCTGACAAACAGGTATACCATTTTCTCCAAGTGGACATTTCGCAATAAATATAAAAAGCTGTGTTCCGTATTTGGCCGCTATCTCTATGAGGACAGACTCGGCGGGCAGTTGGCATACAATAAGTCCTGGATCGGTTCGGACTCTGTCTATGGACAGACCGCGCGGACCAATAGATATGAGGTCTTTGGCAACTTCGCACTGCCGCTGGAGAAGCTCGACATGACCATACAGACCTCCTATACCGATCATAAACAAAACTCCTGGTATGGTGCGCAGCCATTCAATAATGAAGAACGCAATGCACGGTTTCAGTACCTGTATGATAATAAGACAAAAAACATCAGCGACCTGACTGTGGGAGCGAGCTATAAATTTTACTGGTATAATGACAACCTCCATAGCCCGTCCGACACTGCCGTCGGCTTGCTGAGTAAATGGCCGCTCATCAATCACTTCATCGCGGCATTCATACAGGATATGATACACGTGGATAAAAACAATGAGATCCTCGCAGGCATACGCTATGAGTATAATACGCTCTATGCGGGCAATGCCATCTGCCCGCGATTTGACTATAAGTGGATGGACGATAAAAGGCTGGACATATTCAGGCTGAGCCTGGGCACGGGATTCAAGACACCTGATATTTTTATAGATGATACTTATGCCTATCAGAACGGTAAATTCATCGTGATCAATGGCACCCTCAAGACAGAATATACCTATGGCGCTCAGCTGGACTTAGAGCGTAAGATCAATAAGAATGGCAACTTTGACATAGATGCAAATGTGTTTTTCAATCTCGTACAGAATATGATTGAAGCAGATATTTTTTCCCGCCCCGATGCAGTCATATATAGCAATAATGGAAACTACGATGTATACTACGGCCTCAATGTAAAGACTGAAATGGCATTTAACTTTCCCTTGCACGCTACGGTAGCATTCACCCTGCTGAGGAATGTAGAACTGTCTAAGAACGGTTCAGGTCAGATCATATATGATGAAGTGACCAATGCGCCAAAATTCACCAGCACCTTCACGCTGTCGTATACTTTTGCGAAACCGGATATGACCATAGACCTGACCGGCCTGATCAACTCTCCCATGCTGCTCAATATCGAGAATGACGACTACCGCTCGCCCACATCGCCCTGGTACTGTCTGATGAATATTCAGGTGACAAAGAAATTCAAATGCGGTGTAGACATCTATGCCGGTGCCGATAACCTGCTCAACGTCGTGCCGCATAATGTGCTGATCAACGCGAATGACCCCTTCAACAGGACACTGAATAATCAGACTGTCAATCCACACAACTATACCTTTGACGACTCATACATCTATGCGCCAAATGAAGGCATCAGGGGCTTCCTGGGAGTGAGGTGGCACCTCAACAATCTAGGGAAGAAAAAGAAAGCGGAGGACTTGTAAAGTCAAACCGTTATCATTTGTAAATTCTCAATTATCCATTCTCAATTATCCATTGTTATATCTACATTTGATCTGATGAAAAGAATATTTCTATTTCTGACCATAGTACTGATGAGCGCTGCTATCTCTGCCCAGAATATATATAATGGCAACTTTGAGTCATGGTACAGCCCGTACAATCCCGATGGATGGGGCACCTGGGCGTCGACCGTTGGGCAGTATAATGCCGCATTGGGTGACTCGATGGGCAGGCTTTGTATGAAGGACAGCCTCGACCACGCGAACTATCCCAATGACACCAACTCTGTACGGATGACTGTGGATACAGTTACTTTCCCTTCGATTACGACAGGACCTGTCACACTCGGAGGATTTATCTCGCTCGGAGGAGCTTTTTACAATGCTCTACCAGATACTCCGGTGGGCTTGCAGTTCGGTTATTATCCATATGTGTTAAAACCGGATAGCCTTATTTTTGAGTATAAATATATTCCCGCTGCGGGTTTTGACGACACGGCGATAGTCGTGATGACGATGAATAGATACGATAGTGCTGCGGGCGCTGAAGTCTGGTATATCTCTCAGTCCTGGCTGCTTAGTCCTGTATCTCAGTGGACGCATGTAGCATATCCGCTGAATTATCTGGTCTCAGATACATTCGCTCCTGACTCGATACAGATCATCGTGATCTCCTCTTTAAACCAATTGCACAGGGGCACGACGCTATGGCTTGATACAATGCGTTTTGATGCGAGTGTGGATATTATTGATACACTCGATACCTTAGGCATCACTAATATTCAAAACATGCACGGGGTCAAGGCCTATCCCAATCCCGCCGATGCACAACTTCATGTATTGGTACAGCAGAACGAAGTGGGTAGCAGCATAGAGCTATATGATGCCGAGGGGCGGCAGGAATATAGGGCCAGGATAGATAATACAAGATACACCATTGATACCGGCTGTCTGCCTGATGGGATATACTCACTGCGGGTGCATAGTACTGACCGGCTCACTGTCTATACGGGGCGGATCACGATAGTACATAGGGAGTAAAGTGCCACCCCCAAACCCCCTGAAGGGGGCTTTAATACAAGTGCATATTCTTAATTTTTGCATACGAAACATTGTCTATCTCAGGCCCGTAAAAGGAGATAGGTTCGGATGATAAATTGTATAGCATGAGTAGACTTGGTACTATCAGTAAATTGGATTTTTTCTCACACATATATCAGCATAGCTTTTATCGTAAGGAGGATTTGACAGATGGCGAATAGTCATGTGGCAGGTCCTATAGCTGTTTCTATACAGCCTTCATAGGAAAGTTTGATCAAAATAAATGTCTTAAGTTTTGTCTGGGTAAGTATCGGGGGCAGGGTGTTATCCTTGTCCCTTTTTATTTACCCCAAACCCCCTAAAGGGGGCTTTAATACAAATACTCATGGCTGTTAAAGCCCCCTTTAGGGGGTTTGGGGGTAAACAGAAATGAACCAATTTAAACGCACCATTTATCACAATATTGTCATATAATTATGGCAGAGATATGACACAATAAATTCTTATACGAGCGTTTTAGCAGGTAGTTTTACATCATGAACTGACAACGCCACTTTCGCCTATGGAATCTGTAAGCAAGCCCTGGAGATATCATCTCAGGGCTTGTTTGTTTTCTGCCGGAACCCTTAAAGGGTTCTAAACCCTTTGAGGGTTTAAAGCTAAATGCGCTATCTCTAAATTGAAAATGATACACCTTCCAAAAATCAATGAGATCCTTTTCTCCCTTGTGCTAATGCTGGCATGTGCTTCTACTCATGCTCAGACGGGAGAGATAAGAGGTAGAGTCACGGACCAAAAAACTGCTTTGGGTTTGACTGGGGTCTCTATTACCATGTCAGACTCTACAGGACATGCCATAGGACATAAAACGTATACCGATGAATACGGCAATTACATTCTCCAGAAACTAACCGCCGGTAATTATGACTTAGGATTTGACTATAAAGGGTTTTACAAAAAAATAATTAAAGGCATCATTGTATCACCTGATAAAGCCACATTCTTAAATGTGGAATTGGAGTCTTCTGAAAAGAAACAAAAAGCTTACTAAAGCAGTCGGTTTTGACAATTTTTTGAATTTGTCAAAGCTAAAACCCTACCCCTGAAACTCCCCATACACAGCCCTCAGCGTATCTGCTACTTCGCCTAGTGTAGCGTAGTTTTCTACAGCAGCTATCACATATGTCATGATGTTGCGGTCCTCGATGGTGGCGGCTTTAAGATCAGCTAGAGATGTGCGGACGAGCTCATTATTTCTCTTAGCGCGAAGTGCGGCGAGTTTATCTGATTGTACTTTTCGTATTGAGTCATCGACACGCAGCAGATTGGTATGCTGCGCTTCTTTCTCGGTAAATTTATTTACGCCGACTATGATCTTCTCTGCGCTCTCGACCTTGCGCTGGTAGTCATATGAGGCGCGGGCTATCTCCTCCTGCATGTATCCCTGCTCGATCGCAGATACGCTGCCGCCGAGCGAGTCGATATGAGAAATATATTTCAGCGCCTTGGCTTCCAGTTCGTCGGTGAGCTGCTCGATGAAGTATGAACCCGCCAGCGGATCGACGGTATCTGTCACACCGCTTTCGTATCCTATTATTTGTTGTGTGCGAAGGGCAAGTTTGGCGGCCTGCTCTGTGGGTAGTGACAGCGCCTCATCGTAACCATTGGTATGCAGCGACTGTGTGCCGCCGAGCACAGCTGCCATAGCTTGCAGGGTCACGCGGGCTACATTATTGATCGGCTGCTGTGCTGTGAGGGTAGAGCCTCCTGTCTGTGTATGGAATCGCAGCATCTGCGCACGCGGATCGGTAGCGCCGAGAGACTTGGTGATGTGCGCCCACATCCTGCGCGCTGCGCGGAACTTCGCTATCTCCTCAAAGAAATTATTATGTGCATTGAAAAAGAAAGACAACCGCTGCCCGAACTGGTTTATGTCAAGGCCCTTGCTGATCGCCGCCTGGCAATACGCTTTGCCATTGGCCAGCGTGAATGCCAGTTCCTGTGCGGCACTGGAGCCTGCCTCGCGTATGTGGTAGCCCGAGATCGAGATGGTATTCCACTTCGGCACTTCTGTATTGCAGTATGCAAAAATATCCGTTATGATGCGCATGGACGGCTTCGGCGGATAGATATAGGTGCCGCGTGCCGCGTATTCTTTCAGGATGTCATTCTGTATGGTGCCTGTGATCTTCTTCAGGTCTGCGCCTTGCTGCTTAGCCAGCGCGATATAGAGCGAGAGCAGGATATAGCCCGTGGCATTGATGGTCATGGAGGTCGAGACGTCTTCGAGTTTGATACCGCCAAAAAGTACCTGCATATCTTCTAGTGAATCTATCGCCACACCGACCTTGCCGACCTCACCCTCGGCGAGCGCATGATCAGAATCATAGCCTATCTGCGTAGGCAGGTCAAATGCCACTGACAGCCCGCTCACACCCTGCGAGAGCAGGTAGTGATAGCGCTTATTGCTCTCCTCGGCGGTGCTGAAACCCGCATACTGGCGCATGGTCCAGAGCTTGGAGCGGTACATCTCGGCGTGCACTCCGCGCGTGAACGGGAACGAGCCCGGCTCCTCGACTATACGGTCCCTCAGGGCATATACCCTTTGAATTTCTATACCCGAATCGGTGGTAAATTTGCTCATTATGCTTGCGATTTTTACCCCTAAATCCCCTGAAGGGGACTTTAATACAAACGCTCATGGCTGTTTAAGCCCCCTTTAGGGGGTTTGGGGGTTACAGTGCCAAAAATAACATTTCGGATTATCTCTTTACTATAAACTTCTGTGTGAGAGTTTGTATTTATAGGGACTTATGCCTTTAATTACAGATTGCCACAAATTTTCTTCGCTTATATTTTTTATCGGTAGAAAATTTTCGCAATGACGTTGTGATTGGTGTGCTTTGTATTTCATTGGCACATTGGCATATTCACTACATTGGCACATTCTCACAGCATTCCCCTCGCCTCATTCTTGAGGTATTCGAGAGCGGTATGGTTTGGCAGCATCTGGCCGGACTTGTCTATAGATTCCAGTATCACGCGCGCTACCTGAGGGCCTGTGGTGTCTGCGGGCATGTGGGAGGCGATCAGGCCAATGGCTTTGATGATCTCGTCCTTGGCGGAGACGATGAGGTTCCATGCATCAGAGGAGACATATAGCTGCTGAGAGAGGTTGTGCTCGAACTCTGACCTTATGTCGCGGATCATGGCGAGCTGTAGCTCGTGGTTGACCATGTCGGCATCGAGTACGCGGGCTATGACAGAACCCGGAGAGATACGCTCCAGAAACAGCACCATGCGCTCATAGGCCTGCAGGCGGAGCAGGTGGGTCTCACGGCCCGCTGCAGCGCGGATCTCCAGCAGGCGCAGCTCCTGATCGCGGCGTATATATGCGCGAATCACCAGATAGAAGCCCACGCCTATAGTGACTGTCGGTATGGTGACTAATAACACATTTGAAATGACGCTCAGTATTGATATGTCCATATTGCCTGGTTTAGTACGGCTGCTCAAAAATCAAAAAAAATATCGAAACATTTTGAATAACCCTCCAAACCTCCCTAAAGGGAGGCTTAACACAATCGAACGATGGCTGTTAAAGCCCCCTTTAGGGGGTTTGGGGGTCACACGGATTAATAACGTTATAAGTATAATGCAAATTGTATGCGAAAGACACAAAGCGCCTTACCCCCGGTCCTCATAACGATAGTTATGAGAACCGCCCCCTCTCCATGCTGCATGGAGAGGGGGCAAAATTAATTTGCGATAAGCAAATTAGTTTGGGGGTAGGGTAAAGCATTTCAAAAACCATATGCGTTTAGTATATTTACCCGACCAATCAAACCACTCAATGACCAAACTGTATCATTACCTTATCAATATCATTAATCAACCCTCAAAGGGTTTCAAACCCTTTGAGGGTTCATATAGGCATATAGTTCTCCTGGTTTTATTTTTTCTGACCACATGCTCATCTGCATACTCACAGCGAAAGAATACCGATAGCCCTGCCCTCACTAAACAAACACACGAAGAATGGCTGCAATCACTGCCACCTAAGGTCCGCGACTCCATTGTGTATAAGGAATGGAAAGAAGCAGTAGGAGAGCAGCAGAAAGAAGCGAACGATGCCGCAAAGGCCGTCCTTGACGAGGCGCTGGCTAATCCAGGCACTGTGGAGCTCGACCTCAACAACTATCCCAATGCCGAACTAGACCCGCGTATACTGGGATTACAAAAACTGCAAAGGCTGAATCTGTCACGTGCAAAAAAACTCGACCTGCAGAAACTGTTTGACCTGCTGGCGAAATTCCCTGAGCTGCATTACCTCAGCATTGCCAATGGCAATTATACCGCCATGCCATCCAATATCGGCAATCTCACGAACCTTGATTCGCTCAATTTTAGGGATAGCAATATCAAGACGCTGCCGGAAACTTTTACTAAGCTTCAAAAACTCCGTGCACTCAATCTCGATCACAATGTCTATCTCTACGACGATGACCTTTTTGATAAGCTGAGACAGATGAATGTGGCCAGCCTCAATCTCACTGCCTGCGGCCTGCTAGTGCTTAATAACAAGATCAGCGATGTCAAGTCTCTGGTCAGGCTAAACCTCTCGATCAATGATATCAAAGAACTGCCTGCTGGATTCGCACAGCTGAACAATCTCACATCGCTTGATCTCAGTCAGAACCAATCGATGAACCTCGTTCAGATAGCAAATACGCTTTCGCACGTGCCATCTTTGAAAGTCCTTCATCTGGAGCTGTGCTATCTTGCTACCCTTCCGGTTGAGATCGGCAGTATCAGTTCGTTGCGTGTTCTCAATCTGGATGAGAATGTCCTCGCGTCGATACCTTCGAGCATTGGCAATCTGAGTTCACTCGAAGAATTGTATATCAGTTCTCCGAAAAATTCTTTCAGGGTGAATGTGCTGAAAGAGCTGCCATCAGGTCTTGGTAAACTCAGTAAGCTCCGTATACTCAACCTTGCGGGCAACTTGCTTACATCCCTCAATAGCGACTTTGGTCAGCTCACAAATCTCGAAGTGCTCGACCTCAGCAGGAATCAGTTAAGGGAATATCCTGCCTCGATAAATGCCTTTACACATCTGCGCATATTGAACCTTAATCAAAATAAAATTTCGGAAGTACCTGCATCTATAGGCAATCTGAGTTCACTTGACTCGCTGGGGATGGATGGAGATTTTTTTAGCAAACCTTACAATAAAATAAAGGGACTTCCTGCTGAAATAGGCAAGCTAAGTAATCTGAAAAAACTCACATTGAAAGATAATGTGATAGAAGCACTGCCAGCAGAGATCGGCAACCTGGGCCAGTTGAGATATCTCGATGTACGCGGCAACCTGCTCGCAGAACTGCCTGCTTCGATCACAAAGCTATCCAATCTCTCAGCACTCGACCTAAAGGGCAATGAACTGAAAGAATTGCCGAATGGCTTTGCTAAATTGACTCTCAGGGACCTCAATATCGCGATGAACATAAACGTTGATTATAATATTGCGATCAATGAACTCGCAAAGATGACATCGCTTCGCAATCTTGACATCAGTTACAATAATATCAGCCGGGGACAGGCACAGCCACTGATAGACGGCCTACCTGCCTGCCGTATCGTCAATCTCGACTATAGCAAAAAGACGCTACCTGATGCTCCGGCAGAACCAAGAGAGAATAAACCACAGGCTCCCGGACGTCACTAAAAGATATGCGGGCACTAATACTACATATCCTGCTTCTCAGTTCATACCTGGCCTCCGCACAGATATGGGATACTACGAGGGCTGCTTCACCATTCAAGCAATGGGTGCCTCAGCAGCAGCTTGATGCGTTCAACATGAAACAGCTCGACATTAATAAGGGCGGGATGTATGCACTCTCGGCATGGGGCCTGGCCAATGTACTTTACGGGCCGTTTGCGGCGGGCTATACACATGGCGAGGCGCAGTATTTTCATGCGAGCAATACGCTCTGGGGGGGTATCAATCTGATCATAGGGGTCACCGGAGTCTTTGCATCATATCGGAGGGACAAGGCTACTAACCTGTCATTCGGCTCTACGATCCTACACCAGCATGGTGAGGAGAAACTTTTTCTGATCAATGGTGGCCTTGATTTCGCGTATATAGCAGCGGGTGCTGCTATGTGGGGATTCTCTGACAGAGTAGCAGCCCAGAAGACCCGAAACCTACTCTCAGGTGGCGGCAAATCATTTGTGATGCAGGGCGGCTTTCTGCTTTTCTTTGACTGGGGCATGTATATCGCGCATTCCCAGCACGCCTATCGCAATCTCAACCGATACACATCAGGCCTGGCCTGCACGGGCGAGGGCATCAGCTATACGTTGGCATTTTAATAATAGTGATCACCTCAGCAGTGTCAGCGTACCGGCCATGCAGTTATTGGGAGTCGTAGCAGTTTCCTGTACGCATATGAACCACAAATATTTTTCTTCGGGCTCTTGCCTGCCACGATAGTTGCCATCCCAGCCTTTGTCGATGTCAGTAGATTCATACACCAGCTGTCCCCAGCGATCGTATATATGCATGGAGAAAGCATATACAGGACATGTATGCGGTATGTTGAATGTATCGTTCCTGCCGTCTCCGTTTGGGCTGAAGATGTCCGGTATGGCTATCTTGTGTATACAGACGCTGTCACTGTCGCATTGCATGCCTGCGATGCTTATAGTTTTTGAAAGTAAACAAGTGCTGTCCTGCACGGTGACCTGATAGCTGCCTGCGGAGTCTGTGGTTAGGGTCGAGCTATATACGTGCGCGTATGTCTGTCCGCTGCTCCAAATGAATGTGACGGGAGATTGAGACAACGAATCAACACTTGCCAATAAAACCACAGAGTCAGGCTTATCATCACAGATAGAGATGGCATCAGCAGTCAGCGAGAAGCCTGTGATGGCATATGAATTGATATTGATCGTACTCGTCTGTGTACCGCATTTATTGGACACAGTTGCTGTGTATTGTCCCGGTGCACTGACCGTGATCTGTGCGCCTGTCTGCCCGGTAGACCACTGAGTAGTTGGTATGCCTGTATTCAGCACCCTGCTGAATGTATCGCAGTAGATGGTATCATTGCCTAGACCGACAGAGAATGGACTATCTACACTGATGTGAGCAGTGCTGCTGTCCTCACAGCCCGAGCGACCGAATAGGCGCAGCATAATTACATAACTCCCAGCAGGAGCGATAAAAAAAGTGTCCTGACTGATGCTGTATGGAGAGCCATTTACCAACCACTGAAAACCAACCGCTGCTATACTCGAGCTGATGAGGGGCACAGTATCTCCCGCACAGAAAAGCGTATCAGACAGGGCTATGCCTCCTATAGGGCAGCCGCCGCATGTATCTATCACGCTGAATGTAAGGCTTCGGCTGATGCCGCAGTTGTCATACACGATCATGGTATACTGACCCGGAGTCGTAGTAGGAAACACACCTGCATTACTGGTTAGCATGACCGTGTCAAAGCCCGGTATCTCTATCGTATAGGGTATTTCACCGCCGTATATGTGGTAGTAGATAGTGTCGGTACTGTTGGAGTCGCAGACATAGCCACTATTAGGATACGGATAGGGGATATGGCTATTGCTCACATAGACGAGATTGGTATCGATAGGGCAGAGTGTATCATACGGCAGCAGATTACCCGCTGTATCGTATGAGAGTGGGTACAGCCTGACTACGTACCATCCAGTATCTGTTACAGTGAAAGTGATGAGGTTCGTCAGTAAATATTGATATTGCGGCAGTATACTATCATACACAAAATTGTTGTTTTTATAAAGGGCTACATCAAAAGCATTGCATATCCAAAGTCCACTAAGATCAAATGTGGTCTGTATAGTCGGCTGGCCCACGCAGGGCAGATAGGAGATCGTACTGAAGGTCAGGGCAGGCAGTGAGTCCAGTGTGATCTGCTCCGAGCAGCCGCTGTCTGAGATCATGGTATAGGTGCTGCCGGGATTTGTGTTTGTGAAGTATATGAACTGATTTGAAACAAAGCTCGGAACGATCCCTGCTACAGTATCACCCGGTCCATACACCAGGGAGAACAGATCGGGAACAGGCGGGAAATTGGTAAATATCAATTCATATTGCAATTGACAGCCGCCGTTCATCATGATCGACTCACAATATGAAGGGAAGTATGGGATAAAAATAGCGCGGGCTTCGGAATCAATAAAACAAGGGTTAGAGATAGAGTCCCCGCCAAAGGCAGTAGCAAAATATTGGCCCGGAGACAGGTCATAGAAGTAGCCCGTATGACTGATCCCAATGATAGTACCTGATTGGTCGCGAAGTATGACCGAGTCAAGATAAGGGATAGCAAATATCTGCACGCTGTGACAACTTAGTTGTTTCGAACCAACAATCAGAAAGCCCGGCTGCTGCTGGCTCACATAGTTGGGTATGGTATCACCGCCGCAGGCCGGGCTAAGTACCACTATATTGTAATTTTGACCGAGGATGACATTCTGAAAAACTGTTTGCGTAGCGCCTGTCAGCTGCAGAGTAGTGGTCTGCGGCGGCGTACAGTCTGTACAGATGAATGTAAAGGAATCATTGGCCGAATATTCGTTCACATAGATATTCCCGTCAAAAATACAATTCTCATAAAGGTTTACTTGATTGGGTTCAATATAATCCTCGTACTGCACGCCGCATGAGTCGGTCACAGTCAGCGTACCCGAAAAATATCCCGGCAGTCCTGTGAAGTTACCGGTGTTGTTGTTGATAGTGGTACCGCTATTTTCCATAAAAGAATAGGTGTATGGAGGATGTCCTTCGATACCACCTACGGTCATAAATCCTTTTGAGAAGTTGATACAACCGAATGTATCGTATATCTGATAGCTGAAGGTGGTCAGGTTAGTAAAGATATTCTGGCAGCTGTCACGCACCCTTAGCCAGTACCTGCCGGGGCATAGCATAGCGAAAGTATCTGATGACTGATAGGGTCCGAAGCCTGTATTGGCACCGGTAGACGAAACAGCATACTGATACGGTGGCAGGCCGCCTGAGGCTAGACAGATGATACCGGGTATGAATGTTGTATCAAAAGTCATACTCGGAAACTGATATGTCCCGCCTACCGATGCATTAAATGTTCCTGTATTGCCCGTGCCATCGGTCACGACGATCGTATAGGTACCGTGGGGCAGATTATTGAATGTATTTTGTCCTGTAGGGAGCGTGATAGGATAGGTGATATTGGGATTAGAAGGGCCGGCGGTGATCGTATAGCTATAAGGCGCGGTGCCGCCGGAGGCATTGACGGTCAGGCTGCCGTCATTATAGCAGATAGATGGTGTATTGGATGTCGTGATAGTGATTTGTCCATATCCCGATGCGCAGAGCAGCAGAAGCAATATAAGCAGGATAGGAGTGAGCTGTTTTTTCACATGGTCGGTTTGACCAACTAAAGATATTTAATATTTATGTCTCCGATGAATATACTCAAGATAAGCCTCTTCGCTGAGCCTACTACTTATTGGTCTTCACGATTTTTCCTGTCCATCTGTTTTCTCCTTGTTGTACAGAGACGAAGTACATGCCCTTCGGTAACGCGGAAATATCAAGCATGACTGAAGTGCCCGATAGATTGTCTTTCCCCATCACAGTTTGACCCGCGAGGTCTGTGAGGCGGATGGTAGCATCAGATAAAGTTTCTCCTGAGGAGATTGTTATGAGGCTGTTTGATGGATTGGGGGAAATTTTGATAAAGTTTGATTGGTTTATTTCATGGATACCTGAGGGTGCTGCTCCGTATTTAGCTATGTAATAATTTGTGTCACTATTTGTAAATAGCCCTGCGGCATATATATTACCATATTTATCACTAGCAACAACATTAATTTCGCCATTGGCTATAAAGGAATTAGAACCTCCCAATTCATACCATGATCCCCCATCATATATAGCCACATATCTCCTTGAAGAATCATTTAGAAAATTACCACCGGCATATATATTGCCATGAATATCTCCACATATACTTTGAATAACACCATTAGCTGCCAAACCATTTCCACCTATACCGCTCCAGTTACTTCCATTGTATTTTGCTACGTATCCACCAGCCGTATTATTAAAACTGCCTGCCGCATATATATTACCAATGGAATCACTATAAATACTTTGGATGACAAGATCAGCACCGAGGGCATTAAACCCTCCTAGTTCACTCCATGAGTTGCCATCATATTTCGCCACATAATAGTTATTATTTGCATTTGTAAACCAACCGACAGCATAAATGTTTCCTGACGGATCGCTGCATAAGTTTATTAACCCAAAGGAAATTTGGAGTGAGGTCATATTTCCTAACTGACTCCATGAGGTACCATCATATTTAGCCACATAGTATCCCGAAGCATTTGTAAACCAACCACCGGCATAAATATTTCCTGATGGGTCAGAACAAATCGAAAATATACCTGCGTTGGCGTTTAATCCATTTATTCCGCCTAGTTCGCTCCAGGATGTACCATTAAATTTGGCCACGTATTCTTTACCCGTACTATCCAGGAAACCACCTGCAGCGTATATATTCCCAGAAGCATCTCCACACATAGTCATAATACTTGCATTAGCGTGGATTGCATTAAAGCCTCCCAATTCACTCCATGATGTGCCATTGTATTTAGCCACATAAAAGTTATTGGAATCATTTGTGAAATAACCAGCTGCATAAATATTGCCTGCGGGATCGGAGTAGATACACTTAATTTGATTGTTTGCCTTTAAGGAATTAGTGCCCCCCAATTCGCTCCAAACTTGCGAATAAGTCTTTATTTGAAATGTAAGCGATAAAATCAGAAATATGTGAACGCCCTTTTTCATGTATATTTTTATTAATCTAAGATAATTAGATTTAAGATGTAAAATAAAATATTGGCTTTCGATAAAGTAATATGACATTTCTATGGCAATTTTCTCCATGCGGTTAGTGTCCCCGCATACTGCAATTGCTTCCTTTTCCACACGTCCCTCGCCCTTCGTCCCCCTTTCTAAAGAGTCTCAGGTATTTTTGTATATTTGTTTTCCGGTAAAACTATACGATGGATATCATCATTCGCTCTGCACGAGTCATTCACCCCGGGTCTAAGTATCACAATAAGGTTGTTGACATTCTCATTTCAAACGGCAAGATCAAAAAGATCGCTGCTAAAATAACTGATGCCCCTCGGGCAAAGGAAGTGAGTGCCAAAAACCTTCACGTATCACTAGGCTGGGTAGATATGAATGCTAATTTTTATGACCCCGGCTATGAACAGAAAGAAACCGTCGAGAGCGGCTGCGCTGCTGCTGCTGCGGGGGGCTTCACACATGTCTGTGTCATGCCCGTCACCGCACCCGTGACCCAAAACAAAGCACAGATAGACTACCTGCTCAATAAATCTGCGGACAATATCGTCTCCGTACACCCTGTTGGTGCACTCACTCATGACCTCTCAGGCCACGACCTCGCAGATATGTACGATATGCATACGGCAGGAGCGGTGGCATTCAGTGACGGGCTGCGGGCCAGCCCCAGTGCCGGTATGATAGAGCGGGCGCTGCTTTATGTTAAGGCATTTGACGGACTGGTCATGGTACATCCTGAAGACAAAAGCATCTCCAAGAACGGCATGATGAATGAAGGTATCATCAGTACACGCCTTGGCCTGCCCGGTGCACCTGCACTCGCGGAGGAGATAGCTGTGTCACGCGACCTGTACCTGCTCGAGTACACTCAGTCTAAACTTCACCTGCTCGATATATCGGTGAAAGGCTCAGTGGCGCTCATTCGTGCGGCAAAAAGGAAAAAAATAAAACTGTCTGCATCGGTCAATGCCTACAATCTTCTGCTCGATGAGAGCGCAGTGGGGCAGTATGACAGCCTCGCGAAACTCAACCCGCACCTGCGTACTAAAGATGACATCAATGCACTGATCAAAGGCATAGAAGACGGCACGATAGATACCATCACTTCACAACACAATCCTCAGGATGAAGACTGCAAGCGACTGGAGTTCGACAAGGCGGACTATGGTATGATAGGCCTCGAGACCAGCTATGCAGTATCAAATACCGCGCTGGCGGGAAAGGTCGACACAACTAAAATGGTCGAGCTGCTATCGCTGAATGCCAGAAGGATACTAGGACTGCCGCTCACAGGTATAGGGGAAGGCGAAGATGCGGACCTCACGATCTTTGACACGGACATGAAATGGACCTTTACAGAAAAAGATATTCGTTCTCGTTCTAAAAATACGCCTTTCGTGGGCAGGGATCTGACAGGAAAGGCACTCGGTATTATTCATAAAGATAAAATATCGCTAAGCCATGGAAAAGTTTAACCCGCAGATACCGGTCAGGTATGGACTTATTGCCTTTGCTTTCATCCTCACATTAGGATTGATGATGTATGTTTTTTATCAGTCAGTGATCACAAATTTTGCAATGCTCGGGACGATATTTGTTTTCGCTTTTGCGCTTGTGCTTTTTCTCGCCATTTGGAGCGGGATATCTTACCGCAGGGAAAACGGCGGTGTCATTTCATTCGGCCATGCATTTCTGGCAGTGTTCATCGTTTTTGTATTTAATGCCGTAGCTAACCCTACCGCTCAGCTTCTGATAAATAAAGTGATCGATACGCAATATGCAGAAAAGGCATCTTCACTGCTCAAGGAAAAAATGTCGGATTATTTTGATAATCACAATGTGCCGGAAGAAAAAGCAAAGGAAGCAATGAAAGATATGGGCCCGGAGAAGTTTGATCCACCTCTGATGAAACAGATGAAGACCCTCGCATACACACTTGCTTTTTTTGCTGTTATTTCTGCTATAGTAGCAGCATTCATCAAGCGAGGCTCCGGCGACCTCATAGCCTCAGGCATACAGCCCGAGCCGATCAAGACGATATAGGCCGCGACTGTTAAATATGTTTATCAGCTGGCCTTTGCTTTTATAATTCATTATTTTTATTTCTAATAAAATAATGTACCATGAATATAGCTACAAGATTCACTTTCCTTTTTATTGCAATGTTTTCTTTTCCTTCTTTATACGCATCATACTATGCAGGAGAGATCACCTATCAGTATATAGGGGCTAATACTATCACCGCAGTGGTCACTACATACACTCGTGCAAGCAGTGGAGCATCATTTCGTGATAGCCTGCCTATCAGTTGGGGTGATGGTACTGTAGAAGTAATAGCAAGGGTGAATGGCAATAATTTGACTGGAGATACTCTGCCAAATGACATGATGATAAATCATTATGTAGGTACACATGTTTATACAGCAGTCCCGGTCTCGGGTTTTGCAGTAATATCATTTACTGACCCAAACCGCAATGCCAATATCATAAACATAGCTAATTCTGTGAATGTGCCATTCTACATAGAGGATACGATATGGTTTGCCGCTCAGGCAGGAAATAACAATGGGCCTGTACTGCTTTATCCGCCTGTTGATTATGCATTCGCCGGCGATACATTTTTTGTCAATCCCGCAGCCTATGATATAGAGGCAGACAGTCTGACCTTTGAGATGGCCGTACCCTTGCAGGCAGCAGGAATTATAGTGCCCGGATATGCAGGCCCAAGCACTATTCCTACACCCAATTCACCCAATAATGTGATCAGCATAAACCCGCTGACAGGGGAGATCATATGGGCTACGCCGCAGGAGGCAGGGCTGTATGATATAGCCATTCTCATCCATGAATATAGGTTCGGACAGATATTGAGCACTATGAGGCGCGATATGCTCATCGCAGTGCTGAATGATACCACCGCTCCGCCACATCTGATGGGTACATTCACAGATACTGTGATCGCGCCAGGTACGGCCCTGTCATTACCCTATAGTGCATCAGGTGACCCCGGGTATACAGATTCGATGTCTGCGTATAGCGGGATATTCTTTTTGTCGGGCAGCAATGCTGCCTTTGTCTCCACACCCACTGTGCAGTCCACATCAGGTACACTGACCTGGACACCCGGCCCCAACCAGTATAAACAAATAGAGACACGTATCGTAGCTGTCAGCGACCTGCAGGAATGCGCCAATCTCCATTCTGTCATCAATGCCTTCAGGGTTACTGTCGTGGATACTAACTTCACCACAGGACTGGCCGATATAGCAGGGACGAAGGACATAGTGGTGTATCCCGTACCGGCTAATAATATACTCCATGTCAATACCGCACTGCCTCCCGGTACTGCTATCATCGATATGATAGGCAGGGAATATTCTGCTAAAATTTCAGATCAGCAGATAGATATCAGTGGCCTTACGGCGGGAATCTATTTACTACGATGGCAGGATGAAGGCAAAACAATCATTTGCCGTTTTATAAAAGAATAAGGTTTTACCTCAATTAATTATCAAATATTGACTTCACTAGTTTTTTCAATACTGATTTATCAATAGTAGATTCTTCGGATTTGTCATAGATAGTGATAAGGTATATGTCAGTTCCTTCTGCCGACTGTTTCACCAGAGCTTATGATCCTGAATCCGCCGCTTTTTCCCGTGCCTTTACTTTTGCTTGCGAGCCTGATCTTAAAGATACCTGAGCCAAGATCAGTGCCTGTGTCGGGATGTACTAAGAGGGTTTCCTCTAATTGTATCAATTCGCTGCCAATAGAAGGAAATTTCTTCAAAAACTTTTTAAGTCGGGATTCAAAATATGGAGTGGGGATGACTCTATTTTTCATTTAAGATCGCCTTGAGTGATTTGGGTTTGATCTTTCCTGTTTGTATCAGCGATACTTCTTTAAGTCCCTTTTCTATTTGTGTGAGGACATTTACTTTTGACACCTTTTTGCCCGGTTTAGCAGATACAGCTCTTTTTTTCAACCTGATGAGCTTCATTGATTCCAAATCATAAAGAATATTAGCGGCTTTGGGCTTTAATATCTCTACTTCAAAACTTTCCATGGCAAATAGTATTTATTGTTTAAAGATACAAAATTTATCATTGATCGGCTATCTGCCCACTTCGCAAATACAACCTTATTTTTCAACCGAATCTTTTTTGTTTATTTTTTGCAAAAAACCTATATTGTTTTAGTATAAATTTGCCTGTCAGAAAAAATAACCTCGTGCAAATATCCATCGTAGTCCCGCTGTACAATGAAGAAGAATCGCTGCCCGAACTCATGTCGTGGATAGACCGCGTCATGCAGGAACATAGTTTCAGCTATGAGGTCATCATGGTAGACGATGGCAGCCGGGACAAGTCATGGAGCGTGATCGAGAACCTATCATCCGTCTATCCTACACTCAGGGGTATCAAGTTCGGCAGGAACTATGGAAAGTCAGCCGCGCTCAATGTAGGTTTCGGTGAAGCGCAGGGCGATGTGGTCATCACGATGGATGCTGACCTGCAGGACTCGCCTGACGAGGTGCCCGAGCTCTACCGCATGATCTCACAGGATGGATATGATCTCGTGTCCGGTTGGAAACAAAAACGCTACGACCCGATTACCAAAACCATTCCTACCAAACTATACAACTGGGCCGCGCGCGCCATGTCGGGCATCAATAACCTGCATGATTTCAACTGTGGCCTCAAATCATATAAAAATGAAGTGGTTAAAAGCATCGAAGTCTATGGCGAAATGCACCGCTATATCCCCATCCTCGCCAAGCGTGCAGGATATGACCGGATAGGGGAGTTGGTGGTACACCATCAGGCTCGCAAATATGGCGTGACCAAATTCGGGCTGGAGCGTTTCCTGTTTGGATTGCTTGACCTGTTGTCAGTTTCATTTATGACACGCTTTGCGAAGCGTCCCATGCATATCTTTGGCGGGCTCGGAGTGCTTTCATTCACTGTTGGTTTTATCATCACAGTCTATCTGACCATCGCTAAATTTTTCTTTGAGGTATACCGCATGACGGAGCGTCCGCTATTCTATATTGGTTTACTTGCCATCATCATAGGTGTGCAGCTCTTTCTCACAGGCTTCCTCGCAGAGCTGGTCTCACGCTCAGCCAGCGACAGAAATAACTACCTGATCTCAAAGTATGTGAATAGGGAGAAGTAGTAGTGCTGGTCCGATTACCAATAACGGCGCAATTATCAATTAGCTCATCTTTTTTTTTGCGCCCATGGTGTTTCTCACCAACATGCTTCATTCGGATATTTTGTTGGTCACGCTACGCTTAAACACCAACAACGGCAGAGGATTTTTGCTTGTATTTTAATTATCAATTCTCCATTGTCAATTATCAATTAACTCTTACTGTTTTACTACCAGTTTCTTGCTGCTTGATTGCCCATTCATACTGACCTTGGTCATGTAGACACCATCAGCCATGCCAGAGAGGTCCAGTGATACCCTGTTTTGACCGGCGGCGAGTGCTACCTGCTGATGGCTGATCTGGCGGCCGTCCATATCAGATATAGATATGATCGCAGTGGATGCTATGCGGGCCGTGATACTCAGGTCTGCATGGCCGGTGGCCGGCTGTGTGATGATAGACCAGTCTGTAGCAGCAGGTGTCAGGGTGCCGATACCCGAAGGTATCAACGCTGAATAGTATCCATTATCGCCGGTCGATGGGCCTGATGATCCGGTGCTAAATACAGTAGAATGCTCCACATAGGCGAGTATCACACCATTTACAGAGGATGATAGCCATTTGTAAATAATACGGTGATAACCTTGCGCCCCGCCACTGCTTTCGGAAAAAGTATCTGTTTCAACTCTTTTGATACGCAATACATCAGTGAAGGTGCCTGCCGGTGTGACCAGGGTTCCATAGCCGTCTATAGTGTCAGCTATAGTGTAGTAGCCCGATTCGGTGCCGGGATACGAGCCTGTCTCTACAGCATTGCTGACCGCTGTATCAGCCAGTGTCATGCCAAAGGAAACAGGAAAATGCAAGAGCGTCATGTGTGTCGTAAAAGTGGTGACTATATGATATGGCGGGGGCTGTACATGGCCTATGATCTGATAGACACTGCCCGCCAACTGATCATAATCATAAAGACCATAGCTGTCACAATCTGTAGCCGAAGGAAAAGAAGAGGCATCCAGCCCTGTCGATGGGTTGACATAGCTTAGGACCTCCGAATCGCTTGCACTGTATTGGGTCAGGTCCCAGGTCTGCGATGCACCCGAAGGGCCTTCACTTATTGTACCGAGATTGCCATAAAAAGTATACTGGTTGATCTGCAGGCCGCTCGTCGGGCACCATGCACTGGTCAGCGTAGGCTGGGCTGAAGCTGAAACAACTGTACAGACGAAGATGAAAAAGTAAAGTGATCTCATAGAAGAAATGTTTTATTTGATCCAAAGAAAAAAATATTATCTGATAATAACTACAAAAAAATCTACTGTAGTGCTTGTACCCCAAACAGTCGCATTGAAAACGCGGATGAGAATGATTTGCTTATCTTAGCATATCCTTTCCCTATTCCTAAATATAGCACCATGATCACAACAGAAATGATACCAATGTATGTGAAGATCATCACCGGGGTCTTCGCCATAGTAAATACTGTCTACGGGATCGTAGGTTATTTCCAGCCTTTACATACCTTCGAAAACAGTACTGAAGGAGTGGACCTCAAAGCCAAAGGAGCGCGGTATGCTGCTTACGAATATTCATCGAGGAACGTAGCCATGGGAATAGGCATGCTGATAGCCGCTGCTGTTGGTTCACCGCTGGCAATCGTACTGGTCATGACTGTAAGGACATTGGTGGAAATACAATCCATCTTCATAAATATCGGGCTCAAAAAATTCAACGAAGGCCTTATCACAGCTTTGGTCTTCTTAGCCGTAGAAGGGTTTATCATCGCAAAGATGTTTATATAAATTTTCCCTGCGTCTCTCCGCCCTTGTCTGCCGACAGGCAGGTCTGCGGTTATTATTCACTCATCATTTTTCTATGTCTATCCCGCTCGGGTCGCCTAGTGTGATGGTGGTACCTTTGACATGTACTACTTTGATAGTGATATGGTCTCCTCTTTTGAACCCGTTCAGTCCGAGATTGACGATCAGCTTTTTTGAAGGGTAAAGCTTCGAAGATATATCGTCATCATTTAGTATGATCTTTTTGATATCATGCACATCATTGGCCAGAAAGGTGACAAGCGAGTGTGCGTTCACAGTGCCTTTGAAAGTGGTGGTCTCTACTCCGAGTGCGTCTGTATTTACGGGTACCGGTGCCTTGTACATCAGGTTATCCTGTCCGGGGTCGAATTCCAGGCCATCAGGTTGCTTAAACACGTATGTGCACCCTTTGGCATGTATAATCTGGATGGTAAATTTGTCACCGGCTTTGAGCCCATTCATAAAGCAGAACATAGTTTGATTGTCATAATTTGCCTTTACCTCGTTATGGGTTGTGCCATTGATGGTGACGGTCCTGATATCCTGATTGGTCTGGCAGCTGCCCTTGATCCATATGCTCGGATTGGCTTTTTTTGCCACACCGGTGAGTGTGATCGTCTCCAGCGCTTCATCTTTGCACTCTGTGAAAGTACCTTTAGCATCCACTATACCGCATTTACCACCGAGCGCTACGACAGCCTTTCCATCCTTGAATGAATTCATAGCCCCGCCGCAGTGATAACATTTCTGATATACCGGATCGGTTTGTTTGTCATACTTGATAGGGACGATGGCGACACCAGTTTTATTTATGAAACCTATTTTGCCGCCGAGCTCCACATAAGCTACTCCATCGGTGAAGCTGGTCGCATAATCATATTTCAGAGGGATAACCAGTGTACCCGACTTATTTATGAAACCGCATTTGCCGCCAATGATCACGGGTGCGATACCTTCATGAAAATAACCGGCCTCATCATATTTGAAAGGGATCTTGGTAGCGCCGGTTGGGTCTATGTATCCCCATTTGCCGTTGAGCTTGACACCGATGAGGTTCTCGTATTCATCAGAGAATGTGACATTGGTTGTCTCATCATATATGGCGGGTATAGTGAGCGCTTCGATGAGGGGATAACCCATCTTATCTTTTTTAGTAAGGCTCGGATAGCCGAAACCATATTTGCGGTTGACCATAGTACGGGTCAGGGTGGATTGCTGGGCTATGCCGGAGACTGTGCTTAATATAATTAAGCTGAGGATGATGATCTGCTTTTTCATTTTGATGGAGGGCTTTGTAGTTATTATGATTCCATAGGGGCTTACATAATGTCCGTCTGAAAAGTAAATAAAAGAATTGAAAAAGAAATGTTCGACTGATTTTCATAAAGGCATTTCCAACCACCCACAGGCCCTCCTTAGCCAAGGAGGGGAGCAAACAGCCTTGGGATTTTTGCTTGTATTTTAATTGTCAATTTTCAAATGTCAATTGTAAATTGAAATTTACCCACTTAGCTCATTGAGCTTCTCCAGGATCCAGCCGCGGTCGGCCACATTGCCTGTGGTTTCTATTTCTTTGCGCAGGGTGGCTATCTGTTTTTTGTTTTTCACATCTACGCGATATAGTTTGGTGGTATATCGGGCGAAGTTGCCATAGTTGATGCGGTTCTGCTCTGAGATGAGCTTCTTGCGGCGCAGCAGTATGCGGAAGCTTTCCTTCAGCGACTGGAGCGGTTGGTACTCGCCGAGTTCGTAGTAGGTCTTCATCAGTGTCGTTTTGGAGTCGAGCAGGTAAAAGATATCACTGTACTCCACATCCTGCAGGAGACCTAATACCTTATCATACTTCCGCGTAGCGAAAAAATACCGTGCACGGTTGAAGGTATAAGCGTTCTCTTGTTCAGCCTTCGGCAGCCTCCTGATATACTGCTCGATGAATGCCTCCGTCCATTTATATTCTTTGATACGGAGGCCGATGGTGATGATGTTCTTATAGTCCCATGGTGAGAGCTTGCCACCGATGAATATGATCCCGCTGGCGAGTGACTGCTTGTACAGTTCAAATATCTGCCGCTGATATGCCACATGCCCGTTGTTGATCTTATTGATACAATACACGATGGCAAAGGCAAAAAGATCGCGCAGCGTCTCAGATGTGAGAGAATCTATATTGGAGAAGATGATACCTTTCATCGATTCAAAGTGGGACTCGGTATTTGGTTCGATGAGGGACATGACGGTATAGTAGTATGCACGCAGCAATGGCACAGAGTCATACCTGCCTTCGGCGCAGTGGGCGAGTATCTCATGTATCAGCGCCACCTCGCCCTGCAGCGAGAGAAACTCCTGATAGTGCAGCATGGCGGCACAGTAGCGGAGCTTGGTCACGAGATAGTATATGTCGAGGGCATTGAGTGTCTCGATGATGTTCTTATTGGTACTGCGCTGCTGCTTGGCCTCGAGGTGAGCGTGCTGCAGCGCCTCTATACGGAATGTGTCGAGATAGTAATCTCCCGAGCGTGCCGTCTCGCGCTCATGCAGTTTGGTGAGGTACTGAAACATATCCGGGAAGTACTTGTCGAGGTGGCGTTCATTCAGTGACTCCAGCAGGTCGGTGTATTCGCGTACGGGCTGTGAGTAGTATTTCTCCAATGCCATAAAACCCTCTATACGCCGTGCAAAATTGCTAAACAGCCGTGCATAGTCCTGATTGCCCATTTTCTTTTTCGGAAAAAGCTTACGTGCTATTGTTTCGCGCGACAATGGTTTGCTGTCTTCAGAAAGATAAGGCAATACAATGTCAAACAGGGCAATGAAAGTCTTATCTTCATTGTGCAATGGTGAGCACAAATATCGGCGCAGGCGTTTGCGTTCATAGGTGCTGAGCGAGGACAAAAGCCGAAAGAATTTGGTGTCGGTCATTTGGTTTGAATTTTTTTTACCCTCCAAACCTCCCTAAAGGGAGGCTTTAACAGCCATTTGGCTTTGTATTTAAGCCCCCTTTAGGGGGTTTGGGGGTCACAATTCATTTGTTAAAAAATTTGCGATGGATAAAATGACTTTTTCTGTAACAGCAAATCTCAATAAATATATGCTATTTACCTAATAAATGATAAAGGTGGTAAATAAAGTATCATGGATAAGGCATTTTAAGTGTACTTTTTTTCCTCCGGGAGTATGCATTCTTTTGTACCGTCAAAGAATCTGAGAAAATTAAAAAACTAATTTTTCAAAAAAAGAAAAGCATGAAACTAATGACTAAAAAAGCAGTGATCCTATGCGGCCTCTTTTGGGTGCTGTCGGTATGTAAAGCACAATATGTGGCAATACCGGATTCTAACTTCGGCAATTGGCTACACAACAATGGCTATTCTTCCTGTCTCACCGGAAATGGAACAGTGGGCTGGCAACTTGATACTACATGTAGCGCAGTGCAATCTGCCGATACCATTATTTGCAAGAACGCAAATATTTATAGCCTGACAGGACTACAGTATTTTCACAACCTGAAGTGGTTGCAATGTGATAGTAACCAATTGACGGCTTTGCCTACACTTCCTGGTTCATTGCAGACATTGGGATGTGGCACTAACCCGATAACCAGCCTTCCGGCATTACCGGCCGGGCTGATAGGCCTGGGCTGTGAAAGTGATTCATTAACCGCATTGCCTGTGCTTCCTACTTCGCTGCAACAGTTAGTTTGTTCTGTCAATAAAATAACAAGCCTGCCATCAAACCTTCCTGCCGGACTTGTCGTTTTGGCATGCGATTACAATCAACTAAGCAGCCTGCCTGCGCTTCCTGCCGGGATCATTGTATTATACTGCGACCATAATCCTGCCCTGGCATGTTTGCCTCAGATATATCAACCGGCACTTAACGGGTTCTATATATCCGGCACAGCTATCAACTGCCTGCCGGACAGTTTCAATGCAACCAGTTATGATATAAACCCTGCTACACTCCCTATATGCGGCGTGGGCAATTCAAATGGATGCCCTGTATTGGCACATAGCGGAGGACCTAACCAGAGCATATGCCTGAACAATACAGCTACGATGTCGGCTACTGGCATAGGCACATGGAGCCCACTGGCATCTAATCCTGCGACTACCACCATCACATCTGTTTCATCTCCAACCACTACTATATCCGGTTTCTCTGTTGACGGCCCTTATGGATTTGTTTGGGCGACAGCCGGTGGCAATGACACTGTGATCATCTATGTCAACAGTACGCTTCCGATCTCTTTAAGCTGGACCAATCTGAGTTGTTACGGCTATACTAATGGAACTATTGACGTGGCAGTGGCCGGCGGTACAGCACCGTATACATACACATGGTCTCCCGCAGAGGCTGATACCAATTCGTTGGCAGGGCTAGGCACAGGTTTTTACAGTCTCACCGTGACCAGCGCAGGTGGCTGTTCGGCCACTGCTTCCGTCCTGATCTCGGAACCTATGCAGCTAAATGTAGTGACGGATAGTGTACAAAATGCCACCTGTCCGGGCAATAATAACGGCTATATAGTAACCGTTCCTACAGGCGGCACGCCTCCTTATACTTATACATGGTCGCCATTCGGGTTTGGATTTGGTCCGGACCTTTCATCCCTTGCCCCAGGGATATATTGTTTCACTGTCACTGACGATAATGGCTGCTATGCGAGTCTTTGCGATACGGTGGGATCAAGCATTTGCCCCCCCGATACAGTTTGGCCGGGCGATGTAGATGCCAATCATATTGTAAACAATCTCGACCTGCTGCCCATAGGCCTCGGCTATGATAGCACAGGTCCCGTACGTATAGTACAGGGTATAGTCTGGCAGGCAGATGCAGCTAATAACTGGGCCAACTATTTTACGACCTACTTACCTTTGGTCAACTTTAATAATGCCGATTGCAATGGAGACGGGATCATCAATGCAAATGATACAAGTGCGATCGTGGCAAACTACGGGCTCACTCACACCAAAGCCCCAAACCTGCCCGGCCCATGGAGGAGTGGCATACCCGGCCTCACGATACAGATGGCACAGGACACACTGCTCAATGGGAGTGCCTTTACTTCAAGTATTTATCTGGGCGACTCCACGACGACTGTCAGCAATATCTATGGCCTTGCTTTCACGCTTAACTATGACCCGCTCGTGATCGATTCTAATTACTCGATGTTCTCATTCATCTCTTCATGGCTGGGCAATAGCAGCAATAGTATCAATATCAATAGAAACTTTGCCACAGGGCAGGTCCAGGCAGCCATCACGGGCATAGACCACATAGCCCGCAGCGGCAACGGCCAGATAGCGACTTTCGTAGGCGAGATCACGACCAGCAATATCAATGGCAAAACATACAGCTATTATGACAATATAAACTATATCTCCAATGTCACTGCCATAGACCAGTACGGCAATCCTATCTCGCTCAATGACGGTATAGATTCAAACTACGTAGGCTTCTTCGTAAATGGTATCAAACCTGTATCAGCACCGACAGTAAGCATCTATCCTAATCCTGCAGCTACTCAGGTCAGAGTGTCAGCAGATGTAGCGATCAGCGGGATCACGATCACCGACATACTGGGAGAGCCTGTGCAAACAATAAGCACGAACAATACGAAGTCAACTATGATAGATATATCAGGGCTCTCTGATGGCGTATACATAGTACATGTATCAGCCGCAGGTGGCACGACTACAGCCAAGCTGGTAGTGAGCAGATAATTTCAAGATTTGACAACTTTCTAAAAGTTGTCAAATCTTATAATCTCATTGAACGTTGTTCGCCGCGAGGTGGGCAGCGTTTTTTTTATTCAGTTTCAGGGTAAAGTGGTTAATAAATATGATGGATAAACATAGGTATTGAATGTATGGTAGAGCCTCATATGTGTTTATGTTTTGCTAAATATGCTTGCTTTATTAAATTAAGTATGATGGATAAAATGCTTAAAGAGTACTTTTTTTGTTGCATGACTATTCACTTCTTTGTATCGTCTAAAGAATATCAAAATGCAAATAAGTACTTTTAAAAATTCAAACATCATGAAAACAATAAGACAACTAATGACCGCCCTGCTGCTGCTGATCAGTATAGAGGGCTTTGGGCAATCCGCCGGGCCGGCGCAGACCATCTGCATCAGCAATACAGTCATTACTGCTGCCACAGGCTCAGGCACCTGGGTGCCTCTGAGTAGCAATGTACATGAGGTTTATTTTGACAACCTCAACTATTCCCTAGCCGCTGATACAATCTCCGGATTCAGCGTGGCAGGGCGATATGGGTTCCTATGGAATAACGATACACTATGGGTCACAGTGGTCAACTGCGATACGGCCGCAGGCACTCAGACCATCTGTGAGTCTAATTCCGATACGGTATCGATGCATGCTACAGGCACCGGCACATGGTCTGCACTGCCCGGCAATCCGAATGTATGGGGAGCTGTCGTTATACAGCAACCTTCTATACCTACCACTACTATCACCGGTGCCTGGTTTGCGGGGAGCTATGGATTTGTGTGGAATACCGGTACCGCACATGATACATTCTATGTGTTAGTGGATTCCAGTATCTATCTGAGCAGTGTACAGGTAAATCAGGGTACAGTATGCCAGTATGGGGCTGATACTTTCAGCGTCGATGCATATAGTAACAATACTATGAACTATCAATGGTATTGGGATGGTCAGCCGAGAGGTACCAACTCATCTAAATTTATATTTAACTACCTCAATCCCGGTGACAGTGTGTGGGTAGTAGCGAGCAATACTATTGGCTGCGTGAACGGGCACCTGCATGCAGATACTATCCCGGCATCTTTTACCGTGTCTACAAATTGCGGCTCCGCAGGCCCTGACCAGACCATATGCGAATATTCAATAGCTACTATGGCTGCTACCGGTACGGGCAGATGGTCGCCGCTGCTCAATAATCCCACCCCTATTGGCTTTAACTACAATGAATTTATCCCAAATAATCAGGTCGGGCCATTCAACGCAACGGGCGTATATGGCTTCGTCTGGTATCTCTATCCTATCGGTGTGTCTGATACTGTCTATATCACAGTAGATACAGCGCCGGTCCCATCAGGTTTGCTCACAGCCGGTACCTGTGTGGGTAGCGATACCCTGATACTCGCAGGTACCGCAGGCGCAGACACCATACACTGGATGCTGGGCGGAAACATAGTACACATATCTGCGGCCTCAGATTCAGTCTATATCCCAACGCAGCCGGGCCTTTATACTGAATATACTTCAAACAATACCGGCTGCTCTACTCAGGGAAGCAATACCGTACCGGTCAGTATTTGTAATTGCAATTTGCATGATTCGATCGGCACCTCGCCGGCGCTGTGCAGTGCCATACAATACACAGCCTACCTGACAGGGGCTGTCAGGCCCCAGTACGAATGGGGAGGTTATACATGGTATGGAGGCATAAACGTATATGGCAATCCGGTCGAGTTTTATCCCGTAAGCTGGGACCAGAGCTATACTGTATGGGTCAATGTGACAGATTCGGCCACAGGATGTGTACTCAGGACTTCCATTGTCATGCCTGCTTTCTTTTATGACTCTGTGAGCTATCAGAACCTTGGGGGAAATAACTACCTGCTTACAGGGTTTCCTTCATCTCCTTCAGATTCTGTAGAATGGACCATAGACGGGCAGAATTATTTCAGGTACGGAGTGGACACCTTGATCGTATCAGTGCCTGTCTCGGGTGCCAACATTCACTTCTATGACCTCAACTGCGGCGGGGGTGACTCGACGATATCTATACCACCTATCGCCTGCAGCGCAGGCCCTGACCAGACGCTCTGCCAGTTTGTAGACTCTGTGTGGATGGCAGCTACAGGCACGGGGACCTGGACTGCTTTGTCATCCAACCCTCAAATAGTCCATATCACCACGCCATCATCGGCCACTACACCTATCAGTGGCAGTTGGAGCACGGGTGTATATGGATTCGTATGGACATCGACCTGCGGTAATGATACGATGACAGTCACTATAGATTCTTCAGCGGGAAGTTTCGTTACATACGCATCGCAGCCCTCAGTATGTGTAGGTCATGGCGATACATTTTCTGTTTTCATTCCCATCTTATCGGACACGATACACTGGTATAATAATGGGGTAGCTGTGGGGACCAATTCACCGACATACATAGTGCCGTCTGTGACAGCCGGTGAGAGCATTTGGGCAGTGATAACAACTCCAAATGGATTTTGCATAAACGGCCATGTCGGAAGTCGCGATACTATACCGGTATCTTTCACAGTCAATAACTGCGGCTGCAATATCACCGACTCGATCAGCTTTTCATTCAATTATAATAGTGCTCAAGAAACCTTTACTGCACACCCTACAGGTACTGCACATCCGGGCTACTCATGGTCTATCAGTCCTGCTATCGCTACGCTATACTCATACGGGGGGAATACTGCATGGTTTGAAAATTACCCCGGAGGGCGTTCATATTCCATCATATGCTATATACAGGATTCAGTGACAGGCTGTACCAGCTCAGATACTTTCTTCATGCCATGCAATGCACAGACCGACTCTATCAGCTATGTCAATGTAGGCGGAGATAACTATATTTTCACTGCGCAAACGGCATCGGCATCACCTACACTGGTATGGAACGATATATTATTGAGTACTCCGTATCAAACTTCGGATACAGTCACCGGCCGCGATACTGCATGGCTCACGCTCCCACCAGGCGCCAATAGTATAGCAGTATATGACCAGGGCTGCGGTATACAAGACTCGATCGTGGTCATCGCACCTCAGGTCTGCAGCGCAGGCCCTGACCAGACGCTCTGCCAGTACTCATTTGGCGACACCATTACGATGGCGGCTACCGGCACGGGGACCTGGACTGCTTTGTCATCCAACCCTCAAATAGTCCATATCACCACGCCATCATCGGCCACTACACCTATCAGTGGCAGTTGGAGCACGGGTGTATATGGATTCGTATGGACATCGACCTGCGGTAATGATACGATGACAGTCACTATAGATTCTTCAGCGGGAAGTTTCGTTACATACGCATCGCAGCCCTCAGTATGTGTAGGTCATGGCGATACATTTTCTGTTTTCATTCCCATCTTATCGGACACGATACACTGGTATAATAATGGGGTAGCTGTGGGGACCAATTCACCGACATACATAGTGCCGTCTGTGACAGCCGGTGAGAGCATTTGGGCAGTGATAACAACTCCTAGTGGATTCTGCACAAACGGCCATCTGGGAAATCGTGATACAATACAGGTATCATTTACGGTGACCAACTGCGCTCCCGACACCGTATGGCCCGGTGATGCTGACGATAATAAACTCGTGGACAATCGCGACCTGCTCACCATCGGCCTCGGCTATGACAGTATAGGACCGCTACGTACGGTGCAGGGCAATGTATGGCAGGCAGACCTCGCTACTGACTGGGCACATGACTTTACCATCTATCTACCTACTGTCAACTATGTACACGCTGACTGCGATGGCAATGGTACTATCAACGCAGATGACACGGCAGCTATCGCTCTGAACTGGGGTGATACACATGCCAAGACCAATGACCTGCCCGGCCCATGGAGGAATGGCATACCGGCGCTCAGTCTGTCATTCTCTCAGGATACAGTACTGAATAATGATACACTCACTGTCGGAATAATACTGGGAAGTAATACCGTTCCCGTCAGCAATATCTATGGCCTTGCATTTACATTCAACTATGACCCGCTGGTGATAGATTCCAATTATTCGATATTCGCGTTCAACTCATCATGGTTGGGTACAGCCAGCAACAGTATCAATATCAATCGCAACTCCACTTCAGTGGGCCAGGTCAAGGCCGCGATCACCGGTATAGACCATATAGCCCGCAGCGGCAACGGACAGATAGCGACATTCACAGCGGTCATCACTACCGGCAATATAAATGGCAAAGACTGGATGTATTATCACAATCTGAACTATATCTCTGATATCACCGCCATAGATAAGTATGGTGATCCGGTACAGCTCAATGCAGGAATAGACTCAAACTACGTAGGATATTTCATAAATGGTGTCCAGCCGCTCCAGGGGCCTAGTGTAGTGAATGTCTATCCTAATCCCGCCGCCACTCAGGTGAGGGTATCGGCAGATGCTGACATCACGGAGATCAGGATCATCGACATGATCGGTGAGATCATACAAACTATAAACATAAACGGCAAGAAGTCTGCAACGCTTGGCATATCTCAGCTCGCAGCAGGGGTATATACTGTACAGGTATCAGCAGCAGGCGGCTCAGCCACGGCCAAGTTGATCGTAAGCAGATAGCAGATAAAGATATCGTCTATGGAAACGCAAAAAACGTTGTTCGCCGCGAGGTGGGCAGCGTTTTTTTTATGTATCGGGTTCCATTTTCTATTGCTCACCTATGATATCGTCTACAAAGATTCATGGCAATCCATTAGACCTCTTCATAATTCATTGCAACTTTCAAGTGCATCGAAGTAGCCATGCGTTTTAGCGCGTGGTTTATGTGCTAAGAGTACTTGGCTTTAACCGAAAGATTCGTGCTATTTGGCTAAAGTCATTTACGACTGGCTTCCTTACCTCGCCTTGAAAGGCGAGGCTATTTGAATTATGAAATAGGTCTATTATACATTCTCCTCAGTCTGATCGTAGTGTATGGGGTGGAGGCTCATGGGTGCTCGATAATACATATGGGCATCACCATAGGGGAGAAGTGACCTGTGCATGGTATATAATCCGAAAGCCACCCCTGAGACAGAGGTGGCCTTATACATTGATTGATATGAATGCTCTTTAGTTTGCTTTTGAACCGGTGAAGCTGAAGTTCATCGGGCTGTTCTCATTATTGACAGGCTGCTGTACGCTGACCGCTGTGCTGGTGAGTGATACACTGCCATTATTGAGCTGCAAAGTGCCGTTGAATGTATACGGCCCGAGATTGGTCTCTTCGATGATGTTTTGCACCTCGTTGATGACCGCTGTATTGCCGGTCACTTTCACATTCTGCAGCGTGGTCGCGGTATATACATATGAGAACTGCAGCTGCTTGACGATGACCTGTACGGTAGTGTTGTTTACCTTATTGATCTGGATCTGCTGTATGGAACTCATATACGGCCCGTCGTAGGTACCAACCCAATTGGCCGTATAGTCCGGGCCGGATGCGGTTGATTCGTTCTTTTGGCATCCCGACAGTATGACGAATGATGACAAAACTAAAACGAGTATTAAATTTTTCATAACGATATTTTTTACTTTATCAAAATCGGTATAAGGGTTCCGGTATCTTGATATGGGATATACGGCCGAAGTGAGAAAAGTGTTTCGCCCGCAGTAAAGAAAATAACACTATGTAGGCAAACCTAATATAATGTATTGATTGTCAATTTTGTTTAAATAGTCCGGAAAGGAAAATTAACAAAAGAAGTCTCTTCTTCTTACCGAATTATTTGGTGCGTACGTCTATTTCAGCACCATGCGAGTCATGATGATAGCCGTGATCATATACCTCATGATGGTCCGGGTGATGCGCGTGCTCATATCCCATAGGGTGATGATAATGATGGCCGTCCCTGACCTCTACTTCGCACGATGATGATAATAGAAGGAAAATAGCGGATGCCGCAAGGAGTGTCTTTTTCATGATGCAAAGATGGGCCGGATGGCCGTGTAAAGCATTACATAATTTGAAGAAAGAGTTACATCATTCACGGATGCGGTGAAGGGAAACAGAATTCACTTACTGCCTGTGAAATAGAAGTTCTTGACATCAGCCGGTGTGGAGATATTGGTAGCAGAGCCTGACATGATGAGGTTACTGCCGCTGAGTGCGCCCGTAGATACAAAGTTAAAAGTACTGTCGCTGATATCTGTGAGCGAGTCATTTTCATTTACCGCAAATGTACTGCTATTGACTATGGCCGCCTTTCGGAAAGTGGCAACGGTCACGATATAGTTGGCAGTGTCATACTGCACCTGTACCTGCAGGTCGTTATTGTCTACTTTGCTTATGACCACACGATTGATACCGTCATGCGGGTTGAGGCCATTGGTATAAGTACCAACCCAGCCTACGGTATTGTCGGTGTCAGAGCTGGTGTTTTTTGAGCAGCCCGCTATCATTAGTACCAGTAGCAGCACGATGGTATTTCTTGTCATGTTTGTATTTTAGGTATATTAAAAATAAAACAATTATTTACTACCAGAGAAGTAATAATATTTCACATCAGATGAGTTGGTAGTATTGGTTCCGCTGCCTGTCACGACTAGGTTATTGCCGCTGAGTACTGCCGAGCCTGCGAAATGGTAAGTACTGGTGTATCCGTATATCAGTCCGTCTTCATTGATCGTAGCAGTATTGCCCGACACAGTAGCATTCTGGATAGTGACATAAGTATAGTAAGCACCTCCTGACTCGACCTGGAGCTGTATCTGGAGGTCATTGCCCGACTGCGATATCACAACTCGATTGATATTATTGCTGCCGCTCACCGCGCCATTGTATGTGCCTGACCAGCCTGTATTGGTCTTGGAGCAGGACATGAGTATGACCGAGAGCAGCATGCCGATGATGATGGACTTTTTCATAATTGTATTTATTAAACCCTCAAAGGGTTCTCAACCCTTTGAGGGTTGATGGTGATGGATGCCAATTACTTCGCCGCTCCTGCGCTGAGCACCTTGGCTACAGTATCGCCTATAGATGCCGGGCTGTCCACGACGGTGATACCGCATTCGCGCATGATCTTCATCTTGGCTGCTGCGGTGTCTTCTGCGCCACCTATGATCGCTCCTGCATGGCCCATCCTGCGTCCCGGAGGGGCAGTCTGTCCTGCGATGAAACCTATGACTGGCTTCTTGTTGCCATTGGCCTTGATCCAGCGGGCTGCGTCTGCCTCGAGGCTGCCGCCTATCTCACCTATCATCACTATAGCGTCGGTGTCGGGATCATTCATGAATAGTTCTACTGCTTCTTTGGTCGTAGTGCCTATGATCGGATCGCCACCTATGCCTATGGCTGTCGATACACCCAGGCCTGCCTTGGCTACCTGGTCTGCTGCTTCGTATGTCAGCGTACCGGACTTAGACACGATACCTACACGGCCCTTGAGAAATACAAAGCCCGGCATGATGCCTACTTTGGCTTCATTCGGTGTGATGACACCGGGGCAGTTAGGGCCTATTAGCCTTGATTTGCGGGTGCTGAGGTAGTTCTTTGCTATCACCATGTCCTGCACAGGGATGCCCTCTGTGATACAGACGATCAGCTCGACTCCGGCGTCTGCAGCCTCCATGATGGCGTCTGCCGCGAATGCCGGTGGCACAAATATGATAGACACATTGCAGCCTGTGGTCTTTCTGGCTTCCGCTACGGTGTTGAATACGGGTTTGTCGAGATGCTTCTCGCCGCCTTTGCCGGGGGTCACGCCGCCTACGACATTGGTACCATATTCTATCATTTGCGAAGCGTGGAATGTGCCTTCCTTGCCTGTGAAGCCTTGTACGATGACCTTGCTGTTCTTATTTACGAGTACTGACATAATCTATTTATGATTTTTGATTTATGATTGGGCAGCACGATATTAAGCAATAATTGAGAATTGATAATGGAAAATTAAAGACATGTGCCATAGCTGGTCAGCGAAGACGGGAGCGAGAGCATGGGAAAAACAATAAACCCCGTACTAAGCATAGCACGGGGTTTATAAACAATGAAAAGGTCTTTATTCTTTTATTTAATCTTGGTTGCTGCCTTAGACGGGTCCAGCAGGTCGTAGAACTGGTTTAGCCTGGGCAGTATGATGATGCGTGTGCGGCGGTTGGTCTGCATGTCCTCCGCATTATCGTTTGGTACTAGTTGGTTATACTCCCCGCGGCCTGCGGCTATGAGTTTATTGGGATCGACGGCATAGTCTTTTTGCAGTACGCGCACTACGCTCGTGGCGCGTTTGACACTCAGGTCCCAGTTGTCATCTATACAGTTGGTATGGATAGGATTATTGTCAGTATATCCTTCTACCATCACATCTACTTCAGGCCGTGAGGCTACGATGGAGGCTATCTTGCCCAGTACCTGCTTGGCCCTGTCGGTGATGGTATAGCTACCGGAGTTATACATCATTTTGTCAGAGAGGTTGATATATACTACTGTTTTGTCCACCTTGATGTCTACGTCTTTATCATCCAGGCCCTCTTTGAGCACACCTTTGAGATTTATTGCCAGTGCGAGGTTGATAGAGTCAGCCTTGTTTTTGGCAGCGAGCAGCATTTGTATGTACTGATCTTTGTCCTTTAGTTGTGACAGTGTCTGGCTGATATTGTCATTAGCACCTTTGGACAGTACGGTGAGGTCTCCCACCTGAGTGAGCTGCTTATCGCGCTGCGATTGGCAGTCGGCGAGTTGTGATTTGAGGAGGTTAAATTCATCACTCTTGCCGCCGAGCGAATTGCGCGACATAGCAAGGTCAGTCTCACAGCTACTCAGCCGGTTGGCGAGTTTATCCTTCTGGTCATTGCAGTCCTTCAGAGATTGTGACAACTGGCTCTGCATAGCCAGGTAATTTTTCTTGGTCACACAGGAACTCAGTGAAAGCAGGATCACTGCGGCGGTTATGGCAAATATTGATTTCATATATGTGGGATTTATATTGTTATTGACTTAATCATATTTTATAAAGTAAAATCCATGCCAATGGTATAAAGGGCTGTTAGAGGCTGATTTCCCCAATGATCGATAGTGGGGTGGGGAAAAAAGACCCCAAAAAGCTGGTTAATTCTCCCGAACAAAATTGCGCTACTTATGCTATAAGTATTTACACAATTCCGACTAAGAGTTACATGATTCACACACGCTACGGAGTCGTTGGTCTCCCCTCTGGTCGAAGATTCCATCCATAAGTGTTCGAAACATGCTGAAAGTGCCCGCTGTAAGCCGATTTACCACCCCTAACCCCTCTAAAACAGGAGGGGAACAATACAAAATACACCTTGGCTAGAGGTAAAACCGGCATGGCTGTTAGCTCTCCTCTTTGGATAAGGAGGAGCAGGGAGGTGGTTTGAATCTGCCGTCAGGTCTGCGTTTGAGCGTGGTTCCGAACACTTGTGGTTTTAAACTTAGACCAGTGTGTGTTTATTGCCGCTCCTTTTTATTTTTGCAAAAAACATTTTTATGAAGCTGCATATTTATGTGAACTACAAGGAAACCTGCCGTGAGGCGTTTCAGTTTTACGAAAAGCACCTCAACGGCAAACTTATATCCATGGCCACCTTTGGCGAAACGCCGCATGCCGCAGAACTGGCGAAAGAGCGGGAGGATAAAGTAATTCATGCCCGGATGGAGATAGGCGGAACAGTGCTGATCGGTGCTGACATTCCACACGCAGAACCTATGCGCAGCGCCTACCTTACTCTTATCATGGATAGCGCGTCAGAGGCCGAAAGTGTGTATGAGCTGCTGGCTGATGGTGGCCAAATATTTACAAAAATGCAACAAACCCCGTTTGCATCCAGGTACGCAGTGCTGCGCGACAGGTTTGGGACTTCATGGATGTTGCTACATCAGTGAAGGCAGTAGTATGCCAGGAGACGAGGATGAGTGACAAGTATTTTCTTTCCAAAACTACCCCGCATATTTTTACCTTCAGGCTATGAAATATTATGTCCTCATTTTCGTATGCCTGCTTCTCTCAGTAAGCAGTAATGCACAAACTACTGTCAGCATCATTGCGCCGCCTGGCCTCATGGATACATCTATCACTGCTGCGAGCATTGCGGATGTGCAGCAGCTCTTAGGTCAGGCATGTGGTTGTCGGGTCTCACTCAATGACCCCTCGGCAAAGGTGCTTATCAAACTACCATCGATCAACAGAGATTCCGCCTCTCGTTTAAACAGCTTTGCTCAAAAAGCAACCTATCCTTATCGGAATTTCCCGGCGCATAATTATACCTGGAGCATCAAAAAGATCAGCGGCCATCAGGTATATGAGTTGAGTGCCTCCTCCTGGCAGGGTGTCAGTTTTGGCTTGTATGGTTTATTGCAGGAGCATCTTGGTTTCAGGTTTTATCATCCGCGCGAGTCCGTCATACCTCATTGGACTGCTGGTTGGCCTGCAGAGGAGCGGGATATGACATTCAGCGGCGATCCCCTCTTTGACAAAAAAGGTTTTCACCTGCATACCCAGCATCCGCTGGAGCTGACTGAGCAGCTACTCGACCAGAATAGCCCCAATGCACTGGCAGACATCAGGCAATATATAGACTGGCTGGTGCGAAACGGGCAGAACTATTTTGAATTTTGCCTGCTGAATGATATCGACAGAAAACTATGGCCCGCACATGCCAAGGCCTTTGTCGATTATGCGCATAGCAGGGGCATACTGGCGGGAGCCGACATCTCACTGCATATGATACAGCAGAAATCTTTTCAACTATACAGCGGGCCTGTGAATCAAAAAAAGCAGATCGAAAAAAACCTGGAGTGGCTGCTGCAGGCCCACTGGGACTACCTGAGCATGGAGTTTTCGACTGCGGAATTTATAGCAGGTAATGCCAGTAAGAAAACTGAACTAAGGCAATATATCATTAGCTGGCTCGCGGAGCACAGTCAAACAAAACTCACAGGCCGGCAGCATGTAGTAAAGCATGTCAATGAGGTAAGCACTGAGCATAAAAATACCAACCTTGACCAGGCGGCACTGGCACTCGACAAACAACGCGGCGTGCTGGTGCATACGGTGATGTTCTACGATATGACGGAACCCAATGCACCTGTGTATGAAAATAAAAATCAGCGGCACCAGTTTGAGTTTCTGCTCGACCAAATGAAAGAGCGCGAGACATGGTACTATCCTGAGTCGGCATACTGGATCACCTTTGACAATTCGGTGCCGATGTTTCTGCTGCCCTATCTGTCGGCTCGACTGAGTGATATCGATACCTGCGTGAAGTATGGCGTACCGGGCCATCTGACCTTTAGTTCGGGGTGGGAGTGGGGCTATTGGTTGTTTGACTGGAGCATCGCGCGCTGGAGCTGGCAGTATAGCTATGATGGTAAAGCGGAGAAACGCACACCTGCCATGTATGCTCATCAGGTGAGCAATGATGCTGACGCCAATGCACTGAACAAAGGCCTGAACCTGCAGCAACAATACCTGAAAGACGGCGACCTGATGCGATGGATGACCGCGATGACGATCACAGACGAACTAAATATCAAGGGCCTCAACAATGCCTATGAGCCCCGCCCGCAGTGGTCGTATAAATTTCTGGAAGGCAAGGCCGGTGATAGTATCATAACACAGGTACAGCAACATATATTGCCGGAGCTGAAAGGCTTCGCTGATAAGACGGCAGCGCTCATACGAGATATGCCTCCCGCTAAAGACTCAGTGGCAAATGAATGGGCTGATGGTATCGAGATAACAGGACTACGCGCGCTGCACAGGTACTATACACTGCAATATATCCTGGAGCGGCGAGAGGCAGCTATACATAAACAACATTTCAGTGGTGATTCATTATTGCAAAAAGCCACTGAGGTCCGAGCACAGGCGCAGCAGATCGTAAACCGCCGTCAGCTGCATTACCGCTATCCGCTTTCGTCCATTGCTGCCCGGCGATGGGACCATACCTCGTATCATTTCGGGTATTTATACATGGCCAGCGATCTGCACTTCTGGCTGCGCGAAGAAGAGCAGGCCCGCAGAAATAATTATCATCCATTCTTTATGAACGTATGGAATATATGGAGGATAGCAGGGATCATCAAGTAGGATGGATGATACGATTCATGCTAGGAGGCTTGAACCAGCCGGTTAAATCCTTTAACTTCGCATCATGTACAAATTCATTTTAATCGCCTGCACTGCTATTATTTTTAGTGCCTGTACCCAGCATAAGGTCAAGGTTTCAGACCCGAACGCCGAGGACTTTCAGGTTTTCTATAGACGTTTTTACAGCGACAGTATCTTTCAGATGTCGCGCATCAAATTTCCGCTGACCGGGCAATGGGCAACGATAGTTGATTTCGGCGAAAAAAGGGAATTCTATAATCGTACCTGGACGAAAGACAACTGGACACTGGAAAAAGCGCCCGACTATTCTGACAGGGCATATACCTATAAAATAAGTTATCGTCTCGATACGGTGGTCGACCAGATGTATGTGACCCATACTGATTTCTCTGTAAGCAAGTTTTTTGTACTGGACAAAGGCAAGTGGTACCTCAAATTTTATACAGCCAGTACTTCTTTGTGAATTTTTTTTTGTGGTTAGTTCAGCAACAAATAAAGTCGGGGAGTGCTAACTGACTTTGGCATTCCTACGTAGGTCTTTCAGGAAGTCTGAGGCAAAAATAAAATCGAAAAGTTCTCCGTCGGTGATCTTCATGATCTCATCGCGGTTTCCCTCCCAGTATTTCAGTCCTTCATGCAGGAATACCACATGATCGCCTATGCCCATCACGGAGTTCATATCATGTGTATTGATCACTGTGGTCATCTGGTATTCTATTGTGATCTCTTTGATCAGAGCGTCTATGACCAGTGATGTCTTTGGGTCGAGGCCGGAGTTTGGCTCATCACAAAAGAGGTATTTTGGATTGAGCACTATAGCGCGGGCTATGCCGACGCGTTTCTTCATGCCACCGCTGAGCTCACCGGGGAACTTCTTATTGGTATTGACCATATTGACTCGTGAGAGGCAGGAGTTGACCTGCTGGAGTTTCTCCTCAGATGTCATGGTCGTAAACATATCGAGCGGGAAGCGGATATTCTCCTCTACTGTGAGTGAATCAAACAGTGCACCACCCTGAAAGAGCATGCCGATCTCGCGGCGTATCATCTTGCGCTCTTTGAAGTTCATTTTAGTGAAAGAACGTCCGTCATACAGCACATCACCTGTATTCGGTTCTATGAGCCCGACCATGGTTTTGAGGAGCACGGTCTTGCCGCTGCCGCTTTTGCCGATGACCAGATTGCATTTGCCTTCTTTAAAGGTCGCAGAGATACCCTTGAGCACTGATTGCTCACCAAAAGATTTCGTTATGTCTTTGACCTCTATCATTCTTTTAATTAATAATGAATAGTGAATAATGAATAATGTAATACCAACGACGCTGCATCAGAGAATAACCTGTCAGCTTTTGTATTTCATTTTCAAATGATCCCTTTTCAAATTATTAATTCTTAATTATTCATTATTAATTCTGCGCTATCCCCCGCTATCCAGCAGGAAGAATGCGATAAAAAAGTTTACGATGATCAATACGATACTGCTGTATACCACTGCCTGCGTGCTGGCCTTGCCGATCTCCAGTGCTCCGCCTGATACGGTATAGCCCTTATAGCAAGGCACCGATGCGATGATAAAGGCAAATGCAAGGCACTTGATGAACATCACTATCACGTCCCAGTTTTTCATATCATCCTGTAGTCCACGTATGTACTCTGCAGTCGTAAAAAAATTGCCCAGTACCCCTCCTGCCCAGCCACCTATGATACCGAGAAAGACCGCTATCACGATCAGCATCGGCACTACGACCATCGCTGCCAGTATCTTAGGCCCTACGAGGTATGAGCGGGTATTGACACCCATGATCTCATAGGCATCTATCTGCTCTGAGATGCGCATACTGCCGAGTTCGGTGGCGATGTTAGATCCGACCTTGCCGGCCAGCAGCAGGGCGGTGATGGTAGGTGCGAGTTCGAGGATGAGGCCCTTGCGGACTATGGAGCCCATCCACCACATCGGTACGAGGCCGATACTCTTCAGCTGATAGGAAAACTGCACCGCAGTCACCGCACCGATAAAGGTCGAGATGATCGCTATGATGGGCAGTGAGCCCACGCCTATGTCTGCCATCTGGCGGAACGTCTCCTTGCTGTACATGGCTGCTTTTTCGGGTTTCGAAAACGCATGACGTATCATGATCAGGTATCCGCCTATTTCTTCGAGGAATGTCATATAAGTGCGCTAAGATAGTTTTTTATCTTAAAGACGTATAGGGGCTTTACCCCCAAACCCCCTAAAGGGGTCTTTAATACATTCGTTCGCTGACTGTTAAGCCCCCTTCAGGAAGCCTGCCTGCCGGTAGGCATGGTTTCGAGGGCCGAATTCTATTCCTTCCCTTTCGACCGATATGCCAAAGTAAATAATGTTCTTGGAGAAAAATCTCAACCACAGCGCAGATTTAGAATTTATCAAACCTTACATCTGGACAAAATGCAGACGCAATAAGTCCTGACAGTATACGTTAGGGTGATGAATTTTTAAAACTAAAACTGATCATCATGAAAAACCTGCTGTCATTTTCATCCGTCTTTGCCATGCTGCTAATTATTTCCCTGGGTGCCTGCAAGAAATCAAGCCCTCCCATTGATTGCTTTGCGGCCATACCTGACTCGGCCTTTGTGGCGCAGCCCATATCCTTCATCAGTTGTAGCAAAGGCGCAAATACTTATTTGTGGAACTTTGGCGATGGTACTACTGCTACTACAGATTCTGCTGTACACAGCTACACCGCTGCCGGGGTCTATCACGGTAGTCTCACTACATCAAACGGACAAAGCAGCACCAAGGCATTTACCATCACGGTGACCAATAACCCGAACGGGTATTTTACTTTTGCCGGCAAAACATTTTTCCCCGCAAGTTGGGATAGCATGTATCATCTTGAACTTCAGTTTAATGTTATTGCTGATTCCACAGGTATAGCTTTCGGCTTTAATCCATCTTTGCCATATACTTCAGGGCCATATTATATTTCAGGCTCTCCATACATTGGAGGAGTATTGCCGGGACAGGTAGATATAAGCTGCTCACCGAGACCTAACACCTTATACTCGTCGAGCTATAGCAATGCCAATAAACAAGTAACCGTAACGTTACTACCGGGTGGCTTGCTAAACCTTACCGCTACTAATGTTGAAATGGTCAATTATTATGCGCCCTATGACAGCATGCCTATATCATTCAATGTCACAACGACGCAATAGGCCGTTGAGAATATCTGCGTTACCAATTATGATAATGGGATACAAGCTATTCCTTCACCAGCTTCCCCGTCCAGCCATTGTCATCTTGTATGACCTCGATGAAATACAATCCAGCTGCCTGGTTAGAAATGTCAAGTGTGAATTTTTCGCCTGATTGATTTGTTTTTTCTATCAGCACCTGTCCTGTCAGGTCGAGCAGTCGGATGGTAGCATTGGATAGTGTTTGTCCGGATGAGATGGTGACAAAATTATTAGAAGGGTTTGGTGAAAGTTTGATATTTGCAGCGCTGATCTCATTGATGCCTGTAGGATAACCGTATCTGGCTACATACTGATGGCCCGAAGCATTTGTGAAAAAGCCTGCTGCATATATATTGCCCTGCACGTCGGAGCTCAGTGCGAGTATGGTCGAGTCTGCACTGAGGGCATTCAGTCCTCCCAGCTCCGTCCATGTGCCGGCATTCCATTTGGCTACATAGTGATATCCGCTTGAGTTAGTGAACCATCCTCCAGCATAGATATTGCTATCCGGATCACTGCACAGGGCGAATATTGAGCCCGCATAGCCATAGTTGGTCTGTAGAGTATCGGAGTATACTAATTCATTCCAGCCGAATTGGTTTGCTACATCTACAAATGGCCTGCCGGTAAAACCGAGAAACCCGCCTGCCGCATAGAGTGTGCCGGATGGGTCGGTGCAGAAACTATTTATGGGCCCCTCCGGCCCTATGAACATGTCAGTCGGCAGCTCAGGCCAGGTGCCGGTAGTGGCAGTATCGCGAGCGTATACCCCGACTTCCATATCGGCCCCATTCACTATAGTACCTGCGGCATAGATCACACTGCCTCCCGCAAGGGTATCATAGCTATAGCTGCACATAGTATTGATCAGGCCTGAGTCTATATAGTAGTCAGTAAAGGTAGATGTACGCGGGTCCCATTTATTCACGTATGCATTTCTTGCATTTGCATTGGAGTTGAAATCGAAATATTGATAATAGTCAGCGTAATAAATATTGCCACGGGCGTCGCTGCAGATAGCGGTCTTAGGAAATGTATCCAACTGCCAGGGCAAGCCGAGTACACCCCATGAGGTGCCATTATAGACCGCTACATAAGTCAAGCATCCGAACATACTGGTGCATGTATCATAGGTGAAAGAACCTATGGCATATATATTGCCCGATGGATCGCTGCATATGCCTGTGATATTGCCATTGGCTGCCAGTGCATTCGCTCCACCCAGTTCGCTCCAACTTGTTCCATCATATTTGGCTACATAATAATGACCTGCGGCATTCGTGAACTCACCTGCGGCATAGATATTACCTGAAGGATCTTTGCATATAGTATTGATTGGGTTATTTGCCCGCAGTGCATCCGCCCCACCCAGTTCTGTCCAGCTTTGCGCCTGGACCTGATATGCTGATAGCAGGGCCATAGCGGCTGTCAAAATGTAAATGATCTTTTTCATGTTGTTGGTTTTAGGTGTATAAGGTAAGATTGTTTTTCAATTTAGTTGCATTGCCGGTATCTATTCTATAGCCACCATGTTTTTATTGGATGCTTGTCTTGCTCCCATATCGGCGCGTAACTTAGTTCCGTAACAAGAATCCGCAGCACGGAGGTGACATCCGCGCTGGTGAGAGGGTTTGAAGGGTATTATTCCTTCACCAGCTTGCCCGTCCATGCATTCCCACCTTGCAGCACTTCGATGAAATATAATCCTGCAGCGCGATTAGAAATGTCAAGCGTGAATTTTGAACCCGACTGATTTGCTTTTTCTATCAGTACCTGTCCTGTGAGATCTACTAATCTGACAGTGGCATCTGAAAAATTTTGTCCCGATGAGATGGTGACTAAATTATTAGCTGGATTTGGTGAAAGTTTAAGTGCGCCTGCCGCAGAGAGTTCATCGATGCCGGCGGGGAATCCGTATCGTGCCACAAAAGACCTACCCGTAGAATCGGTGAATGTACCTGCAGCATATATAATGCCTGACCTGTCAGTGCAGATACTCTTGATAGCAAGATTAGCACGCAGGTCATTACTGCCCGCCAGTTCGCTCCATGAGCTATTCGTATACCGGGCCACATATTCCCAGCCATCCACATCATAAAAAATACCCCCGGCATAGACTGAGCCCGATGCATCAGTGCAGATGGCATCGATCTCCTGATTGACCCCCATACCCAGAGCAGCTCCAGGTTCAGACCATACCGCACCATTATATTTGGCTACATATTCATTGCTGTCCGCATCGGTGAATATTCCCCCTGCATAGACGTTTCCGGCCAGATCGGCAGAGACGGTGTATATTTCATCATTGGCAGCCAGACTATTGAGGCCGCCCACCTCTACCCATGCCGAACCGTTGTATTTGGCTACGTAATAATTATTCAAAGAGTTGAGAAAATTTCCCGCAGCATAGATATTGCCTGAGGTATCGGTGCAGATGGTGTTGATAGTAGCATCTGCAGACAGTGCATTCGCGCCGCCCACTTCGCTCCATGAGCTGCCGTCGTATTTGGCCACGTAGCGATTGTTTGAAGCATTGGTGAAAATACCGGCTGCGTAGATATTGCCCGACTTATCGCTGCATATACTTTTTATAGAGCCGTTAGCCGCCAGTGCATTCAGACCACCGAGTTCTGTCCAGGATGTGCCATCGTATTTGGCCACATAGTAATTGTCCGAACTGTTTATGAACTCCCCTGCCGCGTAGATATTGCCCGCCGGATCACTGCATATACTGAATATCATATCCCTGATCTGCAGATTGCCCAATACGCCCCATGATGTGCCGTTGTACTTGGCTACATAAGGGAAATGCGTGGAATCTGTAAACTCCCCTGCCGCATATATATTGCCCGAGGCATCGGTGCAGATGCTAAATATAGTGCCATTGGCAGCGAGGCTATTTACGCCCCCGAGTTCACTCCATATCTGGGCATGAGTTCCGGACTGTAATAGGAAGAATAAAATGGATAAAAGGCCGAGTATTTTTCTCATAGCAGATTTATGAGCAATGATAATAAAAACTAATCATTCCTTCGCGACTGCCTATCCGCCATGATGGTGTTTCTCACCAACATGCCTGACGTATATCATATTGTGGGAGAAAACTCCATAAGTGTTCGGAAGATTTAAAAGTATTGCTATTATTGAGTCGCAGACCTGACGGCGCGCGGCAACCACCCCCAACCCCTCCTTTTACCTCACCCCGACCCTCTCCTAAAATAGGAGAGGGAGAAATACAGGGAGCTAACAGCCGTGCTGTATTTTGCATTGGTTCTCCTCCCTGTCTGACTGCGTCACGCAGGCAGGCTATTTTATAGCTTGTCCGCCGAGGCGGAAGGAGTCAGAGGTGGTAAATCGGCGTACAGGAGCGGTTTCACCATCTTCCGAACACTTATGGAGAAAACTCCAACAACGGCGTAATAATGTGGGAGGATTTCACCCATGTCCTGCTGCCAACGGGGGATAAGCAACCAGCAGCCCATTAATAATTATTTTATTTAAATTTTGCTATATTTGCATTAAATGCGTAATTTTGTATTATTCTTTCACTCAAAAAAAATATCAGTATGTACAATCAGCAAGATAAGCAGCCCAACGCACAAAAGTGGACGGCTGAAGTAGTAAAGGCCCACCTCGACGAGATAGAAAGAGATGCCGACGTGGGCCCTAGTTTTTTCCTCAACAGGGCACTGGTCAGGCGCGGCCTCTATAAACAAATATGGGCCTACTGGAAGAAAACCTTTCAGCAAAACGAGGATATCATGGAGCAGATGCTGCTCATAGAAACCTTATTTGAGTCCAAGATACTGGAGGCTGCGATGAAAAAACAAATCGCCGGCCCTGTGGCGGCCCTGACGCTGAAGTTTAACTATAACTGGAATCATCGTAACTATAACACCGTGCCGGCGATCAATAAGAACTATCAGGGCTAAAGAACCGGAAATCAGTTATGCATATCATTAATTTAAAACTATTAAATCCATATTCATTACTCATTGATTTGCAATATTTTAATATTTCATGCGGGAATAATATACTTGTTTATACCGATTAAATACTTGGTTTTTATCCTTATACAAGTATAGTATATAATATATATTAAACTGTAAAATGTTTATTTACTTAATCTTTTGCATTTTTGTGTTTTAGTTCAAAATCCAACTATTATTAAAAATAATAGTTATTTAAAAATTTAAAATATGGATTTTAAAGATTGCATACAGATATTAAAAATAGCATTTGAAGTAAGGAAAGAAGATACATTAAAAGAGGTGATTGATAACTATAAAAAGCTCTATAATATTATTCAATCAAGCTAGTTTTAAATTGTCTTGATGGAATGTTTCTCTTTTAATGATACGGGAATTATAAGGCCATGAGCAGGTCACTTTTCCATTAAAAGGACGGGGTGCGCTACCGATAGTAAAAAAGCCTTCTAACCTTTCAACAGTCATTATAGGGCCTGTTCCTAATGTATGTTTTACTTTATCTCCAACCTTAAATTTTGGCGTTATTGTTTGCATGGATAAAATTAATTTTATGAAAAAATTATTCTACAAAATAAAAGATTTTTTTATTGGCAATGACAGTAAGAAATTGCAAACCAATGATGGTCTAAGCCAAACTTTATTATATCCCAAAGTAGATATAGAAATGCGATTATCGCCGCGCCCACAGAGCCATATTTCATCCACTTATTATTTGCCTGTATTGCCGTATCAATTGATTCGGCGTGCCTCGCTTCCGCGATGCTATCATTAATTTCATTTTCATAACCTTTAAAAAGTTTGCCTTTAAAAGAAATGGAGTATAACTCAAAATTAATTTCACGTCCTCCTATAGGAAGTGAACCCGGCTTTGGTATTACAAGTCCATCTTCTATTAATTTTCTAACCATTGCATCAGCATAATCATAATCAATTGTCTCATTATTTTTTTTAAACTCTTCAATTATGGTTTCTATACTAATGAGTGATTCGGCTTTGAAAATGCGCAATACAAAATCTAATTGCTGAAAAGATTTAAGTTCCATGATATTTTACATTTAAGTTGTGGTAAACCAAATGTAAATAAAAAGGCGGTCAATTGACCGCCTTTTGTGTGTGTGCTATTCAGGTTTCTTTCGCTTCTTAAAGTCTTTCATTTTTTGATCTACGACCTCTTTAGGAGCGCGGATAATAATTTTCATTACCTCATCAAAAGAAAGTTCGGATAAGTCCGGCGGGGGCTGTTTGGGGGCTGTTTTGCCTTTGTCGTTTGTCTTAGCCATTTGCTATTAATTGAGCATAAGTGAGACGCTTTGAAACCATAGTAAGCATTTTATCGAATCGGTCACGTTCTGTAAATTTACGGGTATTATAGCGAAATTCAAACTCATCAATATATTTGTCCAAATGCTTTGGTGAAACGTGGTGATAGATGCCATAGATACCACGTTTTAGTTGTGCCCAAAATCCCTCAATAGAGTTGGTATGGAATTGACCATTGACATATTCGCCTAATCTATGTTGAACCGTAGCATGGGCAAAATCAATGCTAAGTTTTTTATACGATTGCCATTCATCAGTAACGATAGTTGAACCAAGTTCAACATTATCTTTGATATGATCTATAAGGGTTTTGCTTTTTGTGTCGCGTACAACTTTTGCAGTAACATTTCCGCCACGTTGAACTATTCCCGCAACTGCTGTTTTGCTGCCTACATTGCGCCCCATATTGCGGACTGGCTCAATACCCAGCTTTTTATTTTCCCTTTCGTCTTCTATCTTTTGATTTTTAGCGTATCTGCTTTGATGCTTATTCTTTTCCTTGCCACCTATGAAAGTTTCGTCAGCTTCATATATACCACCAGCCTTGTCAAATTCAAAAGAGCCTGTCTGAGATGCGAAACGAACGCGGTGCAATACAAACCATGCCGACTTTTGAGTTAATGACAGGTCACGCGCTAATTGATAAGAACTGATACCTTTCTTATGTGATGCAATCAAATATATAGCGGTAAACCATTTCTGTAAGGGGATAGGGCTATTCTCAAATATTGTGCCTTTAGTAGCACTGAATAATTTTTTACATGAGCCACATTTATAACGTCCTTGTCCTTTCAGTGTATATACCTTATCATGCTTACAATGAGCGCATGTAATATCACCATTCCAACGTAGTTGAATTAGATATTGATTTGCCCTAATTGGATCAGCAAAATATTCGCTCACTTCGATAAGATTTTTAAAGTCTGTATTTACCATTTGCTTGGATTTATGGCTCAAAGATAAATACAATAATCGGTATAAACAAGTATATTATTCCCTTTCATGCAAATTTAGCCAAATAGTTTCAAAAATGGATTATTTATATGCATAAGTGAAAAAACTGACACAGTAGCAGGTGACCATCCCTAACAATTCTTAACCATAAATATCAGGATGCGGCTTGCCTTTCGGACATTAGCCATTACATTTGCATGGCTATCATGGCTATCACCACATTCAGTTCTTTCCGCAGCCGAAACTACAGGCTCTTCTTCACCGGGCAGTCCATATCCCTCATAGGCACATGGATGCAGAAGACCGCTGTGAGCTGGGTCATCTATTCGCTCACGCATTCTAAGTTCATGCTCGGGGTCAGTGTGTTTGCGACCTTGTTTCCATCGTTTATGTTCTCCTTCTTAGGCGGTGTAGTGGCGGACAGATACGACCGATACAGGCTGCTGCTCGTCACGCAGGCTGCCTCGATGATACAGGCCGTAGTGCTCACCGTGATGGTCTGCACAGGGTACTATAATGTGGCCTGGATACTTGTACTGAGTGCGATACTGGGCACGATCAATGCATTCGATGTGCCCGCGCGCCAGTCGCTCGTCTATGAGATGGTGGATGACAAAAAGACCCTGCCCAATGCACTCGCGCTCAACTCATCCATGGTCAATCTCTCCCGCCTGCTCGGGCCCGCACTGGCCGGCATCACGATAGAGAAACTGGGCGACAATGTCTGCTTCGGGCTCAATGCACTGAGCTTCGTAGCTGTCATCATATCACTGCTGATGATGCGGCTACCAAAACATGAGATCAAAACTCACAGCAAGAATGTACTCGCTGACCTGCGCGAAGGTATAGCCTATATCAGGCATACGCCCGCCATCGCTTTCGTACTGATGATGCTCGCCACCATGAGCCTGCTCGTACTGCCGTTCAATACACTCATACCGGTCTTTGCGAAAGACATATTTCATGGTACGGCATCGACCTTTGGGGTCATAGATAGTGCTATCGGATTGGGTGCTTTCATCGGTGCTATCTTTCTCGCTTCGCTGAGATCAGGCACTAACCTCAATGTGATCCTAGCGGTCAATACATTTGTCTTCGGCACAGGGCTAGTGTTTTTCTCGCATGCCACATCATATCCGCTCGCGCTGATGTTTGCGGTCATCGCGGCGTTTGGTATGATGTCGCAGGTCACCATCACCAATACCATCATACAGACCACCGTATCCGCCAATATGCGCGGCAGGGTCATCAGTCTCTATGCGATGTCATTCTTTGGCATGATGCCACTGGGCGGGCTGATAGTCGGCGCAGTATCCGAGCGCATAGGTGCGCAGAATACCGTACTCGGCGAGGGCATCATAGCGCTGCTGATAGCCTGTACGCATTTATACTTTCTACAGAAAAATAAAACAGCAGCAAAGGCCGTAGAGCTGGCTAAACAAACTGAAATTACACAAGCATTGTAAACACGATTTATAACCCTCAAAGGGTTCAAAACCCTTTGAGGGTTTCAAAAGAATAAATTTCATAGATTTCGAAACATATAAATCAAACAATGGAACAAAGTAAAACAAACACTGCACTACTCGTCATGGACATGCAGCTCGGCATACTCCGCAACCTCACTGATGCCACAGCGCTGATCACTAATGTGAAGAAGACAATAACTCATGCACGCGAGAAAAATATCCCAGTGATCTATGTGGTAGTAGGCTTCAGGCCGGGATTCCCTGAGGTGAGCCCGAACAATAAATCCTTCAGTGCCAGCAAGTCAAGATTTGCCAATGAGAATATGGCGGAGTTTATGACTGTACATCCCGATATAGTGCCGGCAGTGGGCGAAGTGACAGTCATCAAGCGTCGCTTTAGTGCATTCACCGGGAGTGATCTCGAGGTCATACTGAGGGCATATGGTGCGCAGCATATAGTACTCACAGGTATATCTACCAGTGGCGTGGTGCTATCTACCACACGAGAAGCTGCTGACAAAGACTACCGCATCACCATACTCTCTGATGCCTGTGCCGATATGGATGAGGAGGTTCATCGTGTGCTGACGACCAAGGTCTTTCCGCGACAGGCAGATGTGATCTCGGTAGAGGATTGGAGTAAGTAGTTTTGAAAGTGCTATACCTTTGCTGCCTTGCCTGACATCCGATAGTAGGCTATCAGGCTCAGCCCGCCGAGTATCATCAGAGCTTCCAGTCCGAGAAGGCTCCATTTGATAGTGGTGAAGCATGAAGAAAGCCTCACGAGCCAGTCAGGAACGTCAGGGTACTTTCGCAGCATAGTGATGATACAGGTATTCTCACTATAGTCCGACAACATGACCACGAATGGCAGCAGATGGAGATATCCTGCCCTGACACCATAGGCCGTGAGCGAGCGCGACAGCCAAGCCATCATGATGAGAATAAGAAAAGTATATACTATAGGATAGAGGCCATCGTCGATCGCATTAAAACGAATGGTAAAGGCACGCGACTCATCGGTATACTCTGCCAGGATAGATCGGGCACGCTCGGGTGTATACGAGAATTGGAGATCGAGTACTTCTACTTTCTTTCTGCTCAGCTGCTGTATCCTTGCCAGCCCATGAGGCATAATGTATAGCCCGAAAATAAGATACACCAGCAAAGCTGCAACGAAGGTCCGCCATCCGGCGATACGAATAAGAAAATCGGATATTGTTTTCATCCTTACTTTAGTTTATTGAAAATACTAAAATCAGTGACTCATCCCAGTGGTTCACATTTTGTATTGAAAGACGATGATATCATTTGTATCGGCATTTGCAAAAACAGTCACGAGATTGTTTGCTAAAATAGCTTTTATTGCTAATTTTGCATTATATAGAATGTCGTTCTTTTCAAATATAGATGTATAATGTTGTTGCGAAACTCCAACAAGGTGTTAAATATATGGTATATTTATCGTATGCCACTGAGAGATACCATCACTACACACCTCCGCGACCTCTCGCTGATGGCATTCCCCAATAACTGCCTCGTATGTAAACAATCCCTCACGAGCGCAGAGCAGGATATTTGCTTCGCATGTATAGACTCGCTGCCGCAGACAGGCTACCACACAGTCGCCGACAATCCTGTGGCGCAGCACTTCTGGGGACGACTGCCATTCATACATGCTGCGGCCTATCTCTATGTGCATGATGGGAATATCACACAGGATATGATACACCTGCTGAAATACAAACGCAAGCATCACGTGGGGATCAAGCTCGGCAGGCTCTATGGCCACCGACTGCTCGAAGCGCAGAGCCTCATACACGACATAGACCTCATCGTGCCGGTGCCGCTTCATATCAATCGCCGTCGCCAGCGCGGGTATAATCAGTGCGACTACTTCGCGCAGGGACTGTCTGAGGTGATGGGTATGCCATACGATCCGGATGTGATAGTGCGCATCCGCGAGAATATATCCCAGACCAAACGAACAAGATATGACAGATGGGAAAATGTCGAAGGCATTTTCGCACTCGCGCAGCCTGAAAAAGTAAAGAGCAAGCATATACTGCTCGTGGATGATGTCATCACTACAGGCGCTACGATCGAGTCATGCGCCTCTGCGCTGATGACGGGTGATGATGTCCGTGTCAGTGTGGCCACAATAGCTACAGCAGGGAGATAGATGTTCCTTAATTAATCATACCTTCACTGCATATTGCAGGATGTATTTGACACCCTCATAGACAGCTTCGTCAGAGATCATATAGGCATTGCAGAAAACTTCCTTTCTGTACCGCTCGCATCACACCTGAGAGATAACCTCACCGCACTCTTTGCTGATAAGCAGCTTCACCATGCAGGTATAGGAAATGATTCAACTCAGGCACACGACCAGACGGTGCGCGGCGATATGATCTACTGGCTCGACCGCAGCCATGATGACCGCTACGAGAATGCGTTCTTTGACCTAATGGATAAATTTGTACTGCATCTTAATGCCACCTGCTATACCGGCATCACAGGATATGAGTTTCACTATGCGATGTATGAAGAAGGAAGCTTTTATAAGAAACACCTCGACCGCTTTCGCAATAACAGCGACAGGCAGTACTCGATGATCATGTACCTCAATGCTGACTGGCAGCAGGCAGATGGCGGCGAACTATGTATCCATCAAAACGGCCATCAGCAGAACATAAGTCCTATAGATGGAAAAAGTGTCTTCTTTAGCAGCAGTACACTGGAACATGAAGTGCTGCTCACCCACCGGCCGCGAATGAGTATCACGGGCTGGCTGAAGGTTTCATCATAATAACTTCTCCAGCTCGGTCTCGTCATAGCCCAGGAGGAATTTACCTCTGCCAAGGTCCCAGACGGGCCGCTTGATGAGGGATGGGTTCTTCATCATCAGTGCTATCGCCTTTGATGGGTCACCTATACTTGCCTTTTCTTTGTCCGTCAGGGCGCGATAGGTCGTGCCTTTGGTATTGATCAGCTTATCTGTCGGGAAATGCATGAGCCATAGTTCGAGAGTGGCCTTGTCAATACCCGACTCTTTATAGTTGTGAAAGGCGTACTTTACTTTCTTTGCCTCCAGTAGCGCGAATGCCTTCTGCATGGTGTTGCAGTTCTTGATGCCGTATATCTTTATCATGGATGGAAAGTAAGGAAAAACATTCTTCTTTATTCAATTAGTATGATACATTACACCTGATATTACTCCCGTTTTGATTTAAAACAACCTCGATGAAACACTTACTATTACTCATTGCCATTGTGATCCACTTATCCTTCGTGAGTAGTCCGCCCTCAGGCACTGTGGTATATGTATGCGTAAGCAAATCATCTGTCGCCTATCATTCCACCAATACCTGCAGCGGACTCAGCAGGTGCTCGCATGAGATCAAGGCAATGAGCATATCTGATGCGATCGCTATGGGCAAGCGGGACTGCCATATCTGTCATCCTCCGACCAGATAGTGCTATCCACTCCGATAACTGTCCAACTGGCCCAACAAATTTCCCATTCTCCTTGGTAAATTGTAAATTGCCTTTCATGAACAGGCCGCTATCTCTTCAGATCAAACTCATCCTCTCCTGGATCATCTATGCGCCCATCATATGCACGACATATGTGGCTGCATGGCTCGACAGGGCGCTGGGCCTGTCGGTGGGCTTCCCGCGCGATGTCGAGATGCTCATAGAGCGCCAGTCATGGCTGCTGCATATGCTGTCCGAAAACGGCATCCTGCCTGCTGATGCTGAGATCAGGAGCTGCGAGGTCACACCGCTCAACCAGTCCATCATCTTCCGATCCAATGCCGGCATCATCACCATCACCTATTTCCGAAAGGGCGAGATCATGACCCTGAAATGCTTCGCCAAGTTCGCGCCGACCATGGGCTCCGTGTGGAACAGGACCATCTTTAACCTACAGCTCAATCACATCAAGGAGGGATGGTTCAATCAGTACTTCGTCAATCAGGACAAGCTCCCCGCACCCCGTGTTTATCTCTCACGCATCTCTGAGATCACCGGCAATCTCTGTCTCATCACAGAGCATATGGGCGATGATATAGAGTACCGTGAGTGCGGCTATGTCAGTTTGCCGCAGGAACATCTCGACCTCGCGCTCGACGGGCTCGCCACACTGCACGCACGCTATTGGGGCGACACATCTGACCGGATGAAGAAAGTCACACATATCGATGATATGACGGTTCACCTCTTTGACTCGATCGTGTCCGGCTCCTGGAGCATACCTGCGCGTAAGGTTCTCGTCAGGAGCTGGTGCCTGATGAACAAGCCTCAGACTGTCCTCCACGGCGACTCACGCATCGGCAATATGATGTTCCCCGCTGCGCCTGACCGCGGCCGCTTTGTACTCATAGACTGGCAGGCTGTTCGCAATGGCACCGCTGCCTTTGACCTGGCATATTTTCTCATACTCAGCCTGATCTCTACTCATCGTGAGCAGGTTGAGCAGACATCTATTGATACCTATTATCGTCTCCTCATCGCCAAGGGCGTGACCGGATATACACGTGAGCAGCTCGACGAGGACTACAAACATGCCTGCCTCTGTACACTCGTGCTGCTGTCTCTGCCGCTGCTCAGTGGTGAGGCCAGTGTCGAGGGCCTCGGCGCACAGATATTCGCCTATGGCATGGGCGTCTGGCGCGAACGCCTCCTCATCCGCTTCAGGGACTTTGACTATGCATGGATGGCTGATCGCTATAGTATCTCAGAGCAGGAATCTCGCGCTGCCGTGACCGAGATGCTCACCGTGATAGAGAAGCGCCTCAGCGCTACCATCAAGGCCTCAGGCACCAATGAGACCATACCCGAGATACTCAGGCGTTTCAATCCTGATGGAGAATTTGGCATCTAGCACCCGCCATTTCCTTGTACTATTTTTTCTGTTATACATATAAAAAATCCATTTTTGAAACTATTTGGCTAAATTTCACTCTAAAATTAGATGTCAAAAAATCAATGAAGTACGCAATAGTAATTTTAGTATTTGAAATAATAATATGCATAATTAATATTTTAATTTCCTTAAATGCTATTAATATACAAATATAGTAAATAATGAGACCCTAAACAATGCTCCAGTGCATTTTGTGATAGCATAAAATTTCGCCTCTTTGCCCGGCTATGAGGAGTAATATAAGTATCTGACGTGGCTTAGCCACAAAAATATCGGTCAACGGTGGAGCCGAGCGACTGTGGGAGGGGTACTGGAACCAAAGTAAAAAAAACATAATTGAATAAACGATCAATTACCAATTTTAAATTATAGATTGGCTATTACTATGGCAGACACTATGAACCGACTGGCACAACTCAGGGACCAACTCAGGAATGCAAAGAATAAAGAGCGTTTTCTCATTCTGCTGGATATTCTGCGCGAACGCGACCTTGACGGCTCTGAGGATATTCCGGCCTATATCAGTGAATGCAAGGAACTCGCTGTGAGATATGGAGATAAATTCCAAACTGCAACATTGCTTGCCATTGAGGCAAGGTATCAATCCAATATTTCCAATTTCACATCAGCTTTGCTTATCTACAATGAAAGTTTAAAACTTTTTGAGGAACTAAATGATTTGGAGGGAATGGCAGGTGTATACCAGAATATAGGACTGGTCTACCATCATCAGAGCAAGTATCCACTTGCATTGGACTATTACCAAAGGTCCGTCAGTTTTCGTGAGAAAACGGGAGATAAGAAAAAGTTAGCAATGGTAATTACCAATATTGGCAATATCTATTTTAATCAGGGCACCTATCCCAAGGCATCTGAGTACCATCTTCGCGCCCTTAAGATCATGGAAGAACTCCGGGATAACTATGGTATCGGTGCATCCTATCTCAATATAGGCAATATATATCTTCGTGAAAAAAAATATCCTGAGGCCAGTCACTACTACTTCCTAGGCAGGGATATGATGGAGCTAAGCGGTGACCGCTTTGGTATCGTCGCCGCATATCTGAATATATCCGGTGTCTATCTGGAGGAGAAACAATATAACAAGGCTTTGAGTTTTCATTTAAAGACTTTGAAAATGATAGAAAGCCTTGGAAATCTATATGCCCTGACCACATACTACTTTAATATCGGTAATATATACAGGGGTAAAAACAAGGAAGCTGTCGCGCTCGACTACTACGCCAAGGCTTATAACTCGGCAAAAAAAGATAAAGACACTAAGCGAACCTGTGAGACACTGATTGCTATCGGTGATTCTTATACCACACTAAAGGAGAAGGAAAAAGCATATGATTCGCTCATGAAAGCCGTACGCCTTACTCAGCGTTCCGGCAATAAATTTGAGTACTGCAATGCATATTTATCTATTTATAAAATGCACAAGTATTTTAATGAACCGACGCAGGCGCTTAAGAGTTATGAAAAATATATAAAGCTGAAAAATGAACTGGATAATAAGGAAGTGACCGAAAAGATCGCCTCCCTTCAGATCAGTTATGACCTCGAGAAAAAAGAAAAAGACCTTGAGATCGAGCACCTGCGCAATGTAGAGCTCAAAAAAGAACGCGACCGCTCCGAGGCACTGCTGCTGAATATCCTCCCTGCCGAAGTAGCGGAAGAACTGAAAGAAAAGGGCACGGCTGATGCGAAACTATTCGATGATGTCACGGTACTTTTTACGGATTTTAAATCATTCACTACGGTCAGTGAAAGACTCACACCCCAGCAGCTCGTGGATGAACTCCATGCCTGCTTCTCGGCATTTGATAGGATCATGACCCAGTACGGCATCGAGAAAATAAAGACGGTCGGCGATGCCTATCTCGCTATCAGCGGTTTGCCTCAGGCCAATCCATCACATGCCGAAGACCTCGTAAATGCCGCTATTGATATCAGGGAATTTATGCTCAGTCGCAAAAAACAACTCGGCGAAATGACCTTTGAGATACGCATCGGACTCCACTCAGGCTCAGTGGTAGCGGGCATCGTAGGGGTAAAGAAATTTGCCTACGACATCTGGGGTGATACCGTCAATACGGCAGCCCGCATGGAGCAAAACAGCGAAGCGGGTCGCATCAATATCAGCGAGACAACATATCAATTAGTGAAAAATAAATTCAACTGCGAGTATCGCGGCGAGATAGAAGCTAAGAACAAAGGCAAGCTGAAAATGTATTTTGTGAATTGACATTTCCCGATATCATCATTATTTATCGATCGTCACTTTGCCGCTCATGACCTGACTGCTGCCCCTGTCGAGCACACGATAGAGGTACACACCGTCGCATAGGGCTGCGATGGACAAAGAACTACGCCCAGCCATCAGCACCTCCCGCATCACTCGCTGTCCGCTGAGATCATATAGCTCGATGGCATAGCCTACCATATAGTCATCGACGCTGACATGGAGTAGGGAGGCAGTAGGATTGGGATAGACAGAGATAGCATCATCCATGTCCAGATGCACGATCCCGGCACTGAGGCTGTCGCCGGAGTGATAGAAGCTGATATCATCGAGCCAGGTATTATTGCCGACCTTGGTAGAGTCGCCGTTTCGCCCGCCGTAGAATATGAGATGCAGTGTATCGGGCAGTCCCGGCAGTATATAGTTGATATCATCGCTAAACCGCATCCACTGGTCGTATGGCAGCCCGTTGTCAGGTATATCGACCTCGTGATAGGCTAGAGTGTCTTCACGCCATGCCAGGCTGTCCCATCTGGTGAATACATAAGCATAATGTACCGTATCGGCCACGTTGTGCTCCATGAGCATGTAGAATGTAATGCCGCGCGGCGTGTCGGAGAATGCCTTGCCGGTAGAGTATGCGATGGTCATGTATGGATCGCCCATCATACCCAGCGCACCGTAACCCACGATACCTGCACATGTCACCGGGCCCGGCACGAGCACTGCCAGACCTGTAGCCCATGCACCTGCACTGTCTATCGTGGTGGTGGCAGTAGAGAGTTTAGCAGAGGCGAAGCCCGAGTGGATATAGGCCGTGTCGAGTTCTTTGTACGTGAAATGATTGATAGGCATGGCCATCAGCTGCTCGGGAATGCCCCACTGATCGGGCACTGCCAGGGCCACACCACAGCATCCGAACCCGCCGTTGGGGTCCGGTGCGAAGACACCTCCGCGCCAGTAGTTGAAGCCACTATTGCCGAGGGTATCCTGTGCACCGGCTGCTGCTGCACATAGTATCAGTAGAAATGTAAAGACCTGTTTCATCAAAAAAACTCAGAGGATATGCGCCAAAAGTAAGTGTAATATATGACAATCTACAGATTTACAGATTCCCTGATTCCCCGATTTCCTGATCTACGGATTTATATTAGTTTTGACTAAAATCACAACGAATGAAATTTGTACTGCTATACTCGGCGCTCATCGCCAATATCCTGACCAATATCGGATTTAAAATGTCTGCGCTCAACGACTCCATCCCTGTCAAAAAATGGGGCTACCTCGGCATCGGGCTGATATTTGGCCTGATCAACTCCGTGCTCTTTACCGAGTCTCTGAAGTACGTCAACTTCGGCGAGGCGAGTGCGGTGTTCTTTGCGCTGACCGTCATCGGCCTCTATGGCAGTTCGTATTTTATCTTCCACGAACCGGTGAGTTCTCTCGGCCTGGTCGGTGTGGTGCTCATCACCGCAGGTGTCATCATCATCTCCTACTCGATGAGCAAGGTGAAGGGTGTGTGAAAATCCCACTACCTGCCCGGTCTACCATCAGGCAGACGACAGGCAGGCTTTAGAGGGGTTAGGGGATATTATATTATTATGCCTTCAACAACCTGTCAAAAGATGTGAAAGTCCTGCCGGCAAAAACATTGTCGGTATTCTCAATAATGAAGGAAATAGATAGACATATAAAACATATTGTAGTGAGAAAGGACATCGGTATGTAGCCCAGATTCTCATGATGGGTACTGACATAATATAGATGGCCCATGAATGCAGATAGGCCGATCACAAAGGCGCTCAAGGCCATGCCGCTACAGATCATCTTGGCCCGGCCATCGGAGACGATGCCGAAACGCAGCGCTGATCCCATCAAAATAAAACCCAGTGCGCTATTGGTCGTCATATGGCTCATCGTGCCGTGTTTGGCGGCAGCGATCATAGCATCATGAAACAACCAACTGTCTGCATGCAGGTCGAGACCTAATATACCCACCAGCCTGAGCATACCGATCAGGGCCACTGACACCGACATCTGGGCCGATATGACAGAGACCATACCACTGGCGGGGCGCTTGAAATCAAGAAAGAAAGCGATACTGCATAGTATAAAACAAACTGCAGTGACAGGGTTCATCGCTATATGGCTGTATAGTGGACGATTTAAAATATCGATCGAAAATGCCCAACCTGCTATGGTCAAAAGCCCCACCGACAGAGGGATCAGGATCATATAGCCAGAGTATTTTTTCATTGTCAGGAGGGTCTTATCTTTAATTAAAATTAAGGTTTATGGCACTAATATTTTTCAGAAATCTCTTTTGTGTTTGTACTCAGTATCATCGACGCGAAAGGTCATTCGCAATCCAACACCGACCCCGATCACTACAAGTATCATTAGGATACTAAACAGGTTACTCCCCATAAATTCATTAGCTGTATTGGTAAATTCCATAATTATGAACTGAATCTAATTGTTAAAAAATCCAATTTCTCTGTTTAAACGTACAAGTAAACATACAAATACCTTTCCAATAAAACGAATAATATTCTCGGTTAATCGGCTAAAAACTTCGACTAATCTGTATATGTGTAATTTTGACACTTTTATCATTGCCCAATATTTGATATGTGTATTCTGGTCATTTTTTTGGTGTTTTCTAAGTCATATGATCTGATCCGGCATTATATCATCCATTTCAGTGATATATATCATAAGCTTTTTTCGGCCGCAGCTGTTCCTTTGCCGTATAAAGAGGTATATGAGACTACTCATCGTATATGGCACTACCGAAGGTCAGACCAGAAAGATAGCTGAGTTTCTCGCACTAGAGGCGGAGAATGCAGGTGCAGACGTGACACTCTGCGATGCATCTATGGAGCCCGTCCGGCCTGATGACTATGATGCGGTCATGATCGGTGCATCACTGCACATGTACAAATACCAAAACTCCGTAGGCCACTATATCAAAAACCACGTCAGCACGCTCAATGATATGCCATCCTTGTTTTTCTCCGTGAGCATGAGTGCGCTGTATGCAGGCCACGATGAGGAGACGTTTCAGGAGCTGAAGGATATCACGGAGGCTTTTCATGTGGGCACTGGTTGGGACCCGACGGTCATTGAGTATGTGGCAGGCGCGCTCCGCTATACGCAGTATGATTTCTTCAAAAAAATGGTCATGCGCCTCATAGCCCGAAGCAACCATGGTGATACCGATACCTCTCACGACTACGAGTATACTGATTGGGCAAAGCTGAAAGTAGTGTTAACTGAATTTCTCCAAACGGTCAGGCCCAGGGCGGCAGCATAGGGCTAATGTCATATATCACACTGACGTTTGTCATGGGTTGCCTTTAAAGACTATCGTTTCTTTGCATAAACAATTCACATAATATGAAACTACTCATCGTATACGGTACGACCGAAGGGCAAACAAGAAAGATCGCGGAGTATCTGAAATCAGAAGCTGAGAAAGCAGGAGCGGAGGTGACACTCTGCGATGCCTCTATCGAGCAGGTCAGGCCGGAGAGGTTCAAGGCGGTCATGATCTGTGCATCCATGCATTCAGAGAAATACCAGACCACTGTCATCCATTATATCAAATCTAACCTGGCAGCGCTGAACGATATGCCATCGGCATTCGTATCGGTGAGCCTGAGTGCGATAGCAGAGGACTATGATCCGGTGTCATACAATGAGATGAAGAGCCTCACCGCAGACTTTCTGACGGAGACCGGATGGAAGCCTGTCGCTATAGAGTATGCCGCAGGCGCGATCCGGTATACACAGTATGATTTCTTCAAAAAATTTACCCTGCGCCAGCTGACCAAAAGGGTCGGCGGAAATAACGATACCAGTGTCAACCACGAATACACTAATTGGACAAGGCTCAGCAAGTTTCTCACTACCTTTCTAAACATGGCCAAGGCATGGCCTACGCTGGCAGAGGAGATACTATAGGTTAGTTTTTCATGTTGGTTTTTGTTGTCATATAATCAACCAACGTGGAGATTTTGTCAACCCTTAACAAAAACTCACACATCATTTCCTTTACATTTGTGCAATAAATATGTAAAGAGTCAGTTTAGATAATGATGGCGGCAAAACATTTCATACTCATATCTGCGCTCATGGTTTATGTCATGAGCTATGGCCAGACCGCCGGAGTAGACACCACCACTCACAAAAAACCAGTTGTCGCCGCTGCACCCACTGTCAAACAGGATACTGCCGTAGTCAGCAAATTTGACGGTATACCGGTCTTCTATCATTGCCAGCCGCTCCACAGCTATAAAACGGTCGGCATCATGGGCCGGACCTCTCTGGTCAGCTACAGCAGCCAGGCATTCGAGCGCTATGCACGCGCCGCCCGCCGCCGCAATAAAGGTGGCAGGATAGGTATCGTGATCGACAATCTCAATTTCGGGACAGACAGTTTTCAGATCGTGCAGTTTCCGGTGGCGGATGCACATATTGATACAGCTGTCTTTACGACGCCGATATTCCTCAGCGCCAAACCTACCAAGCACTATAAGGTAGTACGTGTACTCAATGATGAACTGGCATACGGCTCACTCAATAACAACCTGCAGCGCTATATGAAGAAAGCAGGTGATCTGCACATTCCATATGATGGCATCATGCTCAGGGATGTCAATTATACTTTTAAGAAAGACCAGATCTTTGTGTTTCGCTGGAAGAAGTGAAACGACAGCAGCCTCCGCGATCAGGAGTAAACCACATACCATACGGAGAGTATGACAATAACGATCAGGGCTATGACCACATAGAATATTTTTCGGGCTATGATATTCTCTTTTTTGCTGTATTTGCTAGACGATAGCGCTGAATTATTGCTCCGGAATTTTGCCACGATCACTTTTTATTTAGCCCTGCAAAACTGCATGCTAAAGGTGAAGTTAGGAATAAGTAATTGGTATCTCTATATGTAAGTGTATTTTTAACACATCATTATTAGCTATATCCTAATATGATTCAATGTTTTGCGAATACGTATGGACTTGAAAAATATACAATAGGGATATTGGGTGGGGTGGAATAATGAGTTATTAACGGTCTAATTATATATTATTTTATCATAATTTATTAATTATATTAATTGGTAACTCTTGCTAGGAGGAAAAAGTAGCCCTATAGCATTAGGTTTGATCTTAAATAATGGCCCCTTTTCTACTACCTTGCCATCAGGTGTCCGCTTAATCAAATGGTCTAGAGTTATTATCCCCTGTTGTAGCAAAATGTCAAATTGAGAAACTATAGGTTTTCGTGTATGCTCGACTGCTTTATATTGGAAATGTTCATTGCCCTCAATCATCAATGAATCGGCTGCTATCCAGAAAGTCTCGTTGTGTTTTTCCAATAGTCTAATATGTAGGTTATTCAGCGTCCATACTACAAAGTCTCCGATAGAGGCTTTGTCCGAATTCTCAATAAGATTAGCAACATCCTTGTCCATCATTAGCTGAAGGCCTTGGGAGTTTCTTACGAGAGTAGAAACAGTACAATACAATTTGAAGTCAGGGGCTCTAAAATAACCGAAATTATCAAGTATCTCAGCCGAGCTTTTAAACTTACTTAAATCCCAGTCAGGGACTTGAGCAAAAAGAGTTTTTCTATTTCCCTTTCTAGTTCTGTATGACTTTAATTCTATTCCTTTGTAATCTGGCTTCTTGGATGAGTTTATATTGATTCCAAGTAATGTCTCAAGCGTTCTACCTATTGATGTATCTGCATTTAATATTGATCGGATAGGGCCTCTTGCAGCTATCTGTTTTAATAAGTATAATAATTCTTCAGCTACCTCTGTTGCTGCTTCATGTATGGCATCAACTAAATCCTTGAGCGGATTAGCTTTTGTAGATACCAACAACTCTGCCACATCCAGTTCGGATATGTTCAATACATAAATAGTCTTTTCAAACTCTATTATAGCAAGAATATCGTGTGGCTTTGCAAACTGACCAAGCCCTTTGAACCAAATCCTTGGATCGCCTTTCTTAGTAATGGGTCGATAGAGCGAGGCTAAAGAAGCTACAGATATATGGCTTTTTATAAGAAAGGAACTAATTTGTATTTTATGTTCTGGCCCCTGTTGTTGAAGGGTATAATCATGAATTTTTTTCTCTAATAAGTAACTACGGATGGGACCTGTTGCATCCATAATAGATTTTTCCAGACCTGTCCTAGTTGGTTCAATCAGTGTTAACTCTACCGACTTTTCAGTGAGTAGCTTTATTTTATTGATTTCATCGGGAGTGAGTATCCGCATGGATAATTTTAATGAATATTCTTCAATATCTCTAATGCCACAGCACGTGCCATCAGAGGAGGCACGGCATTTCCCACTAAGGTATATTGAGGCACTTCATATTTGCGCTTGTCGCCTCCTGTTGAGCGCTTACCTTGGAATACAAAAGAATCATCAAACGATTGTAGGCGCGCCATTTCTCGGACTGTCAATGCACGGGGATTAGAGAAATGTATATAATCATCCGGGATAGTCATTATAGTCGGGCTCTGGGAATCGGCCTTGAGGACATTGTAGTTTCTCTTCTCCGAATCCAGTCCAATTTTTTGTAGTTGCTTTTTAGCTTGGTCATAGTCACCGGTATTCAATATTACATCGAGGCGTTTAACCACGTCTTCATTCTGTTTGCTTGTTTTGTGGTTATGTAGTGGCGCTACCATATGAGTTAGCGTATTTTCCAGCTCTTCTATATTCCTCACATAGAATGGATTTTTAGCATTCTTGAATCTCCCATTCAATCTGCCCTTCTTAGACCATTCTGCATAGCTCATCCCTTTTTGTGTATCAGGTTTTCCGTCGACACCCCTTTTTTGAATCAATGAAGACATTCTTTCTGTGCTACCATTGTATTTGGCTTTTAGGTCAACACTTTGGTAGCTATATTTCTCCTCGTCATTTCCTATAAAGTCCAGATCATACAAGGCCTCGAACACAGTTACTTTCTCCTTCTCAGATACAGTAGCGGGTATCTTCTCGATCAGTTTCTGGTCTTTACGGCAACCAATAAATAAGACCCTTTCACGATTTTGAGGTACACCATAATCTGATGCCAATGCGACGAAAGGTTGGTTTATATTGTATAACCGGATGTGGGATAAGATAGAATGAAACTCTTCTCCTTTGTTTGCTTTTTTTACAAACTCATCCAATCCATCTATACATTCGTCAAACGAAAAAGTATAGATCTCAAGTGCCAGTATTATTTCCTTGATAGCTGGGATATATGAAGCGGAAGGCTTTAGATTGTTGAATGCCAACCTTACTGCTTCGACTATTGATTCAGGCTCAATAGACGTCAAAAAGTTATCGAAATTATCAGCAAAGGAATCATTGTCCAGATCGCTGAATGCTTTTTCCAAGATCACTTTCTTTCTAATATATGCCAACTCAGCACTGCGTTTCAATAAATTAAACCCATGCCTTATGGTACTAATGTCTTTATCTGTTTTACTGGTTTTGTAGTTTACTATCTTTGGGGTTAGCGCCTTAAACTTGCTTTCGATATTTTGGATATAGCTCTCCCTCGATTCTTCAATTTCTTTTTCAGTAGCTGATTCAAACTGTAGCCTTTGAATATAGCAGTCCAATATAAATGGCTGCGCTGTTTCTGATTTCCTAAGTTGCGAGAGGAATAGGATCAACTGATGGAACTCCTTAAGGTCAATAATGGACCTTATCTCTTGTAGTATCATTTCACGCACCCTTCCTCCTTCTTTAGTCAATATGCCTTTGACATTTTCCATTACAAAATACTTCGGCCGCAGGTGCCTTATCACTTTCAGGTAATGAGCAAAAAGGTCGTCCTTTTTATCAAATTTTTTCCTTTTGCCTGCAAGACTGAAACTTTGGCATGGTGGCCCTCCACACACTACATCTACTTCGCGTCCGTCAATTCGCTTTATGAGGTTATCGAGAAAGTCTGGCTCTGTAATATCTTGTCGCAAGAATGCCGCATCAAGCCCTAATTGGTAATTGTACCTTGCCAAATGGGTTAGTTCGCAGTTTTCATTTATGTCACTTCCTAATAAAAAGTCATAAAACCGACCTTTGGCTTCAGCCTGTAGGAAACCTTCACTAAATCCCCCCGCACCGGCGAAGAGATCTATAAAAGTAGTTCCTGTTTTAGCCCCATATTGGTAAGTATCCTCACACACCATTTTAATATCAGTGTTCACCTTTCGGCTATCTACTAATTCTAATATTTTCTTTTTTATTTTCTTGTCAGTATGCAGAGTATGCGGCGCAGTTTCAAGATATTTTTCAACCTCTTGTTTCAAAAAACTTAAAAATTTATTGATCGACTTAGACCTATATTCAGTTTCCTTTACAAGTTGGTTTTTATTGTCCCAATCTTTTCTTTTTATTTTCTCCCCTGTGGCAACTTTAATTTGCACATCCTTTTGCCTGAGGACCAAATGGATTGGATAGTTTTTGCTTTTATCAGCTTTATCAAGATAGAATTTAACATTTATCATTTGCGGACATTTTTGCGGACACGGACAAACTTACGGACAAATTTGGAATTTACAAGAATAACTAAGTATAAAGCTAGTTAGTTATTGCGCAATAGACTTACGTAGTTGATTATTAATGATTTTATTTTTTGCCTCGTCTTTTCATTAGCTTTCTCCCACCCTTTGATGATTTAGCTTTTGTGATAGACATAAATCACTTAGCTTGTATTCCACTATTCATTATTCACTATTCGTTATTCACTAAAAAGATGACCGAAGCTAAACTTCCCACAGGCCCCAAGGGCAATATCCTATTCACTGCGCGAAAGGAACTGCAGACCAATATCCTCGGCCTCATAGAGCGGCAGGTGCTTGAGTTTCCCGATATATCGCGGCTGCGCATAGGGCCGTATTACTTCGTCAATCTCTATGAACCCGCCATGATAGAGCAGGTACTCGGCGACAGCGAACTCTACTCCAAAGGCCGCGAGAACGCCAATCTCAAATACCTCCTCGGCATGGGCCTGCTGACCAATGAAGGAGAGTTCTGGATGAAGCAGCGGCGGCTGATACAGCCCGTCTTTCACAAGCGCAGGCTGGCGGGCTTCGTGCAGCAGATCGTAGCATGTACAGAGCGCCTCATGGCAGACTGGGAGTCACGTGGCGATGGCGAGGTAGACATACATGCAGAGATGACCCAGGTCACGCTCGGTATCGTGAGCCAGACACTGCTCAGTACCGATGCCAGCGGCGACTTTATGAAGATCAGCGATGCGCTAGTCATACTGATGAAAGGCCTCTCGCAGGAGACTGTCACGCTCATCAAACTACCTAAGTGGATCCCTACACCATCCAATCTGGCGATGAATAAGAACCGCGCCATACTTGACAAAATGATCTATGACATCATAGCAGAGCGCCGGCGCACCGGTGTCAAAAACGACGACCTGCTCAGCATGCTGATGGAGGTCGAAGACGCAGATACCGCAGAGCGCATGACAGATACACAACTGCGCGATGAGGTCATCACGATCTTTCTCGCGGGCCATGAGACCACTGCCAATGCGATGTCATTCGCCATCTATCTCATGGCAAAGCACCCCGAGGTAGCACGCCGTGTCGGTGCCGAGGCCCGTGAGGCCATGACCGGCGGCGAACTGACATACGAGTCAGTGATGAAGCTCGACTATACCACACGAGCTGTCAAAGAGGCTATGCGACTCTATCCTCCTGCATGGGTCATAGGCCGTCAGGCCACCCGCGACACAGTGATCGAAGGATATAAGATAATGAAAGGCGACACCATGATGATATTCCCCTATCTCACACACAGGCTCGAGAAGTACTGGCCCGACCCGCTGCGCTATGACCCGGACAGGTTCCTGCCGGAGAATATGAAAGACAAACCACGCTATGCCTATTTCCCTTTTGGTGGCGGTGCACGTCTCTGCATCGGCAATAACTTTGCGATGATGGAGATGCAGATCATACTGGCGCTGCTCTGCAGCAGGTTTGAGTTCAGCGTACCTGATGGCTATACACCGCAGATCGAAGCTCTCGTGACCCTCCGCCCCAAAGGTACTCTGCCGATCAGGGTGAGGAAAATGAAGAGTGAATAATTAATAGTAAGAATGAATAATGAAAATGCACCTTCTGCCGCCGCTCGCATCCTGCGAGTGGCTATTATGATTCAGCCTCCGGCTGGAAGCCTATCAATAGCTCTCACTCGCGGGACGCGAGCGATGGCCCCCAACTGGTCTATGTTTCCAACTTAGACCTAAAGATGAGGTAAGCTTTCAGCTTAGCGATTGCATTTTTATGATTCTGCCCATTCTGAAAATTCCGTAAATTCTGATACGCTTTTTCTCACTTATACATATAAATAATTCTATTTTTCCTCTATTGGCTGATTTTTCAGCCAAATCTCTAGCATTAATAAATAGCATTATAAGCATAAAATAATTTAATATGGTTATTTGCGAAATGTATAATGAAAACCCGTTTTTCATCAGCCTTTAAAGAATTTATTTAAAAAACTGTTGTTATTGTACTTGCGTTGATCACTCCATTCATAGTTATACTTCAGCGTCAGGGCTGCTATACTACCTGAAAGTTCTTTTTTCAGCGCGCCCTCGACTATCTTGGCCTCAAACAGTGTCTCTATATGCATCATCCGCTCCATGATGTCGTCATTGTCCCGGAATATCTTTTTCCAATAGGGCCATACGTGTTTATAGAGGCCTCTTTTGGCCAGTGCCCTGCCGAGAAAATAACTCGGCCCGATGTCGGCATCTTTCATGATCTCATTGAGCTCAGTGATCACTACTTCCGGTGTCCACTTCTATGCGTTGGGGTGTTTGTCTTGTTGATCATACATACTGATATGTTTTTTTTGTGAAAATTAGTTTGATTGTCTAAAAATGCATTATTGATATTTAATTTGCTTTAATGATATACTATAATGCAAATTTAGCAAATAATTAAACTACTTGAGATGCCTTTTTCATTTTTTGATAGCATAAAATATGGCTAAGACCATACATCCCTGCCAATGATGTTTTCCGCCATCATCCATCCTGCTAATTCTCCCATTCTGTATATTCTGCTTTTCATTTTTTGGTAGCATAAAATATCGCCATATCTCTTATCTTTATTTTATCAAACAATTACTATGAAAAAAATCAACCTTCTCTTTGTCATCATTGCGATCTGTTTTTCATCCTTCGCACAGACTCCGACCATCACCTCCTTCAGCCCGGCGAGTGGACCCGTGGGTACACTGGTCACGATCACGGGTACTAACCTCAGCACACCGACTGCATTCACCATCGGTGGAGTATCAGCCATAGTGGTATCAGACAATGGCACTACGCTCGTCGGCATGGTCATGCCGGGAGCGACGACAGGCAGTGTGTCAGTGACGACAGCGGGAGGTAGCGTATCAGGCAGCAGCAATTTTAGCATCAGCCCCACACCATATCCAAGCGTACAGCAGGGTAATAAACTGGTGGGTACCGGAGCCAATAATCTATACTCAGGGGGGCAGCAGGGCTATTCCGTCGCTATATCTGGAGATGGCAATACCGCCATAGTGGGCGGATGGGCGGATGACACACTCAGGGGTGCCGTATGGATATATACCCGTGCGGGCACTACATGGACACAGCAGGGGCCTAAACTGGTAGGTACAGGCGCTGTGAATCAAAGTATCGCAGGTGCGAACCAGGGTTATGCTGTGGCGCTATCTGCAGATGGGAATACGGCTCTGGTAGGGGCACCGAGTGATAGCATCCGCCGTGGAGCGGTGTGGGTATGGGTCCGCTCAAACGGTATATGGACACAGCAGGGCCCGAAGCTGGTCAGTCCTTCGACCTCTATTTATTCAAACCAAGGCTGGTCAGTGGCACTCTCGGCAGATGGCAATACGGCTGCCGTAGGCGCACAAGTTGAAGATTTCATCGGGGCCACATGGATATGGACACGTACGGGCGGTGTCTGGACACAGCAAGGCCCCAAGCTGGTAGGAACACCAAATTCAAGCAATGAATTCCAGGGGTCTGCTGTAGCTATCTCTGCTGATGGCAATACTCTGATAGCAGGCGCTTATGGTGATAGCAGCTATTATGGCGGCGCCTATATATTTACCCGGTCCGGCGGCACATGGAGCCAGCAGGGGCCAAAGCTGTTCGGCACCGGTTATATAAACGATGCTTATCAGGGGTGGAGTGTGGCTATATCAGCCGATGGCAATACAGCCATCATAGGAGGGCGATGGGATAATGTCGAGGAGGGGGCCGCATGGGTATTTACCCGGTCCGGCGGTGTCTGGACACAGCAGGGGGCAAAACTGCTAGCCACAGGGAATATCGGGCATGCTGCTCTGGGATATTCTGTAGCGCTTTCTGCTGATGGCAATATCGCTATGATAGGAGGCCCCGGTGATGATACTTCAGGTGCCGTATGGGTATTTGCCCGTACAGGTAATACCTGGTCCCAGCAGGCAATACTGATAGGTACGGGTGCTATGGGGAATGCCAGTCAGGGTTCTGCGCTATCTATCTCTGCAAATGGCCTGACAGTCATCGAAGGGGGATATATGGATGATACTTCGCGTGGTGCGGCATGGATATTTAGTACGGCATGCACGCCTAACGGTTCTACAGCTACAGCATGGATCTGTAATGGCGATACTTTTGCTTTTGGCAGCCAGCATCTCACATCATCGGGTACATACATTGACACGCTCACAAATATAAATGGATGTGACAGCATCATCACCCTCACCCTCACTGTCCATCCCCTGCCGGTGGTGACATGGATGCAGACTGATACATTTGATTGGTTTTGGTGCACGCCTGCCAGGACAGTAGTACTGGATAGTGTATCTCCTTCGGGAGGACATTTCTACGGACCTTATGTCACTGATAGTACAGTGTATATTCCCAAAGTAACTTTTGATTCGACTTTTGCTATTACGTATACTTATACTGATAGTGATGGCTGCGCAAATGCGGTGTCAAAAAATTTCCGCTTTTTGATCGGCTGTGAGGGTATCAATAGCATCTCTAATGCAAATTCAATTCACCTCTATCCAAATCCCAACAAGGGCACATTTACCCTGTCAACAGTCAACGGTCAACAGTCAACGAATTCATTTACCATCAGTGATATGCTGGGAAATGTCATAGCTCATGATGTAATAAATACCAACGAGCAATCAATAGAAGTGAAAGATGCAGCCGAAGGGGTTTATACACTGGTAGTAAAAGGGAGCCAACCTGTCAGGTTTGTAGTGGTGCGGTAGCAGGTGTGGCCAACCCTTTGAGGGTTATGAGTACGTTTGGATCTTAACTGATCCGTTTTATCCCTGTCATACGTGTGCCTGTATTTCTATTCTCATTCTCAATTGTGTTGTTATTTTTGCTCCACAAAAAAATCATCATCAAAATGAAATCATACAGCACGCTGCTCACCGACCTGACCGATGGCATACTCCTCATCACTATCAATCGCGAAGACAAACTCAATGCGCTCAATAAAAATGTCATCACCGAACTAGGTGAAGTGATGGACGAAGTATATACCAATGCCGATATCAAAGGCGCTATCATCACCGGTGCAGGGCCTAAGGCCTTCGTCGCGGGTGCGGACATATCGGAGTTCAAAGGTCTGGACAAAGGTCAGGCGCATATACTCGCACAGCGCGGACATGATACTTTCTTTAAAATAGAACGATGCCCTAAGCCCGTCATCGCAGCGGTCAATGGATTCGCACTCGGCGGCGGCTGTGAACTCGCCATGTCATGCCACATACGCATAGCTGCCGAGAATGCAAAGTTCGGCCAGCCGGAGGTCAACCTCGGTATCATACCCGGCTACGGCGGCACACAGCGCATGGTGCAGCTCATCGGCAAAGGCAAAGCACTGGAGCTCCTGATGACAGCGGATACTATAGATGCTGCCACAGCACACACGCTCGGCCTCGCCAATCATGTAGTACCTGCTGCTGAGCTCATCAGCTACTCACGCGGCATCATCACAAAGATCGCAGGCAAAGCACCAGTCGCTATCGCGAAAGTGATCGAAGCGGTCAATGCACATTTCAAAGATGGTGTAGATGGTTTTGAAGCCGAGGTAAAACTTTTTGCAGAATGTGCCGCTACTCAGGACTTCGTCGAGGGTGCATCTGCTTTCCTCGAAAAACGCAAAGCAAATTTTAGTGGAAGATAGTCCATGATGAAAATAATTTTTGCTGGTCTAAGGTTATACCCAATAGTGTTCGAAACATGCTAAGAGTGCCCACTGTATGCCGATTTACCACCTCTGACTCCTCCTAAAATAGGAGGAGAACTAATACAAAACAGCCAATACTAAAGACAGAACTATCAAGGCTGTTGGCTCTCCTCCTTAGATAAGGAGGAGCGGGGAGGTGGTTCGAGACAGGAGCGCAATATGAAAGCTAATGGTAGCAATACTTGCCCAATGTTTCGAACACTATTGCGTATAACCTTAGACCTATCATGAGGTAAGCTTTCAGCTTACCATAAAACATAGTAGGCTACGCAAGTTGAAAACTTGCAACATTATAGGCCGAAGGTATAACCTTCGGCCAGAGACAAAACGACAAACCATCAAACTATGAAACAAAAACTCATCATCCTCACCGCACTGCTCGCCATCATAGCGGGAGCATATATATTCTTTACTTCAAAGATGCCACATGCAGACGCCGCTACCGAACCGCTGCCGGTACATGAGGGCGCGACCCAATGGGACTCGCTCTCAGCGATGAACTACGACTCGCTCCGCGCAAAGATCGTGAGCGAATATCCTAATGCCCGCCCCGGCAAATGGGGCGAGTTCGTCAAAGGAGTGGATGAAGATATAGACACGAATGCTAAGATCATCGCATTCACATTTGACGCATGTGGTACCAAGTATGGTGATGAATACAATGCCGGGCTTATCAGGTTCCTGCGCCGCGAGCAGATACCTGCTACGCTCTTTATCACCGGGCTGTGGATGGATGCTAACCCTGATACATTTCGTGTGCTCGCTCATGATACGCTCTTTGAGATCGAGAACCATGGCCTCGAGCACCGCCCATGCTCTGTATGCGGCGAGACGGAATATGGTATCAAAGGTACGCTCAATGTCGGCCAGGCAGTTGATGAGATAGAGCGAAACAACCGCAAGCTGATGAAAGTGACCGGACGCAGGCCGACATTTTTTCGTTCATCGACGGCATTTTGCGATGAGGAGTGTGTGAAGGTAGCAGGACAGCTGGGTATCACCATCATCAGCTATGATATCCTCTCGGGCGATGCGGTAGAAGGCACATCTGCCAAGGAAATAGCAGACAATATACTCAGCAATGCACGCGACGGCGCCATCGTGATCATGCATATGAACCACCCCAAATGGAATGCGCTGCCTGCACTCGAGATGGCCATACCCGAGCTCCGCAAACGAGGTTTCCGCTTCGTACGGCTGGTAAACCACAGGCTGAAGGGAAAGTATTCATAATGAATAATTGACAATTATCAATTAGCTTGCACGATCATACATTTAGACGCCTGAAAATTTGTATTGCACAAATACCTTACATATCTTTATTTAAGGTTCAGGCTTATGACCTATTACCTAAAACATACTACCTAAAACATACTACCTATATTTAAAACCTAAACACTCGACTATGAGAATATCTACCCCCGGACTACGAATGTTTTTTTTCTGTGCTCTTATATCGCTGACGCATATCATGCAGGCGCAGCAGAGTATTTTTTCGGGCAACGGATCAGCGGGCAATGTGACCGTCACCAATTCGCAAACAGTCAATAGCTACTATCCTGTTACCAAGATCGCAGGCAATCAGATCAGCTACAGCGGGGGCTATGCACCTCAGGTAGGGGACAGGCTGCTCATCATCCAGATGACAGGCAATAATGCAGGTAGCTGGCAGTGGGACTCAGTAATTGTGGTGGGAAATCCGCTGGCTGTATCGGGCATCTACCGGAATTTTGATACGACGGGGGTGATCCAAATAGTAAAAGTACCTCAGTACAGGTCATTGCACATCAAATCTACCGGAGAGCTGTCAGCGCAGAAATGGAATGGAGCTACCGGCGGAGTTTTGTCTTTTCTCGTACTCGATACGCTGACCATAGACTCCGGTGGTATATGCAATGTGAACGGCCTCGGATTTCAGCACTCTATTGATTCGGGCAGCGTGGGCGCAGGTGGTACCGGCGGACTGGGCGGAGTAGGAGGTGCTTTGACGCAAAATGGCGGCGACTCAGCCATTATACCTGATGGTGGTAGCAATAGCGGCAATGGCGGCGCGTTCGGACTATACGGACAGTATGGCTCCGCTGGTGCGAACCTGACATGTCCCGGCTGCGGAGGGCCTGTAGCTACCAATGCATCGGTGATCAATGGCGGTATCTCGCAGTCGCTCCTCATCATGGGCGGTGCGGGCTCAGGTGGTCTCGGCGGACGCGGCGGACGCGGCGGCGGCGGCGGCGGCGGCGGCAATCTCACACCGGGCGATACCAGCCAGCCCGGCGGTATAGGCGGCGCGGGTGGCTACGGTGGCGATGGCGGCGGCCTGATCATCTTCTCCGCAGGGCGGTTCATACACAAAGCACTGGATACGATATTTTCTGCTACAGGCTCTGCTGCAGATTCGGGCCTGGCCGGTCTCACAGGCGGGGTAGGCGGGACCGGTGGCAATAGCACCAGCTCATGTACCGAAGCCGGCGGTGGCGGCCAGGGTGCCAGTGGTGGCAATGGCGGCGGCGGTGGCAATGGCGGCGGTGGCGGTATAGTCTATGCTGTACTCTTTAATACGGATACGAACTTCAAACATACTTACCAAAGCTATGGCGGCCCCGGTGGCGAGGGCGGCACAGGTGGCACAGGTGGCCAGGGTGGCGCTGACGGATCCTCCAATGGTGGTGGCTCATGCGGCAGTGGCCCCAATGGCCCCGGAGGTACACCCGGCCCTAACGGCAGCCCCGGCAATGATGGCAGCGCGGGTACGAGTGGTGGTGGCAGCGGCGGTGGCGGCGGCGGCGGCAGTGTGATAGTAAACTGCGGCAGCAATCCTATCGGAAATAACTGGGGCGGGCCCAATCCGGTGCCGGGCTTTGAGTGTGGCACTGATGGATATGCAGGAGATATCGAATCTTCCACATACGGCGGTGATGGTATATATTCTTTTTCCGTCACTACGAGTGATCAGACGTTTGGTTTCCAGAATGAGACAAACTATACTGTAGAGGTGGTAGACAGCAGCGGTTGTAGTGCTATCTTCAATTATGCTGTAAACTCGCTGCCGGGATATAGCCCCACTGTGTCAGCCAGTATCACACCATCCTGTCCTGGCTCCAACAATGGTACATTGGAGATCTCTTTTGGTTATAATGGTACCAATCCATGTGTACCGATCCCCTTCTTTTGTGATCTGACAGACAGCGCGGGCAACTATCTGGGCTCAGACACTTCAGGTACCTACTTTACTGTCACTGGGCTGGCGCCGGGTACATACACCGTCTCGTATGGTATTGCGCCCAATGGATACCTCCCTACAGATAGCCAGACCGAACTGCTGGTGGTGCCATCGGATACCCTGCAGGTGCTTACGGTGGATTCGATAGTGCCTGCCATTTGTGCCAATGCCAATGGCAATGACGGCGGGGCTATATATCTCACTGCTACAGGTGGTATCCCTTGTTATCCATACAGCTATTGGTGGAGTGATAGCTCGGGCAATTCATATTTTACTTATCAGCCTATCCTGACGAATCTGGCCCCAGGCCCATATACGGTCACGGTGAGCTATAGCGGATTCTCCTACTGTAATAACAATTATATAGAACAAAACAACCAGTGTATACAGACTGCCAGCTATTATGTACCATATCCTACCAGCTATCCTGTGCCGGGCTATGAATACGATACGATCTGCTCAGGGCTCAGTTATTACTGGCAGAGCACCAATTACAGCCAATCCGGCACATACACCGCGACCATCTATGGAGGCAGTGTGAATGGCTGCGACAGCACAGCCAATATGGTGCTGACGGTACTCGACCCGATCACCACTCCTTTTGGTGTCACTCCTCAGATAGTAGGTGATGACTGTGGTGCTACATTTGATAATTACTGGAATACGGTAAGTGGTGGTGACGGTAACTATACTTTTACTGATATAACAGGTACGTCTTATTGCAATAACGGAGGATATGATGTCCCGTACACCGTTTACATCACAGATGGGCATGGCTGCACAGGGCAATATAATACCGATTTTATCTTACAGGATGATGTTTTTGACTTCATAGCTGGTGGATACCCGGCCAGTTGCTCTAACTCAAGTGATGGTAGTATCACCGGTTATACCGTTGACTATACCAATCAGGAGTGTAACTATAACTGGAACCTTACTATTGTTGGAACCTCTACCCCTTTCTATTATTCCGCTGGTGGTTCATCTGTCGGAGGTACTATTAACCTTACAGGGCTTGCTCCCGATACATATCAATATACTATAATGGGTACCAATAACTCCGGCTGTTCTCAGCCCACCAACGGCTTTATCATTGTTTCATCAAATAATAGTGCAGTATATGGCTATGAAAATGACACCCTATACTGTAGCAGCGCATCATTCTACTGGAATGGCAACTCCTACTCGCAGGCTGGTTCATATACCTATACGCTGTATGGTGGCAGTGTGTATGGATGTGACAGTATAGACAATCTAAACCTTACAGTTTTACCTGCGGTCAATGGTTATGAATCAGACACTATATGCAGTGGTGGTTCACTCTCATGGAATGGTTCAACTTACTCTCAGTCCGGCAACTATACCTATACTATATCAGGAGGCAGTGTGACCGGCTGTGATAGTATAGATAATATGGTGCTTACTGTATTGGCACCTATCACGGTACAGAATATCACCCCTCAAATAGCAGGAGACAACTGTGGTGCTGCATTTAATGACTCCTGGAATACAGTGATCGGTGGAGATGGCAATTATACTTTCGTTGATGTGCCAGGCCAGCCTTATTGCAATAGTGGCGGCGTGGATGTGCCATATATAGTTTATATTACCGACGGACATGGATGTACGGGGCAATATACTACAGATCTCATCAGTGAGGATGATGTTTTCGATTTCATTGCTTCCGGAAATCCGACCAGCTGCCCTAATTCAAGTAATGGTAGCATCAGCGGCTATACCGTTGATAATACCAATCAGGAATGCGTTTATTTCTGGACATTAACGCTGCAGGGCATTAATACAGGGTATACTACTACTCCTACCAGCGGCTCATCGAACGGATACACTATCAACTTTACCGGGCTTCCTGCTGACACCTATCAATACACCATACAGGGAAGTGATCAGTGTTCTCAGGCTACTACCGGTTATATTACCGTTTCATCAAACAACACTCCGGTAAATGGCTATGAAAATGATACCGTCTATTGCAACGGCGCATCATTTTACTGGAATGGCACTTTCTACTCGCAGGCGGGCTCATATACCTATACGCTGTCCGGTGGCAGTGTGTATGGATGTGACAGCGTAGATAATCTCAACCTTACAGTTTTACCGGCTGTCAATGGTTATGAAAATGCCACAATATGCAGCGGCAGCTCATATACATGGAATGGCACCAGCTACTCTCAGTCCGGCACATATACCTATACTATATCAGGAGGAAGCGTGAATGGCTGTGACAGTACGGATAATTTAACGCTTGCCGTCTTGACCTATATATCCGGCTATGAAACTCAGTCAATATGCAGTGGCGGCTCATACACATGGAATGGCAATATCTACGCTCAGTCGGGCAGTTATGCCGATACCCTCGCGGGGGCCAGTGTCGGCGGCTGTGATAGTATTGACAATCTGTCCCTGACTGTCGTGCCTCCTGTCTATGGCTATGAGTCGGACACGGCATGTTTCGGTGGCTCGATCACCTGGAATGGTACCGTCTATAATCAGTCAGGTATATACTCCTATACCCTATCCGGTGGTAGTGTATCAGGATGCGACAGTACAGATAATCTGAACCTGACTGTACTTCCGGCGCTTTCTACGACTCTGTATGATACCATAGCTAATGGCGGCTCCGTGCAGATAGGCAATCAAACCTACACACAGACAGGTACCTATACGAATACTCTCAGCGGCACCTATGGCTGTGACAGTGTGGTGATATTAAATCTATATGTGATTGGCAATAACTCTTACTCATATATTTACCTCCTTGATACGATCTGTCAGGGTGGCTCTGTGACCATAGGCAATAATTCTTATAGCTCAGGTGGTGTATATGTGGATACGCTGGGTGGAGATAGCATAGTGACGCTGGCGCTCACTATCAGTCCGGTCTATGCCTCAAATCTCTACGACACGCTGGTGACAGGCGATACACTCCACCTCAACGGAAATATCTATACCCAATCCGGTGTCTATACTGACTCACTGACGAGTGTGAGAGGCTGCGACAGCATCGTGACCCTCTATCTGCTCGTGGAGCCGGCCAGCACTTTTGTCCAGCTGTTTGATACGATCTGTCAGGGCTTTTCGATCACGCTCGGTGGGCATACCTATACGGTGAGCGGTACCTATCTCGACACCATCAGCGGTACGACAGCAGATACGGTCATATCACTGCACCTCACGGTCAGCCAGGGCCTGCTCGTCAATACATACGATACGATCTGCCAGGGCTCGTCAGTATCGGCCGGAGGCCATACCTATACACAGTCAGGTATCTATGTGGACACCCTCAGTAGTATACATGGCTGCGACAGTATCAGGGTACTCCATCTGACCGTGCAGCCATTAGTGACCCCGACCGCATCGATCACCGTCAGTGCGGGCCCTCAGATAGCAGGTATACAGATCGATACCTTTACAGTTTCCTATACCGATTGCAGCGATGCATATCTGAGCTGGTTCAAGGATATCATACCTCTCGGCATTCATAGTGCGGTGGCAGTGGTGAGTCTTCCGGTGGGAGAGCAGGACAGTATCATATGTCAGATCAACTGTCAGAACCAGTGCGCCAGCGTGAACATAGTATACAGCAATGCGATACAGACAAATATCATCACAGTGGCAGCGGGACAAGACCTGCGCCTCTATCCGAATCCCAACAAAGGTTCATTCACGCTCGAAACATCAAACAATATCGGCAGCGAATATACGATCAGCGATATGCTGGGAAATGTGGTCGTGCATGATGTGATCAAGGCAAATGAACAAGTGGTCAATATACCGGAAGCAGGTGAAGGTGTCTATACACTGGTGGTGAAAGATGCTGCGCCGTTGAGGTTTGTGGTAGTGAGATAAAAATTAATTGATAATTGATAATTGATAATTGGCCATTCATAATAAAATATACGACCATGAAAAAGCAATTAATCCTATCGCTGATACTGACAATATTTGCTGTGGGAGCCTCTGCACAATATGCCTCTCTCGATAGCACATTTGGTGTGAACTCGCTGGCCTATGACAGTTTCCCCGGCGGTCCTGCTATTACCAGTATCAAGGTACTGTCAAATGACAAGATAGTGGCATTGGGTTTTAATAGTACCACAGCAGGCAATAAATTCGTATTGGCGCGCTATCTGAGCAATGGAAGCCTGGATAGTACTTTTGGCACAAACGGATGGCTCATGGACTCGGTCGCAAATGTCAAGTACCTGACTGCGGTGAGCATACTGCTGCAGTATGACAGCATGATCGTAGTGACGGGCAGCTATATTGTCACCGGTGCTTTTTCTTATGATGATACTACGTATCTGTGTGCCTGGCGCTTCAGGCCAAACGGGCAAAAAGATCTCACCTTTGGCAGCAACGGCCTGGCCACACTTTCGCTCAAGGCAGTGGGCGGTACGACCAGCTACAATCAAGGCACTGGTGCACTCCAGCCTGACAATAAAATAATAGTGGGTGGTGCAGCAGAAGAGGGGTCAAATATGCTTAATGATTTTGCGATGGTGCGGTATACTGCCAATGGTACTGTAGACAATACCTTTGGTACGGCAGGCAGGGTGATCACTTCGGTATACCCGCTGATACAGTATAATGCAGGGGGCGATTTTCTGACCAGTATCGTGATCGAGCCGAGTGGCAAGATCATCGCGGGGGGCTATAATGTTGATGCATACACTGCCGGGGACTACATTGGCGAACTCGCATGTTATAAGCCTAACGGGACCTTGGATTCATCTTTTGCCGGCACGGGCCTGCTTGTGTTTCCACAATATAACAGTACTTTTATTACTTCACTCGGCCTTCAGTCAAACGGGGCCATAGTGGTCGTTGGTTATACCGGCTTTTCCGAAACCTGGGGAGACATGTTGATCCTGGATACTACCGGAGTGCTCCCTGCCTATACGGACCATTATATCGGTATAAATAGCAGCTTAGAGGATTATTTCCTTAGCGAGTTCAAGACCTGCTACATCACCCCAAACAATAAAGTTTTGGCAGCAGGCTTCACCGGTGGACCAGGTGCAGTTGATTATCTGAACAGATTTCAGCCTAATGGTTTTATAGACACCTTTTTTAATAATTACAATATCGAAAACTGGGCTCATTTAGGTGCAGGCTGGGCGATTCTCAACTACCCTGCTACAGGAGTAAATGCGCTGGGCGTACAATCAACCGGCAAGATCATAGCCGCAGGCTCACCTTATTTTAGCCTTACGAGGTTATTTCCGGGTGTGGACACGGTGGACTGTTCTGATTATTCTGTTTTTGTCAACGGGCGCGCCTATATCTGCACATCGGACCCCGTAGATACTTTCACCGTCAGTATGTATAATGTGGGCGCCAACCCGATATATCATTGGTACAAAAATGGTGTATCAGTCGGCACTAATTCACCCACATACATCGCCACAGCCGTAAACAATGGCGACAGCGTATGGGTATCGGTGAGTACCTCTGTCAACTGTGTAGGTGGCCTGATAGCTAAGAGCAACTCCATCCATGTATCTGTCACACCGGCCGCTACTACGGTCATCAATGTGACGACTCAGTTTTGCATATCCTATTATACTTTTAATGGAAATACTATTAGCGCATCAGGGATATATATGGACACTGCTACAGGCATGAATGGCTGTGATAGTGTCACCATCCTGGTACTTAATTATGACCCGATACCGACGACCACTATATCTGCTACTATATGCCTGGGGGATAGTTTTGTCTACCATGGTAATTCTTTGAAACACTCCGGGTCTTATTCTATTTTATTGATCAGTACCGGCGGATGTGATAGTTTCGTGACGGTCAACCTGACGGTAAATGGTTCTATTGATACGATAAATCAAGCTATCTGCAGAGGCAGCACTTATGACTTCCACGGACATATACTCACAGCGGCTGGTACCTATCGCGATACACTGACATCGGTCGTGACAGGCTGTGATAGTATCAAGACCCTTATCCTGACCACAGACAGTGTTTTTTATACAGGTTATGACCCACAGATATGTATTGGCAGCAGTTACAACTTTCACGGTCGTATATTGACTACGGGAGGTACATACTATGATACATTGACTGCTGTGGGAGGATGCGATAGCATAATCAACATTTATCTTTTTGTAGAGAATACTGTAGTCAGCAGTTACTATCATAGTATCTGCGCCGGGGGAAGCTATGTTTTTGGCGGACATACCCTTACTACTTCAGGTACATATTACGACACATTGACCGCCACGGTCGGCGGCTGCGATAGTATAATCTGGCTATATTTTTCCGTATTAAATCCTGTCAATACCAGTTTGACGCAAAGCATTTGTGCGGGTGGGAGTTTTGATTTTGGCGGGCATATGCTCACATCTGCGGGTACCTATCACGACACTCTGACATCTGCATCAGGCTGTGATAGTATAGTGACACTTACATTGACCATCAATAGTCCACACGTTACTTATTTTGCGGATATCATCTGCCCGGGCAGCAGCTATACTTTCGGCAGTCATAGTCTCATCAGTCCCGGTACCTATCACGACACATTGACCGGTCTGGGAGGCTGCGATAGCATTCTGACACTCCTGCTGATATTTAATGGTACTCCGGTTACTTCATCTATATCGCATAGTATGTGTGCGGGCAGCAGCTATTTATTTGGCGGACATACGCTCACATCGGGAGGTATTTATCACGATACACTGACCGCTGTGGGTGGCTGCGATAGTATAGTGACACTCACGCTGACCGTGACCAGCGGTCCGGCTAGTTCTACATCTCACACTATGTGCTTGGGCAGTTCATATATCTTTGGCGGCCGAACGCTCACGTTGGCGGGTACTTATTATGACACGCTGACTGCTGTGGGCGGCTGCGATAGTATAGTGACACTCACGCTGACAGTCACCAGTGCTCCTGTTACTTCCGTATCGCACACTATGTGTCAGGGCAGTTCGTATATCTTTGGTAGCAGCACGCTCACCTCGGCGGGTACTTATTACGACACACTGACCGTCACCGGCGGTTGCGATAGTATAGTGGCTCTGAGCCTGATAGTATATCCTGCTGCGTCTATTGATCTTTATGACACTCTGATCACAGGAGATACCCTTCATGTGAACGGCCATGATTACTCACAGTCGGGCATTTATTTCGATACGCTCACGAGTGTGCATGGGTGTGATAGTGTATTGACGGTATATCTGTTTGTGGCACCTGCCAGTACATTTACGCAGCTGTTTGACACCATCTGTCAGGGCTTCTCTCTGGTCATCGGCCCTCATACCTACACACTGTCCGGTACCTATACTGATACACTGAGTGGCACATATGGCGGCGATAGTGTAGTGACATTAAACCTCACCGTGGGTCCGGCCATCCTGAGCCATATATCAGATACCATAGTTCAGGGAGGATCTGTCATGGTAGGCACTCATGTCTATTCCCAACCCGGCAGCTATATTGACACACTCGTGAGTAGCACCGGCTGCGATAGTATAGTGACATTACAACTCGCTGTCATCACAGGTGTCAATAATATATCTGCAAACCAAAATATCCACCTCTATCCCAATCCTAACAAAGGTTCATTCACGCTCGAAACATCAAATAACATCGGAAGCGAATACACCATCAGCGATATGCTGGGAAATATCATAGCACATGATGTGATAAATAAAAATGAACAATCGATCGATGTGAAAGACGCAGGCGAAGGTGTCTACACACTGGTAGTGAAGGGTGCATCTCCTGTGAGATTTGTGGTAGTGAGATAAAAATTCAATTGATAATTGATAATTTGCTGTTAATAATAAAACATACTTCCATGAGAATATCTACCCTCTCCAGATTCATACTTCTTTGCAGCCTGTGCTTCGTCATGACGACAGCCCGTGCCCAGTATGTGGCCATACCGGACAGCAATTTTGGAAACTGGCTGAATGCAAATGGCTACTCTGCCTGCCTCACAGGCAATGGCACTACAGGCTGGCATCTGGATACGACATGCAGTGCGATTTTGACGGCAGATACTATCGATTGCTACTACTCTTACTTATTTAATATTGGTGGTATCCAATATTTTAAAAATCTGAAATGGCTTGATTGCAGTCAAAATTATTTGGGCAGCCTTCCACCTTTGCCATCTACATTGACCTATCTGAATTGCTCGACAGATAGTTTGTTTAGCCTGCCATTATTACCCCCCGGCCTGATGGGGCTATATTGTTCGAGCAACTCTCTCTCGGCCCTTCCGGCATTGCCTGCCACAGATACACTGCTTGATTGTTCGATGAACGATTCGATCACAACTTTGCCTGCTATGCTGCCATCTTCATTAGTGCATCTGGTCATAGATGGTTGCCATATTGCCAGTATCACTTCATTGCCATCCGGGCTTAGTGTTTTTAGTGCCAATTCATGCTTGCTTACCGCTCTGCCGGCATTACCCAATATATTAACATATTTGTCAGTCGAGAGGAATCATCTCACTGTTTTACCAGCATTGTCCTCTACTAATTTGGGCTATTTGAGCTGCTCAGGAAATTCGCTGGCAGGTACATTGCCGGCGCTGCCATCTACACTGACCGTATTGACATGCAATGATAATGCATTGACCAGCCTTCCTACCCTTCCTCCAAACCTTTTTTACTTTGACTGTAGTTATAACCAATTGACGATTTTGCCGGTATTGCCCGCTTCGCTGCGAACATTGTTTTGTGAAATGAATTCATTAAGCGTGCTGCCCGCTTTACCCCTCCACCTTTATGCCTTGGATTGCAGCTACAACCCCCTGATCACCAGCCTGCCCGACCTTCCCCCCAATTTTTATTCATTGATCTGCAATTTTGACCCGGGACTGACTTGTTTGCCGCGCATTTATCAAAATACGCTAAATGAATTTTTCATACAAGGTAGCGGCATCACCTGTCTGCCTAATAGTTTTGGAGCTGTAAGCCATGATACGGATCCCTCTACTATGCCGCTATGCGGCCCTGCAAGTGGCTGTGATTTTTATTACAATATAGCAGGCAATATACACTATGATAGTTCTGCCACCTGCACTCTGGATACTCTTTATCCCGGTGCACCTGTCACAAGCATGAAGATACAGCTGAAAGAAAACGGATCAGTGGTACAGCAGTTCTATTCATTCGCATCGGGCGGGTATTCTTTCAAGGTTGATTCGCTGACGGCATACACTATTGATATAGATACTTTAGGTATCCCATTAGCACTCGTCTGTCCTGGGTCAGGGTATTTTAATGTCTCACTATCAGCGAGTGATTCGGTTGCAGAGTATGAGAACTTTGGTATGCAGTGTTCATCCTTTGATTTTGCTACGATGTATATCACTGCAAATCATCTTCGCCGTACATTTACTACCTATGTATCTATAGGCGCAGGTGATATGACCTTGCTGCTGTACAATGCAGACTGCGGGGCCGGTATGTCGGGCACCGTGACCACCACGATCGCAGGCTCTGCACAATATGTAAGCCCTGCTCCGGGTGCGCTCACACCATCATACGTATCAGGCAATGTTCTGACTTATAACCTCACTGATCTCGACTCCCTCTCTCCGGGGCAGCTTGATATAATCATCGCCACAGATACCAATGCGGTAGTAGGTTCAAGTGTCTGTATCACTACCGATATTGAATCGTCGACACCGGATGCCAACTTTGCTGACAATTCGCTCACGCAATGCTTTAATATAGTAAATTCATGGGACCCTAATAGTAAGCAGGTATATCCGCTTGATACATTTCAGGCAGGGGGATGGCTCACCTATACTGTCAACTTTCAGAATACAGGTACTGACACTGCCTATCTCGTAGTAGTGCGCGATACACTGAGCGCAAATGTCGATGCTTCGTCGTTTCAGTTTCTCGCAGCGAGCAGCAAGGTAGTGATACAGCTTTTCGGCAGTGCTATGGTGTTTACTTTCCCGCATATCAACCTCGTGGACAGCGCGACCAATCCTCCTCTCAGTACAGGATGGATACAGTATAAAGTGAGGTCATTATCTAATCTCCCTGTGGGCGCACAGGTGCAGAATACAGCCTATGTTTATTTTGATGCGAATCCGGCAATAGTGACCAATACCACCACCAATCTGGTCGACACATTGTCTTCACCTCTTGGCATCAGAAATTTATCAACCGGCAATTCCATCCACCTCTATCCGAACCCAAACAAAGGTTCATTCACACTCGAAACATCAAATAACATCGGCAGCGAATATACCATCAGCGATATGCTGGGAAATGTGGTCGTGCATGATGTGATACAGACCAATGAACAATCGATCGATGTGAAAGACGCAGGCGAAGGTGTCTACACACTGGTAGTGAAGGGTGCATCTCCTGTGAGATTTGTGGTAGTGAGATAATATTTGTATTAATCCTAAAACCTATGACCTGTAACTTATAACCTAAAAATTATACATTTACCCTACATTTTTATAACCCAACTAAAAAACATTTGAAATGAAAGGAACAAAATTATTTGCAGGTCTTTTTGTAGTTGCAGTCATGGTGGTAGTCTTTGTCAGCTCATGCAGCAAGTCTACTACCAATCCTAACGCGGCATTTATCGGTACATATTACGGCACCGAGACTGATGTAGCAAACACTATCACTGATACTATCACTATCACCGCAGGCAGTTCATCTTCTGCTATCGCACTGGCTGCCAAAACCAGTGCAGGGACTTCTTATCCGTTCACTGCTACAGTCAGCGGCTCAGCACTGACCATCCCTATGCAGCCTATCGACTATACTACTACTTCTTATACCATAGTAGATTCTATAAGCGGCTCAGGCAGCCTGACCGGATCTACACTACAGATGAACTATACTATCAAAACTTCTGGCGGTTCGCCTAACTGGCAATACACAGGCACCAAGCAGTAAGAAACTGATCATAAATATACTCAAAGCAGTGTCGGATATACGGCACTGCTTTTTTTATATGTTTTCAGTCATATACATACTGTTTTTTATGAGTGAATTTTGCTAATCCGTTTTGTGTTTTCACATATTGGTTTTGTATCAGGTGTCAGATAGTCCCATTCCCTTGTCCTGATTATGTTTCAGGGATATGGGCGGGGATATATTATACTTGATTTTTATGTTTCCACTCATCCATTTTGTGCAGGATTTGGAAATGATAAAAATTAATTAAATTGCAGGTAAAAGGAGGTCATCACATTGGTACAATCTACTCTACTTGATATCATCGCGGTCAATCGCGAAGACCTGATGCAGGGCAGCAATACTGCACTGAATATCCTGATGATGATCCATCGCAACTTTGATAATGTGCACGATGAGCAGGTACTGATGAGCCTCGCGCTGAATGATAGTGTAGCCAGAATGGTATATCATGCAGACTATGAGCGTGCCATCGAGATATCATATGCTATACTGGACCGCTTTCCTGTTTCATTGCATCCTTATTTTGTCACACGCCACCTCGGAGTGATAGGCAGGTGCCAGGCACTGTCAGGACAATATAAGCTGGCCGAAGAAACGCTCCACAAAGCCATAGATATAGTAGCCCGTCAGCTCCGCAGCTCAGATGAGGCATACAGGCACCATGCCGACATACTGCATGACCTGGCCATGGCCAATGATATGGCAAAGGGTGCGCCGGATGTATCGATGCGCTATCTGGAGCAGGCACTTCAGATACTCAATAATACTGCTCAGGAAGTGCGCAAGGGCGTCGTGCTGATGGGCCTCGGCAACATACGCTATGGCACGGGCAAAGTGCAATCGGCACTGGAGTATTACCTCCTGGCATCACTGATATTTGATGAGCAGTCCAACTTTTCTAACCTCGCCTCTGTAGACAGCAATATCGGCCTCTGCTATACTGATCTCAATATACCTGAACTGGCCGAGAGCTATCTGGTCCGTTCACTAGACCTGCGTCACAAGATCGGCAACTCTGATGAGATAGCGATCAGCTATTATAATCTCGGCAGGCTGTTTGACAAAAAAGGCGATGTCAACCAGGCCATACTGCACTACCTCTCATGCCGTGACTACGCCTCACGCAGTATCAATAAATATGTATACAGGCTGGCTCTGGAGAGCCTCGAGAAACTCTCTCAGGTCAAGGGCGACGCTATGTATGCCGCGGTACACAGCGGCGACAGACATAGCGTGCAGACCATCTGATCTGAATTGAAAATTTGCAATTGATAATTGATAATGGAATGCATAAAAGCATAGCTCACCTGTACATAATTCTCAATTTTCAATTATCCATTCTCCATTGATATCTCGATATATTATCTATCTTTAGGCTAAGTCATTAATACCTGATATAAAACCGGGAACATGAATAATGATACATTCTATGGAATTGGCATGATATTAATTGGTCTGTTTTCTTTGTGGTTTACCAGAGAATATCCAGCTCAGAAGCCGGATATATGGAGACTGGATTTACAAGGGTATTTGGGAGGTATCAGTTTCAATATGATAGGATTGTTACTCATAGTAGGTTATTTCTCCCGCCAATACTATTAAATCTTAGTTGCTACTCCCATCCACCGCTATACCCATACTACTTTATCCACACTATGTTGTCATACATTGATGAATATGGTAAGTTTGTTTTATATTTATGTCTCTGAATTTTTATGGAAACCTTTATTTCACTATGGGGTTTTGATATGGATATAGATCTACGTTCTCACATTTTGTATTCTGATAGCGGAACTAGTTTTCCCTTATCTCATTGTGCCGCAGATATAGCAGCGTTTTGCTTTGATACTTTATTGCTTTTACATTCTAAAATAGTATACTCATGAAAAAGCTGATACTTACGGTTATTGCCGTTTTTGTTTCGGTGATGGTATTTTGCCAGACGCTCACACCTGCAGGTAGTTTCCAGTGCCGGATCAAAACACCCGGCGATCTGTCGGTATCGCAGATCAGCACTTATATTTCAAAGATCAGTTTTGAAAATTACAGGCTGCGGGACAAACAGGTTGTATTGAAATTTGACAATGGATTTGATATAGTATTGCTTTCAGCAAACCGGATACAGACCATGGGCCTGATCGACAATGCAGCGACATACCAGACTGACTTTACGCCTGCATTTATACTACCTGTATTTCACATGATATCTGACGGACGGGTCAGTGCGGCATATCCGGTAGTTAATTCAAAATACTCAAGTAATATTCGATAATAATGAAAAAGCTCATTTACTTTTCGCTTTTGTGTGTGCTGGCCTTGGCGCCGGTACTGGTGTATTCACAGCCTGCCAATGACCTCTGCAGCAATGCTATATCCATGACGCTGGCCACGCCGACCGCCTGCCCTTCCGGTTCGAATTCGGGTTTTAATCAGGGGGCTACGACCACACTGACCGGCCAGACCAATGTGGCCGCTACATCGTCCTCACCATATCCCTATCTTGCGTCCTGCCCCATCAATTATTATAATACTCCAAAGGATGTATGGTACTCATTTGTAGCCACCGGTTTCCAAACCACGATCACCGTATCAGGCGCTACAGGCACACTGACCGATCCCACCATCACGATGTGGGAGGGCACCTGTGCCAATCTCGTAGGCCAGGGTTGTAGCTCAGGTAGTGGTGGTACGGCCACGCTCACTGTCTATCAGACCGTGATCGGACAAACCTATTATGTGCAGGTAGCAGGTGCCGACTCTACACAGACGGGTACATTTACCATAGGTGCAGCCTGCGCCAATAACTGTGCCGGCTGTCTCCAGCAGTCATTTATTTCGGCCAGCCCCGAGCCCGGCAATGGCGGCTATGCACCCGGGCAGACCGTAGAGTTCTGCTACACGGTCACAGCATATGATGAGGGCAACGCTAACTGGCTGCATGGCATCACCATTACCCTGGGCAGTGGCTGGGATACCTCTACACTCGTGATAGACAGTACGCCGCCATCATGTACACCTACCGCGGGCGCTTTCTGGGCCTATTACCCCAATGGAGAAACGAGCAGCGCTACAGGCCGCTATTTCGGGCCGGGCTTTTACTATGAGACCAGTTCGGGAAATACCGGATGTGGATGCATAAATACTAATCCGGGTGATAACTTTGGCGACGTGGATGCGGGCCAGGGCACCTGCAACCCTACTTTCTGTATACAGATCACCTCCAAACAAAATGATACAGCAGGCGCAGATCTCAATGTGACCTTTGCCACCAGCGGCGATGGTGAGTCCGGCTCATGGAGCAGCCCCGGCTGCGTGCCTGACCCCTCTATCAGCGCTTTTGCTGTCAGCTCATGTGCCGCTCCGCGCATGGCCCATATCAATGCGAGCTGCCACCTGCCTAATGGTACAGATACTGCATATGCTCCGGCAGGAAGCTTTGGCCCCTATATATACCATTGGTCCACAGGCTACACAGACAGCAGCGCTACTTTTTCTGTGATCACGGGCCTCGCTCCGGGAGTTTATACAGTGACTGTGGTCAATAGCCGAAACTGTATCGTGACCAATAATGATACTATAATGGACAGTACTTTTGCCTATGGCGGGCCTACTAAATATGTCAGTTGCCCGGTCCAGACGGACTCTACCGTGCTGACAGGTGTGGGTTCCGGCATATGGACCGCGCTGAGCACCAATCCCGGTGCGACTACCATTACTTTCCCCAATTCGGCGATCACAGGCGTAAAGGGCTTTACGGCTTTCGGGACATATAAATATGTATGGACCATAGGCTGTGCCACAGATACAGTATCTGTCATCGTGACCAGCCACCCTAATGCAGGCCCGGATGTGTACACCTGCGTGAACGGTACTGCCACCATGGCCGCAGTCGGTATAGGTACATGGACAGCACTGGCCATCAACCCCGCGCCCACGACCATAGCCAACCCGACCAGTCCTACGACTACCATCACAGGCTTTACGGTGGGCGGCACATATTATTATACATGGGTAGTGGGGATCTGTCTCGATACTGCCAAGGTCATCATACCAAATTTCACCAGTACGGCCACTGCCGGGTCTGTCATACTCTGTCGCAATCTCGGCACCACGCTCACTGCCACTGCAGGGCCGTCCTTACTGGCACCATTCAGTTATACCTGGCTTGACTCATCAGGGGTCGTATCGCCGCATAGTGCATCGACAGCTACCCAAGCTCTGCTCAACCCTACTAACTTTATCGTAAAAGTGACCTCAAGTAGCGGCTGTGTACTGTATGATACCGTATTTGTAAATATACAGGGTGCAGCACCTGTCGTACTCGTCAATGCTTCCAATAACAATGTATGCCCCGGAGATACTGTCACGCTGACCGGTGTAGTATATGCCGAAAACCTCGTGTCATGCGGTACCGTCGATACCTGCGTGAATAATAATACCCTTTTTGAAATAGCTGTCAATAACGATACATCCAGTACTACAGCCGGTGCTTTTGGTACGGGTGTCCTCTGCTCACCTTTCATGGGTAGCTACAATTCGTATAAAGCCCAATATCTCTTTACCAAACAGGAACTCAACGCAGCCGGCCTGTCATCAGGCTCTTTCACCGATCTTTCATTTTTTGTGAAACAGGTCAATAGCACTGCGCCTTACGATACGTTCACCATCAGCATGGGCTGTACGAACCTTGATTCACTGACCGGTTTCGTCAATAACCTGCTCGAGGTCGTGCCACCACAGTATGGCTTCAATGCAGTAAGCCCCAATCAGGGCTGGACACCGCTGCCGTTCACTCATTTCTATAACTGGGACGGAGCATCCAATCTGATCGTACAGGTATGCTATACGATCAGCCCATCTTTGAACAGTCAGGATGACTATGTATCGTATTCGACCACCTCATATACCGGCTCATCATTTATAGCAGGAGATAATTTTATCACAGGGGTCAATGGCTGCAATATTACCACCAGCGCTGACCTGGGCCCTGTAGCGCTCAATACCAGGCCTAATATCAAGTTTGGTATGTGCTCGCCTAATATACTCCAGTATCAGTGGACACCATCCACACTGCTCTGCGATACATGTCTCGTGACCCAGGTCATCGTCAGTGCTGACAGTACCTATAAACTCACTGTGAATGATAACGGCTGCATCAATGATACCATCATACATGTGAACATCAATCCATACTTAGCCTTCGCTGCGACACCTGACACCACACTCTGTGGAGCAGATACCGTGCAGCTACATGCGCTGCTGACCGATCCTCCTGCCAGTGGCTGTGTACAGGGCTATACGGTGACATCGATACCATACACAGCTATCAGCGGTTCGCCGATAGTGATACCGGGCTCAGCATATATCAGCTCATTCGGTGGTACCAATGCTACCTATGACGGTACAGCCGGGCCATATTCACTGGGATTCAATTTCCCATTCTATTGTGAATCATACAACCAGTTTTACGTCAATTCAAATGGATGGCTCACGTTTGAGTATCCATACCCGCTGGCCAATGCAACACAGGAATACACCGCACAGACATTGCCGCCTGTATCATCAGACCTCGACCCGCAAAAAGCGATAGAGCTCCTGATGGGCCATTATGAGATACTGAGTACTTTTGGTTTTGGCAATGGTACTATCGGGTATTTCATATCAGGTACTGCACCAAACAGGGTCCTCGTCGTACAGTTTACCAATATGGGAGACTATCAAACCCAATCTACCAGCACCAGTGGTGAAATGCACCTCTATGAGACCACAGGCGTGATAGACATCATGATCTCATCGAGTGATTTCTCCGGTGTCAATCACACTACCGGTATCAAAGACTCTACCGGCCTCGGCCTCGCCGCACCGGGCATGAACAACCAGCAGTATACCGTCGGCTCGCCTGTGGCATGGCGCTTCACGCCTGAGTATGGCGCGAGCGTGGCGATCACATCATCCATCTGGTCGCCCAATAATTATCTGAGCAATAACACCTCGAGCAATCCATATGCATATCCTCCTGCATCGCAGACATATGATGTGACATCCACACTCGTGCTCAATCAGTTTACCAATCCGACGAGCTGCGTGGTGCATGATTCGGTGAGGGTCAATATCGATATTTTCACACATACACTGTCATCTACTCCTGCTGCTATATGCCCCGGCGATACGGCGCAGATCACCTTTACCCCTAATGGCGTCGCTCCGTATACCTATGTATGGACACCTGCATTCGGACTGTCATCGGCTACTATCGCCAGCCCTGGCGCATCGGTATTTGATACTACGACATATCACATCACAGCTACCGACATCAATGGCTGCAAGGTAAACGACAGCATCACCATAGATGTACTGCCTACACCTACGCTGGTGCTGACACCGGACTCTACTGTATGCTACTCGGATTCATTATTATTACAGTTCCCGGCGGGCAGCTATAGTCTCTATCAGTGGTACCGTATCGACTCTGTGACGGGCGCGAGGACGCTGGTCAGCTCAGGTGCCACCACCACCTCCATCTATGCGCATCCGCAGAGCGGCTATATACTGGAGGTCACCCCTACAGCAGGAGGCTCATGCAGATACTTTACCAATATCGTCTATGTGGATTCATTCATCAGGCTGCCGCTCTATGTCATCGATAGTTTCGGCCCGGTCAATATATGCGCAGGCCAGCATGCAGTGCTGGAGACAGAGCAGGGCTACACCAATATACAGTGGACACCTGCCAGCTACGGATCACAGACATCATTCCCCGTCACCACACCGGGCACATTCTCCTACACGGCCTTAGATCCTAATGGCTGTCTGGAGTACTCAAACACCGTAAGTGTGACCGTCAGCCCTGTACCCAGTTATACATTCAGCAATACCAAGACCACGATATGCGGCGGACAGACAGATACCATCGTAGTGATACCATCGCCATCCAATGCCACTGTATCATGGACCTTCAATGGTGTCACCGCTACAGGTGATACGATATATGCAGTCGACTCGGGCAGCTACTATATAGCAGTGTCTGACGTCGGATGCGCCGATTCAGGTCAGGTCTATGTCAAAACAGCTGCAAACCCTATCATCACACTGCCTCTGCAGAGCGTGACATGCAACTGCACACCGCAGACAAACCCAATGCCTGTCGGCTCCACCGTGAATAACGGAACTCCCCCATATAACTATGTCTGGTCACCTAATGGAAGCGGAGCTATAGCATACGACACCACACTCGGCACCAGCCAATACACAGTGACTGTCATCGATGCCAATGGATGTACAGCTGTGAGCAATACAGAGCCGGTCACACTCAGCTGCCCCGGTGCATCTATAGCTATATTTCCGCTCAGTGACTCGATATTCGTAGGCAGCGATACTGCTATCTTTACTGCTACGCCCAATCAGTCAGACACCAGCTACGGCTTTGTGTGGAGCAGTAGCGTCAACCATACTACCACTGTGCTCACACCACTCAGCAATATAGCGAATGTGGTCGGTGACAGCATAGGACTGGATACGGTATATCTGGTCGTGACCGACAAGAGCACAGGCTGCCAGTACTCGACATTTGTCACCATCAATGTCGTTGAGTTTGGTTCATTCGCGATGGCTACGGCCTTCACACCAAACGGTGACCAGAAGAATGATTTCTTCTATCCGGTACTCAACGGGCCTAATTCTCCTGCGCATGTCCTGGCATTCAGGATATACAACAGATGGGGGCAAATGGTATATGACAACCCGAATGCGCCGGGATGGGACGGAAATTTCGGGGGAAATGCGCAGCCAAGTGAAACATATTTATATTTTCTGACAATTGAATATCCTGATCCGAATGACGCCAGCAGGACGATTCAGCGCTCTGTGGAAGGAAGTTTTCAATTGTTTAGATAAATATTTGTCGGTTTTAGTAAAAATTAGGATATTCGAACGCAATTCAAGCAGTTAAACATTTTCATTATGAGGACAAAATTCTATCTATTAATCGTTTTTGTAGTTGCAGGTTACTTCGCAGATGCGCAGGCAGTGCTGTTTTCGCAGTATTATGCCAGCCCACTCACACTCAATCCCGCACTCACCGGAAAGTTCGACGGGTTCGCTCGTGTCGATGGGATATACAGAGGGCAGTACTATGGCCTCAGCCAGTCCAGCTCTATATTTCGTACACCGGCCATATCAGCAGACTTTTCCCTTCTCAAAGATAAAATGAACGGCAATGCACTCGGCATCGGACTCAGTGTAGTGAATGACCAGCAGACCAGCACAGGCGCTGACCCGTCAGGAAACGGCACCAGCCAGGGCAAGATCGGCAACACGACCATCGCACTCGATCTCGGCTATACACTCAATCTCAACAAGAAAAAAACAATACAGCTCTCCGTAGGTCTCGAGCCATCTATCGGCATGAGAAATACCACCGGCAGCTATGAGTACCCTCAGGCTTTCAATAGCGACCTGTCATATGATGTGACATCGCCTAACAATGAAAGTATCTCAAGCCCGAAGAAGACATATTTCAACTTTGCATACGGCCTCTTCTTCAATCATCAGGCACTCGACTGGCTGACCTATTATATAGGTTTCGCTATGGACAATGTAGCGCGCCCTCAGACTGCTGTCATCTCTACTAATAATGCTAACGGCAAACTGCCTTTCCTATATGTAGTACACGGCGGTTTCGAATTTAAAGTAGCCAAAAAATGGACACTGATACCAGGTGTGCTCTATCAGAGCGCAGCTAAGGCTAACGAAGCTAACGCAGGTATCACAGCAGGATATGATGTGATCGACAAAGACAAGAACGGAATCCGCCGCAAAGCGACCATCTACCTCGGTATCTGGGACCGTATGGGCAATGACGTAGGATCTGCATTCCAGGAGCGCAACATCACCCCAAAGATCGGATTTGACTACATGCGTTTCCGTGTTGACTTCGCTTATGACATCAGCGTAGGCAATATCGCGACAGATGCACATCCGGTACCGGGAGTATACAGGCCACAGGCATATGAGCTGGCGATCAGCTATATCTTCGGAGGCCCTAAACCACTCAAAGAAAGAGAGTATCTCTTTAACCCAAGATATTAATACCAAATCTTTATCCAAACTCTAGCATATATTATCAACCCTTAAAAGTATTCATACCTAAGTCATGAAAAAACTCATAGCAGTAGCAACATTATTAACCATGGTCCTGTTTGCGCAAGCGCAAACCCCGGCCGCGGATGGTGGAGAGGCAGATCGTCACAAGATCCTGAAGTATCCCAAAGTAAAAGATAAAAAGAAAAAGAAGATCGCTGACCAGCTGGTGAAAGAGGGCAGTTATTATAATGCAGCCGAGTACTACGAGGATGTATTGAAAGACAAGCCTGATAACATCAAAGTAATGCATGAACTGGCCCTCATCAATGAGAGCCTGCGTGATTATAAATCAGCGGAGAAATACTATAAGCTGGAGCTGCAAAAAGACCCTAATAAGTGGCCTAACGATAAATACTTCCTCGGTCGTATGCAGCAGATGAACGGCAAATATGATGACGCCAAGAAATCATATCAGGAATACCTGAAGACCGATCTGGGCAAAGACGAGAAGAGCTACAAGTCTCTCGCCAAAATAGGTATCGAAGGTTGCGACTCGTCGGTAGCATGGCTCGCCAATCCTAATAAGATACGTGTAGACCATGAAGACGCTATCAACTGTATCACTACAGATATGTCTCCAAAGGTACTCCGCGGTGGCAGGATCATCTACTCTTCACTGGCATCTGACACGGCTACTGTCATCACTGCCAATAAGAAAGATTACTATGCTAAGATATTCACTGCGCGCAAACAAGGCAAAGAATGGGTAGAGATCACCAAGCTCCCTTATCCGCCCAATGATGCCAATAACCACGTGGCAAACGCAATACTCAGCACTGATGAGAATACCATGTATTTCACTAAGTGCGACCAGAGCGAGATCGTCAAAATGAAATGTAAGATATTCAGGTGTACTAAAAATGGCGCTGAGTGGAACAATGCAGAAGAAGTAAAAGAACTCAACTCGCCCACATATACTACTACAGAACCGGCTTTCGGTCTGGACAAAGACGGCAAACCTATCCTCTTCTTCGTATCTGACCGTGGCGGCAAAGGCGGACTGGACATTTTCTACGCACCTATGCTCGATGGCGGCAAATTCGGCCCTGTCAAGAACGCAGGTACTGAGGTCAACACTCCGGGAGATGATATGACACCGTTCTATGATTTCAAAAACAAGGTCCTTTATTATAGTACAGATGGCAGGGCCAGCCTGGGCGGTCTGGATGTATACAGGATCAATGGTGCACCTGACGCATGGGGCGTACCGGCTAACGTCGGCGCACCTGTCAACTCTCAGGCTGATGATATCTACTATGCCCTCGATGAGAATGGCAAAAAAGGGTTCGTAGTGTCAAACAGGATCGGTACCAAGACTATTCGCGGTGAAACATCAGGCGATGATATCTGGAGCGTATCTGTGAAAGAAGACGTGGTACTCAAAGGTATATTCGCTATCCGTGGAGACGCTTCGCAGAAACCTGTGGACGGCATCGATGCATCAATGTATCATGTGAATGGCTCTAACTTTGAGTTCCTGAGCAATACCATCACTACAGGAGGTCCGTTCTACTTCACACTGAAACGCGGACAGTCATATAAGATCAATGGCAACAAAGACGGTCTCTGGCCGGCTGTAGAGAATATCAATGTGAAAGAAGACGAAGACAGAGATACACTCGTACAGGTGTTTCTGATCGATCCGATCATCAAAAAGAAGGTCAAGATCGAAAATATCTACTTCGAATTTGACAAATCAAACGTGATAGATTTCTACAAAGAGAAAATGGACTCAGTGATCAGCGTGCTGATGCAGAATCCGGGATACAGCGTAGAAGTACAAGGACACACAGACAGCAAAGGCTCTGACAAGTATAATGAGGTGCTCTCTCAGAAACGTGCTGATGAAGCAGCTTCATACCTCGAGTCAAAAGGTGTAGCTAAAGAAAGGGTAGTCACTAAGGCTATGGGCAAATCAATGCCACTGGTACCAAATGATAAAGACGGACAGGATGATCCGGAAGGACGTGCGCAAAACAGGCGTGTCGAGTTCAAGATCATACCGGACAAACCGGAGAATGCTCCTGAGGTAGAGTACGAAGCAGGCAAACCTGTAGATGCTACCAAGACAGGTCCAGGATTCACCAACAAGAAGAAGAAATAACAGCTAGTCGATAGTATACTAAAAGCCGAAGGTCATCCCTTCGGCTTTTTTGTTTGTTAGGCCATAAGAAGTAAAAATAAAATACTGAACGGGGGAGATGGAGTGTTCTATAAAATCAACAAAAATGTATCCCGTTTTATTCTAAACATCTGTTTTGATACTATAGAATGCGTAAGATTGGATTCAAATCGATTCGTCTATGTGCGATGTATACACGTATTTTGTATTCAATAAATATGTTTCAGAGAAACAAAAATTGAAAACTCAAATAACAAAGCAATGAGACAGATCAAACAATTCATCCTTCTGCTATCGATCATGATCGCATCAGCAGGCAGCCAGAGAGCTATGGCCTCATGTACACTTAGTGGCTCTATCACGCAGCAGACGTTTGGCAATCAGGCAAACCTTACCGCCTCGATCAGCGGTGGCTCGGGCCGTTATTCATATACATGGTCTCATCTGGTATATGCCAATGGCAATACTTTCATCACTTATAATAACGGCATCTACGACGTGACCGTCACAGATAGTTCTACTGGCTGTCAGATAGTACTGCGAGATACCGTCACAAATCTGCCATGCAGTGTGCAGGATTCTATCAGTGTGCAGTTTCTCGGAGGTGGTCAGGTACTCCTGATAGCCCATGTCTGGGGCGCGGTGAATCCCGGATATACCTGGACCATATGGCAAGGCGGAACTAACTGGATCAACCCGACCACAGATAGTGTACTGGTCACTTTGCCAGCAGGCCTTCAGTCGGCATACCTCAATGTATCATCTCAGGGCTCAGGCTGTGGCAATGCGGACTCGATCACTTTTATAGTACCATCTATTAATTGCACGCTGACAGGTTCTATCTTAAACTTCGGTTATTCCACCTATGATTCACTGAGTGCTATGGTCAATGGCGGCTCGGGCCATTATCAGTTCAGCTGGTCAGCCAATGGAAACAATTCTAATTATAATAATACTCTTGCACTGAATAACGGTGTCTATAAGGTAACCGTGACAGATGACTCCACAGGCTGCCAGATAGTATTGACCGATACTGTGCTGGGCCTGCACTCGCCCTGCAACCTGCACGCTACCATCAGCTATCAATATCTCGGTGGCTCAGAGTATCAACTGGTCGCCCATGTATCGGGCTCACCGGCCACTGACTATCAGTGGGAGGTGGATGACACGATCCCCGGCAATGGTATGACCTATGGAAATAACTATGATAACCTCACCGTCACACTCGCACCCGGTGCTACATCTGAGGTAGAACTCATCGTCACAGATTCTGTCACTGGCTGCGTGGCCAGGGATTCAGTCTCTTTCAACGTTCCTAACTGCGGTTTCTTTGATATCATCACCACTACCCAGATCAACTCCGGCGAGGATGTACTATCACTCACCGGCGGATTCGGCGGTACTCCGCCATATAGTTATCACTGGTCAAATGGTGCTACAGGAGCTACAGATACCATTTCTCAGTCAGGGGTGTATTGGGTCACTGTCACAGATTCGACAGGCTGCCAGGCATTTCCCGGAGATACCGTCACCGGCCTCGCCAACAATTGCACACTGGCTGTTTCTTTTCACAATACATACGGCTACAACTCCTGCGGTGTCACTGCTACTGTGACCGGCGCGCACGGCCCGCTATCAGGAGGCTGGAACGGTCTGGTGGCATATCTGCTGGCGAATAACATCGATAGTATTTCCATCAATAACTCCGGCACATATTGCTTTACCATCAGCGATTCTTCGGGTTGTGTGGCCAGTGCCTGTGATAGTATCAATATACCTGCCTGTCATCTCAGCGGTTCACTGGTCGCTATCAGTGCCACTACTTCGAGCGATACATTTGAAGCGCATGTCAATAATGGCACACCTCCATACAACTATGAATGGGCTTCCTTTCGCGGCGTAATAAATACCGGCACATCTCCGATATACGGTGTGAGCCCGGCGCAGGGTGTATGCGTATCGATCACTGATAGCATAGGCTGCGTACTGGACATGTGCGATAGCCCGAGTATCAATCCGCTCTCAGTCTCCGCCATACAGGACCATCCTGCTATCACAGTCGTACCAAATCCATTCAGGGACCATACGACCATCACAGTATCAGGCATAGAGCTGAAAGATGTCTCGCTGGAGATATACAGCATAGTAGGACAGCGGGAGATCGTGTCTGCTCCTGCGGCCGATGGAGTGTTTCATCTCGATAGGGGAGGACTGAGCGGCGGTATATATATCTATAATATCAGACAGGGCGACCGCTCGATAGGATCAGGCAAACTGGTCGTAGAAGAATAAGACAGAAATCAAATCATCTGAAAACTAAAACGGCATTGTGTGGAAGCAGTGCCGTTTTTTTATGTTTAAGCGGGGGCTAGTGCGTCGGCTTTCGGCGGCGCGACCATTAGGGTATTGAGCAGCTCTTCTCTGCGCAGACAGCTGAGATCAAACTCCAGATTCTCTATCTCCTCAGCCAGCCTCGGCTTTATATTTTCATCTAAGATCTCTAAGTTGTTTTTCAGGTATCTGATCTCTTTCTGCAGGTCAAGTATTTCTTGTGTCATGATATGGGGTTTACGATTTATTGATTCAATGATCTGGTCGGTCTTCACCCGACATATATTTGCTTACTCTATGCAGTAGCAAAAGTTACACGACTCAATATCCTCTATGTATTTTTGAATAGCGATACCTATGAAAAAAGGCTTTAAAAACAACATAACAATATCTACTTGTAATTTTTTTTGTAGAAGGCTCTGCCTTGATTTGTGTCTCATCAACCGAAAGAATACATAATGTGGCGTCCCCGCCAACCAAGGGCGCCGTTTTTTTATGACTCCAACCCTCAAAGGGTTTTGAACCATGAGCGCCGTTTTTTTTATGACTCCAACCCTCAAAGGGTTTTGAACCAAGGGCGCCGTTTTTTTTATGACTCCAACCCTCAAAGGGTTTTGAACCATGAGCGCCGTTTTTTTTATGACTCCAACCCTCAAAGGGTTTTGAACCCTTTGAGGGTTATGCGGGCACGATGAAAGATCTCTGCCTTGATTTGTGTCTCATCAACCGAAAGAATACATAATGTGGCGTCCCCGCCAACCAAGGGCGCCGTTTTTTATGACTCCAACCCTCAAAGGGTTTTGAACCATGAGCGCCGTTTTTTTATGACTCCAACCCTCAAAGGGTTTTGAACCCTTTGAGGGTTATGCGGGCACGATGAAAGATCAAACATCAGCCCCTGCTATCATAGAAATCATTGCTATCAGAAAATAATATGACCGATAATTGATTTTCGCACGATGGTAAAACCCAGTAAAACCGTCTTTTTTTATTATTGCGAAAACCAATTCGAAAATCAATCCCGCCCGAATGCCTCAATGCCACACGGGGCAAGGGTTCTGACATTAGCTTCATTTTGTTTTCGACCGAAAAACGACGGTTTTGCTCAGATTGTCTGTGGCACTGATATTTTCTATGGTGGTGTAAATACTACCTGCCGCTGAGCAGAGAATATTTGAATGTATAGGTCACCGGAGTACCATCCTGGTTGGCATTGATCTGCAGAATGTACATGCCTGCAGGCTGCGACCTCATATCGACCTGATTGACCAGCTCTGTGCTGCTCTGCTGAAAGACGGCCTCGCCGAGGAGGTTGTATATTTTTATATTCACCGGTATGGCCTGTCCTAGACTCACATTAAAGAGGCCTGTGGACGGATCAGGGTAGACCGAGATCTCTAGCTCCCTGTTTGATCTGATACCTGTAGTAGTAGTGGTAGTGTCAGTAGAGTCGCAGCTCAGTTGTGGTTTGCTCACGGTGATAAAGTTTGAATCGACGGTGATCGTGCGATAGCAGCCCGCAAACGCAGGCCCTGTCTGTACAAAACGGGTACCGCAGGTATCGCAGTTCTCGTCGATGATATTGCCGTATCTGTCCACTACTACATTCTGGTGTACGTGGCCTGCGAGCACGAGATCTACATGAAACGAATCGCAGACATTGAGGAAAGCATCACGGTTGTAATAAGCCGAAGACGAAGAGTCGGTGCCATTGCCGCTGAATGTAGCGATACCGCAGCTATAGCCGCCTGCATCAGATGGCGGATGGTGCATCACGATGATCTTTCTCTTGTTGGGGTTCGCTGCCACTACAGAGCGCATCCAGTCTATCTGCGCTGTGGTGTAGCCGGAGCCCTTAGGGTCGAAAGAGATCGTGTATGATACGTCATGGCCTGAGCGCATGAAGAGAATGACAGAGATAGGTGTGCTGACCGCATAGTCGCTGTCAGGACCGATGTTTTGCACGAAGTTTGGGATAGAGTCCAGCAGCGGCAGCGTCTGAGTGGTCAAAGAAAATCCAGTGAGCGTAGTATAATATTCATGATTGCCGGGCGCGAGATAGATCGGTATCGTCTTGGCCGAATCGATGAACAGCGCACCCGGTGCGGGATACTGTAGCCCACGAGGGTAGAGGAACTGGGTGAGGGCGCTATACATACCGCCTGGCACTGCGGTGCTGTTGCCGATGTTAGAGATGTCGCCTGTGCCGAGTATGAATGCGGGCTTAGGGTTCATCGCCGCGAAGAACGGCAGGTAGCATCCCGCCTTGGCACCATTCAGGTCACTCTGGTTGACCGACGACACAGTAGATACATGCAGGTCAGACAGATGTATGAATGTAAAGGATGATGTTTGTGCCACTGATGATAGTGCACATAACAACGCCCCGATGACTGAGAGGTATATTTTTTTCATTTTATGATTTGATTAGTAAAGCTAATCTACGGAAATTAATATTCAGACAACAAAAAATTATTATTTGTTTCAAATTGCCTTAATAAACAATCTGCATGAATGAAGTCGATCGCCTACTTGCTGATGACCAGCGAGTATTTGAATGTATAGGTCACCGGAGTACCACCATAGTCGGCAGTGACCTGCATGAAGTACATACCGGCAGGCTGCGACCTCATATCGACCTGATTGACCAGCTCTGTGCTGCTCTGCTGATATACGGCTTCACCGAGCAGGTTGTATATTTTGATATTCACCGGTATGGCCTGTCCGAGACTTACATTGAATAGGCCTGATGACGGATCAGGGTAGACCGATATCTCGGGATCATTGTACGAACCCTGTATACCTGTACTGACAGTAGTAGAGTCGCAGCTCAGCTGTGGTTTGCTCACGGTGATAAAGTTTGAGTCGACGGTGATCACCCGATAGCAGCCCGCGAAGGCAGGCCCTGTCTGTACATAGCGTGTACCGCAGGTGTCGCAGTTCTCGTCGATCAGGTTGCCGTTCTTGTCCACGACCACATTCTGATGTGAGTGTCCGCAGAGCACCAGGTCGACATTGAATGAATCGCAGATATCAATAAAGGCGTGCCTGTTGTAGTAAAATGTAGCGGATGAGTCATTGCTGATCGCATTGTGAGTAGCGATGCCGCAGGTAGTTCCTTCATCGTTAGATGGCGGATGGTGCATGATGAGGATCTTTCTTTTGTTCTGGTTCGCCGCCAGTACTGAGCGCATCCAGTCTATCTGCGCAAGGGTGTAGCCGGAGCCCTTAGGGTCGAAAGAGATGGTATACGATACGTCATAGCCCGAGCGCATGACGAGTACTACAGATATAGGCGTAGAGATCGCATAGTCGCTGTCAGGGCCTATGTTCTGCACGAAGTTCGGTATAGTGTCAAGCAGTGGTAGTGTCTGTGTAGTTAGAGAAAATCCGACAAGGGTAGTATAATACTCATGGTTGCCGGGTGCCATATAGATAGGTATGGTCTTGGCCGAATCTATGAACAGTGCTCCCGGTGCAGGATACTGCAGGCCGCGCGGATAGAGGTACTGGGTGAGTGCAGAATACATGCCTCCCGGCACAGCGGTGCTGTTGCCGATATTGGAGATGTCGCCTGTGCAGAGTATGAATGCCGGCTTGGGGTTCATGGCAGCGTAGAACGGCAGATAGCATGATGCCTTGGCGCCGTTCACATCGCACTGATTGACAGCTGAGGTCACGGTCGATACGTGCAGGTCAGATAGATGGATAAAAGAAAAGGAAGAAGACTGCGCTACAGAGGTCAGTGTACATAACATTGCCCCGATGACGGAGAGGTATATTTTTTTCATTTATGAATTGATTGTTAATGCTAAATTAAAGAACTTAAAGTTAAGACAACTATAAATTATCATTCAGATAATATTGCCTTAACAAATTAAAACAGATCAGCAGCCCCAAACCAGAAAAAATGACAAACAAATGACAATAAGGCCTGCAAATGCCAAAACAGCCCTCAAACCTTGTGATAACGCTCATTTCCCCATCTTTCCATTCACCGATACATCCCTTTGTTATGTCGCAATTAAATAGCGGGGAATTGAGGGTATTCGGGTAGCCTTGCCTTACTTTGGTCAATAATAAGCCCTTATTTATGTTTCGAATACGTATGTGTAGCTGACATATGTGATGTGATGCGAGACAATCCGGGCTGACCCTGGTCTTTTTTATTTGAAGTGGGATTAGCTATATTTACGAGCTAAGTTTTTTTGATCAAAACCATCTTTATAAATTATGAAAGTTACCCTATTGCGCTTTATGGCTTTGGTGTTTTTTGTGGCTGCTATGCTGACCGCCACTACTTCATCAGCTCAGACACAGGCTAAGGATAAGGATCACGTAGTCACAGCACTGAGCCAGAACAAAGACCTGCTCCCGGGAAGATGGAGCGCCGGCAATGAGGATATCACTCTGACCAAAAGTGGCTCAAGCTTTATCACTATCAATGAAAAGACCTGCCCCGGCACATGGACGCTCAGCGGCAAGACACTCGCCATAATCCCCACTAAAATGATGAGAAAAAAAGGCGACCCATGCAGCACCGACAGGGCATGGCAGGTCACGAGTGTCAGCACTACGCAGCTCGAACTCACAGATATCTCAGGCAGTCCACTACATCTGACCAGACAGAAATAGTCACAAAGTCTGTCGAATGCAGGCATCGAGGATTTAATCATTATCAAACTAACCCCAATGAATAGAGCAATTACTTTTTTTCTGATAGTCATGATGGGCCCGGCATTGATCTATGCGCAGACGGGCAAACTCAAAGGTACAGTGAGCGACAGCACAGGCGCTCCTGTCGAAGGCGCTTCTGTTTTGATCAAAGAAACCAGTGCAGGGACTTTGACCGATATAAAGGGAAACTACCTGATAGAAAATATAGCACCGGGAAATTATACTGTGCAGGTGAATATGGTCGGCTATAGTAATGGCGCTGCCCAGGTGCAGATCAAAGCTAATGAAACTACATTGTCCAACTATAATATAAACTCCAGGGTCAACTCATTCAAAGAGCTCACGATCATGGGCACTCCCAGCGTAAACGGCATGGGCCATATGAGTGAAGCAAAGGATGGTATCATATATTCAGGCAAAAAAACAGAGGTGCTCGTGATGGACAGTATGGATGCCAATACCGCACAGAACAATCCCCGCGAGGTGCTCGGCAGGATACCGGGTTCCAATTATTCGGAGACTGAGGGCGGTGGATTCCCATCTAATGGTATAGCGCTGCGTGGACTGAGACCGACACAGTCTATCGAGATGCAGACCCGACAGAACGGATACAATATCGCAGCCGATCTCTATGGCTATCCCGAAACATACTACATGCCTCCGCTCGAAGCGCTCGACAGGATAGAGGTGATACGTGGCGAGTCCTCGCTACAGTGGGGACCGCAGTTTGGTGGTGTCATCAACTTTATTGTCAAGGACGCTCCGGTGGACAAACCTTTTGAGGTACGTGTGCAGCTCACCGGTGGCAGTTATGAGTTCTTCAATGCATTCCTCTCCATAGGCGGTACCTACAAAAAATTCAGCTATTATTTTTACGGCCAGCCCAAATACTCACTGGGTTTCAGGCCAAACTCAGATGTGTCGCAGATATCTGCCTTCGGCAAAATAGAATACCATTTCAATCCTAAATTTAAACTTGGCCTCGAGTATACCCTGCTGAGAAACCGTATCCACATGGCAGGCGGCCTCGATGATGCAGAGTTTGAAGCAAACCCCTATCAGTCTGTCCGTGCGCGCAACTGGCTCAAGAGCCCATGGAATATAGCTGCCCTGACAGGTGAATACAGGGTCACACCCAAAACGATCTTTACCCTCAAATCCGCTCTCAATGTGAGCGCCCGCGATCTGGTATGGAGAAATGAAGATGGCGGCATACAGACCCCTGATACGATCAACCCGGCCACCGGCCAGTATTCGCCGCGTGAGGTCGAGCATGAGGGCTTCGTAAGCGTAACGACCGAACTGCGTATGCTCACTCATTACAATATCCTCGGCTTCGAGCAGACACTGGCAGCAGGACTGAGGTACTTTCAGGGATCTATGAGCCGTCAGGAGGGAGGGCCCGGCTCGACAGGTTCGGACTTTAACCTTAACCTCTATGGTGGCACCTATCAGAACAATCTTACTTTCACTACGCTCAATCTTGCTCCCTTTATCGAAAATACATTCCATATCGGTTCGGTCGTTTCCGTCACACCGGGTTTCAGGTTTGAGTATATCCGCTCTACCGCAAAGGGCTATATCACCGACCCCAATACATCTGCGATCGTCACTACAGGCCTGGTGCAATACTGGCTGCTGCCGCTCGGTGGCATCGGCCTACAGTTTAAGACAACACCTACCACAAATATCTACGCCAATTTTTCGCAGTGCTATGAGCCTACCAGTTATTCTAACCTGAGCCCGCTGGGTTCTACCTCCGTGATCGACCCGCACCTGCAGGATGTGTCAGGATATAACTCAGACCTGGGCTGGAGGGGAAATATAAAGAACATACTCAACTTTGATGTCGGTGCATTCTACATGGGCTTCAATAAGGAAATAGGTACCGAATTACTGACCAACGCTCAGGGCAATCCATATACCTATGTGACCAATGTGGGCGATGCGATACATACCGGTGCGGAGACATATGTGGAGGTAAGTCCTTTCACTCACTCATCGCGGTATAGCGGATGGGGCAGGTTGAGTGCATTCAACTCTTACTCTTTCATAGATGCATTTTACTCCAGCGGGCCTTACAAAGGCAACCTCGAGGAGATGGCGCCAAAGCATATCGAGCGTGCGGGATTAAATTACTCTTATAAAGTTTTCTCGACTACCTTTATATTCAGTTATTCGAGCCGGTCATATGCCGATGCCGCCAACACTGTGTATAGCCCGGATGCTACAGTCGGCCTGATCCCGTCGTATTGGGTCATGGACTGGTCGAGCACCGTGCGTATCAAGAAGTACAATATAAAAGTGGGAATAAGCAATCTGGCCGGTGCCAAATATTTTAACCTGAGAACGGATGAGTATCCGGGCCCCGGTATCATACCTGCGCAGCCACGCAGTTTCTATGTCGGGTTTGGCGCAAATTTTTAAATAATGAAAAGGACCGTAAAAACAGTACCGCTACTGATCGGAATGATCATCTTCTCGATAGTGAGTGCCCATGCCCAGCTGTCTACTCATTGTGCCTGCGCTGTCAAGATCGATAGTACTTTTCAGATCGCACCGATGACCCTCGGTATAGGTACTGATGTCGGCACACCACCTCTGTATCAGAATAACAACGCCACGACTCCCGCCATTCAGCTGCCGTTTGATTTTTGCTTTTACGGTCATCGATACGACTCAGTATTTATCAGCAATAACGGGATAATATCATTTCTCGGGCCCATTTTTACATTCATCGATTCGACACAACAGATTCCGCTGGGTGCAGATACTGCTATCATTGCGCCGTTTTATGCCGATGCTAATACCCTCAATGATATGGGCGTGGTATACTATAAGGTCACACCTACACATATGATCGTGATATGGGATAGTGTCCGGTATGCGGGTACAGATGTCGATGGCTGGAATACCTTTCAGCTCACGATCACCAATGGCTCAGACCCTATACTGCCTAGCGGCAATAATGTTGCCTTTTGCTATCCCATCATGCAGTGGTGCTGTTCGGATTCATCAGGAGGATTTTCGGGATATGGAGGTACTCCCGCATTCGTCGGTACTAATAAAGGAGACGGACAATCCTATTCTCAGCTTGGCACTTTCCAGTTGCCCGGAGACTATTACTACGGCCCGTTTTCACTCTACAATGGAGTAGAGTGGCTGGATTTTCAGTATTTCTATTTCAATACCTGTGCGAGCCACAATCTGATCGCTCCTTACATTTGCAATAATCTGCCTGATAGCAATATTGTCTATATTTGCCCATGCGATACCACGGGAGGTGACCGCGCACTCGGCGCTCCTGATTCGCTCACAGGGCCATGCGATACGGTCAACTTTATTGCCCAGTTCATATGTACCGAGCCGGGCCAGACGGCGGTGCTTTCATACACTCTGACCGGAGTATTGAATGTGATCTCGGTCTATACCAGCACTACAGGACTATTTGATACGATCATGGTGCAGGCTGTACCGTCCTTTGTCGATACAGGCATACATTTTCTCAACCTCATCGCTACTGACACGGTCAATCATCTGACATCCACCGTGACCTATCTCATTGATGTGACCTTTGACTGCACCAGCAGGCCTCCGCTGGATACGAGCATCGTAGACACCACGACCACTATTGACACCACGACCACGGGCATACGTGCACTGCAGGCCGGCGAGATATTTTCTATTTATCCTAATCCCGCTGCCAAAAGTATTTCCATAAGCTATGACAAAGGCATGGGCAGTACGGTGGTCAGGATGTACGGTGTACTGGGTGAAGAAGTTCTCTCTGCAGGCCTGACTGGCGGCAGTTCAAACATAGACGTCTCTGGCCTGGCACGGGGCATGTATTTTGTCGAGTTGTATCGGGATGGAGTACCACTATCAGTCAAAAAATTAACCCTGTTGTAATAGAATAGAATGATCCGAATACTAAAAACTTTCATATTGCTTTTGATGCTGCCTCTTGGCCTGCTCATGCTACCGACATCATGTAGCAAGACAGGCTATACGGTCACTAATTATACAGCAGATTCTGCTACTCAGATCATTATGGCAAATGATGAGCTGAACATCAATTATGAGTTTGACCAGGCGGTCAATGAAGCTATATCTGTGACCACTCTGTCTGTGATAGCCAGCGGAGACACCATGGACCCCGGCACAAGCCCTGTGGAGCATACCTTCCTTAGCGGGGCCATCATTGATACGACCCATCTTGCCGATTCTGGTATCATCTGGATCCAGTATTTCGGCAAGAACGTCCCACAGACCAAAGGGCGGACAGGCTATGTGATCATACAGCTAGGTCGCGACGGCAATGGCAAGATCATACCATGGAAAACGCCCGGTGCTGTCATGAATATCACTTTTGTGCAGTATGAGGTGATCGTACTGGCCACTAATGTGAGCCTATGGATGAATGGTACTGCTACTGTCACAAATGTAAGCGGCGGTCAGCTGACCTTTCCTTCAAAAATGAATTTACCTGCGGGAGACTCACTGCAGGACAAGGTGAGCAGCAACTTTGCTTTCACTTATAATGACAATACAGGCGTGATAGTGACCTATGGCTGGAGTATAGCTCAGACACGGACCTTCAGCTTCCAGAATTCTGTCCTGACCGCTACCATACGCGGGGATTCTACGGCAGGCAGCGCGGCCGGTGTTTCCACCACAGGTACTACACGTTTTGGCAATGTTTTTTATACCCAGATCACCAAAGCTATCGTACAAAGTATCCCCTCAAACTATATCCTTTCGGAGCCACTATCAGGCGAGAAACTGATACAGGGAATACCCGAGCCGATCACGGTAGATTACGGGGTCAATAGCAGTGGCAGTATAGTGCAGAGCGGCACTCCATATGGCTACAAGATCACCTGGACACACAATGGCGGACAGGCGGTATCAGTGATAAGCTATTGACATATTTCTAATTTATGCATAACTTATTTTGTCAGGAAATAAATTTTAAATTTGGCACCTCTATAAATCAAATAAATGAAAAGGAAACTCTCCACCTTAAACAACGAATTACGAATTAGTAAAACGGCAAAGCATACCTCTATGCTTGCCGGCAGAATGATGGTGATGATCGCAGTGGCTTTTTGCCTTTTTGCGGGGCAGGCCTCAGCACAGATCGGCACATGGACCAATGTCGCTACTCTGGCACCCCATCAGAATAATGGACAGATGCTATTGATGACCGATGGCCGGATCATGTGCCATACTGTGGCCGGTGGTACGCTGGGCGACGGGACCATATGGGACATTCTCACCCCAGACTCGACAGGCAGCTATGTGAATGGTACCTGGAGCTCCACTGCGGGCATGACCCAGGAGCGTTTTTCATTTTCTTCTGAAGTTTTGCAAAGTGGCAATATATATGCAGCCGGCGGGGAATACGGCACTGACGGTACTCAGGCAGGATGGCATGCAGAAACATATAACCCTACTACAAATGTCTGGACAGAGGCCACCGGTACTACTTCTGCCAAAACGATCAGTGATGGCAACTGCAAGCTGCTGGATAACGGAGACGTGCTACAGGCAGAGGTTGATGTGTCTTTCCCTGTCCATACTATGCTCTATAATCCTACTACCAATGCAATGACAGCCGGACCATCTGCCCTGCATGGTGATAATGAGTCCATGTGGCTGAAACTACCCGATGGTAGTGTGCTCTTCGTGAATGAAGATGCCACAAGTTCAGAGAGGTATATCCCGGCTACAAATACATGGATAGCCGATGGTACGGTACCAGTGTCTCTGTACGATCCGTATGGATATGAGTGCGGGCCGGGATGGATGCTGCCGGACGGCAGGGCCTTTTTTATCGGCGGCACTAACAAAACGGCTTTCTACACACCATCAGGCAATACCACACCAGGTACATGGTCTACAGGCCCTGTAGTGCCAAACAGCTATGGTATGCCTGATGCGCCGGGCGCTATGATGCGAAACGGGCACATATTATTCGCCTGCTCGCCCCAGCCTTCCGGTACCGGCAACAATGAGTTTCACACGCCTACTGTGTTTTATGAGTTCAATTATCTCGATAGCACTTATACCTCTGTGCCTTCGCCTACGACCGATGCGACCGGAGCTATATGCCAGCAGTTTACTATGATAAACCTGCCCAACGGACAGGTGATGATGTCTATGGACCAGGATGGCACAGCCTCAGCGCAATATTATATTTACACACCGGGCAGCGCGCAGCTGGCTGCTGGCCAACCTGTCATTGATCAGGTAAACAAGCTGACATGCAATACCTTTATGGCTGTAGGTCACCAGTTTAATGGTATCAGCGAAGGTTCGGCATTCGGCGATGAAAATGAGAATGATACTAACTATCCTATTTTCCGCTTCAAATCTGCCAGCGGAAGGATCTACTATGCACGCAGCTACAACTGGAACAGTACTGCTGTACAGCGTGGACTCACTAAAAATGATACTGCCTATTTTGAGATCCCGACCACTATGGCAAACGGATCATACTATATGTTTGCAGTAGCAAATGGTATCGAATCAGATTCTATTCTGTTTGTGGATTCGGTTGCTTCACTTAATAGCCCGCTCACCAATTCAGTATGCTCAGGCAGCCTGTTTACATATACTCCTACGAGTGGTACTGCAGGTTCTACTTTCACATGGACCAGGGCAGCTGTCACAGGTATCAGCAATGCTGCCATCACCACAGCGCAAACAACCAACCCCAGTGAGATATTGATCAATACCACGACCGCTCCGGTCACAGTGATCTATGCATATACTATCATAGGTGGAGGCTGTACCAATACAGAGAATGTATCTGTGACGGTCAATCCTACACCTACTGCGGGATTCACGGCATCGCCGCTGTCCAGCTGTATATTGCCTGACTCTGTCACTTTTACCAATACCAGCGTAGCAGGTACTACCTACAGGTGGACCTTTGGAGACGGAGGCACCAGTACGGCTACCAATCCGGTACATCCGTATACTGCCACCGGATCTTATTCTGTCAAACTGGTCGCATTGAGCGCATGCGGAGCTGACTCACTGACACAGTCTAACTATATAGCGGTCACTGCACCTTCAGCCCCTACCGCTACCAGTAGTGCAGCACAATGCGGAAGTGGCACATTCACACTGTCAGCATCTACCACCAATACGGTGGCATGGTATAATTCGTCAGGTACATTCGTATCGAGCGCCAATCCATTTGTCACTCCGGTACTGACCACTACTACGACCTACTATGTGGATGACTCAGTGCCAAGCCCTATAGACAGTGTGGGCCCTGCTACCTATACCACACTCGGCGCGGGCGGCAATTTTGCGAACACCAATCAGCACTATTTGACTTTTGACGCATTGAGCAATTTCACACTCATCAGTGTATTGGTGCAGGCATCTACAGCGGGCGTGAGGACCATTCAGCTCATCAACTCGGGAGGCACGGTCATCGCTACGGCTTCGCCTAATATACCGGTAGGAGTGAGCACGGTCACGTTGAACTTTGCCATACCTCAGGGCACAGGCTATGAACTATCATGCGGCGGTACGGGCACTGTAGATATAGAGCTATACCGCAATAATGCAGTCGCTGCAGGTGCTTATCCTTTCACACTGGCCGGTGTCGTATCGATCACCGGCAATGATGTAGGCACAGGCTACTATTATTATTTTTATGACTGGAAAGTGCAGACTGCACCATGTGTCTCAGCCCGCACGCTGGTCACCGCTACGGTATATCCGGCTGTGACGGCTACTACAAATCCGACTGAAGTAAGCTGCTATGGCGGCACGAATGGTATAGCCTCAGTGAATGTCACTACAGGTACACCTACCTATTCTTATAGCTGGAGCGGCGGCCATAGCGGCAATCCGGTGACCGGCCTCACATCAGGTACATACACTGTGACCATCACCGATGCACATAGCTGCAGCACTACACTGAGTGAGAACTTGTCGCAGCCGACAGCGCTCTCTGTGACCGGCACTGTGACCAATGCATCCTGCTCGGCAAACTCCGGCAGTATCATAGCCTCAGTCAGTGGCGGCACTACAGGCACCACAGGATATACATATCTGTGGAACACCACTCCTCAGCAGACCTCAGACACAGCTAAAAACCTCGGAGCAGGAACCTACACAGTGACTGTGACCGATGCAAATAGCTGTACTACTACTAAATCATTTACAGTAACGGGTGGCGCAGGCTCGATCAGTCTTGGGACCAGCACGGTCAGTGCTACCTGCGGCAGCGCCAATGGTACTGCTACGGTCACGGTCACTCCGACAGGTACATATACCTATGGATGGAGTGCAGGCACAGCTACTACCTCAGCTACTGATCTCGGCCTCAGTGCAGGTACCTACACGGTCACGGTCACTTCGGGCGCATGCTCAGCCACTGCCAGTGCTAATGTTGCGACCACGAGCATATCGTTGTCATCATCATCTACCGCTACTACATGTGGTCTGAATAACGGTACGGCTACAGCTACGATCACTAACCCAGTCAACCCTACCTATACATGGAGCGGCGGTGTGGGCACTACGGCTACCGTCAGCAGCCTGCCATCAGGTACATACACCGTGACTGCCACCAGCAGTGGATGCTCGGCTACTGCCAGTGTTTCAGTGACGGCATCTACAGGAGTCACAGAGAGCACCAGCTCTACCGCTACTACCTGCGGACTCAATAACGGTACTGCTACGGTCACTATTACCAACCCTGTCAATCCTACTTATACATGGAGCGGCAGCGCAGGCACTACAGCTACTGTCAACGGCCTGGCATCAGGCACATATACTGTGACCGTAAACAGCAACGGATGCTCGGCTACTGCTACTACCTCTGTCGCAGCATCTACAGGAGTCACAGAGAGCACCAGCTCTACAGCTACTACCTGCGGACTCAATAACGGTACAGCTACTGTGACCATTACTAATCCTGTCAACCCTACCTATACATGGAGCGGCGCAGCAGGCACTACGGCTACTGTCAGCGGCCTTGCATCAGGAACATATACTGTGACTGTAAACAGCAACGGATGTTCTGCCACAGCTACTATATCTGTCGCAGCATCTACAGGAGTCACAGAGAGCACCAGCTCTACAGCTACTACCTGCGGATTGAATAACGGTACTGCTACGGTCACCATTACCAACCCGGTCAATCCAACATACACATGGAGCGGCGCAGCAGGCACTACAGCTACCGTCACCGGCCTAGTATCAGGTACATATACCGTGACTGTTCATAGCAATGGATGTTCAGCTACAGCTACTACTTCGGTCGCAGCATCTACTGGAGTCACAGAGAGCACCAGCTCTACTGCCACTACCTGCGGATTGAATAATGGTACTGCTACTGTCACCATTACTAACCCGGTCAATCCTACCTACACATGGAGCGGCACGGCAGGTACTACAGCTACTGTCAACGGCCTGGCATCAGGCACATATACTGTCACTGTTCATAGCAATGGATGTTCAGCTACAGCAACAACTACCGTTGGAGCATCAACCGGAGTCACAGAGAGTGCAAGCTCTACAGCTACCACCTGCGGATTGAATAATGGTACAGCTACTGTGACTATTACCAACCCGGTCAATCCTACCTACACCTGGAGCGGCGCGGCAGGCACTACAGCTACTGTCAGCGGTCTGGCATCAGGAACATATACAGTGACTGTTCATAGCAATGGATGTTCGGCTACAGCAACAACTACTGTTGGAGCATCTACCGGAGTCACAGAAGGTACCAGCTCTACAGCTACTACCTGCGGATTGAATAACGGTACAGCGACTGTGACCATTACCAACCCGGTCAATCCAACATATACATGGAGCGGCGCAGCAGGCACTACAGCTACCGTCACCGGCCTTGCATCAGGTACATATACTGTGACTGTTCATAGCAATGGATGTTCGGCTACAGCTACTACATCAGTCGCAGCATCTACCGGAGTCACAGAGAGCGCCAGCTCTACAGCTACTACATGCGGTCAGAATAACGGTACAGCTACGGTCACTATCACTAACCCGATCAATCCTACATATATTTGGAGCGGCAATGCAGGCACTACGGCTACTGTCAGTGGCCTTGCGTCAGGTACATATACTGTCACTGTTCATAGCAATGGATGTTCGGCTACTGCTACTACATCTGTCGCAGCATCTACAGGAGTTTCACTGAGCATAGCATCTACTAATGCTACCTGTGGCAGCTCGAATGGTACTGCTACTGTGACAGTGACCAATCCGGTCAATCCAACATATAGCTGGAGCGGCGGCGGTGGCACAGCTGCTACGGCTACAGGCCTCGCAGCAGGCAGCTATACTGTGACCGTGCATAGCAACGGATGTTCGGCTACAGCCAGCGCTTCTGTCAGCTCTACAGGCGGCCCTGCAGTATCATCTACAGAGGTCGGTACTACCTGCGGAAATAGTAACGGTTCGGCACATGCCATAGTGAGCAGCGGCAGCGGGCCTTTCACCTATCTATGGAATAACGCCCTGACTGACTCCGTCATCACAGGTCTGGCCTCAGGTACATATACAGTGACTGTGAAAGACGTCAACGGTTGTGCATCGATATCCACTGTCACGGTGGCAGCATCTACAGGAGTATCAGAGAGCGTAAGTGCTACGCCTACTACCTGCGGACTCAATAACGGCAGTGCGTCAGTGACCATTTCCAATCCTGTCAATCCGACTTATAACTGGAGCGGCGGTGCCGGTACCGGGGCGAGCATCAGCGGTGTGGCATCAGGTACATATACTGTGACCGTAAACAGCAACGGATGTTCGGCTACCGCCAGCGTATCTGTGGCGGCGTCTGCAGGAGTATCACTGAGTACCAGCTCTACTCCTACATCATGCGGACAGAATAACGGCACAGCGACTGTCACCATTACCAACCCTGTCAATCCTACATATAACTGGAGCGGCGGAGCGGGTACTACAGCCAGCATCGCAAATGTGGCATCAGGTACATATACTGTGACTGTAAACAGCAACGGATGCTCGGCTACTGCCAGTGTATCTGTCGCGTCATCCGGTACCCTATCACTCACTACATCATCAGTCCCTACTACATGCGGTAATAATAACGGATCTGCGACAGTCACTGTGGCCAATCCTAATAACCCAACCTATGCCTGGAGCGGCAACGCAGGCACTACTGCCACTGTCACAGGCCTCGCAGCCGGCAGCTATACAGTGACCGTGACCAACGGCGCCACCTGTTCTGCCACGGCTACTGTGACAGTCGGATCATCTAGCGGGCTGGCTGTGACCACCAGTACTGTCGATGCCATATGTTCTGCAGCCAACGGCAGTGCTGTAGTGACCATCGCCAATCCGAATAACCCAACCTATGCATGGAGCGGGGGCATTAGCACTACGGACAGTATCGGAGGTGTGGCCTCCGGTACCTATACAGTGACGGTCACCAATGGCGCCAGCTGCTCTACAGTGGTCTCTGTCACCGTAGGACAAAGCTCAGGCACGCTCGCAGTATCGCCTAACCCTACAGCAGAACCGTGCTACGGCGAAGCGCTGGGTACGGCAGCAGTCAATGTGACCGGAGGCACACCAAACTATCACTACAACTGGAACAACGGACAGGGCACCAGCTCTCTGACCGGTGTCACAGCAGGTACCTATACGGTCACCGTATCAGACGTGAGCGGATGTACAGCCGCAGCAGTTGTCACTGTCACTCAGCCGGCTGCGCTGGGCACTGTGATCACGGTCAGTCAGCCGGGTGGTGGCCCGACCACTGGCAGTGCTATCATTGACTCTATCGACGGAGGTACGCCTCCATTCAGGATCGCATGGTCAAACGGCCAGACAGGAGATAGCTCCGGTACCCTCGCAGTAGGTACATATACTGTGCAGGTCACAGACAGCAACAGATGCAAAGTGACCGATACAGTGGTGATCAAATACCCTGCCGGTGTAAGCAATATCAGCGGCGGTATCAGCTTCAGTATATATCCTAACCCTGCTAAGACCGAAGTGACGATAGACATGCAGAATACGCTTGACAATGCGACCATCAGCATCACAGATATGATCGGCGAAACATTGCTGAGAAGAGAACTGACCGCATCATCCATCACACTTGACCTCAGTCCGTATGCATCAGGTGTCTACTTCATCGAGATAGCACAGGGCGGCAAAACAGCTATACGAAAACTGATCATCAACAAATAAGCAATAGCCTTATCATACTCAAAACCCTCGTACATCCTGCGAGGGTTTTTTATTTGATAAATGTAGAAACCCTCAAAGGGTTCCAAACCCTTTGAGGGTTGAATGATCCGGCACATCCTGCCCATGGTTGGCGTCCTCGCCGACGATGTATGTGGTATGGCAGGCCTGCCATCGGCAGAAAAATTATAATTTGAAAGTCGGATTGCACAGCAAGCCAAAAAAACTATTTTTGCAGTCCGATAATTATTAATTATTCACTATTAATTATTAATTAAAAGAGGCCCTAGTGGCGGAATTGGTAGACGCGCTCGACTCAAAATCGAGTGCCGAAAGGCGTGGGGGTTCGATTCCCTCCTGGGGTACTTACAAACCTTCGCAGTAGATATACTGCGAAGGTTTTTTATTGAGGGCTGCTCCATTTCCAGTTGCGGATCTCGGGCATATCCTCACCGTGTTTGTCTATATAGTGTTTATGCTCTATCAGTTTATCACGCATCATCTGCTTCAGGTATGCACCCTTATCACCCAGTTGTGGCAGGCGGTCTATCACATCCTGCACTAAGTGAAAACGGTCGAGGTCATTCTGCACACGCATATCAAAAGGCGTAGTGATAGTCCCTTCTTCTTTATAGCCGCGCACATGCAGGTTCTGATTAGCGCGGCGGTATGTCAGCCTGTGTATCAGCCATGGGTAACCATGAAAGGCGAATATGATATGCTTGTTTTTTGTGAAGAGCGAATCATAATCTGAATTCTCGAGTCCATGCGGATGCTCGGAGTGCGACTGTATCTTCATCAGGTCGACCACATTGATGACACGTATTTTCAGATCGGGGAGATGCGTCCTGAGAATGGAGACTGCCGCCAGTACCTCCAGTGTAGGTGTGTCTCCGCAGCATGCCATGACCACATCGGGTTCAGCGTTTTGGTCATTGCTCGCCCACTGCCAGATGCCGATACCCTCTGTACAATGCACTGATGCTTCCTCGATATTCAGCCATTGCGGCATGGCGTGTTTTCCCGCCACCACTACATTCACATAGTGCCTGCTGCGGAGGCAATGATCAAAAACTGATAGAAGACAATTAGCATCAGGAGGCAAATAAACTCTCACCACATCTGCCTTTTTATTTATCACATGATCTATGAAGCCCGGGTCCTGATGCGTGAAACCATTATGGTCCTGCTGCCATACATGCGAGGCCAATAAATAATTCAGCGAGGCGATCTTCCTTCGCCATGGGAGCTGCGCAGTTATTTTCAGCCACTTCGCATGTTGATTAAACATAGAATCTACAATATGAATAAAGGCCTCATAACAATTGAAGAGACCATGCCGCCCTGTGAGAAGATATCCCTCCAGCCATCCTTCACATTGATGTTCGCTGAGCATAGAATCAAGTATGCGACCAGCCGGTGCCAGCCATTCGTCATTCTTTACTATCGGAGCATCCCACTGCCGGTCGGTCACTTCGAAGACAGCATTCAGCATATTCGAAAGTGTCTCGTCAGGCCCGAACACACGGAAGTTTTTTTGCGCAAGATTGAGCTTTACCACATCACGCAGAAAGCGTCCCAGCACAGTCGTGTCTGATGCAGAGACAGCACCGGGTGAAGGTATCTCTACCGCATGATCGCGAAAGTCAGGCATATGAAGGTCATGCAGCAGTGCGCCGCCATTGGTGTGTGGGTTAGCGCCCATGCGCCTTGTGCCTTCGGGTGCGAGCTCTGCCAGTTCAGGTAGTAGTTTGCCATTTGTATCAAATAATTCCTCGGGCTTGTAGCTTTTCATCCAACTCTCGAGGACCTGTACATGCTCGGGATGTCGTGCATCTACCAGCACGGGCACCTGATGCGAACGGAATGTTCCTTCATTGGGCAGGCCATCTACGGCCTTCGGCCCTGTCCAGCCCTTAGGTGAACGAAGCACTATCATAGGCCAGCGCGGGCGTGTAGTATCATTATTTTCACGAGCGTTCTTTTGTATTTGTTTAATGTCGCTGATGACTTTATCTAAAGTAGAGGCCATGAGTTCATGCATCGTTTCAGGATCATCGCCTTCTACGAAATACGGTATCCATCCGCAGCCTCGTATGAACTGATCGAGCTCTTCATGATCTATGCGCGCCAGCACCGTGGGATTGCTGATCTTAAAACCATTGAGGTGCAGGATAGGCAGCACCGCACCATCGTTGATAGGATTTAAAAATTTATTGGAATGCCAGGCCGTAGCCAGCGGGCCGGTTTCCGCTTCACCATCACCGATCACACAGGCCACTATCAGATCAGGATTATCAAAAGCAGCTCCGAATGCATGACTGAGCGAATAGCCTAACTCACCACCCTCATGTATCGAACCGGGCGTGGAAGGCGCGACGTGACTCGATATCCCTCCGGGAAATGAAAACTGGGTGAATAGTTTTTTCATCCCCGCCTCGTCCTGACTGATGTCAGGATATATTTCACTGTAGGAACCTTCGAGATAAGTGTTGCCGACCAAAGCAGGGCCGCCATGACCGGGACCTGCTATATAAAACATATCAAGGTCATACTTCCTGATGATACGATTCAGATGGACATAGATGAAGTTCTGGCCGGGTGTGGTGCCCCAGTGCCCTACTACCAGAGGCTTGACATGCGATAGCTTCAGTGGTTCTTTCAGCAGTGGGTTGTCGTACAAATATATTTGACCTACAGAAAGATAATTGGCGGCACGCCAGTAAGCATTTATCTTTTGCAATAATTCCGGCGATAAGGTTTTATTTATTGATTCCATTATTACTATTTATTTTAGATTTATATGATGTTTAATTTTTCCCGTCTTGGGTAGACTTGCCAAGTCTTTTGATCTGAAAGTGCCTTGAAATAATTCAATTCCCAATTTGGTGCACAAAGACTTGGCAAGTCTCTCGAACTTCGTTGATTATTTTACTCGTAACATTTTTGCATTGATCGCGACTATTATCGTGCTTACACTCATCAAAGCTGCCCCTACTGCGGGACTGAGCATGATATTCCATTTGTAAAGTACACCGGCTGCAAGCGGTATGGCGATCACATTATAGCCTGTCGCCCAGATCAAGTTCTGCACCATTTTTCTATGAGTAGCTTTTCCAAATAAAATGAGGCTCACTATATCGGCAGGGTTGCTATTTACCAGAATGATCCCCGCTGTTTCGGCAGCTATATCGCTGCCGCTTCCTACTGCGATCCCCACATCAGCCTGTGCCAGCGCAGGTGCATCATTGACCCCGTCGCCTGTCATGGCTACGAACTCACCTTTGCTCTGCAGTTCTTTTATCTTCTCCAGTTTCTGGTGCGGCAATACTTCTGCAAAAAATCCATCCATCTTTAATTCATCGCTTACACTTTTTGCCACTATAGCATTGTCGCCTGTCAGCAATATTGATTTAATGCCATTCTGATGCAGCGTTTGAATGGCTTGTGAGGATTCGGGGCGCACCTTATCATCTAATGCGATATAACCTGCGAGCTGATTATTGATCATCACAAATACAATAGTTTCAGCAGCACTGCTAGTATAACTTTGAGGCAAGGCAATAGACTTTTCTTTGAGGTATTCCGGGCTTACCACCAGAATGCTTTTTCCGTCAATATCCGCTTGAATGCCGCGACCTGTGAGTGCTTTAAAGTTAGTCGCCGATACAAGAGTGATGGAAAGCTCTTTGGCTTTTGCCATGATACCTGTAGCGATAGGATGTTCTGAATTTTGCTCCAATGACGCAGCTATGTGGATGAGTTCTTTTTCATCAATAGTAGAAAGCAGGGATTTTATACGTGATACTTGAAACTTGCCTATCGTCAGCGTCCCCGTCTTATCAAATAGCACAGTGGTGATCTTTCTTGAGTTCTCAAATGCTGTCCTGTTTTTGATAAGCAGGCCATGCCTGGCGGCGAGTGATGTGGAGATAGCCACTACCAGCGGCACAGCCAGGCCCAAAGCATGGGGGCAGCAAATAACCATTACCGTTACCATCCTCGTAATGGCAAATGACAAGGGTTCTTTGGCGATAAGCCACCAGAAAAAGAAAGTCGCAAACCCCGCCGACAGTGCAACGATAGTCAGTATAAAGGCTGCTTTATCTGCAAGCAACTGAGTGTTTGATTTTGTTTTCTGTGCCTCATCCACGAGTTTGATCACAGTGGCGAGGTAAGAGTCTTTTGATGCATGGCTCACTGTTACCCGCAGCGATCCATTGCCATTGATAGAGCCTGCTATCACTTTGTCTCCCTTTTGTTTTTTTACCGGCACAGATTCGCCGGTAAGCATAGATTCATTCAAATAGCTTTCGCCATCTGCTATTATACCATCTGCTGCAATTTTCTCACCCGGCTTGATCAGGATCATATCGCCTGTTTTGAGCGAATCAGTTTTTACATCGTGTACCATTTCGCCCATCAGCATGTGCGCATCATCAGGCATTAATTGTACTAATAATTCAAGGTCGCGCGAAGCTCCTGCCACCGATCTCATTTCGATCCAATGCCCCAGCAGCATGATGAGGATAAGGGTGCAAAGCTCCCAGAAAAAATCCATGCCGTGCAGCCCCAATACAGTAGCTACGCTATAAGTATAAGACACTGTGATAGCAATAGCTATGAGCGTCATCATACCTGGCTTCTTTTTTTTCATTTCTTCCACAAACCCTTTCAGGAAAGGGTAGCCGCCGTAGGCAAATACGATAGATGACAATGCCAGTAAAATATATTGAGATCCGGCAAAGGCCCAGTTGACCCTCATCCAGATCTGTATCATGGGCGACAAGAGCATCACGGGGATGGTAAGTGCTAAAACGATAAAGAATTTCTTCCTGAACTCCCCGATCATTGATCCGTGATCATGGCCCGCATGGTTATGCATACCAGCCATAGGCATTGCGCTGTGATCGTGTCCATCCATGTGCATATCCATTGCAGATTATTTTATGGTTTTTTATTAGTTGTATGATCTAAAACCTTGCAAACCAATTTGGCTATCATGATTTGTTCATCTGTTTTCATTACGTGCACTGCTACTTTTGCAGTGATTTCGGAAATTATTCCATCATTAGTTTTGTTTTTAGAATTATCTATTTTGACACCTAAAAACTGAAGGTCCCGGCAGATACGCTCTCGTATCTCCGGCGAGTTTTCTCCTATTCCGCCAGTGAATATCAGCCTGTCAAGGCCTCCGAGCACAGCAGCAAATGAACCGATCCATTTTCGAGCCTGGTAGCAGAATAATTCTACTGCCTGTGCAGCGCGTATGTCTGTTTTTTCCAGATCGAGGAGATCACGCATATCCGAGCTGGTTTCCGATATACCCAGCATACCTGACTGATGGTTTATAAGATCATTAAACTCATGAGGCAAAAGATCTTCCGTTTTCATCAGATACAGCGCTATGCCAGGATCAATATCGCCGGTCCGGGTACCCATAGGCAGGCCTGAAGCAGGCGTAAACCCCATGCTCGTATCTACACTTTTGCCATCTTTCACAGCTACCATACTGGCACCTTTGCCCAGGTGTGCTATTATTATTTTGCCTTTTGATCCGGAGTGGCCCTCAGTACGTTTGAGCTCATCCATAATATAAGAATAAGACAGTCCATGAAAACCATATTTTTGAATACCTAAGGCAAAATATCTGCGGGGAATTGATAACATTTTGGCAACATGGGGCATCGTGGTGTGAAAGGAAGTGTCAAAACAGGCTATCTGTATTATGTCCGGATGTTGACTACTCATTTTTTCTATCATTTTGATCTCGTTGGGCAGGTGCTCGGGGTCAAATGCACTTATGTCATATAATTCATTCAATAGCGCTTTATTTATTATGACCGGTTCTGTATGGCTTAATCCCTGCACGAACCTATGGCCTATTACTTTGATCCTGTCAAAGTCTGCTGATTTTTCGAGCCAATCAACTACAAAAGCTATTCCTGTATCGTGTTCCCCTAAATCTACACTGACCCCGACCTTATGGTTCTTGATATAGTTTTCAAAATTCAATTGAATTTTCTTTGTGCCTATTCCTTCCAATTCACCACAATATATTCTTGTCAGCGTTGCTCCCATTTCATATAAGGCAAACTTAATGCTGGACGAACCTACATTGATAGTCAGTATACAGTCTTTATTTGCTTCTTTCATATTTTAGCTTTAATCGAATTTTCTACGCTTCATAAAATGTCTTATTACCAAAACCACTACCACGCCTATGGCCAATATCTCCCACCACAGCATTTTGATTTCCCAAAAATGAAATTGCATTGCTTATATATTTTGTTTAGTTATTTTTCTTTCCTGGTTTTTTCAGAGATTCAAATCCGGACACTACATCAAACAGCTCTTCATCTATAGAGCTTTGCCGTAAACGGTGATAACTATGGCCAAGATCATCCAGCAGGTCGCCGATATTTTTTTCGGCACGCTGCATAGCTTCCAGCCGACTTTCATTTTCGCTGGCCAGCGATTCGGCGCAAGCCCTGAAAAGGGAAACAAAAAGAAACTCATGAACCAGCGCCAACAATGTTGGCCTGAGAGCGCCCGCCACCTGAGGCAGGTTTTTGGTGGGCCAATGAAGTTCCGTTAGCCTTTGCCGCCATTTCTCATCGAGGGGAAGAAACCGCTGGCTCACGGCTTCATAACCTGAACCTGAGTTTGGCTTATTATGGAAAACATAAAATTCATTTATATTTTTCATGTCAAAATTTTCTTCACTCTGCACTAGCAACTGTCCGACCATAGGAGTAATGGCATCTATAGACCCCGGCATAGAAAAAAGTTTTGTAGAAGGAAAACCTGCATCAGCTAATAATGACTGGATACGCTCACCCACTACCCATATTTCCTTTTTACCCGACAGGGCTTGAAGAGATGTTACTACAAAATCTGACAGCGAATTATTGAACTGCCCGACCAGGCCCTGATCAGAACCGAATACAATAGCGCAGATCTTTTCCTCTTTTTTTTTAGGCCCTATATTTTTTGCCTCGATCTTTTCAATTCTCTGCTCACGAAAATAAGCTACAATGCCCAAAGCCACCGTATGATAATAATCACCTAGTGATGCGACGGCGAGTTCATACTGATTGATATTAGCGGCAGCCATAGCCTTCATAGAGCGTACTACAGACTTGAGGTCTTGAGCGCCATCTATTTTAGTGCGTAAGCTTTCTAATGTTTCCATTACTTTTTATTTGGGTCGGGTTTAGGTTTATCCTGAAATGGGGCAAGCGTATCAGCGGCTATTTTCATGATCGTTCCTTTATCGCCATCGCTTAGTTCGGTATCTGACACTAAACGCTTGGCGATCTCCGCCGGAAGCCCCGAACTGCTTTTGAGCAGGGCAGCCTGTGCCTCCTGCATTTTCTCTATCGGTATTGTATCAAAAAGATCGCCTGTCAGTGCAAGAAGCGTGACGATCTGCTCAGGTACTGTCATGGGGTTAAGCTCTTGCTGCTTGAGGCAGGCGCGTATGCGTTTGCCATGCTCGATTATCCTGCGCGTATTTTCATCCAGCCTGGTGCCGAAGCGGGCAAAAGTTTCCAACTCCTCAAACTGAGAATAGGCAAGTTTAAGATTTCCGGTGATAGAGCGATAAGCGGGCAACTGTGCCTGTCCACCCACCCGCGAAACAGATTTGCCCACATCTACAGCAGGCAGGATACCTAATTCAAACAGTCTGGGTGAAAGGTATATTTGCCCATCAGTGATGGAAATAAGATTAGTAGGAATATATGCGGAAATATTTTGCGCCTCTGTCTCGATGATCGGCAGTGCAGTGAGCGAACCGCCCCCTAGTGTAGAACTCAGGTGAGTAGACCGCTCCAGCAGCCGTGAGTGGATATAAAAAATATCGCCCGGGAAAGCTTCACGCCCCGGTGGTCTGCGAAGCAGCAATGACAGCTCCCGATACGCACGTGCATGGTGCGTGAGGTCATCATATACGATCAGCACATCGCGGCCCTGTTGCATAAAATATTCGCCGATGCTGGTGGCGCAGTATGGCGCTATATATCGCAGGCCAGGTGAATTATTGCCCTCGGTGACCACTATCATAGTGTATTCCATCGCTCCTTTCTCAGTGAGCCTTGCGATTATTTTTGCGACAGATGATGCCCGCTGCCCAATAGCGCAATAGATGCACAATACATTTTTATCGCGCTGATTAATTATGGCATCAATAGCGATGGCTGTCTTGCCCGTCTGCCTGTCGCCTAGTATTAACTCACGTTGCCCGCGGCCTATCGGGATCAATGCATCTATGACTTTCAAGCCCGTTTGCAATGGTACGGATACAGCTGCGCGGTCCATAATGTCAGGTGCGGGACGCTCAATAGGCAGCCTCTCTGTTGACGCAATAGCGCCCTTGCCATCCATCGGTGCGCCCAATGGATCAATGACCCTACCTATGAGCGCTTTGCCTACAGGTACATCCATCACGCGGCCTGTACGCTCTACTTCATCGCCCACATTCAGTTGCGTGTCTTCTCCCAGCAGGATCACACCTATCTGGTCTTCGTCTATATTATAGGCGATGCCATACAGGTCTCCGGGAAACTTCAATAGCTCTTCAAAACCTGCGCCGGGCAGTCCGGATACCTTCACTATACCTTCAGATACACTTGTCACATTGCCTATCTCGCGAGGAGCGAAAGGGAATATATACTTATCCCTACCATGCTCCAAAATGCTGAAGGTGCTGTCAATGTTAGTGTGCAGATCTGTAGCGGCCATTCTATGCTTTTTGAACTACGGGTTCAGTTTTTGGTTTTTCTATTTCCGGCAGGCTCTTTTCGAGAGCGTTGATATACTCTGATATACTCCATGCCAGTTTATATCCGTTTGCAGTAAGCTCTATGCCGCTGATAAGCTCCGGGGCAGTTTTATATTGAAAGGGAGTGTCTGCGCTTAGTATTTTATTGACCGCGTCTTTTATCTCCGCCTGTTGTTTGGCAGGCAGGTCAAATGCGCTTCGCACGATCACAGGATTTTTATTTCCCTGAAAGGCATCTCTGAATTTTTTCTTTTCATCCTCACTCAATTCATTCAGGCGCTTGATAAACATGTTGCCGGACTGTTCTTCCAGACTTACAGAAGCGAGGTCTGCCAGGGCTTTGCGCGTGATGGCAAAAACTTCATTTCTCGTCTTCTGCATGATCTGATGGTTCAAAGTATCCTGTGCTTCTTTCTGCGCTTCATCCAGTTTTGTTTTCAACGCAGTGGCATCGGTCCTTGCGCTCTCCAGCAGCTTCTGGTGTTCAGCCTCGGCCTCTGCTTCAGCTTTTGTCATCAGGTCTTTTTTTTCCTGGTCGAACTTTTCATTTTTCTGTTTGAAATCTTCCTGCTCTTTTGCGGCCTCGGCTTTTTTTGCCGCAGCATCAGCGAGCTCCGCAGCGATTTTCTTTTCACGCTCATCGATGGCCCTGAGAATAGGCTTATACAAAAAATGCCATAGCAAACCCACCAGGACAATGAAGTTTACCATCTGCGCTATTACCGTGAACCAATCGATCTTCATGTTGGTTTATTTAGCGATGATATGGGTCCAGAAAGGATTGGCGAAAATGATGATCATGGTCACTACAAAAGAATATATAGCAGTAGACTCGATCATGGCGAGCCCTACGAATAGTGTCCGTGTGATGGTCGGTGCAGCGTCAGGCTGCTGTGCTATAGCGCTCAGTGCCGATGCGACTGACCGGCCTTCACTCAGAGCGGGAAACATGCAGCCAAGCGAAGTGGTGAGCCCTGCTGTGATGATCGAAACCATGGCGATGGTCGTTACATTATCCATTTTATTTTTATTTGGTTTTTAAGAATTTGTTTGATCTGATTTTTTTGGGACCTGCACTACGGCTGCGATATAGACCGTAGCCAGTATGCTGAAAATATAAGCCTGCACCATTCCTATCAGCAGGCCGAGCGCATTCATCACTATCGGAAATATGAACGGTGTAATACTGAGCAGTATAGCCACGATCATACCCCCGCTCATGATATTGCCAAACAGCCTGACCGCTAATGCAAGCGTGCGCGAGAACTCACTGATGAGGTTAAACGGCAGCATGAGGAAAGTAGGCTGAATGTATGACTTGAGATAAGTACCTATGCCCCGCTGCCTGATACCAAAAAAAGGTACTGCAATAAATACACACATAGCAAGCGCAGCAGTAGTGGAAAGCGAACCGGTAGGCGGCTGGTACCATGGGAAAACGATCAGTACATTGGATACGGCTATGAATAAAAATAAAGTCCCGATGAAGCCTATATATGATTGAGGATTTTTTAATCCTACGCCTTCGATCTCACTATCAATTCCTGTTACGATCATTTCGAGCATACATTGCCAGCGCGAGATCTGCATATCGGTTTTCAGTCTCCGGGTGATGATGGCTGATATAAGCACCAGCACCAGCATGATGCCCCAGGTAGTGACGAGTGTCAGGTTTATATTAAAAAAACCATGTGACCAAAAGATGGTTTGATCCGGACTAAGCTTCATGGTTGTTCTCCTTTTGTGTTTGTAAGAGCTTATCTTTTGACTTAGTAAAATGTACAACCGCGTATCGTGCCACAATAAAGCCTGCTAAACAAACCAGCAGCCTGCGCCAATCTCCAAGGCTGATATAATAAAACCCAAGTACAGTAATAGCCGAGCGCATAAAGAAGCTACCAATAAACCACAATCCCGGCGAAGGTGATGTGGACAGTTTGCCCACCGTATACCATAGCCCGCCAAAGAATATAGCGCCCAAAAGCAGCCCTGCTATAAATGACAAACCCATAAACAAAACTTCATTCATCTTTCCACTTTTTTATTTGTGTATATCCTTTTCTTCTGTGACTACCCAGTACCATGCCATGAGGCAGCCGATGCACAAACCTGCGACCAATAATGATAGGGTCCACGAAATCCGTACCGGATAATGAAGGTCCAACCATAATCCCAACAGGGTACCAAGCAATGAAGGCACTACCACAGACCAGCCTACTATACCAAACATTCCAAGGCCGAGCCAGGGGCTTTCCGTGTCCTCACTTTGAGCTTTCACTTTTCGCGCCTCCTGCTCCTTAATGCGGTTGCTAAATGTGCTCTCATCATTCTTGTCATCTGATCTCATTTTTATTCTTTATGAAATTTTTCGATACCATAAATAAAGCTGCTCTCCAATCGTGCTGTCACAGTGCGGACGTTTCGTTGCGTTTCATCCAGTTCTTTAAAATCTTTTTCTACTGATTCATGTAGTTTACCCAGATCAGCGCCCCCTATAGCATTGCGCACAGAGACGAGTACTTGCATGCCCGCTTTGACCATCACCCCCTGGTCCACCGCCAGATAATGAGGGCCCGAGTCAGTAGTATAGGTCAATATACCCGGCACCAATGCCGCCACGCAGTCGAGCCTATGCGGCAGCAGCCCATATGATCCGGCGCTGGTTTCTACTATTATACTTTTCACATTCAGCGTTTCGCTAAAAACCCTGTAGGGCAACAATATTTTCAATGTCATTAATGTAGCTTCCATTATTTTGAGGTTGGTTTAATATCCGCAGCAGGCTTGGCTCCGGCCTTTGCTTTTGGATCATCTTTACTTGTTTTATTGTCTGCTTTTTGTTTTGCTTCATCGACTGCGCCGATCATATAGAAAGCACTCTCGGGCAGGTCTTTAAATTCATCTGACAGGATGCGTTCGCAACCATCGAGTGCATCTTTCAGGCTTACGTCTTTGCCTTTGAGGCCGCTGAATTTCTCTGTGGCAAAAAACGGCTGTGTGAGAAAACGCTCGAGGCGGCGCGCACGGCGTACGAGCTTGCGGTCCTCGGCAGATAACTGCTCCAGGCCGAGCATGGAGATGATGTCCTGCAGCCCTTCATACTGCGCCAGTGTTTCTCTGATCTGCTGTGCGAGGTCATAATGTTTCTGGCCTACGATAGCAGGTGTTGCCATTCTGGAACTCGATTTCAGCAGGTCTATAGCCGGGTAGAGACCCTCGCTTGCTCTTTTTCTTGAAAGCACAATAGAAGCCGAAAGATGCGAGAATGTATGCACCGCCGCGGGATCGGTCAGATCATCTGCGGGCACATACACGGCCTGGATAGAGGTGATAGCGCCGGTAGGAGTGTTGGCTATACGCTCTTCGAGTTTAGACAGGTCTGTGCCCATGGTGGGCTGATAGCCGAGGCGTGAGGGCATCTGGCCCATGAGGCCTGACACCTCCATACCTGCCTGTATGAAGCGGAAAATATTATCTATTAGTAATAAAACATCTCGGTGCTCATCATCGCGAAAATATTCTGCCATCGTCAGCGCTGCAAGGCCTACACGGAAACGTGCACCCGGCGGTTCATTCATCTGGCCAAACATCATCACCATATTTTTCAGGACATCGGCATCTTTCATGCCTTCATATAGTTCCTGCCCCTCGCGGCAGCGCTCACCTATACCACAGAACATACTCACCCCATTATGATGCCCGACCATATTGTGTATCATCTCTGTGAGCAGTACAGTTTTGCCCACGCCTGCGCCACCGAATAGGCCTGCTTTGCCGCCACGCTCCAGTGGTACTAATACATCTATGGCCTTGATGCCCGTTTCAAAAATTTGTGAATTTGTAGATTGTTTTGCCAGCGATGGAGGCGGCTGATGTATATCGCGGCGCTTCATATCAGGCAGCGGCGGCAGCTTGTCGATAGTATTGCCAAATACATCAAACATCCTGCCTATGATCTCTTTACCCACTGGTACTGTGAGCGGCCTGTTTTTGGTTTCCGCTGCCATACCACGCGATAGTCCTTGTGTGGGAGTCAGCGCAATGCCTCGTACATGATGGTCGTCGAGTTGGGCCAGTACCTCAACAGATACTTCATTATTTTTTCCTGTATGAAGCAGCGTATATACAGGAGGCAGATCAGCATCAAACCAGACATCTACTACGCTACCACGAATGGAAGTGATCCTTCCATGTTTTATACTGTCGCTGTTGTGTTCTGTTGCTGCCATACTTAATACTGTTGGGCATTTTCAAAATCATTCAATCATCAAGATTTGCCTAATGATCGTTGCGCAAAACTACAACACCCTCAAAAACGATGTTATGATTAAGATCATCTATTCAAAATATTGCTGTTAAATAGTCTTAACCTGCTATTCCTCAATTCAATAGCCTTTCATTTGTATTTTCATCTGTGGCGGGATAGACCAGGATATGATTTTGCTCCACTAATTTTTCGTCTTTGCCATGATATTTTATTTGGCTGAGAAGATGAGCAATAAGGGAGTTATGTGCTTCCTTTTTATCATCTGCCTGCACCACATACCAGGGTGAGTGATCGAAATTGGTTTCGCGGAGCATTTCATCCCTTGCATCTGAATACTCTTTCCAATGCTTCTGAGCTACTTTGTCTATAGGGCTTATTTTCCATTGTTTAAGAGGATCCTTTTCGCGAGAGTCAAGCCTTGCCTTTTGTTCTTTTTTACTGATGTCCAGATAGTATTTCAGGATAATGAAACCGGATTCTACTAATCCCTTTTCAAATAATTCCACTTCGGCAAAAAATGATTTGTACTGTTTGTGACTGCAAAAGCCCATTACCTTCTCGACACCAGCACGGTTATACCAGCTCCGGTTAAAAAGAACGAATTCACCCGCTACAGGCAGGTGCGCAGTATATCGCTGGAAATACCATTCTCTATCCTGCCAGTCAGAGGGTTTACCGAGTGCTACTACTCTCGTTTCGCGCGGGCTGAGATGCGTGATAATGGTTTTGATAGTGCCGTCCTTACCGGCTGCATCCCTACCTTCGAGTATTACCAGCAATTTTAATTCGCGTGATATGATCTCCTTTTGCAGTTTGACCAGTTCCACAGATAGCTCGTGCAATAATTCTTTTTCTTTATGCTTTCCCACGATGGTATTTTGGTGTTAAATAATAATGGTTCAACTCAGATCTAATGTGTCGGCACTACTTCTGTTTGCGGATGGCCCACTATTTCATTCCCATTTTTATCATGGTGAAATCCGTGGTTGTAATATTCCTTATGGTCGGGATGATGCTGACGCTCCCATCCCATAGCATGCGGATAGCGGTGGCCATCTCTGTATTCTATCTCACATGACGAAAAGAATAACAATGCCACAATCACTGCTGAGATCAGTATGTTTTTATTTTTCATTTTGTATTTGCTTTTGATACCAGAGATTAATCCGTATAGCCCACCCGTATTTCATTATCTACCATCCAGACGCCGGGAGCGTTCCAGGCTATGCGCTCGGCTTCCTCTTTTTGATAGAGCGATTCGACGCTACCTGTTAGGGTAACGCTGTTGCCTGTTACTTCCACGCTTACATCTTCCTGATCGATGGCCCAGTTGCGTGCCAGGGCGCTTTCTATTCCACGTTTTTCTATTTCATCATGTGTGGTAGGCGTGATGGTAATGGCATTTGTAATGCCTTTGACTCCGGAGAGGTTCATGACGGTATCCATAGCAGATTCTTTCTGGTATTGCCAAGGCAACTCACCTGTAAGTGTGACATGGCCATGTTCTACTTTTGCCTGCACTTTGTCACCTACTTCCCAATTTGCATTCAGTGCATTGATCACTTCTTTCGCGACCTCTGTATCAGTTTGGCGATCAGAAGTTCTGTAATTTACTTCCAGCTTCTCTATTATCGCTTTTACCCCCGATACATTTTTTACTGTATCCTCTGCATGTAGCTTCTTTTTATAGCTATCCACTGCGCCGGTCAGCGTTACTAATCCGTCTTTGACCGAAACGCCGATCTCGGCATTACATAATGCAGGCTCCCATTTTATTGCATCCTGCACATCTTTTTGCAGTTCTTCATTGCTCTTCATACAATTATCCGATTTAATTTACAACGACATTATTGCGATGCAAAGATGGATACTTGTGAAGTGGAATTTGTTATATAATTTCTGAAAAAAGTTACATCATTCACATGTTTTACCTTATTGAAGTAGAGCAATGTGATAAAACCTTCCTTAAATTATGCAGTCTTTATTTAGAGCCATTTGTCATTTTTATTTTCCGGGTCTGACAACTGCCATAGCCAGCGGGCGAGCTGTTCGTTCACATCCGGATACTGCATTATCACGAGCTTAAAGCCCTGTCTGCTCATCCACCAATCGGTATCGAGGCTGCCAGCCTCCGCATCAAATACATATACCAGCCTGAAGTGGTTAGCAATATTTATACCTGTGTAATTGCATACCTGCATGGCTTTTTCGAGCGCCATCTTGAAATGTTCGCGTGAGGTAATGCCCGCCGCAACCAGATGCCGCATGGAATATTTAAGCATGGAACCCTGCAGCACCTCTTCAAAGTCGGCAAGGGCCACATGGATGTGCTCTTCATGATAGGGGATAATATTTACCGTATACATATGCTTTGGTTTTATAGACTTAATGATCTTAGTTGTTCGAATAGTTCTTTTTGTTTTTCTGTGAGTTTTTCGGGTGGCTGCACATGCAGATTGACATAGAGATCGCCATACGAATCGGGCTTCCCATATACCGGCATACCCTTGCTCTTGATGCGGATAGCTTTGCCGTTCTGCGTTCCCGCAGCGATCTTGACTTTGACCTGGCCCGAGAGAGTATTTACTATGGTGTCGCCACCCAGCACTGCCGTGTAGAGATCAATGCTGTGGTCTCTGTAGAGGTCATCACCTTTTCTGGTAAACTGCGGATGCGGACTTACAAAAATTCGAACGAAGAGGTCGCCGTTATGCTGGGCGCTGCTGCCTTTGTCGCCCTTGCCGCGAATGCGGAGCAGTTGATCAGTATATGCCCCGGGTTTAGTAGTGATGCGCAGTTTCTCATCAGGTAGCTGTATGATGCGCTCGGTGCCTTTGTATGCTTCTTCGAGCGTGATCTCCATTTCGGTCTGGTAGTCGCCGCCTTTGAAGTCGCGATTGCTGCGCCCACCCGAACCTTGTGTCTGACCGCGGCCTGCACCACTGAAAAACTGTTCGAAAAAATCCGAAAAGTCAGACTCATTTCCTCCACCGAAAGGATTGCCGCCTTCTCCTTCATAGTATTCACGCTGACCTCTCGCCCCGCCGCCCTGCTGTCTACCGGCCTGATCGAAATGCTCCCAGTTTTCGCCAAGCTCATCATACTTCTTACGTTTCTCGGGATCGCTCAGCACCTCATTGGCCTCATTGATCAACTTGAATTTTTCCTCGGCGGCTTTGCTGTCCTTATTCTTGTCGGGATGCCACTTCATAGCCAGCTTGCGAAAGGCTTTTTTGATCTCCTCGGGCGTAGCTTTTTTATCTATCTCTAAAATTTTGTAATAGTCCTTGTACTCCATATCAATGTTTGTTTTTTAACCTCAAAGCCTGACAGGGCAGTATTTTCATTTTTTGCCGTTATGCAAAAGTACAACACGGTGGCGTAGATAGTATGATTAAAATCATGCACATGATATGATTTTTTTAAGGAATCCTCTAAACCTTGATCGTCCAGATATTATGCCATCCAAAGATGAGCACTTGCCGGATGTATCCGTTATATAATTATGTGAATTCGTTACACTATTCACAGGTTTTGAGATCTGTGGCGGCAGCCTGGTCCGCGAACCAAAACAAATGCCCCTCAGCAGGTTTGATGAGCTGCGCAGGATATTGGTCTGGGTCATATGGGCCATTCAAAATAGTTTGCAGGACCTTGGCTTTTTCTATGCCGCTTACTAAGAATGCAATGTGGGCGGCCTGATTGATCAGCGGCACAGTCATCGTGATGCGCCATTCTTTTTGCTCCTCTACATGTACTTCTCTTATCCAATGATGAGTTTCTATCAGCACAGATGTGTAGGGAAATAATGAAGCAGTATGGCCATTATCACCAAGGCCTAATAATATGAGATCAAATGATGGTAGCTCTTCGCCAAAAAAAACTTTGAGCGTCTCTTCATACTTCTTTGCAGCTTCTGCAGGTCCTAAATTTACAGGTATGGGATAAATATTTGCTGTCGGAATTTTAATTTTATCGAGTAGCAATGTCTTTGCCATGTGAGCATTGTTTCGCTCACTATCCATCGGCACACAGCGCTCATCTCCCCAAAAGACAAATATTTTTTTCCAATCTATCCGTTCTCTGAATGATGCTGAAGCTAAAAGTGAAAACAGTTTGCCGGGTGTATTGCCACCTGATAATGCAATAGTGAATTTACCTCTGGCTGCAATTGATTCAGCAGCTATACGCACGATGAATTCCCCCGCTGCTTCACTCATCAGATCAGGCGTCGCAAAAACTTTCAATGTGATTTTATCAGCCATTACTTATCGGTGGTATGATGGTCCAGTTGTTGCCGTCTTTTGCGATGAGTGCCTCTGAGTCCTCAGGCCCCTGCATGCCTGCTGCATAGTTGGGGAAGTTCACCGAAGGATTTGTATCCCATTTATTAATGATAGGCATGAGTATCTCCCAGGCAGCCTCTACCTGATCGGCACGCATAAACAAAGTAGAATCGCCCTCCATGATATCGAGCAGCAAAGTCTCATACGCCTCCGGAGTGCCCGATGTATATGAGTCAGCATAATTGAAAAGCATGTCTACGGGCTGTAGCAGCATCTTGAGACCGGGACGCTTGGCCTGAAAACGCAGGCGAATGCCCATAGTCGGTTGAATGTTTATGACGAGGCGGTTGGGCTGCCAGTTGCCCGCTGCCTCAGGGGGGAAAGACTGATGCGGCACCGGCCTGAACTGTATCGTGATGACAGACATGGTCTCATTCATGCGCTTGCCTGTACGCACGTAGAAAGGCACACCCTGCCAGCGCCAGTTGTCTATCAGAAATTTCACTGCTGCGAAAGTTTCCTTTACTGATTCTTTATTGACATCGGGCTCCTGTCTGTAGCCGATCACTTTTTTGCCTTCGATCCAGCCCGGGCCATATTGTCCGCGTACTGCATTGTGGTGTACCTCATCATCGAGAAATTTCCGCAAGGCTTTCAGCACATCTACTTTTTTATTTCGTATCTCATCTGCAATAAAAGAAACAGGTGGCTCCATCGCTATCAGGCAGAGTAGTTGCAAAATATGGTTCTGTATCATATCGCGTAGTGCGCCTGCGGTCTCGTAATAATTACCGCGGTTCTCCACGCCCAGTTGCTCAGACACCGTGATCTGCACATGCTCGATATAGTTGCGGTTCCATATCGGTTCAAACATAGCATTGGCAAAACGGAAAGCAAGAATATTCTGCACTGTTTCCTTGCCGAGATAGTGATCTATGCGGTATATCTGTGATTCGTCATACATGCCATGCAGCAGCGCGTTCAATTTCTTAGCACTATCCAGATCATGGCCAAATGGTTTCTCGATCACGATCCTGCTCGTCGCTTTATCTTTCGCCATACCAGCAGCACCGATGCTCGTAGCGATCTGCTCAAAAAACATCGGTGGCACGGCCATATAGTAGATACGATTGGCAGGAGTGCCCCATGTCTTCTCCAATTGTTTGATCTGTTTTTCTACATTAGTATAAGTAGACTTGTCGGTAAACTCTCCCTTATAGTATGTGAGACACTGAGCGAAATGGTCCCATTCTTTTTTTTGTGTTTTGCCTTTGCGTGAAAATTTATCAACTCCATCATGCAGATGTTTCCGAAAATCCGCTTCTGTCTGATCAGTATGGCCTATACCGATCATCGAAAAATTTTCCGGTATCCATTTGTCCAGGTATAAATTGTATATCGCCGGGACCAGCTTACGCCAGGTCAGATCGCCTGTCGCGCCGAATATCACTATGACCGTAGGGCCTACTTTTTTTTCTGAATCCATGTTTATTTTTTTAATCCCATTGAGTGTGAAAAATTCCCGGCCTGTCTGTACGCTCATAGGTGTGCGCGCCAAAATAATCCCGCTGCGCCTGTATCAGATTGGTCGGCAGCCATGCGCGCCTGTAGCTGTCGAAATATGAAAGCGATGAACTAAAAGCAGCCACCGGTATACCCAGTGAAACACCGCTCTGTATGGTGCTACGAATATGTGTTTGTGCTTTTATCAATTCCTTCGTGAAAAAGTCATCCACGAGTATATTGGCTAATTTTGGTTGACTGCTGTATGCGGATAGAATTGTTTCCAACAGCGAAGCGCGGATGATACATCCACCGCGCCAGATAGAGGCGATATCAGCGAGGTTCAGATCGTATTTATATTCCTCTGAGGCATGCGCCAATAATGCCATGCCCTGTGCATAGGTGGTGATAAAAGAAAAATAGAGCGCCTGCTCCAGGTCTTTGATGAGCGTATTTTTATTGACATCTACCTTTTCTTTAGCGATGGCAAATTTAAGCTCAGCTGCTTTGCGTTCTTCTTTGAAAGCTGATAGTTCGCGCATGGCCACAGCAGTATCTATCAGCGGTATCGGCACCTGCAGGTCCATTGCGTTTTGCGAGGCCCATTTGCCGGTGCCTTTCTGATGCGCTACATCGGATATCATGTCGATGAGCCTGCCATCTGTGAGATCATCGCGGCGTGCAAAAACAGTCGCAGCGATCTCTATGAGAAATGATCTCAAGATGCCTTTATTCCATGTGGCAAAGAGATCATGCAGCTCATCATTATTCAGGCCTGCACCTTCTTTGAGCAGATGATAGGCCTCAGAGATCAGCTGCATCAGGCCATATTCGATGCCATTGTGCACCATCTTGACATAGTGTCCGGCAGAACCGTTGCCCATATATTTTACACAAGGTTCATCATCTACCTTCGCCGAAATAGCCTCAAGCATAGGAGCGACGCGCGCATATATTTCCTTTGCGCCACCGGGCATGATGCTAGGTCCGTATCGCGCGCCTTCTTCACCACCTGAGATGCCCACACCCATGAAGTGCAGATTTTCTTTTGCCAGTGATGCAACGCGGCGATCCGTATCGGTGAAGTGAGAGTTGCCGCAATCCATGATGAGGTCTGATGCGGATAGTAGAGGCTTCAGTTCGTCGACCACGGCATCTACTACTGGTCCTGCAGGTACGAGAAGCATGATGACACGCGGGCTTTTGAGTGAGGAGATGAACTCTTTGATATCAGATGTGCCGATCACCTTATAATCCTTTGCATTCTTTACGAAGGCATCGACCTGTTTTGTATCCTTATCAAATCCTGCTGCACTAAAGCCATGATCGCACATATTGTACACCAGATTGCGGCCCATAGTGCCGAGTCCGATCATTCCATAATCATATTGTTGGTTTGCCATTGTGCTATTGTTTGATATTTTTAAAGTATTCTTTCGCGCTGTCTATACCCTTATAGTGAAGGCTCGGAATGTTCAGCTTTCTTGCCATTTCGATGTATGTGAGGCGATCATCTACATAGACCACCTCCTCAGGTTTGACCTGCGCCGTATCTATGGCCATTTTATATATAGCAGGATCAGGTTTGCGCAAGCCCACATAGCAGGATGATATATAAAAGTCAAACAGCTCATCCAATTTAAATTGTTTGATCCGATATTGATTTAATTCGCGTGCCTCATTGCTCAGTGCCACCACCTTAAATCCATGCTCTTTTTTTAGTTGTTTGAAGTGTTCTATCGCACCATCAAGCGGATGTGACTGGGCCAGCATATAGCTTGTAAATTTCTCTCTGGTGAATGACCTCGGCTGATGGAATACAACAAAATCAAGATAATCATCCAGCGTCAGGAGGTCTGACTCATATGTGTCCCACATGAGTGCATTGCGGTCTTCGGTCTCCTCTTTATCGAGCTTGAATTCTGTGATCGCATTTTCTCTTTGCTCACGCCCCCAGCCGTTAGTGAGCAGTACGCCTCCTATATCGAGAAATAATGTTGTGACCTTTGTCTTGTTCATCGTTTTGAATTTTTATAATTTTTTTCTGCCTCTCGACCCTCCTAAATCCTCCCTAAAGGGAGGACTTCAATACAAATACACTATCTTTTAAAGCCTCAGCCACTGCGGCTTTGGGGTAAAGACAATTTTATTCTATCAATGGTTTAAGCAAGTCCTCTATACCTTTATCAATGTCCTTGCCCAGCTGAATATAGATCAACTTGCGGCCTTTATCATTCAGCGATCTGAAATCTCCCAGGCCCTGTGCTTCATTCAGTACATCAAAACCAAATTTCTGATCGGGGATAGGCAAGGCTTCTTTATTATCACCAGTCAAAATTATATAAGCACCTGTAGCGGGGCCGCCTTTGTGGAGCTGGCCGGTAGAGTGCAGATAGCGTGGGCCATAAGCAAAGGTCGTCGCCACTTTCACCCGGTCGCGTAGCTGCATCCTCCACTTTTGCAGTGATGCAGTACGAATGTCGGTTTCTTCGAAGTAGCACAGCAGGCTGATGTAATCATGAGGCTTGACCAGGGCGATAAAATCATTGATAAAATCTTTCAAAGGAATATGCCCTCTGTCACCGATCTCTTTTACTGTATCACTTCCGTATATGAGCAGTTCATTTTCTCTCAGCAGCAGATTTGGTTTTTTGAATGCGCCGGTCTTGCTTCTTTCCTCTAGTATGTCATTGGTATTTTTCTTTCCCTCGGCCACATTGGGCTCGTTGAATGGATTGATGCCGATGACTGCTCCGGCTATGGCTGTCGCCACCTCCCAGCGATAGAATTCGCCGCCGAGCTCTATCCGGTCAGCGATGCTGATCCTGACGATAGGATGGCCTGCTTTCTCCAGTGCGAGCAGTTTAGTCTCGTTGTCTTTGATATCATCCGTACTCAGGTACATATGTACGAATACCCTGTCATCGCCATATACATCAGGCTTGCCGAGCAGTTCGCCGGTCACAGGAATGAGGCCTTTACCTTCTTTGCCGGTGCTCTCTGCTATGAGTTGCTCAACCCAATATCCAAAGGCCTGTATAGATGGCGACATGATGAAAGTGACTTTATCACGACCGTTGCGTTGAGCTATGCCTATTGCAGTGCCGAGGCCCACGCCGGGATTATTGGCTACAGCTCCATCCTGATCGCAACTCACTTTCATTTGTTGTGTGCCGGCGAGCATGGCCTCGATGTCAATACCCATCAGCGCCATAGGCAGCAGACCAAAATCAGATAGTACAGAATAGCGTCCACCTATGTCACCGCGATTGACAAATACCCTTCTGAAATGATAGTCATTTGCCATTTTGACCAGAGGTGTGGCATCATCAGTGATCGCGACAAAGTTTTTGCCGGGTTCAACGAAGCCTGTAGCCTTCAATTGCTCATAGAAGTATTTGAAAAAGCTGATGGTCTCCATCGTGCCGCCGCTTTTGCTCGCTGCGATAAAGAGGGTCTTGCTCATATCGATCTGCTGCTGCACATGCAGGATGGCAGGAGGAGCTGTGTTGTCAAGAACTAAAAGTTCGGGATAGCCATCTCGAGGACCAAAGGTCTGACGTGCTACCTCAGAGCAGAGGCTGCTGCCACCCATACCGAGCAGGACGGCGTGCTTATATCCTTCGCTTTTTATTTGTGTGGCGAATGCTATCAGGTCTTTTGCATTGGTCGGCACATCGAGCCAGCCCAGGCGGTTTTTGATAGAAGCTATATTTTCTGCATCAGATTTCCAGAATAGTGCATCTCTGTCATACAGCCGCTGTGCGGCATTTTTTTTGTCAAGCTCTGCATAGCCTTGTTCGATCTTATCTTTCAGGCTGTCAGGCATGATCTGGATATTGGAACTGGTGCTCATATTGTAACCTCCTTCATGTTTTTAGTTTCTATCGCTAATATTTTGTCCACTCTGCGTACATGGCGTGGCGCATGTGAAAATTCTGCCCTCAGAAATGTAAATACGATCTCGCGAGCCAGCTCTATGCCTATGACACGCTGCCCGATGCAGAGTACATTGGTATCATCATGCTCTACGCACTGATGGGCAGAATAAGTATCATGGCAGACGCCGGCGCGTATGCCTTTGTATTTATTTGCGGCTATGCTCACGCCGACACCACTGCCGCATATCAGTATGCCTCTTTCGGCTTTGCCATGTAGCAGATACTCCGCGAGGTCACCTGCGCGGTCAGGGTAGTCATCAGGCTCATCGACATTGATACCCAGATCATATACTTCATGTCCTGCTTCCTCGAGGTCAGTTATTAGCAGAGTCTTGTATTCTAATCCCCCATGATCGGCTGCGATGGCTATTTTCATTGTTTTGCTTTTTTGCGGTTAGCGGAACCCTCAAAGGGTTTAAAACCCTTTGAGGGTTGTAAGGCAACTACTTCATCATTTTCTTTACTGTATTCACCACATTCTCTACTGTGAAACCATAAATATTTGTTTGATTTTTTGTCAAACAACGAATACAATGGCACACGGATGACACGGGTCAAACGGATTTTTATAATAATCCAAATATATCCGTGACATCTGTATCATCCGTGTGCTATATTTTTGCATTTTATAAATTTAAACAAGCTCTAATACTGTTTTGAAATATATTGAATTTGTCCTTTAGCGGAACCCTCAAAGGGTTTAAAACCCTTTGAGGGTTGTAATACACTGACTTCATAACATTTTCTTTACTGTATTCACCACATTCTCTACTGTGAAACCATAAAGATTTGTTTGATTTTTTGTCAAACAACGAATACAATGGCACACGGATGACACGGGTCAAACGGATTTTTATAATAATCCAAATATATCCGTGACATCTGTGTCATCCGTGTGCTATATTTTTGCATTTGATAAATTTAAACAAGCTCTGATACTGTTTTGAAATATATTGAATTTGTTCTTTAGCGGAACCCTCAAAGGGTTTAAAACCCTTTGAGGGTTGTAAGGCAATAACTTCATATCATTTTATTCACTGTATTCACCACATTTTCTACTGTGAAACCATAATGTTTGAACAGGTCCGTATCTGGTGCACTCGCGCCAAAGTGATCGATGCCGATTACTTTGCCTTCGTCGCCTACCCACTCGTGCCAGCCAAATGACGCTGCCGTTTCCACCGCGAGTCTCTTCTTTACTTTTGCAGGCAAAACACTTTCGCGGTATTTGGGCGGCTGCTGGCGAAACAGTTCCCAGCTCGGCATACTGACCACACGTACATTGATATTCTTTTTCTCCAGACGCTTCTGTGCCTCTAAGATAAGGTGTACTTCGGAGCCTGTCGCAATTAAGATAGCGTCTATCTTTTTCTTTTTTTCGGGAGAAAGAATGTATGCGCCTTTATTTAGATTTTGAGCATGGGCAACTTTTTCCACATCAAATACGGGCAACTTCTGCCTCGTCAGCACCAGCATGGTTGGCCCATCGGTGCGTCGGATAGCTGCACGCCAGGCGAAAGCCGCTTCATTGGCATCTGCCGGACGAATGATATGCAGGCCCGGCATAGCTCGAAGCGATGCCAGATGCTCAATGGGCTGATGGGTGGTGCCATCCTCGCCGAGTCCGATGGAGTCGTGGGTCATAACATATATGACGGGCAACTTCATGATACATGCTAAACGAATAGCAGGACGTGCATAATCAGTGAAAACAAAAAACGTCGACGCATAGGAGCGGAGCCCGCCATGCAGCATCATGCCGGAGCTGGCGGCACACATCACATGTTCGCGGATGCCCCATGCCATGTTGCGGTCTTCATATCTGTCCTTGGCGAAGTAAGCAGAGGATTTTATCATGGTCTCTGTAGATGGCTCGAGATCACCGCTGCCACCTATCAGCCAGGGCAGGTGGGCAGCTATGCCATTGATCACGTCGGCATTGACAGAGCGGGTAGCTTTAGGGCCATCAGTCGTTTTATAGTGAGGTATCTCTTCATCCCAGTTGTCCGGTAGTTCCTGCTTCAGATATTGCTGAAACTGCGCGTAGAGATCGGGATATTTTTTCCTGTAAACGGTGATGGTCTTGTCCCATTCACTTTCGGCTTTCTTGCCTGTCGTTATTGCCTTTGACATGTATGCTTTCACATCCGCAGGCACGAGGAACTTTTCGTTTTCCGGCCATCCGTAAAATTTCTTTGTGAGCCGTATTTCTTCTTCACCCAGCGGAGAGCCGTGTGCTTTAGGGCTGTCTTCTTTATTCGGAGAGCCATAGCCGATATGTGTGCGCAGGATGATCAGCGATGGTTTGTCCTTTACTTTTTTTGCATTGTCAAATGCCTCGGAGATCGCATTGATATCATTGCCTTTGTCTCCCAGATTTTGTACATGCCAGTGATATGCTTCGAAGCGTTTGGTCACATCATCGGAATAGGTAAGAGAGGTATTTCCCTCGATGGAAATGTGATTGTCATCGTAGAGGCTGATCAGTTTGCCTAAACCCAGATGTCCTGCGACAGAGGCCGCTTCATGAGATGCACCCTCCATCATATCTCCATCGCTACAGAATACATAGGTATGATGGTCGACTATTTTCGCGTCTGCTTTATTAAAAATTGCTGCGAGATGGGCCTCTGCTATTGCCATGCCTACAGCGGTCATGATGCCCTGACCCAGCGGGCCTGTGGTAGTTTCGATACCGGGTGTGAGGCCATGCTCGGGATGGCCGGGTGTGATACTTTCCCATTGACGAAAGTTCTTGATATCATCGAGCGAAATGGCATAGCCCGTGAGATGCAATACCGCATACTGTAGCATAGATGCATGTCCGCAGGAGAGTACAAATCTGTCGCGGTTAAACCAGGTGGGTGCGGTAGGACTATAGCGCAGATGTTTCATCCAGAGGGTATATGCGGCAGGGGCCAATGCCATCGGCGTACCGGGATGCCCTGAGTTGGCTTTCTGTACGGCATCCATTGCCAGGCAGCGGATGGTATTGATACATTTTTCGTCAAGGGTTATTTTTGGCATAGCTTATTCGTTTTTAATAGTTTTCTGAAAATAGTACCGAGTATTTTATTCGCCAAACGATCTTTACCGCCTGCAAATTTTATACCATGCACCGGTCAATTGCTCTTGCTTATGGTCTGATCCACGATCGCCTGTGCTTCGTCTATCATCTGTTTTAAATGCTTCTCATCTTTGAAGCTCTCTGCGTAAATTTTATAAATATCCTCGGTGCCTGATGGCCGCGCCGCGAACCAGCCACTTTCTGATTCTATCTTGATACCTCCGATCGGCGCTTTATTTCCGGGTGCTTCGGTGAGTATCTTAGTTATCTTTTCGCCTGCCAGTTCTTTTGATTGTATCTGATCGGCAGATATTTTTCCGAGTTTTGCTCTTTGCTCTGCATTGGCCTTTGCTTCCACACGGTCATAAAAGGATTGCCCCAGTTCTGCGGTCAGTGCCTGATATTGTTCACCGGGATCTTTGCCGGTCACGGCCAGTATCTCGGCAGAGAGCAAAGCAGGCACCATGCCATCCTTGTCAGTGGTCCAGACACTGCCATCCATCCGCGCGAATGATGCACCTGCACTCTCCTCACCACCGAAACAAAGAGAACCATCATACAACCCTTCTGAAAACCATTTGAAACCCACAGGCACATCGCATATTTTGCGATCTAGTTTAGCAGCCACGCGGTCTATCATCTGACTGGTCACTACTGTTTTGCCGATGGCGGATGTTTTATTCCATGCATTTCTATTTTGCAAAAGAAAAGATACTGCTACGCTCAGAAAATGATTTGGCGGCATCAGGCCGCTGCTCTTTGTCACTATGCCATGTCTGTCGTGATCGGTATCGCAGGCGAATGCAATGTCAAACTGATCTTTGATAGCGATGAGGTTTTGCATAGCATATGTAGAGGACGGGTCCATGCGTATCTGCCCGTCCCAGTCGAGCGGCATAAAGCGGAAAGTAGGATCGACTGACTGATTGACTATGGTCATGTTGAGTTTATATCGCTCTGCTATCCGCGGCCAGTAGTGCACACCAGCGCCACCCATGGGGTCAGCACCTATATGTATCTGCGAACGGCTGATGGCATCCATATTGATGATGCTCGACAGGTCCTCGACATAGGGCGTGATGTAATCATGGCGGTGAATGGTAGCACTTCGTAGCGATTTGGCGTAGGGCATCCTCTTTACATCTTTTAGTCCTGCGGCGAGGATCTCATTGGCCTTGAACTGTATCCAGTTGCTGACCTCTGTCGACGAGGGCCCGCCATTTGAGGCGTTGTATTTGAAGCCGCCGTCGCGGGGCGGATTGTGCGATGGGGTGATGACTATGCCGTCAGCCAGTCCGGTGGTACGTCCGCGGTTATAGCGGATGATAGCATGAGAGATGACAGGTGTAGGAGTGTACTTGTCATTATCAGCGATCATCACTTCTACATTATTCGCCGCCAGCACCTCGAGGGCAGATACAGATGCGGGCACTGAGAGGGCATGTGTATCTATACCGAGAAACAATGGCCCCTCGATCTTATGGAGGATGCGATAGAAACAGATAGCCTGCGTGATGGCGAGGATATGATTTTCATTGAAAGAAAGGTCGAATGCAGATCCGCGGTGCCCTGAGGTGCCAAAGACAATTCGCTGGCCGGGCAGACTGGCATCCGGCAGATCTGAGTAGTATGATGTGATCAGCGCGGGCAGATCGACCAGGGTCGACAGGTCAGGTTTTTTTCCGGCGTTCGCGTTTATTTGCATATACTTTAATAAATTGACCTGAAATAAGCCTTGCTTCAAAGATGCTGCTTGGTTGGCACAAAAAGACAAAAATTACTGTTTTACACAGTCCTAAATTCGGCATAAAAATCCGAACTTTTGACAATAAAAGATTACAAAACTTTAATAATAAGTTACATTATTCACAGATTTTTTTTGGGTGCGGCCTGTCCCAACCCTCAAAGGGTTCCAAACCCTTTGAGGGTTTTTTCAGATGGTTGGCTGGCAGCCAGTTTCAAGCCCTGTTCGCTGCCTAACCCTCGAAGGGTTTCAAACCCTTCGAGGGTTTTTTTCAGATGGTTGGCTGGCAGCCAGTTTCAAGCCCTGTTCGCTGCCTAACCCCCGAAGGGTTCCAAATCCTTTGAGGGTTTTTTTTTTAGATAGTTGGCTGGCAGCCAGTTTCAAGCCTTGTTCGCTGCCTAACCCTCGAAGGGTTCCAAATCCTTTGAGGGTTTTTTTCAGATGGTTGGCTGGCAGCTAGTTTCAAGCCTTGTTCGCTGCCTAACCCTCGAAGGGTTCCAAATCCTTCGAGGGTTTTTTTTAGATGGTTGGCTGGACGCCAGTTTCAAGCCCTGTTCGCTGCCTAACCCTCAAAGGGTTCCAAACCCTTTGAGGGTTTAAACGTACCCAGCACCCAAAAAATGACAAACAAATGACAATGTCAGGCGCTTATACCCCGATCAGCCCCAAAGCCCCTGTGGATATGACTTATATCATTTTGATTTCACCGACGAATCCCTTCATTTTGTCGCTTTTTCGGGCAGATCGGCACCCCAAAAGCACAAGACCGGATTTGTTAAAATGCGAGGACTGCTCTTAAGCCTTTATTCTTAATGTAAATACGCATGTTCGATATATCTATGTGACATGTAATGAAACAATTGTGGACATTTTGGGGTTTGAAAATTGGCATCCGAATAAGTATCTTTGGCGGCTGAGTTTTTTTAGAAAAACCACCAAATAAAATTTCATTGATAAAAACACAAAAAAGCATGAAAGTTTTTTTAGTACGCTGTATGGCGTCTATCGCGCTGGTATCAGTAATGGGTATCGGTAATAATACATACTCTCAGCTGACCGAAAAGGACGCAGAGAGGGAGCATATCAGAAAACATAAACCTGCAGTATGGCCCGCGCAGGTGATCACCTCAAAACAAGAGCATATCTCAGCCCCTCGTGTGGTCAACATGCAGGATATCCTGGCCTATCAGGCAGCCCATCCTAAGCCATCCCGCACAGGCTTTATCACACAGATAGAAGACAAGGACGCCGACTTTAAGTTCGTGCCGCATACCATCCCGGCAGGTACACCGACATTTGACCCGGATACACTGGGCCATGGAGGGCACCGCCATACTGCCAATGCCTCTCAGCACCTGGCAAACTCACCTGCCCCGCTGGGCTATTTCCTCGGTACTGATGGCAATGGCAGCCTGGTGCCGCCTGATATAGCAGGTGCTGCAGGCCCGACATATGTCATGGAGACAAACAACCAGCAGTTTGAGATATATACCAAAGCAGGGGTACACAATTCGACGATCGATATTGACAACTTCTTTACAGGAGGTGTGACCGGCGGTTATTTTGACCCGCATATAGTATATGACAATTTCAATAATCACTTTATCGTGGTGATAGACGGAAATATCAACAGCAATAATGATGGCGGCCTCTTCATCGCAGTATCTCAGACCAGCGACCCTACAGGCAGCTGGTGGACATATGATATAGACAATGGCGACGCCAATACCAATGACCTGCTCGACTACCCTCAGATCGGCTACAATAAGAACTGGTTTGTGATCACCGACAATGACTTCGTAGGGAGCAATGTGACCGAAGACATATACATCATGAGCATCGCCAGCCTCGAAAGCGGTACTCTCGGTACGGTGACTCACAGCACTGACAATAATGCATTCTCCATAGGGCCTGCACAGACCATGGACAATACTACCAATACACTCTGGCTGGTACAGGACGGAAACGGTGGCAGCGGCGCCATGCAGATAGGCAGTATCACCGGTACAGTAGCTGCACCGGTGTACAATGCGGGCTTCAATATCAGTACCACTTCAGCATATTACTGGAATGAGAACGCAGTGGACATCGAGCAGCTCGGCGGCGGTACCACTCAGCTGATCAATGATGATGATACACGTATCGGAAACGGCTGCGTATTTGCCAACGGGCAACTGTGGTTCACCCACGCGATCTGGCTGCCTGCCACCGGTACGGCGACCAATGCCGGTGTGGACTGGTGGGAGGTCAACCCTACTACCCAATCCACCACCCAGTTTGGCCGTATAGCCTCACCGACCAATGGTGCTACAGTGGTCAACTATTACTACCCGACACTCGCTGTCAATTCAAACGGTGATGCGCTCCTCGGATACTGCGTGTCAGGCGCGGACAGCTTCTACGCCAGTGCGGCATATTCATTCCGTGCGGGCACTGATCCTGTCAATACCATGCAGCAGCGATATATCTACAAAGCAGGTACTGCTGCCTACTATCAGACACTGGGCGGCACCAGAAACCGCTACGGCGACTATACCGGTACTGTGGTCGATCCCAGTGACCAGTCATTCTGGAACTTCAGCGAATGGGCATATACTTCTACCTATTGGGGTACTGTCATCGCTCACGTAGCAGCAGCTACACCACCGACCAATCCTCCGGTAGCCAGCTTCACGGCCAGTCAGACACTGGTGAGCTGCAACGGGCTCGTTGATTTTACCGATGAGTCTACCAATGATCCGACCTCATGGCACTGGAGTTTCGGCGATGGCGATACATCTGATGTCCAGAACCCAAGCCACCAGTACACTACAAACGGGACCTATACCGTATCGCTCAAAGCTACCAATGCCTATGGCAACAATACACAGACGCTCACATCATATATCACCGTGAGCCTGCCTGCCGCACCTACCGCAGCCAGCCAGTCACGCTGCGGTACAGGTACATTCTCTCTGTCAGCCTCTACTACTGATCCTGTAGCATGGTTTAACAGTGCAGGTACCCAGGTATCAAGTGCTAACCCATTTGTAACACCTTCACTGACCACTACTACTACCTACTATGTACAGGATAGCGTATACAGCCCGGTAGACAGTTTTGGCCCGGCAGCATATAATACACTCGGTACGGGTGCCTATTTTGCCAGTACCAACCAGCACTACCTGACCTTTGATGCATTGTCCGATTTTACCCTCATCAGTGTCGTGGTAAGGGCCTCTACTGCGGGTGCCAGGACCATACAGCTGATCAACTCAGGCGGTACGGTCATTGCTACAGCTTCGCCAAATATACCTACAGGGGTCAGCACCGTGACATTGAATTTCAGCGTACCCGAAGGTACAGGCTATGAACTGTCATGCGGAGGTACAGGCACGACCAATATAGAACTCTATCGCAACAGTGCCGTGGTCGCCGGAGCTTTTCCTTTCACACTGGCCAATGTCGCATCGATCACAGGCAGTGACGTAGGCACAGGCTATTATTATTATTTCTATGACTGGAAAGTGCAGGCTGCACCATGTGTATCAGAGCGTACTACTGTCACTGCTACTGTATATCCTGCAGTGGCTGCTACCGCTACTCCTACCCAGGTAGCCTGCTTCGGCGGCGCTACGGGTGAGATCTCAGTGAGCGTCACTACCGGTACACCTACCTATTCATATGCATGGAGCGGCAGCCATACCGGCAACCCTCTGACAGGACTCATCGCTGGTACCTATACGGTGACCGTGACCGATGCGCATAGCTGTAGTACTACACTCAGCGAGACGCTGTCACAGCCTACCGCACTCTCTGTGACCGGTACTGTGGTCAACGTAAGCTGTACGTCGGCTAACTCCGGCAGCATAGCCGCTGCCGTGACAGGCGGTACTACTACCTACTCATATCTCTGGAGCACCACACCACAGCAGACCACTGCTACCGCCACGGCCCTCACTGCAGGCAGCTATACAGTGACCGTCACCGATGCACATAGCTGCTCTACGACCAAGTCATTCACCGTAGGTGGTGCATCAGGCGGCCTCAGCACCAGTACTACTTCGGTCAATGCTACCTGCGGCAGCTCTAACGGTACCGCTACGGTCAATGTCACTCCTACAGGTACATATACTTACCACTGGAATGCAGGTACTGCTACTACATCAGCTACAGACCTCGGTCTGGCTGCAGGTACCTACACGGTCACTGTATCAAATGCAGGCGGATGTTCGGCTACGGCCTCTGTATCCGTCAACTCTACCGGCGGCCCTTCGGTATCATCTACTGATGTAGCGACCACCTGCGGCAATAATAACGGTTCTGCACATGCACTGGTCACCAGCGGCAGCGGACCATTCACCTATCTATGGAATAATGCACAGACCGACTCGATCATCACAGGCCTGGCATCAGGTTCGTATACTGTGACAGTGAAAGACGTCAATGGATGTGCATCTATATCGAGTGTCACAGTAGCCGCGTCAAACGGTGTGACATTGACCCACGCCGCTACTGCCACGACTTGCGGTCTGAACAACGGCACTGCATCGGTCAGCATAACCAATCCGGTCAATCCAACTTATAGCTGGAGCGGCGGTCTCGGCACTACTGCCAGCATCAGCGGTGTCGCATCAGGTACATATACAGTGACTGTAAACAGCAACGGATGCTCGGCTACTGCCAGTGTATCTGTGGCTGCGTCTACAGGCGTGACACTCACGCCGGCATCTACTGCCTCTACATGCGGCCAGTCAAACGGTACTGCATCAGTGACAGTCTCTAACCCGGTCAGCCCTACCTATAACTGGAGCGGCGGCCTCGGCACTACATCGAGCATCAGCGGCCTCGGAGCAGGCACCTATACTGTGACAGTGGATAATAACGGATGCAGCGCTACAGCGAGCGTGTCCGTATCTGCATCGAGTGGGCCATCGCTGAGCACTACTTCTGCCGCTACATCATGCGGGCAGAACAATGGTACAGCCACCGTATCGGTCACTAACCCTGTCAACCCTACATACTCATGGAGCGGAGGAGCAGGTAGTACAGCTACAGTCACAGGATTGGCAGCGGGTACATATACTGTCACCGTCAATAGCAATGGATGTTCGGCTACGGCCAGCGTCTCTGTAGGAGCATCGAGCGGGCCGTCTGTGACCAGCAACTCTATCGATGCGGTCTGCGCATCTCTCAATGGTTCCGCATCAGTGACCGTCGCTAATCCGAGCAACCCGACCTATGTATGGAGCGGCGGCCTCGGTACTACATCCAGTATCAGCGGTGTGGCAGCAGGTACCTATACCGTGACTGTGACAAACGGCGGCTCATGTTCTGCAGTAGTCTCAGTGACCGTAGGACAAAGCTCAGGTACACTGGCAGTATCACCTAATCCCTCATCAGAACCATGCTACGGAGATGCGCTCGGTACAGCAGCGGTCAATGTGACCGGCGGCACACCAAACTATAGCTACAACTGGAGCACCAGTCAGAGCAGCAGCTCTGTGACAGGACTCACAGCAGGTATCTATACCGTCACCGTATCAGATGCCAGCGGATGTACTACCACAGCATCTGTCAGGGTATCACAGCCTAATCCGCTCGGTACTGCCATCACGGTCACTCAGCCGGGAGGTGGAGCGACCACAGGCAGCGCCGTGATCGATTCTGTGACAGGCGGTACCAAACCATTTACCATCGTATGGTCCAGCGGCCAGCTGGGAGATAGCTCCGGCGCATTGGTACCGGGTACATATACAGTGACAGTGACAGACAGCGACAGGTGCAAGGCCGTCGATACAGTAGTGATCAAATACGGTACAGGCGTGACCAATGTCAATGGCGGTATCAACTTCAGCATCTATCCTAACCCTGCTAATACCAGTGTGACGGTAGACCTGCAGAATACTTATGACAATGCCACTATCAGCCTGAGGGATATCATCGGACAGACTCTGATGAGCCGTGAGCTGACCGTATCATCTGTCACACTCGACCTCGGCGCATATGCTTCAGGTGTTTACTTCATCGAGGTAGCACAGGGCGGCAAAACAGCAGTACGAAAACTCGTCATCAATAAATAAGCGAATAGCTTTATCATATTCAAAACCCTCGTAGTGATCCTGCGAGGGTTTTTTTATTTGATGAATGAATGCAAAACCCTCAAAGGGTTCTAAACCCTTTGAGGGTTGTCGGATTGGCGTCCCCGCCGACCATATGATATGATGTGGCGGGGACTTCAACCATGAGCAGAATCTGTCTTTTGAGGCTGAGAGGCTATCAATGCTATCCAAAAATAAAATATCCAAAAATTGATTTTCGAACGAGGGTAAAGCCCAGTAAAACTGTTCTTTTTTTCTTATTGCGAAAACCAATTCGAAAATCAACTCCCGCTGATATGTCCTGTGCCCCTTGCTATAAGGGTTTCAAGACTGTCTTCATTTTTTCTTCGACCCATGAGGCCTGATATAGCCCAGATCTGTCAGCAATGTATCTGATCTAAGGGCGGTAGGTTTTGTGATTTTAATTAATTATGCTATATTTGCATTATTAAGTTAAAATGTTCTTTGTCTTTTTTACTATATCTTTAGCCCGGGTCGTGTCAGGCTGACCGAAACGTGGACCAAACGAAACCCTTTGAGGGTTGTAGGACAGGAATGTCGTCGGTTCTAAACCCCTTTCGGATTGAATAATCCGATAGCGAGGCATAGGGATTTTATTATTTTCACCGTCTGTATTAATCTGAAAGATCATGAGAAGTATATCACTTTTATTGTCCCTGTTTTTGGTGCTGCATAGCGCATTGGCACAGTCTACCAAGGCCAACCCCACTCATCTCAAGCCATTGGTACTGGGGCTCACAGACCGGATGCATTCTACTATACTGAATGAAGACCGCGACCTCAATATTTATTTCCCGCCGGGCTACAACCCCAACTCTGATACATCCTATCCGGTGATCTATCTGCTCGACGGCTCAGCAGACGAGGACTTCATTCATATATCAGGCATCGTGCAGTTTCTGAGCCAGATAGTCGATACCATGCCGAGGTGCATAGTGGTCGGCATAGCCAATGTAGACCGTAAGAGAGATTATACTTTCCCGACCCGGGTGGCCAAGGACAAAAAAGACTTTCCTACTACAGGCGGCTCGGACCGGTTCATTTCGTTTATAGAAAAAGAACTGCAGCCATATCTGGAGAGAACATACAAGATCGGCGCATACAAAGTACTCGTGGGCCAGAGTCTCGGCGGACTGCTCGCTACAGAGATACTGCTGCGCCGGCCTGCGCTGTTCAATTGCTATCTGATCGTCAGCCCGAGCCTCTGGTGGGATACAGGCTCACTGCTCACACAGGCGTCCGCATTGCTCTCGGCGCAGCCCGATGCTGACAGGCATGTATTCATAGCAGTAGGAGCAGAGGGCAAAGAGATGGAGGACGATGCAAAAAAACTCGCTGAGATACTTCAAACAAAGAAAGGTATGAAGGTCGACCTCGCCACACTGCCTGATGAGAACCACCTGACCATTCTGCACAATGCAGCATACAAAGGTTTTGAAGTTTTGTTTTCGAGAAAGTAGAAGGCGATATCAGAATATAGATTTCATCCAGATGGATGATATGATGATGGTGGCGACACCGCTGATCACCTCCAGCATCCAGAGCAGAGTGAGATAGATCGTAAACTGCCTTCTCAGATCTGCTACAGTACCTTTCTGATAAGCTTTGTATTTGACAGAAAACTCTACCTCCACACCACGCGAGTATATGCCAAACAGTATCACGCTCACCCATATCCAGGAGATGAGGATCACAAAAAAGAACAATGTCGCTAAGTAGTAGTTCATATTGCAAATAGATTGAATCCGTTGTTATAACGTATTTAATTTATATAATATTGTACAAATATAAATTCCGGCACAGAAAAAAGAATACCTATGATTAGGTACAGTCTGTGTGGCGTGGACACTATGAGATTTCGTCAGTTGACATAAACTACAACGCTTGTGTCGAAAAACATATTTAATTTGTGCATAAAGAAACCCCTCATGAGCACAGCCAAAACGATCGTCATAGCAGATGACCATCCGCTGATATCCGAAGGCCTGACGAGCCTGATACATTCATCGACACCATTTGGTGTGATCGGCAGGGTGCAGGACGGCAAGGCACTGATGCATATGCTCAATAGCAAAAGCCCCGACCTCGTGCTGCTCGATATACATATGCCGATGATGGGTGGCATAGAGGCAGCCGCACTGATCAGAGAGAAATATCCCGCTATCAAAGTAGTAGTGATATCTATGTATTCGGAAAAGGCGATCATCGACCAGCTCAGGCAGCTTGACATTCATGGGTTCATACCCAAGCTGGCTGCGGGCGCAGTGTTCATCGATACGCTCATCAGGATCATGAAGGGCGAGAAGGTCTATATCGAGATGAAGCAGGACGCTGACGGCAGCACTGCATCGGACATAAAACAGCTATCCAAAAGACAACTCGAGATACTGCGCATGATACGAGATGGGCTCACTACCCGGCAGATAGCCGACAGGCTAAAGTTGAAGGTCTTTACGGTAGATACGCATCGCAAAAACATCTGCCAGAAACTAAACATCAGCTCGTCAAACGGCCTTCTGAAATTCGCATTGAAAAATAATTTCTAAGGTGACACCTGCATCACAGGTATCGAGATGGTCACGCCGGTGCCTTTGCCGATCTTTGAATTGATGATTATTTTTCCGTTGTATGAATGTATGCGGCTGGCTATATTCTGCAGGCCGAGGCCGGTCTTTTTGTTGGCGGACCTGATGCCGTTGCCATCGTCAGATACGCTGAGCATGAGCAGGTGGCCTGCACGGATGATACTGACCTCGGCTTTTTGGGCAGAGGCATGTTTTATGATATTATTGAGCAGCTCCTGCAGCAGTCGGTAGAGGGCGATCTCGAGATCAGGTGTGAGGCGGTCTTTGATATTGCGGGTGCGAAAGCTCATCTTGAGACCATAGAGCGCGGATATCTGCCGGCAATAGTCGCGTGCGGCTATGGGCAGCCCATACTGCTCCAGATGTTGCGGAGAGAGATTGTATGTCACTGACTTGAGCTCCTGGCCTGCACGTGTGATGAGTGCCTGTACATCGCTTAGTGCCTTATCGGGCTTGGTGATATTTAGTTTTTTGCAGTCCTGCTCCAGCCTGTACATGCTGAAGCCCAGTGCGCTGATATACTGCCCGAGTCCGTCATGCAGGTCAGACGAGAGGCGTCGGCGCTCGATCTCCTGCCCTTCGAATATGGCATGGAGCAATCTTTTTTCGGTATTGCGCATGTCGGTGATGTCTCGCGAGATGACCACCATTTCATTGATCTTGCCATGCTCGTCGAATATCGGTGCATAGCTGGACTGATAGATAAGTACCGAGCCATCAGGACCGGGTATGTGAGCCTCGTGCTCGAATGCGGTGCCTTTTTTAAACAAGGTGGCAATGCTTTTTTTGAGCATGTCCATATACTCCGGCGGCGTAAACTCAAACATGCTGTGGCCTATCACGCCATCCATCTTAAAACCCTGCTGCTCATGGTTCATGACGCGTATCCTGCAGTCACGGTCGAGCACCATGACGATGTCTTTCATGTGTTTGAATACGGTCTGCCAGCGGCCTTCGGTCAGTGAGGGCTGGCCTGTTGCATTTATCTTTCGGGTTGTTGCCATCTCAGGTTATGGTTTTGATAAAGATAAAATATTTGTATTAAAATCATGTGACCGGAGGTATATGAATAATTGAACGTGAGATGGTTGTGTTTCTGGTCAACTTTTATTTTGTTGATGTTTGGCGGCATGATGTGATATGAATATATGGCAGGGGCGACCAACAACGGGGTGGCCCACACTCGCCAGAGGCTAGCAAGGGCTACATAAAAAAAAGCGCAGTACCGGAGCACTGCGCTTTGAGATAGGATTGGGTTGTTATGTCTTTGAAACCCTCAAAGGGTTCGGAACCCTTTGAGGGTTGATAGAAGATATTAGTTCTTTACCAGTTTAAATGTCTGCGATGTGCCCTGTCCTGATACACGCATCAGGTATACTCCTGCTGAGAGATCAGGCATGGTGACAGATATATTCTGCGATGGGTTTGTGATAGTCGAGTTGTAAAATTCACGTCCTGTCATGTCGGTGACCTGCACACAGTACTGACCACTGCTCTCGAGTCCTGAGATGGAGACCGATGAGCTGAATGGATTAGGATATGCGGAGATGGCCTGCTCGCCGCCTATGGGAATGATACCGCTGGGAGTAGTATATACCCAAAGCTCATTGCCTATGGAGTTGAAGTCGGCATTAAAGAAGAACATGTTGTTGGCTATGGCAAAAATGCCGACGCTGTTCAGCGGGTCGGTATTTGGTGCGATGGTAGGTCCGAGTATCTGAGTGCCCGATGCTGTACCGTCAGAGCCGAACAGCTGGTCGAGGTTGAAGCTGTCTATAGCTGCACGAAACATGATCTGATTATTGTATACGGTGAACCCATGCTCATCAAATGTACTGGCCCAATACTGGTAAGAGGTGATGGTCTTAAGCAGGGTAGTGCCTGAAGTAGTACCATCGCTCATAAAAAATTCCGATCCGTGTACAGAGTCATTGGCGATGAAATACAGGCTGCCGTTAAAGGCCTGAAAACCCCAATAGCCCGCATCAGAGCTACCAGGCCCGGGCAAGACATCTGCCACCAGGGTAGTGCCCACAGAAGTACCGTCAGTGGCCCACATCTCATAGCCATTGGCGATCGAATAGGCAGAGAAATATGCCTTGCCATTGAATGCAGTGAAACCTGAGTAGTCCGCCACGTCAGCGCCTTCGCTATTACTGTTGATACTATTGGGAGCGATGTTTTTCAGCAATGAGGTGCCTGCAGTGGTGCCATCTGAGATCCAGAGTTCAAAGCCACTGACCGAATCGCCATTGGCGGCAAATATCATAGAGCTGTTGAATGTATATATACAATACGGATCGCCTGACCCGGTACCCGGCTGGATATCTGCCACGAGCATGGTACCTGCTGTAGTACCGTCTGTGGTCCATAGTTCGCCGCCATGTACGCTGTCATCGGCACTGAAGTACAGCTTGCCGTTAAACTCATGAAAAGTATACACAAACTCATGCCCATCGGTGCCCAGCGCACTACCCCAAAGGCCGGAGCCACCGAGTCCCGGCCATATGTCTTTGACCAGGCTGGTACCTGCCTGTGTGCCATCGCTCACCCACAGCTCCGGGCCATGTATGCTGTCATCTGCAGAGAAGTATAATTTACCATTGAATGCAGTAAAGCATGGAGTGGAAAAATAATCAAGGCCCGAAACCGGCCCCGGCCATATATCGTCGACCATTACCGTACCGGTAGTAGTGCCGTCTGTGACCCATAGTTCGTAGCCATGTACACTGTCATCGGCTGTGAAAAACAGTTGACTGCCGACTGCATAAAAATTGCCCGGATCGGAGCTGCCCGGCCCTGGCCAGATATCTTTGAGAAGCATGGTGCCTGCCTGAGTGCCATCAGATACCCATAGCTCGTACCCATGGAGCGTATCCGCTTCTGCCTCAAAATAGACCTTGCCGTTAAACGAAGTTATCCCGGATGGATTGGAACTGCCGGTACCCGACCAGATGTCTAAGCCTGTGAAAGTCTGAGCAGATGCTCCCTGTATCAGGATCAACAGAAAGCTAATTAGAGAGAAGTATGTTTTTTTCATATTGTTTGGTTTTAGTATTTCAAAGTTACCAATGAAACTGATAAATAAGAAAATAATTGATGATTTTAGTGTATAGCAATGATGACCAATTTCATTGCTTTTTCAGAAATCAATAACCTGTGTCTGAACATATATCTGGCAGGCAGAATGCTGATCGGTTTGTACGGCTCTCTGAGCCTATCCGAAGATACCGAAGGCCCACAATAGCCCAAGTACCAGAATGACCAGAGCGATGACAGCTGTCACGATAGCTGGAAATGGAGTTGACATGTTATTTCATTTAGGGTATGACATTTCACCACAAACTCAGTGCTATACTGTATTTCCAACTGATAGTGATGCGCAAATGCACCGTATCACTGAGAGATAGTTTATCGATGTCTGATCTTACTCATGTGCCTCTGCTCAAAAAAGTGAACAAAAATGTAGTCCGGGAGGTACGATATCAGCCATATTTTTATAGTCTGGGTGATACAACGCATATTCAAAATCCATATTTGTACCTAGCGGTTCATTTGTTGGCGGGACTTCCAAAAAACTATTTTGTTGAGATGCCCTTATGTTTGATCTGGCCGATGGTAAGCGGATCGGGCATGGTCACAGTTTCTTTTACAAAAACCACGTAATCTATCTTGCTGCCATTGGCATCCATTTTTCGTGCAGTTGCTTTGATGGAAAATCCTTTGTCGTTTTTGTCTGTCATGACCACGTTGACATTGACAGAGGCCTGCGGAGTAAATACAACATAGTAAGCAGGCTGGTTCTCTTTATTGATCAGTTCATCTGTTACTTCCTTTGCCAGATCGACATATGCATGGCCCTGATTGATAGTTACTGTGCCCGCCTGCAGAGGAGAGACGATTGTCTTTGAGATCATGCTCTGGGCAGATGCACTGTATCCTGACAGTACTATCATTGCGCATATTGTCATGGTCATCTTTACTATAGATATTTCTTTTTTCATTCGGGAATTATTTAAAAAATATTTGATCAATATTTATGGATGTAAAACTATAATGCTCATATAGGACTGGCTGATGGTGCCAGTTGTACCACCTACGGTCACAGTACTATTGCCTGCATCAGTCGCAGCATACAGAGCGATAGTATGGCTGCCTGATCCCAGCGAGAGGTCAAGGCCGGATGACCAGTTGCCGATGTATGAATAGGCAGTACTGGTGAAATTGCAGAAATAAACAGACTCAAGAAAGTAATAGGTGCCATCTACATAGAGGTCAAATTCTATAATGTTGTATTTACCTGTTGTTGCACTTGTGATTTCTCCCAGACCATGTGTCTGGACGTGTACGGCAGATGTCTGGCTCAGGCTAAAGGTAGAGCTCAGTCCCGGTATGGCAGTGATGGTACCCGAGGTGGGGATGGTCGCACCTGCAGTGCTGCCTGTCTCTGTGATCAGTGTGCTACTCTGCCCTAGAGTTCCTACCACGCCGGTAGGACCAGTTGGCCCTGTCGCTCCAGCAGCCCCAGCAGCCCCGTTAGATCCCGCCGCGCCAGTAGGACCTGCCGCACCTGCCGCACCGTTAGATCCAGCCGCGCCGGTAGGACCTGCCGCACCTGTTGCACCGTTAGATCCAGCCGCGCCGGTAGGACCTGCCGCACCTGTTGCACCGTTAGATCCCGCCGCGCCGGTAGGACCTGCCGCACCTGTTGCACCGTTAGATCCCGCTGCGCCGGTAGGACCGGCAGCACCCGTTGCACCGTTAGAACCTGCCGCGCCGGTAGGACCTGCCGCACCTGTTGCACCGTTAGATCCCGCCGCGCCGGTAGGACCGGCAGCACCCGTTGCACCGTTAGAACCTGCCGCGCCGGTAGGACCTGCCGCACCCGTTGCACCGTTAGAACCTGCCGTCCCTGTCGGTCCTGTCGGCCCTGTACCCGAGGCACCTGTCGGCCCGGTGGGCCCGACCGATCCTGTAGCAAATCCCTGAGAGGATGTCACTACCCATTGGGCCAGTGTAGCATTATATATCAAGGTCACTGCAGAGACCGGTCCCGCAGCTATGATGTCGGCACCTGTATTGGTGAGTACACTGGAGCTATTAGCGATGTCCATGATCTGACCTGTCGTATTGATGAGGGTCAGCAGGGCGCCGTCGTTGCCCGCTGTGATACCCGAGATGGTGAAGTAACCGGTAGCACCAGTGAGCCGGTAGATACTATTGTTAGTGCCCGGGAGGGTGATGGTATTGCTACCTGTCGATACAGTGATCGGCGTTCCTTCACGTAGTGCCAGATCACCGCTCACATCGAGTTTGGCCTGGGGGTTCGAATTGCCGATACCCACGTTTTGGGCATATGCAACTGTAATGAAAACACTCAAAAGGGCTGTAAGTAAAAATTTAGGCTTCATTATTAATATCAAGTAAGGGTTTCGAAATAGTTAATGCAATATTAGTGCAAAATTCGTACCGTTAATTAATTATATGTGTTTTATTGTAAATTTAATAGCTATTCTAAGTTCATCGCATTGATGATCAGTTAATTATTTTTTTGTGCAATGTGTTATTTTATACCCGAAGCCAATCAGTACAATAATCCTGAAGGGGGGAGTGTCTAATGTGTCTGTCCTGCCGGTGGTACATATTTGTCCCTCAGGCAGCAAATTACATTCGTCTTTACATATGTTTAATATACAAATATCAATAAAGCATGTATCCGTAGACATAGATATCAGCAGTAGCTGTCCCTCCCTGCGCAGTACCTATGCTGAAATAGATCGGACTGCTGTTAATGATAGGTGAAGCGGAACTACTTGAGCTTGAAGAACCAAAAGCACTGGCTGATGGACCCATACTTATTCCAGTTACATTATTAATATAATTAGAAGGGGATACCAATGTGCCAAATCCATTTGGCGCGGTCGCTATCTGATATCCTGTCATGTCCGCTCCGGTGAAAATAGCCCCGTTATTGGCGGTACTGAGAGATGTCGATGCATTGGTGATGACGACATCGGTCACGATGTATCCGCTACCTCCGCTGAGTGTGATAGGCTGGTCGCCGCTGATGAAGGTATACGATGTCATACCGGCGCTCCCGGGTGCTGAGTAGGCAGTGATGGTCGCAGTGGCGCCTGAAGTAGTTCCTGTGATCGTTTCACCGTCGGTGAAGGTGCCTGTGATGGTCGTGATCGTTAATGTACTTGTCTCAATAGCTGTGATCGTAGCAATAGCATGTGAAGTAGCGCCTGTGATAGATTCATTCAGGAATGTACCTGTGAGTGAACTATAACTGACCTGCCCGATAGTTCCAGCAATAGTACTCGAGGAAGTGAATGCTCCGCTGCTGAGATCCAGGCTCGATACGGTGAGCGCTGTGCCGCTGTCGGCGGTGATGACAGCAGTAGCGCCTGTGCTGTCTGTGATCGTATCTCCGGGCTGAAATGCAAAGCCTGTCTGCCCGGTATAGTCTATCGTGGCTGAGTTGGCGAGGTTCATATTGGCGCCGGTGAGTTTGCCGAGGAGCTGCACTCCGGTGGCGAACTGGCTCGCCTTGGCACTGAAATTTTTTACCACACCATCACTTGGGTCGGGCTGTATCAGGGGTATGATGGCATTGGGGTTGAGCGCTGTAGCTGCTGTGAGCTGGCTGATCTTGATATCTGACATTGTTTTTGATTTTATGTTTTGAAATGATATTAATTAGATATTAAAACTATACTCTTGTTTTTGGGACAGGGCCATTTTACGATGAAATAGTTTCCGTCCCTCGTCCCCCGTCCCTCCTTTTTAGTTTTCGAGTAGTAGGAGGCCTGCATTTTCATTGAGGATGAATGATCCGTCCTCACCGAGAAGCGCCTCATTGATGTATATCACCCGGACATTGCTTTCGTGGCCGCTGCTGTCCACCCATTTGAAGAGATAGCTCTGGCCGGGCGTGAATACGGATGTATCGACAGTGATCGTATTGATGATCTCGTCTACTTCTATACTGCCACTGAGAGCACCTGAAATGGTATGTATGTCGGTCCATGCGCCGCTTACATATCCCTGCAGCGTGTATAGTCCTGTGCAGTCATTGGGCTGGAGTGTATCGATAAATATTCGGGCCATGTTCTGTTATTTAAAATTTAATAATTAATAGTTAAAAATTTTGCTGAAGCTGTATTGCCTTTCGTCTCATATCTCAATACTCAATACTATTTTTTAAAACTCAGTTTTATTTTCAGGCCGGCAGTGATCTGCTGATTGAGAATATAATAGCCAATGTCAAACATATACCTGTCGGCAAAGACCACTGATGCTGCAGGCGCGAGGTCGATATTTACTTTACCACCTGTCTTGCCGCCATATGTTTCCGCACCTGCATAGACTTTGATGAGTGCGCTTTTTTTTGTCACCGTTTTAGTAATGTCTCTGACCTCTATCGGAGAGATGTCTGCCCAGCGGATATTTCGGCCTATGATGCGATTATTGGTGAGCGTATCAGTGATGATGGCTTTGAACTCATTAGCCTGATGTATACTGTCCGCGTATACCGCCGTGTCACTGATGAAAACATAACTGTGAGTTGCAAGTACAGAGTCGCAAGGTACACCCATTGTTTGCGATTTGCTGCTTGTCGTTATTATCGTATCATGCCCCCATACAGTATAAGGGATATTATGCGTCAGCTCTATACTCTGCCATATTGTATCATGGCGCGGGAGAAAATGTATCAGCGTATCGGTGTGTGTCAGCTCCATGCTGCCCTTACTACCTTTGCAGCTATGGAGCTGAGTGCCGAGCAGGATGCCGATTATAAAGAATGATATGATCGCTATGATAGTTGATTTGTTCATGTTGTTTTGATATGTCTCCCGCAGATTTCGCTGATGACGCAGAAATATTTTTTATCTGCGAAAATCTCCGTGATCAGCGGGAATGTATTTTATATTTCAGGAAAATAATCATCGCTCGGTCCTCTGTCGCAATGAAAAATAATAGTCACCACCATCGCGATGACCGCAATGATCGATGCCAGGGCCACTGAGGCACTGATGCCGTATTTCATTACGATGAGGTACATAGGACAGCTTTTGCTTTTTGTAAATAAAATATGCGGTCCTGGAGTCCGTTGTATCCGCCGTTTATCATACGCGTGATCGCATTCACATTGTCTGCATCAGCGAGCGCATTGAGGCTGTGATTTGACCAGAACCAGCCCGATACATCAGCAGGATAGGTCGTCGCTACGAGATCAGGATCGTCTATGAGGTCCATACCGATAGACAAGCCATACAGGGAATAATTAGCACGACCGGTGAGCTGGATGAATCCGCGTCCTTTAAATAAAGGGCCGTCTCCCGGCTGTGTATTGCCAAGGTCTGCGCGGCCTTCATATGCCTCACCATTATCGAGTTCGGTAGTATAACAGAACGAACCCGACTCATGTATGAGCTGCGCGATAAAGTGCGCTGCTCTGAGCGGTGTATCGATGCTGTATTTGTCCATAGTATCATTCAGCATGTCGGTATATGCCGAGATGTTTTGTGCACTGGCGTAGATGGCTATCTGCTGTAGTTGGTCTTGAGTGATGCTCATGGTTAATTAAAAATTAAGAGTTAAGAATTAAAGTTGCTGGTTATCGAAGAATCATTATATCATAAATCACAAATCATAAATCATTGCTCGTGTCTTTCGTTTATGTTATTGTATCGCTGTTCTATCAGCAGTTTCAGCTCACTGATATCGTTTTTGAGATCGAGCAGGATGGCCTGTATCTTGTCATCATGGATATTGATGCGCGAGTGAAACTGCTCCGCCTGTTTCTCCAGGTGGTGTATCCTCAGCTTGGCGAGTGCGAGGTCATTGCTGAATTTGACATATACACCGAATACAGAGATGACCCCTGCTATGCCCATGCCAATAAGATGTTCTATCTGTACCATTATTTGTCTGCGTCTTTAGCTCCCATGCCGATGAGAAATGTACAAACCGCGATCAGTGTCGTCGCGCATACCTGAAATCCCCCCGGGTTTATTTTTCCCATAAAAAGGAAAACAAACAGTCCCAGCAGTCCTACTATCAGGACCACTGCGGGCAGCGATGTTTTGTAGTTGATGATAAAATGATTCATGGTTTGAGATTTTTAGTTTTCAATTTAGTGATGCGATGGAGCTGATCTTTCTTTTGACTCCCTGCATGTGTATGTCGTTTCTTTTGGTGCCACCCCAGAGGTGCGTAAATAGTTTTGTGTTTCTGTCAAACTCTGTCAGCAGCACATTGGCCCGCAGGCCCTGCTCATGTATGATGAGCGCTATGATATATTGCTCCAGCAGGTGATTGAAGCAGCCTTTGAGTGAAGAAAATCCTGCGATGGTATCTGCTTCTTCGATGAAGCAGAGCGCTCGCTCCAGCCATTCATCGAGGACCTCTATATTATTGCATGCGACTAGGCCACAGTTATACGCATAGGCGACATGCCGATCATATATCCTCGTGTAAAGGGCCGGAGATCTTTGTCTGATCTCATCCAGTGTCTCGCTGTAATAACGATACAGGGAAAAATGCTCGACAGTCTGAAAACAAAAGTCAAAGCCGCTGATATATAGATGCGGGTCCTGCCAGAATATAAAGTCATTGTCAATATGCGCAAAGGGCTCCTTCATCATGCTCATCGCTATGAGTTTAGCAAAGGCCCAATAGGTAGGTTTGATATCGAGCTCGTCAAAAGCCACCACCACTGTACATGGCAGGCTATACTCCTTTGCTCTCTCTGCGCCGATAGTATCTGTCACAAAAACTATTCTGCTGAAATATTTCCTGCTTTGAAGCATGGACAGTTTGATGGTAGACATGAGGTCGTCGACCGAGTTGAAGCCTGCCGCGTTGTCCGCATCGCCCATATTCCATAGTGAGTAGAGAGCTATCATGGTACCGGAGTAAATGTTGTAGCGCTTATCAATGCACCGCCATACTCATCAGCTGTTATTGCCAGCTGTATCTGCATACCGGGGACATAATCCAGGACTGAGTTGAAAGAATACGGATCAGATCCAAGTGGAAGACTGCCAATGACAAAACCATCGATCGAACCACCCGATGAAATCCTACGGAATGATAAATAGCCTGTGAGCAATGGGTCAATACTCATGTTTAGCCTGATGTTTCCTCCGGCATCACTCACACTGTTTAATACCATATTTGCAGCTGTGAGTGTATTGCTCAGTATATTGCTCGGATCATTGAGATTGATAGATGGATTAGCGATAGTATCTATCAGGCATAGCTGATATTGGTCACCATTGATATACGATAGATAATTTACGTCAAAATCTGTTACAAGCACATTGCCTGTGCTGATGGTATTGAGAGATACACCTTCATAGAATGCACTTTCTCCTGCACGGGTATGCAGCAGCCATAGTTGATTGTTGCTGTCGGTGATATATCCGTCATATGCTATGCTCGGGTATCCACGACCATCATTACTGATGCCCAGCAGGCGGATAGCCGAAAGATTTCCTGCACCGATGCCGGCGCCATAGCCCGTATCATAGTTAGCAGGATCTGATGTGTAGAGTATATTACTGTAAATATAATTTCCGTTTTCATCGACAAAGAACATCTGATATCGGTGCCCCTGCACAAATTCCAAGCTAGCCCATTCGCCGCTATTGTAGCCATAATTGAAGTCAAGTGCTACGATAGTAGCTGTGCTGAGATCTTCTATATATAATGCACCGGATGAGAATAAGCCTGAAGCATTGTATGCTACTGCTATATTATTTCCCGTGCCGGCATTACTCACGCTCAGTAGCTCCAGTGTTGCCAGATTGCCGGTACCTATACCGGTGTCACCATCGTCGCCATAACTGTAGCCCATCTCAGGAATGGTCAGGATGATGATATTGCTCTGTACCCCATCACTATCTACCCACATGAATGGATATGTCTGCCCTGGTATCAGGATGGAGGTATCTACATCGATGGTATTGATAGCAGCATCTACCTCTATGCTTCCGCTGAGGGCACCGGAGATGGTTTGTATGTCTATCCAGCTGCCATTTACGAATGCCCTGAGTGTGTAAAGGCCGGTACTATCGATCGCGAGCAGTATGTCCTGAAATATGAGTGCCATTTTAATTAATAATTAATAGTGAATAATTAATAGTGGAATAAAGAAGCCGGATTCATTTTTAGTAAAGCAATGGAGATCGCTCTCCATTGCTTTTGTTTACGGATCATGATTGTGCCGGAGCACCTGCCGTATCGGCGGCTGTATCTGTACCGGTGTCAGCGCTTGGGTCTGCACTTGTGTCCGCAGCAGGTGCGGCGGTGCGTGCAGCGAGGATAGCTGTGAGTGCAGCGTCAGATGCTGAGATGAGCTGTGCCTGCTCTGCATCTGTGAGTGCCAGGTCCACAGGGTCGCCTGCTTCAGCTACCTGGCCGGTGGTGTCATCTGTCAGTACCTTTTGGGTAGATGCTGATGCCAGTTCTGCTTTGCTGTCTATGAGATAGTTGATCTCATCGGCTGCTTCTGTTTGGTCGGTTGATTGTACTGTCATGTTTTTTAGTTAATAATTAATAATGAATAATGGGCTGATAAAGCGAATAGGAACAATGAATAAAACATCAATACGAGTGTGAGGAGTTTGTATTTTATGCCAAAGGAATGCCATGGCAGTATTAATTATTCACTCTTCACTATTCATTAGCTCAGTTGTAGACGATCGTGAGATTACTGATCAGCGTAGGTGTTCCCCCAGTACCTACGCCCCCGTAAAACAATCATCAAATACGCCGTCCGGTGTATTGATCATCAGTTCAAACTGATTGTCGATCCACTTCACAGTGTTTTCCCATACGATCTCACCATTGAGGTCATCCTTCACTTCCTTGTTAGGTACGATGGTGACTGTCACATTGGTGATGAAGGTCTGTGTCGATGTGCGGTAGAAGAAGTAGTAGTTTCTCTGTCCGATCAGCGCATTATAAAATTGCGAATTGGATACAAAGTTGGGGTCGTGAAACTTAGCTGTGAACTCATAGCCCAGCAGTGTATCTACTGTCTCTCCATAGCCGGGGCCCATTTTGGCAGAGCCTGCGGCTACTGATCCGTTGGTCTCGGGGATGACGACGATGAGGTTAGACTCCTGGCCTGCAGCCCATACTGTAGGGTCCTCAGGACCGGCTATGAGCGTGGCGTAATAGTCTTTTGATACGAAGCCTGCACTTCTCACACGGCCGTATTCCCTGTTCTCGCAGGGGTTGCAGTCATGCTGCGGCAGGTCGGTGCAGTTTGATGGATAGTATGCCATTGTTTTCTTTGTTTTAGTAGTGATACAAATCGGATAATTTCGGATATCGGATTTTTGATGTCGGCATTGCCGCAATCCGAAGTCAGATTTCCGAGATCACCTTTTCCTGATTAAGTTAATACTCCAGCGGGCTGGCAGTCATTGATAATAAAGCAGCCTTTCTTGAAGGTGCTTTCGATCTGATACCGTATGCTAAACAGTATCTGCTCAGGTTTGACCTGATAGGGTATGCCCTTGTACTCCTGCGCATAGACCTGCGCCTTATCGAGCACACTCGACTGGAGCGTGATGACGAGGTTCTGGAGCCGTAGCGGAGTATAGAGCGAGGCGTCGATCTGGTCCGGAAAGTTTGATGTGATAAGTGCTTCGAGATCCTCCTGGGTCACGCCCAGTTGGTTCGTCCAGCCTGCCACGACCATTTTCACATCTATTTTTTCGGAGACCACATTTGACCTGCTACCTACAGATGAAGGTTTGGCCTGGTATGATTTATTGAGTATCTTATGATATATCTGTATCGGGTATGTATCGTCGGGATTGACCTTGGTGCCATTGCCGCTGAGGTCAGTGCTCAGCACCACCGGATATACACGTGTCGCGCTGCTGTCCACATCCGTACCATCGTATGCTATGCCATAGAATGCACCAGCCGCAAAGGTGCTGCCGCAGAGCGAGTATGTCTGTATCTCGGTATTGATGATGTCGATGATGGATGATGTGAAGGGCATTTTCTTTAATTGATAATTAATAATTGATAATTGAAAATGAAACATCCTGAATTCCCTTGTCTCATTACTCAATACTAAATACTCACTACTTATTTAATGCAAAAATAGCATTATTTATATAAAAAATTGTTTTGCATCCTATAAAAAGAAAGATGTTGATAGCAATGATAGCGAGGTGGTGCCCTGATCTTAAAGTGAATAAATATTTAAGCTCATAAAATAAAAATTGCATATGATTTAGGGACTTACATATGTTAAATATTTAGTGGCTAAACATATAACAATCTAATAAAATGAAACGGACCTTTATATTGTTTCATTGTTTGAAAATGCAAATGATAAAATCAGTTTTATGAGAATTGGTAATATTTTAATGATAGCCTTACTGTTGGTATTATTAAGCTCTCTTTCGTGCAGACATGCAGGGTGCGGGAATGGTACTAGCTGCGCTACCGGTGGCGGCAGCCTTACATTTACTGCCTGCGGACAGCAATATACTTTCAATTGCTTTGAGGGCCCGACAGCTATCGATGCCAGTCATTATCTGATGACCTTTAGCTCCTGCAATGATCCCAGTTGCACTTTCAAGATATTATTTGCCAACCCCTGTGTAGTAAATATATCCAGCCTGCCTATCACGCTTAATTCGACAAACACATCAGGCGCCTATATCGAAATAATAACAAACTGCCCCGCAGCCGATACAGGTAGTACCACAACGGGATTGTCTGTCACATTTTCCTCATTCACCGGCGGAATACTGACTGGCACAGTGAGTGGTACCATAAACAATTCTGTGACAGGCAGCAGTTGTACTATTCAGAATGGGACCTTTTCATTGCAAGTACCGACTACAGTTTTTAATTGCAATACGACTTATTACCCCTGCGGTACACATGGTTTTATTAAGATGACCATAAATGGCATCATTTATAACTTTAACTGTTTTGTCGCATCAACACCTGTCGGCAATGACCTGGATGTAGTATATGACATAGACAGTATGAACACACCCATTTGCGGTATAGGGTTACAGTTTTTTGGAGCTAATTTATTGTCAGCTGGTCTGGTGATGGACAGTCTCCAGGGCCTGAATGGCAATCTTCCTTATGCACAGTTCGCATTTGTGCAAAATTGCAGGGTCGGGACAGATGCCGCTTATGACGGTGTCACTCAGGCACCTACTGTAGTCACGATCACATCCATTGATACAGGTATGATAGCGGGAACGATCACAGGTGATTGCTTTTTGGTTGTGTCAGGTAATAACTTGACACGGTATCCGATAGTTAACGGATCGTTTGTAGTACCTGATCCCTTTTAGTGGTCATAAAAAGAATAAGGTATTTGACTGAAAGATATTTTTAGAAAAATCAAAACAATACAATGAGTAAAAGATCAAGAATAAAAAATTTATGTCTGGTGTTTGGCATACTGACTATGCTCAGTACTACTTCATGCAGAAGGGCAACTACACCTGTGACAGGGTCTTGTACCAGTAACGGATATGTCACTTTGACTATAAGTGGGGTCACATATAATTTTGACTGCTATATCGCCGAAGACCCTGCTGCTTCGGGAGGTGTAGGTGTGACATATCACCTGAGTTCAAATAGTAACTCAACGATCGGTTTTGAAATTAATCCTTTAAGCGGGGTACAAGCCGGTGCTGTGATAAATCCGGCCCTCGGCGGTAGTACCACTGCTACTTTTGCCATGGATGGCGGTAGCCAAAATTACTCCGACCTGGGTTGTATTTTTACGATTAATACTGTTAGTTCTAGTTGGATCACCGGAACCTTCTCGGGAACATGCCTTCCGGTCCCGGATCCATCAGGCACCATTGATACAGTGGTGAATGGTACATTTAATGTGCCCTATCCGCATTGATCAAATGAATCTTTAGCTTTTAATTTGTTTTGGCCGGAAAGCCCAATTCGGCACCGTCATCTTTGCTCAAACATCCCCATAAATGGTGATAGAATTTTATAATATATGTTTTGTACTTTGTGAGATGATAGATCTACTCATCTAAAACCAAACTATATGGCATCACACTCACATAAACACAAGCGGACAGATCCCGCCGTCATATCATTCAAGCATATGAGGCAGGCCATTGGTTGTCTGGCCCTGGCCCTTCCTGTATTGACCTCAGCCGGCTATGCGCTCTTTGGTGCACAGCGGCTCACTGTGCTGGACTCCATCAGCGAGTATTACTATACGATGACAGGAGGCATATTCGTAGGCACACTGTGCATGGTAGCGCTCTTTCTGATAGCGTACAAGGGCTATGATGATTGGGAGGACCGCGTGTTTAACTTCGCTGCGGTGCTGGCCCTGCTCGTAGCGTTTTTCTCCATGAACCCCGAACCGGGATGCCCCTCAGACCTGAGTAGTTTACCCGGATGTCAATGTTCACCGGCAGTGCAGATGGATGCTCAGTGTCCGCCATCATTCACTCTGGTCTTTGAGCACAAGGTCATGCTACTGCACTATCCTTTTTTCCGCTACATACACTTCCTGAGTGCAGGTCTTTTATTCATTATCCTGGGCTATGTTTCTTTCTATTTGTTTACCCGTACGGTCAGGCATAGAGACCCTCATACTACCGAGCAGCCTACCCGCAGGAAGCACAGCAGAAACAGCGTATATAGGGCCTGTGGCATCATTATCTGGACTAGTCTTTCGCTTTATGTCTTATACAGTATCATAAACAGCTACTATCCGGATATACGTCTGATAGCATGGCTGACAGACCATCAGGTACTCTTCATTGTAGAGTGGATTTGCCTCTGGGCCTTCGGTTTCTCCTGGCTGGTCAAGGGCGAAGGCGTCAACCCGCTCAATGACAGGCCGGAGGATAAAAAGCAAGGGGTTGAACTCGCAGGCGATAAATTGTAGTAGAGATTCTGTTGAATTTTCCTTCGACAACTCACACACGTTATCCTTGATGCAATAGATGTGAGGGTTTATGAGTTGTAGACTAGTGAAGCAACCTGATCAGCCGGTCAAAATCATCTGATCTGATAAAAACTTGTTTCTTTTTATTGATGTTTCTTTGGTTCAGCAATTTCAGGCCAACCAGTTCCTGTAAATCTTTTCGTGCAGTTTGATTTGAACTGAGTAGTCGTGTTTCGACTTCTTTCACTGTGATTATTTTACCGGGTTCGTCAGTCAGCCATTGAAGGATCTGAGCTTGCCTTTCATTGATCCCACCACTGCGCATAAATTGAGCTGCTGCTTGCCTCTCATTTACTTTACGGTCAATATACTTTCTCAGACTTTCATATGCTGATCTGATCACGTGCATTTGATAATTCAAAAAATAAGTAAGATCGAGATCATCTACTTCTGTATCAAGAAATGCTTTGCCATAAGCTGTTTTAGATTTTAGAATAATTCCGGATATGGATAAATATTCTGTAAGCCAATAACCTCTTTTGAGCATATACCAATAAAACAAAGCTCTTGCAGTTCTTCCATTGCCATCTACAAAAGGATGTATAAAGCCGATAAGGAAGTGAAGTATACCGGCCCTTATGACCGGATGGATAAACTGTCCGTCAGTTTCTTCATTAAAGAAGTCGTAAAAGCCTTCCATTAAGACTTTTAATTCTGCTGCCATAGGAGGCTGGTGCATGATGCTACCATCAGTGGAATCCACCACACGTACTTCGTCATTTGTCCTGAACCGCCCCTCATCGTTGGGATCATCCAGTGTTTTACTGGTCATCAACTGATGTACATATAGTAACCTTTCTTCAGTCAGTGGCTCTTTTATGATACCACGTATATGCTCTATGGTCCGGTAGTTGTTCAAGATCATTTGCTCGGACTGATTGCGGGGACTGCGATTTTGCCGAAGCATTTCTTTAGCTACTTTTCTGGTTGTGATCGCTCCCTCTATCTGGCTACTGGCTATAGCCTCTTCCATGAGAGAACTTACCAGATATTGCTGCCTGTCTGAGGCGTTTAATGGGCCGCTGCTTCCTATGCCTCCGCCATAATTCATATCAAATTCGTGAAGCTCCTTTTGTATGTGTGGAGTGGAGCTAAACTTAAAGTAATATTGTTCTATCTTAATGTGTTGGCCATTTTGCCCTCTCAATAATTTCAGAGCGCTCCACAGATCTGTATGGGTGAACCCATCCGGCAAAGGCTGATATTTTACCTTTTCCCAAGGGTAGTATTCTGTTTGGCATTTATTGATGAGCTGATGAAAAGACTCCTCATGCATTATGGTCATAAGCTTGCCTGCATAATTTATAGGTGGGCCTTTTTCTGGTATTCGCATTGCTCAAAAATACGAAAACCTCCTAAAACCTCCTAATTATTGTAAAATTAGGAGGTTTATTGCATTTTTACTTTTATATTATTGATTATCATATAATTATTATTTAAGGAGATCTGAATGAAGATTGAGATTAAGACAGTAAACCTCCTAAAATCTCCTAATTATTGTAAAATTAGGAGGTTTAAGAAGGACTATCGACGCCATTATCCATTTCCCACTTTCAGTTTTTCACCTAACCCTTTGACTATTTTTTCTTTCTCATCATTGGTCGCGGGCCATATTTGTTTGGCGTATTTTTTCTCCAGTGCTTCTGAGAGTTCTTTCAGTTCGGGATCAGCCCAGCTGATCGCATAGCCGCCGGTCACAGGCAGAGTGATGAGGCCATTGCGTAGTTTGCCGCGCAGGGTCAGGACTACTTTGTCTGATGCCAGCCCGATCTCCTCTCTGAATGCCCGATAGCCCTGATCAAAATATTTCGTGAGGTGAGGATTGCCGGACTTGATAAAAGTGCTGCGGCCGGTCTTGCCAGTGGGCTGAAAGGACTTGGGGCTGTTCTTTGGGTTCACATACATAGGCTTGGTGCTGTACTGGCCGATCTCGCTGCCGTCGCTAGCCATGCCACTCGTGTGTATCCGCTCCTGGCTGCAGTGCAGATGAGTATCCGCCACTTCGTGGATAGCTTTGTCAAATGCTTCGCCGCCCGGCTGTATCTGTTTCATACAGCCTTCTATGCGTTTGATCGTAGCGTCGATATTGGAGCGAAGGGTCAACACAATTTCAAATTTTAAATTGAAAATTTCAAATGGTCTTATGGTAGAAACTCCACCTGCTTGACTATCGCATCGCAGTCTATGCACCAGTCGCGCATCAGGTCCACACTGTCGACGAAGGTTAGCAGTTCATTCATATAGTCATTGTACAGACGCTGTGTAAGCTCACGTGCGCGGTCGAGATCGACGGTGGTGTAGCGGTTGACGCGGTCGGTGTAGATGCGCTCTTTCATCAGTTCACTGCCGAGCAGGTACCACCATGCTACTGCGAGGTTTTGTTTATAGTTGCAAACCAGCACATCAAATGAACACTGCAGGCCGAGCGTCGCCGTAAGCCCATAGGTCTCATCAGTGCTCTGTGCAAAATGCCCATCTGTATATGTCGCTCCATTGATAAAGATATGCGAGAAAAACTGCGAAAGATCGCCGTACAGATAGGGATTGAGGTCGTAGCTGTCCAGTGGGATGCTTGTGCTGTTGATCGCAGATGAATCATAGCAGATGTACAGCGTACGGCTGTCGTAGTATTTTTTGTTGACCAGAATGGTATTCCAGCCCGCCACAGGACTCGTGATGGTAAATGTGTCCAGCAGTGTCAGCGTATCGTCGTGCACCTCGTAGATGAATAGTTCAAACGAAGAAGGCGCAGGCGAGTTGAGATACACAGCGACGGTCGAGATAGGGATGTGGTGAAAGGCAGACTTGTCGACGAAGCAGTCCATATAGATGCCGCGCAGCTGTCCGCTCACGGCGGGATAGTTAGTGGTCGGGTCGACAGACTGGCTGAGCTTGAATGCCTCAGTGATCTTCTTGAGGCGAAACTTTTTTGCCATCGCATTGGTGAAGGTCGTCTCAAATATCTTTGACGAGCGACGCTGTATAGCCGCCCACAGGTCGAGGAATGTGGCCTGGTCAGAGTTATTGATGTCTGAGAGCTGCGCGATGGTGATACCGGGCAGGTCATTGATGTAGAGGCCGCTCTCAGGCACAGGCTGGCCGGTGGTGCGAACTCCGATATAGTCTATTAAGCAATCCATGTCTATTTAATTAATAATGAATAGTGAATAATGAATAATGAAATACAGCGTCAACGGTCAGCGGACGGCAGTCAACGGTAATTCAATAATGCAAAAATAGCATTATTTGAATAAATAATTATTTTTTCCACTATAAAAAAGGGAATCGTGATAGCAAGGATAGCGGCCAATGAAGGGAGTTGTTCAGGTTTACTGGAAATGTAAAGCCAAATCAGAAAAGCGGGCACGGATGAGACGGATAATACGGATTTACGCAAAGATCTGTATTATCCTTGTCATCCGTGACTCGTATCGTCGAATTTTTTCGAAGGCTTAAATTAATTTTAAGTCAAGTGATAGCTTCTATCTATGATTGTATAGAAACTATCGATTTCTTCTATGCTTTTATAAACTTACTTTTGTTCAGGATTATAAAATACCATCATTAACTTTATAAAAAATATCTCTTATGGAACACAACACAACCCAAGACAATGGCGCAAGCAAATGCCCCTTTCACGGCGGCGCACTTAAGCAAAGTGCAGGTAGTGGTACCAGAAACCGCGACTGGTGGCCTAATCAGTTAAAGTTGAACATCCTTCGTCAGTATTCATCGCTCTCCGATCCTATGGACGAGTCATTCGACTATGCCAAGGAGTTTAAGAGCCTCGATCTCGCTGCGCTAAAAAAAGACCTCTTTGCGCTGATGACCGATTCGCAGGACTGGTGGCCGGCAGACTATGGGCACTATGGGCCGCTTTTTATCCGTATGGCATGGCACAGTGCGGGTACTTACCGCATCTCTGACGGCCGTGGCGGCGGCGGCTCAGGCTTGCAGCGCTTCGCACCGCTCAATAGCTGGCCGGACAATGCGAACCTCGACAAGGCGAGACTGCTGCTCTGGCCGATCAAAAAGAAATATGGCCGAAAGATATCATGGGCTGACCTGATGATCCTCACAGGCAACTGTGCTATTGAGTCAATGGGACTCAAACCTTTTGGCTTTGGCGGCGGACGTGCAGATGTCTGGGAGCCTGCTGAGGATGTGTACTGGGGCAATGAAAAAGAATGGCTCGGCGACAGTCGCTACACAGGAGACCGCCAACTGGAGAATCCTCTGGGTGCCGTACAGATGGGCCTGATCTATGTCAATCCACAAGGCCCTAACGGAAATCCCGATCCGCTTGCTTCAGCCCGCGACATACGCGAGACATTTGGCAGAATGGCGATGAATGATGAAGAAACGGTAGCGCTGATCGCCGGCGGTCATACATTCGGCAAAACACACGGCGCTGCTGATGCAGACAAATATGTAGGCAAGGAACCAGCGGCTGCGGGCATTGCAGAGCAGGGACTCGGCTGGAAAAATTCTTTTGGCACAGGTAAAGGAGATGATACTATCACCAGCGGGCTCGAGGGTGCATGGACCACCACGCCTACTAAGTGGAGCAATAATTATTTTGAGAATCTCTTCGGCTATGAATGGGAACTGACCAAGAGCCCTGCAGGTGCTCATCAGTGGAAACCTAAAGGAAATGCAGGTGAGGGACTGGTGCCTGATGCCCACGATCCGTCGAAACGCCATGCACCATTTATGCTGACCACAGATCTCGCGCTGCGTGTGGACCCTGCATACGAGAAAATCTCCAGGCGATTCTATGAGCATCCGGATGAGTTTGCAGATGCTTTCGCACGTGCATGGTTTAAGCTGACCCATCGCGACATGGGACCACGTGTACGTTACCTCGGATCTGATGTCCCTGCCGAAGAGCTGATATGGCAGGACCCGATACCTGCCGCTAAGGAGCCACTTATCAATGAGAAAGATATCGCTACTCTGAAAGCTAAAGTGCTCGCGTCGGGGCTGACCGTGTCGCAGCTGGCCTCTACTGCATGGGCCTCGGCATCGACATTCCGCGGCTCTGATAAGCGCGGTGGTGCTAATGGCGGGCGTATCAGGCTCGCACCTCAGAAGGACTGGGCGGTAAACAATCCCGCTCAGCTCACTAAAGTATTAGCGGTGCTTGAAGGTATACAGAAAGAGTTCAACAGCGGTAGTAAGAAAGTTTCCATCGCTGACCTGATCGTACTGGGCGGATCTGCAGGCATAGAGCAGGCGGCAAAGAATGCGGGACATGATGTCAAAGTGCCTTTCACACCGGGACGTACTGATGCATCGCAGGAGCAGACCGATGTAGCGTCATTCGCCATACTGGAGCCTGATGCAGATGGCTTCCGCAATTATCAAAAGGCAAAATATAAACTATCTGCAGAAGAAATGCTGATAGACAAAGCCCAACTGCTCACACTGACCGCACCGGAGCTGACGGTACTGATAGGAGGGATGCGCGTGCTCAATACAAACTTCGATGGGTCGAAACATGGAGTATTCACTGACAAACCGGAGGCACTGACCAATGACTTTTTCCTGAACCTGCTGGACCTGAGCACTACCTGGAGCGGCACTACGGATGCTCAGGATACATTCGAAGGCCGTGACCGCAAGACAGGCAAAGTCAGATGGACAGGCACAAGGGCAGACCTTATCTTTGGTTCCAACTCAGAACTTCGCGCATTAGCTGAAGTGTATGGATGTGAAGATTCAAAAGCAAAATTCGTGCATGACTTCATAGCAGCATGGACCAAGGTGATGAACCTTGACCGTTTTGATCTGGCATGATCTGATGCTAAGGTTATTTATATGGAGAAGGTGGTTCTGTAAGGGCCACCTTTTTTTGTGTCAAAAACAAAGTCACGATGATGTGAATAATAAGGGCTGACAAATGATCATGCAGGTACACTCGCTGGCTGAGATACAGCAGGCAGCATGCCCGCAGGCGATCTTGGCGGGGCCTTGGTCGTGACCGGCCCTGCGGAAATGAGAATGTAGACCATATAGAGTATGATACAGACGACAAAGATGATAAAGAACTTCATGAACTGATTATCTGATGATCTACGGTGCAGCACGGTTTAAAGTATTTTCGAGTGTATGATGATACGGGCAGATTGTAAAAAGCAAATGCCCCTATCGCAAAAATACAACTTTGCTGTGTAAAGCAATGACTGAAAACGTTAATGCGGATAAATATTTTTTTATCTATACATCAATGACTATGCGGCTCACATGAGATTATCATTTCATATCATGCCCGGAATTTGTTCTTTATTTTACTGCGCCCCTTGACAGCTGCGCCTACATCGTTTATATTGTATCTAACAACACCTTAATAATCTGATATGAAGAAGATACTATTTCTGTCACTGACTATCCTGGTCGTGAATACAATCGGCTATGCCGGGGATGATGCCAAAACAGCACCTGAAAAAGATAATAAGGAGAAGACCAAACCTGCTACTCCTGCTCCTGCTATCAAATCAGCTCCATCAGGCGATGCCTCGGTGATATACCTGGGCACTAATGAATTTTACCTCGCACTGGTACGCGAAGGCATCCTAAAAGGATAATTACAACGCAAACTCTAACGACCCCTCAGGCCACGGTATGAAGACTGTGGCTTTTTTCGTTATATCGGATAGTGGATTTTTGATTGCGGCAGCTCCGATATCATACATCCGATTTCCGATATATCATGATTTATCCAGCGCCCGCTCGATACTGCGCTCAGGTATGAGCCACATGACAGATACGGTGACGAATAGGCCGCATGATATACGTGTATCGACATATGCCAGCGGTATCGCTATGAAATAAAGCGCTGTAGAGATGTATCCCTTTCGTGATATCCGCTCCATAGCTATCCGCAGTGCCTCCCCAAACTGATGTGTGCGGCAGATACGGCTTTGCAGTATAGTGTAGGCTATGCCGCAGAGCAAAAGCAATACTGCGTAAGCCACGACAGTATTGGTCGCGAAATGATTCTCACCCATCCAGCCCGTAGCAATGGGTATAAGCGAAAGCCAGAATAGCAGGTTGAGATTGGCCCACATGATGCCGGAGTTGACATGCTTCACGATCTGGAGCAGGTGGTGGTGATTGACCCAGTAGATCCCGATAAAGATAAAGCTGAGTATATAGCCCATGAACTGTGGTACCATTTCACGCAGCACCTCCCAGTCGCTGCTGTGCGGCACCTTCAGCTCCAGTATCATGATCGTGATGATGATGGCGAGTACGCCGTCGCTGAATGCCTCCAATCGGGTTTTTTCCATAGCGGTAATTTTAAATTTAAAAGTTAAGAGTAAAAAGTTGATTTGATGAATTTGATTTTATCTTTTAAATTTTAATTTTTAACTGGCTGTTTTATCTGATCGGTATATCCGTGAATGAACCCGTCATCGTAGTGCCATCGATATAGGTCACAGTGAAGCTGCCGCTGATCTTTTTTGTGTCATTGGAGCTGATCGTGAGCGTACCGGACTGGCTGGACTCGGTGGCTACATAGTTGTAGAACATATATGGCTGTCCGCTGTTATTTGACTCATGAAAAGTATAGGTGCCGACAGCGAGCGATGGGCCGGTAGAGATACCCATCAGTGTGAGGCCGGAGAAAGCATCTATCGTGCCGGGCACTGTACTGGGAGCAGTAGCATATGATGAGTCTGCTACGAAATGGATGCCCTGATAGTCCCATGTGAAGACAGTCTGGTTGGTCTTGGTACAGCCTGATACGAGAGCGATGATGACAGCGAGCAGTGCGATGAGAGGGATGCTTTTTCTATTCATGAAGTAAATATAGTCAAGAATGAATAGTGAATAATGAATAGTGAATAATGGAATACAATGGAGTCGTTGCCCTTGGTTGGCTTCACCCACCACACCATATCGAATGCTGCCACTATCAAATTTGAAATGCGAAAGTATTTTACATCCTCATCGGGAGACGATGACGAGTAGCGGAGAATTGCTTGAAAGCAGCGGCAACATTTTTTCACTTATGTATTAAAATTATTTCTTTTTTACCCCCTTTACCCCCCTTTTTCGGAAAAAGTCAAAACACTACAAACAAATCCACTAAACATTGCCGATTTTAATATTAATAATACCAAAATATATAATGAATATTTGATTCAGGTATTCATTTTGTGGTGAAGTGTACGGGGCGACATTTTGTTAGGATTGTCGGTCATAAAATAACTATTCTTCAGCGTCAGTACCGCTATCCAGGGAGACAGCTGTTTCTTGAGTGCGGCATCTAGCAGCTTGGCCTCAAAGATGCTTTCTATTCTCAGCATCATCTCCATGATGTCATCATTTTGGTAATGGGTTTTTTTCCAGTAGCCCCAGATATGCCTGTAGTGGCCGAGTTTGGTCAGTGCCTTGCCGAGAAAAAGGCTCTCGCCCTCTGTGGCTTCTTTCTCTATGTCATTGAGAGCGGTGTATACTGCTGCAGCGGTCCATTTCTGGGCATTAGGATGCTTGTCGTAGGGATTGGTGTACTGATTATTTTCCATACTAGTGATTATTTAATTTATGCAAATATAGCGAATAATGCGAAATTTGCAAAATAAAATTATTCGCACTCATGTCCCTCGCTATCCATTGTGCGCCAGCATAAAATATGTTGTCCGCCATTACCTTTCTTGTCATCCGCAGGGATCTTTTGTATTTATCGTCGGTGTATAGCCGCTCACCCGCATTCCGGCCTTCTGACTCAGCACTGCATTTTTTTGATTTTGACTGGGAGGAGCAGGATAAATACAACTTTAGCGATGCCCTTCAGCGTTGCCATCACTTCAAGTGATGGCAACGCTCAAACAATCGCTCAAACAATCGCTCAGACAGGATTTAAAGGATGGCATCGCTCAGACAATCGCTCACAAGGATGGATCGCTTGCCCCACTTACTGGCGCGGAACTTAGTTCTGTGCTGAGATTAAGTCACAGATGTAACATCCGCGCTGATATGCGAAAGATCTGTGTCTTTTGTGTCTTCTGTGAGAAATGAATTTCATTTGATTTAACGCCATCCTCGTCAGCGTTTTCTGCCCGTGGTTGGCGTCCCCGCCACACCACATTATGCCCATGGTTGGCGTCCCGGCCACACCGCACTATGATGGTGGTCGTGGACGCCAACCTAGGGCGAAGTCGCCCGACCAACAACCTCACCTCATCACATCAAATGACCGCGAGATACTTCCGCAGCTTCCTTTGATCTGAAGTATATATGTACCTGCGGGTATCGCAGACACTGGCACATAGCCATGATAGGAGAGGGCATCGGGTAGCTGCCACTCGGTGTATTTCCTGCCTGATGCATCATAGATAGTGGCAGTAGCAGGCTGCGGCTCCTGCCATTTCACATCCAGTGAGAGCATATCAGCAGCGGGTACGGGGTAGATACGCAGCTCAGCCTGAGCACTGGTGGTGGCTATGCCTGTAGCGATAGTAGTATCAGGTGTGTAGAGCTGGTAGTAATAATTAATGTGTTCATCCATCGGTATCCATGTACTGGTAGCAGTATCCCAATTATCTCTTTCATAGGAAGTGATCATATTATAGCTGTCATAAGACCTAAGGTTGTGCCAATAGTTTACCCAAATACCACGAGCAGTATCGGGTATCTGCTCCAGGATGCTGGTAAGATTATGATTAGCGTCGTAGCTATAGGTGTACCTTGCAGGGGCATACCATCCCACTGAGTCGGACCAGTTCCAAAAGAAATCCGATGACAGGTAGCCTGATACATCATAGCTGTCTATCTCCATATAGGCAAGGCCCCAGATACTATCGTGAGATAAATAATACTCAATACTCGTATCCATTTGCCCAAGGCTGTTGTAACTGAATATGCCTTCTCCTCCATTTTTCTGATGACCTGACCAGGCAATAAGTGGATCACTGGTGATCAGGTTGGCACTGTTATATGTTAATATGAATTCAGAGCTTGTATCCCAGACATTATTGATCAAACTCAGATTGACTTCCAGTGTTGGGTTGCCAACTGAATCATAAACTCTGATTGTTTGTTGTGCGCTGTCCCATTTTTGCTGAGCGCTGTCCCAGCCGAAAGTGATATACCCGGCGCTCAGGCCTCCGGGATAGTAGGAGTATCTGAGGTAGTTGACATATTTATACATAGATGTTGCAGTGTCAAAATCGAAAAGAGTATCAGACAGAAGGATATTATTACGCCAGGTCTGTACCTGTTTTTGATATATGTATACGCCTCCTGTGCTCTCATTATACCACGTAAATGAGCTGTCGAAAGCCTGTACAGGATATGTCCAGATGCTATCCACAGCACGCGAACCGGAATATATATAGGTGGTCGAGTCATAAGGTATAAAGGCTCCATTATGCGCAGTGTATTGACTCATTGCCACCAGCCGCTCGCCCTGCTGCTGCGCATAAGTTTGTGATGTGATAAAAATAAAGAACAACGAAAACAGAATGGAAGTAAGGGTTCTTTTCATAGTAAAGGGTTTGATTCAATTAATATATAGGTAAATTACTTTCTGCAAATATCAAGCCATTTTTGCATATGATTACCGGACATTCCCCGGACTTAATATTGGTCAGGGTTTGTGCCTTCGTTCTTCAGTTTTGCAGATCTAATATTTGTACTATGGCATGGTCTCTTTCCTGTTCTTAGTGGACCTTTTTTTCGACAGTATAATGATATATGCCCGTGGTCGGCCTCCTTGCCCGTGGTTGACTTCACCTTACTAGCGCGGAACTTGTTCTGTTCTGAGATTAAGTCATGAATGTAACATCCGCGCTGGTATGAGAAAGTTCTGTGTTTTTTGTGTCTTCTGTGAGAAATGAATTTCATTTGATTTTTTCTGCCCGTGGTTGGCGTCCCCGCCATAGCACATTTATGCCCCACTACACCACTGTTCGGGATTTGTGATCTACCGCCCCTTCAAGCGTCCTCGCTTTTACCATATCATAGCTGCTGATCGGGACCACAAATCCGAAACACCGAAATTTGACAAACAAATGACAAAATCGTTTTCTGCCCTCGCTCACATCATTGTGTTGGCCTTGCGAAGCATTGTGTATTCTTCATTCTTCACTTTTCATTCTACATTTTTTATTCTTCAATTTTCACCTCCGTTTTCCTCATTTATACCTCTTATATCAGCTATTAAATGCATATCAAATGAGCTGTAGAAAGTGCCCTTTTGGTCGTTTGGAAAGTCTTTTGTTTATTTACCGCCCGACCCTTAAATCAACCTTTAATATTATCAATCAAAACACGTTATGATCAAAAGTCAACTCATTCGCCATGTGACATGCTTCGCTCTGGCAGCGACCATGCTGTCAGGCACAGCAGCCCATGCACAGATAGGTACATGGACACCACTCACTAATCTGGCACCGGACCTCAATAACGGTGGCATGCTCCTGATGACCGACGGTTCGGTGATCTGCCATACCTCCAGCGGTGGCAACCTCGGCGACGGGACCATCTGGGATAAGCTGACCCCGGACGCTACCGGCAGCTATGTCAATGGTACATGGTCGCAGATAGCCCCGATGACACAGGAGCGTTTTTCGTTCTCCTCAGAGATACTCAAAGATGGCAGGGCCTATGCAGCAGGTGGTGAATACGGCACCGACGGCACACAGGCCGGATGGCATGCAGAGATATATGACCCTGCTACCAATATATGGACAGAGGCCACAGGTACCAGCGCTGCCAAAACGATCAGTGATGGCAACTGCAAACTGCTCGACAACGGAGATGTGCTCCAGGCGGAAGTAGATGTGCCATTCCCGGTCCATACTATGTTCTATACTCCGAGTACCAATGCAATGACCACTGCGCCATCTACCCTGCACGGGGAGAATGAATCTATGTGGCTGAAACTGCCGGACAATAGCGTCCTCTTCGTCGATGAGGCTGCGGTCACATCTGAGCGCTATATCCCTGCACAAAACCAATGGATCACTGATGGTGCGCTGCCTGACTCCCTGTACGATCCATATGGATATGAGTGCGGACCGGCATGGATGCTGCCTGATGGCAGGGCATTCTTTATCGGGGGTACTAATCACACTGCATTTTATACACCATCAGGAAGCACTGCAAACGGCTCATGGGGTGCAGGACCTGATGTGCCAAACGGATACGGTATGCCTGATGCACCGGGCGCTATGATGGTAAACGGCCACATACTTTTCGCCGCATCGCCTCAGCCTACCTCTACGACAGAGTTTGCTACTCCGACTGTATTCTATGAGTTCAACTACCTCGACAGTAGCTATACTTCGGTACCTGTGCCATCGAGCGCAGCTACCAACTCTATCTGCCAGCAGTACACCATGGTCGACCTGCCTAACGGACAGGTACTGCTCGCGCTGAGTGAAGACCCTAGCGCAGCTCAATACTATGTGTACACTCCCGGCAGCGGTCCTATCGCTGCAGGCAAACCTGTCATCAACTCGGTCACTAAGCTGACATGTACTACATTCATGGCTACGGGTAATGGGTTCAATGGTATCAGTGAAGGTTCGGCTTTCGGTGATGAAAATGAAAATGACAGCAACTATCCTCTTTTCAGGTTCACATCAGGTGGCAATGTATACTATGCACGCAGCTACAACTGGAACAGCACCGGCGTACAAAGAGGCCTTGCCATTGATACTGCTTATTTCCAACTGCCTGCCTCTATGAGCAGCGGCTCATATGAGATGTATGTCGTAGCAAACGGTTTCGCTTCCGACTCTGTACCATTCAGCGATTCCATTCCTGTGATGACCAGCTCGCTCACACCTCCTGCGGTATGCACAGGTACCGCTTTCACCTATGCACCTGCCAGCTCTGCACCGGGCGCTACATTCACATGGACCAGGCCGGCTGTGACAGGCATCAGCAATACAGCCATCACTACCGCACAAACCGGCGATCCTAATGAAGTACTGGTCAATACCACCATCAATCCTATCACTGTGACATATGCTTATGTACTGACAGGATATGGCTGTAATAATGACATCAATGTCTCAGTAGTGGTCAATCCGGTACCTACTGCGGCATTCATCGCGACACCGACCAGCAGCTGCGTACTGCCTGACTCTGTCGCTTTCACCAATAACAGTATAGCAGCTACCAGCTATGTATGGAGCTTCGGAGACGGAGGTACCAGCACGGCTGCCAGCCCTGTATATGCATACTCTGCCGGCGGATCATATGATGTCAAACTCGTCGCCTCCAGCTCATGCGGAGTGGACTCTCTGACACAATCCGGCTATATAACTGTGACCACACCTGTAGGCCCTGTAGCCAATGGCCAGATGCACTGCGGTGATACTTCATTTGCGCTCTCTGCTACCAGCAGCAGCAGCGGTGTAGCATGGTTTGATGGTTCAGGCAACTATCTGTCCAGCGCCAATCCATTCGTGACACCACTGCTCAGCCAGACCACTACATACTATGTACAGGACTCAGTGGCCGGGTCGACATACACGGTAGGACCTGCTGATGATAATGCTCTGGGCACAAATGCGGTCTATACACGTACCCGCAATCACGGTGTCAGCTTTGATGCATTGAGCAACTTCACCATAGAGACCGTAGACGTCTATGCCTCTACTGCAGGTACCAAGGTCATACAACTGGTAGACTCAGGCAGCACTACGGCACTTTCCTCAGCTACTTTCACACTCACTACCGGGCTAAATACCCTGCCGCTCAACTTCAGCGTAGCGAGCGGCAGCGCCTATGAACTGTTAGCAGTAGCCGGCACCGGCACTGCCAACCTCTACTACAATAATAATGTACCGGCAGGGGCTTATCCTTTCACCCTCACAGATGTCGTATCTCTGACCGGCTCCGGCGGCAATCCGATAGACTATTACTTCTTCTACAACTGGAACGTACAGGGCCCTCCATGTATCTCTGCACGTACAGCTGTGACAGCTACCATCGGCGGCTGTGCAGGTATCAATGAAATACAGGGTGGCATCAGGTTTGGTGTATATCCTAACCCTGCTATGACAGCGGTCACTGTAGATATACAGGATGCGTATACCAATGCTACACTGAGCCTGAAAGATGTGCTCGGACAGACACTGCTGAGCACTCAGGTGAGCGGTGCACAGACCATTCTCGACCTCTCAGGCTTTACGGATGGCGTATACTTCGTAGAGGTAACGATCGAAGGCAAAACTGCCGCACGCAAACTCATCATCAGTAAGTAAACAAACTTTATATATCTAGGCCCCGTAGTATAATGCTGCGGGGCTTTTTTATTTTGTGACAATCTTATGACAAACTAAAGTCATGAAAATGTCAGAAGGAAAGTAACTTTACATAAACCAAATCACGCACCATGAAAATAATCTACACGCTCATCATCGCAAGCCTATTCAGCATGGGCATCCATGCACAGGGTTTCACACTCAACTTTGAAGACACAACAGTCATCAATCAGGTCTTCTACACAGACAGTATTTTGGATTCACTAGGCATATGGCAGATAGGCACACCCAATAAGTCATTCATGACATCAGCCTATTCACCTACCAATGCTATCGTGACAGGATTGGACTCTCTGCTGCCGCCGGGCAGTCAGGCTTCGTTTATTATTACGCTCCCCAATATATACCCGCAATCCAGTGATGGTATGGCTTTGACTTTTGTGCACAAGTTTCAATTTGACTCTGCCAGGGGAGGAGGCTATATAGAGTTTTCGGTCGACTCCGGCAGCATATGGCACAATATTTATACAAATGTCATTACACCTGAGTTTCCTTTCTGCATATGGCAGCAAGCAAGCGTCGTGGATGGGCAGATGGTTTCTCTGCCTACCTGGTGGGACAGCTATCCGACAGACACTACGCCATCAGGAGCACATTATTTCACTGGTACGGACAGCATATGGATGTTCGACACGATAGTGATACCGGTGGATATTTTTTTCGTAAAAACCAATCAGTTTACACAGATGATGTTCCGGTTTACGGCCTATACAGACAGCATTGCATCACCCTCTGCGGGATGGCTGATAGATAATATCAATTTCTTCCCTTTCGGTAATAATTGTCCCGGCGGCATCAACGAGATCAACTCCGCGCATCTGAAGGTATATCCCAATCCTGCGACAGATGCCTTTGATATTTCTATCCTCAATGAACCTGAGAGCGACTATCATGTCACACTATATGACCTCGAGGGCAGGGTAGTGGCGGAGAAAGATTTCACCGGGGCTTCTGTCACGATGCGGCGCGGCGAAACAGATGCTGGCTCATACTTCATACAGGTCACTGACGCACGGACCAGCAATACTTTTCAGAAGAGGATAATTTTTGAGTGATCACCATTGCAATTATTCTTTGTAGATGAACAAAGATACTCCTCACTGTCAAACTTTTGTCATCTTATTCTGTAGTCATAATTTTCTCGATTGTTTTCCGCACCTTTGGCATATTATTCATTTAACCTTTATTTGCGGTTTAATTCATAATTCAGTGAAGCGTATAGCTGTCATATTATTAGTGCCGATCTTACTTTTTAATACCATTGGGTATTATCTGGTATACTATGGCGACCTGATCGAGGCCCGGCATGAGGCTGCGGTCATGATCTGGGGCCATGAGGCGCTGGGCGACAGGCTCGTTTCGCTAAGCTTCCCTCTTATCAATGGCAAACCTGCTGCTGATGGACTGACCTTCACAGACGATGATGAGTTTACCTATCAGGGCCGGATGTATGATGTGATCAGCAGCTCACAGAGCAGGGGAGAGGTAGTTTTCAAATGTTATACAGATAGTAAGGAAACTGCCCTCAATCAGGACCTCAGCCTAAAGATAAACAGCGACAGCGATACACCTGCACAGAACCACAAAAACAATTCTACCCTCAAAGAATTTAGCAAAGATTACACTCAGCATGCGCAGCTTGAGTATAGTTTTATTCCGGCCTTCACTGATTCGTATATCAAAACAAACCGAACGGAAAGGCTATCTGCCATATACACTGCTATAGTTTCTCCGCCCCCGGACTTATTCATCTCCTGATCCTTTTTGATTTTCTTTTTCTGCACCATTGATCATTGCTCAGCATTGGTTTTAAGGCGTGCGTTTATCTTTTTTTTATTACTAAAAAAATCAACGTGAAACAATTATTCACCATTACTATTTGTATTCTATTTACCCATCTGGCCACAGCACAGCAGAATAAAATATTCAGCTGTACGACAGGCGAGATGAGCCAGAAGCAATATACCAAACACCCCGAGCTGCTGGGTGCTAAAGCTTTTCTGGATTCGTTCACCACTGCCTATATAGCGCAGCACCCGGTCCCGTCAACCCGCAGCACCAGCCCTACCTATGTGGTGCCTGTGGTATTTCACATACTGCATGATGCGGGCTACGAGAATGTACCCGACTCATTCATCTACATCGAGATGCACAACTGGAACCAGTATATGAGCGCGACCAATCCTGAGCTGGATACGGTGGTGCCGTCTTTCCAAGGCATCATTGGCAACCCTCAGGTAGAGTTTCGACTGGCACAGATAGACCCATATGGCAACTGTACAAACGGCATCGAGCATATCTATACACAGGCCACCTACTATGGCGATGACGATGACAAGCTCAATGCATGGCCACCCGACCAGTACCTCAATGTGTGGCTGATGAAAGCAATACAGCAGGACCCGTCTGACTATGGTATACTGGCATATGCCTACTACCCTGCATCCGTATCGATATATTACAATCAGGAGATCATAGACGGCATACTGGCCAAATACTTCGTAGTAGGCGGCTACGACCAGTCTGTGGGCAGCCACGTATTTGAGCGGTCTACGCTCGGCCATGAGTGCGGACACTGGATGAACCTCGAGCATCCCTGGGGCAATACCAACAGCCCCGGTGTAGCCTGCGGAGATGATGGTGTATACGATACTCCTATCACCGAAGGCCAGCAAAACATCGACCCATGGACGAATGATCAATGTACCCCCGGCGTGATAGAGAATGTACAGAATATCATGAACTACTCTAACTATCACATCATGTTCACACAGGGACAGGTATACAGGATGCAGGCCGCGCTCAACTCACCGGTGTCAGGCCGCGACAGCATATGGGGCCAGGACAATCTCATCGCTACAGGCACAGACCAGCCTCTGACATATCCTAATCCAAACTCATGCGCCAGCCCTATAGCAGATTTTGCGGTCAGTCAGAGATACGCCTGCACCGGGCAGAACCTGACATTCACAGATGTGTCATACAATGCCGTCTATCAAAACAGGACATGGACATTCCCTGCTGATGCCAGTATCACTACATCCACAGATGCCGCACCGGTGGTCAATTTCAGCAGTCCGGGATGGAAGCAGGTGACACTCCAGGTGTCAAACAGTAATGGCAGCTCTCAGAAGGTAAAAACCATGGTATACATCTCTGATGGCAGCTCTTTGGTTGCGCCATATCTGGAGACATTCGAAGATACCAATGAGGTCAATGCAAACTGGGAGGTGCTCAACTGGGACAATAACAACACCTATTTCCAGTCATATCCCCTCGGCCACGCCAGCAATGGCAGCTATATGCTGAATATGTATCATTCTGAATACGACGGAGACCGCGATGAGCTCGTCATGCCCACACTCGACCTGACCAATCTGACACGCCAGCAGGAGACATTGTCATTTGACTATTCTTTTGCCACATTTCAGGCCGACCTGCTGGATGATTCGATCGCCTCGCTCTCCGTGCTGGCATCTACCGACTGCGGCAATACCTGGCAGCGGATATATTTCAATACCGGAGGCTATAACCTCTTTAATGTAGGGGCCATATTCGGCTCATACACCGGCAATAGTACCGACGAATACTGGAAGACAGTGACGATCCAGATACCTGTCGCTCTCATCACACCCAGCACTACCTTTAAGTTTGAACTGCTGAGCGCACAGCTCGCCAATAATTTCTATATCGATAATGTCAATGTAGGACAGGCGGTCAATACTGGCATCAATACCGTCAGCCCATCTGCCATCAGCTCTCTGAATATCGCACCAAACCCCGCTACTGACAGGGCTACTGTGGTCATTGATGCAGCTACTGCGGCCTATATCACTGTGGGCCTCTATGATATGACAGGCAGGCTGATCAGCACCATATATCAGGGGCAGACAGATGTCGGTATCAGAAAAATAGCATTTGATACAGAGGAAATATCAAGCGGTATCTATATGGTCAAAGTAAGTACCGGAAGCGCCGTCACTCAAAAACGATTTGTAAAAATGTAAGGAACCCAAAGTACCCCCAAACCCTCTATTAGGGGGTTTGGGGGTGCAAACGTCAACTTTAATAAAAAAAGATAAACTCAATAATGAAAAAAACAATTACCATCCTGGCACTAATGCTGATGGCCATCCATATCCTGAATGCGCAATGGGTCGACCTGGGTACAAACACCCATCCGCTCAATGCAAATAATATTATTTATTCAGTAGTGACAGACGCCTCCGGCAATGTCTATGCAGCCGGCAAATTCAGCTATGGTGACTCTGCGGTGCAAAATTACTATGTGGCAAAATGGACCGGCGATTCGGCCTGGGTGCCACTCGATACTGCCGGGTATAAATTTAATAGCTACATATACTCTCTGGCCACTGATGCCGCAGGCAATATATATGCAGCAGGGGCTTTCACCGATGATACGGTCATACTGAACGGCAATTATGCCATATACTTTTACGGCAATGTATTCGTAGCCAAATACGACGGCACCAGATGGACAGAACTCGGTGCACATGGCGTAGCACCTGTGCCCAATGTGTATGGCACGGCGATCACCACCATAGCGCCAGATGCCTCCGGCAATGTGTATGCGGCTGGTGAGTTTAAAGACGCAGGTCACTACTACTATGTGTCAAAATGGAACGGGACTGCATGGGCGGAGCTCGGCACAGGCAGCAATGCACTGAATGCTAACAACTTCATCAGCACCATCGCCACCGACCAGCATGGCAATGTATATGCCGCAGGCGATTTCACAGATACGACGGGTGCGCGCTATGTAGCCATGTGGAACGGCACTAACTGGAGCGAACTCGGTACCGGCAGCAATGCACTCAATGCCGTCAGCGTCATACATACTATCACGACAGACCTCACAGGCACAGTATATGTAGGTTATCAGGATTCTGCCTTAAACTTTTATGTAGCGGAGTGGAACGGCACCGGCTGGGCCCATGTAGGAACCGGCAGCAATGCACTGAATGCAAACAACTCGATCAATACGCTCACTACCGATGCTTCGGGAAATCTGTATGCAGCGGGGAATTTCACCGATGCCAATGTCACCCAGTATGTGGCTAAATGGAACGGCACCATATGGAGCGAGCTCGGCACCGGCGCCAATATTCTGGACCCTAACGGCTATATACTCTCTGTCGCTACGGATGCCGCCATGAATGTATATGCCGCAGGATATTTCACCGATGGCGAAAGCAAATACTACGTAGCGGAATACGATCCGAATACACAGACATCCGGCATCCGGGGGATCAACTCCGCACATCTCAAGGTATATCCCAATCCCGCTACAGATGCATTTGATATCTCTATACTCCATGAACCTGAGAGCGACTATCATGTCACGCTATGTGATCTCGCTGGTAGGGTAGTGGTGGAGAAAGATTTCACCGGGGCTTCTGTCACGATGCGGCGCGGCGAAACAGATGCTGGCTCATACTTCATACAGGTCACTGACCGGCACACGAGCAATACTTTTCAGAAACGGGTAGTGTTTGAGTAGTCATCCAAAGCACTACGTCATTACGAAAAATTTCTACCCGTAAAAAATGAATAGAGAAGAAATTTTGTAGTAATCCGGATAGATAGATACAGGTAGATCAGAGGAGCATGAAGATATCGCTGGTCTGTCGTTACAGATTGCTACGGCGGAGACCGCCTCGCAATGACGATGTGTTTTATTGTCGCCCCATTATCCATTCTCCATTTCATTCACCCTTTCAGTATCAGCTTATAGATCGCCTCGCTGTTTGACACCTGGGTACGGTGCTGGTTATTGTTCAGGATCTCGATCTTCTTGCGGTTGATGGCCTGCACCACTTCGCAGGGAATCTTGCGCAGGAGTATCTGGTCTTTGCATTCTACCATCGGTATCTCGGGAGATATGATCTTTCCCACTGTACTTTCTTTTTTCATGTTTTTTGTTTTTTATTATTCCTGCGACCGGCCGTACTAACCCTCAAAGGGTTCTAAACCCTTTGAGGGTGTTTGACACCTGAGTACGGTGCTGGTTGTTGTTCATGATCTCGATCTTCTTGCGGTTGATGGCCTGCACTACTTCACAGGGAATCTTGCGCAGCAGTATCATATCCTTGCATTCTACCATCGGTATCTCGGGCGATATGATCTTTCCCACTGTACTTTCTTTTTTCATTTCTTTTGTTTTTTGTTTTTTATTATTCCTGCGACCGGCCGTACTAACCCTCAAAGGGTTCTAAACCCTTTGAGGGTTGACATAGCTGGCTGCTATAATTGATAGCAAAAATAAACATTTTATAATTATTATTGCAATATTTATGTTAATAATGCTATTTCGTAAAATAAATTCTCAATTGTAAGTTGACCTGCTATCAATGATAGCATCGATTTCTTTTTTATAGTGGAAAAAATAAAATATTGTGCTAATAATGCTATTTTTGCATTTAATTACCATTGTTAATTCTTAACTATTAATTATTAATTAAAAGGACATGCCAAAAAACATCAGCACACTCATCTCCACCCTGCTCAAGCGCGCCAGCATTGACCTGACAGATCCTAAATACCTCGACCTGGTCAATATCACAGGGCAAATAGGCGACGAAGCATACACCGAAGTAGAAGGCGCCATCAACCGCCTCATGACCCTCGAAGAAGCCCGCTATCACAATGACCTGCGCAAACATTTTCGCCAGAATGCACTCGACCCGATAGACAAAGAACTCGAACGCTGGTTCGAAGACATGGGCGTAGCAGATGAAGACAAGGGTGAAGTACTGGCTGACAAAAACACCTACACAAAACTGCGCCGCGCACTGGAGAAAACTCAGGAGCTCGAACATAAAAAAGCAGGCAAGCAGTCGACAGACGAAAAGCAAAAGACGACTGAAGAACTGAACGCTGCAAAGAAGCAGGTGGATGAACTCAAAGCCCAGTTTGAAGCCCGTGCCGCAGAACTGGAGCAGCGCACCGAGCAGCGCATCGCCGACTACGCATTACAGACCAAACTGTCATCACTCAATTATGCGAATGACAAGATAAGCAAGGCGGAGGCCGTGATGGGTTTCCGCCCTCTGCTGGACCATGAACTCAAGACGCGTGGTGCAAAATATATCCTCAATAAAGAAACCAACGACCTCGACCTCGTACAGGCCGACACCGGCGCTCCGCTACTCGAAGGCGGCAGGCCGCTAGCTTTTTCTGACTTCGTGAGCAGCCTCGCCGCTGCCAAGCGGGTATTAAAAATAAACAACGATGCCGCCTCTGCCGACCAGCAGCATATCACCTATCCGACACATATACCTGCGGGCCGCAATCTGCCACGATCCAATCAGAATGCACTCAATATCATCGAGAGCAAACTGAAAGGAAACTAGCAGTGGTGGCTGGTGACGGGTGACAGGTGGCGGGGAATAAAATTGTATTCCAGCCAACAGCCAACTAACACCTGCCACCCGATGATGCTTCCCGTAGAGTATATAAATAACATCATACAATGTCTACATACGGTCAACCAACCCCACTAACGCAGGACCTGGGTATCGCACCCTACCTCCTGCAACACGTAGCCGTGGGTATCAAAGAAAACGACCCATCTACCAAGATCACACCGACGGGCTTTCTCAAACTGGCGCTGGACAATACTCCTGACATGGGTATACCGGACCATGAGAAGCTGCGCCTCAACACCGACAGCGGTTTGTACAGCAATGTCAAACTCTGGTACTACAAACGCGCTAACAAAAGCACCGTCAGCGATACGCTCGACTGCGTATCAGGCGATATCAACGACCGCGCGACCTTTGACCTGAGCGCTCCGCACGTGGCGTCTCGCACGATCCAGTTTACTAACTCTGATCTCGCTCAGTACACTGAGGATGCTATCGCTACTGTCAAGCTCGGCCGCGCACCATCTCCGTTCATGGAGGAAGTGTTTAAGCAGATCATGATACAATGCAATGCCATCGCCCAAAAGATCAACAGCGATCTGATCGGCGATGTAGTATTCGGTGTCAATGTCAATAGCGGCAGCAATGCTTCTACTGTCATAAACATCGCAAAGGATGCTACCAAGTTTGACCTCACACAGGGCATCCCGGCGCTGGTCACAGATGCACTGCTGAATGAGTTTGACGGTGATCTGCTGATAGCAGGTGCCGGTAAATTTCTCGCCTATGAGCAGTTCAAGCAGAAGGCAAGTCCGATGCTGAACGGCCTCGACATCGCAAACGTGGGCGGCTATCAGTTCTACAAGGACTTCTCAGCCGCAGGCGTATGGGGTGCGAATGACACAGGCACTGTCACTGTCGACGGCAACCCTGTGACCCACTATCCTGCAGATACTGTCGGTGTATTCGCACCGGGCACTGTCGGCCTGATCGATCTCAATACACTCGTGGGATTCCGCGAGCAGAACCTCGGCGTGTTCCAGGCATTCCAGATACCGCTGCCTGTCAACACGTCTGACGGACAGTCTACCGTCATGATGTTTGACGTGAGGATGCGGTTCAACAACTGCCCTACGGACATCGCAGACGCTGCATACGGCGGCACACGCACCATCGGTGAAGGCTGGTCTATCCAGATCTCCAAACAGTACGGCCTCTTTCAGACACCTGCGTCTCTCTATGACAGCGCAGACCGTCTGGCAGGATCAAACGGCGCACTGAGCTACTCACTGGTGAATGTGTAATCTCCGGGTGGCTGGTGTTGGTTGGCTGGTGGCTGTAATACAATTAATGTATTTCCTGTCACCCGTCACCTGTCACCCGCCACCCCTTTTTTAGCAAGGTAGTGTAGTGGTAGCACGTCCCGATCAGTACTGTCGGGAAGGGAGTAGTTCGAATCTGCTGCTTGCTGCAGGATTTCTTTCTAACCCTACTCTCAAAGTAAACTACCGGATTTTATAGTTTAGTTTAGGGCATAAAAGTAAACCATAAATTACGTTAGTTTACTTTATCCCCATAAAGTAAACTATGAATTATTTTAGTTTACTTTGTGACATGAGCATAAAAATCGAAACATTCAAAGCGGGACATTTAGAAAAATCTATTGGTTATCAATATTTTGTACCGGAAAATATCAATGTCCCATGGAGTTGGAATGACAGTACACTGAATGAGCTGCTGGAAAAAGCCTCTGTCAGATTGGGAGAACTGAATTCATATGCAATGCTGGTTCCTGACATTGAGCGATTTATACAATTGCACGTCACTAAGGAAGCTGTCCTGTCCAGCCGAATAGAAGGCACACAGACTAGTATAAGTGAAGCGCTCATGCCCCGTGAAGAAATAAGTGCTTTGAGAATAAATGACTGGCAGGAAGTCAGTAATTATACAAAGGCAATGAATAAAGCAATCGAAAAGCTTAAAGAATTGCCATTATCTTCAAGGCTCTTAAGAGAAGCCCATGCTATCATACTGGACCATGTCAGGGGTGAAAACAAACTACCGGGACATTTCCGCAGTAGTCAAAATTGGATCGGTGGTTCTTCATTAGCAGATGCCAGATTCATTCCACCGATACATACCTTAGTCAATCCGTTGATGGGTGATATGGAAAATTTTCTCCATAATAAAGACATACACATTCCTACTCTTATTAAAGCGGGCATCGCCCACTATCAATTTGAAACGATACATCCTTTTCTAGATGGCAACGGAAGAGTGGGGAGGTTATTAATCACCCTCTTTTTAGTAAATGAAAAAATACTAACTAAACCACTATTATATCTTTCTGCTTATTTTGAAAAAAATAAAAGCCTTTATTATGATAACCTGACTAGGGTGAGAGAAAAAAATGACATGCTCCAATGGCTAAAATATTTTCTTATTGGTATAGAGCAGACCGCATCAAAATCTGTAATAACACTTGGTAAAATACTTGCATTAAAGCAACAAATAGAAAAGCAGATGCATATCAAATTAGGCCGGAGAAGTGCTAAGGGGATCATACTCCTCAATAGTTTATTTGTAAATCCTGTAGTAACAGTAGCGGAAATCCAAAAAATCTGCGGATTGAGTAAAAAATCTGCAAATGACCTTGCGCTTGCATTTGAAAAAGAAGGGTGGTTCACGGAAGTAACAGGCCAAACCCGCAATCGTATTTTTGTTTTCGAATCTTATACAAAGTTATTTGCATAATATGCCATTATTTACCCGGCATCGGTCGCGTCCCTACCGGCAGGCAGGACGCTCGCCGCTATCAAATCCCCCTAACCTCCTTTATAAAGGGGGAATTGTAGCCGCCCTATTGCATTCCATTGATAATTGATCAATTGATAATTGGCACATTATTCAAACTTTCTCTTATCACTCCCATCCAGCCACACGTGATTGAAGAGCTCAAACACACGTGAGCCGACCCGGTCGCCGTAGACCTCCTGGCATTCGTGCGGAGCGAGGTTGCTAGTGCAGTGGGTGATCGGGCCGCCGTACTGATAGGCGTTGTATCGCGCGAGCAGGATCTCTGCCATGGCGTTGACATCGTTGCCGTAGATGCGTTTTTCTTCTTCGTTGCCCAGGTCGTCGAAGAGCCTCACGCCCGTGAAGTACTGCCTTAGGCTATCTGTCGTAGCAGTGCGTTGTATCTCCATCGCGATGTCCTTGGCGAAGTTGAACCTGAACGTCCGCGGCGTGAATGCCACCGATGCGAGTGTGAGCCGGTCCTCTATCAGCATCGTAAACTCCTGAAATGTTTTCATGAGGATAGTCTTGCCGGTGCCGAAGCCGCCAAAGAGATAGATGCCGCGATGTACATCGAGCGTACCCGTCGTGTCGCCGATGAAGTAGCGCACGAGTTCGCGAAAGACCATCTCTGAGTCACTTTCCCACACGAGCTGACGACCGATCGCTGCCAGCCGCGAACGATAGATCGTCAGCGCGAGGGGATAGGCCTCATCGCATGTGTACGGATACGGAATGAATGGCCGCTTATATACTCTGCGGCCCACATGGCTCATCAGTGCAGTGATAGATGTGTCGCCGGCCTCACGCTCTGCTGCCTGCATCCGCTGAATGTATGCACGTGCAGTCTCAGTGAGTGGCTTGGGTGCGTGTTCACCGCGTTTCCGCGCGAGGTATCGCTGTTCGCTCGCGCGCAGTTCCTCCAAAGTGGGAAGCTCGGGTGACTGGTGGCTGTTGACTGGTGGCTGGGAGGTATTGTCGGTTTGCATTATTTACAGATTTACTGAATTACGGATTGCTTTGTCTTTTGTATCGTGAATAGTCGTGCGCTCTGTCCTTTGCCGGTTTGTTTTTTTTGCTTGTCAGCATTTTGGTCGCTACTGATTTGAATTTATTGAGCAGATGCTGCTCGTTGGTGAAGATCGTGCCGCTGGGGCATTGGAGCTCGACCTCTCCGAGCACATCTTCGACGCGCAATGTCCTGTATTGGTTCATCATCAGTTCGGTGATGCCTTGCTCGAAGAGCTCCATCATCATCCCTCCCGGTGACTTATCGAATTGCTGATTTCCTATGCGCGTTTTTTTATTTACGTAGTTAGGTTTAGAAAATGCAAACGAAGTAGAAGACGAAGACTGAAGGGCATCGCTTTTGCTTTCAGTTTGCACATGCACCTCTGATGCACTTGCATCCGTTTTTTCGTCTTTGGGTTTCCATCTTTTGTTGGCATTTTCGCGCCGCTGCTCACGAAATGCGATCTGCTTATCGCGCTCTGCCTCGAGTCGGGCATTGCGGAGCATACCATCTTCGCACAGCACAAATTTTTGTTTCACTACCGTGAGCACTTTCATTTTAGTACGCGCTATACGCAGCAGCTCGCTGTCAGTGGCGGGCAGATAGCCTTTGTCCCACTGATGGCAGAGCAGCAGTATGTATGCGCCGACCTCCTCGGCAGTGAGAAACATCGTGCCGGTGAGAAAGTCCTGTACATAAAATTGAAAAGCGGGGGAATTCATTTTAATTAATAATTAATAGTGAATAATTAATAATGCCATTGGCGATTGATAAAGTCCTTGTATTTCATTATTCATTCTTAATTATTAACTATTCATTATGGCTCGATAGGCCATGCTGTTTAGTTCGCAGACTTTTTTGAGGTAATATCGTTCGAGGCGGTAGGTGATGTAGGTCCACTTGCGAATGTCCTGATGCCAGCGTTCGCGGGAAACGAAAGGTGAACTGAGAAACGAGTGTGTATCATACTGCTGCTGACTGTATGCTATGCGTTCGCGGGCCTGATTGATGAGGGCAAGAAGGCGCGAGATACAGCCTACACGGTAGATGTGCTTGTCGGGATCGAGGCGTGGTGCGGCGACTTGTATAGCGGCACCCGGCGGATTGTCGATATTGGCGTACACTTTATATAATTAATAGTTAATAATTAAGAATTAATAATTGCCCTAACCATGAATAACTAATAGCTTGTAATGGTTTTGTATTCCATTATTCACTATTAATTATTCATTATTCATTGAATTACTTTTCCTCCGTTTGATCGTAGACTATTACTACCGGGCAGTTGATCATTTCGGCGAGCAGGCCGTCCTGATTATAGATATGGAATGAGTTCTCCTCGCCCTCTGCCAGGTGAACGATGTCGGTCACGACCTCGCCCTTAGGAAAAGGGTAGCGTTTTCCCACTTCGAAAAAGTAAGTCGGCTGCATGCCGCACTCTGCGATGGATTTGATCTTGTGTGTCATTTTTGTTTATTTAAAAGTTAAAAATTAAGAGTTAAGAGTTTTTTAAATGCCTGTCGTCATTTGCCTCATTCTTCATTGGTGTATTCATCATTATTAATTATTCACTATTAATTATTAATTAAAAAAAGGGCTGCTTCGCTCATATTCGGCAGGGTTCTCATGTACACCGGATTGACCATTGTTTCTGGCACCTCGCAGCCCTCGAAAAAATCATGAATGAATAGTGAATAATGAATAGTGGAACAACCATTGTATTTCATTATTAATTATTCATTATTAGTTATTCAATAACTTTTTGTTCATTATTCACGTATCTGTGTTTATTACTTTTGTCAAATCATTTGACTTATTCAGCATAAGAGCTTAATATTGCTATGCCGAAAGAGTAATGACTGTCCATGTTTTGACAAAAAAGTATAATCATTTGTCTATTTGTCCAAAATATCGACACAAAAGTATAATGATTTTACAAAAATAGTATAATGATTATCCCTTTATTTTCCATTTTTGCGTAACAAATTCATAGACAATGAGAAAAAATGATGGTAAGGCTTTTACAATATGGATGTCCGAACATGGGCACAGCGGCACCAGCCTCGCTAAGTCTCTGGGCGTGACCAAAGCCAATATTTATTATCATATGAAGCAGACTGAGATCGCTGATGAGTTTAAAAACCGGCTGTCTCAGGCAGGATATGCTATACCCGCACTAGGCGTCAAACCGATGGACAAGTCAGCAGTCGAAGGCCCCCGCGCCAATGTGCGCCCCGTCGACCTCTCCCAAAAGGCGATCATGCATGTGCCGCTGGTCAATAAATATGCATATGCAGGCTACCTGAGCGGCTATGGCGATGCGGAGTATATCCACTCGCTGCCGTCGATACCGATGATCGCTGACCGTGAGGGGCGTGGTACGTATATGGCGTTTGAGGTGAAGGGCGACAGCATGGACGACGGCTCCCGCAATAGCTATGAGCAGGGTGATATCATTATCTGCCGCGAGATCGTGCAGCACCACTGGCAAAACAAACTTCACATCCATAAATATGATTTCGTGATCGTACACCGCACGGAGGGTATCCTGCTCAAAAAGATCGCTAAGCACGACACTGCTACCGGCACCCTGACGCTGCATTCTCTCAATTCGCTCTATGATGATTTTACGATAAACTTTAACGAGGTGGCGCAGATATTTAATGTGATCAAGGTGGAGAGAGAGAAATAGTGAATAGAGAATAGTGAATAATGGAATACAAAAACATTAAGTGCCTTTTTGCGATTGCCATATCGCTCATGCATACCACCTTATCAGCGCAGTCAGGACAGAAAGAAAAAGATTGTTGGGATACTGCTATGACTCAGATGGATTTGACTGCTTGTGCAGGACAAAGCGCTTCACAGGCTGATGCAAAACTAAATCAGGTATATAATGCCATACTAAAAGAATATAAAGCTGATACTGCTTTTGTCAATAACCTTAAAGAGTCAGAACGGATTTGGGGACAGCTGCGTAATGCTGAGATGAAGGTGAAATATCCTGATCGTGAAGTGGGATGGTATGGCAGCGCGCAACCTATGTGCTATTATTTATATCTGGCGAAGTTGACTGACGAAAGAACCAAATATCTCCAGCAATGGCTGGATGGCATTAAAGAAGGTGATATATGCATAGGCTCTGTCAAATTGAAACAGTAGCACTTTTCCCGCCTTGCTTTTTCCATCAATTAATTTAGTTTTGTCAATGACTGTACTCTGCTGCGGCTATATATAGCTCAGAGGTACATCTGCCACCTGATCTTTAAACCGTAGAAAATGAGATTACCTGCGATACTCGTCCTGATGCTGCTGATGACACAGCTGCTATATGCTAAAAATAAGCCGAAACATATTGACCCATGGGCTGTCGTGGACCTCAAGGCACGCCTGATGCCGGATGCTATGACCCACAGTCCTGATAGCATAGCCAAATATGTCTGCGATAGTTTTCATACCAATAGTGATAAGGCCCGTGCGATATTCATCTGGATGGCGTGGAATATCGACTATGATATCGACAATATGTTTGCGATCAATTTTTATGAAAAGAAAGAAGATATCATAGCCAAACCTCTGCGCCAGCGCAAAGGTATCTGTAATAACTATGCGGAGCTTTTTAATGATATATGCAATAAGGCCGGTATCAAATGCTATGTGGTGATAGGATATACCAGGCAGAATGGATTCGCGGACTATATACCTCATGCCTGGTGTGCGGCCATGATAGATACCGCCTGGTATTTGTTTGACCCGACGTGGGGCTCCGGCTACTGTAGCGAAGGGCGTTTTCACAGACAGATCAATGAGGAATATTTCAAGTCATCGCCATGGCTATTTATCAGGTCGCATATGCCATTTGATCCGATGTGGGAGTTTCTCAACTATCCGGTGACCAATCAGGAATTTTATGAGGGGCGCACACAGCTTAATACGGCGAAGAAGTTCTTTGACTATGCAGACTCTATCGCTGTCTATGAGAAGGCAGACAAGCTCACACAGCTAAACGCGAGCGCTGACAGGATCACGGCAAACGGGGTGAAGAATGCGATGATATTTGACATGCTGGCACATATCAAGATGGATATAGCCAATACAAAAATAGAGATGGAGAATGAGAAGTCAAAAAAAGAATATGACAGGCAATCAAAGATGGTAGATATATATAATAAAGCGAGTACCCGGTACAGCGACGGCGCTATGCTTTTTAATCAGTTCATCGACTATCGCAATAAGCTTTTTACGCCGCTCAAAACGGATGCTCAGATACAGGCCATGATCGATACGGTAGTGATCTCATTTGAAGAAGCAAGAATATCACTGGGGGAGGTCAAGGACCCGCCGGCCAATATCATCTCAATGGCCGAAAAGCTCGCCGAAGCGATCAAAGAGGGAGTGTCGCAGCTGGATGTGCAGCGCAAATGGCTGAAAGATTATTTCAGCAGGCCAAGGAGCTCACGCAAGTATGCCTTCTATACTAACATTACCACCTTAAGAGGTCGCTGAGTCCATGCCGACATATGGGGTGGAAATTATTTTCGCTCAGGTACCTGCCTTTTCCCTTCATATAATAGCGCATTCCCCTACAAGCATCTTATTGTAAAAGATTTATTGACAAAAGTGTAACATTCTTTTACCTTAGTTACATCACCGATAAATAAATCAACATGAAAAAGATCATCATCATCGCAGTCCTTCTAGTAGTAATCCTTTCGCAGATGTCTGCCCTCACCGCCATACTGAGCTTTATGCTTTTCGTATGTCTTTTTAACGGCTATCTGGCATTAATAACTCCGGCACTGGCGTACAATTCTAAGCTTGTTAAATAAAAATTGACAAAAACGTAACATTAAATTACCTTGTCTACATCACCCCGATAAATAATCAAAAATGAAAAACATTATCATCATCGCAGCCCTTCTGATAGCCACTTCTTCTTTCGCTCAGACAAACACTACTACTGACAAAAAATCTAACGAAACTACCAAGACCGTAGAAGTGAAAGATGCTAAAGCAACCGCTACCCCTACTATTAAAGATGCTACCGCAAAATATGATGATGACTCTTCACAGTTCGTCGGTACTAATGACTTCAACCTGGTACTGGTTCGTGAAGGAGTAAAAAAAGGATGATCTGATCTCTCAAAATAAATACCCCACGATCCCTCTTAGCCCTCCGATCTCATCGGAGGGTTTTTTATTTCCGGCACCTTCGCGTATTCAACCCTCAAAGGGTTTCAAACCCTTTGAGGGTTCTGTATTTTTACTTCTAAAAACACCCCTCAAACATAATCATATCAATGGATACAATTATCCTATTGTAAAAGAAATATTGACAAAAGTGTAACCTTATTTTATCTTACTTACATCACCAGTAAATAAGTTTAAAATGAAAAACATTATCATCATCGCAGCCCTTCTGATCGCCGCTACTTCTTTCGCTCAGACTACCACTACTACTGCTGACAAAAAATCTAACGAAACTACCAAGACCATAGAAGTGAAAGATGCTAAAGCAACCGCTACCCCGGCTACTAAAGATGCTACTGCAAAATATGATGATGACTCTTCACAGTTTGTCGGTACTAATGACTTCAACCTGGTACTCGTTCGCGAAGGAGTAAAAAAAGGATAATCTGATCTCTCAAAATAAATACCCCACGATCCCTCTTAGCCCTCCGATCTCATCGGAGGGTTTTTTATTTCCGGCATCTTCGCGTATTCAACCCTCAAAGGGTTTGAAACCCTTTGAGGGTTCTGTATTTTTACTTCTAAAAACATCCCTCAAACCAAATCATACCAATGGATACAATCATTCTATTGTAAAAGAAATATTGACAAAAGTGTAACCTTATTATATCTTAGTTACATCACCAGTAAATAAGTAAAAATGAAAAACATTATCACCATCATCGCCCTTCTGATCGCCACTGCTTCTTTCGCTCAGACTACCACTACTACTGCTGACCAAAAATCTAACGAAACTACCAAGACCGTAGAAGTGAAAGATGCTAAAGCAACTACTCCTGCTACTAAAGATGCTACTGCTAAATATGATGATGACTCTTCACAGTTCGTCGGTACTAATGACTTCTACCTGGTCCTCGTTCGCGAAGGAGTAAAAAAAGGATAAAATGATTATTGTTTCTCTGACCCCTCGACCCCGGTTCCCATGCCAGGGTTTTTTATTTCCGGCACCTTCGCGTATTCAACCCTCAAAGGGTTTCAAACCCTTTGAGGGTTCAGCATTTTTACTTCTAAAAACATCCCTCAAACCCAATCATACCAATGGATACAATCATCCTATTGTAAAAAAAATATTGACAAAAGTGTAACCTTATTTTATCTTACTTACATCACCAGTAAATAAGTTTAAAATGAAAAACATTATCATCATCGCAGCCCTTCTGATCGCCACTACTTCTTCTTTCGCTCAGACTACCACTACTACTGCTGACAAAAAACCTAACGAAACTACCAAGACCGTAGAAGTGAAAGATGCTAAAGCAACTACTCCTGCTACTAAAGATGCTACTGCAAAATATGATGATGACTCTTCACAGTTCGTCGGGACTAATGACTTCAATCTGGTACTCGTTCGCGAAGGAGTAAAAAAAGGATAATCTGATTATTGTTTCTCTGACCCCTCGACCCCGGTTCCCATGCCGGGGTTTTTTATTTCCGACACCCTAGCGTATTCAACCCTCAAAGGGTTCCAAACCCTTTGAGGGTTAGCCAATGCATCTCAGAAATAATGTATGAAACTAAGATTGGCACCCGCAGCAGGGTAGTAGGGGTTGTGTTGGTTTAGGCCCTGTCCGTTTGATACATGCATCCAGCGTCCGCCGATAGCCACTTTGTCGCGCTTGGCTACGCGGTAGCAGAGCGCAGCACCGAGCCTGTGTACGAAATTGTAAATATCGCCTCCCGCAGGGAAATGTGCCGTGTAGAGTATCAGCGCTTCATCTATATCCAGCGAAAGTGAGAATCGCCCCACAATCAGCGGCTCAAACCGTATCAGAAATCCAGGCCCGATACCAAAGGCAGCAGTCTGTAGTGTCACATTCTGAAAGTTATTGCCATACTGGATGATATTGCCCCAGGCATAGGTAGCGGTGATGCCCGCACCGAGCGTGAGGTGTACTTTATTGAACATCTGGATACAGGGATATACATTGAGAAACACTGTACGTATCTGGCGGCTCGCGAGGTAGGGCGCCATGTACTCAGCGTTCAGGTCGAGGCGGCGGCGCAGGTGACTGATATATACCGAGTCGCGGTGAGTGAGCGGTCGTGGCGGCTCAGCGCGCAGGCTCGCAGCGCAGATGAGCATGAGGCAGAGCAGGAGCAGCGCCCGATGAAATGACAAATAATGCATACTCATCAAATATCCGAAACTTATCGCGATTGTCAATATTTTACCAATCCTGCCCCCCTTTAGGGTGTTTGGGTTAAAAGATTTTGCTGTTTTATTTTTATTTTCGGTTATCATTCATCAAACTAAAAACATGAAAAATATACTGCTCGCTGTCATCTGTACTATGGCCACACTGCAAATTTCCGCCACTGCCAAACCTACATCTATACTCTATCAGGGCTATGATAACGGAAACTGGCAGGATAATACGCTCCAGAGCAATACCTATGATGGCAATGGCAATCTGACCAGTCAGCTATATCAGGGCTGGGACAGTCTCGTGACCGCATGGGTCAATATATCACTCATCACCTACAATAATAACAGCAATGGTACTGTCAATACGGAGCTACTCCAGACATGGGACTCTACGGCCGGCACATGGGATAATGTCAATATGTACACCTATACCTATAACGGCAGTGACAGCATAGCCACACAACTCTATCAGACCTGGACCGGCAGCGCATGGCAAAACACCTATCTCTATACAAACACATATGACGGCAATGGCTACCGGATATCTCAGCAGACACAGACATGGAGCACATCGGGTAGTACGTGGAATAACTATGTGGAGTATGTATATGATAATAACAGCAATGGCACTGTGAATTACTATGTATATCTATACTGGGACGTCAGCAGCTATGACAGCTCTGCACGTTATTCCTTTACCTACAATGGTGGCAACCATGTGCTGACCGAACTGACACAGGTATATGCATCCGGTGTATGGCAGAATAGCAGCCAGGAGGCATACAGCTATGATGGCAACGGCTATCTCATATCTGAGACCATACAAAACTGGCAGGTAGGCAGCAGTTCATGGATCAACTATGAGCTCTTTAATGACATCAATAATACAGATGGCTCTGTGCACGATATACTGTATCAGGACTGGAACATCGCCTCGAGCATCTACGACAGTGTCAGCAATACTATCTACTACTATGGCCTCACCGGAGTAGCTGATGTACCTGCTATCTCCGCACGTATCTATCCTAATCCCGCTACTGATATGCTACATATAGATATCAAGGGAACGAATCAACCCTATGATGTCTCGCTGACGGATATGACAGGCAGGACACTGCGCGATGAGCATGAGCTGAGCGGCGATCAGGCCATAGATATCTCATCGCTTTCATCAGGGGTATATCTGGTGAATGTCATGCAGGCCGGAGCATCTACCACACAGCGCGTGGTGAAACAATAAGGCTTTATCTTTCATCACTAAGAAACTGTTTTGATTTTATTGGGGAAACAAGTTATAGGGCATTCAACCCACAAAGGGTTCAAAACCCTTTGTGGGTTTCGCTAAGAAATAAATTTCACTCATTGGGTTCAAAACCCTTTGTGGGTTTCGCTGAGAAATAAATTTCACTCATTGGGTTCAAAACCCTTTGTGGGTTTCGCTGAGAAATAAATTTCACTCATTGGGTTCAAAACCCTTTGTGGGTTTCGCTGAGAAATAAATTTTACTCATTTCAAAACAGGCACTATATCGAAGCATCGATTATATGAATATCATTTCCAAACTTATCAAGGTATGGGAGTAATGATGACTGTTTTTGACTTATAGGTACAGTCATAGTCATCACCTCGCTTTTACCACATACGGCCTTGGTGTCTATGATCAGTATAGAGATCATACCCTTTCCGGCTATGGAGTTATTTGTAATAGCAATGGTGTACCTCTTATCCATGAAACAAAGGTAACCTGCAATAAAGGGCTGGCATATGACCAAAGTCACATAAAACTATGATTAATAACTCACAGGGAGCATAAAAAGAGTGAACAAACTTACAACAAATAACTTGTGTATTGTAAAAGTTTTGTCATGGAAAATATTGATTCCTGGATATAGCTCAAACCAAGGCCAGATGGTTGTTTCGACATGTATTAATTAACAAGTCACAAGGAGTTTATTTAGTTTAATACTGTAACTTAGTTGTCATATAAAGCATTGTTTTTATGCGAATTAAATGAGTATTGAACTCGGAGTTTATGGTTTTTGAAGAAAATAGTGAGCTGGAATTAGTAAAACAAGAACTGCAGGATTGCAGACAGGAGCTGTGCAAAGTATCTCATGAGTATGATATGCTGCTTGGCTCTATAGAGGAGGTAGCACTGACTCTCGACATGCACACTTTTGTCATACTCGATGCAGCACCAAACTGTAAGCGGATCACAGGCTATACATCGGATGAACTCATCTCTCATCCCGAGGGATGGCAGGTATATATTCACTCCGACGACCGAAAGATACTTCATCAGAATAATGAGGACCTGCTCAGTGGCACTCCTGTCAGAAAACAGTTTCGTATCAATCATCCTGACGGCTCTCTGAAATGGGTCGAGCTCAAATGCATACCCATACTGGATGACAGCAGCAATCTGGTCAAACTGAAAGGACTACTCAAAGATATCACCCGACTGAAGAAGACCAATAAAGCACTGATGGAGAGCGAGCAGCTCTTCCGGCAGTTCTTTGATCTGGCGCATGAGGCGATACTGATATTTGATACAGAGACCGGCCTCTACTGCGACTATAATGAGGCAGCTCTGAAGCTCTTCGGCATGAGCGGCACGGAGATGCTCACTGTATCACCGGCAGATCTGAGCCCCGAGGTTCAGCCTGACGGGAGTATTTCATCTGAAGGGGTGCGGGGCCGTATACAGCAGGTCATAGATGGCAAAAGTCCCCTATTCGAATGGACGCATAAGAAATCTGATGGCACACTGGTCCCAAGCGAGATACGTCTCACGCGTATCATCAGCAATCAGCGCATACTCATCAGGGCCAGCGTACTGGATATCTCTGCGCGCAAAAAAGCCGAGGCCGAGGTCCTCGCGCTCAATGAATCTCTCGAACGCAAAGTCGCTGACCGCACCCTCGAGCTCACACAGGCCAATGGACAGCTGGAAGCATTCAGCTATACCGTGTCGCATGACCTGCAGTCTCCGATGCGCGTAGTGAGCGGCTTCACACGCATCATACTTGATGAGTACAGCGATCGCCTCGACGAAGATGGCAAAGACATGCTGCTGATGATCAACTCAAATGCCCTGCGTATGAACCAGCTCATCAGGGACCTGCTCGATTTTGCGAAGCTCGGGACCTCGCAGTGCCGCCGCGAGCCTGTCGATATGGACAGTATCGTGCGTATAGTGGCGGAGGAGCTGCGTATGACTCCGTCATATAAATCGGCCGAGATCAGGATCGAACAGATATTACCATCCCATTGCGACAGGATACTGATACGACAGGTATGGATCAACCTCCTCTCCAATGCACTCAAGTACTCCTCTAAGAAAGAACATCCGCTCATCGAGATCGGCTCCTCACTCACCGGCACTGATGTGACATACTATATCCGAGACAATGGTGCAGGATTTGACATGAAGTATGCGCAGAAGCTATTCACGGTATTCAAGCGTATGCATAGCCAGGAGGAATTTGAGGGGACAGGAGTAGGCCTTGCTACCACCCATAGTATCATTTCCCGTCATGGGGGGCGTATATGGGCCGAGGCCGAGCCGGATGCCGGTGCTACGTTCTATTTCACGATACCGGTATAGTAGTGTTGATAATGAGTGTATTAGGCATATTATAAAAGCCATTATCGTTAAGGAAAGTTAAACGAATAAGGTGAAAATAGTTTGGCATTAGCTTTGCCTTATACCGATCATTCATTCACAAATAAAAAACAAAAACAATGAAAAGTTTCAAAAGCCTGGCTCTCGTTTTCGCAGCAGCCGTGATCTCTTTAGGTTCTTTCGCACAAACTTCTACTACTAAGCCAGCTGCAAAGTCTGATGCTAAGAAGACAGAAGCTGCTAAGCCTGCTGCAAAAACAGCTGCAAAGACAGAGACAAAATCAACTGCAAAAACTACAGCTAAAAAGACTGACGCTGCTAAGAAATAATCTTAGTTCAGTTCAGAAAACTAAGAATCCCGGTCCCTATGGCCGGGATTTTTTTTTGTGCCCTTGAGCGTATTTGCTCTTTCAGATTTACAAACCAATCAAGGCATATATGCTGTAGGGACAGGTCGCGATCTGTCCCTATAAGCCATGTGCATACGATACTATCAATTTTATCTTTTGCGTTCTTTGCCATTGTTTAACCCGTAAAGGGTTTCAAACCCTTTACGGGTTGATGATATCCCTTCGCCATTGTTGGTCGCCTGACCATAGGTGTTCGGAAGATTTGAAAGTATTGCTATTATTGAGTCGCAGACCTGACGGCGCGCGGCAACCACCCCACCCCCTCCTTTTACCTCACCCCGACCCTCTCCTAAAATAGTAGAGGGAGAAATACAGGGAGCTAACAGCCGTGCTGTATTTTGTATTGGTTCTCCTCCCTGTCTGACTGCGTCATGCAGGCAGGCTATTTTATAGCTTGTCCGCCGAGGCGGAAGGAGTCAGAGGTGGTAAATCGGCGTACAGTGGCTGTTTCACCATCTTCCAAACACTTGTGGTCGCCTGACCAACAATAAACAATATCCCTGTTAAGATTTCCAAAACAGCTATCCATTCATTTAAGCTAAAGGTATTTGGTAGAAAAGGCCTTTTTACTGATAGGAGATACGTATTTTTGCATCCTCTAAAATTTAATCATGAAAGGTTTTACCTCACGTTTCTTTTTCCTCATTCTGGTCAGCTGTATTGGTGTATCTGCTTTTGCGTCACCTATAGATACTACTACATTGCTTGTTACTACCCATCAGGGTACACTGCGCGGCATCATACAGGACAGTATCTGCGCCTGGAAAGGCATACCCTATGCACAGCCACCCGTCGGCGAACTGCGTTTTCGTGCGCCGCAGCCACCGCTGAGCTGGACAGGAGTGAGAGATGCATCGCATACAGGCTTCGTAGCGCCGCAGTTCAGGCGTGCTACCAATGAGTCCAACAAAAGAAACGAGGACTGCCTCACTGTGAATGTCTGGTCTCCGGCAGCCGACGGACATAAGCGCCCCGTGATGGTATGGATACATGGTGGCGGGTTTCTCGTAGGCTCTAACTCTGCTGAGATGTATAACGGCGCGGGCCTCGCGCGCAATGAAGACGTCGTCGTCGTCAATATGAACTATCGCCTCGGTGCACTGGGCTTTTTGTACTTCAATGATATCAAAGGCAAGCAGACAGGATTCGATGACAATCTCGGCATACGCGACCAGGTCGCAGCGCTGCAGTGGGTGCATGACAATATCGCTGCATTCGGCGGCGACCCGGATGCTGTGACGATCTTTGGTGAGTCTGCGGGTGCCATCAGTGTAGTGACGCTCATGAGCATGCCGGCGGCGCATGGCCTTTTTCACCGGGCTATCGTAGAGAGTGCATCTCCCGAGGCCCTGCTCAGGCCCGAAGTAGGCACGGCGCTCACTCAGCGTTATCTCAAAATGCTGCATGTCTCTCCTGACAATCTGCAACAACTCAAGTCCATCAGCCCCGATACATTCGTCGCTGTGATGGCCAGGCTGGTAGATGAGCTGATGCATGAACCGACTACGGTCAAGCTTTTCTCTCCGGTCATAGACGGTACTTTCATTCCCGAGAATCCTATCACCGCTATCAGCGAAGGCAAGGCCGCAGGCATAGACCTCATGATGGGCACCAACAAAGACGAAGCCACTCTGCTCGCCCTGAAACGTGTCGGCCTAACGCCCCGCACTGCTGATGAGCTCCAGCCATATCTGGCTAATATAGAACCCGAGCACCGCAAAATTCTCGTGACCAAATACCGCCACTATCCTCACAAAAAAGGCGTAATGGAAATGACCACTGACGGGGTATTCGCCATGCCGTCGATACGTGTCACCGAGCTACAGTCAAAATTTGCTACTTCATACATGTACCGCTTCGACTGGTCATCGTGGGGCATGAACCTGGTCGGACTGCGCGCATGCCATGGCGCAGAGTTGCCGTTTGTATTTGGCACGCTCGACAAAAAGCCCGGCAAATATTTTGCGATACTGTCAAACATGAAACGCAACTGGCGTCTGTCAAAACTCGTGCAGCAGAGCTGGGCCAACTTCGCACGCTATGGCAATCCCGACCCATCAGGACAGCAAGCCTGGGGCAAATACGATGCAGCACAGCGCTCGACCATGATCTTTAATAAGAAATCCAAGTCCACCTCAGACCCCAAGAGCGAGCAGCGCATAGCCTGGACCGGTCAGAGCATTTTTAAGTAAAACATACTCTGGCGCGGATGTTACATCCGTGCTTTACAGCTCTTTATGCACGGAACTAAGTTCCGCGCCAGTATGGGCTTTACAGCTCTTTATGCACGGAACTAAGTTCCGCGCCAGTATGGGGTAGCTTTGACAACTTTTTGAAAGTTGTCAAAGCTCAGAGACTTGAATTATATAATAAATCATCTCTATCTTCGTTTGAGTATTTTATTTAAAACCTTACCCATGAATAAGAGAACCATTTACACTCATCTGATCATTGCGATCGCAGCTATTGTATTTTTCTCGGGCTGCAAAAAGAATAATCCTACCATTGTCGGCAACTGGAAATTTTCAAACTATACGGCAAGTACTCAAGTTTATTACCCTTCCTATGGAGATAGTGCTAATGGAACGTATTCATATAACGCGAAGTCTCAATCTATAAACTATATTCTTTACCATAGTAAAGACCTACCTCATTTAGATACACAGATGATTACAACTCTGAAATACTCCAACTGGGATATTAGGAGTGATGGAACATATTCAATAGATGAGGATGCTTACAACGATGCTGTTACGACCTCTGGTATATGGGAGTATATGAGTAATACATCATCGAATAATGCTGTAACATTTCAAGGTGGAGGTTCAATGTTTTTTCAAATATTTTATACGCAAAATACATTTGTTATTCAATCCGTAACGGATAAACAACTAGTATTGACGTATAGTAATAGTTCTATTTCAGATAGCACTGGCGCGTTTGGCAACAGTAGCGAAACTATTACGTTTACGAAATGATTTGGGTCATGGCTTTATTAATTTGTACTTTAACGTTTCCCGATGAATAAGAATATTTTCTTCAGTTTGATATTTACAATCCTTGGTATTTTATTTTTTACAAGTTGTAAAAAGAGCAATTCCACGATAGTTGGCAACTGGAAGTTTATAAATTTTACTGCAAGCAATCAGAACTATTCCACTCCCAACGATGATAGCATCAGTGACACTTATTTTTATAATTACCAGACTCAATCTGTTTTTCAGATTCGATATAGTAGTACTAATCTTCCTCATCAGGATACACAGATAATCAGCCTCAAATTCTCAAACTGGAGTATTCTCAATAACGGAACATATTCAATAGATGAAGATGCATATAATGATCCTGTCACAAAATCTGGTACTTGGGAGTACTTGAGTAATAACACCCTAGATAATGCAGTTACATTCCGAGGTGGGGGGTCTATTTTTTTTCAGCAATTTTTTCCAACCAATACATTCATTATTCAATCTGTCACCGACAATAAACTCATATTGACATATAGCAGCAGTTCTACCTCTGATAGTACCGGAGCATATAATAACAATAGTGTTACTATCACTTTTACTAAATGATTTTTCGGTTTTTGTTGGCAGGGTAGCTTTGACAACTTTTTGAAAGTTGTCAAAGCTCAGAGACTCCATTTTGCCCGTGGTTGGCGTCCTCGCCAAACCTTGATGGCTAATCAATTCTCCATTCTCAATTATTTCATCGCACTTTCTACTCTCGACAGCGATTGATACAACTGCTCAAAAGAATCGATCACAAAGTATGTATCCTGAATGATGTCATTGCGATAGGGAGTGGCTAGTATCGCATCTATATCAAAGTCGCGTATCTCGCAGTCGTCACCCATACAGTGCAGTGTCTCGCCAGCTGAGGAGATGATGCCCGCGCCGTATATCTTGAGTTCACCGGCCTCGCGTATCAGTCCAAACTCTATCGTAAACCAATAGAACCGCCCTATCAGTTCGAGCCTGGCCGCGTCATCGCGATATACAGATGCTATCCTGCCCAGCCCCTCGAGGAACCTGCAATAAGCCGGATCGCTGATGAGCGGTATATGCGCGAACACATCATGAAACATATCCGGCTCCTCGATGTAGTCGAGTTGCGCCATGGTGCGCAGCCAGCAGGTCGCCGTGAACCGACGCTCCGACAGATAGCCGAAGAACTCCGGCGCTGCGCTGATATTGGGCACGACGTGAATGCCCCAGCCGGTGAGTGGCGAGAGTATGGTATCTACGATGCTAAAGTCAGGTATCCTGTCTGCACTGAAACCCACCGTGTCGAGTGCGCCGAGATAGGCACTGCATGCATGGGCATTGAGTTGAGGCATCTGGCGCTCATAGAGTGTACGCCATACGCTAAAGTCCTCTGCCGTGTAGTCGCTGTAGATCTGCTGTGTAGGTCTCATGTTGTGTCGTTTTAGTTTTTTAAAATAAAAAAGCCGCTCTATGCAGAACGGCTTCGTATTGATGTCTTATGATGTCTCACATATATCATTACCTATACCGCTCCTGTGCAGGAGTATAATAGTAATAATAATATATGCGATTTGATTTCATATTATGAATATAAGAAGTAAAATGCAAAGATGCAAATGTTGTGTTTATAGTTGTTCGTTAGCACTAATTGAAAACAACCCCAAGCCTGCCGTCATTACGAACAATTTTTCCCGTGAAAAGTAAACATGATAAAATTGTGTAGTAATCTGTATCTATAGATTAGCACTACTCTCTCAAATACTTCTGAGCTGCCTGATCTTTCGTTACAGATTGCTACTAAATTCCATCGCTGATGTTTTTTATTAAGTAGAAATTTATCGCAATGACGTCGTGTTTGAGTGGGTTTTACAGATTTGACAACTTTCTAAAAGTTGTCAAATCTCCCCAAGTGCTGGCGGGGATTGCTTCGTCGCAAGCCTCCTCGCAATGACGCTTAGTGTTTAATCAATCATCTCTCAGCCTTCGGCGTATTAGGCTTTCCCTTGCCTTCGGTCAGTAGTTTGAAGAGGCTGTCTTTGATGTAGAAGTTCCAGCCGTCCTCGCAGCCCTCGTAGCACTCTATACCCGGCACCAATCCGAGGTGGGTGAAGTCTATCTGCGTCTTGTCGCCCGCAGCCGATAGTTCAAATACGACCGTCGTGCCATTCCATTCTTTTTTATTGCCTTTCAGCCAGTGCTTGTAGCAGTCTATGACTAGCCAGGCTATTTTGCTTTCGCTCGCCTCCACTACCCGGAATGTCATAAAGGTCTCACCAAAGCGTACGGTAAAGACATCTCCTGCTCGCCGCGAAGCGCCCTCAAAGTCTTCCGACCACCAGGCCCTGACATCAGCGATGGCATCTGCTGTTTTGCTTTGCGAGACAGGAACTGTGATCCTGCATTGATATGGTTTCTTTTCCATGTTGATTTTGTTTTCCGATAGAAAATTAACCAATGCCGTATTGATAAAGTGATTCCAGCCATCCTGAAAGTTTTGTTTTGTGAAAACCTTGAATGTCTCCAGTCCTGCATGCGTCAGTTTCAGCCTGGTGTTTTCACCTTCATCAAATAGTTCGAAAGTGAGCAGTGACATGCCCTCATGGTCCTTATAGCGCCAGCTGTAGCTGATCTTTTTGTTTTGTATCACTTCTTTGACCTGACAGAGATGGACCTTTTTGATGCCGTCTTTTTCACCTGCGAATGTGAACTCTGCGCCTACCTCAGGCCTGAAGCCATCCATATCAAAGTACCATCGCCTCATCTGCTCTATATTTGTGAGAGCGCTCCAGACTGCTGCGACGGGAGCTGTATATGTCCGCTCCATGATGAGCGGTTGTTCGTCTTTCATGTTTATTTTTTTGGGTTTACGAAATGGTTTAGTTTATCGAGGCTCATGTTCCAGCCCATTTCCTGACCTGCTATATAGCGCTCGCCTTCGGGTTTTATATTGGATACGATGAAATGCAGCAGGATATTTGTCTTTCCGTTTTCTTCATGGAATGTGATCGTATTGAGTATATCAAATAACCTTTCGCCATTGGCATCGAGTGCACCGCAGGTGAAAACAAGTTCCTTGGTTTTTGTCACCTCACAAATCACCCCATCCATCGGATATATCGTCCCGTCAGGTGCCTTCATCTCTATGTATATCTTGCCATTCGCCTGTGCCTGCCACTCGCACACCGGATTGATAAAGCCCTTCGGTCCCCACCACTGGGCGAGCTGTTTCTCATCTGTCCATGCCTGCCACACGAGCGATAGCGGGGCATCGATGGTGCGTGTGATGGTGAGTTCTTTGCGCACTATCCTGTCGCTGCGCAGGTATGCCTCCATTTTGTCGACGTTTTGCACCAGGCCCTTGTCTGCCTTATGCTGGCTCACGACCATCTCGAACACTTCTTTGGATTCAAAAAGCATTGTCCATCTGATATGCGTCCTGGTACCCTCTGCGGTAAACTCTACTGTGGCCGTAAAGTCCGGCTTGAAGTGCTGATATACTATGCGCTCATGTTTGACTATTTCCTTGAATCGTGCTTCATTAGGATAGTCCGTGCCGTCGGGGCCATGCATCGTATGCCGCCAGTATCCGCCCGGACTGAAGTCCATCTCGTGGTTGGTATCGGTGAAGCCCGTCGGCCCCCACCACTGCGTGATATGTTCGGGGCGGCTCCATACATCCCAGACCAGAGATAGCGGGGCATTGAGCAGTCGTGTGACCGTGAGTGAGCGGTCACTTGGGTTTTCTTTTCCTGCTGACATTTTTTTTATTTTTGGTTTGTAATTCCTTCAGATATATTTCGAGTGAGTCCAGTTTTGACTCCCAGAATTTTTTGTATTCAGCCACCCAGTCCGATACTTCGCTGAGCTTGTCCAGCCGCGCTTCGCAGAAGCGTTCGCGGCCCTGCTGCCTGATCTCGATGAGGCCGCACTCTGTGAGTATCTTGATGTGCTTGGATATGGCAGGCCTGCTCACGTCAAAGCGCTCCGCCACAGAGTTGAGGTTGAGTGACTGACGGGCGACCATGTCGATGATCTCTCTGCGTGTGGGGTCTGCTATAGCCTGAAAAACATCTCTTCTCATTGTTTCATTTTGTATCGTGTAACTTATCGGTTACAAATATATATGAAACCGTTTGGTTACACAAAATTTATTTGCAAAAATATTTTGGAGCCGGACAAGGGTATTTGTTTTCGGGAAATATTTTGTGGATTTTGGCGTTTACTTGCGTCAAAGAGAAAACGAAAATATTTTTTAACCAAATTTCATGATAAATGAATAACAGGATCACTCTTCTATTGCTACTCATGGTTGTAACCATAGCCACATACGCCGGCCAGAGTATGAAGGTTGTAAAATTCAGTATCAACCCCTATGACTGGACGCATCAGCCACCTGATCTATCGGCCATGAGTTTCAACTATTATGATTCAACTATTACCAAGGATGTCTTTGACAATGGCACTGTCATGGTTTATCTCTTAGGCACGAGTGGTGGCGGATGGTGGCCGCTGCCCTATACTTTTCCTTCCGAAGTGGGCCCTCTGGTGTCTTATAATTATCTGCCCGGCCATATCGAGATACGGTTTTATGGCGCACGGCCTAATCTGACTTATTACTATAAGATGGTGATCATATCAGAGGACAAATGATGGGGTTAGGTGCAGCATAGTTGTTGGTCGCCCTGCCTGCCGGTAGGAAAGGTGGCCAACTTTCAAGTATTTAATGTATTGTTTGTCAATAAACAACATCTGATCAGCGGGAGTATCTACTGATATTTTACTTAAAAGTAAAAAAATACTCTTTTATTGATATCTTTGCAGTCCAAAATTTACTTAAAAGTAAAACATTATTTTTCGAAATACGTTTACCAATTAAAACCCTCAATGTCCCAAAGTGAATTATGAAATTGTTGAAATGGTGGAGTTTAGTGGAAGGCAAGCAAGAGTCTATTCCATAATTGAAGACGATTCGGAAGTAACTCTATTTGAACAATTTATTGAGGAAAACGAAGCAAAATTTAAAGATGAAATAGACGATATCATAAGCAGACTATATCAAATAGGGCGTAATGTAGGGGCTCGGCACTCTTATTTTAAACACAACGAAGGCAAGCCAGGCGATGGGGTTTGCGCTCTATATGATAATCCCGACAGGAAATTGAGGCTTTACTGTATTAGATTTGGAATGGATATATTGATATTGGGAGGAGGAGGTGAGAAGCGTGTTAGAGCTTGGCAAGACGATTTGATATTATCCAAGTCTGCAAAAAAAATGATTCATTATGCTCAGGATATTCAAAAAAAGATTGATTCGGGAGATATAGAATTTTAAAAATAAACAACATGAAACCAAGGAAGTATAAAAGCATTCAGATTGGAAATTTGCTTAGTCAAATTACACCTCTTCAAATGGATAAAACTAAAAATAAGATGGAATTATCTGCTCGGATAGAAGGGCTAATGATATCCAAAGGGTGGACTAAGTCCCAATTTGCAGAAAAGGTTGACAAAAAACCATCAGAAATAACTAAATGGTTAAGTGGGACCCAAAATTTAACAATTGACACATTAACAGAAATCGCTCAATCATTTGGTATTCCTTTAAGTGCATTATTTGGCTCTCGGGAAATTCAGGTTGTTTATAAAACACCCGAAATAATTGTCCATGCACCATCGCGAAAAATGGAAATCCCAGCCACCGCTCTTGTAACCAATCAATATTATAACTATAAACCAAGGGAATATGCACCCATAAATCTAGTGCCAGTAAATTACAATTTTAGTAAACAAAAATCAAGAATACATAATGGCTAAAAAGGCAAAATCAGCACCTAATGTACAAATGCAATTTAAAGGGATCGAATTATTAAGTACTTCTTTAAATGTTCCAACTGATCCAAGCATTCAGCAATTAAATGCATTTGGATTTCGTATTAATATGGAAGTCAAAGTAGATCCCATCAATAGGTTGTTATTTATTGTTGTAAATATTTCAATTCAAAGTGAGGATACAAAAATTATTTTAGGAGGAGTTTCCACTAGCTGTATTTTTGAAATACTTAATTTTGAAGAAGTTATTAAGTTGGCCAATAATGGTAAATATGATATTCCAAAAATATTATTAGACACATTAAATGCTATATCGTTATCTACAACCCGTGGTGTGATGTATTCGACTTTTCGCGGTACATTTTTGCATAATGCGATTTTGCCAATTATATACCCAAATCAGATCGAAAGCGGAGCGAAAGCTGATGTATCTCTATAAGATTTAATAAAAAAGCTATTCTGGCTTAAGAAATGTTATTAGTCGTGACGTCTCCGCATAGCACTTATTCCACAGTTGCTCGGCTGTGCCGAGTAACATAAATATATCCTGTGGCTTAACCACAAATAATATATGGTCACTCGGTGAAACTGAGCGACTGCAGCGGCTGGAAGCCTATTGATAGCTGACACTCGCGGGACGCGAGCGAAGGCGGGGCTAAATGGTACCGCAGATGACAGGTCGCGACCTGTCCCTACATCGACGTGCATACGCCAAGATAAAATTTGTTTTTCCATTGGTCGCCGGTGTCACCGATCCGTTGATATCATTGCTATAACAAAATATTTAGCCCGATAATTGATTTTCGTGCGAGGACGAAACCCAGTAGTGGCGGTCTTTTTTTATTATTGCGAAAACCAATTCGAAAACCAATCCTGCGGTTCCGGCCCTATGCCAGTACCGGCAATGGTTTCAAGCCTGCCTGCATTTTCTTTTCGACCGATGGACGTTGATATTGCTCACTTTGCCAGTTAGAACAATAGCAGGAGCGTATCCGGCATTTCTTACTATGCGTATATTTTGCTAAATTTGCATTAATAACACAGGTAGTTCTTTGACGACTTGACGGTATGCCGCTTTTGCTTGAAGATGGAGGATAGCTGGGTATATAAAATAAAAACGGCGTAGTCTGGGGGAACTACACCGCTACACGTTTAAATAGAAAATTGCATTTTAGGTGGACACAAATGATAAGTGGATGAATCTGTTGTATCCTTATAATTGCAAATATGAGCTTGTTTCAGGAAACAAAAATCACCCTGTAGGGTTATTGTTTTATCAGAAATAAATGTTATTGCTTATTTGCGAAAGGCCTTGTTGATCGCTTCCGCCCTGTTCTGGACGTGCAGTTTGCGGTAGATATTATTGATGTGTTTTTTGACCGTATCGTATGATATGAAAAGCCGGTCAGCGATCTCTTTATTGCTCAGGCCGGTGCTGAGGAGCTGGAGCAGGTCCTGCTCTCTGTCGGTCAGCTCAGCGGCTGCAGACTGCCGCACAGTACCTGCGGGATGGCGAAACACAGACACGACGCGGCGTGCGATACTGGCAGACATGGGAGATCCGCCCTCATGCAGGTCGCGCAGCGCAGTGAGGAGCACCTCGGGGGCTTGTCCCTTGAGCAGGTAGCCGGTAGCGCCCGCCCGCAGCGCATCAAATATATCATCGTCCTCTTCGCTCACAGTAAACATCATAAACTGTGTGGCGGGGCAGGCATCACGGAGCTGCAGAATACACTTTATGCCGGTCATGCCCGGCAGGTGGATGTCCATGAGAGCGATCTGCGGCGGGTTCTGGTGCATGAAGGATACAGCATCTTCAGCATTGGAGTAGACATGCGATACTTCAAAGTCTTCGGACATGCCTATGGTCCTGATCGTGAGTTCGCGTACCAGATCTGAATCCTCGATGACAGCCACAGAAATTTTCGCCATTTGATAATTTTTCCGATATTTAAATTACAAAAAATAGCGGACTATGCAAACTAAAGCGCTTGATATGGTGATACAGCACCTGAGCCACACGTTTCAATTTGACCACAAAGAAACGGAAAAGCTGCTGAAATTGCTACGCCGGACACTCGGTGATGCAGTGCCAAACCTGCGCAGCAGCGACACCGAGCGGGTGTACCAGCAGGCACATAAACTGCACTCAGAGCTGCATAGCTGCGGCTATGACAGGCTCTCTGATATGGCAGAGTCGATAGAGCGGCAGGCCAAGACGGGTACGGTAGGAGAGACTGTGATCAATGAGTTTCTGGTGCAGGCATCAGATTTCGCTTCGGAGATAGACCGCTGGCTGGTAGCCAACGCATAAGGTATAAAAAACAGGTCCCGGCCAAATGAATGGACCGGGACCTATTTATGATCTTGCTTAGCCGGGAATTACTTCTTAGCGGCAGGAGCAGCTTTAGCGTCAGTTTTCTTTACGTCAGCTTTCTTAGCGGCGGTCTTGTTAGTAGTTGTAGTTTTTCCAACTGCCTTTGCTGCTGGTTTGTCAGCTGGCTTAGTAGTTGAAGCTTGTGCGAAAGAACCGAAAGAAATGATGGCTGCTGCGAAAACGAGGGCCAGGCTTTTGAAACTTTTCATTGTTTTTGTTTTTTAGTTTATGAATGAATGATGAAGATATTCCAAATGCGGTGCCAAACTTTTGAAGAGGCATTCCTTTAACGTTCCTTAACTGATCTTTGATCTTTATATATTTTCAACTAATTTATTATCAGTAGTTTATAAAATAAATAGAAGTTTAATAAAAAAGTAAATTACTAAATGAATAGAGTCGCGGAAAACAAAAAGGCCTCAGGCTTTCACCTGAGACCCTCTTGCAAATTATAAACAAACACGTCTTTTTGCCCAGCGGCATAATAGCTTATGATTTCTTTCGCGACTTTCTTTTTTTGGTGTCTGGATCATGACGTACTGCTCGTGTACGCTTAGCAGCATCAGTCGCAGCGGGCTTGAGCGCTACTGTCTGAAGGGTGGCCTCCATGCCACCACCAGCCTCCACACGTCCCATGAAAATGATCCAGAACAAATTGATTGTCTTTAGGTTATTTGACATTTAGTGTTTGTTTGGGCTTTTTTGTAATTTGCAGTATCAAATGTCTTTTTTATATCTATATGAACAAAGGACAAAACTAAAGGTTACTTTCTAATATGATCGGAGATCTCATCAAAAAGCTGACAGAAGATGAACGGCAGACGCTCCAACAGCGTATAGCCGCCAGCAATGCCATGATATACCAGTTTATCGATGCATTCCTACGGGACCCGGACATCAGCAAGGAGGCCATCGAGAAAAAGTTTAAGATCAACGGCAATACCTATTTCAAGAACCTCACCCTGGCCAAGGATGAGATATATGAGGTCATCAAAGTACATATCAAAAATGCCTACGACGACCTGCTCCTCACCAATGTGCTCTACCGCCGCGGTCTGGAGACCTATGCCAGCAAACTGCGCCTGAAGCTCGAAGATGAATATGAAAAGCAAGGCTGGTGGAATGTACTGAATGAGGTATACAACGTAGATATGATGGTCCACTACTCCAAGTGCGACATCGATGCTATCAGAAAAACGAAGGATAAGATCCTCCTCAATATCGACCGTCTCGCAGCATACACCCGTGTGGACAAGGAGATCATACTCTGTATGGCGATCATCGAAAAAGGTGCACTGAAGGAAGATGAATACGAGAACTATGAAGCAGGGCTCGAGCGGCTGCTCGCAGAGGCGCTGAAGGTAGATCACCACATACCTATCTTTAATGCTATGCACTGCTACTTTATGCTGTATACTAAATACATGATCAATAAAGAAAAGGCCGAGAAGACCGTAGCAGAGATAAGCAGCTTCCTGGACCGGTATCGGGACCACCTGATACCATTTACAAAGAACGTCGCCACGCTCAATCTGATGGGCTTCTATGCGATATTCGAGCTGGATACTGATCCGGAGGTATACTTCAGGGACATAGAGAGTGCCATCGGTTCGCACGGGCTGCTGTATGACTCACAGGCTATGATGAACTACTGTTCGTACTACTTCCTGCGCAAGGACTTCAAGCAGTTTGACCGATACTATCAGCAGTTTCTCAAACTCGACATGGACCGCAGCTTCGCCTACAAGATAGCCTATGTCAAGGCCCTGCGCGCCTATCTGATGAATGACAGCAGAGACTTCTACCTGCATCAGAATGAGTTTTACCAGATGGATGACAGCCGCGAGTATGATGAGTACAACCTCACGCTGCGCTATCTGGAGAAAATGTTTCTGCTCAAGGAAGGCAACTTCTCACTCGCTCAGGACAAGATGGACGCCACGGTCAAGTTCATCCGAAGGAATATGAGCAAGGCACGCGTCGAGCTCGAAAAAGCAAACCTCGACATCATCCGCAGCCGGATCAAAAAGACTGCCATCAAACCCATCAAGGAACCTGTCTACCGCCTCACTACGCTGCTGCACCAGGAGACCAGTGCCATGCATGGGATGTAAAGCACACTCGCGTTTCAAACGCAGACGAGTCATTCCAAATACTTCTGAGCTGCCAGAACTTTCATTCCGGATTACTACGTCATTTCATCGCTGTTTATTTTTCTATAGTAGAAATGCCTCGTAATGACGCTGTGCTTTGGGATATGCGGCGCAAGACCTCAAGCCCGCCGTCATTACGAACAATTTTTCCCGGGAAAATATAAATGATAAAATTGTGTAGTAATCTGTATCGATAGCTGAAGCAATGCACTGCGTGAAGTGAATCCCTGACCTCATTCGATATTTGCTATATTTGAAATGATAGGTCGCGCTATCTCTACTGCACCTACAGACAGCAAATGAACAACAGCCCTCACAAAGAACGATACCTGTCACTCAGGCTGCACATCATAGTTTATATCGTATGTGTGATCGCGGGGCTGGTCTATATGTGGCAGCATACGTTCTCCGATACTGTAGCGCTGGCAGGAGATGAGTGGGAGTATCAGTCCATCGCGGTCAATATGCTTCACGGCCACGGCTTCCCTGTATCGGGCGGCTATGAGGACTCCGCTGTCTATAAGCTGCGCTATCAGCCGGAGGGATCAGGCAGTCAGACATGGCATGATTTCTATGCAGGTGGGCGAGGCTATGACTTCTACCGCAATCCCGTTTATCCCTTGTTCATTTCTGCCGTATATAGCATCAGCGGGGTCAGCCCTGAGTGGCTCAGACGGGTGCAGTTTCTGCTGCTCATACTCGCAGGCTCTATTTTGCCCTATCTCTGCTGCCGAATGTCGCTGCCGCGAGGTATGTTGATCGGTGTGGCGGCGTATATCGTGTTTTTATTTCTCGATCATAGCTATGCATCTGATGTGATGTGCGAGGCGCTGATCGTGGTGTATACTATCGTCTTTGTATTGGCTTATATAGTGCTTGATCACAGGCAGCGACTATCTCATGCCCTCGCAGCAGGACTGATGATGGGCATAGGCCTTCTTTTGAAAAACTGCTTCCTGCCTTTGTTTCTTTTTATCGTGGCGTATGAGCTTTACCTTGCTTTTATTTCAAAGAAAACATCTGATCGCAATGCCATCGCACAGCTTCTTGGCATCGCACTATGTATACTGCCCTGGAGCATCTATGCGAATCATCAGCTCGACAAAACAAATCCCGGTCATCCTGTCGTGATCATCACTACACAGGGCGATGATGTTCTGCTCGGATCGAATAATGAATTCTCAGCCGACGGGCACTGGCATCCTGAGTGGTCATCACGGCCTGAGAGTTTTTATAACAGGCCCGATATCAAAACTCACTCAGGATGGTGGAAGGTCAGCGCTTTTTATGCGCAGCATATTCTTTGGATCCCATATTTCTTTTCGTCCAAGATCATGATGGGACTTTTTGCCACGCTGTCGCAACTGGCTTTCTATCTTAGTATGTTGGCATATGTCATCGTGTATCATGTCAGGCGGCGTGTGCTGCTGCTCATTCCTGTGGCTGCTCTGACGATCATAGTGCTGGCAGCCGGAGGGCATATACACGCCATGCTCATCGCTGTCTCAGACTCGGTGCTCAATATACATCACCTCCTGCGCTATCTGCTCATCGGCATCACCATCATCACTATCTCGCTATACTATCGGATACAACCACATCGCCTGCCATCTATCTGCTGGCTGCTGCCGGCCAACTTTGCCCTGCTCACGCTGATATTTTATGGCAATAGCCGCATCACAGGAGTCGTGGATTTTGTCTGCCTGATATTTACCTTTTACAATCTGTCGGAGATGTTCGCTATGCTCCTAAATATGAAGGCACAAAACAAATGACATTGAGTCATGAGCTGGCAGGACTTTTTATATTTGCTTATAAATAATCACAGCATGAAGTCACCATCTATCTGGGCGCATATACGCGACATACTTATTCTGCCGGGCATCGTGTGCATACTGGTGCCGTATTTGTTGCATACGCTGCTTAGTGGTTGGATCCCTCACACTGCGATCTTTGAGGCACTGGGAGGATTTATATTTGGCATCGGACTGGTACTGTGGGCTGTGCCTGTTTATCTTTTTTATAAAATGGCAATGGGCACTCTTGCACCCTGGGCACCTACTCAGAGGCTCGTGATCACGGGTCCATACAGGTATGTCCGCAATCCCATGATCACGGGCGTGGTCTTTATACTGCTGGGCGAGGCGCTGTATGTGGGTTCGGGTGCTATGCTGCTATGGAGCATATGGTTCTTCTGTATGAATACCGCCTATTTTATTTTTGCAGAGGAGCCGAGCATGACCAAAAGATTTGGTGAGGACTATCTGCGGTATAAAGCAAATGTACCAAGATGGCTGCCGAGGCTGACGCCGTATGAGGGATGATAGTATTCAAATCAATCCTTCACAAATCGATGCATAGTGCTACCTGAGGCGGTCTGCATCTGTATGATGTATATGCCAGGTGTAAGTGATGCGACCTTGATCTGCTGCTCAGACAGTTTTTGATGGAGCACCACTTGTCCTGTCATATTGGTCAGGGTGACTTCTGATACTTTTTCACCACTCATATAGAGTATGTCATCGGTCGGGTTTGGATAAACAGAAACCTCAATATTACTTTTTGTTTCGGCAATTCCTGTAGATGTGCTTGATGTATCGACACAAGGTGTGAAGTGCTCGATCGAATCCCACATATTTGTTTGCGCTGTACGGAGGCCACACTGTGTACCATTTGGTTCAGCATTTATTTCTACATAGCAATCAGTATTTGCATTGTACTGGGGCCAGTTTACGAGGATTGATTGTGAGCCGTTCGGATTGCCTGTCCTGGCAAAGTTCACCCAATAGTTTAGCATTATCTGCTGCAGGGAGTCGTCTTGCGGCTTAAACAAAAGCTGGTGTCCGTAAATGTTTTCCCAATTATTGAATACATACATCAACTCCATCCCGTGATAGGAAACCAGATCAGGATTATTTAACTGCGGCGCAGGATATGTGTAGGAAAAGAAATAACGCCACACCGGCTGTGTCTCATTGGCGCTGACGCATTGGGCAGTATGACAGGTGATATCTGTAAACTGCACATCGGTCGTGATCCCTACATAGGCTACACGGGCTGTAGAGTCGTTGGTCCCGGGAGGATACATCGCTAAGATCTCAGCATTATCAGATGAGGGGAAATATTCATTCAGCAACTGGGTCACCTCGGCAGGAGTGACGGTCGGCGGAGATGTGAGATTGGTTTCATCAGCGTTTGAGCCGATGAGCAGTGGCACATGATTAAAATTTCCGGTACGGAACAGATTGAACGGATAATCTGGAAACACGACATTATCCAATGCCGGGCCCCAGGTAGAAGCCGCTATACCGTTTGACAATGGTTGTACCTCATATTGTACGAGAGAATCCGGAGGAAGCGACCGCATATAGGCAATTTTCTGGGAGTCGGTCCCCGTAGTGATAAAGCTATCCACAAAACCTATACCTATGCTCTCTGCATCACTATACGCAGACATAGTAGGGCCGGCGCTTTCGATCCCGGCACGGGTAAACAGGCCTGCAGCCTGAGGAGCGACCAGCAGATTTCCCACATCGACGCCCCCTGCACTTTCACCAAACACCATTATTTCAGCAGTATCGCCGCCAAACTGTGTGATGTTATTTTTCACCCATTTCAAAGCGAGTATCTGGTCGAGTACGGCATAGTTGCCCGAAGTATGGCTGACACTCTCCGAATCCAATCCGGGATGGACCAAAAACCCCAGAGGGCCCAAACGGTATTGGATCGTTACCACGACTGCGTTGCCACGTGTGGACATATTTTTGCCGAAAAACATAGGTGTGCCGTCATCCTCTTCACTCGCACTGCCCTGCTGATTGCCGCCGCCGTGAATAAACACGAGCACCGGTAAGTCCGCAGTATTACTCACATTGGGTGTCCATACGTTCAGGTACAGGCAGTCCTCGCTGCCAAACGTAGAGTCAGTAGAACCGCCGGTGAGCTGCGAGAAATATTTCTGCGGGCAGGCGGGTGCAAAACTATCTGCGACCAAAGTAGTCACCCAATTATCGGGATTTTGCGGAGCGCGCCAGCGCAAAGTATCTACCGGCGGCTTGGCAAATGGGATACCAAGAAATTCATAGACTGTCCCGTCTGTGTGTCCCTGCACTTGCCCGAACTGTGTGGTGACGACCTGCGCATGTGCTGAAATAAAGAATAAAAGAAAGAAAAGGGTAGAGGCTATTTTCATAAAATGATTTTCGTTGTATACCAAAAATAAGGAAAAAAATGTCTCCCGTGCTTTTGTTGTCTGGTCAAAGTAGTGTCGAGGGTGGCTAATAATCGAACATCCTCAATCCTTCACAAATCGATGCGTAGTGCTGCCGGTGGCGGTCTGCATCTGTATGATGTATATACCTCGTGAGAGAGACGAGACTTTCACCTGCTGCTGATTTAGTTTTTGATGCAGGACGATCTGCCCGGTCATATTGGTGATCGTCACCTCGTTTACTTTTTCGCCTGAGAGGTTGAGTACATCATCTGTAGGGTTTGGAGCGATGGTCACACCCGGTATCGCAGCATCAGTGAGCATGACGCCCGTCGAGGTCGAGCTGCTGTCAGACATTCCTTTCATATCAAACCATATCTGCAGCACACCTGTGCGTACATCGCCCCATACGGCATACATCGTGTCACGGCGCAGGGCTATATTCATAAAATCATTGCCGCTAGTGTCGAGGTATAGCGCGACGAACTGCGCCAGCGTGTCTGATATTTTAAAGTTGGGTGTGAAGTGAGTAGAGTCATTGCGCAGTATCGCACCCCATGTCTCAGATGGCTGCTGGTAGCCGGTACCGGGAGCATCACGCCTGTCACGCCAGCCCACGATCAGGTCACCATTCACATCAAAGGTGCACCAGGTCATGTCCTGCATCTTGCCATTGCCGACAGCATCGTCATTGACACGCTGTGGAGTGGTCCATGTACTGCCGCCATTGGTAGACTGGATGATAAATACATCGAGATCGCCATTCGGACTATTCAGAAAATTGAAAACGAGGTGTTGCGGATTGGTCGGGTCTACCTCGAGATGATAGCCTACTTTGGCCAGGCTGTCATTGGTCGCAGGCAGGCCACGATATACAGTATTGTATGTGAAAGTAGCACCGTTATTGGCCGACGAGGCGAGGATATACTGGGGATAAACATTCTGTGAAGACAGATAGCTCGGATAGACAGCGTGAAATACGCCATCGCTGCCGACTGCCGGCGTGATCATGGGACCTGCTATGTCCGGCCCGATGAGATAGCCCGTCGTATCGATATAGCGCCATGCTGCCCATGTAGCGCCCTCATTAGATGAGGTGCGAAAGTAGGCCCTGTTTGGCGGCGGCAGCCAGGGTGCGGGTTTCGATGTGACGTAGAACTGGTTCGTCACAGGATTGATCGTGAACCAGGGCCTGTCGAGGGGCAGCTTGCCGGGATCATCTGATCCGCCTATGACCCTCGATGGTGTGCCCCATGTCAGTCCACCGTCTCCCGAGCGCACCACATAGATGGCCCCGCTGTCTGTAGTTTGTGTATAGTCGATATAGCAGGCATAGACATTGTCTGCAGTATCAAAGGCGATAGAGGGATCAGCAGAATGAAAAATGGGCGCAGCATGCGGCAGGAAGGTACTCGCACTCCAACTGTGCCCGCCGTCAAAGGAGGCCTTGACCTTGATGCCTGTCAGAGATCCGGGCGTGAATCCGATCCATGCTACGACGATGTGGTCGGGATCGTGAGGGTCTATGGCGAGGTAGGGCTCGCCGTCAAAGTACTGCCCGTCAGAGAGGTTTTCATTTTGGGCTGAGACAGCCACTGACATGATAGTAGTCAGCAGGCATAGCAATACTCGACGCATATAGATGGATTTTGATTTTGACCGAAAAATCGAAAAATGGTTTAATAGATAACGTGGACTAAGATAATAAAGGTATATGGATAACATAAAAGTGATTGTGCCAGTGGATAGCGCCCTCTCCAAACCACAATATATAGATCGTCGGTCCGAAGGACTCCTTCGGAGCAGTTATGACAACCATGGCAAATGACTAGCTGTTTTAGCTTTGACAACTTTTTAAAAAGTTGTCAAAGCTGGAGGATTAAGGATTAATGAAACAGCTTTTGTAAGGTAAAATCACAGATGACTATAGTTGATGTACTTCTAAGGTATTTATCCAGTCCTTAACAATTTCTGGTAGCCGTGTAATAATTTCTTTGCCAAACAAAGCTTCTGTAAGCAAGCCCATATGAAGCAAATCACAAATCCTACACAAGTAGGATCGCCCCTTAATCCACCAAGTAAAATAATCATCAACCATCAAATAATGATTGATTTCCCTATTCAAACTTTGTCTTACTTCATTTAATTCGTAGCCATCAAGTTGCGTTTCGTAAACGCCATCGGCCACGCGACTGCCAAAAGTGGTTGTAGAATAATATTCCTTTATCTCCCAAATAGCTATAGGGTCTACAATATTGGGAAATGCTCCATCTATTTGTCTTGACATACTTCTAATTGGGAATTTATCTTTTGTAAAAGCTGTTAATACTTTAGGATTATAGTTACAAGGGTATCCTCCTGAATTTGCTTCAATCAACATATTTATCATACCAGTATAATAGAGAGGTGCTTTTTTATCACCAGATTGCTTGTTCATAGGCTGAGGGCTGGTTGGCTTTATCGAAATAAGCATCTCATTGTATAAAATACGTGCTTGTTCTTTATTGAGTAAATTAGGTTTAACAAATTGTTCAAGAAAATATGCTCTATATTCGAAATATTCTATTAATTCAGTTCCATAATCAGTAAATATTTTGTCTTTAATAAGTATACTTGAATCAAGATTCTCATTTTTAAATATCTTTTCAATCTGTGCATGCGTTGGAATCTTAACCTTTGATGTTTTGCGCTCAGTATATCCAGCTTTCTGACTAATAAGGCGAACATTAGCCCAGAACTCCAATGGCTGATTTAAATATTTACTTTCCGCTTTCATTTAGTTTTTTTTCAAGTTGTATTACAAATTCCACTAAGTCGGTATTGAGACACTTACATATCATTCTCAACTCAATAAGGTCTAATCGCCGCTCTCCACTTTCAATCTTACTAATGAATGATTGAGGAACTTTTAATTTAAGAGCTATGTCTTGTTGTTTGAGTCCCTGTGAAATGCGCAATTGATAGAGTTGCTGAAGCAAAGTCTTGTATTGTTTAGTATTTGCAATTTTTTTCACTGTGGAAAAATATATCCTAATTTCGCATATCCCAAATTAGGATATTAGCACACATTGTTTATCTTCACTAATGAAAGACATTAATTATGCAGCTAACACTTGAAGAAAAATATAGGACATATTATCCCCCGCAAAGTCAGCTATTAAAATGGGTAGGAAATAAACAGAAATTTGCAGCTGAAATAACCAAGTATTTCCCACTTGAATACGGTAAGTATTTTGAGCCATTTATAGGAAGTGGAGCCATATTAGCCACAGTTGCTCCACATAGCGGTATTGGCTCGGATACTTTTAAACCTCTTATTGATATATGGAAAATGCTAAAGGCTGAGCCTGAGCAATTAATTGTATGGTATTCTGAAAGAAGGAATAGGATTAAAACAGAAGATAAAATAAAAGTATATCACGACATTCTATCATCCTATAATAAGCAACCAAATGGAGCAGATTTCTTGTATTTAAGTCGTTCTTGTTATGGTGGAATTATACGTTTTCGAAAATCAGATGGATATATGTCAACACCTTGTGGCGCACACACACCCATTCCTGTCGATAGTTTTAGAAAAAGAGTCAATGAGTGGAGAAATCGTATCAAAAATGTAGACTTCATTCATTGTGATTATACAGAATCTATAAGACAAGCTAAATTTAACGACTTGGTTTATTGTGACCCCCCATATTCACACAGTCAGTCTATTTTATACGGAGCACAAGACTTTCAATTAGAAACCTTATTGTTAGAAATAGATAAAGCAAAGTCTAGAGGTGTTAAAGTGGCATTAAGTATTGATGGGCATAAGAAATCCGGCAATCAATTATGTGATTTACCTATTCCAAAGGATTTATTCAAAAATGAAATTTACATTGATTGCGGAATATCAATGCTTCGGCGTTTTCAGTTAGAAGGTCAGACTCTTGAAAGTGAAAATGTATCGGACCGTTTATTGCTAACATATTAATATACACTTCCCAGTCCACTATGGTGAATGTGGTAAAGTAGATGCCGTTTTGGTCGGCCATAAAATATCTGTCGCCGGACATAGGATTTGAATATAAGTTTTTTTTATGCGCGTTGCAAACGCGCTAGTTGGAGCATCCGCGTTGCAAACGCGGACGAGTGGTGAAGATAGTCTTTTTGATCGCGTTACAAACGCGGGAGTAGTGGCATCCGCGTGGAACACGCGGACGAGGAAGGGTAGCACTCTGTCACCATTTTGTCAAAATTACTTAATAAGAAAAAATGCACTCAACCTTTTACGGTCCTGTCAGTCTGATAATGTACAGCGTCTGATCATACAGAAATAGTCAGGCGTTTTTTATTGAAAATTGTCACGGTGAGCGGAGTCGAACCGTATTTTCCTAAACTCAAAAGTCCTTCATATGACTATATGTTTTTACCTCACAGCAAAAATCACAGCGTATGAAAAGGACACATCTGATAGCAGCACTGCTGCTCGGGCTAGCCAGCCTCACCACACATGCACAGGCCACTGAGCCTGCACTCACGGTCAATAATCCCGGCGACCGCATCCACATCTACCCCAATCCCTCGCACGGTACGTTTTATTTCAACGGCGTCAAGAGCTCTGTCATAGAGGTCGTGGACCTGCTCGGCCAGCGGGTATACTCAGCAGAGGCTACGAGCGACCGGTACCCCATCGATCTCTCATCGCGTGCCAAGGGCATCTACTCCTATCGCATCATCAATGACGGCGAGATCATGCAGCAGGGAAAAGTAGTGGTGGAGTGATCGAACAATATCCTAATTGTTTAAGCCGACAGCGCACAAGGTCAAAATTGTGAGATATCTTTTTTTCTGTATACAAACATTTTATGTCTTGTATCTACCGGGTGTTTTACAAGTATTACCCTGTTTTAAATGCTGTAATAACCCATTGACAATTAGTGTTTTGCCGTATATATTGGCAAAACAATTATTAAAATCATGAAAAATCCACTTTTACTTTTGACCCTTTTATGTCTTTCATTCTTTGCCATGGCGCAGAATGTCGGCATAGGTACTACCACCCCGGGCACCAAACTCGATGTCAACGGAGCTATCACATATCGGGAGACCATAGTACCTATAGTCTCCAATGCAGCTACCATACCGGCAAACGTATCGCAGGTGCAGCTCACCGGAGCAGCTACTGCCACGGTCACCCTCACGGGATCTACGCCGCCCAATCCGGGGCAAGTGCTGAAGGTATACAACAATACCACAGGCGGATATGGTGCTGTACTCAACTCTATCACCATACCCAACGGGCAAATGGTAGAATATAACTATAGTAATAACGGATGGAGAGGAGTGAGCTCGGCAACGACTCCGGCGCAAACTAACACGGCAGGCGCCACAGGAGCTACCGGGCCAACAGGCGCAGCAGGTACCGCTGGCGCAGCAGGTGCTACAGGACCTACAGGTCTGACGGGAGCAGCGGGAGCAGCAGGACCAACTGGTTTGACAGGAGCTGCGGGAGCAGCAGGTGCGACCGGACCAACAGGCTTGACAGGCGCAGCGGGTGCAGCAGGAGCAGCAGGACCAACTGGCTTGACAGGTGCTGCGGGCACAGCAGGTGCGGTGGGTGCTAAAGGAGCCACAGGCTCGACAGGCCCTACAGGTGTGACGGGTGCCGCAGGAAGCAATGGTACAGCAGGTATCACGGGACCTACGGGATTGACAGGTGCTAATGGCAGTAACGGTGCAACGGGCGCTACTGGACCAACAGGTCTGACAGGAGCAACAGGAAGCAATGGCGCAACAGGACCTACCGGTCTGACAGGCGCAGCAGGAACTAATGGTGCAACTGGTGCGACAGGTGCTGCGGGCACAGCAGGAGCTACGGGGCCAACTGGTCTGACAGGAGCAGTTGGCGCAGCAGGTGCTACAGGATTAACAGGTCTGACAGGAGCAACAGGAAGCAATGGCGCAACCGGACCAACAGGTCTGACAGGAGCAACAGGAAGCAATGGCGCAACCGGACCTACAGGTCTGACCGGTGCTGCTGGTACTAATGGTGCTACCGGGCCTACAGGCGCAGCAGGCGCGGTGGGTGCCACAGGCGCAGCAGGTAGCAATGGCTCAATAGGCACTACGGGCCCGACAGGCGCAGCAGGCCCGACAGTACTCACAGTTAGCAATACCTCATCTGCTAATACACTCACGACGACAGTCAATAGCGTGACAGGCATAGGGGTCGCTATCATCAATTCACATACACTATCTATGGCAGGCAATACACTCACCTCAACGGTCAACGGCGTATCTGCTACTGCATCAGTAGTGACCGGCGTGAGCAATACTTCATCAGGCAATACACTCACTACTACTGTGAATGGCGTGACAGGCACAGCGGTCAATATGATCAATACAAATGTACTGACGATGACCGGGACCACACTGACCTCTACTGTCAATGGAGTCACTTCTGCCGGTGTGAATCTGGCCGCGCTCGATAGCAACATATATACAACTGACGGTACGCTAAGCGGAAACAGGACAGTGATAATGGCCGCAGACAACCTCACATTCAGCTCGACCACCGGCAATATGATATTCAATCCATCATCTACCGGCCGGGTAGGCATAGGCACCGCATCTCCTACCAATACACTGAGCGTAGTGGCTGCATCAAACCCGCTCTATCTCGGTGGTCTGCAAAACGGCGCTACCACCGACAGCACACTCAGCATACTCAATGGTGTGGTGAGAAAAGTATCAAACGCTATCCATGATGTGATAGGCGGCCTGAGCGCAGGTGGTGTGACTGTAGCTCCAAATCAAACCTCAGGAGCATATACAGGCGACTCTATCATACTCCCTCCGGGCAAATGGCTCGTGAGCGTCAATATGCTGATGGAACCTCTGTGGCCTTTATTCACTCCATCCAACTCATCGATATGGATGCAGTCCACTTTCTCCACCACTAAGACATCACCATCGCCTACCACTGATATAGTGGGCAATAACACACTCATCAGCGGTCTGATGCCACCATCCAGCCCATATGCTAATCTCAGCGGCTCTATGCTGATCAACAATGCTTCAGGAGCAAATAAAGTATACTACTACGCTACGCAAAGTTCATTTGCCAGCGGATCGGGTTTTGCATCAGGCAGTAGCGGCGCCTCTTCTACCACAGGTGTAGGCGGTACCACACTGACCAATGCAGTATCTCTGGTCAATTTCGGCAGCAATGCCTCAGGAGAAAATACCATCCTGGCCATACCTGTCCAGTAAATATATTTGATCGACGGATCCAATTCGTTTCATTTCAAGCAAAAAAGGTCGCGGTGAATGCCGGGCCTTTTTGTTTTTTGGGGAATTGTGTAGTAAATCTCTTTTATAAGTCAAACGTCATTTAGAATGAATTTTCAGTAGCCATGCGCTTTAGCGCGTGGATTAGTAGGACTGGTTTCGGCTTTAGCCAAACCTGGAGGAATGTTTGGCTAAAGCCAAGTCTGGTCGATCTTTTACCCCGTGCTGAAGCACGGGGCTACTTTCAATTATGAAAGAGGATTGCTATTACCTTTCATCATAGACTAACATGATATTGAAGTCGATGACTGTTTCCGGCATATGAGCGGAAAGTACAACCTCAATTCTTACTGGATATTCACTGGGATCAGGGAAGTCATGCATCACTATATCCCCTGGTATTTGAATTGGTTGGTGCAAGGTAAAAACAGGATAATAAGAATCAGAACGCAAATAGTGTCCTAAGGCAAAAGGGCAACTGAAAGTTCCTCCGTTCTTAGTATATCCGGTCACTTTGATCATGAGATGCTGATTGCCGAATCTTGTACCCCATTCACTCGGATGAGTCCATTGAAACAAAGGTGTCAGGATAATTCTTTTTATTTCTATAAATGAATTACGGTTTATCAATAGAAACTCTTTTGTCCTGTTATTGTTTGTCAGTTCAAACATCAGGTCTTTTCTAATTGGATTGATGGGTTCGACTACATAGTTCGTCCCTGCACCGATGCCATGTTTTGAGATTAATTTATTTTCCACCATAGTAGCTAGTATTTTCTTTACAGTCGGCAATGGAATATTTAGTTTCTCTGCAATCTCACCTGATTTGCTGCCCGGATGGTTTTCGATGTATGATAATATATATTTCAGCCTTGGGGCAAGGTTAATTGCTGAAGCTGCTATGTTGTTTAGTTTGTCAGTTAGTTGTGCTTGTATTTTGAGCAGACAGTCTAAAAAGAATGTCAGCCATTCATCTACTTGTTCACCGGGTCTTTGTCTTTGCGTATGCATCAGTACCCTGTAATATTCAGCTTTCCTGCTTTCTATCTCATGCTCGAAGCTTACATATTGTATCCAGGAATATCCGTCGCGCAGTAGCAATAATGTGCCCAGGAGCCTGCTTAATCGTCCATTGCCATCCTGAAAAGGATGAATGCTCAGAAACTCATATACAAATAGCGCTACTTTGACTATAGGCAATGTGCTCGTATCAGCACGGTACCATTCGATCAGCCTGGTCATGGCCTCTTCGGTATCTAGTCCTGGTGCTGTTGTTTTGAATATTGTTGATTTGCTGCCATCCGGATTGGTAGCCTCCACTTCATTACTGGATTGTTTATATCCTCCTCTGTGCCATTCATCCTTGCTGCTGTATCGCATCAGAATCTTATGTAGATTTTTCAGATTATTTTCAGTTATGTCAATATCTCTATAAGACTCGGTGATGGTGTCCAAAGTCTCAAAATAGCCCACTACTTCCTGCTGGTCTCTTTCTTCGAGTTTGCTTATTTCTATTTTTTCAATCAGGACCTTTACTTCTTCATCTGTCATTTTGGAGCCTTCGATACGGGTAGATGCTCCGACGCTACGTACAGTGGCTATAGCTTTAAGTTGCCTGAGCGTCTGACCTTCTCTTTTTTCGATCTGAGTCCATGACGCATCAAACCGGTCTATGCGGCTTATCTCTGACATCAGTTTCATGGTCAGGTCCAGAGAGAAATTATATATGGTTTGCTTCATTTGATACGAAATGATACGTAAATATACGAAAAATATCCAAAAATGTTAATTTTGATACGAAAATATACGAAAATATACGAGCCTGATACGAGGCAGTCATCCCACCGTCCAAAAAATACTACTCCCCATTTAGGGGGATTTTTGATGTCCTAAAGCACAATATATGTGTTGTTTGCATAATTCAACTCTACCTTAGAGCAATGATGTATGATTTTCTCAAAAGCATCTTAAATTCTGACATGATACCTGACGAGCAAAATGAAAACCAACAGAAACCAGTGACAGGCGCCATGATGCTACTGCCTATATCAAAAGTGCCCGCTGAGAAACTCAGGGTAGTGCGCGGCTCTATGCTCACCCACCGTGAGATGCAGACACTGCTTTGTATATCTGAGGGCTTCACATCTGAGGAGATCGCAGAGCATCTGGGGCTGAGACGCGGTACGATAGACACTTATCGCAAGAATATCATGCACAAACTCAGGGTCAAAAATCTCGCGCAGGCGATCACCTATTCTTTCAGAAATAAAATAATACAATGAATGAGCAAACTATATCCGTAATGCATGTACTGGCTATTACAGCGGCACTGTCCCTTGGTCTCGGCGTCATCGTATGGCAGATATTCCGGTCTGAGTCTGAGATCAAGAAAGATAAGAAGGCGTAAAGATAGGCAGGGGTGCTTTTTCTGAAGCCTGATAGGCGCAGTCGTAGGGGGCTGCGCTTTTTTTATGCCCCTAAAGTCCGAACTAGCTCCATGCTTTCCGGACAGGATAGATACAACACGCCACTTGTATATAATTTAATAAATGTAATTAAGGTCCAAGGCTACAAAATGGATCTGTTTTTTGGCAAGAGTGCCCGCCAGTATTGGATTTCAGCAGGGGCGAGCCCCGCTCTGCAGGAGATGGGTCTTCGGCTTGGGAGTTTCTCAGCTTCTTTCGATATAATAAATTTATTAATTATATGTTTCTAAAATCCACATATCCTAACACACAAACATACGCACTATGGAAAAAACATTCTTTATCCTGCAGCCATCTATATCACTCATGCCACCTCGCGATGAGCCCGACCTGCATATGGCATTTGAGGTCAGAGATGACAGCATGTCTGATGGCACGCGATATAGCTATGAACCCGGAGATATGGTCATATGCCGCCATCTGCCACGCAGCCATTGGTGGACACAGATCCATACCGCGCATTATGACTTCGTAGTGATGCACCGTGCCTGTGGCGCCCTGCTGAGAAAGATCAGTTACTATGACCCGGTCGAGGGTGTGCTCACTCTTCACCCGCTCAATCGCCTCTACCAGGACTATAGCATGGACTTAGCGGAGGTATCGCACATCTATCATGTGATCAAGGTCGAGCGCACGAAATAAGCGACCAATGAGATCCCGGCCACATCCCCTCTGAGCCGGGTATGGTATAGATGACTTGTATTTAGTTTTAATACTCATCACTTGTAGCTTGCGACCTGTTGCTAATTATTAGCATTAAAAAAATAATAACAATTAATTTTGCTATTTTAAAAATTACCTTTACATTTGCTCCCGGAGCGAACGGGAATTAAAAATTAATAGTTAAAAGTTAAGAATGGATGCTATCTATATACACGTCTTTGATAAATTTATTTTCAACTATTAACTCTTAATTATCCTTCATCGCTCATTACGCCCCTGACACGATTTGAAATTTAAAAGTTAAGAATTAAAAATTTGAAGTAATTCAATTTAGTTCTGCGCTCATTGCCTCCTCACTTTTAAATATTAAATTTTAATTTTTAAATCTCTTGTATTCCATTCTCATTACCTCATTCGCACTCTCGCTGGGCATCATGGGCCTGTGGATATGCTTCAACTGGCAGGGTATGATCTTTGAGCCGCTGGCATACAGCGTCGAGGAACTATGCTACACCTACGGACTGCCGCACTATCTGCTCAAGCCGCTCTGGTCCTGCCCTACATGTATGAGCAGTTTCTGGGGCATGCTGTTTTATCTCCTGTATGGGCATCTCTATCTCAGCCCGACGGAGATGATCCTGGCGCTGCCCATCACCGCATTTATCAATACGCTTTTTTGTATTTTATTAAATAAAACTACCGAGGAGGGATGCGGTTGATTAATGAATAATTAATAGTGAAGAGTGAATAATGGATACAGTATTTGAATTTATGTATGGTTACTCATGCTTTGTCAGGCATTATTAATTATTAACTATTAATTATTAATTAAATGAATTATCAATTAAATCCGTCGTTCTGGCGCAGTGAGGGCCAGTGCAGCTGCGGGGGTACACTGACGGTCAAGTATGAGTATATCACCGACAGGAGTATCAAGCTGCGCATCAAGCCAAACAAGGGGCGCTTCAATCTCTACTGTCGGCAGTGGAATGAATGGGACAAGCCACTGAAGGAGTTGGCGCAGATACTAGTCGCACATGGACTCAATCAATGAACATAGTCGACAGTCGACAGTCAACAGTCAACGAGTGATTTAGTCGACCGTTGACTGTGGACCGTTGACTCAAATTTAATCACAAATCATAAATAGCACATGGACTTCACAAAGATCAAACGACTGCTCGGCATCAGGCCGGATTATTTCAAAGAAAGCGGGCAGGTCATCGAGTATGCTTTCACTATAGGTGGCACTGACTACTATCAGCATACCGACGAGATGAATATGCCCTACCGCCGTGCGCTAAAGGCACTTACTTTCTACAAAGAGCTAGACATGAAGTGCGACCGTCTCTATCTTGAGAGCCATATCAAGGCAATGGAAAACCTCTTCGCCGGCAAGAAGATCGGATTCGAAGAGATGGCAAAGATGAAGCGCCTCAATGACCAGCTCAGGGAACGCGTGCAGTGGGTACTCGTGGATGACCATGTATACAAGATCGCATCTGTGCGTTTCTTTGATCGCACGGAGAACCCTAACGACTATGACTATAAGTATAACGAAAAAAAGATCGCCCATTGGAAAGAGCATGAACCCGCCAGAGATTTTTTTTTGCGCGAGCCAATACTGAGATTGGTTCCGTTTTTAAGATCTGCACCGATAGATTTAGAGAGCTATTCGACGGTGGTGGCAGAGCTGACACAGGCACATTTGGACTATATATGGGAGATATTGTCACAGCAGCAGAAGACGGAATTACTAAGCTCTACCGCGACCTGATCTTCGGCGGCGACACCTCTAAGGAGATGACCATCGCCCACATGGGCATCTATGACTATCTCCATCAGCTCGACGATCGTATACGCCAGACCAAGGTCGAAAAAGCAAAAGCTGAAAAGGCGATGTAGTGGTTTTTATTAAGCCTAACTTCTGCCCCCTAGTTGGCGTCCCTGACAATTCATATTTTTCACACCGCTCAACCCACAAAGGGTTCAAAACCCTTTGTGGGTTATGGTACCCCCACAATAAACCCCTTGTATAGCCCTTTTCGCATCACTTTTCTGCCCCCTAGTTGGCGTCCCTGACAATTCATATTTTTCACACCGCTCAACCCTCAAAGGGTTCCAAACCCTTTGAGGGTTATGGTACCCCCACAACAAACCCTTTGTATCGCCCTTTTCGCATCACTTTTCTGCCCCCTAGTTGGCGTCCCTGACAATTCGTTTTTTTCACACCGCTCAACCCTCAAAGGGTTCAAAACCCTTTGAGGGTTATGGTACCCCCACAATAAACCCCTTGTATCGCCCTTTTCGCATCACTGATTTTATCCCGATTTACAAAGTTCTGTTTGTATTCGGGCCCGAAAAACATTCTTTCATATGCGATCCACAATATTGAACTTGTGCGGGTCTAGTCATTCTTGCCTGCATGATATGTATCATACCATCATACAACAAACCATTTGTATTGCACATTTGGCTAACATTGTTTTTAGCGTCATTTACAATGTTTTATTTGTATCTGCTCCTGAAAAACTGATTTGACCGCATTTCTCACAATGAAAAACTTGTATTCATGCCACTCCTGGTATAGAAACAAAAAATAATGTGTCTATCTATGTGGTATTTTCGTTATATTTTTTATTTTGCAAAAAAATATAACAATGAGTAAATGGACACCTATCAGAGAAGGCCTGCCGGGCAGGTCTGCCACAAACCCTAACCGTAGCAGGATAGTTCTAACCTGTAAGTATTTACCTACAGAAGATAACCCCGAGCTAAAAGCCAAGGCCCAGGTTATATATAAAGCCTATATGCGGGAAGCTTACTATGATTTTGCCAAAGGTATCTGGTACAACGATGTTTTGGGTGAGTATGGTGATATAATAAAACCTACCCACTGGATGGAGCTGCCTGCTGATAATGCCCCGGAATGGATATCGCCCAGAGATCGGATGCCCCCGCCGTCTGCCACCCAAGATGGCTACAGTGAGAATGTGCTGGTCGTGTCGGTCGAAAAGCATGAGCGCATTCCTGTCACATCTGCAGCCTATTCAAACAGCGAAGGTGCCTGGGCAATGCTTATGCAGATCAACGGCCAGAAAGGATCCGTCTCAGGTGATCGTCCTGTATCTGCCTGGATGCCTGTGCCTGCTGTGCCGGATCAGTACTAGTCTCAGGTTTTGAAGAACTATATTCTGAATAAGCCTCGAAGTATTATAATGCTTTGAGGCTTATTTTTTTCTGCTAATCATACTATGAGGGGCAAAAGATTGGCGGTTAGATATAATCCATTTTGTAGCAAAATAAAAATATTAAAACTAAATTTTGCAAATTAAAAAATAACACTTACTTTTGCATTTGGAGCAAAAAAAGAAATTAATAATTAAGAGTTAATAGTTAAAAATTGCAGTGCACGGTTATTACTGACAAGCACTTTTAACTCTTAATTTTTAACTGTCAACTACCTGCTCATTACTTCTCTCCGACATTAATTAAAAGATGGAATTTGATAATTTGACTAGCTACATGCTGTTCATTATTAATTATTCATTATTAATTATTAATTAAAAAGATCATGGCCGATCAGATCATCATCGAGCTCATAGGCGATCCCTCCGGGCTCAAACCCGCCGAAGAAGCACTCAAAGGACTCAGCAAAGTTTCAGAAGAAAATATGGCCGCATTCAATAAGGCCAATGAAGCAGTGTTGAAATTTACATCCTCTGCTAGCTCAGCAGCCAAAGCTGCAAGAGACTTCGGCGAGGCAGGCAAAGAAGCGGCAGGCGGCATAGCAGCGATGCCGGGTGCTATAGCCAAGAGTGTGATCGCTATCTCACAGCTCAATGCAGTCATAGCAGGCGGCGCGGTCAAAGCACTCGCCGAGGACCTCAAAGGACTCACTGTTGAGTTTACTGCAGAATCAGCGAGCGCATCAGGTTTCAAAAATACACTGATAACGACCAATGAAACGGTAAACACTTTTGATGCAAGTATTGGCAAGGGCAAAGGTAGCTTGAGTATGTATGAGAGTTCACTGGAGCATGTGCGGGAGGAGGTGATACGAGTGGATGAAGCTCATTCTAAAGTGACTGTCAAGATCGGCCAGGTATCAAAGGCACTCACAGAGGGGGGCGAAGATTCAGAAAAAAGCAGCAAAAAAATGGGCCTTTTCTCTAAGGTCATGCATGGTATTGGTGGTGCGATCTCCAGTGGTATCAACCGGATGCGCGAGGCTTCTCCTGCCTTTGATAAACTGGCGGGTATGGCTGAGGCAGGCGGCAAGCGCTTTATGGCCTATACCAAAAGCGTACAGCAGCACTCCACGAAACTGGCAGACAATGGCAAAAAAGTACAGGAACTGCTGGGCCATACCAAAGAAATGGTCTCTGCAATGGGCGAGGTCGGTGAGGCAGTAGCCCACGCCACCGGCAATGAAGAAGCAGGAGAGAAGATCAAGAAGAAAACAGCCGAAGCTCTCAAGGTCGTGGCTACCGCACAGGCCATCGCTACTGCTGCCACAGAGGCAGCGACCGTAGCGTCTCTGGCGCTTGATGCAGCTATGTGGCCGGTCACGCTGACTGCTGCAGCTATCGCCCTGGGCATCGCAGCAGTGGTAGGTGCATTCAATAAGTTTACAGTCATAAAGGAAGCTGTAGGAGCTATCGGTAAGGTATTTGATGTGGTGGCGGATGCAGCAAGAAATTTTTTCAGCATCATCACTTTCGGGCTGGTAGATAATGCAGCAGTACATAAACATAAGGAAGATGTAGAAGAGCTCGGCAAACAGTATGCAAAGAATGCAGAGGAGGCCAAAAAGAATGTCGATCTGCTGGAAGCTACAGGTGCCAAAGGTTCTGAGGTAGCTGCCAAACGCAAGGAACAGCTGGAGGCTGAACAGACATCTCTCGAGTACCAACTGGAGCTGGAAACTGACCTGGAGAAAAAAACGGAGCTGAAAAATAAACTGGCCGAGAACCATACTGCGCAACTCAAGAACCATCTTGACTTTATAGAAAAAACAGCAGAAGAGAGTAAGGAAGCTGGAGTTGGGGAAGCCAAGATTGCCAAGACACGTGCGGATTCGCTTGCCATCATGGAGCAGCAGGCATATGTCCAGAAAGAGTCGCTCAGAGCGACCATAGCTGAGGGCCGGGCCAAAGGAGAAAACATGGAAAAGGAGGAAAAACAACTCGAACTGCTGATCTCTGAGTACGATGGCCTGCATAATCAGAGAATGAAGGCTGACAAAGAATATGCCGCCCAGGTAAAGAAAGACCTGGATGATACAGCTACTCATAATGCCGAAGAGCATACGAAGTCTCTCGCCAAAGCCAAAGAACTGGCCGACGGCAAACTATCGCTCACTGTCGCCGGTAGCAAGGCTGAGCTCGAGGCCAAGATAGCTGACATCAATGCAGCAGCAGCAGCAGACCTGAATGCTGCAAAAAATAACAAAGCGCAAAGGGACATCATCATCGCCAAACAGCAGCAGGACATAGAGGCAGCACAAAATGCCTTTAGGATCACGCAGCTGCAGGATGATAAGACCGGAATAGAGGCCAAGCTCCTGCTGGTCAAAAAAGGGAGCCAGGATGAGCACAACCTCAAAGTACAGCTGGCAGACCAGGAGCGCGCGATAGCCCTCTCTCAGGCCAATCTCACTGCAAATCAGATACTGCTCATAGAAAATGAACATAAAAAGAAACTACTGGACCTCGACAAACAGGCGGAGGTAGACAAAGTGCAGTCCAGGACCAATGTGCGCAAGACGGAGATACAGATAGAGCTACAGGAGAAAAAAATATCGATAGATGCGAAGCTGAAGCTCGAGAAGGAATCTCTGCAGATAGAAAAGAATGAACGTATAGAAGCTATCAAGACCAGCGGCAAATCAGAACTCGAGATCGAAAAGCTGATAAAGCTTGAGGAAAGCAATTATGATGCATCGGTCAGGGCCAAAGAAGAAGTCGCTGTCAAAGCTCATATCGATGAAAAACTCAAAGCTGAACTCGAGGCACTGGAAGATGAGAAGAACGCAAAGAAACAAAGCCATAAGGAGCTGGATGTCCTCTTCATGAAAGGGATAGCGGCCAAAAAGGCTGCTCTAGCCGCACTGAATAAAGAAAATCTACTGAGTGATAAAGACTACGAAAAGCAAGTGAAAGCGCTCGATGATGAGACTACCAAGCACAAACAGGATAATGCCAAAAAGACCCAGGCGATGGAGAAGAAGATGGGGCAGGAGGCGATCAAACTGGGCAAGGAAGTAGCAGACGCTATATTCGCGGCGGCTGCGGAGAAGCGCCAGCAGACCCTCGATGCTACTATCAATGCCCTCGAAGCGCAGAAGACCTCTGAGCTCTCTAACCACCGACTCACAGCAGCACAAAAGGCAGCAATAGAAAAAAAATACCATGATCAGGAGGCTGCATTGAAACTCAAAGCATGGAAGGCAGACCAGAAAGCAAAAGCTGAACAGGCCATCATCAACGGGCTGCTGGCTGTCACATCTGCGCTCGCTACGGTACAGCCCACACTGCCTGATGGTATCATTGCCGGAGCTCTGGCACTCGCTTCTGCGGGTGTGGCAGTAGGCACCATACTCTCTAAGTCACCGCCTAAGTTCGCTAAGGGTGTCATCGGCCTGCAGGGGCCCGGCACGGAGACATCTGACAGCATCGCAGCATATCTGTCGCGCGGCGAGAGTGTCATCACTGCCGAGCGCACTAAACAGTATAAACCGATACTCGAGCAGATACAGGCCGGAGTATATACGCCGCTGCCTATACCGATGCTGTCTACACTGCCGAGACTCAATGATCTCTCAGGTGTCAATGCACAGGCAGCGCAGGCGAGGGGAGCAGCTATTGATTACGACAAACTCGGCGAGGCAGTCGCAAAGGCATTGCCGAAGGCAAAAGTGCAGAAACTTTCTTTTGATAAAAAAGGCTTCTCGCATTATATCATTTCAGAATCAGGAAAACTTGAATCTTATAATAACCGGTATAGAGAGTAATGAATAATTAATAGTGAATAATGAATAATGGGATTCATTTCCCGATTAATTCTTCTCTGTCAATTATTAACTATTAATTATAAACTATTAATTAAAAAAAGATGGCTTCCACCTCCGGTTGGTGTTGTCACCAATCGGTAAACGAACTGAAGTAGTTGAATTCTTCTCTATCAAGTATTAACTATTCATTATTAACTATTAACTAAAAGAAGATGGCTTTACGCTTTACGATCGTAGACCCTGCGGGAAATAACAACATCATAGACGAACCTCTGGGCTGGGACGCTATCAGTCTCCACTATATCCGTCACAAAGACTGGCATGGATTCATAGATACCGTGGATGATACGATGGGCAGCCTGCAGTTTTACGGCGATGGCTACACGATATTGAGTACTGCTTTTGCTACGTATGGAGTAGAGGCGCAGTGCGGATTTCTGGCAGAGTTTCAGTGTACTGATGATGATGATAGCTGGGATACGATATATCAGGGGCAGTTTTCTTTTTATCAATATAAAGAAGTAGAAGGCCTCAATGGCTGCCATGCAGAATGCAGTGTGGAGTCCATCACTAATGTCATGACGCTCAAAAACCGCTACGAGCAGAAAGTCGATCTCAACAGTCTTATTAGTTTTCAGGTACCTACGGGCACACAGGCTGCACTGCCCATCATTGAGGCTATCAGCACTACCCTTCTCAATCCGCCTGACCCCGGCCTCGTCACTATCAATACAGGCGATACCTATCTCATACCGCCATCTGTAGGCACATGGGGCGGCACTGCAGGCCAGGTAGCCGTGTGGGATGGCAGTGGCTGGAACTATACCTCGCCACTCGCCGGACAGATACTCATAGATCAGTCCACACATATCGCATACATCTATGAGACCTCGCCTACTGCGGGATGGGTGGTCGATGACACGCAGATGCCGTCATACGCTCCTGCACTGGGCGGTTATGCGATACTGCCATCCAAGACCATACAACTGACCACTGAAGCACTGGTCAACGCCGGAGCATACGGTCCCGGCAATGGCAGCAACGTAAGCCCCTATGGAGGGTCGAGCTTTACTCTCGACAATAACTCTCAAAGTATATGGTCCATGCAGCTCAGCTGGGTAGGTGGAGTGATCTCGCAGGATATACCGAGCTTCGTAGGGGCAGATCCTAATCTATGGGAGGGGATAAGTATAGGGAATGTGAATCCTGATCCTATATTTACATATACCCCTGACTCAGACTATACTTCCTATGATGTCAACATAAACATCAAGATAGCAGGTACGATCATCGCCAATAATAACTATAATTCAAGTACCAAACCTATCCGTGTGAACGGAATAAAAGCAGTATTGTGCAGCAGCAGCACTTCATATAATGATGCCTATAATCACGGGTCTATATACTCAGGCAATATAAACATGTCAGGCGGTAATGGTTATGATGCAGCAGCATATGCATGGGAGGCACAGTATCTGGGAGATGCGATCAATTTTTCATATTTCTATTCCGGATCAGTGTCATTGCAGTCCGGCGAAAGTGTCTACCTTGTTTTTGAATTTGACTTTCCTAACCGTGTGAATGGAAGCCCCGATGGTGGTGCGCCATGGGAGTCTTATGTCACTGCTACTTTCACAGGTAGTACGGCTTTTACTATTGATACCAGTTTTCCCAATACAGCCGCCCCGCTCTATCTGGTCAATGAATCGCTGAGCAGGGTCGCTGAGGCGATCACCGGTAGCGAGATACGAGTATACAGCGACTTCTTTGGCCGTACTGATTCACTGCCGTACAATACACTCACGAGCAATCCTCCGGCTATCGGCAACGGCAATGATGGTGAAGGCTCACTGCTCTCATTCACCAACGGGCTGCTCGTGCGCGGACAGACATTGCTCGACGGCTCTCAGCCTCCCATGCCTGTTTCGCTGAAGATGCTCTTTGAAGCGCTCAATGCTATTTATAATATCGGTATGTCTATAGAGCCTGACCCTATGCGCCCCGGTATGAACTGGCTGCGTGTAGAGCCTATGACACATTTTTATAAAAACTCTGATATACTTGATATAAATGGTGATCCTATCCTGCTGGCCAATGTCGATGAGATCACGGCCGAGATACAGGCAGAAAAATATGTCGGGATATTCCGCACCGGCTACAGCAAATGGCAGGGCGAGCAGACAGGTGGCCTCGATGATTTTATGACACGGCGCGAATACCGCACTGGTTTATCTACATCCAAATCTGTATTGGAAAAATATTGCGGGTTCATCGGCTCGAGCTATGTCATCGAGACTACTCGCAGGCTGAGCGGGGAGAATACACAGGACTGGCGTTTTGACCATGAGAATTTTGTGATATGCATGGAGCGTCCTTTGCCTCCGGCAGCCATGGTCACTGCTACCGGTGCAGCGTTAGTTTTTTCGGGAACTACCATAAATGGCAATAGCGCCTATGTCGTCGTTGTCTCTGTGATAAATGGAGGTTCGGGCTATATCACAGCACCTTCGATCACTATTACTGATAGTACCGGATATGTGCTGCCACCCGTGTGCTTTCCTATCATGGGCACAGAGCTATACAATGGCAAGACACCCTATCAGAAAGTCCTTGATGTATTTGAAGGTATAGTGGTCATTAGTTCTTCAAGTCCGCTGCCTGTAGCGCCGTACACTGTTACTTTCTCAGCTCCTGCTACTCCCTCGCAGGCATCGGGGGCTATACCTGCAGTGACGATGGCCACCGGCGGTGACTCGATAGCCACGATAGGTGTCTCGGCAGGCGGGAGCGGATACTCCATACCGCCGCTCGTCTATATATCGCCGCCGCCATCAGGTAGCGGTGGCGAGCAGGCTACTGCTATAGCCAGTGTGGCAGGTGGCGCTGTCATATCTGTCCAGGTCACCGATCCCGGCAGCGGATATAGTTACAGCGGGTTGATACCTCCTGTAGTCACATTTGAGATGCCGCCGGTACAGGCACTGCAGGTGGAGCAGTATGGGCTGACATCGGCATCTACATCGGCCAATCCCACTATCGTGGACCCCAATAGTGTCTACAACTATCGCATATCACCCATCCGCAATGCCATGCGCTGGGTCAGGAGCATATTTCAGTCGTATGCCGACTGGATGAACGGGGTGCTGTACTATGCATCGGGCGAGGCCAATATCAGGGCCACCGGGCAGTATACAGGTATCACCGAGGGCAGTGCGCAGATAGTACCTGTGATAGAGAATGCACCGATATCAGAAGATGCAAACATATCTTATGCTGATTTTGCAAATCCGTCTGACTACTATCCGCTCTATACCAACCGGCTGATCAAGTTCACCTATCCGCTGTCATATCTCGACTGGAAAGCGATCACCGCAAATCCCTATGGCCTCCTGGGCTACAGCGTCAATGGCGGCGCTACACAATATGGCTGGATAGAGGAACTGAAGTATAGCCCTTTTGAAGGCACGGCAGAGTTTACGCTGAAAGAGAAAATCTAAGATAGTGAATAGAGAATAATGAATAGAGAATAATGGGATGACACCTCTATATACTTTTCAAGTGTATTTCACTGACGCCGTTGTTGGAGTTTTCTCCAACGACATCATGCGATCGACATGTTGGTGAGAGATACCAACATGGACGGAATGTATTCATTCTTAATTATTAACTCTTAATTATTCATTAATAATAGCAGCTCGTGACGACAGGAGCGTAGTGGTGGCTATCAGTACCGATATAGGGATACTGCTGTACATCACTGCCGCAGTATTGAAATTCTACGATCGTGCCGTGCTGGTTGTATACAGTATCAATGGTCACATAGGTGGTGTCGTAGACATGATGTACAGAGTCATAGACCAAAGCAGATGGTACGCTGTCGATACGTGCTATCGTGTTGTAATTGGTCTGGCAGTTGTAGCATTTTTTGCAGCCGGTATAGCCGATGGTGAATGCGATGAGCAGGAGAAAAACCGTCTTTTTCATAAACCAAAGTAAAGAGAATAATCATAAACCAATAAAGAAATCTATCATGAAATTTTTCTGCCTGAATATAGAGTCGGCCACTGACCGCCGCGAACATTGCGACAGAGAGTGGGCCAAGGCCGGTATCGATGTAATGTATGTCAGCGCATTCGAGACGCGGAGAAATAATATCCGCCATACTAACCAACACTATCGGGTCGGCCATCTCGGTTGCTATCTCAGCCACCTGCGCCTGATGGAGGAGATTCGCCGCTATGACTATAGCCCTGCGATGATATTCGAAGATGATGTATGGCTCGTCGATGATTTCAAAACTAAGCTTGACGGTGCCATGCTTACGCTGCCTGATGACTGGGAAGTGGCATTCGTAGGCTGGTGGCCTGCCAATTTTAACTACGGACAGTTGCACACAGAGCCTGTCAGCGAGCATTGGATGCGGGTCACATCCGGTGTACTCTGGGGCTGCCACTGCTATGTGATCAATGGCAAAAAAGGCGGCGACAAACTCATGAAAATACTTCAGCCTATCAACGGGCATGTGGATGATGTGCTGCTCTGGGCGATCGTTCATGGCCATATCAAAGGTTACTTTCTCCAGCAGCCACTGGCCGACCAGACAGGGACATTCAGGAGCCAGACGAATGCGTGAGGTTGAATATTTATTAATCCTTATTTTGCAAAATTAGCTTTATTTGCTATTTTTGCATCGGAGCATCTCCTGCTCATTACGACCCGGCTTCTCACCTTTTTTAATGACAATAATATTATGACCAAAGATGCCATGACCAAAGGCCAGTCCATCCTGGCCCGGATCAGCCAGCTGATCACCGAGCGTGACAATGCCATCAGGCAGCACGCAGCGAGTACTACTTCACTGGACCCTGCTACCACTGCCGGTATACAGGGCAGCCTCGCAGCAGCATACAATACACTCCTGTCTGCCGCACAGGCGGAGTTTGACAACCTTTCATCTGATTTTAAAAACACATAACGTATGGGACTCACAGCACCTCTATATTCATTCATACAGACCGCACAGCCTGCGACAGGCTGTACCTTTGATCCGTCATTCTGCCTGCCCTGTTCCGATCCGACCAATCTCTCCTTTCAGATGACTGCCACAGGGGTAGATACGGACCAGATCCTCGACAACTATACCTATGTCAGTACTTTTTATACCGTGGCTGTGCCGCCTGATGCTACCTGTCGCACCGATACACAGACATCGGGTTTCACTTCGCCGGGTGTTATTTTCAATCAGTCATCCGATGATGATTTCACGGGAGCGACCGGCACTATCACCGGTAGTTTCAATAAGGTAAATACCGCGACCAACTCATACCTGATACCCGGCGATACATCTGCACAGATCAATGTCGGTGAATGTTTCAAACTGCAGTTTATCTTAGATGTGGTCGATGGCACTACGATCCTGGTGAGGTACTGGCTGGGCTGCAGCAACTGCCTGATCAGGATCAACCAATCGGAGTGCTATACCTCGCTGCTCGGCTATAGGAATACCTCAGACAGTTTTGGTTTTAAATACCAGATCCTTGGCAGCAATATAGATCCGTATGAAAACTACTTTAATGTCGTAGAGCTGCCCATGTACCTGCGCGACCCGAGGATGGAAAATGACCAGAAGGTCTATACCCGCTCGGACGGCACACTGGTCAAGCTCTATGAGCGCAAAGAAGAAATATATATGCTGGAGACAGACCTGATGCCCTATGCCTGGCACAAATCGCTCGATATAGCGCTCTCGCACGATGACGTGTACATCTCCAATCCCAATGCAGCAGGCTTTGACCCGTTCAATACAGCAACGCAGTTTGCCAAGAAAGAAAACTACGAGATCGAATATCAGAAAGCGCCGCTCTCATCTCTCGGCAAAGGTAGCTGCAAGCTCAGCAATGCTACACCGATCAGCCTGATCAATAATAACTGCGGGTAAGTAGAGAATAGTGAATAGAGAATAATGGAATACAATAAAATTGAATGGAAGAACTACTTATAACCTATAACTTAGAACCTAAAACCTCCAGTGGCATTCTCCTCATCGCGCTCGGTGCTCCCGAGTATGGTGATATGGCTGCTAATCTCGCTGCATCTATCAGGTACAATGATCCCGAAATATCTATTCACCTCGTGCATACGGACAAATCTATTTCACATCTCAGCCCATTACACAGAGCGCTCTTTACTTCATTTGCTCTTTGCCCTGAGGAGTATTATACAAGGAAGGCTGTTTCCCAGCCACCAGCCACCGGTCACCAGCCAACCCTCGAGTACATCAAAGCCAAAACACACATATATGATCTCACACCTTTTGATGAGACGCTGTTTCTCGATGCGGATATGTATATCCTGCCTGCTACCCGGATGTCCTCAGTCATGTCGCAGCTCTCATCTGTCTGCCACTATACGATAGAGAACCGTGGCTATGCCGATCTCAGCAAGCCGATAGAAGAGCTCGATCCTCACTACTGCAACTGGGTAAACATCTGCGATGTAAAAAAGCATTATGATACCACAGGCCGATTCTATCATCTTCATAGCGAGTTTATTTTTTTTAAAAGGAATGAGAAGAATAAGATGTTCTTTGATACAGTGAGCGAGGTATATGATACACGGCCGCTGCGGTGGCAGGAATTTGACGGCGGTGTGCCGGACGAATATGCTTTTGATATAGCCACGGCGCTCATGGCGCACTATCCGCATCAGGACCCGTACATTGCCATCTACTGGCATGGTATGGACGGACGCCGGGACTGGAATAAGGATGTGATAAGACACTATATCGGATTCTCGCTCGGCGGCAACTTCATACCCGAATGGCTGACACAAAAAATGACCGCCTATAAACAGCTATACAAAAAGAAACTCGGCCTACCCAATCTCTTTAACGTCGGGCCGAAGAGACGATGGAATGTGAAGCGGAGGGGGATGTGAGGCTTAGTTTTTAATTTTAGCAAAAGTTTGTTTGGTAGTATCTACTTGAAAAAGTTCTTTTTCTTCAATACTTTTTTTGATATTCCTGGCTATTGATTTGTATGCCTCTTTAGTCAGATTTTCTGTCCCTGATGACCCTGTTTTAGGATATATAGTATCAAGATATATCGTTTCATTTTTAGGCAGGCATACACATATGCACCTATATGAACTGCTTTTGCCTTTATTTGTCAGACTGTTTATGATGCGATATTTGTTGAGGCTATATATTCCCGGGCTATTATTGAGAATATCCTTCATCAAGTGAAGTTCACTGATACTTTTTTCCCGAAAGAAAGAACAAACATCTTCTATAATTGCCTTGTAGGAGTTATTGCGCACCAGCCGCTGTATACAACGATGAAATTTGCGGTACAATAAATTTTCATTTACGGTTAGCTGCCTTTATGGTGCCTTTGATTATTTCGGCCATCTCAGCATCAGTATCAAGTGATATACCCACGCTGCGGTCTACCACCAGTTCATTCAGGTAGCTTATTTCCTGATGCAGGGTGTAATAGGTAGTCTTTACACCGGGGTAAAGAACGGAACGCTGGACCCTGTTTAGGATCTTTACACTATTGCTCACTATTTTCTTTATCGACCTTGGAGCCATCTTTGATTCTTTAAACCCTTTCATGTCTCGTTCTATCTCAAAGGTAATATTTAGCAAGAGTGTATGAAGGTCGGTCATAAGGCGATTGAGTTCATTCATTCTGTCCAGCAGGGTATCGATGTCTTGCTGCCAGGTTGTTTTAGCCTTATATAGTGATTCTGATTTCCTATATGCAGAGTCAATTTTAATATCAATAGCGGTGTCGCTCATTTTGAATCATTTTTCTATAATAAAAATAAAGATTTTAATCGATTTTGGCAAAAATCGGGCTACCTCATACCTTTGAAGCTGCATCGACACGACGCTTGAATATGAAGCAGATATGATCTTCCTTCTATGACTTATTTTCTGCTTCCTTCTCCTTACTCACCGGAAAGAATATCACTGTCAGCGCCTGTGCTATGACCATGATAAAGATGAGCTTGACCGGTGTGGTGTATCGCGCCTGTACTGCAAACGGACTATGTATGAAGCCGAAATACAGCAGCAGGATGATCGGATAGGCGAATACTTTCATGGCCTTGAAGTTTTTGATACAGGCTATCGGTATGAATATGACACCGAAGAGAAAGATGATAAACGATAGCATCGATGCCACAAAGAATGGTGATACGAATGTGATATTCTTGAACCTGATAGGGCTCGACTTGTTATTGGAAAACAGTCCGCTGTACCACAGCCTGAAGAATGTATATGTCCTTACCTTGATCGTATAGAGCGGTTCTGACAGGTAGTGTTTGATGGTGAGTTGCTTGAGCAGCTTCTCTCGCGTCACGGTGTATTTAGTACTATAGGTCGGCCACTGATCTACATATTGTCCGGTACGGCTTGCCAGCATGATAGAGTCGCCGACGGTCAGGTATGGACGGCAGACAGAATCTACGTAGTCCCACTCTTTGTTATATGCTATGATATTCTCTTTTACTTTATTGGTGTCTTTCTCACTTACGAGTTCATCTGGCAGCATCACGCCCCAGTAGCGGTGCTCAGTATAGTTTGGCACCTTATACGACCACTGGCCGGAGTGCATCAGGCCACCACCGCCTTCGAGCGAGGTGACGGAGAAAACACCATGATTCTTTTTATTCCAATAGCCATATGGGAGCATGATGAGAAACATGATCGCGAGAGTGAGTAGTTTATATGCCGGATAGATAGGGTGCTGCTTACGATATATCCAGTCATAGGCCAGTTTGATAAAAGGGACAAAGAGCAGCGCCGGCCTGATCTCAAAGAGGCATCCGTAGATCAATCCTAGTATGAGGTATTTGTACCACCTGCGGTCATCGAGTATCAGCTCGGCATACAGAGAACTGACGAGCAGAAAGAGCGCCAGCATCTCAGGGTAGATAAGCGTGACATATACACTGACATTGATGCTGAGCAGCAGAAATATGAGCAGAATGTTTTTGGTCAGTTGCCTTTTGGTATAGTGGTCTGTGATACGGAGGATAAAATAGATGGCGGTAAAATAAAGGCAGAGCTGAATGATCCTGACAGCCATCAGTGACTGCGTGAATAGCCTCACGATAGTAAGGAAAACCGGGAATCCGGGATTGCGGAGGGTGTCGGGCTGATATACCGGCAGAAACCACCAGAATGAATACCGGCCATGCATGATCCCGTCTACCAGCCCCAGATAGGTAGCGGCGTCAGGGCCTGTCTCATGCCGCGTGAGCATAAACAGCGCCAATATCACTACTGCATTCAGGATGAGGAGGACTGTATACAGCCGCTTTGATTCGAGTAGTTTCTGTAGCATAAGCTGAGAGTGTTTTTATTTTTTAAATCGTTCGGTACTGCCTTTATTTATCATGTATGCTTCTGTCGCGAGGCTAAACATGTCGTAGTCTCCTTTTGAATTGCCATAAGCGGCCACATCGCCGTATCCTGACAGGTCATATGCTGACAATATTCGGTTTTTTTTCTCAATTCCATTGCAATTCTTTGATGCGAAGCGTCCCGTGAGTATTCCGTCTATCACCTCAGGCACAGTCGAGATGACCGGGATGTTGCCATATTTCCCGGTCCAGGGCTTCACCCATTCCGACATTGATGCGGTGACTATTGCGACTTCATAGCCATCTGTTATTCGCTTTTGGAGTGCTGCGGTCAGTTCTTTATTTTCTGATGATACCAATAGTGGCTGGATGCTCATGCAGTGCTGTATGAAGTCGGTATAGCTCGTGCCGCGGTATAGTGCACCGAAGAGTTTTTCCTTGAGTTTTTCTTTGTCATACATACCGAGCACTACCATCACCACGAGATGTGAATGGCTCAGCACAGCCCATACGAGAGCAGGCAGGGAATGATTGGCACGAAGCAGGATGTATAATGAATCCCCCTGTATCAGGGTACCGTCAAAATCAAAAAAGGCGATCTTTTTTTTCAAGAGGGCTTGCTATTTGAAAATATAAACGATGATACAGTATATCGCTATCCATGCTACCACAGTGATCTGGATAAAGAGGTCCTTGAGCAGTATCTGCGTAGGTGAGCCGGAGTTTTTGAATACCAATACCAGCTGCAGGTATCTGAGGAAGCCCACCAGTACAGGTATGACGGTCAGGTAGAGCAGATCTGAGTGGACCCTGCTAATCACATCAGGCGATACTGTATAGAGGAGGTAGGACATCAGTGTGATGACCGACAGGAGTATGATAGAATTATTGATAAACTCGACATTGTAGCCCGATAGAGAATTTCTGAGTGAGCCGCTGCCGCCGCCTGACTCCATCAGCAGCAGGTCGTCGCGCCTCTTGCCCAGGGCGAGTACCAGCGACATCAGAAACACCATCAGCACGAGCCATTTCGATATCACGATACCCGTCACCACACCTCCGAGAAATATCCGTATCAGAAATCCTATCGAGATGATGGTGATATCGACGATCGCTATGTCTTTGAGCTTATAGCTGTAGAGTATATTCTGGACTATGTACAGCACGATCAGCCAGCCCGCCACTGCCCGTATGCTGAACGCACCCGCTATCGCGATGACAGCGAGTATGAGTGAGACGCCGAGTGCCAGTGACGGACTCACCTTGCCTGCGGCTATGGGCCTGTGTTTTTTGGTGTGATGGTTTCTGTCTTTTTCGACATCGCGGTAGTCATTGTAGATATAGATGCTGCTCGCCGCGAAACTCATATACATGAAGATCAGGTAGAGGTTCATGTCCGTATAGAACAGATGCAGCTGGAAAGAGAAAAAAGTAGGCAGAAAGATAAACAGGTTCTTGACCCATTCTTTGACTCTGAGAAGAGAAAAGACAACTTTCATGATGATATGGCCTCTGATCGGGTCTGAAAAAAGATTTGGCTTCCGGCAGGTATGTGAAACGTTTCAGTTTTTCACTGCCAAGTGCCTGTCATCCAAAAGTATAAAAATTCGGATAATATCCGCATATACTCTTCAAAGGCTTAATATTAGGGCAACGATGGGCCCGAAATATCAACAGCGATCATCTGGTCAGGATGTCACTGTTTATGGTGGTCGTGTCGACACCGGAGGAGTAGCTGGCCGAGAGGGTCATATTATTCTGTGTCAGGGTGCTGATGGTAAATTGGTCCCATGTAGGTGGATGCACTGTGGTATCAAATAAGGACAGTGTGTTCGCGTTGATCAGGTAGCCTCCGGTCTGGCTGTGGCCCGGGGTGAGAAAAGTATAGTAACCGTTTGTCGTAAATGAAAAAACACCTTCTCCGCCTGGGATAGAGATGGTCGTGTCCCTGATCGATACATTATTGGCCAGGAGCTGCTGTCTCGCACCGGTGATCGTCCATGTACCGACTATCGAAACAGGAGCAGGAGATGATGCGGTCTTGCTGCATCCGCTCAGGTAGATGATACCTGACAGGAGCAGTAGCATATATGTTTTTATTGTGCAGTGGTTTGTCATGTGATCATGTTTTTTTATCGGGTGAAGTTACTGATGTATAGCCCGACGGTATCTGAGCTGGCAAAGATGGTGTCCTGAAGGGACAGAGTGTTTTCTGTCAGGGTGGAGACATATAGTTTTTGCCAGATATCGGCCTGCCCTATGGTATCAAATATGGACAATACATTGCCTGCGAATGTATAAGCACTGCCGCTGTAGGAGGAGTGTGTCAGCTCCGTATAGAAACCGTTTGAATTGAATGTGATAGCATTCGGAGTGCCTGTATAGGGTACAGTCGAATCATAGGTCAGTATATTATTGGCATAAAGCCTGGTGGTGGTGGAGCTTTGCGTCCACGCACCGACTATCGACGCAGCTGTAGCGGCGGCAGACTTCTTGCAGCTGCTGATATAGATGATGCATGACAGTAGCGAGATAAGCAGCAGTACGGTCTTTATTTTTGTTTTCATTGATATCTATTGTACATCAATTATATAAAAAAAAATCATAAAATAATAATGATACGCTATTTTGCATGCCTATGCGGGTGATAAAGTATATATACTGCACGGTCATCATGGGGCTGGTAGAGATGGTCAGTTGGTCCTGTGACCTTGATACGAAGAATTGGTCCCGCTGGCGACGACTCCTACCTTAGCGTAATTATATGAATATACTATGCTGTCGAAAGAATTTACAAAAACTGCATTGTCGTAATAAAATCCTTGGGTGTTAGCTCCAGGGGTAGGATTTGTATATACCACAGTTCCATTCATATTATAGGTCTGATCCAGTGTTTCATTATTTATGATGACCTGAGCTCCTGATTGATATACACTTATAGTGGCATAACCAATGATTGTGTCTGAATTAGATGCACTATTGGGAGGACCGAAATTAATATTATGCTTAGCGCAATAATATGTCCCCAGCAGAGTTTCCTTTTTACAGCCGCCTATCCATATCATGAGCGCGGTGGAAAGCAGAAGGATGATTTGCTTGATGTATGTTTTCATATCCCTAAGGTACTTGTATTTTTTGGCAAGACAAATTTCCTACACTGGCGACAATGTATATATATACTGCACAGTCATCAGGGGGATGGTAGAGATGGTATCGGTTTTCTGCAGTACCAGCAGCTGGTCAGTGAGTGTCGTGATGGTGAAGTATATACTTCGATGGGGTGTATAGGCGGTGTCGATGAGCTGGAGTGTATTGCCGCTTTTGATATAGCTGCCGGTACTATTGGTGGAGAAATACCCGCCTCCTACCGTGAAGGTAAAGGCCGCGCCACCGGTAGTGATATAGGTGGTCATATCATAGGTCGTGGAGTCGTTGGTTTGGTTGACCTGCCTGACACTCGTCTGCTGCCATGTGCCATATATAGTTGCATTCTTCTTACAGCCAGCCAGAAGAGAGACGGCAAGCAGAAATAGCAATATAGTTTTGAAATGTGGGCGCATGATCAAAAGTAAGTCTTTACCCCCAAACCTGCTAACGCGTATTTGCTATGGTGTTGCACAAACCAAATTATTCCGTCATTGCTTCGAAAATATCATTATGATTTTTCAGGGTGATTTCCTCGCAATGGCGACCTTTTTTATTTGATAAATAAGCTATCCCATATACGATGTGATCGTCTCCCGGTCAGCGCCGGTTTTTATTTTCTTGTCATGAGTGCAGAGTATCAGCTTGTGCTCGCTGAGTTCGAGTATCTTATACCATGTGGTAGATTTAGACACTGGTTCAAACTCCTGTAGCGTATCGCCGCTGATGGTATAGGTGCCATTGGCTTTATGACCGTATGGCGCAGTGTATTGGTACTGGCCGTCTGTAGCAAAACTGATCGCAAAGCCCTTGTCATGCGAGGTAGTGGTATCGCTGACGGTGGCACCTCTGTGTTCAATAACGAACCGCACCTCTGTCTGTGTCCAGCTACCGACGATAGACGGAGTGGTCTGCCTGAAGGCAGTGAGTGCGATGAAACTTACGAATGAGAATAACAGGAGAGTGGTTTTGGTTTTGTTGGTCACTTGATTTGTTTTTCCAAAAGTAATGAAAAGCTATTAGTTCAAGCGAGGACGCTTGAACCTGCTGGTAGTGGAAATTTAGTTGGAAATATTTAAGCTAAAGCGTTGGAGGTATACAAGTAATATACACTCAATTGAGAAAACGTATATATTTAGGCATAATTATTATTTGATATATTCAAACTACAAAAAAATATGGATGATGTTTGGGCCACATTATTAAATTGGTTTATAGATAACACTAAGAGTTATCCCTTTTTTATATTACTCTTATCTTTTCTTGATTTTGGTTTTTTGTATTTATTTGTGACAACTCCAGAAGTACGTAAAAACAAACTTTTATCTGTTTTTATTTGGCTTTATACAGCTTGTATGTGTTTTATTATTCTTTATTGGGCGTATACACATTCGACTGATTATTTGAGCAGAACTCCTGATTTGCCAAAGCTTGATGCTTCTGCTCATTATTACGATAGTTTACTTAATCTTCAAAAGCTTGGGAAAAATGTAGAAAAGGAAAAGGATAGTACATTTAAAGTGATTACAGGAATTGTTGGTGAAGATACTAAAGGGAGAAAAGCAGTTTTTAATATTGGTATTCTTACAAGTGATTTTTACTGGAAATTAGGAGATACAACACTTGATGGTATCAATAATAATCACTCATCTTTCTCATTCAAAAAGCATATTCTTTCGTCAAATTTTTTAAAGAGAATAAAAGAATCAAAGGGTGTTATTTGTATTGGAAATGCTTCTTATGAGAGAGGAGATGAAATGCTTTTAGTGAGACTTAAACATGAAGAGGATGAACTCGAAAAGCTTAAGATGTCCCAAATAAATTTACACTCCCAATCTTTAAAAAAATTAATTAAGGACCTTACTTGGGATGTAGAAAATATCAGACAACTATTAGCCCGAACAGATGAACAAAATCGTGCTGGTCAGAGAGCTCTTTTAATGGCAGAAAATATAAATGAATTACTCGATACCTCGATCAGTGTATATATGGTGAATTTGGGGTTTTCATTGGATCAAAATCCATTACACTCAAATACCCAAAGAAGTGTTGTAATAATACTAATTCAAAAATATGAAGCTAATGTAAATATTCAAGAGGCAGTTTATAGGGCAATATTAGATTTGAATGGTATGCCATTTAGAATTATTGATTTTAGTTTAGGAAAAAAAGAGAAGTTTGAAGTGATAAAAAAGTTTGACTAATTTATTTTGCTATTTTAGCATTATTTGCTTATATTTGCATTTGTATTAACCGCCAGGAACGCGAAGATCGCAAAGGTGATTTTTTTGTTTAGCGCTCTTTGCGCCCTTTGCGGTTTGAAATGTATTCCTTTCCGTTCAGCTTCCTGCTGAAATTACGCCCACGAAATTAGTTAAGAGTGGATAATCCATTAAGTAAGAAAGTTTATCCTGATGAGTTTATAATCATAGCAAGAAAGAATAATGCCAATAATTGAACAAGATAGTCAGGAGTTCCAACCTTATGCTCGGCTAATGAATATTATCGGTGATCAATTGATCACCGATAAAAAGGTAGCTGTAATTGAGGTGATAAAAAATTGTTATGATGCGGATGCGGAAAAAGTCCAAGTACGTTTTTTTAATATCCAAAATCACGGTAAATCGTATTTAACAGATTTAGAAAGACCCTATATTGAAATTGAAGATGATGGCGATGGTATGACTCTAAAAACCATTAAAGAAATATGGTTGCGCCCCGCGACTCCATATAAGCTTGATAAAAAAAAGCAAAAGAATAATTATACAGCTAAAGGTAGAATCATACAAGGTGAAAAAGGAATAGGTAGATTTGCTATCCACAAACTTGGAGAGAAGGTTGAGGTCTACACTAAAACTGAAACTACAGATGAAATTAAACTGGTACTCGATTTTACTGAATTCGATCCTGAAAAGGCAGATATATTCAATCAAGAATCATCGGACTATAAACTATTAAAAGATGTACAAAATAAATGGTATGTCAATGCACCTCCGGAAGAAATAAAAAAACCCAAAGGAACATTAATTCGAATCTTTAACCTCAGGGAAACATGGAAGGAAAGCGATTTCATGGAATTAGAAAAGGCTAAAAACAGGCTGATTCCTCCAATTGACCCATATGCTAAAGAAATCCAGGTTAGTTTCGCCCGCGATTTTGATGTTAAACTCTTTATTGAAGGTAGAGAAAGGTCATCTGAAGGTATAATCTCATTTGACGATGTAATTGAGCGAGCTCAATTTCGATGTAGCGGCATAATATCTCATGATGGTTTGCTGCGATTAGATTATAGTGCAACAACAACTAATCGGAAAATAAAAGGCAGGCAAATTAATCTGTTAAGTCAGGAATCTCTTGCTATTTATAATTATACTTCTTGGGCCATTACAAACTGGTTTCTTAAGCCAAAAGAGGAACGTAAACCGAATTGCGGGAAATTGAATTTTTCACTTTATGCATATGATTTAGCAAATCGAGACAAAACGCTCCTTACAAAAGATGTTGAAACCTTTGTGAAGGAGAATTTTGTTTATGTTATTCGAGATGGTGTCCGGGTTTATCCATTTGGAGAGAAGGGGATCGATTGGCTAAATCTGGATAAGCTCCGCGCTAGAGTTAAGGCCGGTCAATTTCCGAGTTACAATGACCTCTTTGGATTTATCTATATAAGTCAAGAGCAGAATCCTCTTCTAAAGGATTCAACCAATCGACAGGGCATGATGGATATTGACGGGGCGTATGAGGACTTTGTTCATCTAACTACTGCTGTGACCGAAATATTCAACACTGAAATTAAAATTGATAAAACTAAATATGAGATTCAAAAAAGCAAGTCACTAAAGGATTCCAATGCAATCGTTCAGAATTCCTTTAATGCACTTAGGAAGAGCCTTGAAAAGATTGAGGATGTAGATGTTTTACAGAAAGCAAACAAATTCCTCCAAACAGTAGAAAAACATAACGAGGTGATGAAGGAACGAATGGAAACTGTGGAGGATCTTGCAGGCCTAGGAATGGCTGTTGAAAAGCATCTCACGATGCACTGACTGTTTTGGCAAAGATGAGGCAAAACATAATAGACTTTCGCATCAAAGTCAAAAATTTGGATTATACTAATGAAGAATTATTAGAATTACTCGCTACACTTGACGAGACACTCAGTTTTGTATATGATGAAATGCAACTTATTCAGCCACTTTTCAAAATTCAAAGAAAAGCTATCCAAAAGGTTAGTATATATGATAGTATCGAAAAAGTATTGAAGTACTTTAGACGTGAAATTGATGGAAAGATAGTCGTTAAGATTATTAAAGATAAAGATATAGTTGTGACAACTAATAATGGTTTAATTCTTCAGGTGCTGATTAATCTTATTGATAATGCAATTTATTGGGTCAATAAAAATGAAAAGAAAACTAAAGAGATCACATTTAAACTTAATTCTCTAAATAATACATTGATAGTTGCTGATAGTGGACCAGGAATAAGGTTAGATGTGGTGCCCTTAGTCTTCAACGAATTTTTTTCATTAAAAACTGACGGACGTGGGTTGGGATTATATATCGTTAAAGAAATTCTTATGCGGATTAACGCAGATGTTTTTATTATTCAGGAAGAAAAGGATAAAGTCCTACCCGGAGCCAATTTCCTCATTAATTTCAACAACGAACTACAATAATATGGAAGGCGTAATACTTTTCGCGGATAATTCGGTTTTTGAAAAGGATACTTTTGAAAACAACTTATTTAATGATCTGTGCAAAGAGCCTACTCATCCGGTATTACCGGTTAATTCCCTGCAATTTTTCGAGAAGACTACAGGGTCGATTTCAACTTTCAAGGCAATAATTTTAGATTGGAATTTTGGTGATGAATCGGATGATCTTGAAGGAGCTAAATTGCCAGTAGAAACTCCATTGAGCATATTGGAAAGCATTGATATATTTTCACTTGTTTTTGTTTATTCAAGAACTGAAATAAGTGCTGAGACTCAGCAAAAACTTAAAACAAAATTTGGAGACAAAATCGATTTTGTAGTTAAGGATAAGAATAATGATATAAAGTCTGAAAGAGAGCGACTTTTAAAGAAGATAACTGATTTTGAAAAAGCCAATTCTCATTTGCATACTCCTTTTTTATGGAGTCAGGCGATTAATAAATCAGTTCAACATATATTTAAGGAGCTTGAATATGCTGACAAATACTGGATTAAAGATTTGTATTATAGTTCCTATATTTTTGATAATAAAGGCAAACCTAAAGACCCACCACCAATTGACCCGAATATTCAAGTTATTAATTTATTCCAAAACTTGTTGAGTGAGAGATTGATTCAGGATGAGGGGTTAAGAAATAGTATTCGTGATTTTTCAGTAGGGAATTTGGAGGAAAATGCAAATATAGAGTCGCTAAAACGTCTATATCAACGTCTTTACTATACCAATGCATTAAGAACTGATGCAATAATGACAGGTGATGTTTATAGACTTTCTGATGATAAGTATGGTGTCATTATATCCCCTGAATGCGACATGAATATTCTTATTGCTAAGGATAAACAGGTCGAATTACTTTGTTTTAATAAGGATGATTTTAAAAAACTTCCACAGCTATTAAGTCTAAAAAAAGAGGATATTGAAATAGCAATACCGAGAGCATACAATCAGGAAAATCCTAGATATCATTTACTACCAGTTTTTCCAATATCTACTATGGAAATGCAAACTGCGTTAATAGATTTTCGTTTTAGCCTACAACATTGTAACGGGTCCTTTCTGAGAGATAATATCGATAAAAGAATCTTAAAGATCAATTCTCCTTATATTCAACAATTGCGCCAACGATATTTAGCTTATATTGGTAGGGTTGGTGTTCCAGCTATTCCTGATAGTCTAAGAATTGTATAGCATTTACCCATACTTACCGTTATTGCTTACCAGACTACTAACCACAAACATAAGTCCTACTCATCCTTCACTCTGTCGAGCAGCCGTGTATGGATATAGAATATCCAGAAGATCATACCTGTGTGCAGCACATCGTTATCAGTGAACCATATCCCATGACGCCATAGCCGCGGACCGATGCCAAGCCACATATACCAGAAGTAAGTGATAGTGACCGAGAGGAATATCATCCATGCATAAAACAAGTATTGATTGAGCACTGTGCCTTCCTTGCGGAAGCTCATGCTATGCAGCAGCAGCAGTATGAGCAGGCTCGGCGTGCAGACCACACCCATGAAATCAAACGACACAAAGAAGCGCACCGGCATCAGCGCACCATATAGCAGTATACAGCAGTAGACCGCACTCACGATAGCGGCATACCACTTCAGGAACCTGCGCAGTCTGGGATTGGCGGTGGATGTGGCGCAGGCGATCAGATAGGCGCCCATGCCCGGCACGGAGAGCATCATATACATCACCTCCCACCAGCTCGTCCAGGTACATGTTTCTCTGCCATTGCATTTGAGTTCATAGCCGAAGGCCTGATAGCTCGTACCTGCCGCGAGCGCACCGAGTCCCGTCAGGAGTAGCCCGATGCCCCACCACATGCGCGACTGTTGCCCGCGCTGATCGAGCAGGAACCGCAGCCCCACATACACAGTATACAGTCCTACGAAATATACCAGAAACGTAGATAAAGGCTGACTCAATATGAAGTCAAGCGAACCCAGATGTACATGTACGAATGGAGTCGACCGGAGAAACTCATCCGGTGTCATGACAGGCGAGTAGGGTATCGTATCAAGACGCCTGCAGCCGCAGAGCATAAGCAGTGCACTGCAGCAGATGGTCAGATATCTTAACGGGTTTTTCATTTACAGAAGTCTAAATATATCAAATTCCGCGCGCATTGACTTTCTATGCATCTATTCAATGCAAAAAAAAATGCTGACACCTCGCGACATCAGCATTCTTATCAAACAAATAAAAAGTTTTAACCGGTCTCTCCTCCACCGAGGTCAGGATCGTAGGTCACTGTACCGATCTCGGTGTGGATGTCTATCGTACCGGTGGTAAAGATATCACCCAGCCCTTCGACCACATGGCCTATCACGGCATGTATACCGGTGAGGCCTGAGCCGCTGCTCCCGGGCTGATAGTAGTATGGTGGCAGGTCAAACACGCTGTCAGGTGTCGGCACTCCGCACGGGAACTGATTGGCGATCCAACGCACCTGCACCTCCCAGACCACATCATCGCTCAGGTCGTTTTTTACGATGCGGTTTGGAATGATGGTCACGGGCACATTGCTGAAGTAAACGCTCGACGAGGTGCGATAGAAGAAACTATAGTTGAGATTGCCGATGAGCTGATTGTAGAAGATACAGTTAGAGTTGTAGTTAGGGTCCTCGTATGTCGCCTCAAAGTCATAGCCCAGCACAGCGCCTACATGCAGGCCATAGCGCGGGCCTATGATGGGGCTGCCTTTTGGCGTCTCGCCATTAGTTTCGGGAATGATGATGATCTGGCCTCCCGAGAGCCCGGCGAGCCATGCCGATGCGTCGGTGGCATCAAAGTTGTAGTCGACTTGAATGAACCCGGCACTGCGTATGCGGCCGAACTCGCGCTCTTCGCAGGGGTTAGGGTCGTGTGCCACGAGCGTGGTGCAGGACGATGGATAGTATGACATATACTGTATTTTTTGGGTGAATACTAAATACGAAGATAATTATTTTATGCTAAAAATGCAAATAATGTATGAAATAAGTTAATTTTGTGTTTATACCCCGCTGGCGGGGTCAGCCAAAGGCCGGGGGTGGAAGAGCTTGAGAAAATGTATAACCGCAGAGACGCAATGAGCGCGGAGCTATATAGTGGGAATCTGGACAATAATCGGGACAGCATGTCCTGATTAATACATTAGGACTAGGTGGTAATGGCAATGGATTTATTGTCAGATAGACTTGGCAATAAATTTATTGTCAAAATATTTAGCAATAAAATTTTTGCTAAGTGGCTAAGGTGCTGAATGTCATGGTTGTTTTAGGTGATATTGTCCCACGAAGAGGGTAGGGGCGGATTGGGCAAAAGACCAACCTTGGGTCGAATATAACCGCCTAGGTCGCTAATAATCCGTATTTTTGATGTAGTTTTTATATTGAAAAGTTGATATACTCTACAGCAAAATTGATATTGAATTAGTCATCGCCGATTTAGTAGCTATATTTATCTTCAATTTTATAATGAGTACATTAGTAGATGTTAACACAGGAATGATTACTTGGGCTATTGTCCGGGCTGGTTATGAATTGCAGGACTTTATGGTAAAAGCTCCCAAAGTGCAGGACTGGATAGCGGGCACGAAGAAACCGACAGTTAAGCAATTGGAAGATTTTTCTAAAAAAGTGCATCTGCCATTTGGTTACCTTTTCTTGCCAGAACCTCCAAAGGAACATCTACCTATTCCCTTTTTTCGTACTAATAACCCTCAAGCCACAAGTGTAAATGTTAATGTCTATGATACGATTCTATTGCTTCAACAGAGGCAGGATTGGTTGAGAGATTATCTTAGAGAGAGTGATTTTCAGCCACTTCCTTTTATTGGGAAATATAAAAATAGCCAAAATGTGAGTGCTATAGTGAATGATATACGTCAGACACTGAGAGTAGAAGAAAATTGGGCAAGCCGTTATGATACCTGGACTGATGCTTTACAAGGGCTAACCCATAAAGTAGAAGAATTAGGAATTGTCATGGTGTTTAATGGGATAGTTGAGAACAATACTCATCGTCCCATTAATATAGACGATTGTAGAGGATTTGTATTGGTGGATGAAATCGCACCCTTTATGTTCATCAATAACTCTGATTATAAATCCGCCCAACTTTTCACAATAGTACACGAATTGGCACATATTTGGACTGGTCATAGTGCAGGATTTGATTTCAGAAAGTTACAACCTGCAAATGACCCTATAGAGCAGCTTTGTGATAAAATAGCTGCTGAATTTCTCGTGCCAATCAAAAGTTTTAATGAAACATGGTTGGAGAAGCCTGAGATTTTATATGCCGCGCGTAGATTCAAGGTAAGTGAAATAGTTATAGCGCGTAGAGCACTAGATACTGGGAAAATAACTCGCAAGCAATTTTTCGATTTTTATGATGAATACTCCAATCGCGAGATATCTAAGAAGGACAACCAAAGCTCTGGTGGAGATTTCTATGCCACTACAACTAAGAGATTAAGTTTAACATTTGCAGCACACGTTAATAATGCGGTAAAATCCGGGAAACTGCTGTATAGAGATGCATATAAACTAACAAGTCTTAAAGGGGACACGTATCAGACATTCTTCACTAAACACTTTTCAAATTGATGCCTGTTTACGTGGTAGATACAAATTTCTTTATTCAGGCTCATAGGGCAATATACCCTTTGGATGTCGCTGCTAGTTTTTGGAACAAGATACGTCAACTCGCTCATGCAGGGACTATTATCAGTATAGATAAGGTAAAGGATGAAATTTATGATCATCAAGATGTCCTTCAACAGTGGTGCGGGAACAATTTGCCTGCCAACTTTTTTAAGGATTCGACACCTACCTTACCCGAATATTCCCGAGTGACATCTTGGGCTGTATCTCGTAATACTCAGTATCTACCAAAAGCTATAAATGAATTTTTGGAAGCTGATAGGGCGGATGCTTTTATCGTTGGCTATGTTTTAGCTGATGTGGCCAATCGAACGATTGTTACTTATGAGGTTAGTGCGCCTATGTCGAAGAATAATATTAAAATACCTGACGTCTGCACTGCACACAGCATCCCATATGTCAATACTATTGAAATGTTGAGACAATTAGGTGAAACTTTTTAGTGTATGGAACTTGATCAAAGCTTTCCTGTGTCTTCGATAAAATAGATTATCCTTCGCCTCTTCGCGTGTTCATAATCTGAATCTAAAGGGTCAGTGTGGTTTTTTACCCTTTTCTTTCTCCCACCACTCCATTTCTCCCCAAGCAGATGTTAAAGATACGGGCAGGGAATCATGGTGCGTATGCTGGCGGGGATTGCTTCAGCTTTATCTTGTTTATTTTATACATTATCGAAAAGCTTCGCAATGACGGAGTATTTTTTTGCTATCGATGCTATCACGAAATAGGGTGAAAATCCCTTTTTATAGGACGCAAAACCTGCGGGGCCAGTGTTTCTGCGGACCGGGCCTTGCATGGATAGGTTTATTTTGCTATATTTGTGTTTATATTGCTAATTTTGTTCTTTGGTTTTATTCCACCCTCGTCCCCATACAGCGGGGGATAAATACACCGAGAGCCGCGAAAATAAATGAACCCCTAGGTACAAATATGGATATTTAAAATGTATCATCCCGCTATCTCGCGCTCGACGAAGTACATGTCCATCGGGCCTTTGTTCTTGGCCTCGATAGGGCCACGGGGAGTACACTCAAAGGAGCCCTTGATGAGCTGGTAGGTCTGTCCTGATATATTGATACGGCCGGGTTCGCTGTTTTGCTCCATGCGTGCTGCCGTATTGACCGTATCGCCCCAGATGTCGTACTCGAACTTCTTTTGCCCTACGACTCCCGCTATGATCGGGCCCACATGCAGCCCGAAGCGAAACTCAAACGTGAGCAGTTTGTTCTCGTGGCGCATCTTGTTGAGCTTTGCGATCATGTCTCTGATATGCAGCGAGGCCCTCACCGCCACGAATGCACTGTCAGGATCGGACACAGGCAGGCCCGCAGCACAGAGGTATGCATCGCCGATGGTCTTGATCTTCTCGATGGCATACTCGCCGATGATACTGTCGAAAAGGCTGAAGTACACATCTATCAGGGATACGAGCTCCTGTGGCGAGAGGTGCTCACTGAGCTTTGTGAAGTCTTTGACATCTATGAAGATGACCGCTGCCTGCTCGAAGTATCGCGCAGTCACAGAGCCTTTGGCCTTGAGCTCCTCAGCCACATCATCGGGCAGGATATTGAGCAGAAGCTCGTCAGATTGTTTTTTAGATTCGGTCAGCGCATCAAGTGCGTTTTTGAGTTCGATATGTTTGAGGCGGTTGATCTCCGCTTCTTTTTCTTTTTTCTCGGTCTCGTAGCGGTATTTGATCTCGTGGATGGTCCTCGTAGTTTCTTTATTGACCAGTTCGTCGCGCAGGCTTATATATTGTTTGAAGTATTGAAAGGCTTTAGCGGTGTCTCCTTGTTTTTCATATATCTCAGAGAGCATCTTGTATATGTTATCTACATTCTCTTTGATAGCGGTCTTTCTGGCCATTAGCAGGGCTTCGTGCAGGTACTTGAGACTTTGCTTAAAGTCGCTAAGCATTATGTAGGATTGGCCGATGCCGGACATAGCGATGATGGCCTCTACCACATGTCCGGTATCCTTCGCTATATGTATGCTGTCCATATAGTGTCTCAGTGATTCTTCATAGTTGCCTATGCTTAGATATATTTCAGCGAGATTATTGAGCGATAGTATGAGGCCATATTGATAGTTGATAGAGCGGCTCTCTTCGTAGCATCGCTTGTAGTATTCCTTAGCTTCGGATATGTTCTCTTTGTGAAGGAGGGCAGCACCGATATTGATCATCAGCTGAATGGCCCGCATTTTGTCGCCACTTTTTTCTGCTATGGCCAGTGACTCTTTGTAGTTTTGGAGTGCATAGTCATAGTCACCCTGCGATACATAAGCGAGGCCAATATTCTGAAGGCTGAAACCTATCCTTTCGACATCGTTCAGGGATTGGTTGATCTTCAGTGCACGAAAATGCATGTCCAGGGCTTCAGCAGTTTTGCCTGAGTGAATGAATGCTGCACCGATATTGTCATAGCAGCCTGCTATGCCACGTCGGTCGTTTATCTTCTCCCGATAGACAAGCGCTTTTTGATAATAAGAGATCGCTTTATCCATTTTTCCGGTTTGGTAATATATGGCACCAATATTATTCAGTGCAGCTGAGCCACCTTTGAGGTCTTTGAGTTTTCTGCGGAGCTTTATCTCGTCATTATACCATCTTATGGCCTCACGTGTCTCATTAGAATAGAAATGCACAAGGCCGATGAGGTGGTATACTTCTGCGCGCTCAATATCGCTGCCATCTGCTTGGACCACTGTGAGCAGTATGGTAGACGCTTCTCTGGCAGCTGCTATATCGAGCGGGATCAGACGTTTGATTTCACTTATCTTATCGTGCATATGGTCGGATGTACTTTTGCTAAAGTACGACATAATATGTTTATGGTAAAACAGATGAACTTTATGGAAATATAATATTTTATATTGATAAAAATTTTATATTTATGTTTAAACCAAAACCAAATAATATGAAACTGGATCATAAACACCTCTTATTGGTGCTCATTGCCCTAAGCGGGCTTATACTGAATAGCTGCAATTCAGGACCCCAACAACCGATTATTTTTGTCACCCCTACATCTGCTTCGGGTATCATAATAGACCAGAGCGGCAATAAATATACGACTGCTGCCGGCATTGTGTCCTACCAGGGAGCTGCCGGAGCACCGCAACAAGCTGATATAGCATCGGGAGCATATCCTGTTATTAATTTTAAAGCGGGTACAATTCCTGCTACCGTCACATGCACACCTACGGATCCAAATGGCCCTACATTTTACTCGACATTGGCCACGAGTCCTACCACAGCAGCTGTGGTAGATATTATTTTAAATACCTCTACGACACAGACGGCCCCGCAGGCAGAATTTGTATTTGTAAACAGCAGTGGCACGACACCTACTATGCCGACCACTATCTCTTTGGTCACAGAGTCCGGAGCACAATCAGGTACTCCGGTCACAATGATCAGTCAGGCTGTGGTACCGGTTAATAATTTAGACCTCGTCATATTTTCCCCTGTCACTGCCGGTACTAAGTATCAGCTTAACTATACACCTTCAGGAGCTGCACCGATATCTATTCCTTTTGCCACGCCTGCTACTATTGCTACCAAAGGATTTACCGAGGGGTACACGATCGTAGTACCATAAATTTTAAGCATCATTGCTTTACCAAACCGCGGCATCATCGTCACGGTTTTTTTTATTGTCTCAGCTGTCGGTGTTGTCACCGATCCACAAACAAGGCCAGAGCGTTGGCTTTCAAAAAAATATTTTCTCGGCTTATTGTTTTTATTGTTATAATTAAAAAAAATATCAGTGGAGAAAAAAGAACTCACCCCTATCTCGTTGCTTGGCGGCATTGGTATAGCTTTGATACTGGGCATGTCGTATCCCTTTGTGGTGCTTAAGCTCGGCATAGGGCCCGATCTCTCGATGGTGTCTGCTTTCCTCGGCGCCATATTCCTCAATGTAGTAGCGGCTAAAAACCGCGGACAAAACAGGTGGCAAAACAATGTGATACAAACTATGTCCGGTTCGGCGTCAGCCACGGCATTCATGTGCGTGATCATGGCTGCTTTCTCATACCTCTCCTCCAACTGGGGCAAGGACGTAGGCTTTAACCCGCAGTGGTGGCAGATATTGCTGTGGCTCACCTGTTCGGGCTCCATCGGCGTTTTGTTCATCGCCCGTTTCCGCAAATTCTTTCTGGACAATCCCAGAATGATATTCGCTGGTGGTGTAGCATCTGCCGTAGTCATTCAGACACTCGACAGCCCGAAGGACAGTACTGCTGAAGAAGCAAAGGATGTTTCGCTCAAGACCAGGACACTTGGAGCGTTCGGCGTGATCGGTGCACTGGTCGCCATCTTCAGAGATGGCTTCAGCTGGCTCGGTGAATTTACCCTCAGCAAAGGCTTTCGCGTGGGCATTGGCTTTGATGCCCTTTCATTCGGCACAGGTATGCTGATCCCTGTCAACGTTGGCATCTCATACATCCTCGGTGCATTGATATTATGGCTTGGCGGAGATACTGTGATCAATTACGCGAGTATGGACGCCGCCAAGCTCGGCCAATACAGGGCAGCCATGCTTTGGTTCATGTGGCCGGCTACCGCATTTATGATCACTGCCACCATCACCTCGCTGCTGATCAATATTTATAAGAACAGAAAAAAGACTGCCGTAAAATCAGCAGAAGTAGAAACCGCCTCCGCGACTGAGAAGGACATTCCGCTGTCTGTGACCATCTGGGGGACAGTCATACTCGGCGCGCTGCTGGCTGTGATCCAATATGTGAACTTCGATGTATCGCCGATCAAAACTATCACAGCTATCGTCTTTCAGCTCGTGCTCATTCTGGCTGGTGTGTGGGCGCTTGGCGAAACCAATTTCGGCCCGGTATCTCTGATGGCAAATGCAGTGCAGTTTCTTTTTGGACTGATCTGGCGGCATGATATCAAGGGCAACCTGATAGCAGCAGGTATGGCAGGAGATGGCAACTCGCAGGCCGAGCAAACCATCCAGACTTTTAAAACCGGCAGGATACTCGGCTCTACGCCCTGGGCACTGACAGTGGCGCAACTGATCGGTGTGGTAATAGGTGCCATGTCTGTAGCCATTATGTTTCCGCTGCTCGTGCAGAAATATGGCATCGGCGGCTCGGGTACTCTATCGGCACCCACCGGCCTCAAACTGGCCAATGTAGCCGTACTGATCAATGAGGGCCTTAATGCCTTTCCGAAGGGTGCGCTGATGGCTTCTGTTATTGCATTGATAGCAGGAGTGGTCATTGAGTTCATGCGCGAGATCAAAGTGAAAGACTTTTCCATTTTCTTCTGGCTTCCCAGTGCATCAGCCGTGGGTTTCGGCCTTATTTTGCCACCATCCATTTCTATCATGCTGGGTATCGGAGCTATATTTTCCTATGCATGGTCGCGGTATTCCAAAGATAGTTTTGACCGATACCACACCACAGTGGCCGCAGGGCTGGTAGTAGGAGAGGCCGTCATCGCAGGACTGGTATTGCCGGTGCTGACTGCTCTGGGATGGATATAAAAAAAACCTAGGGGCGTGAAAATATAGGGATCATCATGTGCAAATATGGATTTGTGAGATGTACCGTGTAGACCCTGTTACCCATTAGTAGTGTCATAGCAGGCCACAGCGCTCAGCCCGAAATAAAAAAGCCGCTCCATGATGAAGCGGCCCTTACCAAAGAAAAGCAATCAATAAGTTCTTACATTTTCTTCTTACAGGCATCTGTGCATACATGTCCCTTTTCGCCGTGTGCATAGACATGATGGCCAGGTGTGCAGGCCTTGGTGCAGACATGATCTTTGAGCTTCGCGTCAGACTTGGTAGTGGTTTTGTCAGTCTGTACAGACTTGTCTGTTTGGGCGGAAACAGCTGTCAGCATACCTGCGAAAGCCATCATCAGGAATATTTTTTTCATTCTAGTTTGTTTAGAGTTGATGAATAATGTGATGTAATACGTACGAGAAAGAGATACCTTACAGATTTGTAAAATATAGAAGCTTATTGTTGTAAAGAGGGGAAATCGTCACTGATCCGCCTCATTTCGGCTCTTTTTTCAAGCAATAAATATAGTTTTATCAACACTGAAATTGTAAGATGATAGTTTGATGTGATCCTTTCATAGTAGTGGGCTTTGTCTTTTATTGTTCGGTGATAGGTATTTGAACCAGTAATATCAAAACCACATTGCTTCCTTTTGTATTCTTTGTCGACATACATTTGTATCGTCAAAATAAAATTTACTCAAAAAAAAATAATCAAAATGAAAACACATATTCAAAAACTCAGTATGCTGATGCTGATGTTCTTTGCCTTTGCTTATGCGAGGGCCGGGTTCGTACCACACATCACATCTATGGTCAGCTGCCAGGGCAACGGCTCGATCATTTTTTCCAACTACACGAGCGGCGGCTATACCGCACCATTCACTGTGTATGTATATAACCCGACCACAGGCTATAGTTACTATGACTCACTGGTCATGTCGAGTACAGATACTATCAGCGGCCTGACGGCAGGGAGCTATCAGTATTGGATATATCCTGACAACAACTTCGCAGTGGGTGTGCAGGATACCATTACTATCACAGGTCTGGCCCTCTCGATCACCACTACCCCTGCCATCTGCCCGCAGAGCAATGGCACTGCCAGCGTCTCCGCATCAGGAGGCACGGCACCTTATGCTTATGTGTGGATGGACGGCAACTATAACGGTATAGGCGCCGCCAGTTCTATCAGCGGCGAACCTGCAGGATATTATTATATTCTGGTACGTGATCATAACGGCTGTGTATCTGATACCACACAGGTGCAGATTCAGTCAGGGTCTACCGACAGCGCGGCTATTCATCTTTCCGGATCTAACTGCTCTCTCATTCTTACAGCAGTTGAGTTTTACGGCGTGGCACCATACTCTTACTACTGGAGCACGGGCGATACAGGCGCGACTATCGCAGCTTATAGCGGCATTACAGGCTACTCGGTCACGATCACAGATGCCAATGGCTGCTCAGCCACAGCATATGACACCGCAGGCAATAACCAAAGCAGCCTGACCGCATATATAGACTATCAAATCAATCCCGGCTGTAGTGCATCAAACGGCAGCATCACTGCTGATGCATACGGAGGTGTGCCACCATATACATACCTCTGGTCCACAGGCGCTACAGGCGCCGTACTGTCAGGCGTGCCCACAGGCTCGTACAATGTGACAGTGACCGACGCATCGGGCTGTATAGCCTACACCGGCACATCCATCACCGGCGGACTAAACATCGACTCTTCTCTCGGAGTGGTCAATCCGAGCTGCGGCGGCGGCGGCAATAATGGCTCTATCACACCCGATATACTCAACGGCACCGCTCCATATACCTATCAGTGGACAGATAGCGCTTTCGGCAATGTGAGCGTCATCTCAGGACTTTCGTCAGGCTATTATGGTGTGACAGTGACCGACGCCACGGGCTGCTCGGGTGCACAGTGGTTTTATTTATCAAACCCATCAGCGATCGCTGTTTATTTGACCAGCAATACCAATCCGAGTTCATGCAGTGCTACCAATGGTGCCGCTACAGTGGCAGCATACTATGGCACATCGCCATACACCTATCTCTGGTCTACAGGGGCTACCGGCAGTACCCTTTCGGGTGTAGGCGCCGGGCAATATACAGTGACGGCTACTGATGCACCGGGCTGTACTGCCATGACAAGCGTCTACCTCAGCGCCTCGCTTCAAATAGACTCAATGGCAGGAGTAGTATACCCTACCTGCGGCGGTGGCGGTAATAACGGCTCCATCACACCTAGTATAAACGGCGCCGCACCATATACCTACCAGTGGTCAGATAGCGCTGTCGGCAATGTCAGCAGCATATCAGGCCTTTCGCCGGGATATTATGGCCTGACCGTGATCGATGCCACAGGCTGCTCTGGCACGCAGTGGTTCTATTTGCCAAATCCATCTCAGGTCAATGCATATATATCAAATATCACCATCCCCAGCAACTGTGCTGCCTCAAATGGCTCTATATCTGCTGTGGCATACGGAGGCACAGCGCCATATACTTTTCATTGGTCCACAGGCTCTACAGATAGCATTTTGTCAAACATCCCTGCGGGGCAATATAATGTGACAGTGACCGATGCATCGGGATGCAGCGCAGTGGGCAGCGATACACTCAATGCCGGGCTACAGATAGCCACATCAGGCGTGACCAATCCTACCTGCGGCGGCTCATCTTTCGGATCGATCGCAGTCACTGTGCTGAACGGTACGGGCCCATATACCTATCAGTGGTCAGATAGTACAGTGGGCAATGCAGGTACCATTCACAATCTCAGCCCCGGATATTACGAAGTGACTGTGACCGATGCCACAGGCTGCTCGGGTACACAAGTGTACTATATAAACTCGGCATCCAATATTTACGCATATATATTCAATACCGTCAATCCCGGCTGCGGTATGTCCGATGGCTCAATGTATGCTTATGCGTATAATGGCAGCGGTTCATACACCTATCACTGGTCAAATGGTGATAATAACGATACTATCACAAACTTACCCGCAGGGACCTATACTCTGACCGTGACAGATGTCAATGGCTGTATTGCAACGACCAGCGCGACACTGGTAGGCCAGAGCAACTATACCGTGACCATCAATACTACTCCGACTGCCTGCGACACCACACTGAATACCGGCACTGCTACAGCAGTCATCACAGGCGGCACCAATCCGCCTTATAGTTTCGCGTGGTCAGTATGGAACAACAGCGGATATAATGTGAACCCGGTGACCGGCAATCAGCAGACAATTTCAAACCTGCCTTACGGCACATATATAACCCTGATCGTGACAGATGCCAATGGATGCGTACCGACCAATGATTCCGCGTATGCATATATCGATTTCGACTCATCATGCTATGACCATATCATCGGCTATGTATTTAATGACTCAAACGGAAACTGCCTCTATGATCCAAACGAGTCAGGAGTTGCCAACTGCTACGTGGTAGCTCAGGGCAGCAACGGACAATACTACTATGCTAATCCTAACAGCTCAGGCTTCTATGATATTGAGGTGACACCCGGGGTCTATACGGTCTCTATCACCCTATATAATTATGGCTCATGCGCCAATACTCAATGTGTCAATCGGTACATAGATACTTTCACTGCCATCGGACAGGTATCTTCAGGCAATAATTTCGGCATCAGTGGTGGCGGTGGCGGTTTCGATCTGGGTGTACATCCGGGCTGCTATCCGTCTTCCCCGGGCAGCCAGAAAGAATACTGGGTCTATTATTACAATCAGGGATATTCTGATGCATACAATGCCGTAGTGAGTTTCACACATGACCCCAATCTGACCCTCGTATCTACCAGTCCTGCTTATAGCAACTACAACAGCACAACACATCTCATATCATGGTTCGTCGGCACTGTATCTCCATACAACGGCTGGTCACAGATCACGATGGAGTTTGATGTGCCGTCTACACTGACGCTGGGCACCATACTATACGGACAGGCAGAGATAGATCCTATCAGCGGTGACTGCGACCCGTCAAACAATATAGTAAGCTGCAGCCAGCCTGTCACAGGTTCTCAGGACCCTAATGAGAAATCAGTATCGCCTGCCGGCAATCTCTCTGCGAGCGACAGCGTGCTGACATACACTATCAGGTTCCAGAATGTAGGCAATGCTCCGGCCAATACCATCGTGGTGGTAGATACACTTTCACCAAATGTAAACCCTGCATCTGTAGTGCCGGGAGCATCGAGTGCGCCGTATACATTCAGCATGTCCGGCAGAGGTATCATGACCTTTACCTTCCAGGCCATCAATCTGCCTGATAGCTCGCATGGCGGCAGCAGTATAGGTTTTGTGACATATACTGTCCATACCAAACCCAACCTCGCACTGGGGACTACGATCAATAATACCGCTTATGTGTACTTTGATGCGAACCCTGCCGTAGTGACCAACACCACTATCAACGAAAGGTCAAATGTAAACGGCATAAGGACCGTGAATGGTAGTAACATGAGCGCAGAGGTGATACCAAACCCTGCACATGATATCGCATCGATAGAGTTCAGCGGAGCTACAGGCACGATAGCGATTCAGATCACAGATGAGCTCGGCAATGTGATAGCGACAGCGAATGTCAATAACAATGTATACGCGCTCAATGCAGCAGGGCTCGCCTCAGGCATTTATTTCTACAGCGCACATGATGCTAATGGAAATAAGGCCTCCGGCAAAATATCAGTAGTACATTAATAACCGACCACTCGAGATACAATGAAAAACACTAACCCTGCACCGAAATGTGCGGGGTTTTTTGTGTTAATCCATTTGATAAGCTTGTGAAAAGAGATAAGTAGACTCAACAAGAGCGTCATTGCGATAATTTTTCTCCTGTAAAATAAGTATGTGAAAAATTGAAGCAATCTGTAACGAAAGACAAAGGACAAAGCTAAATGCCGGATGTATACCCCGCATTCACCTGATCCGGATTGCTTCGTCGGGTGATACAGGTGCAAACAAAGAGTAAGATTTTTTTCATGGTCAAAGACTTGTCATAAAGGTAAAAGGCTTTTGTCAGGATTGTGTTTTTATACTGTCATGGTTTTGTCAGAAAATTAATTTGTGTCAACCCTCAAAGGTTTCTAAACCCTTTGAGGGTTTTTTATCCTGAAAAGGTTTTTTATACTTTGTGGGTTTCACTCTGGCTTTTTTTCTATTGAACCCTCAAAGGGTTCTAAACCCTTTGAGGGTTAATAACCATTGCCTCAAAAACAAGGGCAAAATAGATATGTGTTAAGATATTCAATGTAGCACATGAATTTCTCCCTGAAAAAGTAATTTTTCTCAGCCTCCTGCTGCATCCATATGTTTCCTGAGTTGTTTCTCTATCATTTTGCCCGTCACTATCAGCGGCTTTTTGGTGATATTGATAGCGATCTCGGAGTTGGTTATGGTATAGTTGCCTTCCACATTTCCGATGCCGACCGGCATGACGAATGAACCCTCATTGACATTGCCATCCAGTGTTCCATTATATTTGCTGATGGTCTTTTTGACCACAGACAGGAGCTCTGTGGCACTGCCTGCATAGGGTATCTTAAAATTAACGTTTGCCATACTTGATTAGTTTATTTTGGTATGCTAGATTAAATATAATTAATGGATCACAGCCCCATTTATCTCAGCCACTCGGATGATCTTTATCACAAATCTGCCATTTGCCATCACATTGTAATAAATGATTATGTTATTGTTAATTTTCTGAACGCGTAATACGAAAGTTAGATATTTGCCCTTAGGCCCTTTTATTGTTTATTTTTGTCCAATGAAATCAAACATGAAATCAAACATGAAATCAAAACTACACTCACTATGAAAAAGATCATCACACTCGTCATCTCGGTATTGATGGCTGCTTCTTCGTTCGCGCAGAACTGCTACACAGGTCCGGTCAATATCACTCCTCATCCATCAGGCATTCCGGGCCTTTCGCCGCCTTGTGATTCGCTGTCCTGCATTGCACAGAGCGGATATGTGAGCGATACGATCTACTTTACCAATTATACTACCTTCTCCGGTGTGGCGGTCGACTCACTGCATTTTGACTCGATCGGCAACCTGCCCGCGGGCCTATGCTGGACCACCAATGTATCCGGCAATACTCTTGCCGGAGGTGAAAGCGGGGTGATCAGTATCAGCGGCACTACCTCTGCTCCTGCAGGTCAGTATAGCGTCAAGATATATATCACAGCCTATCTGGCTGGCGGGATCATAGTCGGTCCGAATGCCGACATGAACACACTCGCAGGGGTTTACTACTGGCTGAGGGTGGCATGCAGCAATAACAGCTGTCTGCCATTGGATACTGTCAACGGTAAGACGAATCTTTTCATAGCTGACTCCAGTTGCTCATCGTATAATGCCTATATCAGTGCCAGCGGCCCTACTACCTTCTGTACAGGTGGCTCGGTGACCCTCACTGCCAGCTCAAACATATCCGGTGCCACCTATACATGGACCGGAGGCTATAGCGGTCAGTCCCTCACTGTGACTGCGAGCGGCATCTATACCGTGATTGCTACTGATGGCCTTGATACTGCCATATCCCAGCCCATCACTATAGTAGCAGACTCCTGTACCAATACTCCCGGCGGCCCCGGCTTCTATCCTTCGAGCCTGACACTGCCATGTATCGTATCGGGCGCATATGTACATGACACGATCACCTTCGTCAACTTTACTACTCTAAGTGGTATAACTGTAGACTCATTGACCTTTGATTCGATAGAGCTGCCTGCAGGTCTCTCATGGAGCAGCAGTGATCCTGACAATACAGTACAGGCCGGCGACACTTTGCAGATATATATCAGCGGATATACCAGTGCAGCGGCAGGCCAGTATAGCATGACCAGATTAGTCACGATCAATCTCAATGGTATCACAGTAGGACCGGATGCTGATCTCGATAATCTCGCAAATATGTTTTACTGGCTACGTATCGACTGTCCCAATTCAAACTGTGTGCCTGTGGATACGACCCTTGGCAAGACTACAGCGTTCATCGCTGACTCTTCGTGCTCGGCTGCATTCAGTGTCAGTATCAGTGGCCCGAATGCACTTTGCGATGGGGGCTCGGTGACACTCTCGGTCAGTAGCATCACCAATGTGTCCACCTACAGTTGGTCTGATGGCGAGAGTACACAGTCCATCACGGTGAGCCCATCTGCCTCCACTACATATGCTGTCACTGCGACCAGCGTCAATGGTGCTACAGCCACAACGAGTATATACATCACGGTCTATCCTGCGCCTGTCGCTATGTTTAGCATCACGCCTGACATCACACCGCATGTATGGGACATACTCAATCAATGCAGTGGTGATAGACTGACCTATACATGGACATGGGGCGATGGTACCAGTACTACGACTACCAATCCTACGCTGAGTCATACATACGACAGTGCCAGCTACTATACTGTCTGCGTGTCTGTGACCGAACCTGTAGGCTGCTCTGCGAGCTACTGCGACTCGGCTGTGTATCTGTTCAAAGACCAGTCGGGTGGCGTGATACAGCTCAATGTGTCTCCGTATCCCGCAGGTATCGCTGCTATCAGCGAGAGCACTCAGAAGATCAACTACTACGGAGGTGCGGTACACTTCTCAGAGGCGGTCACTGCACCTGCATCGATCAGGCTCTATGATATGTCAGGCCGGGAAGTGCTATCTCAGGATGGATTCACCGGTACCGTACTGCCCGTCAATGCTGCCTTCGCGCAGGGTGTCTATATCATCCACGTACAAAACAGCAGCTACTCTATCTCCCGCAAACTTCCTATATTGCAATAAAGAGACCGTCTGTGAAATCGTAGCCTCTGAGTGACCGCACTCAGGGGCTTTTTTTATTTTACTGTATACTTAGGAGATTTGACAACTTTTTAAAAGTTGTCAAATCTGATGTCAGATTTTTTAACTTATACATATAAAAAATCCATTTTTGAAACTATTTGGCTAAATTTCATCCAAAGATCAGATCATTTATTTTCAATCACTAAAGCATAAAAAAAACTGACATTCGAAATTAAAATATGCATAATTGATATTTTGTTTTGTGTAATAAGTTATTCAATACAAATATAGCAAAAATCGATCAGCCTCCTGATGCTTTTGATAGCATAAAATACTACAGTCACTCGGTGGAACCCACAAGTGTTCGGAAGATGGTGAAACAGCCACTCTAACAGTTGCTCGGCTATGCCGAGTAACATACATATTCATGGTGGCTTTGCCACAATCTATGAGTATCAAATAATGCAAATCGCCCGTATTTGTTTTGTGGCTTTGTCACACCACAGAAAGACCAATTATGCAGGATCTACTTTCAAATAACTATCCTCGCACAAGCTGCTGTAACGCCAAAATTCAGCTTGACACACTAAGCCAGCTTCTACCGGATTATTATGAATGTAGTTGACCTTCTGATTAAATATTTCGGTGTATAGTAATTCGGTAGGATGAGAGGTTTTTTGCCAAAACCGGTATTTCTCATTTTGACTTTCATACTTTGCAAAGTATTTGAACATGTGCAGAAGCCAGTCTTTCCTGCTTTCTATATTATTGGTTTCTATTTCATTTAATATAGCCTTCGCGGTAAATGCTTTAAAATCTCTTATTACATCTGATAAAGACGGCGCCTGCATTATAGCATGTATATGGCTGGGCATAATAACATAAGCATATATTTTCAAGCCTTTGTTTTTCCGACAAAATTCAAGTGAATCTAATATGGTCCGGCAGTAATTTTCTCTGGTAAATATATCTATCCATCCTACTACGGTGAATGTAACGAAATAAGGATTGTCAGTTACGGCTTTTCTTAATTCAGACATGATACAAGGATAATGAATTTTTGATATGTTTAGCCGGTACTTTGTGGCAAAGCCACAAGACATAGTAAGTCACTCGGTGGAACCGAGCGACTGTCGAGATTTTCTAAACTATTTATGCTAGTGCTTTGTGGCAAAGCCACGAGACATAGTAAGTCACTCGGTGGAACCGAGCGACTGTCGAAGACTGTAGGAATACCCTGCTGTTCTGTATTCCATTATTCACTCTTCACTATTAATTATTCATTCCTCAACTCTGCCATTTATAGAAATGCAGATCGCGGCTGCTCGTGCCGTCATCGTAGAAATTCATCACTGCAAATGCCGGCGGGAACTCCTGATTATTGCCACCCCACCAGGCACCGCATACCGCGCCGTTGCAGTAGTATTTCGTACCGAGGTAGTCCAGTTCGTCGATCAGGTGTATATGGCCGCTCAGGCATGCCTTGACTTTTTTTGACTGATAAAAAAGGTCTTTGAGCACCTTCGCATCTTCGTGCAGATTGCCGCCGCCTATGCGCCACTGGTCAAACTTCACCCGTCCGCCGTCGAAGGTAGTACACACTGCCAGCAGCGGTATGTGCGATATGACACAGACATACATATCTGCAGGAGTATCTGCCAGCGTCTTCTTCAACCAGTCGAGCTGCTCATCGTCCAGCTTGCCTATATAGCCAGGTATGGCCTTGGGGTGGATACTGTCGAGAATGATAAACCGCCACTTGCCTTTATCAAAAGAATAATACTGCTTAGGTATCTGAAACTCCTCTATGGCCCACTTCTTGGCATCGGCATAGCTCGCAGCACTTCTGCCGATATTGTAGCAGTCATGATTGCCGATAGTGTGGTGTATGCTGAGCGAGTTGTCGCCCTTTACGATACCGTGAAATGTCTTCCACATCTCCTTGACCTTGTCTTTGGAGGTGCTCATGCTATCCATGATCATGTCGCCTCCCGCTATGATAAAATCCGCGCGGTCCTTCAGTCCGTTCACCTCGTTCAGCGCAGTGGCCATGCCATATTCGGGTACTTTGCCGGGTTGCACATGTATGTCGGTGATATGCGCTACACGCAGGGAGCGTTTGGCGGTGTTGGTGATCTCAGGCGCAGCGAGAAGTGATGCTGTGGGCAGGGCAGTAGCCGCACCCGCGAGTGCCAGCGAACGGATAAATGATTTGCGGTCGAGTGTGAGTTTTGACATGGCGTGATATTTCCACCAAAGTAAGAAAAATCGTGTTATGTGTTTATTAAGTTACATGAATTTGAGTATTTGTTCTGCAAAACGGGGCACTGATGACACGGATAAAACGGATCTCGTTTAAATCTGTTTAATCCCTGTCATCTGTGGCTCGTATCTTCGTATTTGTCAAAAGCGAGGCACAATAAAATTGTGGGATTGCCTTAGAGGTTGTTTTGAAATGCATGAAATTTATTCTTAAGCGAAACCCTCAAAGGGTTTTGAACCCTTTGAGGGTTGTAGGCGCATAATTTATTTTCGGAATGAAATCAAAACAGCTTCTCTACACAGTTGCTCGGCTGTGCCGAGTAACATACATATACCTGTGGCTTAGCCACAAAAAATATTCAGTCACTCGGTGTAACCGAGCGACTGTTGTAATGAGACAAAACACACAAATAAAAAAAGAGGAAATTTATTCTTAAGCGAAACCCTCAAAGGGTTTTGAACCCTTTGAGGGTTGTAGGCGCATAATTTATTTTCGGAATGAAATCAAAACAGCTTCTTAAAGAAGCTAAGCTAAATAAAAGAGGCCCAAGCGGTGGGACTTGGGCCTGTGAGCACGAGGGGGATTATTATAAAATATGAATTGGCGTTTTATTTTATCAATTTACCACGCTATTACCGTTGTATTTCGACGCAACAAAATTATCGTAGAAGACAACTCGTAATAATGAGCGCCGTCAGCAGGAGATATGATAAAAGTCATGTATTGATGGAAAGCGAGTGGATTTTGACCTCTTATCTCACAAATAACCGCTCAATAAAGGCACTGCCGATCAGGCCATCAGGATCGTATTTCTTTTTTACCGTAAAGAAAGGCACCAGTGCATCCGCGTACATAGCACGTACATCATCGGGGTCTGCGAGTACGTTCTTGGTCAGGTGGATGCGTCCGCCCATCTCGAGGCAGCGGCGTGTGAGGTCTTTCATACACTTAGTGATGCGCACTATCTTGTCATCATTCAGCGATTCAAATGCAATGCTCAGGGTATAGCCGCTCATGCCGTTGGTACTGGACAGCAGGAAGCCCTCATCGGCATGCAGGCATAGCGTGTCGATCATGGCAGGCGGTGTGTGAGCATCCTTCATGCCCTGCAGACATGCCGCGAGAAACTCATCAAAGAGTTCTTTCGACAGCGGTATCACAAAGGTCTGCTGTATGGCGCGGAACTTCATGCCGATCTTTCTGCCGAGACGTTTGGCGCGGACATTTCCATCCATAAAAAATGTATATCCATGTACACTGTCTATGTAAGTATCATTGCCCGGGATATAATGATCGTAGGCATAGTTCCAGAATGCCTGTCCGAGCCGCGGGAACCACTGCACCATAAACTCCGTAACGAGCCTTGCGTTGAGCTGTGGTTGATGCGGCATCATCGGCACCAGTTTAGCATCAGTACAGTACTCAGTATGGCAGTACATGGTGCGTACCTTGTCGCCCTTGATGGCAAAGGCAGAATACACCGTACGCATAGGAGATGGCTCGGCAGCGCTTACCCCCAAACCTCCTAAAGGGGGCTTTAATACATTCGTCGGCTGGCTGTTAAAGCCCTCTTTAGGGGGTTTGGGGGTATCATTGTCAGATTTGTCATACGCCTGTAGGAGTATCGTATGCAGTTCACTGGTATCTGGGCGGAGTGTGACATATGTCTTGATACGCGCAGGTGTACCGACATAGAGAAGTTCATAAGTGATCTCGACCACAGCACCAAAGTAGCCGAAGCCGCCTATGGCAGCGTAGAAGAGGTCCGCGTGCTCCGTGCGGCTGCATTGCCTGACGATACCGTCGGGAGTGATGATGGTAAAACGCGAGATCCATTTGCCTTCCTTGCCGGCGGTAGGAGAGAAGCGCGATATGCAGCAGGCAGAGAGAGTACCGCCTGCACTGGCATGGCTCGTGCTGACCATCACGGGAGGTACGAGGCCATGCGGCTCAGCAGCGGCGAGTATGTCGCCCCATGTCGCTCCTGCGCCGACAGTGACCTGACGTGCTGATACGTCGACAGATATTTTATTGAATCGATCTAAGGAAATAAGTGTGCCGCTGTCGAGTCCCTGCGTGTCAAATGAATATCCGCGCCCGCGAAAAGCTACACGACGACCTGCCTGACGCGCCATGTGAAACAATGCGATGACCTCATCTATAGTAGCAGGTGAATGTATTTCGCTCTCGGCTGTGTATAGCCCTCCGTAGCTGCGGATGGTTTCAATAGGTGTCGACATTATTTATAGTATCCATTTATTATATGAAAATGCAATACTATTATAATCATATTAAGCGGGTATGATTATTTGATGTACCAACATATAAATAGAGTGAACGTAGGCATATGACACCTCATCTGCATAGTCAATGACCATACAAACAATGCTCTGTCTGCATCACTATGGCTAAAAGCTATTTTAACCAGCGATTATGCCCAGTGTCCGCGTATCCAGAACTCACCGCGACGCTCATGCGCCCAATGGCCCGGTACCCACCTGGCACCCGGATGTGGAGGCACTGCCCAATGGCCACCTTCATATTTGTAGCCGTGGCCTTCTTCACGCCACTCTTCGCCTATCCATACGTGAGCAGGACCGGGACGCGGGGTCTGCACTATCACAGGGGCCACAGGCCGTACATTCACATATACCTGCGCCGAGGCTGTATGCGAGGCACCCAAAGCAACAGCCGCTAAAAACATTGATCTAAACAGTAGCTTTTTCATAATTGGAATGATTTATTGAATAATAATGCAATATAATACAAACCTCATTCCAATATTACCGGTTTACCTTCGTTCCTCTGCCATTGACCGAAAGAAACACCAGTAAGGATATTACATCCGTGATTTCCATTTGCACAGAACTAAGTTCCGCGACGGTAGGAGTCAAATCTCCCGCCTTCCCCGCTGGTAATGTGAACGCCGTTTTTTTATGCCAAGTAGCTGATTGAATCATTCATGTCTCTGACAGCACCACTTATGAAGTCCATTGCATCACCCTTTGTGTTGAGATTGCCGGAGAGTTGTGCGACCGTAGCGGTGGCATCTTCATCAGACATACCTTTGACCTTGTCCATCATCGCTATATGCGCATAGCTGTATGCTACTCCGTCGAGCGGAGCGGCGTTTTCATCATCAGAGAAACCCGACGGCGTATCACTCGGAGGCTGTGAGAGCGCTGCCAGTATATCAGCGGGTACATTGGGGTCGGGTAGTGTGGCGATGGCATCAGTGCGCGGTGCATCAGTGAGGTTCAGCTCCGGCAGTATGCTTCTCGCACTTCTGTCGCGGTTGGTGAGTGGCTCGAGGTCCCAGAGATCGCAGAGCGTGCGCACTATACTGCTATGGTCAAACTGGCTGTCGGGCTTTGCTTTGATGACTGTTCCTTTGGGTATGTATGGTGAAATAAAAAGCGCTGGCACCCGCACACCATACTGATCGAAGCGGAAACCATATTTGCTTTTGATGCCGGATGGAGTAGTGTCTCCGGGCGGCACCGCTACAGGCGGAGCGACATGGTCATAAAACCCGCCATGCTCATCATAGACTATCACAAACAGGCTCTGGCCCCATACAGGGCTTGCGACGAGCGTTTCATATACCTGCTTGATCAGCAGTTCACCTGCCCGCACATCGCCGAAAGGATGCTGCGAATTGCCGTTTTTATAATTGCCTATGAGTTCATATTTCGGCTCGATGAAATTATATGTCGGCGTATCGCCATAATTATTCAGCATCATTTTCATATCATCCAGCGAGTGCACCTGGCTGTCGTTGCTTTTGATACCGCTGATCTGCTCTACTAATGCGAAATTGCCATCCTTATATACATGCCAGGTGACCGGTGCGGCGCTATTGATACGGTCATATATGCTGCCGTTTTCAAATTGCACTCCTTTGATAGCGATTTCCCATGCCAATGTAGCGGAGTTGGGGCTGTCGTCCAGACCGCCTGATGTGGCAGCATGCACGAATAGTCTGTTTGGTACTGTGGGGCCGGGCAGCGAGGAGAACCAGCAATCACATACGGCAAATTCCCTCGCCAGTGTATTGATCACGGGCACCTGTGTATCAGTGAAGCCATACATCACGGTGTCTTCATACTGAGACTTTGCATTGAGAAAGTAATCTGCCACGAAGCCCGAATTGTTGATCTTATCATGCGGGTATGGGTCACCATGGGTATAATTTGTGATCATATCAAGACCTGTCAGCTGGCGGAAAGTATTCTCCAGTTCATGCAATGGGTCAGCGTAAGCTTTGTTCAGCTGATATACCGGAGGATCAGTGGGAAACGGCCCTGCTGCTATGTTCTGGTCGCCATTAGGATCGTTATTGAAAAAACCGGCAGGCGGTATAGGTGCTTCTATATTGTCTATGCCTGACTGGCCGAGCATATGGTCGAAAGAACGGTTCTCAAGCATGAGGACGAATACGTGTTTGATCTTATCGCTTGCATTTGCCATAGTGATTTATTTGTTTTTTATAAAGTAAATCAAACAAACTAAAAGGATAATAACAATCCCCATTTAGGGGGATATTGAAGCCATGTTGGTGATTCTCACATTGATGTTGTCGGAGAAAACTCCAACAACGGCGGGACGGCGGCAATTATCCGTTCTCAATTATTAATTATTATTAGGTTTGCTTTCCTAATCAACAAATCCATTTTATGAAAAAGATACTACTGCTATCAGCTGTCAGCATCGCGGCACTGACCGCCTGCCAGCCTAAGCACACCGAAACCAAAGCGGCTGTTTACTTTGATAAGTCCGGCATGGACAGTACATTCAATCCTGCTGATGATTTTTTTGACTATGCAAACGGCAACTTCGTCAAATACGCACACATACCTGATGATCTGGCCGCCTGGGGTAGCTTTGACTCGCTGGCACAGTCGAACCTCAGGCAGCTCCGTAGCCTGGCCGAAGATGCTGCTGCAAAAAAAGACGCCGCCAAAGGTAGCCTCGAGCAGAAGGTGGGTGATTTCTACACCAGTGGTATGGACACGGTAGCGATAGAGAAAAAAGGCTACGAGCCACTCAAACCAGTCCTCACTAAGCTCGATGCTGTAAAGGATTACAAAGAACTCATCGCACTGCTCGCTGATGCAGCTAAGGATGGCGGCAATGGCGGCCTGCTGGACTTTGACGTATCTGCTGATCAGGCCAATAGCTCAGTCAACATCGTGAACCTGTCGCAAACAGGCCTCTCACTGCCGGAGAAAGACTACTACACCCGTCAGGACTCGGTGTCCAAAGAGCAGCGTGCAGCGCTCGTCAGGCACATCGCGAAATATTTTGAGATGACAGGTACTGATGCTGCGACTGCTGCTAAACAGGCATCGGGCATCCTCGCCCTCGAGACCACGATAGCCAGATCGCACCGCAGCGCTGTGGAGCTCCGCGATCCTGTCAAAAATTACAATAAAATGTCAGTGTCAGCACTCGAAAAACTATCACCTAATGTCGGATGGAGTGCCACCCTGGCCCGACTGGGTGCTAAGACCGACACTGTGAACGTGGGACAGCCGGAGTTCTTTAAGGCATTTAGCACACTGCTCGCTTCACAGCCTATCGATGTGTGGAAGAATAAAGTAAAGTACGACTATATACAAAGCAAAGCGGGGCTGCTCAGTAAAGCTTTTCGGGATGAGGATTTTAAATTCTATCAGATATTCACCGGCGAAAAAAACCAACAGGAAAGATGGAAGATCGTCGTACAAAATACCGACTCAAGGCTGAAAGATGTACTTGGGCAGCTCTATGTGGCTAAGTACTTCCCGCCTGAGGCCAAGAAGCGTATGGAGGAACTGGTAGACAACCTGCAGAAAGCATTTCGCGCGAGGATAGCCAAGCTCGAATGGATGAGCGATAGCACCAAGCTGCGCGCCGAGGCCAAGCTCGACGTGGTGCTCAAGAAGATAGGCTATCCTACCAAATGGAAAAGCTATGACGATGTAGACATCAGCCGCGATGATTATTTCGGCAATAACATGAAGCTCTATAAGCATCACTATTATGAACTCCTGGCCAAAGTCAACAAACCTGTCGACAGGACCGAGTGGGACATGACACCACCTACGGTCAATGCCTACTATAATCCTTCATACAATGAGATCGTATTCCCTGCGGGCATATTGCAGTTCCCTTTCTTTAATGTCAATGCAGATGACGCAGTCAACTATGGCGGCATCGGTATGGTGATCGGACATGAGATGACACACGGCTTTGACGATCAGGGCAGGCTCTATGACGCACAGGGCAACCTCCACGACTGGTGGCAGCCTGCAGATGGTAAACTGTTTACAGCGCGTACTAAAAAACTCGCAGCGCAATACAGCACATACACAGTGCTTGATACCATGCATGTGAACGGTGACCTGACACTCGGCGAAAATATCGCTGACCTCGGCGGTGTACTCATCGCATACGATGCATTCAAGCTCACAGCACAGGGCAAGGACACAACCAAGATAGATGGCTTCACTCCTGACCAGCGTTTCTTTCTGGGCTTCGCTCAGGTATGGAGGGGTGTGATGAGGCCGGAGTACCTGCGTACACTGATCAATGTAAATCCACACTCACCAGAGATGTACCGGGTGAATGGAACACTGAGCAATGTGCCTGCTTTCTACAAGGCATGGCATGTGACGGACCGGAACAAGATGTACCACTCGCCTGATGAGCTGGTGCGGATCTGGTAAAAATTAATTTACAATTTACAATTGACAATTGAATACACAATGCCATCTGATCTCGCAGATGGCATTTTTGTTTTGTTTAAATTGCATTGATGAAATCAACATTGATCACTATCCTCGTAAACATCGCCCTATTGGGAAGCTATATAGCATGGGCGATATATGGCTACAAACCCGGCGGGCCGGATGATGCGGGTGGTATTATTTGGCTGATGTTTATATTCGCCGGTCATTTTGCAGTGGCCTTGGTGGTGGGGATCATAGCGACAGGCATGGGGCATGACCGTATGGCTAAAGTGTTTTACATTTCTGTATTTATACCGGTTATAGTAGGGTGTATCGGCTATGCTATTGCTTCTATGGGATTTTAGAAATAAAAAAACCGCTGTGTGCCCAAACACAGCGGCTACTTACGATAAAAACCGAGTTGTGGCTTTCGCCTTTATGATTTGTCGTTTTCTTTTACTTATTTATTTGACGGAGCAAATGTATCATCAACCGCAGTCTGAAAAACATGACCCTCGTCAGTGCGCCATATGACTATGATCATGTATCCATACGGGCTGATGGCTTGTGAGACTATTAATTGTGATGCATGTTATCGTGGTTGAATAATGAGATAACCGCCTATGGTTGGCGAGATGCCATTCACAACCCACAAAGGGTTTAAAACCCTTTGTGGGTTCGATAAAAAATTCCCAAACAATCTTATCTTTAGATACAATAATCAAGCATGAAAAATACACTCATCATTCTATCATTCATACTACTGTATCATATCGCAGATGCGCAGACACTGACCATGGACAAAGTGCCCAGGGATGTAGCACACGCCTTTCGCGCTAAGTATCCCGCCGCACAGCAGGAGACATGGCAGCGAGCAGGTGAGAATATCTTTCAGGTGGGATTCTTTAATGCCAAGAAAGCGCAGATCGCTCGCTTTGACAATACAGGAAAATGGCTGGCGACGGAGACCGACATCACCAACGGTCAGATACCGCGGCCCATCAATCAGGGCATCATGAAGAACTTTCCCGGCTTTGACATACAGATCATATCGCAGGTCGAAAATCCTGATGGCTCGCTGACATATGAGGCGGTGCTCTTTAAGGGCCGGGAGAATTATGATGCGACCTTCTCAGCCAAAGGCGAAGTGCTGAAGAAGGAAGCAGGACAAGTGAATGAATAATTTTATATTAGCATCATGGGTTGCCTGCGGGTATTACTATGTATCATCTTTCCTCCACTGGCCGTGCTCGACAAGGGATGCGGCAGTATTGTGCTGGTATGTATACTGACCTGCTTTGGCTGGATACCGGGTGTGCTGGCTGCGCTCATCATCGTGACGAGGAAAGACTGATATTTATGAGTTTTGTTTTCGTGAGATCAGATCGATCCAGCCCTGCAGCGCTTCGGGCAGGGGCTTTCATAGATTAATTACACAAATATGGCAACTTATAAAGTTTTAGACAGAAAGGGAAATGAAATTTTCACCGATGTGACATTGCATCCGGGTGAAGTACTCGAATCAGAGTTGGCTGCCCGTGGTATCAAGAAATCTCAATTTGCTCTCTCTCTCGGGATCAAGCCGGGACATCTGAGCGAGCTACTGCATGGGCGTAGGCATATCAGTGCTGCTACTGCTATCAACCTCGAAAAGCTCTTGGGAATAGAAGCTGAATACTTGCTTCGCGTCCAAATGCATTATGATCTTCAGATAGAAAGAAACAGAATACAGGAAGCTGCATAAGGCTTATCTATGCCCACGATGTTCGTATTTTCCCGCCCATGTCGGTGTTTTCCACCAACATGCCGATAGGGCTCGTGTTGTTGGTGACGCTGCGCTAAACACCAACGGCAGAAAATTACAGGTTGCTTTTTCCCACTGATTCAGCTATTGCGCATCTCCCTTTTCTAAACCAAGAAGAAATTTATCTTTACCGTCAAAGGCTATTCATGAAGAAGTTTTTTTCACTGCTGCTATTACTATTGTCAATATGTACTGTCTCTCATGCGCAGAAGTTTGAGATACGCGACGGTGCTTTCATGCTCAATGATACTCCCATCCGCATCTATGGCGGCGAGATGCACTATGCGCGTATACCCCGTGAGTACTGGCGGCAACGCATACAGATGGCAAAGGCCATGGGCTGCAATGCGCTTTCCATTTATGTCTTCTGGAACTATCACGAGACCGCACCCGGCGTCTGGGACTGGACCACTGACAACCATGACCTGCGTGCATTCGTCGAGACGGCAAGGTCCGAAGGTATGTATATCATCCTCCGTCCCGGTCCCTATGTATGCGCGGAGTGGGACTTTGGGGGCTTTCCGTATTGGATCATGAATTCAAAGTTCCGCGCTGATGATGAGACCTTTCTCCATCTATGCCGCAACTATCTCAGGCAGGTGCATCAGCAGGTAGACGGCCTATTCGTCGAGCAGGGCGGCAATATCCTCATGACACAGGTCGAGAATGAGTTCGGTTCTTTTGCATTCGACATGCAGAGCAAAATACCGATCAAAAGTGCCAAACTCTATATGGAGAAAATGGCCGACATCTTTCGCGAGGTGGGTTTCACGCATACACTTTTCACCTGCGATGGGGGAGTGGTGCCTGTGGTCAACTTCGCAAGGCTCGGTCATATCAAGGGATTATTCCCCGGTACCAATGACAGCAAGTTTCTCGGCATAGCACATCATACGGTGAGGAGGTTTTACAATAAAAAAGGTCCTTATTATATACCAGAAGAATATCCGGGCTGGTTCACCCACTGGGGCGATGCACATATGTTTCACCGCAACGTGTCGACATACAAAACGCATATAGAGAAACTGCTGAAGACCGATTTTTCTTTCTGCTACTACATGATACATGGAGGGACCAATTTCGGATTCATGAACGGCGCAAACTATAGCAAAGGACATGAAGTATGGCCTGTAGTGACCAGCTATGACTATGGTGCGCCTGTAGATGAGGCGGGCAACCGCACGCCACTCTATGACTCACTGCGTGCTGTATATCAGCGTGCCACTCATCGTATGCTGCCCGATGTACCCGCACCTATACCGAGCATGTCTATAGACAATATCAAGCTGACCTCATATCCTCTCTTCAGGACCCTGCAGCGTGTACACCCGGACTATGTACGCGATGCGCTGAGTTTTGAGGTGTATGCCCATGCCTATGGCTATATGCTCTATGAGCGCACCTGGGACAGCGCTCAGCATGCACATATGTCTACCGCCGGTATCAAAGACTACTCTACTATTTATATAAATGACTCACTCGTCGCTACGATCAACCGTGATGCACCGGCAGGCTCCATACCCAAAGAGATCACACTGGACCTGCGCAAAAATGACACACTAAGGATACTGTCAGAAAACATAGGCCGCATCAATTTCGGTAGAAAGATGTACGAGAATAGCAAAGGTACATCCAAAGGCATCGTGATGGATGGCAAAATAATACTGGGCTGGACCATAGACGCACTGCCGCCCCAAGACCCGCATGTATATGCCTGTGAGCAGGAGTATATCCCGCATATACCTGTATATTATACGGGCACCTTCAAGCTCACACATACTGCCGACACCTATATCAATATGAAAGGCTTTGGCAAGGGTGTGGTCTTTGTGAATGGTCATAACCTCGGCAGGTACTGGGAGATCGGCCCGCAATACTCACTATACGTGCCGGGCGTATGGCTGAATGAAGGCGAAAATGAAATAGTGATATTCGACCAGATCAACCACTCACAGCAGCATAGTATCTCTGCTACGGCAAAGCCGGTGAATAATTGATGGCATGCAAGTGGTCTTATAGATAAATCAAGGTTGGACTTTTTTTTGTAATTTTGATATAAAGAAAATATCATGGCTACCATTATAGCGTTTAAAACAACAATCGAAAATATAGTCAACGAGGTTGAAAAGTTTGATGGTATAGAACAGGAGTCTATACTGGCCTACCTGCGTGCGAGACGCATCAGAAAAAAAAACGGACCTAAACTAGCCTCGGCTGTGAAACCACTCAGCATGACAGCTATCAATACTATAAAGCATAAATCACGTCAGAGTGCGGGTAAATAGATATGTCCTCGATGCCAATATATGGGTCAGCTATATCATTACACAAACAGAGGATAGGTTATTGGGTCAGGTAGCCGAAGGTAAGCTCACCATCTTTATCTGCGATGAACTATTAAAGGAATTAAGAAGAGTCTTCAGATATCCGCAACTGGAGAAATATAAAATCAATATTCCTGCTGCTATTAGTTTCATAAAAGCCATCAGTGTCACCTATGAGATCATATACCCGATCAAACAGTATATACCCGGCGATACTGAAGATGATTATATAGTGGCACTGGCTTTACAAACTAATTCCGGATTTATAACCAGTGGTGACAGGCATATACTTACACAGAAAAAGGCTCTCGAAGCCAAATACAAGAAACTCAAGATACTGACCAAAACAGAATTTGAGAGAAAATTAATGAAGTAAATACGTTCGATTATTTTCTTCGTCTAAGGCCCAAAAGATTACCTTCTACGGCAGCGGGACATTGGAGAAATTTCCCTGAGTGATATATACCGTATCATAAGGAAAGGACTGATTGAGCGCTGTGAATGAAAATGAGCCCGACATTACGCCACCATGGCCGGTATTCTTAGTGATGGTCACCGTACCACCTGTACCGGCACCATTCAGATAGGTAGCAGCACCATACGGAGCATTATAGACAGCACTGACAGTAGGAGGATAATTGGTATGTGCCGGTATCGAGTATGTACCCGGCGTCAGCTGACCTTCAGCAGCCAGTGAGTCGATATTATACCAGGATATAGCCGCTGTCTGATTGCCGGGGCCGGTCATCGTGAGCTGTATATATGGCGGGGCTATTGTATTTTGATATTGAAAAGAGGCATTGCCTTCTACGAGTACCGGTGCATAATAATTATTATTTATCGCCCCGGCTGAATAGAAGCTGAAGTTAGTAGGACCGGCGCTTTTTTTGCATCCGCCGAGCAGTATGATAGCGATGATAGTGACTAGAAATGTGGTACGCATATTTGAGTATTTGTGAAGCAATCTAGGAAATATCGTTCATCTGTGGTAGAATGATCGGTCTATACGCACACAATGGCGGCAGACGTCCCTACATATATAATGTGCTCCCCAAAACCTGATCAGATCAATATGCTGCGACAAATGTGTCGTCCTGACACTAATTAGGACCTTTCGAAGCATTCATAAGTAGTTGATTTTGAGGGTCTTCAAAGACCAGGTCCGCATGTCCGAACTCATACGTATATAATACTATATTATTTTTTTAAGAAAATAAATGCCAAATGATAGGGCATTAAAACTTAATACTATATTTAAACCATATATACCATTATTATGATACTAAGAGATCCTAACCATGCCTCACAGTTGCTCATGTATATAGCTATCACCGTAGCCAGCATGATAGTATTCGCTGTCTATGTATTGATGTCCAGCCCGTCATAGATATGCATGGGAGCATTTTTCTGATAAATACTTTATATGTGAATAAAGTAAATACTACATTATTTTTCCACAATGTTGGTAATTTAACAAGCCGGAGCTATTATTTCTAAATTTTTTTTCTGATTTTCATAAAATGCTTACGAAAAGTATTGCTTTTCTAATGCAGGTCGTGTTTTTCAGAAGAATGATCCGGTGCGATAAGATAAAATGGAGTAATTGATCTTTTAAGAATCAGAAAACGAAACATTATTTTTTCACATTCGTATAAAACAACCAAAAAACAAGGATGAAATTAACAAAACTAGTTATCATCACGGCCCTGGCTGTGAGCACACACTTTGCTAATGCTACCGGTAGCAGCTCTGCACCATCTGACAATCAGATCAGTAATATAGAGTGTACCCAGATCAATCCTGACCACCTGCGTATCACCTGCAAAATGAGCAATAGTGATGGCAATCAGTCTGAGCTCAACGCTTCTCTAATCAACTATGATGTAAAGAACAGCGCAGGCAATGTAATATCCAGCGGCTACGGCACCACTGTATATGTAGACAATGCCAAGCTCGAATCTCAGGAAGAATATAGCGTAGTAATATATGCACTGGTCAATGGCAGTGTAGTATCTCAAAGCGTCACCCGCCACGCTCCCGCCAAATAAGCAAATTCACCGACTATCATAAACGGCCCTGATCTCCAGATCGGGGCTTTTTTTATTGTCCATTGTCATTTCCTTCACTAGCGCGGATGTTACCCCATTAGTGTTCGGAACATGCTTAAAGTGCCCACTGTACGCCGATTTACCACCTCGAAACCTCCCAAAATAGCCTGCCTGCGTGACGCAGTCAGACAGGGAGGAGAACCAATGCAAAATACAACGAAGCGAAAGGTAAAACCGGCGTGGCTGTTAGCTCTCTGTATTTCTCCCTCTCCAATTTTAGGAGAGGGTCGGGGTGAGGTATAAGGAGGAGCGGGGAGGTGGTTCGACACAGGAGCACAATGTGAAAGCTAATGGTAGCAATACTTGCCCAATGTCTCGAACATTAATGAACTAAGTTCCGCGCTAGTAGGGGTATTATTTCGCACAGTATTTCCCTATATTCGCTGTATGAAATATCTCGTACTCCTCATACTCGTCATAGTACTCATGACAGGCTGCAAAAAAGGCACCTGTATACAGTGTACGCGCGAGGTCCCTGTGACATATCTCAATACCCCTCAGGCCACAGTAGACAGCCTCGTATATATGCAGTACTGCGGGCGTCAGGCGGATAGCGCCTTCAGCAATGATAATAGTACCTCGGTCAATTTCGTCATTGAACATAACATCGTTCCCTACAGTTGTTTTTATACTAATTGATCGAAAGAGCTTCCGGCTCAAGTTTTTAAAAATTTGTCAAAAAATGATTTAACACCTGATCTCTTCTTTTTTGGCACTCCTTTTGTAAATTCATTGCGGTAAAACATTTTAAAACCAAAATACAAAACACACATTATGAAAAGATCGATCCTTTCGCTGGTGGTCATCGCCGTGGCTATGATGTCATCAGTGTCCGCCTTCGCAGCAGAACATCCTGCTTACCTCCATGCACTCTCTGACCTCCGCGCCGCACGCTGGCTCATCAACCATCACCCCGGCAATGACTGGAAACAATCCGAAGATGAGGCTGGTGCAGTACGCGCCATAGATGGAGCTATCAATGAGATCAAACATGCCGCCATAGACGACCACAAAGACCTCAATGACCATGTAGGTGTACAGGAAATAAACGAGCGCGGAGGCCGTCTCCGCAAAGCAGCAGACCTGCTCAAGAGGACACGTGAAGACGTAAACCAGCACGAAGAAAATGGTTTTGCGCAGGGGCTCAAAGAGCGCGCACTCCGCCAGATAGATGAAGCACTCAGGCTCACACAGAGGGCTATGATGGCGAAATAGGAATTTGATAAAAAAAGCAGCCATTTGCCCCTGTGCCGATGGTTGTTTTTTTTGTACATTTTTTTCATATTTCGCAAATTATAAACTGTTTTTACCTTTATCATCCAACTAAACCACAAATCATGAAAAGATCATTTTTTGTCGTGTCAGGACGTTTTCTCCTGATCATGACCATCGCGGTGATGTCCACCATATCTGCATCAGCCGGCGATCATCCCGCTTATCTCAAGGCCCTGGCCGACCTCCGCGCTGCGCGCTGGCTCATAGACCACCGTCCTGCCCAGGACTGGAGGCAGTCTGCTGATGAAGCCTCCGCAGTCAGTGCCATAGATGCTGCTATCAACGAGATCAAAAAAGCAGCTATCGATGATCACAAAGACATCAATGACCATGTAGGTGTACAGGAAATCCCGGACCGTATGGGCCGCCTGCAGAAAGCACTCCAGATGCTTCAGGCCACTCGCAATGATATAGCACAAAGAGAGGACGACCGTTTTGCACTAGGGCTGAGGGCGCGAGCTTTCCAGCAGGTAGATGCTGCTATCGGTGCCACTCAGCGCGCTATACAGGCACCAAGCCATGAGGCACACCCTGCATACCTGCAGGCACTCGCCGACCTTCGCGCAGCACGCTGGCTGATAAGCAACCACCCATCATCAGACTGGATGCAGTCTGCCGATGAAGGAGCAGCCGTCAGTTCTATAGATGGC